>Ga0207841_1000016_pt1 | contig 472213 bp, 388 predicted proteins | sample HigsolmetaGSP18D_FD_184846 | JGI IMG/M metagenome (GOLD analysis project Ga0207841, IMG submission 184846) | High solid enriched microbial communities from the Joint BioEnergy Institute, USA - SP1-8-D (SPAdes) | ecosystem: Engineered > Bioreactor > SSF (Solid state fermentation) > Aerobic >... | reverse complement strand
TCTTTATGAACTGCTGAATCTGCTGTTTTGCGTGGCATTTTGGTGGTTGAAGTTGATGAGCGCGTCGCGTAGTTTGGTGGGGTGTTTCGCTCGGTGATCTGTTTCGCTCGGTGATCGATTACGTTACAAGCTTGGTTATCTTGCTCTGCTTGGACCAATTTTCAGCCTTTCAACTGTTTTTAAGACTAGATAGAGCTTGCTGCGGAGGTGGGTCTGCGCCTCCCGCTGCAGAACCGCCCGCAGGCGACTCCCCAGATGGGATAAGGGCAGTTTATCGGACCAACCGGGCCGGCGGGTGCTCGTCACGCGGTGGTTTCGGGCACGCACGGCGGATACGGGAGCACGGCCGGATGGGCCAATGGGGGCGCGAAAAATCCCGACTCAGGGCTGGGGTATAGAAAGCTAGGGGCCCAAGAACCGAACGCTTGGCACGCCCGGAACCATTCGTGTGGACCCGACGGAGACCCAGTGCAAGCACCCCTGCAAGGAATTATACGGATAGGGGTCAGCATTAATAACAAACATATATGTATCCGTTACGAATATTCGCATTTTTATTCATAGCTTTTTTGACTTACAAATGCAAATGCGAATACCTCAAAATTCTACAGGCCAGTTTATGGCTGAATCTCCGCCCGAGAGAGCCATAATACACCGATCGACAATCAGATTTCCCCAGTTGTTCTTCATTCAATGGACCATTCGCCCAATCTAGAACAGTATGTGTGCTTGAATTAAAATCTCATTACATACAGTGTCTTGACCAAGGCAAAATTCTATGCTACATATAGTTCACTGAGTGTAAAGGCAGCCATTGGGGTCAGTGGTCTCGACAACCCGCGCAGCAATGCTAACGCAGTCGTTGTTGCCTGCAGGGTTCTGAACGCCGGATGCCCAGATGCTGAAAGCGCCGTCTATGCTGTTAGGGCAAGCAACCAGGTCGTTGCCGGCAAACTGGAGATGGCCGTCCGCATTGATAGCCCAGCCGGTGCGCTCAGCGTTCCTGGGTGCAGGCTGCGCACCGGTAGTGTAGCCAATCTTGCCCTGGCCTACATCGGAGTTAGTTCTGCACAAAATCAAGCCTTGGTTTGACGTAGGAAAATCACATACCCATGCCGGAGCGGTCGACGTAAATCTGCTGAGGAGTGGCGGAAGTGTCGTACAGGAAGAGTGCTCCCTCGTTCAGGTAGAAGGTCGCATACTTCTCGCCGGGGCGGGCACAACTGGCATTCTGAGCAGGCAAACCAGCAAAGATGCTGCTCAAGGCCGCGTTGAAGCCCTGATTGTGGACGGCACTGCCGGAGTGGATGGCGACCAGGCCAAATTTCGCATCGGCGGGTACAGGAGAGGAGGCTTGAGCAGAAGCAAGAGCCGAGGCGGTGGCAGCGGCCAAAGCAGCAAGCGAAAGGCAGTTGAAGTGCATTTTTGAGACGTTGGATAATGGATGAGTTATGGATGAGTTAAAGTTGAAGAGTAATGGCGAGTTGGCTTTTGATGTGAGAAGATGGACTGTGTGATGACCAGAGAAGGTGGGCGTGCTCCAGCTTTTATAACTTGCCAGCTGGCTTCCATGTGATCAAGTTCATGTTACGGAGTACATCCGAATACGCTTTGATGTCAACTAGTGGCCACCGCTGAGGTCACTATCCAAGGAGACAAGTTCCTATTATGGCCGTCAACTAGCCCTACTAGAGACGTGCTGTCACCCCACAGTCGTTTTCACCTAAAGCCACAAATAGTCACTGGTCCTTGATCGCCAGCCGCTGGGGAAGACTGGAACCGCTGCCCAAAAGGCACTTGTGAGCATAATAAGATTGTTACTCTTGTATGATTGCCCTCACATTGGCTACTACTTCACAGGTCAAGGCCCAAGCTTGAATCTCTGGATAACTTGATGCATATTAGCCTTAATAGAGCTGAAGCAATGACAGTCAAACAGGAGTATGCCACATTCACCATGGCAAAGGTTTCTCTGTCCCATGATGCACCGCTGTCAACCGATTGGACTTGTTTCCCACCGGGCAGGCGGGTAAGACATGTGGAGCTCTTGGCAGTGAGACTCTGCACAGCATCCTTAAGGCGAGCCGCAGGTCGTTGTTCGGCCTACCAAGATCGAATAGCTTGAATGCACAGCCAAGGGACCACTTCAGACAAGGAGCAGTGGTGCAAAAGGCACGGCTAACTAACCTGATATTGTCATACCTCCACAATACAGACAATACATCTTGCCTTGTTCTCCTAAATGTTCTCAATCCGGATGCTCTGAAATTTGGCGTTAACTTCCAAGCTGAAATGACACATGTGAAATCTGTTAATTCCATTTTTGGGGACATCTGTTGCCCCACCAATGTTTCTCATGTTGGCTTCTCCCTCAACTCGTTCCGAGGTTGCTCCGAAGAAACACCTGAATCTCAGGAATCATTGTACGAAGCAACGAGCCGGTAACCCCTTGCTTCGCTCGGGCGGCTCGAAGGGGGGCAATTATGACTACTTCATAACTATTTTATTCCCTTCTTTCTAGCCCGGTCCTGCCTATCTTTTTGACGTTGAATCCATATAGCTTTAAACACTCCTCCATAGATCTCCCTTCCTTTAAATAATCATTAACAGTTAGAGGCTCCCGTTTATGGCAGGCAAGTGGTGGCCATCCACGCCTTGCCCGATTCCTAGTCTTAATGTCCTCCTCACCTGCCCGTTGCACCCAGTCCTTTAATATATCATTAATCATGTCATGATCAACCCCATGATCAACTCCATTAAGTTTTCTCTTCCTATAGCGGTCGCGGAAGATCCGAGAGGGTTGAAAAAAGCCAAATTGTGCAGGTTGGCGAAGCTCATTACATCCAGAGCAATAGTAAGGCCTAGAATCAATATCCAAAATAGATCTATATCTAGATCTATATCTAATTAATCATTGCTCATATCTAAAGGATGAATTAACCCATCTTTGCTTCTCTACCATCTCCTTAAAAGATTCGTGTTGAAAATAACAATAAACACATGTATAAAGACGAATAGAACTCCCCTTTTGAAAGGGATATTCAGTGGTTTCCCTATAAGACTTGCAAGAAGGGCAAAGAAGGCGATTTTTTGCATATTGGCAGGCTGAATGGTAGGAGCTGAAGAGATCAAATGCCAGGTCGAATGGCAGGTCAAATAATGGCAGGTCAAATGGTAGGTTGAATGGTATGGGCCGAAGGGGTCAAATGGCAGGAGATTAGTAGGGGGTTGAAGGCATTCAAAACGATGGGGTGACACGTGACAGCCGTACGTACGGCACGTGACAGTGATGTTCGCGCGGAAAAATTGAAGTAGAAGAGATGGCTCTGGCACTGGTACTGGGTGTGCCCCTGGTAGGGGTCGGAAATCCGAAACAGGCGTCAGACTGCGCGAACGGAGTAATCCAAAGGTATGATGATGGAAGTTCTGATTATTTGAATCTACCAACGGAATCCAAAAAAAAAATAAAACGTATCAGTGCAATATGAAGGGTAATATAAGAAGTATATCAAAGGATTCCGATTCAGCGTGTGCTGATTAGGCTGATACGCTTCTTGGCATACCACTTAGGCATTAGTGGCAATATTCGACTGGCAATAGGTTAGGGGTTGTACAAGTAGTGAAGGGGTTGTACATGTGACCGTTGATAGATGAAATTCAATATCTTAACCTAGATACTGATCTTGCAAAGATCCTAAACTTGAAGAGGGAAGGAAAGGAAGGAAGAAGAGAAAGAATCAATACAGGAAGATATAGACAGGCGGAGGAATGTAAATGAGCCAAACGGCAACATGGTGACCAAGGAATCAAGCTGTGACACTTGGTTGGGAAATGGGGGTTTGGGTGTGGTACTGTCATCGCCGCTGTCCTGGCTGCAATATATAAGATCGTCGTCCACTATGGTGCTGGCATCCTCCCACGCAGCATCAGGAACTTAGTGTGGCTACAATGCTTTCCAGGTGCAGGGATCTAATTCGAACACCTTCTGGACTACCATGAATCTGGCAATCTTGACCACGTTGGATAAAATAGGTGGGTAATCCTCGAGGTTGCACTATCCTGTCTTCATCCTCAGCACAGCTAGCACGCACACTAATACACTGTCACATTCCCACTGCCCAATGAACTGGTTCAACAGCTCAATGCAAAGGTCCAAGTATGCTTTCTGGATGTGTGTTAACTGGGGTAGGTTTGGTGCTTCCTGCTTCTCTTCCTGCCTCTCCTCTTCTGCCTGGTCACTCTCAGTCTCTACTTCTTCTCTTCCTCCTCCTCTCCCTCTGGTCATCACTGATGAAAAATATTCCGCTGGGGGTGTTGGATATAGACAGATTGATAGGCCTGCTCTATAGAGATGGTTGCTCAGACTATACCTGCTGCTGCTGGGTGAATTAATATAGAGGGCTTTTCCAGTCATACAGCTGCTGTATACACGTAAAAAAAAATAAAAATCTGCTGCAATGACCGCATGTGCTTAACAATGGATTCCCTGTCCATATATAGCTGTAATGGCTGATGGCATATCTGATGGTATTCTATCTGAATCACTTTAATCCATATGAACATGCCCAGTCTAGTGGATAGCAGATGCCTAGCTGCATCAGGCCATACTCTCTATGATCTGCCAAATAACACCTGCAATTAGTTCAGTTGCAGTGGATGGCTGCAGCAGATTCAGTTCAGGTTCAATCTCACACAGCAGCAGATCCAACCAGTCACATCCAGCTAAATAGCACACCTATTGTATCTGATCCAGCCATAGATTCACCTCATCCTTTTCCCCTGTATAAATGGTCTGCTCCACAGCTTGCTGAACTGCCTGCTGCTACTCCTGGACCTGCTGGTGCAGTTTCTCGCAGATACTGAGATAGCTGGTAGGTGCAGGAGATTTGTTGGAGTCAGTAACATGCTCTACCTCCACAAATTGGGACCCATGGCCTTGGGCGAACAGAATCACTGGCAGTGAACCACCCAAAATCCATGGAGAAAAAGAGCTTCTTTTCCCCCGACTTACACACTATATAGAGGTACTTTTGGTCAACCTGTCGTGAGATATGTAGCACAGCGAGCCACACCTTTGCCACCCTTTAAAGATCATACACGTCGTCGATGTTCGTCCTCATGATCGGGATAGATAAAAACAGATCTTCTACTCCATGCTCGTCCTGGCTATCATCGGCGCTGGCGGCGTCTTCACCGGTACCAACCCGTCCTACACGCAGTTCGAGCTCTCGCACCATATCAAGACCGCCAAAGCAAAGTTCCTCATCTCGGAGCCGGAGATCCTCATGCCTCTCCTGGTGGCCGCGAGAGAGAACAATATCTCCCTGAGCAATATCTGGATCTTTGACGTGCTGGGTCAGGAGGCACCGGCAGGGATGCGGTCGTGGAGGGAACTTCTGGCCCATGGGGAGGAGGACTGGGTGCGGTTCGACGATCTGAAAACCTCGAAGGAGACCACGGCTGCAAGGCTCTTTAGTAGTGGTACTACCGGCTTGCCCAAGGCTGCGGTCATCAGCCATTATAATCTGGTGGCGCAACATGAGGCTGCTTGGGAAGCCTATCCGAGACCATATCAGGTAAGTACTCAAGAATATATTTCCTCAATTAATTGCTCGCTCCACCTTTTTCTTGTGTATCTGGTAGAGATCACTGGGTGCCTCATATTGATGTATTATCCGGACCGCAGGTCTCCCGTATCATGGCAATGCCCGTTTTCCACGCAGCAGCGGTCCCATCGACCCATTTCAGCGCGCTCAAAATCGGTATGATAACGTATATGATGCGCCGATTCGACCTGGAGCAGTTCCTTATAAACATCGAGAAGTTCAACGTCACAGATATAACCGTGGTCCCTCCTATGGTTATCGCCATCATCATGTCACCATTAACCCAAAAGAGAAACTTCCTGAAAAGGGTCAAGTGGGCAGCTTGTGGCGCCGCTCCACTCGATAAGCAGACGCAGGCTAGGTTCCACTCTCTGTTGAACGAAGAGGTCCCATTCACACAGGCATGGGGGATGACGGAGTTGACCTGCACTGGGGCAATATTCCCGTACACTGAGCACGATGACACTGGTTCCGTAGGGAGACTGATTCCAAATTTGGAGGCAAAGTCAGTTTCTATCCCGTCTGCAAACAAGATATCCCCTTGACCACTATTAACCGATGACCGAGGAATTGACAAAAAAATTAGGCTCATTGACGATGACGCAAACAACATCTCCGCCTACGGCGTTCTCGGTGAGCTCTGGGTTCGCGGGCCCACCGTAATCTCCGGGTGTTTCGAGAATGAGACGGCCAATGCGGAGTCATTCGACGCGGATGGATGGTTCAAGACGGGCGACATCGCGTACTGTGAGGAGGGTTCCCGCAAGTGGTACATTGTCGACCGAAAGAAGGAGCTGATCAAAGTCCGCGGCTTCCAAGTGGCTCCGTCGGAACTCGAGGCGGTGCTGCTCTCACATCCGCTGATTGTTGATGCGGCTGTCATCGGGGTTCGGTTCTCGCGTGATGGGGGTGAGCTGCCGCGCGCATACCGTGGTGCAACAGCCGGGCGAGGAAGGCCAGCGACTGACGGAGGATGATGTCAAGAAATTCTTGGCCGGCAGACTGGCCAAGTACAAGGCGCTGGAAGGAGGCGTCAAGTTTGTCGACGCAATACCGAACAGCCCGAGCGGGAAGATTCTCATGCGTATCCTAAGAGAAGAGGCTAGAAAGGAAATTGAGGCCAGAGCTGTGAAAGCCGCCTTGTAACGCTTTCCCAGCCTGCAGACTGGCTTAGCTCTGGTCGTGACCTGGCTGCCCATTTGTTGTCTTGAAATCCTGCCTTCCCCATAGACTCGCACTCTGGGGGCCATATGTGGTTTTATATGACAGGACTCAACTTGTATATGTCTGAGAAGTCCGCAAGTTCAGAGCGTTTTCTTTCGACAACGCCTCATCAGCACAAATGAATAGAGCTGGGATCAGAGTGTGAGCTTGTGGAGGTTAGAGAGTTATTTAACGAAGAGATGAACCAAATTTCCCTGTCTGTTCAACAAGGACGGTGCAATCATGACAAGTGGACGTGGTGGGTTATAGAGAGACAGGGGCTGCAGATCTCTTTATATACAGTAGTACCTCATAACAATACGACCGGAGGTATCACCTTCCGTAGATAGCGACGAAAATGATCCCTATTGCAAACGCCAATGGATCCCAACACCCAATGGCAGTACCTGAAAGACCACTTGCAATATCTTTCGTAACAGTTATTCGATTGTTGATCCGGAATCTCCTTGCTTGTACTGTACTGTGCGGTCAACTGAGAGAACATGAAAGAGACAAGGTGGGAAAGATCATAAGAAAACACGAGGATTATAAGCAAAAAGCGATATAATTCATCTCTAGTCCAAATTCTAATTCCTAGAAAGCCAAAATTCGCAAATGTCACACGCATCGTTGTAGCCCAACACCTAAATCGGGATTCCTAGTAGAGACTCCAGAGCCTGACCGGGAAGTTCCGATCGTCGAAACTTTTCACTGTAAAGACTGATAAAATGAAAGAAATAGACATGAAGAGAAAGAGGGGGAGCGGAGAAGGTAAGTAGATGGATCGTATAGGGGTCAGCAGAGTAGGGTGGCTCGCGATTGTTCCCTTAAGCGAAGAGAGAAGGATGTCATGATCTATAGGTTCGTTCCAACGAAACTCGCAACGTGATTTCCAATACACGTCGTAATTCTTTCGGCTCGAGGTCCAATTGAGGGTAGTATGAGGCTCAGAGTCTTGGTGTCGAGAACAGGCCATCTAGATTCTTTCCTCACTTGCACCCCACCAGAGATAAGAAAGATCCGCACGTTCGACGAGGAGCAACTGAACTCATGCCCCGTCACCCCACAGTCCAACGACACCCATGGCCAGCGCCACACCGGAGAACCAGGCCCTCGCGCGCTGCAGCCGACGCTCGCGGTCCATGTCTTGCTCGACGCTCTCGCCATTAACGACCTCCTCTCCCTCCTCGGACTCGACGACAACCAGATCCTCATCCTTCTTCGTGGTCGCGGTGGCGGCGGTCTTCAATTTCTTGGCAGCACACAAGCAGAGGTCCTGGACAACCATCTTGCCCCAGCCAACCACGCCCTTCTCCCTGTTGTACAAAAAGTCCATGCCGAACGAGCCGATCGTCGAGGTGAGGACCATCCATATCAGGTAGGGATGCTTCTTGCGCCGGGGCGAGACGGTCCAGGCAAACAGGATGCACGCATTGGTCAGATTGGACAGGTGCAGCGCGTGCTTGCGGGCGCGGCGCTTGACTTCCTTGAGGGCGCGGGAGGCATGGGAGGCCGTGGGGAGGAGTTTCAGGGATGGGATGGTGACTGTGGCCACTGAGTATGAGAGGCCCTGTTGTTTTTGTTAGAGAATGTTAGATTGGAGATGCAATTATCACTCTGGTTTTTGTATTCTCGACGGGGGATAGGTTTGGTGAGGGGTAGAGAGATGGACGATGCGGAGAAGTATCTTCGGAGGGAATGGGTGCGTGCATCTACAGATGAAAGAAAAAGATGAAGTTGCATACCGTCAGCAGGCCCAGGGACACTGTCCCGACGAATTTGGTGATGGTGATGGGGCAGGGCATGTTGAATTGGTGTGTCTGTGATGCACGAGGCAGAAAAGTTCCAAAGAAGAGGGGTGGCCTATGCCACGCTCCAGAAGCTACGACCAATCGACACTGGAAAGCAAAGGGCAGAGTCGTCCACGGGTCCGGTCGGAGTGTTCTGCAAGATCACAATGCCCGATTGTGGTCGTCAGACGGTGCAGGAAGAAGGTCGCGGGAGGAGTCGAGGATGGAGGGGTTGACGGACCAAGACTGACGTCGGCGACGTGCCTGACAGCTCATGGACGCGCCGGCGCCCGGCCAATAGTGTGCCGCCGGCTGCAACCTCCCGACGCTGTTCCGTCTGTCAGGACCCCGTCACATTGGGCATGCAAGAGGGATTCTTTTTAAGCAAAATATGACAGTGGGAAGAGTATCTTGATTTCGATTTTACACAGCGCTGGCAGGGTCTTCGCAGCCCTATTCTCCGCATTGTGAGTTTCCGGCATTATCAGTGCACGAGTAGGCAGAAGCGCCGAGGAACAGAATAGTCACCATCATGCGGTGCATCTTTCCAGGCCTAGGAAAAGGAATTACAAACAATATTTCCAAGCAAGCCACGGGATAGAGGCAAACTGGCTCATGACGGTGCCCAATAACAGAGATACCCTCCAGCTCGACAGTGTCACAACCGGCATTCCAGCGAGGACTCAAGACAGCAGGCAAAAGCCTTCACCAGTAGATGCAAGCTCAATGGACGCTGGAATAATAGCAGTCCAACAGCAAACGTTGGGAGACGTAGCAACTAACCCCAGTCCTGACACCCCAGGTTCTGAGGGCTGGAATTTGCACCGAGTCTTCAAGCATCGTCATCATACAGATGCATACGGGGAAGATAAGGTTACGGAACTATCTCTGCCAGTGTGGTGTCCCAGATGTGACACACAGCAACGGTAGATGCAGGCGGACTCGCAGACGCTCTGCCATATCTTGCTGGCATGCCCGCTGTCAAGCCAACAGAAGAGAACTTTTTTGTCGGACGAGACAATTGGGCTACCAGGAGGGAAAGGGATCTGCAGAAAATCCTCAACACTCCTAAACAGTCCAGGCGGTAGAATTCACATTTCACACATGGCAGAACAACTTAGGCGGAGCACTGAGCTCACTGTGTAGACATCAGCTCAACTATAGATTCGGGGAACCCACATGCTGACATGTAAATAAAACCCTAGTCATAGATAAATCTAGCATACATTTACCTAGCTCCATAATAAAACTTACTGTACCCTAGGGGTATATCTCTTGATTACCCTACATTGACGGAAGCTACGATCTAACATGACCTTGGGAAAGGCTAGGACAGAAGATGTTGAACAGGCCAAACTCACAAGCTATTCAAAACTCACTTATGAATCCTGTTGTGAAGTTCGAAAAGAGCCAAATGATGAATTTGAACTCGCAAGCGCCACGATTCTTCCTTGCCGCAATCTTTCACCTCTATACATAGATAGCATAATTTGCTGATAGCAAGCTGTTAGGATAAAGGGGGCAGTTATTCTGAATTTCTTTTTTAGTCCCACTGTTACATTTCTCTTTTGTCTGCTTTGATTAGTAATCTGATCAGATGAAGCAAAAATAGTACACAATACGGTCTAAATCCATAAAGTACTACCCAAGCGGAGATATGTGATGTCTGTACAACTGATCCAGGGGAGATTCTCAAGATAGTCAGTTCAAGACATGATTGTGACTATCATAAATTATGAAAATTGCGCTTATATGAGCACAAGACTATTCTTTCTGGAATAGGAAGCAATGTAATGAGGAATTAAGGACCCGCAGCCTTTGTCCAAAGTTCAGGTTTGATACCATCTTAAATAGTTCAATCTACATCCACCAAGTTCTATTTAATATAGTGCAGTTTTTTAACGTGATCATTCGTACCAAGAAACCTTGCTTTTACATGCTATTCTAGAGGAAAACTCCCGGTACATGTCACATACTACTTTACTCCAACCCAGGATCTTCTCAGTGCATTGACAAAGAAAGAAGCCTATTTGTGAGATAGAGTGGAGTTAACGTCACTAAGACTCGGACCGGAAGCACGAGCTGAACATGTCAATGAAACCCCACCAACGTAAAGCTAAATCAACATTACACAGGGCGTTAATCTGCTCGGAAGGCCTGCAGCTAGCTTATTCAGCCAGGAATTTGCTGGCATGAGTGTCTGCCTGCCTCGAATTGGGCTATGTAGCCAAATTGAATCTCTCATTCTCGTTCCTCGGAAAGCATATATCCTCGGGGTAGAGCCCAAGGAATTCTGGTTTGAACAGTTATCAACATCACGGTGACACATCCTCCATAGCCATATCTTTATGAGTTTCTGACTTCTGTTTACTCGACATGAAGATCATTACTACGCTACTGATTTCCGGATTTGTCGTGAGCAGCTACGCTGCTGCTCCTTCAGTAAGACCAGCAATTGTCACTCCCAGGGTTTGGTTGATAATGCTGATAAATCCTGCCTCGCAGGCGGATGAGGGACTGCTATACTGCGAAGCCTCAAGCTCGATCCACAAGGTTTCATTCATCTGGGAGGCGACGGAGTCGCGCGCAGCTTAACAAAGTGGGCGTTCTTCCCGGAGAGGGATCGTCTGATCGAGATCTGGGCCGGCGTCGATGGTCACGATGTGGCCAATAACACTCAGATCTTCCATCCCGGACCCGAACAGCTACCGCTCAAGTTCTCAAATCCTGCACTTTTCAATGAAAGCTCCGATGAGGTTATCAGCCCTCTGAAAGAACAGCGGTCTTGTCTGCCGCACCAGCCATGTCTTGCAAACCAATTCTGCAGGACTATTGGCTGTGTCGTCTGCATAGGATCCCATCTGACGATACAGGGCTTTTGTGCGTGAAGACTCATTCATTCCTCTTACTGCCGCCGATGGCTTTCCGTTCGCTTTGAAGATAGTGGCTAGTGGTTTTGCGCCGAAGGGACTTTTGTTCCACAGCTACGCTGCAAGAGTTCAGGAAACGCATACATTCGTTTTACGGAGAAATATCAGACGGAGCAGATACTCTATTCTTGTTCCTTTGCGTTCTCCACAGGCCCAGAAAATACTATTTTGAAAGCGATAGGAGTAATTGACCAAAGGTATCTTTAGCTTCAGGAGACCATTCTATCTGAATAGCAGTCTTCCACTCTGCCTATCAATCTTGTCTAATTTTGAGACTTCCAAACCGGAGTCCTGTCCTCCCATTGTCTTGGAATTTGTGGTAGTCTGCGGAATGTCCTTGCACTCTTCGAGGGACTGCAACAACCTGTGCGGCATAATTTCTGGATCAGAGTGCAGGTGCTCACCGGGGACACCACCAAACACCCACCAATTTCCTTCATTAACATGAAAAAGAGACTGATCATCGTAAGCAGCATCTATCGACAAGAAGTCGATGACAGACCTTTTCTGGTCCGAATCAAGTTGTCTGTAATCAACCACGGAACCGCGTTGAGTTGAAGCTGCGCCAGGCCCTCAGGTGACGATGTTTCAGGCTCATTGCTGCCGATATTCCCTGGTATCAATAACATGGTGTTTAGTGCGCCTACTCCATTCCAAAACCAGCCCCCGGGACAAGTTGACTTAAATATTGCGCTATAGAGATAGACATGGAACTTCGTTGCAGATGGAAGATATCAGCTCCTGAAGCTGGGTAAGCTTGGGTGGGGACCCCAGGCTTGGCATACCTTGGCTGTATCAGTCATACAGTTAAATCACTTTGACATAACTCATTTCGAAATTGATAATTGAGAGCACCCGGGTAGGCTCTCAAGATCCTGACTTCTACTAACTGTCCGCAGAGCTCAATAAGATAAAAGGCTGCTAAAGAAGCCTGTGTTAAAGGAGTATGAGCTGCGACAGGAGAATATTCAGCAAACTGAACCAATTGAGCATTATGTCAAGGAGGTGATGAGAATAGGAGGGAGTAGAAGGGTCAACACCCAAAAGGGAAGCTCTCTATATCAGATCTAGAAGGGTTAGAACACAGTCCCAGGTCAGATCTATGGATGACTGGAGATGGAAAGATCTACTACTATAATAGGTTAGAATACAGCTATGATTACCTAACGAGCGCAATTAGTTACTGAAATATAACTAGTGTAATTTTAAGAGCACCGGCCGAGACCCGTAGTTGAGCCTCGGCATCTCCTAAACAAAGTAGATGCATCTGTCTCACCTTCACCTCCTGCAGTGAAGGTTAAATTGGTAGGGAGACGTGTCCCAGATTACTCTCTTCTCGGGTAAATCTCTTTATTTGCTGTATTCGTTATCGACAATATACCCTGTTTCCACCTTTCCCGATCCGGCCAGTCTGTAGTACGGGCTACCTAGATCATCTCGCATCAACTTCATATCATCACCATCGCTAGCACCATCCATAATGCCCATCCCAAAGTCAGACTACGTGAGCGACGTCTGGAAAGACGGTCTTTTCAGTAAGTTTGTCTAAACTCTTCCATAAACCCCCTCAAAGCGCTTATTTTCAGCCTAACCGCTTCCTCCTGCCAGCAAACAAGGTCGTCTTCTGCACCGGCGGCGCGGGAACCATCTGCAGCGCCCAGGTGCGCGCGCTGGTCCACCTGGGCGCAGACGCCTGCATCGTGGGCCGAAATGTCGAAAAGACAGAGAAGATGGCCAAGGACATTGCCACGGCCCGGCCCGGGGCCAAAGTCATCGGCATTGGCGCGGTGGACGTGCGCAGTTTCGACAGCCTGAAGAGCGCGGTGGATCGATGCGTCGCGGAGCTTGGGGGGATTGATTTTGTGATGTATGTTGCCTTTTTTGCTCCAGAGAAAGAATCTTATTTGTTCCAGAACGGTGATGAAGATGGAAAGACATATCAGCTATATGATGCATGCTCTCTCTCTTCAACGCTGACATTGATAACAGTGCCGGCGCGGCAGGCAACTTCCTTGCCTCCATAAACCAGCTCTCCATCAACGCCTTCAAGTCCGTGATGGACATCGACGTGCTAGGCTCGTACAACACGCTCAAAGCCACCATCCCACACCTGGTCAAGTCCGCCGCCAAGCACAAGGTGGACCCGGAAACCCGTAAGCCGGCCCGATGCATACCTTGCCCCTACTTACTAATTCGACACGGGGAACATGATTATTGACCTTTTCTGGCCCCTTTCCAGTTAAACCCGCGCCTGGAGGCACGGGCGGACGCATCATCTTCGTCAGCGCGACAATCCACTACACTGGGATCCCGTTCCAGACGCACGTCTCGGTCGCCAAGGCCGGGGTGGACGCGCTGTCGAACAACGTCGCTCTCGAGTTTGGTCCTCTGGGAGTGACTTCGAATGTCATCGCGCCGGGACCGATCGCGAACACGGAGGTATGGATTGGATCATATTATATATCCTCTCCGTTGTTTCTCTTTATCAGATTTTCCTCGAGATGTCTTAGGAAATAGACAAAGGTAACAATCTGTTTCCTTTCAGGGCGTTGAGCGTCTCCTCCCAGCCTCAGGCAAGGCGGCCGCGACCAAAATGCAACCGCTCGGCAGATTCGGATCGGTCAGGGACATCGCAGACGCGACGGTCTACCTCTTCTCGGACGCTGGCAGCTACGTCAACGGGCAGACACTCGTTGGTGAGTACAAACCCTTCCTGCCCTGTTCCTGTCCCTGTCCATTCTCCTTTAATTAGCCTCGAAGAAGGAGTTTTCCGTTCTAGGATGCTGTTCCCTGCGATGTTTAGACTGACCACATAATTCTTCAATTCCAACAGTCGACGGCGCATCCTGGCGCATCGCCAGCGGCTCGATCGGTGCCGGGCTCAAGTATCCCGACTTCCTCCTCTCGGGCGAGGCGGTTCAGGACGTCAAGGGGAAGAAGAAGCAGAAGTCTTCCAAGCTGTAGATAGATCTATAATCCAATTACGAAAAGAAGGAACAGTCAGTGGACAGACACCAGCCGGCTGCCTTCTTGATATATACTGCCCGCTCAAGAAGGGCTTCTAGAAAGGTACTGTACCCAGATAAATAGGTGGAAACTTCGACGAGCTATTTTATTTATTCATTAATGTTATGGATAATAGATGTATCTTATCTATTTCTAAATAGACACTTTGAGGGCGTCGATGGAGACTCTTTGGATATGATCAATCGTTCTATCTATCTGTATAGGTATATACGGTTCAGAGCACCTCTATCCATCCAAATAAACCGATCTAACTCTAATACAATTCACCACTCCCAACCAAACTCTAAAGGAACCAAGGACCAAGGAGTACGGGGGACCAGAAACCGGATCTACCACAACCTAAAACTCTCCACTCCGTTCTTTTAACTCTGTAAAAGAAGCACATAACCTTGCAACTGACAAGGGCGCTGGAGGCTACGCTATTGCAATAGATATGATATAAAATATAAAGAAAGCTCCTTTGTTTGTTCTGCTTGTTCTTGGGGGGTGGGGGGGGGTGGGGTAATAATCCGTAGACACTTTATTCGTTATTCATTGTTGACTTGACTATTTATTATATGCTGGAATTGTATGTATGCAAGAAAGAAAAACAAAAATGTCCGTTTTCTTTTGTAGAGACAATCAGGTCAATCGACCCTTGGCTATTCATTCATTCATGTATTCGCTTAAAGGAACCGAAAGAAGAAGAAAAAGAAGAGCAGGTACGTCTGTATGTATGTACCTAATGTATGCGATATAGGAAGAATCAGGGAGCACAATGGGCTTTTTTATTTATTACTTGCTACATGGTAAAAAAGGCTATGATATGTATCTATCTACGCAAGTTAGGTAGGTAGCTGCCTACGACTTGACAGATCTGACAATGCTGAAATATGATGTCTCCGTATCCACATCCATATTCTATGTCTAGAGCTGCGGAGATAACGTCAGTTAGCGGCAGTCAGCGTGCTACGCGCCAGGAGAGTCCTGGAGGACACTGACGGAGCATGCGCTACCTAACCTGGCAGGTTGTAAGAGGCCGGGAGTCCTCTCGAGGGTGCCCGCCACAGCAATAGCGATAGTAGTGACAACGCGTTGGGTATCTCCGCGTGGAGACTGATTGTCTATGATCTTTTGTTACGTGAGCTGGACGGAAGAAGCCCTGTCACATTGTTTTCTCGTTGTTATTTCAGTTCCTACCGTTCTTCGGTCCTCGATCCCTGTTGTCATTCTGGTTCACTTTTTTGATAACGATCTCTGTCCGGTAAGGTAGCGGCTGCATCTTTCGAGTATCTGATCTAGTTCCTCGAGGCGGACAGACGCGAGCGTACCTACATAGGCACTTGCCATTGCATTCACGCAAAAGGCCTCTGAATCACAGAGCAAGCCATTCACTTCATTGCGAGTCGAGTCACCAGCAACAGCTGGTGAATAAGACGGGACACGCCGCCTGGCATTCGATAACTTCCTCTATCTTGACCCCCAAGTCTCCGTCTTCTTTTCTCTCCAACTTCTCACACAGAGCTTCTTACCTCGACTTCTAGAATCTTGCCACACCATATCTTCTCTAGCAGTGAGACACCAGAGAAATCTCTTCCATCTTCCTGACGCTATAGCTATTGCTCTCTTGGATCCTCAATACCTGTTTCTGCACCGTCTGCTTTGATACGGTTGTCTGCGTCCAGCGACAAAGACTGACTTCGAGACAACGTGTACGAATATCAAAAGACTGCGAAACGAGAAGCTGGGTAAGTGTTCCTTTATTGTCAGCGCTTATCACAGAAGTCGAGAGAAATAAGAGTGCATTGGGAGGATATTGGAATCGTTTGCTAACAAAGATGCTTGGATCTTCAGTCTCCTTTCTCGAACAAACTTCCGTACCTCGATCCAGAGAAGTGCCCAAAAACAGTTGCTCTTATTCCGTCCTGTCTTCACGCTTCTTCTCTCCATTTGATAAAAGTCCATTCTCATACCAGGATTTCGCAGCGTGAATGATAGTTGGTTTGACCTTGAAAATTTATCTGAGAAGAACAGCTCGGTACCACTTCTCTGTCCTCGTCCTGTCTTCAAACTCCCATTTGCAGAACGTCTGGACTGATTAGTGGGCTTATGACACGTCTTGCTATCTTTCTACCTTTTTCTCCACTGGATTCAAAAGAGGTTGCTGAAGACAGGTAGCTGCTCTTCGCCTTTTTCCCTGTCTTGTCTTCGTACTTTTCCTCTCTGAAAACCTCCCTCCTATCCTTAGAGAGTGACCTGACTGATCTGCCTACTGTCAACTTGTCTCAATGTCTTTCTCTCTCACACCCTTTCACACCCGGACAGCGGATCGCTTAAGTTGCCCTCGGTCCTGTCTCTATCCTTCACGTACTTCTCCGATAACACCTGTCTAACATGTTTCCTCCGAAAAGGGGGAAGTCCCTAGGGGCTTCCTCGAACGACAAGAATATCATCGACATGATGAACAAGGTCATTAGCGACGGGACACTGGCCACGCAAGAGAAATTCGACTGGCTCCGCGAAGCAGTGATCGACCAGAACAGGCTCATCGAAAAAAGAGACAAACAGCTCCTTACCCTGGACAAGGAGAATGAACGTCTGCTGGCCAAGGTCAATGACCTCAATGACCAGATCGAGAGGTATCGCCAGCAGACGGAGCTTCAGGCACAAGAGCTGAGCGAGAGCCAGACCGTCGTGAAGGAGATGGCTCGCAAGGACCTTGCCAAGGAGGACTTTATCAAGTCCGTAGAGAGGTCGAATAAACGACTGGCGGAGGAGAATGCTTCCCAATCCGAGTTGATCGTTTCCTGCGCCAAGCGAGCCAGACTCCTGACGAATGTGGCCAAGCAACAGAAGGAGGAGATTGCGGATCTCCAGACGCAGGTCGTCCTGAGCGAAAGCGTCCTCGCGGCCTACGAGGAGGAGATCATGCGATGCCGAGAGGAACGTCGGCAGTGGGAGCTCGACACGGCGTCGGAGTCCCTGGAAGACGAGAACGAGAAGCTCAGGACGCGTCTCGCCAGGGCTATCGAGATGGCGAACAATGCGGAAAGCACGGTCCTGACAACCCGTACATCGAGCGGACTGCGGAAAGCCAAGATTCGGGTAGTGGATACCAGCAAGGGCAAGATCCAAGGGACCGAACAGCGACAAAAGGCCCCTGAAAAGGAAGCTGACACGTCGTCTGAAGACGGACCCGGCTTGCCACCGGTAGATATCGACCTGAGACTGGCAGATGAGATTGCCAACGAGCCCGCTGAGGAACCTACTGACAACGGAGGTGACTCTGACGAGAGCACCGAATCCGACGCCGACGAAGATGAGGTCCCCGGGCTGCAGTCTCCAGCAACCGTTACCCGAGCACAGGATGGTCCTCCGAAGCACCAGCCACAGCGCCAAGGAGGCCCTACTAAGGGGATGCAATTCGAGTCACCCAAGTACCAGCCGTGGAATATGCCGAGTCTGCGAGCAGATCAACGGACGTATGGGCTGGACTTGCAGTGGTCTCTGCATCCCCCGTCGAGCTTGCCAACTTACATGCCGGCATACACACAAATAGGGCCCCAGATGGACATTGATCGTCTTCCGCTTCCTTCCCGTATGCCATCGTACACTCCCTCGGTCAGACAGAGCCTCCCATCACATCGGGCAGTATCAGGGCAGCTGGAAGAAATGTACGGGCCAGGAGTCCAAGTGAGCCCTTTCTCTGGAATCCCGTTCGGAGGAAGCGCCTCGCGCCAGTCTGCATTCCCGTCCGCAGGTGACTACCTCTCATCGCCGCAGAGGGACCTTCTGCCATCCTTGGATGAAGCAGCGCAAATGGCAGAAATGGAGCGTCAAGAGGACGATGAAGGACGGAATTCAGGCGAAAGCGACAATGACGATGAGGAATCGTCTTCTCTGGCCGCCTCCTGGCAAATGGTAGCTGCGCCTGAGGCTTCAGGAGAAGGATGCTGGCCAAATAAACGGCGAAGAATGAACGATGAGCCTGCTTCTCTGCTCTCGGACATTTCTTCCCCTGAACTTCCTCCTCTTCCAGCAGGGCCAGAAAGCCAAGATGAGGACATGGCTGTCCAGGGTGAAGTAAATGGTCAAGGAAATGCCTCTTTTCGTCCAGCGGCCATCATTGGCCCCATCCAGCAGACCTCCAACGCCCAAGATCCCCGTGAGAGACAAGACGAGGAGATGATGCTGGATGGGGGAGCTGGAGACAGGAAAGAGGAGGAGATGAAATATCTCCTCATTTGCCCCGACGTCCGCCCTGCGTCGGAAGGCCGCACCGGCGACCCCGAATCCTGGGAAAGTAGCTTCTACGCTTCCACCAAGGCCCCATCGTCGGATCAGCTCAGTGAAGCTTGCGAGGACATTGAGGAAGAGGATCGGTTAATAGCGCTCAGGCACGAAATTTCCCAAGATAACTTTCGTGCCCAAGGGCTATCCGATCTTTTTCGGGAAAATATGAGCGTTGAGGATGCTACCCTCGGCCTTGCCAGAAAGATCCCCATGTCCCAGCAAGGGGAAAAGAAGCGTAAGAAGCGAAAACTGACCTACGACGAGTCCGATGAAGATTGCGGGGAAGATGGCCCCTCTGTAATTCAGGCTCTGTCAGTGGAGGAGCCTGGGACAGGAGGGGCTACCCAGCAAGAGCTATTACCGCCAGTCAGGACCTCTGCAGAATCCAGAACACAGACTGCAGCCGGACAATACCAAGAGGGATGGTGTCAGACAGAAGAGTATCCGATGGCCTCGAACGGAACCCAGACAGAGGAGCGTCCCATGGTATCGAATGGAGTGCAGACAGAGTATCCCACGGCCTCGGACGGGACTCAGACAGAGAAGCATCCTATGGTGTCAAGAGGGATTCAGACGTGGCAGTCGTGGCATGCGAGCGAGAGTGGGACCCAGACGGAGGTCGTGGAAGCAGTGGCTGCCTCTTCCCAAACAGACGCGGTTCCGATGGTCAATGCAGGCGCTCAGACAATCACTGTGCCCGCGAGCTCTGGCACCAGGGACACTGACGTCAACACGGAGGCTTCTTCACAAACGGATGCGGTCCCTACGGTCGAGGCAGGAACTCAGACAATCCCTCTGCCGGCAGGTTCTGGTACCAGGAACGCCGACACCCAGACGGAGGAGCGTGCCGTCGAGGTTGTGGTTGTTGAAGCGAGCGGCCAGTGTCATCACAGCGACCCGTGGCAGTATTTGTGGCTGTCGGTTATTCTGGGGCTTGTACTCCTCATATCTCTGTGGATGTCTGGGAGGGACCGTCGGATGTGGCTGGAAGCCAACGATGTGTCCCGCCAGACTCTCGTGGATATACGAGATGGTGCATCCCTGGGCTATCCATGGCTGCGGATGCTGAATGCTGAAATCGCCAAGTGGCTAGAGATAGACCTGGTTGAGCTCGGGTAAGGCCGCTCTATAGGGCCTGGGAGGAAGCGTGCTTGGAATGTCCCTGATCTGTTCGGAGACACGGTGACATTCTTTCTCATTTCTTATGTATATTATAAACATGACATGTCCTCCCACCTTTAGGTGAGGTAGGTAGTATCAATTTTTTTTTTCTTTTTTAATTATTTCTCTTTCTTTGTCAGGACATGTTGGTACGTCCTCCGCCCTTAGGTGTTAAAGGAGTAGTAGGCAACTTGGGGTGTCAGTAGCAGCGAGGAGTTCCATGAGACGTTGCATTAGGTCAGCTATGATGTTGATTGCATGTTAAAAGTCGGATGAAGAGACAAAGAGAATCAGAGATTATAATGACAGAGATCTGAGAACGCAAACCAGATGATTCTCGATGTGGAGTCGCCTTGTAGGGCTGTGCGGTAGGTCACCTGCTCGTCGGCCGGCGGCCCCCACGTGACCGGCGTCTCCAGCGCGGCGCGTGACAGGCCATGCCGCATGCGGCAAGCGGTGGACCGCGGTTGCGTCACCCGCGACTCCGCCTCGCTGTCTTCGTCCCTCCAAGCAGGTCTCAGCCTCCCTTGCTTCATCCTCTCCCTCCCTGGCGTCCATCCCAACCCCATCTGCCATCAATAGTTATCATCACTTCGTCTCAAGCATCTTTATATCTTCATCAATAGCCATTCACGTTCGTTTTTCTTCCTATGGTTGTTCTTTTCTAGCCGTCTCTCTGCCATGATCGCCCGCTCCCTTCTTGTCGCAGGCGCCCTGTCGCTGCGCGCCTCAGCTTTCCTGGTCGTTCCGGAGCTGGGCAACTCCGTCGACGTTCCCGAGGCTGTCCGCCATTTCGATGCCCACAATGCCCATAGCCAGGAAGTCCGTCTTGCGTGCACGGAGTGCCCCTTCCCCGAAGTTGGTGCCAACGGAAAGATCAGCTGGACTGACGGTTTCGATACCTCCTTGGTTCGTCTGGCCCTTGCCCCGCTGCAGCTTTTCCATCTCCAAGCATGGGAGTGTGACTGTCCTGGACGTCCAGTGTGCTGACCGTTGAATAGGCGTTGAACTTCTCCACCCAGGGAGATCGCCTCCTCGTGAACGACCACCAGATACTGCCTCCTCCGGCCCATCCATTGAACATCCAGGCCGTCCTGCGACGAGAGTCCGATGGTCTGGAGACTGATCCCATAACGCTTGGCTCTGCCATCGAGGTCATGCCGCTTGCCGCTGCCTCGGACGACCCTGGCGCGCAGCTGCTTTCCGTCCGCTTCACTGTTCTCGATCTCGCAGGTCACCCGGTGCCTCTGGAGACGGTGTCCATGGCTGTCATCAGCGCCAGCTCGGGAGAGCTATATATTGCCAGAACCGAGATCGAAGAGACTGGTCCAGACCGTCTCTCGTGGAAGCAATGCCGTGGAAAGCCCAAGTGCCTGAAGGTGCTCCTGGTTGCCCGCCTCCGCGCTCTCATCGCGGATGCAAAGGCTAGGATGATGCGTGCGGCCGCGAGGCTCCCCATCTCCAAGGGCTGCCATGGTAAGCCTCGTTTGAAGGGGCACCCTGCGGAAACCCTCCCCGACGGTGTGCGGCCACCTTTCTGGCGCCATGGTGGTCCTCGTCCTCACCATGTCGGCCGGCCGCCCCACCACCACCACCACCACCATATGCACCACAGCGGGTGGGAGCGGACCTTCTCTCGCATTGTCCGCTTCATCGTGATTCCCGCTGTCCTGGGTGTCCTGGCAGGTCTGGTCGCCAGCGCCGTCGGCATGCTGGTTGGCCAAGTCATCGTGTTTTTGTGGCTCCGCTATCGCCGCTGCAGCAGAAACGACCGCTCTACGAGTACTGGGGAACACGGAAGTGACACAGAGAAAGAGGCTCTTATGGCGGAGTCTCCTGATGATCTGCCGCCCCAATACGATGAGCATGACCAGAACCCGGTCGTCCTGCCAGCGGAGAAGAACTAGACCACTCGCGGATGAGACGTGAACGCCGGTCTTCTGCCAGTTTAGAGGCGTCAGGGCGACTATGACAGATCGTAGGCATATGTGATCTCTAAAATGGTACAGGATGGATATAGTTTAGGGATGACAATTTGATATGGCGAAGTAAGAATTGGCGCACCGACAGTCTCTCCTTTTTTTTTCTTTTTCTTTTTTTCCGTTTCCTTTTACCTAAGCGTAGCTAGCATAAAATTTGACTCGTATCTTGTGCAGTAGTACCCATCCTGGCCCGTCTTTTCCGACTAGTACACTGTAGCTGTTCTCCAGCCGGGAGCTGGAACCATCCGAAACGTAGGGCACACTCGGCATCACGTGATGATGGTGCCTCCGCCGGGCGGCCGCCGTTCTGGACGTCCGCCGTTCCACCCCCGTCGACATCCCAGATAGTGCACGACGTCCTTCGACGCGCCCCAATTCTTTTATGAGATCTGGGAAGCCGGCTGAATGATGTTGCCGCTGCTCCTACGATGACAATCCAGCGTCTGCCCTTCATCCTCCTACACTTCCAGACGTGGGCGCCCTCGCATCACGCCCGTGCTGTTTGAATCCGAGCTCTAGTTCAGCCGCGCCGCTCCATCCACTCCTATCTACTCCTTATCACAGAGGGGCCGCCGCAGGGCTAGGATAATAATCCTGATATCTCTCCGGCCCCGTTATCCACAGCCTGAGCCATGTTCCAGTTGTCGTCTCTTGTTCAGAAGGCCCAGTCCCTGATTGACCCGGCCAACTTCAGCCTCCCGACCATCACCACCTCTGACCGCAGCCCCTCCAAGGCCTCCCTGTTCCGCCAGCAGTTCCGCCTTCCCGACTCTCAGAATCCGCTGCAGGAGATCACAGCGGAGCTGATCCTGCCCCTCCCGCACTCCTCGTCCTCCTCCGCAACACATAACGAGCACCGTGCGGGCAACCGGTATACAGGCAAGCTGCACCTAAGTGAACGGTTCCTGTGCTTCTCCACGCAGCCCTCGAGCTTTGCGCCTAATGCGAGCCTCAGTGCCTCGACCACCTTTACCGGCCAGACAAATGGCACCGGGCCAGCGGGCAACGGCTTCACTCTGCCACTCTGCTCCATCCGCCGTGTGGAGCGGCTCAATAGCCTGAGCCATATCTTCTCGCTGGCGTTGACAACATGGAATGGGGCATTGGGGAAGGGGGCTCAAGATCCAGACTTTGTGCCGCAGCGCTTCACCATCCAGCTGCTCGGGAGCAGGCAGGCCTGCGAGCGGTTTTGCGATGGTCTGAAGAAAGGGCTGCGGGAAGCAATGAAGGAGATCGATAACTTGCGGATGGTGGTGGCGGACTGCTACTCGGAGTATCTGCTCACGGGCGGCAAGACAAAGGGTCAAGATGGAGACTCCGTCCGTCAGCCGCCTGATGCGGGGCTGGGCATGGTTTTCCGATATCCCGGAGACGCTCGCAAGCTCAGAGATCGAAGTAAGATGAGGCTGTGGGGGGAGTACTTCAGAGGTATGTCTTCTATAATACCCTCGAGGGATTTCCTGTCCTGGTTATTAAGCCACCTTGTCTGTAGAAAACGGGCGCAATGTCACCCTCATTAGACAACCGACCTTTCACAAGCTCATAAGAGTGGGGTTACCCAATCGTCTCCGCGGAGAGATCTGGGAGATCACATCCGGATCTCTCTATGTACGTCTACGGTCCCCCAAACTCTACACTGAAACGCTAGCCAAGTTTTCTGGACGGGAATCCCTCGCTATAGATGAGATCGAGAAGGATTTGAACCGATCTCTCCCCGAGTATCCTGGTTTTCAAAGTGAAGAGGGCATTGGACGATTGCGGAGGGTTTTGACGGCCTACAGTTGGATCAATGAACAGATAGGCTATTGCCAGGCCATGAACATTGTGGTTGCCGCTCTACTAATGTGTGTCCGCCCTGTCCATTTGACTCCCTTTTACCTTTACTAACCTCGGCAGATATATGTCCGAGGCGCAAGCCTTCTTCCTCCTATCAGTGCTCTGTGACCGTCTCCTGCCAGGATACTATTCAACGACCATGTATGGCACACTGCTGGACCAAAAGGTTTTTGAGTCGCTCGTCGAGAAAACCATGCCGGTTCTGTGGGACCATCTGGTCAAGGCAGATGTACAGCTCTCTGTTGTTTCCTTGCCGTGGTTTCTTTCTCTGTATATCAACTCCATGCCCTTGGTGTTTGCTTTCCGTGTTTTGGATGTATTCTTTCTCGAGGGCCCGAAGGTACTATTCCAGGTTGGCCTGGCTATTCTTCGAATCAACGGAGAGGAACTTCTCGACGTCCAGGATGATGGTTCCTTCATTTCCGTTCTGAAGTCATACTTCTCCCGACTCGATGAATCTGCGCATCCGCGGTCGGAGAACCCTAAGCTGAGGGCCATCACCCGGTTTCAGGAGTTGATGGTGGTCGCCTTCAAGGAATTTGCCGGCATCACCCACCAGACTATCACGGAGCAGCGTGCCAAGCACAAGGACGCAGTCTTGGAGAACATCGAAAGCTTTGCAAAGCGCACGTCGATCCGGAATTTGGGACCTGAAAGTAAACGTCTTAGCCCCGACGACCTCGGTGCAATATATGACCGCTTCTATGAAGTGCTCTATAACCGCCAGCAGCGACAGAGGATGATGGAAGAGGAGAAGAGACGTCAGGAGAAGAAAAAGGTTGAGCGGTTGTCCATCCTTGGGCCTCCCGTTGACGCGGAATTTGGTCGTGTCGGGCTTGGTCCCAGCCCTACCCATATGGACTACGACGCATTCAGGGAGTTCCTTGCGGCCACGGCTAAGTGGGCCGTCGCTGACTCTCCCAGTTCGTCTAGGAAAGAGTCCACGTCTGAGAACTCCAAATCCTCTTCAAAGCTGGATGGCACGCCGGAGCCGGCGGACCACGAGTTCATGCGTCGTCTGTTCCGCAAGTGGGACACGGAAGGCAAGCAAGGCCTCAGCTTGCAGAATGTCGTCAATGGCCTGGCGCGCATCAAGGGTACACGGGATATCATGAGCACGATCAACTACTTCTTCGAGCTCTACGATGACAACGGCAATGGTCAGGTAGATCGGGAAGGAATCCTCAGGATGTCTGAGGCGCTGCTGTTCCTGTCCCGGCGAGGCTTTGAGGGAATGTTGAACCCCAGCAATCAGCCAGATGATATCAACGATGCTGCTCTCACCCCGTACGAGCGCGAACAGAGAGAGAGGGCGAGACTCAGCACGGACGAGAGATTCCTCGGTAGTGTCAGTTCGTTCATACGGCGCTGCTTCGAATATGCCGATCCAACGCATCCTCCTCAGCAGCCGGAGGAGAAAGCTAGCACCAGTACGGAGGACGCAGCAGACAATCTGGGCGCGTTCAGCATCAGGGACGACGACGAAGACCTTCTCGAGATCGACGAGAAACAAAAAACGTCCGGAGGTGATAATAACTCGTCGCAGAACCCAGCGCAGACACCGATGACGGCCAGCCGAACCGAATCCGCCAATCCCGCTCTCGATCCCAACAACCCGCTGCACATCACCCTTCCGACATTCCGCATGGTAGTCCTGGCCGACGAGCTCCTAGAGCAATTCTTCGAGACCTTCTTCCCGCAGTCCTTCCACCTGTCTGACCAGCCACACCCTGCATCTCAAGCCCCGTCCTCCAACCTTACCACCTTCTCCAACATCGGCTCCAAAGCTTCCCAACCTTCTTCTTCGGCAGCATCCGGTGGTGCCCCCGTCGCTGGCGCCGCAGGCGGCATCGTTCCCCCGAGCAAAGGGCTGCGCGGGGTCCTCGACAACATCGTCTCCGACGGCATGCGCATGGCGGCCGACATCAAGAAGAAAATGGACGAAGCGCAGCGCGAGATGGAACGCAACGCTCTCGGCCGTAACGACGACGACGACGATGATGATGATGACGACTACGATCGTCGCGGGACCTCCGACACCAACCCCCCCATGCCCGGCGGCATCGGCAGCTGGGGCACGGGCGCGTACGGCGGTGACCCGGAGCGACGCAGCGTGCGCGAGAAGGACCGCGATCTGCTCGAAGGCGCGGAGGTCGCCAGCATGCGGGGCACATCCATTCTCGACGGGAAGGAGGGACACGGTAGTGGTAATAACATCGACCCGATGTCAACGATAGCAGAAACAGAAACCTCGGCGCCTGGTGCGGGAGAAGAGCAAAATGACGGGAAGTCACCATCATCATCGAAAGACGGCGACGGCGGCGGTGGCGACGGCATTGTAAGCAAAGTCGTGGAGTTTGAATCTTGATTAATCTCGATATCTCAATACCTAATTTCCCCTTGCTCCCCTTCAGAGGCCGAGGTGAGGCGAGGTGTCTGTATCTGTGTCTACTTAGTAAATATTTGGGTCTTCGTTTTAGGAAACAAGAGAACTGGTCTGGTCAGAGGTCTGATTTAGGTCCGGTAGCGCATCCCTTCTATATATATATTATCATATCAGGTATATATCTGTATATATTTATATTGTTTCGAGATTTATCATATCATATCCGCTTCTCATATCATTATCATGAAGTATATATACATATATATAACAGATCCTACACAATGTCCCTGCCTCTAATGATCAACCAACCAATCAATCAATCACAAACAACATATCCATCTGTCTGTTTCGAATGGTTTTCCTTATAATTAAGGGGAGTATTGTTTTTCATTACAAAAAAAATCAATAGCTCGATTGAGTGTTATAGCCGGAGTTGGCATAAAGGAGGGGTATGTCATGCAGGGAGCACGTGACAATGGATCAAAACCCCCCCATCCTGATCCAACGAAGCCCTATGATCCAACAAAGCTCCATGATCCAAACACCCAGAATGATCCAAACGAACTCATCGATCCAGGCAGACTGGCATGTATATAATGACGTTCCTTTCAGACAGATTCCGACCCTCGTGGTCGACTCACATAGCAACCTGTCATATAGGCATTGCTAGTAACACAGGTCTATTCTTGCTCTTATATTGCTCACCCCCTTGTTTCTTGTCTTCAAGATAAACCAACGACCCCTTTAGGTCTAGTTATCTAGGCCTGTCGTTACATTGAGAAGAACAGAACAAGAAATAAATCCGCTTACTGCTTACTTCATCTACTACCATTCTACTGTACATTTGATATTTATCGATTTATTTATTTCCAATCTATTATCTTGATTTTTTTAAATTCATCACATGACATGACATCACATCAGCAGTCAGCCACTTGATTGATTAATTCTGATATCACGTAAATAAAATTACAACGATCTACGTACCGTGATTCTGTTGTAGGGATGGGATGCCTGCACCTGCAGGTCAGGTGGGTGGGTCTTGATCAAGCTTGTTTTCAATCATTCAACTTATAGACAGATAAGATAGATAGATACATAATTAGCAACAACAACGACAAAAGGACCGCTTATATCATCACCCTATGCTACTCATCTCCATTGCATTGCATTTGCATTGCAATGCAGCCGATGATGTTGCATGTCAACCCGCCAGCTATGGTAATGGTAATTGGTAGTGGTAAGCTTATTATTCTTTTCTACCCTATCTAATCCCTATCCCTATGCATCCTTGCCCGACCATCCATCATATTCCAAACGCAACCCAATATCCCGGAAGCAGTGCAGCATGATGGCGAAGCAACAAAAAGACAAACAAGACAAACAGAGAAAGCTACCATGGCTAGCTAGAGACGGCTCGTTACCTAAGTCAACTATAACCTAGTAGTTTACCTAGGTACGGTATGGAATGTAAGGCAAGGTATCTTATCTTAAAAAAGCAATCTCCATCTCCATGTCCATGTCCTCCAGGCCGGGCGACTGGTTTGCGCAGAAAACAGACAAAGGGAATAAAAATAAAAGCTTACATACTGACTGGCAAAAGATGAAGTGGGCAAAAAAAGGAACTGAATGGACAAGAGAATGGACGGAGAAGGGGGGATATATTAAATATAATATCAGATCGAAGCAAAGCAAAGCATGTTGGGAGGGATTTCAGGGTAAAAAAAGGAGAAAACAGTGATAATGACTGAGGTGGTATCTAGAACAAAGAGTTCCGAAAAAATAGGATCATTGCAATGAAGAAAATTAAAAACAAGAAGTGGAGGGGGAAAGGTATTTTCCACGGAAAGCAACAAGAAGAGCATCTCAAAGAAAAGGTCATGGAACGGAAGAGCCATAAAGACACATCGTTTCCATGAAAAGTTTGGAAAGAAGTTAAGAAAAGAACAAAAGAAAATGAAGAAGCCAAGAGCAAGTGACTGGCAAATCGTTCCATCGATCGATAGACAGCCAGCTCCAGCACTTGCATTGCACTGGGCATTCAAGAAAGAGAAAGTAGACAGAAACAGAATAGAATAAGAACTAAGCAAAGATAATTGCAAGAAGGATGAAAAATATGCCAAAACTAGACCAAAAATCCTGATCCCAATCCCTAATCCTTCTGCACCTCATTCTCAATCAGCTCCAGCACGATCTGACTGCGCTCATGCTCGGGATGCTGCATGCAGATCTTGACCGTGCGACCCACACTCGCCATGGCCGCGCCGGTGAGGCCGCACCCACCAGAGCCAGAGAAATTCGCGCCACTACTACCGGTGCTCACGATGTTGTTCCAGCCGTACCCGGGCATCAGGCTGCCGTCGTCGAGGCAGACGACGTTGCGGCCGGGGATCACCTGCCGCAGCCGGCCGTTGAAGGCGTTGCGGACCTCGACAAAGTCCTCGTTGAAGAGGATGAGGAATTTCCCGTAGAGACAGGCCGAGTGGGCGCGTCCCACGAACTCCATGACCACGCTGCGCGAGACGTCGCCGTGCTTGTTGACGTAGACGGCGCACTCGCTGTACGCGACCAGGAACTCGCTGTCGCTGAGGCGGAACATGCCCAGCGGCCGCAGATCCCTGATCCGGTTGGCGATTCTGTTCAGATGCGCCTGCGCTTCGGGCGTGTCGGAGAGCAGGTTCGGCACGGACCACGGCTGTTTCTTGTCCAGAGTCAGGACTTCGATGCCGCGCTGGGTCGCGATGGCGAGCGAGGAATGGAATAGGTTCATGCCGTAGCTTTCTGCGGGTATGTAAAAGTCATCATATTCACGGAAGAAATCCGTCTGCCCGCGCCGCGAGAAGATACGGGCACGGCTGCTCGACGACTTGTGGAGGACGGGTTCAAGGACCTATGGATTGCATTGCCGATCAGTATGCACGTTGACGACTCCCTGAACTGCTTGCGAGACAGAAAAACGAACCTTGAACGTGGAAGTCATGCCATCCCGCTTCTTGTAGAACACCAGAGTACGGTCCTTCATCCGTCCTGCAGCGAAGAAACCGACCTCACGGCTGCCGGATAGCTTCTGCGGAGCCCGTCTCGCGGAGTCGCTCGAGGTCTGCGATGGCACTCCACTGGCAGGGCACACAACATCAAGATGGTACGCAATCAGGGATTTGTCCGCTATCAGCAGGAAGACGTTGAATTCCTCGAAGACGGCAATCTGCGTGACCCGCAAGATTTGTATCGCCTACAACATCAGGTCAGTTTAAGCTGTCCCAAGTAAAAGGTCTGAGGATAATGACATACCCTAGTCCACCCACGTGGGTCATTATAATCGGAGATGTACACACCATAGTCCGTACCGATCGCGCACATCATCCGTCCATGCGGTTGCTGAAAGACCGTGGCGCAGTTGACAGCGGCCCTGCAGACAGGCGGTGGCCTCGGCTCCGAGTTCGCATACCGCTCCTCGACCTCTCTGATGGCCCGATCAAGAGGCGTCCCTTTGATGAGCACGCTCCTGGAACCGGGGGCCTGGTCTGAATAAGCGAAGGCGGTATCTGCCAGCACACGTAGCCGGAATGGCTCCGCGTTCTGAGCAAACAAGGACGCGGCGTGCTTGGTCTTGGCCTCGATAATCTTCTCGCACCATTCCTGGCGATTCTGCGCCGTAGATGCGTAGAGGGTGTACGACCCGGTTTTGCCTAGGTGCTTGATCCTGAATGGATAGAGTATGTTGTCGTCCCTCGGGTTCCCCAGGGTGGTGCTGGGGACCAGCGTCTTGCCAGCAGACGATGTGCCCGCGGACGCAGCGGAGTTGCTGCTGTTGGCATGCGCCAGAGCCCCAGGACCCGCTCCCTGCGACGACATTGGCGGAGGGGCAACGGACGCGATGCCTATGATGTTGGACTTGACCACAGGATCGTCGTTGGTACTCTCAAGCACCAGGAGATCCATCGGGATCGGCAGTTTCGAGACATCGTAGGTCTCGTATTTGAGAGTTCTGGTCGGATCTCTGTTCACAACGGACTTGGCCAGCACCAGGTAGTGGTCGAACAGGATAGCATGGGTGTCCACGAGATTGATCCTCGTCCTCGTTCCCGGACGCTGCAGGTCGCCCCGAAAGATGATCTCCCGACCCAGATGGTCGAGGTTCAGTTCTACCTCCTTCTTCATCTCCGGCCGGAGCTGCAGCTTGGAGGAGAGTTCAAGGAGATCAACCTTCTTGGTCATCTCGCCAACCTTGCTGTCGCACTCCATGGCCACCACCTTGATCTCCTCGATGGCCTGCGCCAGGTTGGTCTTCTCCTCCGAGTCCTTGACCATGTTCTTGTGCACGGTGGACAGGAGAAGCGTGTACCGCTGGATCCGAGTGATGGGAGCCTTGAGGTAAGTATCCCAGCTGAGACGATTCGACAGCTTGTTCTCGCGAGCCTGGTCCAGGAACTGCTTGAAGAGTATGTTCCTCTCAGCCTCCCTTCGGACAAGGTAGTTGGCATTGGGGAACGTGGCGGCATATTCGATGTAGATTGTCTTGGCCTTACGGATCCACTCCCGGAAGATGTCGCTGAACCCGACGATGAAGGGACCCTGTTCCTTCTGGCGATACTTGAGCTGCGCAAGCAGGTGTTCCTCGTTGACCTTCTTGACCGCGTCAACCTTGCCAAAGACGTCGTTCAGGAACTTGTTCAGGCGTTTCGGGTTGATCACAGACGGCTGCATCGTGGCCAATTGGTCGCGATACAGCTCCCGCAGGATATCCAACTGCCCGATGTACGCATCTTCCGTGGTGACGATCTCGTGGAGATTGTTCTGGCGGTCAATCTCTTTCTTCGGATAGGACTCCCACACCTCCTTCGGCACCTTGTAGAATGTGACCCAGTCCTCGGCCTTCTTCTGCGGTTCCATCATCTGCGCCTTCAGATTGACCTTCTTAAGGGTCCTCATGCAGTGATGCGAATAGCAGCGTCCGAAGGTCTCGGTGTCGCCCTCCTGGTCATGGAGTCTTGACGAATAGCAACCACGGCCGGTGATCTGGAACAGAACTCCAGACAGGGTTCCCGGTCCAAACTTGACCCATTCCTCCTCCTTGATCAGCGCCCCTTCTTCCAGCATATTCTTGACCACGCGGGCACCCAACGTCTCAGCGTCGGCGGTATTCATCGTGGGTACTTTGTGCGTGAACAGCGCAACGATGGCGTCGATGATGGCCTGCTCCTTGAGGTCGGTCTCCTCCTCGGCGAGGTCCCTGATCCACGCAACCACCGCGCTGAGGGCCCACGGTTCGGAGCATTTTTTGAACTGCTCCGACGACAGCTTGGCCGGATTGAATTTCTTGCGACGTCCAGCGGGAATCGTGGGCAGATCGAGAGCGATGGCGCTCGGCTGCACAGTCGCATCGAGGCCATGCAGAGACGCCTGGGACTGTCTGTACTTCGCCCTATCTGCGTCCGTCTTTGACCTGACCGGAGGATCAGCGCGCGGCGTATTACTGTGACTCGACAAGGACGACGCCCGCGGCACCGGAGACGGGCCAAGCCGCGTCTGTCCGTACGAGTCCGGAGAAGTAGGATACGAGGGCTGCGTTTGCTGGTCATATGGCTGCATGCTGTTCCGCTCCCGGCTCCGATACGTCCCAGCGGGCATCAAGTGCGCCGCGAGGTTGGCGTTCGTCGCCGGCTCAACCGGCTCAGGAGGCAGCGGCCGCATGCCTGGGTGGAAGAAGAGGTCGCCGGGCTCCCCCTGGCCCGGACTCTCGCTGCCGGACTGGTCTCCGCCGTGGGAGTGAGGGTGCGCGTAAGGCCCCTCGCCCTCATCGCCGTCGTCGAAGCTCATCCTCCGCCCGAGAGGACTCGGTTCTGACAGACCGCCGGTGCCACCCGCATCCACCCGTGCGCTCGAAGAAGGCGGAGGGAATAGATGAATGGGTTCCTCGGGCACCGGGGGATACTCGTAATATTCGTCCCAGTACCCCCCGTCATCAGCGGACGGATCCGAACCTCTGCGTGATCCAGAAGTGGCAGTCATCCTATCATGATCGACCGCATCATCACGGTCATACGGGTCAGCGTTGTAGCTTGGTTCATCGCCATAATGCATATTCCCCTCGTAGCCACCACCGTACAGCGAAAGATCATGGTGAGTGTAGTCATCGTCGTCACTCCGCTCATGATATGAATCAGGCCTTGTAGAGGTCTGGGACCCATAAGCGCTGAAGATCGAGAAAGCAGTCCCACTGCGCGCCCGAGTCCGCTGGCGCTCAGCTTGCGCTCTCTCCTCTTCATCAGCCATCTGCATCATGGCCAGACCAGCGGCGGCCTCTGCATCACTGTCGTCACTATAGGCATCGTAGTTGACATACTGGCCGGTACCCGTGGCGACGCTGCCATTGGTATGTGTGTGTCTCTCATCAGGCGACAGCCGCATGTCTAAGGATGGGAAGACGGGGGCAGGCTCCTCTGCCTCCTGGATCGGTGTATGGTGTCCAGCACGCGATGCCCGCGAGCTGTGCCGCCGCGTCCTCGCAGGTCTACCTTCCGTTACTGCAGCTTCCACTTCCTTCATGATCTCATCGTAGCTCATGTCCTCTTGATGCCTGGCACCATTCTGAGCACCTGGGAATGCAGGTTCATCTTCTGCATCTGGTGGGGGTCCGGGCAAAGGCCGTGACTGGGGGTGCCGAGTCAGAGTATCGGTGCGCCGTGGGGGCAGCTCCGACGGAGTCTGGTGCGCCGGAGGCGTGGGAATAGAGCCTCGCCGTGATGCCTGTGAACCACTGAACCGCTTGCCATGCAGCGGATCGTTCTGCGGTAGATGTGCAGGCGGCTCCGGAGGCTCCTCCTGTACCGGAGAGGACACACGAGATCCGGCACGTCCCGGGACGGCAGGCAAGTACGAGGAGCCTTGCGATCCGTGCCGGTGGTGCGACGACGACGAGACGGAACCAAAATGAGTGCTTCCAGAGGGGTAGGGGGTGGTCACAGGCGAGGCCGGCGCCGGGTTGTACACAGAGGAGCGCGGAGGCGGAATGGAAGCAGGACTGCTTTGCTGCGCAGAGGTTGGAGAGTAGCCATACAGCGAGTAATCGAGCGAATAATCGGAGTATTGTGAAGAACGACGCGCGCCGTACGGATGGTCTGGCCCTCGAGGAGGCGGAGGCGGAGGAATCTGCGGCGAATACTGCGTCGCGGGGCTCTGGGCAAAGGTTGGTGTATAACTCTGCGACGCAGTGGCTGGTCGTTGGTAATTCGAAGAGCCATAGGTCGATTGGTAGGCCGCTGGGTTATACGGCTGATGTCCGGAGCCGGAGCTGCCGTACGGCGGACTGCCCAGGCCGCTGTACGCCTGGGGGTTGTACGACGGCTGCGGTTGAGAGTGCGGACGCCCGAATTGCTGGGGATTGTAGGCAGGCTGGCTCGGGGACGCCGACGACGCGGGCGGTTGATACTGGTGCTGATAGCCCGACAGCGCGGAGCCATGGGCTGAGGCCCGGCTGGCCATGGACGACTGCCGCGAATGCCTCGACCCCGAGCCGCTGGCGTTGTTGTACCGGCTGTATCCTCCTCCGCCCGCACCGTGGCCGCCCTGCACCGGGTACCCGGGATGTTCGTCCGCCGCCCTCGTGCTGCGGCGGCGCGGGCTGTCGAAGAAGGCAGCGTCGTCTCCGGCATCATAGCTGGGCATCCGCTGGAGCTGGTGGTACTCCTGCTGCGCGGGAGGCTGTGACGCATAGGCAGCATGTTGGCCCGAAGCGTTGTTCGACTGGCCGTAGTATGACGGGTGGCCGTTCTGGTAATGTGCCATGGTGACCAAGTCGTCTGACGAGCGACGGGAGCGCTCGACTCGAGGCTGAAGCGGTTCCCCTTGTGACTCGATGGTAATTCGAACCAGACCGTCAGAGCGTGGGCGTCCAGGGAGCGGTGGACGAGCGTGTCGGACAGCGTCGACGGGAGCGGACGGTGTCGACGACGTCAGACGAGTCGTGGGGAGAGTTGATCCTGAACGATCAGGAGTGCCCGTCCAAGCCTCATCCAGCCGTGGTTGGCGGATGATGGTGCGCGCAGCGAGAGATCGGAGATGAAGCGCCTGTCGCCGTGGGCATCCCCACCGCGGCTCCCAACGGGGTCTGACAGCCTAACGAGCAAGGCCGCGAGGCAGGACGGGAGAAAGAAGAGCGAGGCAAGCGACCGCAGCGGGCGTTCGAAAAAGAGGCTGCGGGGGATGATGGAAGAGGAGAGAGAGGGAGAGAGAACGTCGCTCGTCCACAAGCAGAGAGGTGGCCGTCGGGCGCTGGCAGGCCCTCAGGGTGTGTGTACCGGTACCTGCACCGCTGCGGCGCGAGCTAGGGACAAACAAGTATCGATACAACCCCCGGCCGTGGCCTTGGGCCGGGGCCACAGGGCTGACGGGTGACAGCGTCCTCTCCTCCTCCCCCCTCTCCCCGCCTGCACATCCTGCAGAAAGGGCTATAGGGATGGGATGACAGGGCCAGGCCGTTTCTGAGTCTCTTCAGATCATTCTCTGCGGGGCTTCCCCTTGCCAACCGCTTGCGGACTACGAGGTGCCTGTACGAGTACCACTCGACTCTGACAACCCATGTCACACTCTTGAGGCCCTGCTTCCCGGCCCCTCCACGTCGCGCCTGCCTCGCTCAGGCCAGAGCTGCGGGCATTACCATCTGCAGAACAGCACTGATCACCGGTTCATGCAGTAGAGGACGTGTTTTCATTCAGGCTGGACTTCATAGAACCTACTGCCTCTAGGGAAACTGAACCACCGCTCAGCAAGACATGTACTTCATTCCGACTGGCACCGGAGAGACAAACAGCAAGGCAAAGTCAAACAGCAGTGAACCTCTCATCGCCAGATCATACAGAAGTAAGCATACAACATGTGTCTCATTCAAGTCCGAATCGCAGAAATCAACAGTCAGGAAGACCGAAACACCCCAAACGCCGCCTCCGTGGTGTCGTTATACACGATCATATCCCATTCCGTGCAGTAGAAGCCCATCGAAACCTATCCAGGTAGGGTAAGTGGTGAAAGAAGTGTGAAAGAAAAGTCATCAACCATCATCAGCATCGGATTCGCTCTCGGATATCATGAAGAGAAGATGTCTGCGAGACAGGGGAGTCGATCACTGGCCATCGTAGATCTCATCCGGGCCAAGGGTGAAGTGTCCCTTTGGATGCTCCTCTGGCTTGACAAGTTCTGGCTTGATGTAACGCGACGTCAGGGCAAATCGCAATCTGCCATTTGGAATCACCGAGTGCTCGTAGTACTTCTGAAGATTCGCACCGTGCATGACTACGAGATCACCATGGTGGATATGCATCTGGATCAGTGGGGACGCTTCCCTTCGCTTAACCCCCTCGAGAAGTTTTTGACGGCGTTCGTTATAAACTTCCTTCGTAATCACTCCGTTCTCGAGCTGTGCCTTCAGCTCGCGTCGCTCGTCACACTTGTAGCAATTCTCCAGAACGGGATCATCGGCAAGGAGTCTCTTCGATGAACTGCATCCGTTGTAGTATTTGTCCTTCATGCGAATGAGCATCTTCGCGCTCGCGCCAAGGGACAGGGTAGCGATTGTAGGACCCAGAGAAGATTCACCGTCGTCATGATACTTGGAAACAGTCAGCAATTGGTCTCCCAAACAGACAGTGCCGCACATACGCCGATCGACATGTTTTCAAAATATCCCAGCAAGAGAAGCTCGTTGGGGGGTAGAAATTCATCTCCGGCTGCGGTGATCGCGTGCTCCGTTGCCCACGTCAGACGACCCAAGGCCCTCATGACTTGCGGAGGAGCTTCATCAAATCCCTTCGAGTCGACGGACACAACGTATTTATATGGCATGCCCTGTCAAGATGTATTAGTAGACAGAGACGAGATCGAGGCACCAGGCAGGGAACTCACGTAGTTGACAGCGAAGTGTGAGGTCAAGGTTCCAGGAACTAGTCGCACGCGTTAGCTTCAGCAAAAAAAAAAAAAAAAAAAAAAAAAAAAAAAAAAAAAAAAAAAAAAAAAAAAAAAAAAAAAGATGCTGAACAAGAATACGCACCCACTGATTGCTGCAAAGGATACCGTCTGAGCGGGATATCGATCGTCTGAAGCTCCCTGAAGAGATCGTTTGGCCCGTTGGGACGGCTATTGACACTCTTGGTCGCGACAAAGTGTGTGACGGAGCCCACTTCTGGAAGCTGGTAGGTGTATTTCTGATAGGAGCCGAGATCCTCGAAAGCCGGTTGCATACAGTTAGGCGGCATAGGCAAGGCACGTATACCTTCTACGCCCAATTCGAAGTCCCCAACAACAGAGCGCAGGGAGGCAGGGTGCATCGTCAACATCTTCTCGAAGGAGCATCGGCCGGCGCCGTTCGCGGAGTTGGAATTGAGGTCGTCGGAACATCTCCAGCCTCTCCAGAATTTTCTTGAGATGCACTTGTGGCACTCCGGACACACGATTCCTCTCCAGGCCACACGGATATACGTAATATCTCGATCGTCGTCGGAAAGCGTTGCAAGGAAGTTCGGTACGAGGCTATATTGAGGCCGCAAGGGTCTCGGGGGGGTCCGATATTGGAGGAAGTGGGGGTGGTACGAGAGGTTCTTTGGAGCGTCGGATCCGTTGATCATCCAGAACTTTTGGCAGGACGTCTGGAGGCACATCCAGCCCTCGTTATATATACGGGGGCTCGCAATGGAGCACGACGGACACTGGAGGCTTTCGGGCTTCGTGTCGAAGTCCCGCTCCTCGAGGGGAGCAGGAGCGCCCGAGTTCTTTGCTGCCCACCAGCTCTTGTCCGCAAGGTTCCATTTTTCGAAGCGGACCTTGGCTCCCTTCCTCTGGCCGACCTTCTCGTACCAGATGTCCGTGATGCGGAAGAACGCCATCACGTTATAACGATGGGGGAGTTTCCTCCCCAGGACAGTGTTTCTGTCCCCTAGTGAAGTGTTAGCAGGAATATAGACAGTGAGTTCAGAATCAGCTAACCGATAATTAGCCCCACGGGGTGGTCCCTATCCCTGCTGGACAGCAGGCTTCGGAACGTCGCCCCCTCCCCGTCCTGGTCCTTGACTTGGACCAGGCGGCCCGCCTCGTCCTTGGCGCAACCTCCCCCGCTGCGGTCGTTAGCGGCATTCACGAGGCTCAAGAGAAGAGAAAACTTACACCCTCGTTATGACGATTTCCTCGTCAATATAGGATCGGTCCCCGCAGTCCGCATCCACGAGGAACCCCCAGCACACTTGGCTGTTGTGGTACGCACTCCCCTGGACCGAATGGAACCAGGGGAGTGCGTCGCAGAGCTCCGAACGAGTCTACAGAAGGTCATTGTTAGCTTTCCACACAGAAAATGGCAGTCAGGGAGAGATTACTGACCTCTGCCCACGCTGGAGGTTCCCCGTGGACGGGGATCTGGGGGACCGGCGCCACCTCCGCCCCCGACACTGCTGGATAGTCAGCAAGGCTGGAACATCAAAACGACTCGAAAACGGGCCTTGAGACAGAATAGTAACGGCAAAGTAAAAGGAGACGTCAAAGGGCCGGACAGGTCAAATGACGGGAGAGTCAAGTAGGAAGACAGGAATGTGATGTGAAAGTGAAAGGACAAGTGAAAGGAAGATGCAATCATTACTGACCTCCCTTGCGGGCCCTCTTTGCTGGGGGGAGTGCCCCAGGTGCGGCCTTGTTCTTGGCCATTATATCTTGCACGATTCAGTAAGCCAAGCTGTCACGACACCTGGGAAGGGAGTAAGGAATCTCAAAGGTGACGTACAAAAGGTAGGAGGGAAGAAGGAGGAGAAAACGGCCGCTGTCGCTGCTCGCGCGATTACATGTGTCAGCGCAGAATGCAGAAGGACAGAAGGACAGTAAGAGGTCAGCAGGTACAATAGGAAGAGCAGAACTGGTAGAGGCGTAGAACAGTGACGGGAGCAGGAGTTAGCACCGGGACAGGGACACAACGAGTACGGGAGTTGCAATGAAGAGAGAAGTACAAACTGGAGACATGGGTAGACACAGAGTCAGGAGTAAAACAGGGCTAAACTTCGAGATCGACAGGAGTTTCAAAGACAGGAGTTCAAAATGGAAACGTGTTCGAAGGTTGAAGGTGGAACAGGAGTTGGAAGAAGACAGGTAATCAAATGCAGGACAGGCGTTATAACGGGACAAGAGGTAGAATTTGGACAGGAATTGGAGTCAGGACAGGAGGAGAAGGGGAGACAGGCGGAGAAACAGAGGGAAGTTCGAAGTCGAACAGGTTCTGAAAACCGGATAGGTGTTGGAAATCGGACAGGAATTTCGAACAGAACACGAGATGCAGAGACAGGTGGAGAAACAGAGACAGCTGTAAATGAAGAAAGAGGTAGAAAGAGGACAGGAGCACGCAACAAGACAGCTTGTCAAGGCAGGACAGGTGGTTAAAACGCGACAGAAACGCCAGGAGTGCAGAGAAAGACAGGAGTGGGAATAGGACAGTGGAAGAAACAGAGACAGGAGGAGCAGGGGCAGGAGTCCCAAAACCGATGCAGAAGACAGACAAGCGTGCACATCCGCACGAGCAACGACGTGGCCTAGAGAGAGAAAGAAGAGAAAGAAGAGAAAGAAGAGAAGTCAAGGACGACGGGGCGAGGACGGTTCTTATAGACACGGACACTCTTGCTGTCACTCTTGCGCACGGACCGCATCTGCAGCCATGACTGAGCAACTGGAAGCAAGGAATGGCGTGATTCCAGGGACGGTGACGGTGGGAGTAACAGCCAGGTGAAGGGGGAGTGACGGCAGGACGATGAGGAGCGCGTGGAGGATGGGCGACATCGGCGACGCCACCACGGGAGGGAGGGCAGCAGAACAGGGAAGACGGCGGGGCGGAGTGGGCCGTGGGGGAAACATCGGACGGGATGGTGAGAATATTAGGTAACGTACCTGGCCCTGCGAGCCGGTCAGCGACGTCGACAAGGGAAGAAACTTGGAAGTCTGCAGGAGTCTGATCCTCCGGACTCGGACTCGGGGCAGGAGGGGGACGGGCAGGCAGGGCGAGGCGCGTCAAGGGGAGGGCGAAAAGCTTCGAGGTCTTACCAATATGTACAAAATAATAAAAACGAAAGATATAACGTGCCCTCGAAAGGGCAGCGGACCGGACCCCTCGGGGAGGACACCACGACGGCCCTCCCCACGTCAACCTTCCTGCAAGCCCGGTCAGCTCTTTTGTCCCGGTGAGCAGTGCCATCCCAGGGCCCGATTGTCGGCAACGATAACAGCCGACACGAGAATAGAGTCATCCGCTCGAGCATTGTTGACGACCACGGCGGGCTGTCACCATCGGACGGGGATAAAACGGGAGCTCCATCACTTACCAGAAAAAATATAGATTCTTTTCGGAGCCGTCCTCCGAGGCCCCAAAGATATATAAAAAGAAAAAAAAGAAAACGAAACAGAAAAGTACAGGATATATAAAAAACAAAAAGAAAACACGTGAAGAGTATTAAAAAAGAAAAAAAGAAACAGGAGAATGTGCAACAAAAAGAGAATATGTAGAACACGACAAGAAAAACACCCATACAACAGAAAAGGGGAAAAGACACAGAACAACAGAACAAGAAAATAGATAAAAAACAGGAAAAGCAGGCGCGGGGGCAGCAGGGGGAAGGGCCCCGTTGAAAACCGAGAATATATACGTCCCTGAGGACGGTCAGGAGCACGAGAAGGACGAGTAGTCGCCGGCAGGGAGGAGAGAAAGGACTATAAAAGTCGAAACGGCCGGGGCGCGCTTGTTATAAGGGCGACAGAGCTTCTCGGTGACTTGCTGGGTCCTCGCTCTCGAGGCAAGCGACGTCGATCTATGCTCGATCCTTATCGACGGTCTTCACTGAGGCTGGGGACTGGCGTTTTTGAGAACGGACAGCGGCTGCTTCAACGGTTCTTTTCGGTGGAACAGCGGAGTAGCCGGGAAGATGTGTTTGATAGACCGGTCGCGATCTTTCTGAACAATTATGGCTCAAGTCCGATAAAGAAGCACCCGAATGAAACGACAAAGGATCTCAAAGATAGATCGTTCCAGGATCATCAAGTCGAATTCACAGAAGTCCGTGCGGACTGGAACGGATTTCAGCAGGGGGCATGGAAGGATGAAGATGAAGATGGAGGAAGTTGGAAAGGTTCGACCGAGGGATCATGTTTGCCTGATGAATTGATCCTATTCCTCTTGCAGCAGACCATGATCCCGAAAATCATCATGGACTGTCTCTCCACGGTACGCCCAAGGAAACCTTGGAACGTCCCATGAGGAAGAAGACAGGAAGAGATTAGTCGACGGCGAGCAACCAGATTGACATCAGAAGATGACACAGAGACAACACCTATCTGTGCAGGTCGATGCGGTGGACTCTTGCATAGGCCCCGTTATCATGTGGAATCATGATCCACATGTTTTATGTTAAGATAGGGAGCGCTGTCCAACGCAAGTGGTACTAGGAAAGTGTTAGTTCCTTAAGGTATTGTTGGAATGAGAAACATGACTGACATGAACCTTTGGAGAGAGGCGAATCACGCCTCTCCGTCGATATCGATATGCCGTGTTCATTGTGCCGTCGAAGATTGAAGTCAAGCGTGGGTTTCAGGATCGACATGCCAAGACAGTCTAAGCTTTAAGCTTAGACCAGAATGACAGCCCCTGTCGCCGGACAGGGAATAACCTTGTTCAAAACGGACCAGCAACATGGTCGATAACCTAGTAGCGCCGAACACAAGCCTCGAAATGCAACAGCGACAGACCTATACTGCCGAACGGCTGTGTGACGAAACCCGCTCCAAGTTCCATCTGATTTCTATTTTGGGCAGAGACCGAGATCTGTCAGTGAAGCATGAACGATAATGAAAATTGGCTACGTGCCTAATGAACCCCCAGAGGCGAAGCAGCAAGCTCAGCAGTTGATGCCGAGTTAACCCCTACATCTTTGTTTTCTATATGTGCAGAGGACAGCAGCTGAACGCCTGTAAATAGCAGATGCTGAAAAGGCAGGACAGCTGAGACCGGCAAAGCAAACTACCGGCCGACATTTCGAAAGTTGATCTCGAGGTCACTCAAATTCTTGGTGACCCTCTAAGGAGTCAGATTTGCCAAGCCAACTGTGATCATCACACTTGACTAGAGGGCACCTACCTGTACTATATCGATTCCCGACCGTCATCCTAGAGAAGAGAATCGACAGGAGAGAAAACTTGATAGTGTCAAGCGATAGCCAACTGCATCGAGATGGGACTAGAACTCCCTGAAGTTCCGTGCAACGGCTGTCGACGCAGACGAGAACAAGAGAACGAAGAAGAGGATAACCGACGACAGCAAGACAGACTCAAAGTCGGACGAGATCCTGGATCGGAAAATGGATCCTCATCCCGTCGTCGACCCAAGCCAACGTTCGACGACCTGGACCTGGACCTAACCAGGCCAGGTGCTCAGACGTGCCGAAGCTTGACTGAACGTCGTCATCAAGATGATGGAGAGTTATGAAGAAGAGGCTCCTGTTATCATGATGTATCAGAAGGGGCTTGGGTCTTCGAAGCCATGCTCAAAGAGAGTCAGGTCTCAAGAGGACTGGAAGATGGAAGGAAAGAGGGAGCGTGAGAGGAGTCGGGAAGGGGGGTATTTGTACCTGGGAGGGACGAGGAGTGCGCGTGCCATTTCCTGAGACCCGCCTGCCGTCCACTGGCAAATCTGGTGACATTGGCGTCCAGATCGCACGATTTTCGAAGTGCATGATTGGCCAGTCATGCTGTAGCGTTGCGACAGGACGTTGCGGCAGTGCGTGTGCGCCGGGAAGTGAAGATTTGGCGGATTGTCCGGGACCCCAGGAGGCCAGGGACAATGCCGCTGCCTGTGTAGATTCTTGGGAATCCGTGCTGGTCAAGAGAAGCTAGACCACTGTCTCAATAGGAGGATAGCAAGGAGAAGTGGATTCAGTATTTATGTGGCCTGTATGAAGGAGATTTTGTGATGGCTGTCCCTGAGCTCAGAGGCACAGTCTGACAGAACACCACGCCGAAGGACGCCGACTCACGCCGACTCACGCCATGTGTGATTAATGCTCAGTAGGATGTCTGGCAAGTCCATATCTATCAAGATCTGGCACTGCCGACCTTTATTTGCTGCTCGGCAGGCTTGGTGTTCAGGTTCAGGAGACAGTAGGATGCGGAGCTTGCAGAAGGCCCGCCGCCGGCGGATGAAGCGAGAATGAAGTGCACATGAGTGATACGAGCACACGCCGACCCATGCCGAGTGAAGCCGAAGGGGAGAAATGAACAAAAGGATGTCTGGAGAGTCTGTCCCTCTCAAGATCTGGAGATGCCGACGGATGCCGACTTCATTTTGCTGCAGATTTGCTGGTGGTGTGTTGGGCGTGCAGGTTGTGATCACTTCGGCGCCGACAGATGAAGCGGAATAGGAGTGTGTCTAAGTGATTTCTACACATGTTGACGCATGCTGAGCTGTGCCGAACACAATTGGACTTCTGTTTAATGTCTAGAGACTCCTTTTCTACAAAGAGATAAGGCTGCTGAGGTGTTCTAGGCATCTATGAGGTGGATTGCTGTGGGAGTTGGGTTTAAAGAGCCTACAGGATAATTTGGCGGAGCTCTCATGCCATATATATGTTCGCTTGGCGGAACAGCATGCCAATTAATATAGTCAGATCACGGCAATCTTCCACAGAGGGCAAGCAAGCAGGAAGTGCCCCTGAGTGCACCGTCGTGAATGTTCAGCTCACAGAATTTTGGGCTTGAAGGGAAGCAAGGCAGCTTATGAAGACATTATCTGTTGGCAGGATGCAGTCAAAAGGGTACGACATCTCCGCCGGTTACCTACATACAGGGACACTAGACAACAAGACAGAAGCAAAGCAACCTACGGAGGTGCCAATACTGAACTGGGACCAAACAATCCTGCACGGAACGTGGCAGATGGATGCAGCGAGAAACACAGATCTCAAAAGACCGAAGGGCATATGAGATACAGTCAACACCGACTGTGTGGCAGGTATGTGTAACTTTCCATCCCCAAACTCCTGAGGGTGTTGATGTGCCGAAAGCTGCAGCATCAAAAGGATCGAACAGCTGACAGATGGATACTTGCAGGACACAAATATCAGAAAACCATCGGTCTCACTGTCAGGCGGATACGGAACCACAGGATGTCGGAAAATACCTCCGAAGAAACCGGTGCCCTCGTGAATATCGATTGGAAAAGGATAGCAGAAACGTGGATGTGAATATGGACTCTGAATCCGAACCCAGGAGCTATCCAGGCAGAGTTATCTCTACGGAAGGAAACGAAACAAAATCGATAAGCATCAGTCTTGGAACTGGCTCAGGTAGACCCATCAAACGTCGAGGTCGAGAAATCACAAACAAATCGTTGGATGAAACCATCCAGCATGGGTTACATCTTACAGACAGAAGGCATCGAGATGAGCTAGACCACCTACTGACCGCCTGTTATCGCAAAGACAACTTTTCGATCTCGAGAACTGGAGCTGCAGGGAGTCGTGTCCTTGTGATGGTGAGTTTTCGTCAAGGGCTGGCTGCCTAAAACGCTGCTAGTAACAGGTAATGACGCTGACACGGGTTCATATCGCAGATTAAATACTCGGGATCGTGAGCGAAGAGTGCGACTTGTAGCGACATTACACTTATTGCCGATCGTCCACATACCCACATATCAGGCAGAAGAGAAGCAGGAGACATCTTGAAGGGCTAGATGGAGTTGCTGCTCTGCAGTCTATAGCGTTTCCTGGGAAATAATTCTTACATTGGAAGAAGTGACAAGGCCTATGGATCGGATCAGCAAGAGAGCGTTGAATTTTGTTGGGATTGGTTATCTGGGGGGACAGAAATGGTAAGATGCAGGTTTGGTCAGAAGTGCGGTGAGAACGGAGAAGGTTTACACTCTAGCGAAAAGGACTTCATCCGGTATGCAGAAATGAAGGAAATCTACTACGTTCATAGCTTTTTTATACTCTACGCGCCATGATAAGTGTTAATCGGGCGCTCTCAGGCCACTGAAAGACCCTCTGCGTAGGTCCGATGCGGCCGATCATACCGGATACGGGTATATAGATCGGACCTTTCATAAGTAGCCGTTTCCATATAGGTCTCTTTGAAGTCTCTGGAACTATTAAAACGGATATGCAGGTAGGCTGATCGTCAGGGTGTCATAGAAGATCCAGAGGCCATCAGCATATTTGTAATAAGACTGGCCTCCTAGCATACTCTGGATAGATTTAATTGATACTGAACTAAAAAGTGTGATGCTGCACTTTGGATCCCTCTTTACACTCCAACAGTTAATTGTCCTATTGCTTCTGAACTTAATCGATTGCTGCGTGCTCCTATCTGTTTATTTACCATGTGTCGTGATAACAGTAGTAGGTGAATATATATATATATATATATATATATCAATCTTGAAGACCCGAGGTACTGCGTCCGCTTAGGTCACTGGCCGGTCATGGTGCCCTGTATGCATCTGGCCGCAGCATCAAAGCCACGTTCGACGATGATGTTCCCAGATATAGACGTGCGGGGATCTTATCCAGGAGCTTATCTAATCACCTCGGGCGATTTCTGGAAATGCGGGGAAGGCGGCGTCCCGGTTACCGGGTTGTCGGCAGACCGCAGCTCTGGCAGCTTAGCCGGCCCCGAGGATGAGGAGCAAGGGCGCGCTCTGGGGGGTCCTCCCCCTCGCGCCTTTCGGAATCCCGGCATCTTCTGCATTCATTGTCTTTTGTATCGCGTGGATCTCGTCGTTTCGGGCTGCTGTTGACGTGCTTCTCTGTTCCTCCACTGCAGAGACAGTTCCTCCGTCGCGTCGTCCAGGTACTTGCTCGACCTCCCTCGCGCCTCCTCACACCGGCCCTCTCCATCCGATATATCTCTCTCTTCGTGGACAGCAAGCCAGGCACCAGCGACCGCCTCTAGAGCTCCAAGATGGTCTTCTACCCGCCAAAGTGGGTGCCCAAGCTGCCCAACATCCCCGACGATGTCGCCATCTGCGACTTCATGCTCGATGACCGCTACGGCCGCCATCCCCTGGGCTATTCCCTCGACCCTTTCACCTGCGGGCTCTCCGGAAAGTCCTACTCCGCCCTCGAGGTCGTCGACCGCGTCGACTACCTGGCCCGCGCTCTTGCGAAGGAGTTCGGCTGGCAGCCCAACAAGGGCAGCGAATGGGACAAGGTCCTTGCCATCTTCAGCGTCAACACGGTACGCGATCGTGCATTTGCAGGCCCAGATACTGGATCAATGGCTAATCAATCCGTCCTGTATTGCAACAGATCGACACATTGCCCCTGGCGTGGGCCACCCACCGGTTGTCGGGCGTTGTCTCTCCTGCCAACGCAGCCTACTCCGCCTCCGAGTTGACTCACCAGTTGGTTGATTCCAAGGCCAAGGCTCTCTTCACGTGTCTTCCCCTGTTGTCCACGGCATTGGAGGCTGCAGAAAAAGCTGGTATCCCGAAGAACCGCATTTATCTATTAGAAGTGCCCGACCAGCTGCTGGGCGGTGCGAAGGCGCCTCCGGAGTTCAAGACTGTCTCGCAGCTGATCAAGGAGGGAGAGTCATTGCCTCAGCTAGAGAAGCTGAAATGGAGCCCCGGACAGGGTTCTCGCACTACCGCATTCCTCTGCTATTCCAGCGGCACATCTGGTTTGCCTGTATGTCAAACGATGCGCCCATTGAGCGTCAACGGGTACTAATTCCACGAGCAGAAAGGGGTGATGATCTCGCACCGCAATGTCATTGCGAATACCATACAGATTGCAACGTACGAGTCCAAATGGCGGGAGAAGCTCATCGAGCCTGGCAACGTATCCGCGTATACCGACAGGGCTCTCTGTCTGCTGCCCATGAGCCACATCTACAGCTTGGTAGTCATCTGCCACGCAGGCCCCTATCGTGGTGACCAGGCCATCGTCCTGCCCAAGTATGAGCTGAACCTGTACCTATCCGCGATCCAGAATTTCAGAATCGCGTCTCTGTTCCTGGTTAGTTTCTGCGTGCCTGTTCGGTAGGATGCTGGACGAACGCTAATACGGCATACCTAGGTGCCTCCAATCATCGTCACTATGCTCGCCAACAAGGAGACCTGCAGAAAATATGACCTGAGCAGCGTCCGGGCACTTTTCACCGGCGCAGCACCGCTGGGTGCGGAGACAGCTGCTGATCTGCAGAAAGAGTATCCCAAGTGGTTGATCAGACAAGGATATGGTGAGCTCTATCATTTTGAGCTACCTTTGTCATCTTCATACTCGAACCTTTAGCATGAAGAAGACGGAAGGCTAATTCTTCCAAGGTCTCACGGAGACTTGTACCGTCGTGTGCTCCACTGATCCCAGCGATATCTGGCTCGGTTCGTCCGGTTGCCTCCTCCCAGGTTACGAGGCTCGCCTCATGTCGCCGGACGGGAAGGAGATTACCGGTTACGATCAGCCCGGGGAGCTGGTGGTCCGCTCTCCGTCTGTTGTCCTGGGATACCTGAACAACGAGAAGGCGAACAAGGAGACCTTCGAGGACGGGTGGATGCGCACGGGCGACGAGGCAGTGATTCGGCTCAGCCCGAACAACACGGAGCACATCTTCATCGTCGACCGCATCAAGGAGCTGATCAAGGTCAAGGTGCGTATAGCCAAGTCCCTAAGCTGAGGGAGAGGTTTCTATCCAAAAGAATCGCACTGCTGACTTACTCCTCCCACAGGGCATGCAAGTCGCGCCCGCAGAGCTCGAAGCCCACCTCCTCACGCACCCGGCCGTCGTCGACTGCGCCGTCATCGGCGCGCCCGACGAGGCCGCGGGCGAAGTCCCCAAGGCGTTCGTCGTCAAGTCTCCGTCCGCCGGCAGCGACGACGCGGCCATTATCCAGTCCATCCAGAAGCACGTCCAGGACCACAAGGCGCGGCATAAGTGGCTGAAGGGCGGTGTCGAGTTCATCGACGCGATCCCCAAGTCGCCCAGCGGCAAGATCCTGCGACGGAAGCTTCGCGACATGGAGAGGGAGAGGAGGAGGAAGGCGAGGGCGAAGCTGTGAACTTGAAAGTTGCAGTCGATGTTTTTTTCGATCTTTTTCAAGGGTTCGACTAATTCTTTAAGCGTCTCATCCATCTCGTTGCTTGTCCATCTCTGTCATATGTAGGTATATATATACTTGCTTCCACAGGCGCAAAGAAGAGCGAAATAAAAGACAAAGACGGACACGAATCAAGATAAATTAATGCATGACTGTACATATAGTATGGGCGCCATCGGTACATGTACAGTACCAGCCTCGTGGTTTTTCCTTCCCACCCCGACACGTTCGCTCCATAGCAGAGGCATATGCGAATTAAGAATTAATTGGATCAATCCATTTTATATATATTATCCATTCCATCGAATCTCCCAATAGCGGTAGTATCCAGTAACGCAACTGACAGTGACATCGAAACCAAAAACCCAAATAGTAGTAACTAATAACACCATGAAGTCAATACTGGTAAGACAATGCCATATATGTGTAGTGTACATGTACGTACTGTATGTACGTACATACAGGAGCATTCCATTCCATTATCACTTTTTGGGACTTTTGATGCGGTGCTTCTGTTCCCGAGACAGCACGGGACGTGCATGGGCATGGCATGGCACAAGTTCCCGCAAAGCTGCCTCCCTGGCCACCGAGCTGTTATGGACCTTGCCATACAAAGACCAGATAATTATAGGACTGAGGGAAGGAACTAATTGGCACATGACTGACCATGATCACCATAATCATCATGATCACCAATGATCACTATGATCACCAGGATCACCACAATCACTATGATCATCAAGACCCAGAGAACAGCATGTATATAATGACACTCCTTTCAGATAGATTCTGACCCTTGTGGTCGACTCACATAGCAATCAGACATCCTACATTGCTAGTAACTTAAGGCCTATTGATTGTATCTCTGCTCACCCCCTTGTTCTCTGTCTTCAAGATAAACCTAACGACCCTTTGGTCTAGTTGTTCAGGCCTGTCGTTACACGAGCTTGTGCCGAGTCATGGCATGTCATCGATCAGTTAACAAATTAATCAATTAATTAATCAATTAATAATAGTGGAAGCTCAGGCCTGTGTAACGACAGGCCTAGATGACTAGACCAAAGGGGGTCGTTTATCTTGAGAACAGAAAACAAGGGGGTGAGCAATATAATAGTAAGAACAAGCCTGTGTTACTAGCAATGACTATATGCCAGGTTGCTATGTGAGTCGACCATGAGGGTCGAAATCTGTCTGAAAGGAGCGTCATTATATACATGCCTGTCTTCCTGGGTTTCTGTGATCATAGAATGGGATCATGGGGTTGGATCGTAGGATTGGATCGTAGACGATCCATCACGTGACCTCCTTCTTAGTCTGTAACAGCCTGATGTTAATCATGATTATGATGATGACGACGGCACAGAGAAGTTACTAGTACTAGGCACTGAATGCTCATTATTATTAGGTAATGTTCCTGATCAAGGCTAATATTGATTTGATCATGTAGAAACAAAACCAAAACAAGAACAAACTTGAAAACACAATTGACTGCCCTTTTTATATGTAGTAGCGGGAATTGGTTGGTTAATTTGATTCGATGACAAATACGAAGACCGGACGCCTGGGTTACTGTACAGTATAATAGAATAAATAAGGTTCTCGCTAATTTATTCTGTGCTTGAGGACCCTGGCTGTTGAGCTCCGGCATTCGCTGCCATCGATGTCTGTACGACATGAGCGCTCAATCCGCAGTTGGTGCTAATATTTCAGAGGTTTATTCCACCCCTCAGAGAGGAAATGGGAAACGAGCTGGCCATAAGAAGGAGGCACGTTCCCTACACAACTACTACAAGTTGGTCAAGCTATCTACTGTACTGCACCTCGATTAGGCTCATTATTTCGTTCATGGGATTCATCGACAAAGAAAAAGAAAAAAAAAATATGGTTTGTGATGTGTATATTCTGGCTGACATACATATATTTTTTTCCCCTTTATTTATTCACATCGAAAATTTATGCTATGTACAGTACGTACAGAAGCGACAGTGACCTTGACCTTTCAGCCGCGTGCTCGACACCGATCTGAGTCTGGCCTTATTACTGTACATACATGACATGATCGATGGCTTGACAGATCTCAGTGAAAACCGAACAGTCAAATTCATCAGTAATTCAATCTCACCTAGTTGTCCACACTCTTCATTCACTCTCCATGCTATCACCTCCTCCTCCCCAACTTTCTAGGATAATACGAATAGCATTGAATTCTTCTATGCATTCCCCGCAGTCACGCTCTTAATTTTATTCTGTACATATTTCATTGGTGAAGAAAAATTTACATCCTCCAAGAAAACATATCATACATGGTGCCGGAGGCCTCCGCTCAAATCTGTCGACATCTCCCAGCCACGCTCACATTTTGGAAAAGAACACCACACAATCATTTTCTTGATTCTGAAACCCGACTAGCAACAAAAGAATACAATCCTTACTGAGATCTACGTCACTTTGCGACACTCCGACCTACACAGGTGACATCAGTCATGATGTTTCTCTCACTCACTGTCATGGTAGAAGCTGGGAGAGAATGGGCCCAGGATTTGACGGAGACGTTGACTACGATGCTGCCAGCTCTCAATGTTTTCCACATTGGCGTCTTGCTGGTATGTGGGGCGATTCTTCTGGATATCTGCCGGGGGACGAAGAAGAGGAGGAAGGTTGAGAAGGAGGAAGACTCACCTCACAGTCAACCATCTAACTGCGTTAAATCGTTTTTTTCTTTTCACTGACATGAAATAACCAGATCCTCATCTACTTCGGAGCCGTTGCTATCTACAACGTCTATTTCCACCCGCTTGCTGGCTTCCCGGGCCCGATCCTGGCTAGGTCGTCTCTGGTATGTTATGTGTTGCTAGCAGATTGATTCCAGACTACCGTCGATAAATAAATCAGAAGGGGAAAAAAAAATGAAATCTGTTCCAAAACTAACAATAATAATATTAAGTTATGGAGAATGTACCACTCCATGGGTGGCCGATTCCACCGCGCAATCGATCAGCAGCATCGGATTTACGGTAGGTCTTTTTTTGGTCTTTTGAGTAGCAGATTGATTGATGATATCCAATATTACTTGACACTAACTCCCTGTCTCTGTTTTCTATCTGACGAAACAAAAAGGCCCCGTCGTCCGCGTCTCTCCAGACGAGCTCTCCTTCTCATCCGCATCGTCCTGGAAGACCATCTACGGCCAACAATCGACACCGCCACCGACACAGACGCCGACCAAAAGCGAATTCTACGAGATGTACGGCGCGGCCTTTGACTCGTGGTGCATCGCGAGCGAGCGCGACCCGCAAAAGCACCGCCGGATGAAGAAAGCTCTCTCAAGCTCTTTTTCCCACAGAGCGCTGATCGAGCAGGAGCAGATCGTGGCCGGGTGCGTGGAGCGGTTTGTTGCCAAGATCGGCGAGAGAGGGCTGCTGGATAACAAGAATATCAATGATAAGAAGAAGAAAGGGCAGGAAGAAGAAGGGCTGGACATGACGAAGTGGTATGAGATGGTGGCGTTCGACGTTTTGGGCGAATTGGGTGAGTGAGTGAGGTCTTTTCCTTGAACGATCTCTATCCTTCTCCTTCTATGTGTAATATCTGTCTAACTTGGATCCAAATACATACACAGCATTCGGCGAATCCTTCCACTCCATTGAAAACGGTCCGTCACAAAACAAATATGCAGCATATATATACATCCGCAAACTGATGCTTAAATCAAAACAGGGAAACCTCACTTCTGGTCCGAGCTCATCGAAAACCACCTCTACTTCATAGCCCTTGCAGACAATCTTCGCCGTCTTTTCCCTCTTGTTATACCGCTGGTGAAGCGGCTATTTCTGTCTTTCAGGGTTGTCCGCAGGCACGTCGCCTACACCAGAGGCAAGATTGCTAGGTAAAGTCTGCAGCTAATAATAAATGCTTAGATTAGAAGAAAATATTACTGACGGAAGCGTTCAAAAATCTTAACAGCCGACTCGCAACCAAAGCATCTCGAAAAGACTTCTTGACCAACTTAGTCGACAAAGTTGAGACTGGGGAGATGGAGAGAGAGGAGTTAACGGCACATGCTTCAACCTTGGTGTGAGTCTTGGTACTCGAAAACATTATTATAATTACTCTTATCCTCGGACTCCGATATCTAATCTGTCGTATTCCTAGAATCGCCGGCGGCGAGACCGTAGCCACCTTCCTGGCCACTATAACCTTCTACCTCCTGAAAGAGCAACAAGCGTACGACAAGCTCCGAGACGAGATCCGCAGCCACTTCAGAGCCTACGAGGACATCTGCGCGGTTGCAGCCCAGCAACTGCCGTACCTGCAGGCTGTTATCAAGGAGGCCCTGAGGATCCATCCTCCGGGTTCGCAGGGGTTCCCCAGAGTATCGCCGGGGGTTTTCGTGGACGGGCATTGGGTGCCTGCGGGGGTAGGTATTGCTATCTTTTACTTCTTTTTTTCCCCGTTCCCTTTCTCCAGTGAAATTAATCCAATCCAATCTCGCCTCTGATCCTGATCCGACACGTGAAATACTAATATCATATAAACATGACAGACGGAACTCTACACCAGCGCCTGGAGCGTCACCCACGACGAGCGCAACTTCCATGACCCCTTCAAGTTCAAGCCGGAGCGCTGGCTCGACCCCCGCTGCACGGATAACAAAGAGGCCAGCCAGCCATTCTCCCTGGGCCCAAGGGCATGTCTAGGACGCAAGTGAGTCAACACCACATCAGGATCCCTCCCAGACCGAGGCGAAAGCTTTTAGTTAGTTACCTAGTGAGCAACTGACAAAATCCATGTACATATGTATATACAGTGTCGCATACATGGAGATAAACCTTATCCTCGCCAAACTGCTCTGGAAGTACGACTTGGAGCTCGTCGACGACAAACTCGACTGGGAATCGGAGAGCCGGTTGCACGTCATGTGGTCGAAACCGGAACTTAGGACTCGTTTTTTGCTTCCGCGCCACATGGGGCACAAGGGCCATTATTTGGTTTGAACATGAAGAGCTGCAAAAGACATACATATCCTCTTTCTTTCTTTCTTTCTTTATTTTTTATTGAAAGGCATGGCCCAGATAATAGACAGATTAACTTTAGTTCTCTCCGGAGATAAGTTAGGTAGCAACATAATTTAATTGTGGAACAGGAGGAGCCTTCCGTATATTATTGATTTAAAAGAGCAGTTAGAAAAGTGAAAAAGGTAGGAAAAGAATCCAAGGGAGAGCCCCAGTGATATATTCCTGTGCCTTCGTTTTAAGTGCGAAAAGGTCCAGCGACATTCCTGTGAAGAAAAACCGTAATATATACCCTACTTATTATTGATGCGATATCATGAAGTCTGTAGTTACGAGTAGACTAAACTCGAAGATTTACCAACGCCCGCCCCTAATGATACATCCTGGTCTTAGATAATGGAACGAAAACATGGTACATATAGTGCTAACTTTAAAATACTTTTCCCACGAAAATTGCCTGCAAAATGGACTGTAAAACGTAAGGATCTGCGGAACACATTTATTTATCCACCCGCTGCAACCTCTATTTTCTTACCCTTGACACTTTTCCACTCCACTCCGAGACTGCTCAAAAATGCCAATCCTCCGGTGGCAACTGAAAGAAGAAAGGCTCTTGTAACCGCGGTGTTGTATACTCTCAGTACGGCCGGCAGAAGCTCATGTGGAGTCACAACTTCTCGCAGGCGGGTTGCTCCCGCGTTGACGATCAAGCTGGGGTCGACTTGAGGGACCTGACGTTTGAGCTCGTTTACCAGTGTATTGGAGAAGATACTTTCCGCGATCGATGTGGCAAGCGCGCCACCTAGCGAGTTGAAGAATATAACCAGCGCGTTAGCCAGAGGCAGATCTTTCTGTGAAAGGACTACCTGGACCGCAGCATACGGTATTTGAATCGAGGCGCCCACGCCGATGCCTGCGAGAATCTGGTAGCCTATCCATTTGGCTGCGGCAGAGTCGAGCTGGAGCGTGTAGAGCAGACCGCTACCGACAGTAAAGAGAGCGCTGCCAAAGTACATAAAAGGGGTGTACCAGCCAAATTTCACAACAGCAGCACCGACTATGAGGGAGGAGAGCGGATTGGAGAGAAGATAGGGTATTGTCCGGATTCCGGATGCTTCGGCAGAGGTGCCTCTACTGGCCTGAAAATAGAACGGTAAATAATAAATATGCGCGTAAAGCCCCATGGAAATGAGCCCCATGAAGATACAGCTGCAGGCTACACTTCGCTGTGAGATTATTCGTATTGTGATGGTAGCTCTGTGAAAGTTAGAAGGATGACAGAGACTACATGTACAGAGGGCAATTACGATTACCTGTCACCGAGTTTGAACTGCAGATAAATAAAGACAACCAGGAGGCCACCAAATCCTATCAAACAGCCCCAAACTCTTGAGTCGCTCCAGGGATACTGAGCTCCCCCAAACTGCAAAGCGAGCAACAGGCAGATTACAGAACCAATAAGGAAGCAGGCACCCAGGATATCCATCTGGTTTAACTTCTGTTTGAATGTGAGGTCAGCGTGCTCCCGAGACGGATCTTTGAAGTACACGATGATCGTGGCTAATGCGATACCTCCGATCCTGTCGATCCTTTGTCAAACATGTTCATAGAAGGGAGCGAAAAAGAAGTTTCTCACGGAAGGTTGATCCAGAAGCACCATCTCCATGACAGGTTATCGGTCAAGGCACCGCCAATCAGAGGGCCCACAATCGCCGAGACACCAAACATGCTAGTGAGCAGGGCGATGTAGATGGATCTCTTCCTGAGAGGCACTGTATATCCCAGAATCGTCATGCCTCCGGAGTAGATGGCCGAAGCGCCAATACCAGCAATTGCTCGTCCGATGATCAGTGCTGCTGAGGATGGCGCAGTGGCGCAAACGACTGAGCCGAGCTCGAATATCAGAAGCGCCGTCATAAATATCCATTTGATACTGTAATAGGTGTAGATCTTGCCGACAGTCGGTTGGAAAGCGGTCGTGGTAAGAAGGTATGAACTCCCATACCATCCTACATCATCTAAGCTGTTGAAACGAGAAGTGATAGTTGGTATCGCGGTTGCTGCAATTGTAGACGTTAGTGCAGGTACTTGTAGTTTTATTCGACAACAGGGTTGTAAAGCCTGAAGAAATACTATCACTCACCGATAATGGTATTATCCAGTGCAACAACAAACGCTGCCAGCATCAGACCGATTGTGATTATCGTCAAAGCAACGCCGCCAGGATATTTGCTTTCGTCTTCTTGGTCCTCTTCTTGGTCCTTGGCTCCATCCTCTTTGGCTGAGATGCCCCTGTTGTCCACTGTTGTATCCTCGCCGTTCACTTTCCCATCATTCGAACCATCAGCCCCGCGCGAGCGCTGTAAGAGGGTGAGTTCGTGTGAGGCTTTTGCAACAGACGTCGGAAAGGAGCTGGTCGCATTGAAAGGATCGCTATAGCTTTGGGCAGTGGTGGAACTGGGCCCGGAAGAGTCGAGGGTCCTCATAGTTCAAGATTGCTAAGTTGAAGCAAGACAACTCGGAGTGCTCATGGACGTCGGATACAACGATTTGTATCAAGCTCAGCGATCCCGGTGAGGTTGGAGACTCTCTTCGCGACAATTCTCGCATTTTTGGCACAAGGTGCAGAGGTGGCTTGGTCGTACAGCGGTTGTATCCCACCTGAAGGGAGGACAGACAGAACCTGGGCGCGGTTTCCGATTTAGGTGACGGGACTCCAGGACAGCTCTGGTTAGCGCGCGCTGTAGAATCCTGAGATGCTGTACGACGCAGTTCTCTCTTGCTGTTCCATAAGGCACGTAGCAAGCTGATGTTCTCCAGCTGATGAGTTTCTAGAAGTATGTAGGTAGGTACTGTGCTACCCACCTTGGACGCCCCTCTTTTCCTACCATGGTGCACATCCTGCTCAACCTAACGACCCCTGCCAGAGTCATAGTTGCTTTTGCTATAATGAGAGTCGACAAGACCTTATCCATATATAGAGTGCTTTCAGCCACCGTTGACTCTGTACTTTTGCCTCTTTCTCCGTGTTTCATAGGGCAGTGCTGGTGGGATAGGATCCGCAGTAATGGAAGCTTTTCAGGAGCATGGCTCGCATGTATTTTGCTGCCGCTCGCCCCATGTCCAATATGACATCTGGAGAAACTTCCCAATGGGACCCTGCTTGAACTCGATGTGGTTTCCTCATCCAGCATTGCTATGGTGTCTCAGAGGCCGCACAGACGACCCACAGTGAAACAGTTCGTTTGGAGATGGCTCCTTTTGCGTGAAAGTTATCTTGCTGTTGACTGGTGCGGTGGCAACTAATCTCATGTCCCACGGATCCGACTACAGTCTCCTGACTGTCTATACAAGGGCGTAACAACGTGGAAACCAAAACATGAGCTAACAGGGAGGACGTCAAATCAAACATGCCAGCTGCAGAATTTGCTAAAACGGTTGTTAAGGACGTCCTAGGGGAGCGAGCAGCCCGATCTGAAGAGGGTGCCATAGCATCTGCTTTGTGGTTCATGTCATATTTTGTGCCGGTCTCATTGATGGTAAGAGACACGTATCTTGTATGGACAGAAATTCTGTTCCTTACCAAAAAAAAATACGAAGAGAAGCACTGCGCTCGACAGATCGCTTTGAATGTGGATCTTCCCAGGATTAGTTCGATCGATAATTAAGACGGAGTACAGACACAGTAACAATCTCATATGGTCTTATATCAAGCATCACGAGACACATGGTAGAAGAACCTGGATCCGTGTATTTAATTACGCTTTACTTGTTGCGAGCGTACAAAATATTGGCAAAATGGAAAGAGCGCGTGAAGTCGTCTGCGACAGAAGCATCCTGTATGGTGGAATCTGTTGGAAAACAAATTGGTGATAATGCCTGCTTAGTATTGTACGTTCTGACGAATTATGGTTAACAAGCGGTAGATGATGAGTTATTCTTATCTTCATCATCCAGGGTGACCTCATACAAAAATAGCATAGAACCCCGATTAATGTTTGCTTAGATCTATGATGCTGCGGAGACGGTGTTTGCAGCGTTTGTTCCCAAAAGCGGCAGAAAAATGAATTTCTAAGCCGGCAGCGGGGAGCTCCCTAGGAACATCTACGGGCTGGACACAGCCAGAAACTTCATACTTTCAGTCTTTTTTTTCTCATCTTACATCTGGCAGGACCTGGCTATTTGCCCAATTGCTCCGAAAGGAGGAATCCGTATACAAAAACCGTTCATTGGGCCTGCCATCTACTTACCCCACCATCCATTTTTACCCCTCCGACTATCTGAACAATTGCAGATTTCCAAGGCCGAAATATAACAACGACATTCGCATAATGTCTTCATCACACGATCCTCACCATGAGGCTGAGGATGCCGTATTCCTCGACGCCGACGAAGCCGCGGAAGAGATCCCTCAAGATGAGGACCATCCGATGGACTCGGACAACGATGACTTCGAGGACCAAGAGATCACTCTGCAGAACGACTCCGTCGCGCATTTCGACCACCACAAAGACTCGATCTTCTGCATCGCGAACCATCCCGTCCACTCTTCCATCGTGATCACCGGTTCCGGAGACGACACCGCGTATGTCTTCGACGCGACGCCCAAGGACGAACGCCCGCTGTTGCCGCAGAGCTACGAGTCGAATCCGCAACCCAAGGGCGAGCGCAAGTCGCTGGAGCCCCTGGCGAAGATGGATGGACACACGGACTCCGTCAATGCGGTGGCCTTCACGGAGCCCAAGGGCGAGTACGTCGTGACGGCCGGGTTGGACGGACGGCTGCGCGTCTGGCGGGACACGACGCCCCAGAAGACGGGGCAGTCGTGGGCGTTCGTCGCGGAGGCGCAGGAGGTTGAGGAGATCAACTGGGTCGCCGTGTGCCCGTATCAGGACGGCGAGGAAGAGACGAAGAACGTGATCGCCCTGGGCGCCAACGACGGCAGCGCCTGGGTATACCGCATCGACCACACCGACACCGAGCAGCCCATCTCCATCGTCCAGAGCTACTTCCAGCACACGGGCTCGTGCACAGCAGGCGCGTGGACTCCGGACGGCAAGCTGCTCGCCACCGTCTCTGAGGACGGCAGCTTCTACGTCTACGACGTGTTTGGCGCTGCGGCCGCCGCGGGCATATCATCCTCAGCAGGGACCAACGCTGTGGTCGGCCTGACAGCGCAGGACCAGCGCTTCGCCGTCGAGGGCGGCCTGTACTCGGTTGCTATTGCGCCAACAGGTGCGTTTGCTGTCGTCGGCGGTGCAGAAGGCCACATCAAGGTTGTCGGTCTCCCCCGTCTCCCATCCTCCACTTCCGCTTCCTCTACATCCAAATCAAAGTCCAAGGCGTCTGCCGCAGGCGCCGCCGGCGCCGGAGGCGCTGGCACCCTCCTCGCATCGCTCCAGGTCCAGTCCGAGAGCATCGAGACTCTCTCCTTCTCCGCACCACCTCTGAATCTCCTTGCCTCGGGATCCGTCGACGGGTCGATCGTGCTCTTCGACACCGCGCACCGGTTTGCCGTGCGCCGCCACATCAAGGAGGCCCACGAAGGCGCCGCTGTCGTCAAGGTCGAGTTCGCGCGCGATGTCCGAGCGTCGCCCGGGTCCGTGCCCCGTCCCGGTCTTCCTTCTGCTGCTGCAGCAGGACAGGGACGGTCATGGCTCCTCACGTCCTGTGGAATGGACGGTGTCGTAAGGCGGTGGGACGCACGGGGCGGAACAGCGGCCGCGGGGCAAGGCCTGCTGAAGGAGTGGAGGGGCCATGTCGGCGTCACAGAGGGGGAGAACGGGGAGCAGTCCGGTGGAGTCCTGGGCTTTGTGCAGAGCGCAGATGGTAAGCGCGTCGTCACAGCTGGCGATGATGGGGTTTCGCTGGTGTTTGAGGAGTAACGTGGAGATATTATCTAATATAACAAGGTAAACATGTTGTGTACATACGTCATATCAGATGGGGAGGAACCTCCCTGAGGGAGGGAATGGGGAAAAAATGGAACCATGTGTGTTACGATCTAATGAAATACATAGAGACTGGAATAGAAAATTCCATTGTGCCTCGCCTTGTAGGATATTGAGGCGGGGAACAGGCAGGCAGAGAAGCATGCACATTGATACTTCCAAGAAGCGTAGTTCGATCCCGACGGCGACAGGCCGGATCATGCGGTATCAGGAAGTCCCGCGGGAGACCTGGAGGGCTCGAGGAATAGCTAAGAGATCGTGAGGTAGCATTTGCGTTGCAAAGAAACATCGAAGTATATAACCCGACAAACAGATCAACCCATAGCGCCCTATGTACAGCTGGAGAGCACAAGTCACCACGATTTCATTCTCCATCGATCATTGCATGGCCTGGCGGGGGTATCTATGACATCAACAGGTAACGTAGCTCCTGCGCTGCCACAGAGGCCAGATGTGTGCTGTATAGCCCTATTCGTCTTTGCGTCTCTGTTTCCTCCCCATCCCGTCCAGTCAGGCTTCACGCTCTACGCTTTGTTCCTCTTTACTTTTTGTTCCAGCTCCATGCTTAGTGCTCTCCCTCCTTGTGACCGTGGTGCTCGTCCTTGAGGAAGAAGTGCTCGTAGGTGCAGTAGGCAGCGAAGGCGACGGTGGCCCAGCCCAGGCCGGGGAAGGCGCCCTTAAAACGGTTCCATCGAGTGAAGGGGCCGGTGTAGCGCCAGGCCTCGCTGTAGAACAGGTCAGACCAGTACACGCAAACACAAGGACGAAGTGAGGCCTACTTTCGAGCCCAGGGGTCCCTCTTGGCCCAGACGGAGTTGGGCGAGGCGGCCGCCTTGAACTCGTTGATGTCGAACCCCGTGGGGTTGCGCTCGGGCATTGTGGGGGATGGAGGTGTCGCGAGGCCGCGATCTCAGGGTCAATTGAAGCGGACGAGGAGGAGAGGCGGCAGGCTCGTGAGGCAGAGGTCTTGAGGAGATGGAGAGGGCCTGTCCTGTCGCGCGCGGCGTGCAGAGATGCGAGGGGGCGAGGGGGCGGGCGTCGTTGAGGCTCCTCGTCGGGCCCGAGGAACACTGGGCCGGGGCGGTCCCGTGAGCGCACTAGTCCCGATCGGGAAGCGCTGTGCCTGCCGCTCCTCAGGCCGGCGAGCGAGCTTCGAAGCCACCGGCGATCTCGCCTTCGCATCTCCAGATTCAATGCCTCCTTTGCCAGACCAGAACACACCTGCCACGCGACTGTCTGCGAAGGAACCACCGCTCGCCCTGGCCTGGGATCCGCCCCGGGTCGTGAACTCGTCCTTCCACCGTCCGAGAACCCGCGTCCATTCATGACCTGTCGACCCCTCCGACGACGACAAGAGACCTCTTCGCGGATAGCAAGATGCCTCCTCCTGTCGGCAGATATGGCCCTTCCGGCATAAACGCTCCCTACTCGCACCTCCAGCAGGCCCATCTGCAGCAGCAACAGTCCCAACAGCACCATCCCGCCCATGCCCAGTCCGCCAACGCCGGTCTCCCTCCTCCTTCCCTTGGCGGCCACCCTGGCTTTGCTCCCGGGAACCCCAACTCGAACGTCAACCCCTTTACGCTCTCCGGCGCCGGGATCACAAATGGCGTGTCTGTTGGTGGCTATGGCGCCGGTGCTGGCGACGGCGGCGGAACCGGTCTCGCCAGCCATGCTGCACAGATGGGGTTTATGAGAGGCGCACAGATGCAGCAGCAGCAACAACCGCACCAGGCACACGATGCGCGCTTGGCGATGGAAGGGAAGGCTAACCCAGTCAAGACGAGAATACGGGATGTTTGGAAGCATAATCTGGCACAAGAGATGGCCGTGTTGAGAGGGTTGGTGGAGCGATATCCGTATATCAGCATGGTATGTGTCACCACCTTGAACTTTAACTAGGCCCTCCCCCTTTTTGCCTTCTTGGGTTCAGCTTTATTTACGGTTATTATAATAGGACACCGAATTTCCTGGCATCGTCGCTCGTCCCATCGGTTCCTTCGCGAACAAGGCCGATTACCACTACCAGACGCTGCGGTGCAACGTCGACCTTTTGAAAATGATCCAACTCGGTATTACATTGTTTTCTCCGGAGGGGGAGGTTCCGCCGCCCAATGCCACGGATCCTAACGGGCAGCCCTATGGGAACCATCTCGTCCCTGCTCCTTGCACCTGGCAGTTCAACTTCAAATTCTCTCTCGAGAACGACATGTACGCGCAGGAGTCGACGAGTATGCTTGCCAAGGCCGGGATCGACTTTGCCATGCATGAGAAGAACGGCATCGACCCCTTCGAGTTCGGTGCTCTCCTGGTGAGCTCGGGGCTGGTCCTGGTGGATGACGTCCACTGGATATCGTTCCACTCGGGCTATGACTTCGGCTACTTGATGAAGATTATGCTCTGCAAGCCTCTCCCCGAGGATGAGGAGGAGTTCCACAAGCTTCTCAAGATATTCTTCCCCTCATTATACGATATCAAGTACCTCATGAAGCACGCGGGTCGGAATCAGGCGGTCAACGATTCCCCTCTGACTCCGGCTGCTGCTCAGATTCTTAACAACCTGGGGCAGAAATCTGGTCTTCAGGACATTGCGGACGAGCTTGGTGTCAAGCGCGTTGGTATTGCACACCAGGCTGGCTCCGATTCCCTTGTGACCGGCGAGATCTACTGGAAGATGCGCCAACTCGTCTTCAACGGAACCATCGACGAGGCCAAGTACTCCGGTCAGATCTGGGGTCTGAACGGCCAGATGCCTGCCCTGACGTACCACAACATGCAGCCACAACAAACGCCCAGCCTCAACGGGGCAACAATATACAACAACGCTGGCACTCCGAGCACGCCAAATACCTCCCACGCCGTGGCTGGAAACCAGACTCCTGGACATCAGCATGGCAATGCCGCTGCAGGGGCTCTGACTCCCGGCGGCGGGGGTGGCGTCTTCGGTTCATTCCAGATGGGCAAGTCTTGAGGTTGGCGGGCGTTTGGTTTAAGGGATTAGCAACAAGAGAGGAAGCCACGGGTGGTCCTTTGTATATCTTGCTTTCTCCCTTTCTTCTTTTCTCCTTGGGCTCTTTTCTAGCCTGGTTTGGTATATGGCAACCGTCAACTTAGCTAGCTAGCTGACGTTGCTTTTTCTTCTTTTTTTAAACAACCCAATTTATAACTTATAGCTCTGCGTATGTGTGTGGGGTGTATGTGGTCCTGGGGAAAGGAAACGAAATGGGTACGGTCTGATGTACATACGGGCGCACTTCTTTTTCCTGTTGGCTGCTGCCTTCCTGCTGCATCCATCTTATCTCTCCATCTTTTTTCCCACTTTTTCCTACCCTCTGTGATGAAATATTTTCTCCTAAACTTCGAAGGCATAGGTGTTTGCGGAGGGGAGGGGCATCGGTGTTCTTTGGCCGGAATGAAACATGTTTGCGTGCAACGTGGTCTGGTGTCAGGCTAGTCATTTTCCTGCCTTCTTTTTTTTTCTTCTTCTCCGTTTGTCTTTTGAATTTAAACTGTTTACACTTATTATTTATGTTCTTCCACTGGTAGTAATATTCTTTTCCGGCTCTTTTTTAGGGGCGTGTGCAAACTATACACCTCAATCGACTCGACCCACTAAGTGAAGAAAGTAAATCCCACTTTCGCCGGAAACGAAGCTGGTCTCCAGTGAGTGAACAGACATACAAAAAAAATTGTGGAATACTGCAGAGAAGACCAGAGACGACGATGATGATTGCGGCATCTGCTACCTACCTGCCTCCCTTATCATGTCGGAGGTATGTACTGTACCTTGCTACTAGCAGGTATCTACCTATGTAGTGAACCATCACCTGATCCGCTCACAATACGCTGGCAAAGCAGATCAAAAAGAGAATGAAAGAAAGAAAGAAAGAAATCTAGTAAGCTGAGCCTGAGCTCCCAAGACAAGGCAAATAACCTCCAGAAGTGCAACAGAGAGATTGATTGAAACTCTATCTAGGCTATGCCAACAGGTTGGACAGAGGTGAAGGAGAAGAAGGAGGAGGGGAGGAGGAGGAGGAAATAATGCAGCGAGGGAGGCCCCCCTCCCCCGTTGTATACATATAGGCAAGTATAGGACTGTACCTCCAGGTCAATTAGATTAAGGAGGTGCCCTCCTGCTCCATATTTTTTTGATGCTGAATATTAAATAAGAGATAACTGAATACTTGAATCGATATCCATAATAAGATGGGGATGGGAGGTCTCCCCGGCTTATGATCTTGTTGATACTGAGGAAAATATGAGCTCGGTTGCTAACCCAGTAACCTGAGAAGGAGCAGAATGATTAATGAATGGAGTCCTATGTAGGCTATGCCAACAGGTTTAACAGCAGTGAATGAAGGGGGCAAAAAAATTAATGGTGCAAGGGAGGGCCCCCTGTATATAGGAAAGTATGTCTCCGGTCCTCCGAATCAATTAATTAACGAGGTGCCCTCCCGCTTCTTTTTATTGTTTCTGTGCTGAAGATTTAGCGAGGTGGTGGACAGACAGGTTCTTAGAAGAAATGAAACGAACAAAAATCCCATGTTACGCGGCATTGTGTGCTAGACGGGTAAGCGCCACAATCACTGTGGCGAAATGGCGCATTTCTAAATATTTCCCAATTCTCCATGGGCCATAAGTCTGCATGGTCAAGAACCCGTGGCACCTAGCCCTCGGGTTCTTGAGATAATCCAAATATCCGTCATCGCACGACCCGAATGTAAGATATATTTCGTCATTATCTTGCGACAAGAGAAAGCGACTGGAGAAGTTAATCTCTGGCCAACATGACAAAGAACAGTATTCAAAGGAACATACTAGCCATTCAAATTCGGCAGGTTTCTCGGCTTCCTGAACAGCCAGCTCACCATCTCCGCCGATTCCTGCATTTGGATTTTCTCTTCGTCCTTACTGCCGCGACTCCCAGCCTTGACCTCGACAAGAGCTTGGATGCTGTTCTCTGCCTTTGTCCGTAGGCAGCCATCTATCCTGGCCCGAGAAATTGCCTTGTTGAATTTGGAAACGAACATTTCCTGAGTCGGACTCCAGTCACACTTCAGCAGCGGGATCAGTTCGGAAACCGCCTCGACAAAGAGGATGAGGGCGGTGTTGACTGTCACCTCATTCTCTGCGTCCTCTTTGCCAGACTTCGACTTTTTGCGACTCGGCCTGGGATTTCGTGAGGATGAACCGTCAGTAGAGGACGGTTTATAATCCGGCGAGGGGTCGTATTCCCCGCTGTTCGAATGCGAACGTTCTCTTTTGGACCCTCGTAGGAACGGAGGGCTTCGAATAGTTCTCAGAGCGTGCATTCCTATCGTCTGGGATCGCGTTACAACCATAGACAGCCCGCCGGTTGTGTGAGAAAGAGGAGGCGGCGGCAGAAACGGAGCCTGCGCGGGAGTTGATGATTGATTCTCAGGGCGTAGTATCCTTTCTTGATATTTCCTGGCCGCCTTGAATGAACCGGGCCAGGATCCCTGCGACTCGCTTAGATCCTCGACCTTCAAGTTGTTTTCGACAATGTCGAGGTATTTTTTGAAACTCTTGCGAGGCATTAACAAGACTGGCAGCAACATTCCACGTGTAGTTATCGATGCCATACTTGCCTCGATCTATGTCGAATTGGCGAACAGATCTCTGGTCAGGCTAGAGGACTCTCAGGAGGAGAAATTGTTCTTTCTCGATTTCTGATCCGGAATGGAGTTTCCTCCTGTCATGGATGCTTTTAGACAGGATCCCAGCATCTGCTTCCCATTCCTCTGGGGTCTCTTGGCAACCCAATACCCGAAGGCTAGACCCTTGTGCCATGGTGGAGGTATGGATGAATGCAAAATCAAGAACGTAACTCAGTGATAAGCGTCAGGGGAGTTGTAATGATCAGAGTTCTGCCCAGAGTCGGTGGTGGTTTGAAATGCTTTGGCCTCAATGAATTAACGTAGAAATCAGGCTTTAAATTGTGCACAGAGGTTATCGACAAAAGCCGGGGGACCTCCCTGGCTGCAAATCCTGTTTGTGTCCATGGGACTACCGCGTGTCCCAGAATCTCCTAACTAGTAGCCGAGTGAATATTGCTGTCAACAAACACTATTTCGGTATTCGTGCACTATTTCTGTATGTTCTAAAAATGAATAAAATTGTTTGAAGGATTATCCGCACGTAAGCATTTGAATTGATCTATTTAATCTAGGAGAATGACATGAGCGGTAGTAAAAGAAATCATTCTGCAGAGGGTTCCCACCGTAGTGTATAGGCAATTACACCCCTTTCGATGGCCTCAGGATTCTCTGGAGTCTTCGACTCATCCGTTCGTCTGTATAGATTCTAGTGGTTTCCCGACACCTAAAAAAGCAGACCTATAAATGAGTAGTTATGAGGGATCTGATCTATATCCCGAATCCGAGAATACTTCCCTAAAATAGACCTGCGCATGAAGTTTTCGGCGGTTTGAGTGCCACACTCAGCACAGCTTTCTTTTGGTACTCTACTTTCAATAAGCCTTCTGGCCGAGGATGGTGTATCATTCAATTCTCAGCAAGCTGCCCCCGAGGAACAGTGTAATTGCCATATAAGCCTTTAAGATCTAGATTTAGCATCATTTTCTTCAAAGCTCCATATGCTCATAAGCTGAGTCAATTAGGGCTCTTTACACCATATGGTTATCGGGCCGTTTGCTCCTGGTTAAGTTGACGATTCCATGGTAGCAACCTAGCCTGGGTAGGTACTTTATGTTAAACAACCAAGAATGCAAAGAGTACCCAAGATTCTAGGTACATTCTGTTCATCTTCGGCGTCATGGAGTAGAATACAAAGAAACATGTCTCTGAAGTTCGCCGACCTAAGCCTTTGGGAAACATCATATCATTCCCGGTGTGCGGCCCCGTGCAGAACACTGGCATGTGGAGCTTCTGGGTAAAAGAATGACAGAAGGACAGCAACGAGCCGCCCGAAGATGCAGCCTCGAGGTTTATCCAGACTGATTTTGCATGACGCTGAGACTTTTTTCTATTAGTTCAATGTGTTGCTTCGTTAATGATCGGTCCGTTTGTCTCTGCAATGACATGGATACTTAACTACCATGTACATACTGTACCGAGGTACCTAGCCTAGGTAGAGAACCTTGTACCTAGTAATTCGAAGCGTTTTAACTTCGAATAGCATCTGTTCCGGCGGGAATCTGCTCGCTTGCTTTGATTCCGAAAGTAGTAGGATGGAACTCAGGACGTGGACGGCGTCTTGCAACCATATCGCTTGTTACGCAGAAGAAAGGTGACGGAACAGTCCATGGATTAACCGGCTTCATCCCACAACAGCGGTAGGTAACCACGTGCCAAACGGAGTGACGGGTACAGGCGTCGGAAGGCCGCCACACGACAACATAACATCATCACCACCACAGATCCGCCCATGATCATAACTCTTGAACTTCTCTTTTCCGTCTCGAGTTATAACTGTGCCTAATATCCTTATCCCGGTTCAAGTCTTTATATCTGACGTTGCCGTTCATCCTTCAAGATGAGGAAGTGGACGACCATAAGGGGCCCATCTTCCAGGCAGAAGAAGGAAGAGGTGAGGAATAGTATTCAAAAAATATTGGAAGGTGTTTGGCAACACAAGTCTCCATTCCTCGAGGCTAAAGATCATGACGAATTTCATATTCGGTCGACCCAGATGCGCTTTGACCCTCAAGGCAGCTGCAATCCTCCCCTTCATCCTCTTTTTTTCGAGCCCTGGCCTTTGCAACACCTCCTTGAGTACGACATCAATCCAAGACCAGATCGCAAAACTTGGGGCCTCAATCCAGAAATTCAAATGTGACATACCCAGACTTTGACAACGAACGGCTGAAAAGCGCGTTCCATCGAGCCGATGAAGTCGAAGATACCTTTGCTGGGAGCACGATACCGCTCCTAGACTAGGGACAAAGGATAACTGTCGTGCACTCAAATCCATGTCTAACTGGCGCCGCGGCGGGTAAGATTCAAGTTCAATGACTTCGTCACAACTCCAAGGTACGAGACACTTCTAACATTGCAGTAGTGGCTGCCGGAAGATATTATCGAAGAGGATTTAGCCAAATGTCTCTTTTACTCCTCGAATCGTGAGTCGAGACCTTACACTGCTTTATTCATTGTGCAGAAGACCCTCGTCCTCATACCATGTTCACGATGGTACATGACATTGAGGGCGACGAGAGATTGTTGCGCAGCGAGGTTCTTGCGATTCTGGCAGCCATTAGGACACGTCTATTTGTCCCGTGGCTGAAACGACATTTAGTTATCCCGGTATATTGACACTTCCCCGCCCCCCCCCCCCCCCCCAACACACAATTCTTTCCTCCCATTTCCCTATGCCGAAATTCTAAATGATTATGCTTTAATGTTCAGGTCATGGTGTTTTCGTTCATGGGCCCGCAACACGGCAGAATCCTCCAGGCACATTTCGACGGAAGCGAACTCGTCATCTACAAATCGGAGCTGTACGACTTCAAAATCAAGGAAAAGGCCCCGATCGACCTTTTCCTTCAGTACCTTATGAACACGCCACGCAGGGAAACCGAATCTTTGTCGACCCCTACTTTGAAGGCCCCGAAATAGCATGGTTCGCTGTCTAAATATCTCAGTCTTGGAGGATCATCAGAGCGCATTTTGTCGACCGGAACGCAAAACTCTACTGATAAAAATATGTATTCCTTTCGTGCTATTCCGGGTGAAACTCGAGCTTGCTTCCTATGTACCTAGTACCTAATCTGAGAATCGTAGACGTTCATCAATCGATACCTCAATTTCCATTCCAAGTCCTACCAGTAATAGATAGCCACGTCCATCCTTTCCCATCAAAAACAAAATTATGGAAACGACGAGTAAACTCCGATGGAGATGGCAATCATACTTTCCTGTATTATTCCTCGACGTCTGTTCCGATTGCGGTCTATTACTGCAAGGTTGAAAAGGGAAGAAGACTGTCCTGTCAGCTAAAGAAAATAATTCTTTCAGTATGTCTATGGCTTCGCAATCGAGGAAATATAGATTTAGGGCTTCCTCTAGCTACTGCATGGTGCTGTATCAAGTGGGGCTCAGCATGCCGATCACTGCCCAGGCGGGGGTGGAGAGCGGTCGCTGATAGGACGATGCCCAGATCACATGATCGACAGTTGCGGCTTTAGTTCAGTGGGAGAACGTTAGACTGAAGCTTATCGAGGATTGACTTCAGTCCCGAGATCTAAAGGTCGCCTGTTCGATCCAGGCAAGCCGCAGCTCCTCTTTTTCTTTCTGGGCCTGCTGCCCAGCAAACCGTTCCGTTATTCTGTAGATATTTACTTTCTTATCTTTTTGTTTCTTTTTTTTTTGGCAAATGTAGAATTCTGAGAGTTCCTTTTTTACGTGGTCTTGTTCTATTTCCAAGCTCGGATGAATCCTGATGTCATTCCGTCGACCTTTAAACACCTTGAAGGTTCCTCTCCCGCCACCGGGAAGGGGAAAGGGAAGATGGCACGCCACGACGGAACCCTCCCATATCCCATAACGAATATTTGGTTGAGTTTCAGATAATAATGTTTACAGTGGAAATCAAAGGCAGGACTTGTCAGTTCTGACGATAAGCTTAGCATTAGAAGATAGATAGAGCTCCTCGTAAGCTCACGTGCCGTTCGTGAGAAGCTTCAGTTGACGTTATCGATATTATTACCACTGCATACTCGGTACATCATTCGATTATCCAGGGACACCGATACAAGAACTATACTGACCAGGCAGCGCGATGCGACCGTGCAGGACCCCGCACGGGTTGGCCTGCCCGTTTGCGAAGGGGGACGCGACCGGCGGGGCCACACCGCGCTAACCCCAGATAAGGGACAGAATCCCGAGCGCTTATCGCATCCTGCTTATCGTCCTTATCAGGATGCTCGAGGCCGACCAGGCCTCCATCACCGGCCTGCAGGTGAATGCCGGGCCAGTATCTTAAATACCCTGGCCCGTCTGCGACCTTCCCCATCGTCGTTATCTATTCCCGTCGCTGGTCTTGAAGCGTGGTCCAGCTTCGCAGCCTGGCACCCACGCCCTGTCTGCGACTTCCCAAGTGTTGCACCACTGATAGTTTTGCGGAGAATTGACAGAATTGCTGCATCGATCGGTCCCCTGGACGGAACGCCCCAGCCTAGCATTGACCGGTCAAGCCGTCCACACAATGGTCCTCGACCGCCTCCAGCAGTTGACCATGCACGTCAATGCCTCCTCTCCCCCGCCTCACCCCTTCGACCCCCTCTCCGCCGCTGAGATCGATACCGCAGTGGCCATCGTCCGTGCCGAACATGGCCCGCTCAACTTCAACGCTGTCACCCTGTACGAGCCGCGCAAGGCGGAGATGATGGCATGGCTCGCGGACCCCGAAAAGGCGCCCCGTCCGCACCGTGCAGCGGACGTGGTCGCCATCGCGCCCGGCGGCAAGGTCTACGACGGCGTGGTCGACCTGGATGAGAAGAAGATCGTGCAGTGGAAGCACACGGAGGGTGTGCAGCCCCTCATCACAATGGAGGACCTGCAAGAGGTCGAGCACATTGTCCGCCAGGACCCCAGGGTCATTGAGCAGTGCGAGATCATCGGAATCCCCAGGGAGGAGATGCACAAAGTGTACTGTGATCGTAAGTAGTCCGTATGGGGGCTCAGTGACCTCGTGGTATCCGTGCTAACTTCGTCAGCTTGGACGATCGGATACGACGAGCGCTTCGGGAACAAGGTCCGTCTGCAGCAAGCGCTGATGTACTACCGGCCCAACGTCGACGATTCGCAGTACACTTTCCCGCTTGACTTCTGTCCGATCTACGATTCGGAGGCGAAGAAGGTCATCCACATCGATGTGCCCCCGGTCAGACGACCCATTAGCAGAGCTCCTCCAAACAACTATCACCCAGCGGCGATCGAGAAGGAAGGCGGATACCGGACCGACCTCAAGCCCATCCACATCACTCAGCCAGAGGGTGTCTCGTTCAAGGTCAACGGGCGCATCATTGAATGGCAGAGGTGGAGTGTTCACGTTGGGTTCAACTACCGGGAGGGCATTGTTCTGCACAACATCACCTTCAACGACAAGGGCACGATCCGCCCTATTTTCTACCGACTCTCTCTCGCTGAGATGGTCGTCCCCTATGGAAACCCGGAGCATCCTCACCAGCGAAAGCATGCTTTTGATCTGGGTGAGTACGGCGGTGGCTACATGACGAACAGCCTCTCTCTCGGGTGCGATTGCAAGGGCGCCATCCACTACATGGATGCCGCTTTCGTCAACCGTGCCGGTGCTAGCACGATCGTCAAAAATGCCATTTGTATCCACGAAGAGGATGCCGGCATCCTATTCAAGCACACTGACTTCCGTGATGAGTCGGTGATCGTCACTCGCGCACGGAAACTGGTCATCTCACACATTTTCACCGCCGCCAATTACGAGTATTGTGTGTACTGGATCTTCCACCAGGACGGCACCATTCAGCTCGACATCAAGCTGACTGGTATCCTGAACACCTACGCGATGAACCCCGGTGAAGACACCCACGGCTGGGGAACCGAGGTCTACACCGGTGTCAATGCGCACAACCACCAGCATCTCTTCTGTCTGCGCGTGGATGCCAACATCGATGGGCCCAACAATACCGTGTTCCAGGTGGATGCGGTCCCCGGTCCAGGAGAGGTTGGCAGTGCTGAGAACAGGTATGGAAACGCCTTCTACGCAAAGAGGACCAAGTACACGACTCCCAGGGAGGCGATGGCCGACTATAACGGTGATACCGGACGAACCTGGGAGATTGCCAACACGAATAAACTCAACCCGCACAGCAAGAAGCCCGTCGCCTACAAGCTGGTGAGCCGTGAAGTTCCCCGACTGCTGCCAAAGGAGGGTAGCCTGGTGTGGAAGCGAGCGGGATTCGCCAGGCATGCCCTCCACGTAACAAGGTGTAAGTTTCTCTGTCTCATACAACCGACTGATCCTCTTCTTGAGGCGTCTGGCTGATAATAAATTCAGATTCTGATGACCAGATCTATCCCGCTGGCCGTCACGTTCCACAGACCTCTGGGGAGCCCTCTCAAGGCCTGCCAGCTTGGATCGAGGAGGCTGGTCCCGACTGCTCCATCGAAAACACCGATATTGTCCTCTGGCATACCTTCGGAATCACCCACTTCCCGTCCCCGGAGGACTTCCCCATTATGCCTGCAGAACCGATGACGCTGCTGCTCCGACCAAGGAACTTCTTTGACCGCAACCCGGCCTTGGATGTTCCGCCAAGCTACGCCCGGTCGCCCTCCCAGGTCGCAGCTGGTTTGACAGAGTGTTCCTGCAAGAAAGGTGATGGGACTAGTGTTCAGGTGTGATTTCAGCGGAGCACGTCTCGAGTCTTGGTTCTGGTTGATGTATAATTTTATGATTCCTAGGTTGATGGCCTTCTGATGCATTATTGCATTTATATTTTAGCGGCACCTCGCCATGGCGTTCTCTGTGGAAACAGGCTGCGTGTTGCCACTGCAGAGAGCTCATGCGGACGAGAGCTGGTTTTCTTGTACATAATCGACTCTCTATTTTTATCACCTTTCTCCTTGGACCTGCAGTAAGAAATATTCAAATCGAAATAAGGGAGTACGAAGTTACTCTGTAGAGACCGCCTGGCGCCAAGCCAAGGATACCAGCTGACTAAGCCCCCCACAGACCCGCAACCACTAACCAATCCGGTTCGGCGGTTCGCCACTAAGATCGCCCGATCATGTAGAGATATCAGCGGATCCACCATCATCCATGGATGGAATTTTTTTATAAACTCGAAGGCGCACAAGTTTAGCAGCAAGCAAATCCGATATGGTGTAGTGGCTAACATCACCGTCTCTCACACGGTAGCCGGGGGTTCGATTCCCCCTATCGGAGTAGCAAGCAGGCCGAAGAGAAACTTCGGGGGGAATTTTTTTTTCCTTCATCCTCCCTGATGATGATGATGCGAGAGCTTCTTTTTCTGGGCCTCGCATGTCCTTTTTGTATTTTTGTCCGGTCTGGTGTTGCCTGGTTGTCTTGTGTAGATATTTTGTAGAAGAGCTAAGTAAGTAGCATTATTCATCCCTTAACTTGTATAGTACAGTATAGAATGATATCCAATGACCCGTCTAACGCCTGCAATGAGATAATAGAATGGAACAGAACATAACAAAATGAAAAAAAGGTCCAGGACCAATGGAGGACTGATTGCCATTTATTCGTCTCCTCTTTCGCCCAGCTGGGTTCGTCTCTTCGAGTTCGGATTTTGTGAGGACTATCGGCGATGAGCAAGGTAAGGCAGGCCCGCTGTCCGGAAGCTGGGTCGGTAGGTAGGTGTGCAAGCGGAGCCGCGATGGATGGATCGTAGTCCGACGTATGACATCCCGTGTCAGATGGGAATAATATTTAATAGACCTTCTCCCCCCCTAGATCCTCCTTCATTGAGCTCTACCACCTACGCCGTCTTCTCCTCCTGCTGCCTCGCCTTCTCCTCCACCTCCGCCATCAGCGCCATCAACTCCTTCCCGGCCTCACCGGCCTTGCCCTCGAGCTCCAGCGCCCTCTCCACCCACGCGCGTGCCTCCTCCCACCGGCCCATCTCCGCCAGACACCTGCCGCCGCGCCACCACGCCTTCGCGTTGCCCACGGGCTTGCACTCGACGCTGCACTTGCTGTCGACGTACCCCTCGGGCCACTCCTGCTGCGCCATGTGCGCCTGCGCCCGGTTCGCGTACAGACCCGACAGCTCGTCCCGCACCAGCGTCACGGGCTCCCAGCCGGGCCGGCCCAGCGCCATCTCGATCGCGTACGTGTACAGCCGGATGGCCTCGGCGTAGTTAGACTTGCGGTACGCGGCGTTGGCGGTGTCGCGGAGCTTGCTGATCTGCGCGCTGCGCTTGGGGTTGATGGGGAGGGGCGGTGGGGGAATGTTCCCGGGGGTCTCGAGGGAGAGGAGGGAGCGGTGCAGGTTGTTGAGGGCGGCAAGTTCGGCGTCGAGGGCGGCGGCTTGGGAGGGCAGGAGGGATGCCGTCGTCGAGTCGGGGAGGGAGATGGCTTTGCTGGCTGGGTCGAGGTGGAGGGGGTATTGGGTGAAGATGTCGATGGGGCTGGGGGCCGCCATTTTTTATTTGTTTTTTGCTTTGGGTCGGGCCTTTTTTTATGCTGTCTGCTGTTTCTCTCTCGCGTTCTCTCAGTTTGAAAATGGTGGATAGAGGCTTAGAACTGGAAATTGGACGTTAGTATCTGCATGAAGCCATGCGTATGACCTGCACGAGTACTCACTGATATAAAACCAGTGTTCCCTCTTATCTTCCCACAAGCAGGCTTTCTATTTCCAAATACTCCTCGCCAACTCAAAACGAGGTTGAATGTCTGGTTGTGGAGTCAAAGGCAAGCAGCCTGGCCTGGGGTATCGTCGATCGGCGTGAAGCTCCGGCCAGCTTAGCTGTCCAGAAGGCGGAGGACCTGATGCGTCGGTGAGGGCGGTGGCACTTGGCAGAAACCCGCCCTGAGATCGGCACTAAACTGTTACAGTGCTAGTGTGTTGAGCGGGAGTGCCGACATCGTGATCGTGGATCTGCGAAAATTGATCCCCGTTGAGGGGATAAAATTACAATAATTTTTCCTAAGGCTGGAACAAGTGAGCTCTTTGAGTACCTACTTCGGGCTGCATCTGTAGGAGTTTCTAGATTATATGGCCTCCTTCCCTGTCCTACACAGTTAGGTAGAATTCTGCTCCATAAAAGATAGTTTTAAGTACTTCCTGCCACCTACGACCATAGGGTGTGGAAAGCAGGGCTTCCCGTCCGCTCAGCCGTACTTAAGCCACACGCCGGGCGGTTAGTAGTTGGGTGGGTGACCACCAGCGAATCCCGTCTGTTGTAGGTCTTTATCGGTTTTTATCGATTCTTTTTTTATCATTTGTGGTTTTTACAGCACTACTACTGGACTTCAGCCACACAGCAGGTGGTTTGCAACGTGGGCGCCTAATCGCACCAGCAGACCCTTCTACACTAGATTTTGCACTGAGGTACCTTGTGGAGTTTTCGCAGTCTTTTAGAATCTTCATCTAGTTTGCATCAAAACCCTAATTCTTGGCAGTGTGACGGCACAGTGCTCCTTATATAGTGAGTGCAATTCTAGGACTCTGTCCTAGAATCTTGGTCTTTTTGCCCTTAGCGCAGCGGTTTAGCTCTTAGAATGCACCCTAGGTGCCAGGCCGTGACAGGCAGAAAGTTTCACCATCAGCAGTGATCTGTGCAAGGAGGGAATTTCAATTTCTTAAGAATCTAGTCACCTTCGAACTGTCTGAAGCTATCATGGATCATTAGCATGTAGCAGTATACAATCTCTCTGCTGTCAGCAATCTGAAGATGACTGATATGGCTGGCTAGAAATGTTGATGTGGATATATCTAAGTTGGATTTTTCGTTGAAGATATGATTAAGATATGGCTTCATTTTCCTTTTTTTCCTCTCTCTTTTAGGTAGAATAATCAACATGACCAGAGTAGAGAGCTTTCATTAGATTTCAACTTACTATACAAAAGGCCGCAAATTGAAACAAAGATTACCACTAAACTCTACAGGGGTCTCCCGGTGTAAATTTTAGTGCAATATGGGTCTACTGGTGCAATTAAGCGCATATCTTGAGCTGTCATACTGACATATCTTGGTAAAATCAAAGGCGTATCCTTTGTTATAGCGTGGCAGCACCAGAGGATGCCCCATCAGGATGACTCGCTAAACAAAGTTGACAGCGAGTGTTAGTCTCTGATATCTCCAGAAAGCTTCCAAATGATGTTTCTTTGCCTTTGTAAGGTCAACGCGGTATTGTGAAATAATGGAAGTACAGCCAGCGCATCAGGCAGACTCTATAACGCAGGAAGGCAGAAACAAAACTTGAACAGCCACTTACGGCTGTTAGGGCTATTCACGTCTTACCCAGTGATCACGACCCCAGCTTTGCAACTCGCTTTCAGGAATACCAGGGCGATTCCTCCCCCCGAGGGCAAATCTGTCTCTGACCTTCTCCCTCGAAGCGCAACATTCTTCCATGAGAGTTTCCATTTGGTACTGCGGACTGAATTTACAAACGACGTAACCTGTCAGCCCAGCCAGTTTCAATCCCCCTTTCTCAGGCCAAACCGCGCCGCACCATACTGACAAACTCCACAGACGACCTCACAAAACATCAGAATGCTGTGATGAACCCCAATGCCATTCCGCGAACCCTGAATTGGGACGGGGATGATCCAGACAGACAAAAGCCCAATACGAGCAGGAGGAAGAACATCAACCTCATCCGCGGAAACCCGGAAAGTTATGTGTGGTTTTGCGTCGGGTATTGGTACTACCTGAACTACAAAGACAAGAGTAATGGGAACATTAGGTAGGGGTTTCAAAATGGCCTGGCGACGCCTATTAATGTCGAGTCTTCCTAGAAGAAAACACCGGCGAGAGAGCTGGCTGTTTTCTGGCGCGTGTATGCACGGGGAGTATACGTAGGTTGTGCTGTACGTTAAGCAGGTAGAGGCCGCAGATTAAAGGGAGGACCAGAAGGAGGCAGGCATAGCAATATAGTGGAAGATTGGGATGAGTTCGAGCTCACAAATCATCTCTCATTATCAGGATTTATTCACCTCTTTCGACTTCCCCTTTGGTCCTCAAAGCCGCATTCAACCCACTCAGGAACAGGCCGAAAATCAACATGCTCCTCCACCCATTCCTCCGCGCCCACCGTCTCCAGCTGCTGTGCAAGATATTCCATCACACCTATCTTCCTATAAGCAACATTGCCTCTCATTTCCCATCTCTGTTCTTTCTCCTTGTACTCCCGCTCTCTCTCCGCACTCTTCCAGAAGTGCAGCCACAGAAAAGCTTGCATCTCCCGACCCTTCCTCTCCCCCGTCCCAACAGCCCACAGCTGGATCGGGAGCCCCCAGAGCGGTTGCTGCCCCGGCTCTCGTCGAGCCCACGAGGGGCGGAGACCACGGAGTTTACAGATGCGTTCGCGCTGCTCCTGGCAGACGGGGGCGGAGAAGTACACAGTTACAAGCGCGAGGCCCGGTTTTAGATCATCAATCCACCAGGTATTTGCGCCGGCGTCGACCTCCCGAGAGCGTACTGGCTGTGAGACTGCGAATAAGCCACCCGAGTAGGTGCTGTACTCAGGAGACGCCTTGAAATCTTCTAACGCGGAATGGGAGCTCCAAACTTCAAGATGTACACGTTCATGGCAATATGAGTTAGGGAGATTTGAAAGCCAATAGATATCAGAAAGAAAAATCGTTTTTTCCTTCACACTACAATGGGGAAGAGGGAAGGGGGAATTGCATACCATTAACAAGAAGGACATATTCTGGACGCTCGAGAATCCTTCCCCAGGCAGAACCCGCATGGCCTGGCGCTTCGGCCAGAGACCCGAAGATCGCCATCCATTTGTTGTCCTCAAGGTCCTCTGTCTCAGGGATCTTTAACTCCGTCCAGATTGAAATGGGTTTACCTTGGCTGTCTGCCAGGATAGTCTGTTATGCCAGGTCGCGATTCGAAATATGAGTCCTATGTTATTAGGTAGGCACCTAACATGTAGCTGGGTAATAGGCAAAACAACCTTAAGGGACACGAGGACCGGGGGGACGCTTTCTCCGTCTGCCGTCTCGCTAAAGACACCGGCTAGCATACTGACCAATGCGGAAATATTAGTGATTGGGATCGTTCTGTTCTCTAATAGTAAGGTGTTATTATCAACAACTCTTACAGGCCGTGCGGTAAAGAGATTCACTTGAGGGCGGATCAAGTGTCAAAAGGGAAAGGACTACCAGACCCCAGCGCCGCGTTGAGGTGCGAGCTCGTCGCTGGGGACAAAAGATTGGATAAGTACCTAATCTTCGCGCCTCTCGACGGCAGTGTAAGGGTCGAGGTCACAGTGTGATGATAGGGACAGCAGACGCAAGCGCATTACGTCCCTACCACGAGTTCCAAAAAGTAATCGATGATTTTTGTTGTTGTCAGAACATCTTTTTAGTATCCTAGCTAGGGCCTTCTGAGAGGTGTGAAGAAGAGAAAGAAAATAAAGAATGGTAGGGGAGCAAAGCGGTATCTATTTGGTACTTTTTCGCTTCGGTGGTCTGCGACTCATCATCATGTGCCCACGTCGGGACTAGTACCCAAGCACTGCAAATGGTAATGGACGAGTCCTTTCGGGATGCCATCCGTGGATGGAATGGGCTCTCTCCGGCCCCGGAGATCAAGTAGTACTCTCTGCGTCTAGAAGATCTCCTGCGTGGGTTCTCGTCTCCGAGGGTACTTGAGCTTATGATCCATACCTCTGCGAGATGCAATCTACTTTCCATGCTTGTTTGCAAGACTGCTAGCATGCCCTTGTCCCGCAGCGAGGTACATTCCTCCAGCCATGCTGGGTTCCTTGAGCTTCTGCCCGAAATACACGCAATGATAACGGCCCATCTCGACGATCTGGCAACATTGCGACACCTTCTGATAGCCTTTCCTTGAACGACAATCCCGTTCTCCGCCTCCTTCAGTGCTATAACAATGGCAATCTTGAAACGGTCCTTGCAGCACACGGAGCTTTGCAAATACCTATACGCCATCTTTGCCGCTCGTTCCCTCGGCCCTTAAGACCAGAAGCAATTGGAATCCTTTCTAGACTGTTACCTTGGAGAATACCGAGATCATCACCCCCTGCCAGCAAGCGTACCCCGAAACCAGGCGTCACTCGAGTACCTGATCAGCGTACTCGACGCCGTGAAATTCTACCTCGTGTACTCTATCCGCGTATGGAACTGTGCTCTCGTCTTTTGCAGACCGAGCCCTGGTCCCAGTTACAACCCCCAGCCACCGACGCAATTCCGCATGCGCCGCGCCCTGTTGCGGATCCAACTGTACGCCGAGCTCTTCCACCAGCCGAGCGACCCATCCGACAGTGACTCCGGCTGGGAAACGCGACTCCCGGAAATAAAGCTTTTCTGGAGCCGGTACGACGAACCCGAAATGCGGGAGTGCCAATGCATCCATGCGGCGCTGGTCATTTCCGTGGGCCACGAGATCGAATATAAAGAAGAAGCACTGGGGGGCCCAGGTCAGAACGAGGATCGCGTTCAGCATCGGGGACTCCCGCAGCTGCAGAGATTTATTGAAGGATCTCCTTACACCAGATTCGGGTTGAGTTAAGTTCGCCGCCTGGTCCGGGATAAGATGTGCGGTTTTAACTATGTGGACCCGCGAGACGATATGTATCACAATCATCGGCTGATACATTTCCTGTTTCAGTGGAGCGATGGGCCGCACGGTGGACTTGGAAAGACAGTTTGGCGACGTGAGTATGTGGAGATTTCCGATTCTGAGGACGAGTGGCTCAGGGATGATGTCGGTGATGACTACAGCTACTCAAATGACGACAATGGCTACTAGTCAAGTGTGATGATCTTCCTCCAACTATAAGCACTGTAATTTTATATCATCATGGTATCTTCGCACCATAACATGCACGCAGGGGCGTTATGACTGCTATCCTGTATTATCAATTTTGAGACTGGGAAGCTGGAATCTCATGACTTTACATACAGTGAGCCTCTGCTTTAGAAAGTCTGGGAGCAGTCTTGTGCAGTTCACTGCGGAGAAGGCCCGGTTTTAAGTGTCTTCTGTTGACATTGTACAGTACAGCGGTGAGGTCATCCAGTACTAGTAATGAATTTTGTGAACGGATATCTGAGTAAAAAGAGGTGATATAACACGCACATTTATTCATTCAAGCGATGCCGGGTTTCTTGTCTCAAGCCATTGTGTGTCCTTAATACATAAGATAGTGTCATCTTGCCCTATCAGTCAATCTACCTGAATGAATCGCAGCCTGGAGTCCCCTTTGCCACAAATTTCTGGCTGTACCTCCTCCTGTGGATTCTAGGGAGATTTTATCTTAACAAAAATAATTCCTATTAGAGATATATATGTTGGATTGATAATTCTTTTGCCAAAGTAGCTAATATTAAAGCCAAATTTCCACCAATTCCAATTCAGCCTGTTAAACTTCATTTCGCAATTTTGGTTAGCACTGGGTTCAGCTTCAGGGTATATCATAACCTCTCACGGCCACCACGACTCTGTCCACGTCACCATCTGTGCCCCAATCATCAACCTCAAAAACATTGATAGCGCGTCGCCTAGCGAGCAATGATATTAGTCCCAAGCGACTTGTACAAAGTACTGTACATACACCCACAGGTCAATCAATGACTACATCTTCAATCCAGAGTCAACCTCCCTCCTCCTCAACCTTGGCATAGGCGTCGATAATATACGTCTCGTTTGTGAATTGAAAATCTGATAAAGCTACCTCTGTCAGTGCTGACTCACTAGTACAGACGTCAGAATAAGTATCTAAAGAGCTCTTTTGCATACCTAAACCATGGCATCCATATCGTCCGGGGAGGCCAAAGGGACTTCCTCGTCGGGAGGAGGGAGGTGCTGGGTGCCAGGCAGCGGAGGCAGGGACGCAGCAGCAACCCCCAAGATGCCCGCCGGGAGATTGACGGTGCTCCCGGCAGCGAAAAGGAAGATCGGCCCATGCAGGTGGTAGGAGGGGCCAGCAGGGCCGAGGCCACTACTTGGGGTTGTCCCCTGAGGGCACAACGGGCGCGAGAATGGCCCTTGGTTTTGCAACGGGCGCAGAAGAAATTGCATGCACCGGCATGCCTTTTGCCCACAACCCCCGCAAGGGGAGCGACACACACCCGGATGCTGGAGGGAGCGGCAACGGGGGCAGTGCGGCCGCTCTAATGCATCATCGAAATTGTTTCAACCGTCAGACGCAGAAGACTTACTTTTTTTAAGGGCGAACAGCGTAGAAACGTCTGGAGACACACACACTCGTCGAGTTTTCCACGGAAGTCGTCCCATGCGACATTGGGGGATTCCAACGGCGTCAGCACTGTCAAACTCATAGGCAGGGAAGCGCTGACTGTCTGGCGTGGAAGATTGTCTTGGATCCCCAGAGCCCATTTCGATAGCGTTCAATGGCATAAAACGAGGAATGAGAATAATGAAAATGGAAAGGAATGAATTGCGGGGAAGGTTCTTTCATCTTGGAATTTCGGGCTGCGGTTGCATCTTCTCGAACACTTGTGCTGACATGTTGGGAATATGAAATTGTCCCATTCCACAGGGCTGTGGAAAGTAGCAACGGGGGGCCGCCGACTCATCATGTTTACGATCTGGTTTGCGCAGTTGTCCTTGGGATAGCTGCTGTCACGACTGGCTTCCTGTTTCATATGATCACGGCGGCCCCTACAACCGTTGATAATCCAAAGAAGCGCCCGAAGCCGTGCGGTTTTCCCTGCAGACATACCGAGAAAGAATCATCTACAGCTGCCTTGTTTTAACTCAGCAACGCACGGTGCGTGAGCAATGCCGCCCTGAGCTGGCTCGAGCAGCGGATGAGCCGGCTGCTGGGTGAACGTCGCGTAATGGTTGCACAACTTAGGTTCTCTATCCCAACTTCACCTCTCTTTCCTCCGAGTCAACGTTCACGACCGCAGCAAGGATAGCAACGAAGTTCTCTTCAATTCTTTTTTATTGAGAATCTAGAACCCGCCGACAATGACGAGAGAGATAGAAATCCCTATCCGTCCTCATCGCAACGCAACGCCCTCAGACGCCCCGCCGTCAATTGGAACAGAGACAGAAGTCTCTGTCCGTCCCCGTCCTCAGAATGCAACGTCCCCAGAGGTGCCTTCATCGGACGTCAGGGACAAACTGTACCCTGTGTAGGTTGAACTGGCTGTTGATCACCGAGCATCCCGCAGGGCTAATTATTGTGTCAAACAGTCACCTCGATGCACTCATCAAGGTGTGTTGTCGAGAGATAGCTGCCGGGGTTGATGTCGACCTCAACGAACGGTGGCTTCAGAAGCTACTGGAGGAAAAGGCAAAAAGACCGTGAGCTAGCCATATTTGAACTACCAATGATATATATATATATATATGTATGTATATAAAACCTAATAATTATTGACTTGGATTTTTTTTTGATAGCAACCTTGCGGAAGGCGAGCCAGCAGGATTGTCAGATCCAGTGTATCAACGAATTCACGATCTTAAGCAAATCCGTCCGTCCGTGGACAAGCGGCACCTCGCGAACGTTGATGCCATCTGAGCGGCCTATCGTTACGGATCACTACAGGTGGAGGAAGGGAAAGTGACCTTCGGGGCCAATGGTCGGCAGCTTGGTCCGGCAAGGCAGCTCTCGCTCGCCAAGTCGGACGACGTGGGGTATATCGTCGGAGCCTGCGCCAAGGTTGAGGATGAGGAGGAGGGAGGTTTGCTCTGGGTTGAAGATGTAGATCACTTGTTTGACTCGTGGGAATGTTTACAAGTTACTTGGGACTAATATCATTGCTCAGTAGGCAAAGTTAGATCACTTGTGATAGGAGATGTTGATGTCAACCGAGATATGGTTGCCACGAGAGGCTATGAGACCCTGAAGCCGAACCCAGCGTTAACCGCGATTGAGGAACGAGGTCCGGCTAGAGTTAATAAAAGGGTGACAATATTCCCACATTCTCTACCAGCATAGCAATTGACGTTAGAAGTCGTTAGTTCTCTAAGGTCAGCTATCATGCGACACGCGTTTCCCAGTCTCAAGCTTATTCTCAAACATATATAGCTTTATCTTTGGGGGACAAATATATTACGGGACACAAGAAAATTGAACATGACAGCACATCATAGAGATAATATTCCCAGATTGGTTGATCCAACAGCAGGCATCATAATCATTCAAGCATAAACTCGGGCGACTTCAGATCCACCCACCCCAGGTTCGGCTCCGACTGCTTCCATCCGAGCCGTTGCTGGGTCAGCTTCGAGTACGTCTTGACCTCCTCGATCGGGTAAGAGAGCCAGGGTATTTCCTGTCATAGTGATGGCTAGAATTCAAGTACAGCACTGTATGTTCTGAACGTGAACATATACAGATGCTAAACTCCTCCAAAGACAAATCGAAAGGAATTTCGTGTCCCTTGTAGATATTACATCAGGAATAACTCACCTCCTGCCTATACACCCCCGAGCACATGAACATGATATGCACCGTCCGGCTCCCACTCTCCTTCTCATACCTGCCCCCGCCATGGTACACGCTCCCAGCATCACGAACGCTTCGCCAGCCTTCATCTCCGCGTCCATGACGCCCTTGTACCCGTCGGGCCCGAAATCCGGCTCCTCGTCCCCCTAGAGGTGCGAGCCGGGCACCACCCGCGTGGCGCCGATCTCGCGCGTCGTGTCGCACCCAGGGACGAACAGCATGTCGCGGCGGGGTTCGTAGTGGTAGGACTTGGTGGGGGTGTGCCGCGCGTGATGGTTCTTGTCGTCGCGGTGGAGGCGCTGCGCGGCGGCTCCCGGGCGGATTCCCATCGTGATGGGAGATGGAGAGGAGCGGGTGCGTGGTGTTGGTGGAGAGGTGGTGTCGTAGTAGTTGGTGGTCGTGAGGGCGAGGAAGTGTTCGGCGAGGTCCTGGTCAGATATTCCTGTGTCTCAGTATAGACCTCATGCATCGCGGTTCAGAAAACCACTGATCTATCGAAGTAACAATACTTTCCCTGAAGATGCATACATAGTATGTCGAAGATCACCTCACCTGAAATAACGGATCCTCGAAGAACTTCTCCCTCACAGTCTTACTCCGCCCGGTGAGCCTCGTACATGTCCTCGTGCCGCCATTCAGCGCTGCACCGTGTGAGCTTGTCCGTCCATACCGGGGACCTCAAGGATGAATGCCTACCGCCCACTGTACTCATCTCCTCGTTGGCATCCAGGTACGGCTGCACCTCCTTCTGCGCCTGCGCGAGCACCTCCGGCGTCGTGAAATCCTGGATGATGACGCAGCCGTCCCTTTCGATGGCGCGGATGAAGTCCTCCCGCGGAGCCGAGTAGGGGATGCGTTGGATGGAGGGGGCAGTAGAGGAGGACATTGTCGTTTTAAACGTCTAAAGTGACCTGGGTACCTTAGGTAGGTAGGTAGGTAGCTAGCTAGCTAGCTAGTACTCCGTAGATCAGAAATAAGAGGTGATAAAGACCAACCAGGCTGTTGAACTGGAGTAGAGGCATATGAAAAAAATACTATCCTACCTGCGCTGGACACAGCTAACCATACTGTATGCACTGTATATATAAATGCTCAATCTGAGAAAGATCGATAAATTGACATCCAATTTCTATTTCAGATACCACTACGTAACTTATTCCGACTTATTTAAAGGCACTTATCGCTGCAGGAGCTATCATCGCAGCGGCAGGGGTGGCACTGCAGAGATAAAGATAAGGAAAGGGGGTGATGGCCAACGAAGGTCGGAACGAACCGACGGTGCCGATGGATGTAGTATCCGCGCGTGGTAGCAGATCTGACGTGCCGAAGGTGGGGGGACGATGATGTAGTTCTCAATGATGTAGGTATCTTCCTTGGTATATTTAGATGCGCACTGGATACAGAAGTAGATATTGAAATATATCATCAAGGGACGTGTAAACTTCTAGTGTTATCCGGAATTACCGCTAAGTAACAATCGCCTTTACCGTTCTGTGCCAGTCAATATAACTATCATAGGTACCTTATGAAATACTGTTTGTACATGTCTATCACTAAGAACTCTGCAAAATTAATGATTTATACGATTCGTGCCCTGGTTTATTCATTTCTTTTTTTTTTTTTCACTCCTTCATGTCACCCCGCCATTAAATGTCAACCTCTCCAGAAGTTCAAGACACCTGTCCAACTGCGGTTGATGACGATAGCCCCTTTTCTTACGAGGGCAAGACGCTAAATTGATGCTCTGATCGTACCGATACCACCGTATCGCCACCTTCAAACTGAAGATCGCGATCGCTGGACCGAAGCTCTGCCAAGCATTCCGAGAGCAAAAGTCCACCCAAAGACTGATCTTGTCTGCTAGCTGAGTGGCATCAGCTCTGGTAAAGACATGTAGAAGTGGATCTTCGTTCACGGAATGGAAATTGAAGGCCATGTTCTCGTTCCCGAAGCGGGGCCCGCTCCTGGAGTGGTAATGGGGAAGCGTAGGTAGGTACCTGGAGAGCACGGGATTTTCAAAGATCGTCGTGTAAAGTGTAAGCGTGATGGCCCAGTAGAAAAGCATGAGGCGGGTACATTGAAGGGGATCAAATGGGGTGCCTAGTGTTTGAGGCGACTTGCTGGGGTAGCGTGCTTGAGAGGTTCAAGTCGAGCTTGATTATATGAAGCTGGAGGTAGATGTTGTGGCGGTCCGAAAGGAAGTCTGATTCCAGAACTTCGTTCCCAGACTTTTAGACGACGGATCAAATCTGCGGACTGGTGCAGAAGATCTAGGATCTCTGAAGACACCAATGCTGTATCTATCGATGCAGGCAAAGAGTCGGCCCGCTCGAGAAGCGCTGGGACCTCCGCCGCAAGGTCTAAGAATTGATGGAAAGTATTCTTTGGTTGGAGTGTCCAGGGTATGTGTATCCAGTCCTTCTGGGACAGAAAAGTCGCCTTGCGGGTTACCAAAGCTTTGAGGATCTTGGTATCATTTCAAGTGGATTAGTATAGTTTCAACGTAAGCGGTGTCTGGGAGGGATCCAGCATCTTACCCCAACCGTCCGATAGAACGAGAACATCTGCCAATCGAAGCCAGCTATATGCATCTGAGGTCCCCTAAGTCGGAGAATCGTCTCTATCCCTGACGAATGAGCAAGCCAGCCAGCAGCCGACTCTGTTCCGAACTCAAACATCTACGTTGAATCCGACATCAGCCTTATCCCATATGTCGTATCAAATGGGGACAGTACGTAATTTCTCCGGTTCATCTGCATCAACTTACCTCATACAGTGTCAACAACTCCATTGTAGCAAGGGTCTCTGACCTTTGTGATATCGGATCATCATGTCCGACTATTCTCCGCAACCGCTGCAGGGCACCGCTGTAAAACCTCAGACCGTCGCTGACAATCTCCGATCTTTCCTCGACATGGCCGATCCACCCGTAGCTAAGTGCTGAGGCCGCTAGGCGAATCGCCTCCGTCTCCTTCGTCATTGCGGCAACTGAATACAGCCACGAGAGAGGCACTTCTTCCGAAGCTTTGTCTGGGAGGCAGTAGCTGAGGAAGGTAGCAAGTGCCTGGTCATGCTGGAAGGACTGAACATCGATCTGTTTCGGCAATAATACCACGCTTGTAGCGGTCGATGCAGTGGAATTCTGATGATCAGCCACATGGTGTTCGACTACAAGAGAACCAGTTCCTCCGGAGCTCGGACCGGGAGGCCGCTCGGGAACCTGACCAGGATTGCTGTCATCGATATTCTGGGCCCACCTGCCCGGAGTCTCTACTCGCTCATAGTATCTGACAAAGCGATTGATGAATATCTTGGGCCTATCGTACCCTCCGCAGACCCGGGAAGCTCTGTCACACTGGCCGCACTTTGGCCTCGCGAGGTCGCACTAAGTGCCAAATGTAAGCACACGGCGAATAGTTTGTACGTATGGAGCATGTCAAATGCTGACTGACCCGTATCTTGCGTCTGCGACATGTGTGACATCCCTTCGATCTCCCCGGAACGCCAACCATCTCGCGGTCTAGATCCGTAATCAGGCCTGATCTAATGGTGTACGAAGCGCTGTATGTGGCGTCAACAACTTTCTTGAATTCAGATGCATTCTCGGAGATTAAGCACTCAACATAAAAAAATTCACTCAATAGAGAACCATGATGCGAATATGCAGCGAAAGCCGCAAGATGGGAGTCCAGAATCCAGATGCAGGAACCTTGGAACGCGGGCATGTCGGAGATTTCTAGGGCTTAACTCCGGCCGTGCCCTGAGGCTAAACTGCTTTCGGAAGGATCTTGCGAACTCCGGGACTCCATGATTCATCTCAACTGCTGAAGGATCCCGCGAGATTTGTCGATGGATTTGTTTTCTGTATTAGAGTCAACCTCGATATTGATTATTCGTAACGGGGCGGAGTTTGGTGTAGTTGATTCGTTGCATTGGCGGACGACTTTGATCGAGTCGGGCGGATTTTACGGTTCTGACGGTTGGACTATATAGGACTACTACGAAACGAAAAAGAAGGATGGTTAATCTGATTCTCGGTAGATATTCATAGGAAGTCAGGATATTGATCAGGTATTTATATAGAACGGAGACCCTCCTCGATCACTCAATCATCCTACCCGTCTACTACTTCTACCTCCTCATCTACCACATCCTGGCAAGAACCCCGCTCCAGGAGTACATATATACATACATATATCAAAATGTCCTCCCCCCTCTACACCAAAGCCCTTATCATCGGCGCCACATCCGGCATCGGCTTGTCCCTCGCCTCCAAGCTCCTCTCGCAGGGGACCAAGGTCATCGTCGTCGGCCGCCGCCAGGACCGCCTCGACCACTTCGTCTCCACCCACAGCAGCGGCAGCGACAAGGCCGTCGCCGTCCAACTCGACATCACCCGCCTAGACGAGATCCCGCGCTTCGCGGCCTGCATCGCGCAGGAGCACCCTGATCTGGATTGTATAGTCCTGAACGCAGGGATCCAGCGCTCCTTCGACTTCTCGAGGCCGGAGACGGTCGATCTGTCTATCCTGAACGAGGAGATCACGACGAACTACACGAGCCAGGTGCATCTGACGATGGCGCTGCTTCCGATCCTGCAGAAGCAGCCGAGGCAGACGCATCTGATCTACGTCGGCACGACGCTGGGCATCGTGCCGTTCTCGCTCCGGACGGGGAATTACAACGCGAGTAAAGGGGCGCTGCATAATTGGATCTTGGTGCTGAGGGAGCAGCTGAAAAGAGGGAACAATAATAACAACAATAACACCAACAATAAGGATAAGAATGGCAACGTCAAGGTCATCGAGATCTTCCCGCCCGCGGTGCAGACGGAGCTGCACGACGAGCGGCACCAGCCGGATCTGCGGGACGGCGGGAGCATCGGGATGCCGCTAACGGAGTTCACGGAGGCGGTGTATGCGGGGTTGCTGGAGGGGGAGGAGCAGATCGGGGTCGGGCACGCGAAGGCGACGCTGGAGGGGGTCGAGAGGGTGCGGCAGGAGGCGTTTCACAGGATGATCCCGGTGGCGGAGGAGATGTTGAGGAGGCATTTGAAGTAGATGAGTTAATGTACCTACCTAGGTAGGTTGGGTATGAGGTATACGGCTGAGGTAGATGTGAGGAACTTTCGCAAGTCAAAGAGGTGATTCTGTATCTAATGGTAGTTCATTTTTGTTCACGGTGATGATATACACGGGTATAAAGTACTGTTCGCTTCAGGTCCGGATTGGATCTCTTGTAGATCAGTTTCGTTAAAAAGATTCCCAAGTCTTATGTTATGGTAGGTTTAATTAATTCCCCTCTCAAAGACCACCAAGGAGCCCTCCAGGTGTTAATACCAAATCATAACCAAATATTCATACTATTAACTTTGTGTCTCTAAGCAAGCCTCCCATCCCCAGAAGGTTGGAGGTGCGGGTTCTGGTTTCAGGAAGATATTCTTGTCAGTCAGGTCTCTCTGTCTGTATTTATTTTTTATACCGTAGGCTCTAACTACCTAGAGTTGTCTTGCATCATGTACATACTGTACGAAGGTATGTACGCCAATTTTTGCTCTACAGGGGCACTCCCGAACGCGATGAAATATATTCACGGAGAAAGAAATGCACGCTTGATTAAACACAGGGTATATTTCAAGTATTTGATGCTCTTTAAATATCCAGCGTCTTGCCCAACCGCGAGCTCTCCTTGGCCAGCTCGATGATCCGGAGGACGAAGCTGGCGTCAGCCGGGTCGACGGGGACGGGGCCCTCGCCCGCCAGCGCGCGCGCCAGCTTGCGGTAGTACTCGGAGTAGGTGGGTGGCTCGACGGTGGGGACGACTTCGGCGACGGGCTTGCCGTCCTTGATGGTGGTGAGGGTGCCGTATCTGTCGCTCGGCTCCTGGGCGTAGCCGTGGTCGCCGGGACGGAGGCCGGCCTTGAGCTGGTCCTCTTGGATGTCGAGGTGGTACTGTTCGGACGGAGTTAGCGATTGACCTACAGATACATTTATATCTGGGCAACTCACCTTCTTGAAGCTGCCCTTGTCACCCCTGACCCAGAATCGGAGCTGGTTCTCCTCCGGGCTCACGACGGCACACTTGGCCGTGACCAGCAGCCCACTGTTGTAGTGCAGCAGGACAGTGAACGAGTCGTCGAAGCCGGTGGGATTGTGGGCGCGCTGAGAGCCAACAAAGCCCGTCACCCGGTCCGGCTTGCCCAGCAGATGCACCGCCTGGTCGATCAGGTGCGTACCCAGGTCGTAGATGGCGCCGCCGCCGGGCATGACCTTGGTCTTCCACGACTCGTGCGGCGCCTCGGGGCGGTGGCGGTCAAAGTGGGTTTCATACTCGACAATGCGGCCCAGGGAGCCGTTCTTGACGAGCTTGGAGAGGGTCACGAAGTCGGCGTCCCAGCGGCGGTCTGGATGGCGACGCAATCTTGTCAGCGACATATATAGCTATGAGACGATAAGGAGAACGGGCAGGACGCACTCTGATAGACGGAAAGCAGCTTGTTCTGCTTCTTGGCCAGGGCGATGAGCTCGTCGGCCTCCTTCTGCGTGGGCACGAAGGGCTTCTCGCAAACAACTGCACGAGGATCCCGTCAGCAAATCAGACCCTCAAACCCATCAAAAAAAAGACAAGGGAGATACCATGCTTCCCAGCCTCCAGAGCCAGCCTGGTCAGCTCGTAGTGCGAGTCGGGCGCGGTCGTGATCACGACGACATCGACGCCCGGATCCTGGACCATCTCCTCGGTGCTGCGGTAGGACCTGACGCCCGGGAAGTCCATTGCGGCGTCGTCGCCCGCCTTGGGGTGGCGCTGCACGACGGCGTACAGCCTGAACTCGGGGACATCGTTGATGAAGGGGATCTGGAAGATCTTGGCGCTGAAGCCGTAGCCTACGACGCCGACGTTCCACGTCTTGGAGGCCATGGTGACGGTGCGCGGGGTTTCTTTGGGGTGACTTTCTGCGATTGGGAGGACTACGCCTTGGTTTTCTTCCTCTCTGTCGCCCTTCTTCTCTCTGCCCGTGAAGGAAGAGGAAGGCTGCTTAAATAGAGCAAGGACTGATCTCGGGACTACGAAGCTATTCGTGTATCGGAGAATGTTCTTTGATGAACCACGGCTGGAAATCTGCGGCGCGGGGCAGGTCAACGCGCCTTTAACCTTCGGGGCGGGGCACCGGCGCGGGGCCCGGTGCTCCGATTGCACCACGCCCGCTGTCACCCTTGGGCGATCCGGCTGCCCTGGCGCTTCTTAACTTCTTCCTGCTGTTCTTTACCGGCTAGTTCCATCATGATAGGTCAGCCATGGAGAGGAGAGGAGGGACCTCCAGCAGTGGAGTAGACAGGTTAACAGGAACACGACTCGGCCCGAACGAGCACACATGCCGGATCCGGCCTAGAATCTTCCATCCGACCCCGCCCCTCGTGAGGATCAGGCATGCCCTGCCACAATCCAAAAAATGCGTTGATTGGTCCGTCGGCGCACGCCAAAGCGCCCTGCACAAGGCGGTCAGGGCTGATCTAATCGGCACGCCCTCCAAACACGCGAGGCGGTCTGCATTCTGCCGGGGATTTGCTCGGGTCGTCCTGCCCTACCTACCTGGTACCTGCGGCATGTACACTGCTTTACCATGGGTCCCCGGTCAAACAACCTAGATTATTGCTGCCTTTTCCTCTCGAATAGCTCTTTGACCAATATTGTACGCCTCATCCGGATCCCTGAGCCTCGTCAGGTCGTAGTCCGCTGCCCTGCCTTCAGCCTCGATTGCCGGGTATCCCGGAGCGTAGAGTTCGATATCGGCCGCCCAGACATCCCGATCTGCATCGAACTGAAATAGGAACTCGTTGGCCTGCTTTACCTGTTCCAGAATATCAATGACAGGCAGTTCCATGTTCATTCTGTAGGATGAAGTGTTCTGTTAGCAGGAAGAGGAGAACACCCTATACATACATAACTCACAGATCTCATAATTACTAATGCCGGTGTACGGAGTACTCACGGTTTATTCTGGTATCGCTCAAACCCTCCGATATTGTGTTCTTGTAATGCTGCAATATCTTTTCCTAGGACGTCATACCACAGATAAATCGGAAACTTATTATATGGACGCCGTAGAATCGAGTTCGTGATCTCCTCATTGACCTTGAACTCCACAACGGCCAATCGTCCGGTCTCAAGGCACCCCTGGTCCACAGCATACCAGTCATGAAGCCATCCATGGAAGAGAACTCCACTGCGGGTTATTGACATAAACTGGAAATCAGCAGTTTCAAGGAAAGCCCAGGACAGCAGATCTGTGATTGAAAATGATCCCGGCACCGGAGTTGTGGCCGGGTTTGGCACCGCAATACTGGGCTCATGATTTCCCCCGAGACAGCGATCGACTTCCGTCCAGAAGATAGAGCCGTATGTTGAATTTGACCCAGCGCGCACAGTTCTATGCTTCTCCCCGTCAACTGGAGCAAGGCATATGAGGTGTGTGAAAGACTGCCGGGTCTCTCGTATACGGCTCAGAGCTGCCTGCGGATAGTCGCGAGCCTTCTTTCCGCTAGGTGCGCGATGATGATATGACTGCTTATTTAGTTTTGTTTAGCAGAACCTGCACATTTTCCTCCCTTGGAATGTATCCTCATTATTGCTTACATCACGAAAGCTCTGATCAGCCGAGGCCCATCTTTCCACCAGTGCGCGACGCTGCCGGAGTTCGTACTCTTCGTCGGCATCTTCTCCGACGCCAGCCGCTTCACGAGGCACCCATTCCTCCATGTGTGAAGTAAGTAGATGATGATGATGATAATGTTAGAAGGATGCTTGTCTCCGTTAGGTAAATATCAAAAAAATCAGACAGAGTCATTTACGGCGACAAATAGGAGCCATCCTTTGGCCTCTTCGTTGATCATCTCGTCCGTCAGATCTCCATCGGGATGGCGGCGGACCTGGGGAGGGATGCCACCTGGCCGATGCCGGACGGTGCGAGGGGGCATGTCAAAGGCGAAAAAGGCAACAGACAGGTTAGGTCGGGTGTCCGATGCACGCACTGTGTGAGAGGGTGTGTAAGGCATCCCTTTCACATTACTGGAGAATTAGAGGGGTTCTCGCAACGGACCAGGGTCAACCATCTAGTGGCATGCTTAGCTCCCCAAGAAACTTTCAAGTCCTTTCAGTGCTGGGCAGTGAGTTAGGCAGCTACATAACTGACGTGGGATCATACTAAAATTCACCTTCTTATCTCTTTACAGCATTGTGCAGCATGGAATGAATTGGTGAAAGAGAAAGGAACAGAAATGATGTGTAACTTGAGTGTATTTTCTATTCCGAAACTGTAACTAGACGGAGGGGCCCCTGGGGACCGTAGTACTTCCATATACGGTATGTGACGGCTCACTCGTGGTGTTGCAGGCGGTCTCTGCTCTCTATGCCATGGGTTTTGCAGCTCATCGCGGGGTTACTCGGTACAAAATCCCTGTCCCTGAAAAACAGAAACTCGGAAACCACTCAAGAGTCAAGGTTACTAACTAATTCTAATTCTACGAGATCGAGAGCTCCAGACGGAGCATCGGAATCAGGGTTCCGGTTCCACGCCGACGCATCTCGTGATCTCGATACCGTCCTGCCTGAGTCAGCAACCAGGTCATCATACCGGAAGATGGAAAAACTCACAGGCTGACCGGTCGGCTCGAAGCTGTTCACGAGCTTGCTCTCGTACACCAGGTTCGGGTTGCCGACAAAGTCCAGGGCCGGCTTCTCGTCTCCTTCCTTGTTGCGGTACTGGTTCTTGGTCCGCTCCTTGATGCCCTCGAAGTTGTAGCCCTTGCCCGCGCCCTCATTGGCCGCTTTCCGCTTCTGCTCGACGCTGCTGCGGACGTACTCGAGGTACGGCGGGTTCCCGGGGTAGATGACGTTGTCCGCGGCCAGAACGGTGCCCGGGGACACCATGCCGTAGTGCTCGCACAGCTTGAGGTCCGTGGTGTAGGCGGGCTTGTAGTGGTCCAGGAACATCAGCTCAATGTGCTTGAGCTCGCCGCTGGTGTAGAGCTTGTGCAGGGACAGGTCGCTCCGTCCGACGATGATGCGGACGATGTCCCGCAGCCCAGCCAGGTCGACCAGCATGTTCGAGACAGCTGCGAACTCGGGGTTCCTTTCGAGACTCAGGTACCGTTTCCCGCCAGCCCGGCGCAGGGCATCTCCAAACAGAATGGCGGAGTATCCGACGTAGCCGCCCAGCTCGACCATGGTCTCGGGCTTGACCTCCGCGATAAGGTCGGTGACGATCTTGCCCTTGAGGCGTCCGACGTTCATCAGGAAGCGTTTGGTCCTGGCGAATTCGTCGATGACATCCAGGACCTTCTGCGGGTTGCCCCGGATCTCGTCGATGGAAGGATGGTTGTAGACATAGTGCAGCAGCTCAATCTCGCGGCCATCGTCAAACTGCAGAAGTCAGCAAGAAGGAGATGTAGATTGGTTGTTTGTTATCGATAAGGACTTACCCAAGGTTGCCCCTCTGGATCATGGGGGAGGTAGGCAGAACTTTTGTCGAATGCAGGACTATCGTCGGTGGAAGCCATTCTGAGCACAGGCGCAGGAGCTAGTCAAGTTCTATGCGGAGAAGCCCAAATTGCTATGAGGTCAACGAATGGTCAACATCGCACTAGAATCACGCGATTCTGAACTGCTCTCCGCTCCTACATATCATTGGAACACGTCCTCGGAGTAAACAAAACGGCTCGGGGATAGGGCGCTGGCAGAGCGGTCAACCAGCATCATTGGCCGCACGAGTGTATCGCGAATCCACGTCCTTCCTTGCCCTCGAGGCTGTCATTGGATCTGAGGCATGGAATCCCGCATGGTGATGCACCACGGCAGGGCGGGGGAAAGGCGTCTGCTCAAGCCTTTTGGGCAAAAAACTCCGATGATCCGACGGCCGGCTGCCGTCGGCGCCAACGGTCCCGAGGTGCGGCCATGATTCATCAAAAGCCGCGACGCGGCCCTCCGAGGCCACCGCCCTCGCCCCCAGGTCAAGCGGTCGACGTCGACGGACACTCTGGCAAGGCAGCAAGATAAAGACAGAGCCAGGGTTCATCAGCATCACCGACGGTGGCCTAGCTGCTGCATGAACTGCTACTATCCTTAGCATCTCTCCCAGCCTCGTGCTGGGCCTCGACCTCGGCCTCGACCTCGAAATCCGGTGGCTGATCATGTGAGTCAGGTGCTGGATTAGGTAAGCATCCCGCAATTTTGCCGTGTTTGGAGGGCGGCGCCGCGCGGCTTGGCTCGCCGCTCTCCCCTGCGCGCTCCCCAGCCCCCTCAGGATCGAGTCGGATTGGGGCCAGAAGGAACGATTTTTCTGTTATCTTTGATCTCTCAAAATGCTGTGGCTGGTGAAAAGTCGACTACGACGATCCCGCCGATCCTCTGGCTTGGACAGCGTACCCCAATTCCATGATTCCACGCGCAGGCAGTGTCGCGATGGGCCATAACTCCAACGGACGAGCGGTACAAGGCCTATCGGCTTCGGTTTGACCATGTTTCATGATGTGTCAAGGCCTGACCAGACTAGAGGGGAAAAGCAGGGCGCCATGTAGCGTTCACGGTAGCGATGACGTCCCAAGTTCGTTGGTCGCTGCTGCAAGCGGCGGACACGTCAATGCTTCCTCTACGCCGGTCCGTCCATCATCTCGGCACCCACCAGACTTCAAGTACCCATAGGGTACCTCCCCCTCCTCGCCCCTCATGGACCGCAAGGCGTATAAATATGCCCGGCAGGCTCCGTGGGCAGACCTCTACGAGGCCCTGATCGCTATGGTCATTGCGACCTACCTCTTGCTCCAAGCTACCAGAAAGCTAAGCTTTACCCTTGCTTCCGCCATGGCCGCCCGCATGTTCCCCCAGGACCTGTTCCGCGACTTGTCCAAGCGGTCAGCTCTCGTCTCCGAGGATGCCGCGACAGACCTCGCCCGCCATGTCGTCCTGATGGCGGTATCCCTCGCTCTGCTTCCGCTCGACACCGCAATCCTGGTCACCTCGTTCGGTCTGGCATACCTCCCTTTCTCGAGCAAGGAGGCTAAGAGGCGCCGCAAGGCTCTCCGGGATGCTCTCTTCCAGCAGAGGACCATCCTTATCACGGGGATAGAGACGCCCCGCGGACTCGCCCTCGCACGGAAGTTGTACTACGCCGGCCACCGGGTGATTGGCGGAGATGTCGGCCCCCTCCCCGTCTGGTCTGGTAGCAGCATGTCCAAGACCCTGAGTGCATTCTACCGCATCCCGAAAACGCAGTACGTTTCCACTCTCCTCGACGTGGTAAAACGCGAGAAGGTGGATCTCTGGATTCCCTGCTCAGACGTGCCCTCCGCCATGGAGGATGCCGTGGCCAAGGAGGTCATCGAGAGCAGAACCAACTGTAAATGCATCCACTTCGATTCCGATTTCACGACGCTCTTCAGCCAGGCAGAAACATTTGCCCAGTTTCTCACCGAGAAGGGGCTGCCCGTGGCAGAGAAGCACGATGTGCGGTCCCGCGATTCGATACACAAGATCCTGAACCGCTCGCCCACGAAGTTGTATCACATGCGGAAGGCGAAAGGCCCCGCGAACGACGTGATGGTTCTGCCGAAGAGGACGCTCAGCCAGACATATTCGGATGTGAGCGAGATCAAGATCTCGGCCAACGAGCCTTGGATCCTGCAGCAGCAAGCCCGTCTAGGCGAGTACTACGCGGATATGATCCTGATTCGGGGGCAGATCAAGGCGTTCAAGCTTCGTCCCGCAAACGGAGGAGCGAAGTTGGGAGAATCTCGGCTTGACGAGGGGCTGTGTGTGGCGGTGCATAACCTTATGCAGAGCCTGGCGGAAAAAGGCGGGACCCGGATGACGGGCCATCTGTCCGTCAAGGTGATGGTGGATGAGGAGATCGGCACGAACTCCGTGCGGAACGTCGTCTACATTGTCGACTGCACGCAGGGTACAGAGGCTGTGAGCAGTCTCCTGGAGGACTCGTCGAGCGATGTCGTGCCGGCATACCTGACAGCACTGTCCCCGGATTACAACAGCATCGAGACGACCCAGGCGGCGAAAGGCCTGCTGGGTTCCCGGCGCAAGAAGGCTTTCCTCGCGAAAGCGCTGGATGCCTGCCTCGCAAAGCTCAAGCCGCTGCGTCGGGCTTCGAAAGCGTTCGATGCCCTGGTGGAGCAAGCAGAGCATCTCCTGATCTGGAAGAACCCGTGGTTCTCGCGGCTGGATCCCCTTCCGTGGTGGTGGGAGGTTCACGTCTTCCGGCCGCTGAAGGATCTCGTCCAGGCTTTCATCCGGAGACGCGAGGAGGCTCTGAAGGAGGCGGCTTGCTGGGTCTGACTCGACGGGACTTTGAGACAAGGCTGATGTTTCTTGTGTTTCCTTTTCCACTTTATTTTCCTTGATCTTGGATATTCCATTGATTTTTTTTCGGTACGGATTTTCTTCTTCGATACGAAGCGGGCACATCGAGCGTGGCGTTTGGGCTCAGTCTGGAGATGACTGCTTTTGTGGGCTGCACCGCAGTGATTTTCGTTCTGTTATTTATCTATGGATGCAGGTCCGTGTTTCATACGTACGATGGATCTCCTCTTGTCGTAGGTACCTGTGGGATAGTTTCTCATATAGAATGACATGTTCGTACTGTGGATTTTGCGTCTGGGGATCGCAGGAGTCAACGTAGGGCTGAGGACATGCATCTCCGGGCCCGTGGCTGGAGGTTCCATAAATAGTGCGCGGTCTCCGCGGTGAAGAACCCACCGGCCTCTCTGATGTTCCAGGATTGGTGCGCCACTCGCGACGTTGGGCATGAAGAGCAGGATATGTACAAGTACAGTGTCGCTGAGATGTAGATGATAACTTATTGAGGACCTTGTCTGTTTGTGCCATTTCCATGTTATGCTTTACATTACATAGTGTAGATCCTGCAGAAGACCGATCTCCACCGCTGCGGACCTACCTGGAACAGTTAAACCGTCAATCGAAATAATAAATGTGTGTATCTGTACACATACGCATTCCAGTGTGGCTTTGGCGGGACGCGGCCGGATGCGCCCCGAGCGCGAGCCAAGCCTCCAGCAAGCTGAACTTGGGCCTGACGCTCTGTCCTGCTGACGTCGCTGCTCCCGGCCTCTTTGACTCGCTGCCTCCCCCTCTGCATTATTCATATAGCACACCTCCGTGGGGCCTTATTTTTTCTCTGTCGACCCTGCAAGAACGAAAGGAACGAAACGGATTTTTTGTTCTCTTTGTTACCCGGTTACGACCCGCAGCTGTCCAGGCCCCTCCCCATCCACTCACACTGCCTTCCGGTGTGTAAACAAGCGTGTTTTCCTCCGCGCTTCCCCAGCAACTGACGAGTCTTCGAAGCGGAAGTTTTACCAAACCATCGCTGAGAGAAGGAATTTTCATCTCCGAAATATCCGAGATATCTTGTTTTTCTCCTCTGTGTCTGTCCGCCTGCCGGTCTCCGTCGCGTGATATCGCCTTGTTTGCTTTTCTTCCCTTCCCCCTCCTCCGCAATCAGCTCCGCGCTGAGCCGCGACCGAAGAAGATGAGGCTACCATCTACCAATCCCGCGCGGATAAAGAACCTCCTCCATGGCCTCCAGGGCTTCGTCATCTTTCTGGCGTGGGCATTTACAATCGCCGTTTTCACAAGAGACGGCGGGACAGACGGCCGGACAGCGTGGTATTTCGCCATGGTATGTTCACGACTTTGATAACCCCTTGTCTGAATAATATGACGGGGTAGGAAAAAAAAGGAAATTCCTAATTAATTTCTCTCTGCTGCCACAGTGCTGGATCTCCATCCCCGCCCTGATCTATCTCGTCGCGGTCCCCATGTGGCCTCGGGCCCGACGGTTCGGCAACGTCTACGCCTTCGCGACGCTCGACTGTCTTTTTGTCGTGCTGTGGTTCAGTGCATGGGTGGCTGTTGCGTCGTACGTCGCTGCGGGCAAGAGCAAGGGAGAAGCGGAGGCCAAGAAGAACAAGGAGACAAAGACAGGCTGCGATGCGTTCGCGTATGGCAGTCCCGGCAAGTGCAAATTGAGTACGGGCACGGTGGTTCTGGGTGTTATTATCTTGTGAGTTTGCCTCTACTTGACGGTCCTTGAAGACATTCAATGGCCGATCTTTCCAGTGTGGTCCATCGTTCTGACATACGTCCTTCGCATCCAGCCTCCTCTTTATCGCAACCAGCAGCTTCTCCATCCGCAACGTGGTCGAATTCCGCCGCACGGGGACGTTGCCCGACGCCATCTCCGACCCGACCTTCGCCGCACAGACCAAGGCCGCCTTCTCATCCAACCCCGTGCACGACTTCGACGACGAGGACGAGTTCCGCTCTGGTCGTGTCAACGACGCGGCATCTTCCGCCCGCATGGACCGCGATGAGGACTACGCCCTGCTGCAGCAGAGCGAGGCGGACGACATGGGCCGCTCGCACGGCGTCTACGACCCCACGGCCAACGCGCCGGGGCGGGTCCTGCATAACTACGATAACTATGACACTGCCTACGGCGGTGCATACGGCCAGCACTACGCCCAGCCGTCGGAGTACGGCGGTTCCAGCATCAGCGGGTACGGGCGTTGATTTAGTTTCTCGGGCATTGTAGGTTCTTGATTGATGCTATACTGCCGCTACTACTGTCCGGTGTGATAGCATTTCCATGTCTTCTTCTGCGAAATGACCATGAAGCGACGATTTACAGGACGCTTTGTTTCTCTTTCCAAAAAGAGTTTTCACTCATCATTTTTGGTCGCCTCTCCACATGCGTGTTTTGCTTATGGAGTGACATGATCCTTCATGGGTGCATCAGTCGGGCGTATTTTGCTTTACTGCCCCTTATCATCTCAGCTTGTGTTTCTTTCTCTCCCTGGATGACAGGTGACGGCTGTATGTTACAGATAAAATACCTAAATAATGGGACGAGTCAGATGGGAGGAATTAAGCGAGATGGAATGAAATGAAATGAAATACCAACATATCTTTTTTTCGAGGGAGGCATGCTGGATGTTTTTTTGCTTTGATTTCATGTCTCGGTTTCTTCTCTTTTGGCAGTTGGCGCTGATGCTCTGTGACTGTTACCTGTTGCTGTTATGAAATGAAAGGAAATGAAATAAGATGTTGAGTTTCCTGGCAGTGTCTGCCTGCCTGTCTGCCTTTCTGTCTGTCTGTCTGTTTATCTGGGACTATGTATGGTATGTATGTGTATGTTAGGTATGTTAGGGCTAAGAAATGTATGTTAGGCTAAGGCAGTTAGGGTTCTCGAAACTTGCTGCTTGCTTGCCTGCTTGCTTGTGTTATCTGTGTTTTTTGTTTCTGTTTCTGTTTTCTGTGTGGGGATGAGTGAGGATCACTCGGGTTAGGGTATGTATATTGAGTTTGTATGCAGTGTACTGCTTTGTTTTGATGATTCATTGGTAGAATAGTCCTTTTGTGATAGTTTATTGATGATGGGTTGTCATGACTGACTGTCTGTCTGCTTTTTCCAGAGGGCAGGCTTGTAGGTGGATATGTATGGCAGGTAGAGATGATATATATACATATATATAGGGTCTCTCTGCTATGTGGGAGAGCTATCTACTCAGGTATGTAGTCTAGTCTAGGATAGGTAGGTAGGTAGGTGAGTAAGTTGTGATCTTCTTGTCTTGGCGAGTAATCTATTCCATTCTCCTTGACTGGTATCGGTATCTTGCATGTATGTACTGTGGGTGGCTTGATAGGTACATGTACTGCATCTAGATAGATCTCTCAGATCTACTGGCCTTTATGTATGTATCATAGTATATAGCATAACAACAGCACAGTAGGTATGTCTGTACCTGACACGGCATGTGCAGTACAGTAGGTAGAAATCCTGCCTTTCCTCCCTATAACCAGCAACGATGAAGTCTGGACTTTCCCGGTACTTGCTTGATTTTCTGTTACCTTGGGGATCAAACTGGTATTTGACCTGTTCAACGAACTTCCAGATGATCTTCACCAGCCGCCATCTGCAGTGCGGTACATCCGTATCTGCCAACAGCCTTTTAACATCTTTTGCTGCCAGCAGTCTGTCAACCCATTTTTTTTTAGATCACCTTCTTCGGCTGCTGCTTGGAGTGCTGTCCGTCCTCCCCACTACTCGGGCGAGGCTTCATTAATTGCTGCAGCAGTCTGTCGATTGCTTCTTGATGCCCCCGTCTCCCTGCTGCTTGAAGCGCCAGAATGATGCTGACTGTTGAGAAACGACCGGCGTCAAGGAAAGATTTCAAGCAGAGCCACGTCGCCGTTTCTCACAGTGGATTTCAGCAGTTCGTCTCTGTCTTCCTCTGGAAACATCTTGTCACTGCCCCTCGATGAAGCGCAGCAGCGTGGCATGGCGTTCGCGGCAGATCCAGTCTCCGACGGTGCGATCGCGATCGTCGAATTGCGCTTGAGTCCATGGGGTTTGCCCGAAGACTACGCTCGTCGAGGAGTAGCTGTTTCCACAGGTTCAAGATTGTCGGATTCCCGTTCTCGAAGTTCGGCTATGTGCGAGCCAGTGTTCTGATGCGTACTTGAGAAACGGGTATGTGAGCTGCAGCTTTCGTGCAGGATTATTATCACCCTCACTGCGGCTGACCAATAATGACCACGTTAGATCGAACCTGTTCTCCTTTCGGGAAGTCTTGCGATAACTGAGCCGGCCAAGGATGCGGCGGCTTTTAAATTCGGCTGATGTTCCAGAGCCGTTCGGGCAATTGACATGGGGTTGATTGACGACTGAGACTTGAGTTTTCGAATCAGCTGGGTCTTGAAATCGTTGAAGTTGAGATATGTGACGCAGATTTCTCCCACTTCATTGTCCGCGTCCGATAACTCAAAAGTGGAATCCGTTGAGCTGTCTCTCGGAGGACTCCGAGAGAACAAACTTCTTGATCGTATGGTGTGCAAACTGAACGAGGTCCGTCTCTTCGTCGATCTGGATCAGATTCTCGCGCCACGCGCTAATGCAATTCATACCGTTTGCAAGCCGCTCCGGCTTGGAATGAGGTTGCCCGTGTTCGATGGCAATGGCTTCTCGAAGCTCTTCGAGAGACGATGGTCGTTTCGCGGCTGCCACCCATCGGAATATATTTTGAGCGATCATCTCATGTCCGCGGCGAAGGATCCGATTTAATGCACGGTTGAATGTCTCGTCTAAATTCCTAGGGAGGCTCCTAAGCACGTCGCGGATATCGTCACAGTATTGCGCGCATACGTCGCCGAGCAGAAAAGCCACCCAGAGAAACCTAGCAGGATAAGTAAGCACGCTAAGAAGACTGGAAGAAGAAGGCATTTTGCACAAGTTTCCCGCACTTACATTCCTTGTGTGCCTTGCGCAAGCGCATTTGAATCTCCACTACTATCCCTTCATCTCCGACAACAAGCCCTCCGTTGCTCAACCTTCCATTTACCACCTCTTCGGTATATCCCATGAGGTCTGAATTGACCTCGGGGCAAGCCATAGATACATTGTGGAATAGAAACCATTGCTTTAGCTCTTCAGCTAGGCTTTCACGGCTCGCAAGGAACACCTTTATGTTTGACCGGGGAGATGCAATGACCGACGAGAGAGCATCGAGGACATCGTCACGTTTACTCTTTTCGCATTGATGCCGTTCATAAATATAACAGTGTAGAAGGGCCCGGTAGTCCTGGCAGTTTGCGCTTGTAGCAGGGTTTTCAGATCATTGATGTCGACCAAAGAACTCTGCGTAATCTTCGCCAGGAGATTCTCGATGACTTTGGGGAGGTTGGAGGTTCCCGAAGCCTCGAAAGACCGTCGGATAATTGATCGCTGAATTGTCTCCGCCTTCAGGGATCTGGTATCACCAAAATGAGCAAAGAAATATGTAATACGTATATCGATATTTTGCCGCATTGGTTCAGCATGAGATGCTCAATGACGCTTGCTCTGTAATGCAGTGAGTTAAACTGTTTCAGCTGTATTCTTGTTGGGGCCACACGTGAGTACTGTCTTTCCAAATCCAACTAGAGAGTATTAGTACCTAGCCGTCAGCACAATACAACCTGGCAAAGAAATCATTACCCCTCATATTTGCCAGAACACTAGAACACAGAAGATCCAGTGTCACTGTTCTATTTCTCAAATTTAGCTGTTTGAAGCAACCATTCTGCTGTCCCTTGGTGTCGTTTCTTGCGGACCTCCTTAAACGCGGAATCATGTTCATAGTTGGAGAGAGACGTCAAGAGTTTCCGTTTCCGTTCTCCTAAGGGGATCCTCATAAATCTTTCCAAGTCATATACGATTGCTCGCGATAACGGATAGATACTTACTGGATCCCCCACTCGTCCCTCTGGATCCGCCGTTCTTCATTATTCTCAATCTCCTTGCTGACCCGCGAATGGAGAGACTGCATTTTGCCTGTGCTTGGCTGCGTCTCTCCGCTCTTGCTCGTCAGCCTGTGCCTTGGCGAGGCCTATTTCTCTCTCTACTTCTTCGCTGCGTTGCCGAATTTCAGCCTGGAAGGGCTCAAACTCTGCTTCGAACGAATGAAGCAAGGCATTAAGTATTTGCGTTTGCCACTTTTATTCACATATCATGAGCATTCTGTTCTTACAACATTTAATTGCGATACTGGGTGCTTTTTTAGGAAGGTAGGTAGGTAGATGGGTGTGGACTTGCATGGTCGTTTAATCACCTGCACAAGCCTGATTGCAGCAGCGAATGATTGATGCATAGAAATCACAAAGCGTGCCCTTCAGTCGAGTTAAATGGGATATAGGTTCTGATATTCCGCAAATAGCGAGCAGAGCTTGTTGAAGCCCATGAACAAGGTCGAGAGTTTCTCAGAGTAGGAGGTGAAGTTTGCGGCGGTCTGAGCCCAATGTTACTTGAATTAGTCGGTTACAACAAGAGAATCTCCTCAGTGTAGCACCAGGAATCTAGGGCCTATGGCCTCCGATGATACGTGTAGAAGAGAAGAAAAGAATTCAAAGACTAGCAGTCATAGTGAGCTTCACACTTCTCCAGACCAGTGCAGCTATTTCCTGGTGCGACGAGACACAGGTGTCGACGATAGATGAAAACTCTTGGATGGACTTGAGTATGGAGTACAAACGGCTGGCGATACTGCGGCCTTTCCTGTTCGGATTTGCACGGTCAAGTTGAGCAGTAAAGGTGATGCTTGCAGATGCATCGGGGATGGACTTGATGGCCTGAAGCTCCCTGTTCTGATGAGGGGTTAGGACGCTCTGGAACTCATGGATCGCTTCGAGAAGCGACTGATCAACACTGGTAGGCATATGTATGTATTTATCGCGGAGCAACGGCGTAGTTGGGTTGCAGTTAATTCCTTTCTTTTTTTCATCTTATTATATGTACACGAAGATATCAATCAATGCAAGGCTGCCTTTGCCACTTCAACGCTCTGAAGCGGGGGAGTCGGATTCGGATTAATTCAGCAACTGTATGCACTTGCTGCCCAAACGGGCATCTTTTAATTTTGGCGGGGAAGAGTTAAGAGACATTGAGTGGTAGCTATTGGTTGTCATGTCGTATTGGTGGCTGGATGGCAGAGTTACTGGTTGCCTATATGGTGCCTTAAGTTCCTTAACCATATTCGAGGCCCGCTTTAGCCACTCAGATCACTCCCCATTTGGACATCAAGAGGGTGCAACGAGCTGAGTCGAGCGTGGATCCCTCAGGGCTTCAGCCGCATAACTCTAGAGAAGACTCTAGTCACATAGACCTAATGGGTCTAGCGGAAGAGTTCTCGATAGATGAAGGTTTTCATCTGCATCTCACTATGAAATTGTACCTTTCTTTACAATGGGACTTGATTTTTCTGAAAGTTGAATTGCTAAATCATTAACAATATCACTCTTGATTAGATCTCTATGTTACTAAAGATCCAGGACTCCTTTTCAACACCTTATGCAACCGAAGTCCTGAAGACCCTTAGAACTTCCCCCTTGTTGACAGTAGTGTATTTGGGAAACTTGCGAGGACTACCTAGTTCCTGAGACAATTGCGGATGTATATAGGTGAATGGTTGGAAAGAATGGTCCCAGGAGAGTCTTTTAATAGGAGGGCTTCTGACATGTACAGCACATTGTTCATCAATTCAGAATTCTCTTACTAGTCTACCACCATATCTAACAATTAAACTTTCCACTTAGGCGATGCAAATATATCTAGAGGCCTCTGGAGACTCAAACGTGACTATATATGTCATCAGACACAGATACATACCCTGGAGGGACGTAGATATGTGCTATCTAGCAGATACCTGTCCTTGAGGCCTGACCGGCGGAAGGAGTCAGCTCCCTGAACCATTGATTATGAATCGGAAAATTATTTAATACCTACATCATATTCCCCAAGTAGAAGTGCCTAATGCAAAAGTTACTATTAGTGTATGCATCCCGAAGAGTTCACCTTTCCTTTTTTTCACCATATGTGATTTCTAGATGTAAATATAGCAAAACGGACCGCCCATCGTGTCCAGCAGATCGCGGAGCGGCATAGCGGGGGCGAGAATACCGAGGTTAACTTCGTCATCGAGGGTCGCGTTCCGGGAGGGAGGCATGTTGTTGATGGTGATGGTGCCGGAGACGACGTCCAGACGGTTCCTTGGGTCCTGGTTCTGCCAGATCCAGAAGACGCGGTCGATCTGGGCGTGGTGCAGGTAGAAGGCTGGGTCGCCGGGGGAGGAGTAGAGGTCCTAGGCGGTGATATTGATATTAGCTTGGCGATCAATATGTATACGCTACTGCGTCTTGTATTCTAGGGGAATAGGAAGGTTGACGTACTCCGCCTGGGTCTCCGCCGATGGTGAAGTGGCCGCCGGTGTGCACACCTAGGAAGCCCTTCTCAAACTGGCCCTGCATGATGGTCTGGAACCAGTATATATCACTATTATCTCTGATGAGCGATGTGACGTCGCTGGTCTTGGTCCATCCTTGTGAGGCATCGACGGATATGTCACGGCGTAAACAGCGAGGGTTGTAGTTCAGTCCGTTGCCCTGCTGAGGCACGACCCCATCGAGTGTCGGGGCGACGGGACCAAGGTTCACGGTCATGCTATAGATATAGATGTAGGATTAGACGGTCACCTTAGTAGTTCACAGGCGATACATACTTCTTGAACGGACCGGTCACGACGCACCCGCCGCCTGGGCCCGGTGGTAGAGTAGTATAAGGTGTGGCCGGAGTCCCGTTATGCTTAACATACTCCCCGTTGCCTGACATGCTGTACTCGGATCCGTCGAAAATGGGCGAATTGATCGGGTCAGAGGCATACTTGTTCCAGGCCCAATATGGCTGATATCCATCGTATCCGCACTCATTGCGGAGAGCCTGTTCGTACGCCCATGTGAAGTAGCGGTGCCAAGTGAGGAAGTTGCCCTAGATACGCATAGTCAGTTTGGACGAGGTAGTGTGATCCTTCATGCATCAATAAAGTGCTTACGGTGCCGTGAATGGTCAGAGTCTGATTTATGTGGACAGCAAGGAAATCATCGAATCGATTCCTCGCACCTGGGACCTCAGTCGGATCTGAAAGGGATGGCTTCTGCAACATACAGAGCACGGCATCGATGTATTTCCTGCGCTCGTGCTTGGACAACGAGCCCCTGAAAAAACAGGCATGATGAATGCTTCTGGGCAGCAAGTTCGCGAAACAATAGCTAAAAAAACTTACCATTCCCTTCGAATGGCTGCATTAAAGATATTGCATTTCTTGTTGCCAAAACTCTTATTTCTCACATTGTAGACAAGACGATTTGTGAGACCTACTGCTGCAAGAACATCCACTTCATCCATAGTAGGTAGACATCTGGCTGCTGGAATCAGCAGCAGCAATGCTAGAAGCGCAGTGCACATTAAGGAGACGTGCATGTTGACAGTGGCGCTCCCCGAGAAAGGGGTCTAGCACGTAAGGTGCTCCGCGAAAATAAATTTGGGGAAACCTTGCAAGAAGATCTTTTGTACACTCCTAGATAATAAGAAACACAAATAATCAAAAAGTATCCTGAGATGATGTCCCCAAGATCACTTGAAATGACCCGTAGACACGTGTGCCACGAGATTATGTACTCCACTCAGGTATCTGCAGACTGGATAAAGAGCGGAGCTTTCTGGCATCTGTGATTAGATGCTTCAACGGAGGCAAGTCATGGAAAAACAGGCGGAAACAGAGAAATGAAAGAAGAGGTAGGGATGCCATTGGCCATTCGCCCTCCATCCTTGCTCTATTCCTCCCCACGGACCCCCCCCCCCCCCGGGTTGACAGGTAGCACGAATTTTGATAGCCTGAATGGCGGCACTTGGCCAGGCCCAGGAGCTTGGATTTGGACGTCTCGACGCTGGCACCCGTCGTTACATTGATATGTAATGATGGTTGCATGACACTCGGCAAGCAAAAGAAGGATTCCCAGAAATGGACCAAGTGACAAGATAATGAGATACGGGCATTGGCTGTTATAAGAAATTTAGCGTAAGGAGTCAGAGCTATTTTCTGAGATTACTGTGCTGGAGAACCTATGCTGACTTGCGACGAGTATTTCGCCTGAAACGGTCCATAGCTACCCAAGTATTGCAGTATGGCCAGTCAGCCTTGCAAGGAAACAAAAGGCTAGCAGATACGGATATGGTAGCTCTGGTTACCATGGTTCATCAGCCAAGCTTTTCGTCTCTGCGGTCGAAGACAAAATAAATACGTACTGCACCGGTGATTAAAGCTTCTTGCGCTGAATTCCTGTAGCTCGACGGAGTAGCGTTGCCCTTTTCCCAAGGTCTCCTGTCGTCGGATCGACGGAGCAATCTGCGAAGTCGATCATGTGGACATTCCACAGGAGGATCGTCCTTGTCCCTCTGCTAGAGCGATCTGCATTATCGTCAATACGCAACCGCAGGTCGACGCTCAGACGATGGGCTGGTAAAACTGGAGGAGTCACGCCGTGTCAGAAGGTCAAGATCTTTAGACAAATGGTTTAGGAAGATAGACCGAACAAAGGGCGACACCGCCCATTGAGCGAAGAAGGCCAATGGCTGCGGTGCCAACTCGCAAGACACCCTTGTCCCTGTCGTACATGGTCAACAAAGCCCGCTCTTCCTTGAACGAGCTAGTCTGTCGAGTGTGGATTACTCGCCTTGCTTATTATCTGAAAGTGGTTACTATTGGGCTCTTCCTACACAAGGGAACGTGTCGAGTCTCCTGGATAAGGGCTTAGGTCGGTAAGCGGAGCGCAAACCCTAAAAAGGGCCTTCTCGGGAAACCACAGCCAGAGCCTTCAACGCCCTTGTTGGCACTTCATGCTGGATGCAACTCCTAGCCGTTCCAGCAAGATACCTACTACACCATGCATAGGTACTGTACAGCACAATGTCACTGGTACCATCCTCTGCAACGCCTCCAAAGAGCTCATGGGTGGATACCGATTGAGCCGTCTGGACGTCTCAAGAGAACCTTCTGCTGTCCTACAATGGTCCACGCAATCTCAGAAGCGCCCGCATGGGTATGGTATTAGTCTGTCCTGCGTCCCAGTGGCTGCGGCAGAAAGGAGCGCTGGTCTTCTTCACCACTACTCTGCGGGCGGCGGAGCAGACTGATTTGCATTTTCATCTGACGCCATCGAACGTCCAGGGCATTTCTGCTAACTCATGACAGACACCAGAGTTCGGGATCTAGTCTGGGACCGCGTACTTACAATGCAACATTTTTCAGTTCAAAATTCGGATATGAGGACAGCACACAAGTATCCACCCTTTTACCAGCTTCTCATTGTTAAATTCGAAGAGGATATCCGCATTGTCGGCATTATGAGATACACCCGATGCAAGAGGAGAAATGTCCCAAATTACTTTCCGTCCTCAATACTAATACTGCGTCAAGACCAGCTCTCAAGGGCGAGAAGAGGACAGTGAGAAAATGTCACAGTGGACTTGTCTGCTATTGATGATTGCTGTGATCCCGAATGGTTGCGTGTGAAAATGCTTACAGCAGGTCCAACATTGAATTTGAGATTGCGTAAATCTCACCAGGGTTCTCTGGGGCATATATCGTTAAACAGACCGCTATTGTGCGAAGCTCGCGTCACTGCAGCAATCTCTGCAAGTTATTCTAGCAACAGCTAACAGGACCCGCCCAGTCCTTTAAAGCAAGTCAGAAGTTGCACCAGATCATTTGTCGAGCATGGCTAAGCCATCAAGGGAACCATGTCTACCGGAATTTCTGCTGCACTGCCGATCCGCCTCGTCGCCAATGAGCGTCGTGGAAGGGATCAACCCTGCGTGTCCATCGCAGTCGATATGCGAATTTCTCACGAAATCAACCACACAAAATCTCCTTAAAGCACGCTCTCTCTGAAAATGCAGTCCAAATGTCGAAATCCCGGCCATAGGAGTTTTCATTTCTTTTTTTGCCCCGTATCCCTATTCCCAACCGACCTCGTCCTCTTTGAATCGCTTCAGATTCCATTTCCAATGGAACTCGCGACTATTGTACAATTCACGTGTTTTAAATGCTTCCACTCCATTGTGCTTCTGGTTTAATTGATTGCTGGTACTATAGCATGTACTCTTAAGTACCTATTAGTCCTGTCTTCCTCTCGAGCTATAGTTGCCATCGAAATCTCTATGTGAATTGCCTCCCCTCCGCAATGACGCTGATAGAATCCACAGGGGAGCTTGTCTCCCGACAAGCAATGCCGCCCGTGGACCCATCGCTTCCAAATACTACAAAGGCACCCCGCATCCTCTCATCTGTGGGTTTTTTGACAGGAATCGCTGCCGTCATCGTGGGTCTGCGGAGTTATGTTCGTGTATGGGTCTTGAAGCTCTTCGGTCCCGATGACTACATCATGCTCATCGCCATGGTACGTATCAGGGGATTTTTTTCAGATGCACCCGATATACGAAGTGACTATTGTGATAGTTGACAGTTAATCACAGGCATGCTCCTTTGGGGTCCTTGGTTGCTTTATAGGCGAATCGAGGCACGGTCTTGGAAGGTATAGTCAAGTTAGTGCACACACTTTCTTCGACAATCTGCCGACAGGTTATGAGTTTTGCGGACTTGGTCTGAGACTGCAGGAGCTCACACTTTATCTGACAGTATATCACTCAAAACGACCAAGAGATCTTGAGAAAGTACACATTCTACCACTCTCTCGTCGTAATGATTGGGATCAGCGCTGTCAAGATTTCAGTCGGCTTCTTCTTGCTTCGTGTCGCGGGGCAGACCAGGTTCAGAAAGTTCATCATTGGAATGCTCAGTGAGTCTCATCCAGTGTGGTGACCAAGAAATCAGTTTGAACTCTATTATTAGCTGACTTCTACTCAGTATTTTTAATCCTATTCACATCTGCCTGTGCTGGAACGCTCATTTTCCAATGTATACCCGTTTCCGCGGCCTGGGATCTTGCAGAGAGATTATCTGCCAAGTGCTTCTCGATGCATATGTTTATGTCCATCGGGTTGTTCAACAGCTGTGAGGACTGTCCTTTTTCTAGTTTACCGGAAAGTTTTCTATGACTGATTTGCATTGCTACAGCGGTCAATGTCGCTACAGATGTGATCTTTGCCACTCTTCCAATCCCAATGTTCTACAACGTAAAAGTCAGCAAACGAACGAAAGCCTCTTTGATGGCTATTCTGAGTCTGGGTTACCTGTGTGTACTGCCTCGAGGCGGTGTATGCGGCCGCAGCTGATATCACGATCTGCAGGGCTTGTACAGCGGCCATTGTCAAGATGGTATCTCAATCGCAAGTCTTCAAGTTACAGGACCCATATCGGTGCGTTGTTTTAGTCAATAATCCGGTTCCATGGATATGGGCTGATGGATAGACACCTTACTGCAGTGACAGCACCTTCATAACATGGAATTGGTTGGTCCGCCATTCTCAGTAGGATTGATTCGTCATACATGTACTCTCCTGTCATCACAACTTTTGACTATATCGTATTTCAGCCACACTGACACTGGCACCCGTTTTCTTTCCAGCGTCGAACTCAACGTGGGCATCCTCGCTGGCTCCCTCCCAACCATCAAACCGCTCCTGAAATCCATCATCGAAACGACCCGATCCATCACCAGCGGCCCCCGCAGCGGACCACATAATCGGCGCGACAGCTACTCCACCCCCCGCAACTCCTCCATCCCCATGGGATTGCTAAAGCCCGGAGAGCAGGGCGGCGGCAACAGACGCCCGGACTTCGGGCTTGGGAGCAACTCGAAGAAATACAACGTCGAAGTGAGCGCGACGAGGATGTCCAATTCTAGAGACGGCGATGAGAGGGACAGCATCCTCCTCCTGTCCTCGCCGCGGAAGAGCACGGAGCTGGAGCCGCCAGTTTCGGCGATCGTGCGGACGACGGAGGTGTATGTCCATACGGACGATCGAGATGGGGAGAACCATACAGTTGGGGAAATGAAAGATGATGAAGCCCGTTGCTAGGATTGGATCTGTCAGATAGCGGAGCGGAGCGCAAGCATGATTCACTCGTGCTACGGACTCGTGATACATAGGAATGCGCGTGTCGCGCCCCAGGTGGGCTTTGCGGATTTGCTTCTCTCTATATTTTTATTATGATTATTGTCATTATCATTGATTTATGTCTCGGGATTCCCCCACAGGGGCGGGCTGATAAGCGAAAAAATGAACATTGAACGCTTACAGTGAGAGGTTTTTTTAAGAGATCACGATCCCATACTACGAGGTAGATATATGTGTATACCCGGGTGTCTGATATTTGCGTTGAGCGGATGCTAGTGTACTAAACACGGCTCTCACGAAGCAGTCAACAAGAGATTTTTTTACCATGCGATCTCCAGCTGGCCGTCGACTCTCATGTTCCCTTGAAACCACAGCTCGTACTTGATATTCCGGCCCTCGATTGTGATGACGGGGTAGTATTCGATGGTGTAATACTTCCGGGCGTTCTTCCTGTGGCTGGACCGTTGAGGTTTGAGTCCCAGCCTTTGCAGCTCCTCGCTGGTGATGACGAAGCGGATGCTGCCTTGGGATTTTCAGCCTGTGGGTTGGAGAAGACAATATCAGTTTCTGTACGCACTTCTTTTTGGAACTCTGGCTATATAGTTTCTCCGAAAAAAGATTTCTGTCTCTGATGGTATTTGCAACTTACTTTGATTCTGGGGATGATCCTTCGGGAAATGATCCTCCATGACTGTCTTCGAGTCGCTGGCGAAGAGCTCAAGCCAGATCACGACATCTTCGCTCAATGACGGAACGGTGCGCACCAATGGAGTTTGGAACTCGAACTTCTTCCCCGTCGGAGGGAGTCTCTCTCCCTGTTCCAGCCACTTCTTGGCGCTCAATTTTCAATTATTACATTTCGCGCCCCCGATCTCTTACCGCTCTTATCAAGAGACACAGGCAGTCCCTCACGTAGAATTTCTCGTCCACATCATCCTTGCTGGGTATGGATTCCCGATGTCCTCTGTACTTAAGCGGCTCGTACTGCTCATGTTGGTTGAAGGCATAACTCGTTTTCATGATCTCCGACGGTGCGTTACGCCGATTCCAGAATCTGATCACTCCGCCGCGGGCGATCGCGGTATCACTTTGCTTGGATATTAGGACGGGTTTTTGTCGTCCCGCTTGACAGCGTGGCCTGAAAACTTACGGTGCAGTTGGAACAATGATCTCGCAAGATGGCAATTTTTCCCGCAGGAAGCTCTCAAGGTAAGGAGACGCAGCGAATCCGCCAACGAGGAGAACTTTCTGCCAACCGGTCTGTTAGAAGACGTCCTGATATGGCTGCGGCTTTTTTTCGCTATGGTTATCTTACTTTCACTTGAATCTAATTGTTTGCTGCCTCCTCGATCTGTCCCCTGATCAGCTGCAGAATTGGCTCCAGGACAGGAAGGAACATCGACCTCAGCTGGTCACTTTGCCCCTAATAATCAGTGCTTCTGACACTGCCTGGTAGATAGGAGGAACAACACACCTTGTCAATATCATGTAGCCATTGTCGAAGCCATTTTCGACATCTTCATGTAGCCCGTTGATCTCGATGTAGTCCTCGACCGCGTCCTCAGCGCTGAAATTTCGTTTTATGTTGTGCTCGAAGTCCAGGGTGGCAATGTCTACAAGCTTCAAAACGGGCATCCCGCCCTCAAGTTGCTGCAAATAGCTTGCTTTGGTCGTTCTTTTGTGCATCATCCTGATGAAATTTTCATTCAGATAGCTTGATCCACACAAGCCTCCTTCTCAGAGTGTGAGTTGAGTCTCTAGCATATAGATAAGGTGCGGGGGGCCGCCAACTTACCCTCGCCTCTCACAGCCTCTGACAGTTGAAAGGAGTCTGGATCATTGACAGTATATGTGATCAAATCCTGCAAGATTATTAGACACTTTTCTTCGAAATTAACGGTGAGCTGTAGCTCTTACGACTGTGCCACCGCCGACATCACAGACGGTGAACGTTCATTTTTCCTGTTTTATGCAGTCAGAAGGAGAACCGCATACTTCAACCTTCCATCCGAGCGGCTTGCCTGTAGATCAAATTCAAATGTGGATGCATGGATCTCCGAGATGAAAGCAGCTGCGGCCTCAGGCTCGGATACCAGAAAGACATCTGAGCCATGGCCGAGATTGCTAACCGAGGCGGCGCGTCTGATAGCTCGTTCCATGATCCTCCTAGCCCTGGTGTCCCAGATCGCGGGTACCGTGACGACAAGATCGACCCAGTCACTTTCCTGGTAGTCATATTTTTGACCAGGCGTGCTCTCGTATGTGCAAGCAGCCGCGCCAGGAAATCTGTGATAACGTCCTCCGCGGATTTCCCCAGTTCCCGCAAGACCTGTTCTGCCTCCTGGCGATAGCCCGACGTATGCGCTAACTGGTCCAGGAGGAGCTTGAATCTGGTTAGCCAGTGACCTGGCAAAGAACGAAGGATGTGCTTCTTCTCGTGGACCTCGTAGCCTCATTCGATGGTTGACCCGTGGTACCACAGTTCTGTAGGGACCTCCGCTCTGGATCTGCTGTTTCTAGATGGTTCCCGAGGATATTGGTCGATCGCAAAGATATCAGTAGGAAATGGTGAAATGCAGAAGGCTACAGCGGAATATGTCGTGCCAAAGTCGACGCTGATGGTAAACCGTTTGGGCTTCCCAAACAGGTGATGGACAGACCTTGACATCTAGATGTTCTCTTGTCAATAATCTAATGCATAGGCTTTGGCTGTGCAGACTTGAATTCAGCAGGGGAGAGACACACCGTTTCCAGTCGCGCGGTTCGCCGTTGCACCGCAGTCTGCACGAGTAAGAAAGCAACTATTGCGTACTATGGTTCTCACTGCCACAAGCTCTGTCAGCTCTGGGGAGACCTGTACTTGTGTTGGCGATGGGCTGAATGCCTGGACTTCAGTTGGTGCCGAATACGACATTAATGTCGAGTTTGAGCAGACTTCCCCCAGGGAGCTTGGTCAAGATAAATGCATTCACCGACTGCAACAGTGAATTGAGTCGGATGGATGCAGGAGGAGTGAATGAATCGCTCTCGGCAATCGCCGATGCTTCTCACCCCAGTCGCATTGCACCAGTAGAGCGCGACACTGCACACTTCTCCCCACGGCCCTTGCAAGGATGCGATGAAGCTCCTTTGGCTCTCAAGTCATATCATATTTCCTGCCCCGCTGCATTAAAACGGGAGCGTCACCTATTCCACTTTTCAGTTGAAAAGTCAGAGGCCCCCGCACGAGTATCGCGAGCCCAGATCATACCTCAAAGGCATCGAGAGGGGAAAAGGAACACATGTCTCCCACACTGGCCGTTGAGATATCGAGCCGGCCCAACGGCAGGGAGTGGCCACGAAGCCATACTGTCGCCCTGCTTGCCTTTCTCAACTCTCACATCGACCTCTTCAGGAGCGGTCGCAGGGCCGGACTGGCAACGCCGTGGACTTCCTCGCGAAGAAATTCGGAGGATTAAAATGTCGGCCAGACCGATACGAAAATGCGACTGCTGTGGACGAGCAACGGGCACCCCAAGTCGAAGTCTCTGGACGACGTTTACACCCACGGCGTGCGCTACCGCACACTGCTCGGACTCAACGAAGACTTGCATGATGATGTTGCAGCGGAAGCTGCATTGTTGAGAGCGTAGGTGCCAGCTATATATGTATATAACCTGTCGTTTGAAAAGCCCATCTGAGCTAAGAACCGCTCTCCTCATCATCATATTGCTTCAGACAATCCCCCAGCAGTTCCATTACTCCGACACGATCAGAAGCTCTTCTTTCCAGTAATGGTACGCGCAGGCTCCGCACTCATGTCCTCGATCCCGGAGGCACATATCAATGTCTCTGGCCCTATAATGAAGGGGATGGAGGAACTGACGTCGAATGCGAGTGGTGCAGAACGTGGCAGCAAGCCTACTGCTCCTACGACTACTACGACGACGGCGAAATTCCCAAGAAGCATCTCTGCAAGAACTGCAAGGAGAGCGGGATCGAGACGTCTAAGATGGTAAGCAAGCTGCTGTTCATCTATCTACGCAATTATCTATCCGCCTATTTATTTTTTTTCGATTATTGCCTGTCGTTCATTCCATCATATGCCCTGACTGAATACATGCTGCACATCAGAAAGCTCTGGAGAGACAGCCCAACCACGATGGACGTCCATCATTCCCAAACCCTTCCCTGTCAGAACTTCTAAAAGAAAAAGACAGACGAATATCCGTTCTCGAATCCTCCAACGAAATCAACAGCGCCAAATCAAGAGGCTCAAAGCAGCCCTGGAACAGATCAAATTCATGGGCAAGTTCACCACGTTCGGCATGCAGCAAGAACATAAACAACAATCAGACGAATCAGACGAATCCGAAGACGAGCTTGCGATGAATAAAAAGAAGGAAGAAGAAGAAGAAGACCTCATTCTCGGCCCCGACGACTCCGAGATCAAAAACACCACGTCCCACATCAAGCACCAGATCGGCCAGGTGGCAGTCACTTTTCGCAGAACACGTATCCCGGACCTGTTATCATCCCATGATGATCTCGATCCTGATACCTTCCGTCTTCTGTCGCGCCTGTCAATATCCTCGGTCACTCCCGCGCACGTGTTGAGGGCGGTGCTGGCCATGGCGGTCCGGGACTGGGTGTTTTATTCAGACGTCCTGGCCAAGATGTTCGGGACCGACTCCCCGGGCGTATCGGGCGCAGACGTGGTGTGTTTATATTAGAGGTGAGTTCAATCGTTTTACTTCTTACATGTCCAGTACCTATTTACTCAAGTGCCATGTTCTTTCATGCGTATATACCCGTTATGTATGTGCTGTACATCCATACGACTACAGCGACATGACCATCTTTCCCTAAATATACACACATACTTTCATACCTGCCCACAATGAGGTTATAACTGCTGAGATATCGTAACAACAGATGGCCCCCAAGCCACCCACAACCTCCACCTCGCGACTTGGTCGCACCTCACGGACGAGACATCCTCGGAATTCCAAGCCCTGATCACGGAGCAGGCAAAACACCTCACGCAGTGCGCTCTACGGGTCCTGATCTCTCTTCTCCTCCCAGACCCAATCTTAGCCCCAAAACCACTTCCTCCCTTCTCCTCCTCCTCCCACCAGAAGCAGAACCAGAATCCCATCCATCATAATCCTACCGGCATCAATGAAACCGACGAACAAGACGTCATCAACAGAAAGAACAGGAAACGGAAACGTGACCGGAAAAAGAAACATCCTGATCCCCATCCCGAAACCCTGTGCACGACGGCACCCTCCGTAGACACCAACCCTACCAACAAGGACTCGCCATTCCCGACCCTATCCCAAAACAAAAACCAACCCCCAACCCTAGACACAGCCACAAACACAACCACAGAAACAGACACAGACACGGCCGACACGATAATCAAAAGGAAATACACCCCGCTCCTCACATCCCTCTTCGCCGCCTCCCTCAAGCTCAGGGCCCGCATGCCCCTTCGCACCCTGAGCGGCCGGTTCTTCTTCGAACTCTATGTTCCGCCGCGCGGGGCTACTTACGATCCTGTCCGGATGGAGATCGAACCTTCGAGCAGTAGTACCACCGGTACCGGTACCGATACAGGATTAGGAAAGAAGAAGAAGGTGGTCCTGATCTGTCTGATGCCGGGCGTGATCGCCTACCGGAGCAGAAACCGGACCAAGAACAGGGACAGAGGCAAGGACAGGGAGGGAAAGCGGGAGCGACGACGACGGGTTTCTAATTCTGATACCGATGCCGATACGGCTATCAACATGGCCAGCGGTAATAATTACGATGAGAAATATAAAGAAGATGAAGAAGAGAATAAAGCAGACGGGAATGAGAAGAAGGTGGATAGAGATAGAGACGAGGATGAAATGGCCGCTTCCTTTGCACAATTCATCGAGTGCATCGTCAGACATACAGACGACGAGAGGAGGAACGAGGGGAACGTCATATCCAAGGCTGTGGTTGGTTCTCCAGTGACATAGGATGAGATGACATTAAATAAAATAGGGATGGAAATGATGCGGATTATTAGACAGGCTCGGACTGGATCTTAACTTGAAGATCTATTTACATTACATTATCATGTACATACTATACCTAATGTATGTACACATACATATATGAGACACTACTGCTAACTACTAAATTCAGGACTCTAGTTCCAACGACGAGTGAAAGTACCCTGTACTAGTAGCTTCTTTTTAGGGCTCAGATCCAATCACGTGTCCAGATCTCAAGCTTCAGTTCGACAGCTAGCTGCTGTCAACAATTTTCAAAACACCTATATTTGTTCAACTGTTTTCTGTTTTCGGACTTCACTCACAGACATTACATCTAAAAACGAAAACCAGCCAGCCTATGCAACTGAAACTGGGACTGGGACTGTGACAATGACAATGACAATGACAATGACATGATAATGAGAATGATCAAAAAGAGACCCGTCTATCAATCAATCAAATTCCATCAGGTCAGGTCAGGCCAGCTTGTCCCGCACAGGACGGACCAAAACTATCCTACCAAAAAAAACTATACTTTCCACGCAGGAGAGTGGAACCGGGGTCCCTTCTTCCCCTTCCCTTCCCGCCGTGGTCCAAAGTTCATCCTGTCCTTCATTCGTAAGAGTAGGTAATCTGGATAATAATCATTTTCTGGGAATGTTCATCCCATTCCATTCCCTATTCCATCCAGTGTGCGACAGAAGCAAATGAAACAGATCCAGCTGAAGAAAGAAGAAAGAAAGAGAAAGTCTATAATGTGGAATCAAAGAAACAACAAAAACCCGACAAGTGAAAAATGAAAATGATAAACCCTCCTAGTCCGCCTTTATTCTAGGTGACTGGCCACCCATGTATAGGAGCCACATGATCTAAAGCCGAGCTCCCAAGTCAATATGAATAATCATATGGAGCATGTATGTAGATGTGCTGAAGGCGACAGCGGCCTTCTGTCTCGTCTTCTATTCTTGTTTCGTCAGGCGTCTCAGACCTGACCCTCCGAAATCATCTTCTTCCGCAGGTACTCCTTGTACTCTGCGATGGTGCCGTCCCACCGGCGGATGGTCTTGTTCTCACAGACCATGATATCCTTGGCGATCTTGTCGAGCAGTCTAAAGACAGGTCAGTACGAGTTCCACGTCTGCGGGGATATCTCAAAAACATACCTGAAGTCGTGCGACACGACAACAACACCGCCGGTGTAGGCGTTGATGGCATCCGCCAAACTGTCGATGGTTGCGACATCCAGACCGTTGGTGGGCTCGTCCAGCAGGAGCATGTTGGGAGCCTCGATGGCCAGCAGGGCGAAGACGATACGGCTCTTCTGGCCCTCGGACAGGGTTCCCATCAGTGCCGTCTGAGCATCACCAGTCAAGCCGTAGCGGCCGAGCTGCTGGCGCCAGTACTGGTAGTCCTGGCTCTTGTGGGCGAACTTGTCGCGGACAAACTCGAGTGCCGACTTGGTCAGGTCGAGCTGCTCAGCCGAGTGCTGGCTGTACATGCCCAGCTTCAGGTGGGTGTGGCGGGTGATGCGGCCCGCGATCGGGTTCAGCTTGCCGGTCATCAGGCGGAGCAGGGTCGACTTGCCGACACCGTTGGGGCCGACGAGCGCGGTTCGGGAGTCCATGTCGACACCGAAATCGAGGTGCTCGTACAGGGCGTCCTCCCACTTGCCCGAGTACGAGAACGTGACGTCGTCGAACGACAGCACAGGCGGCGGCAGCTTCTCCACCTCGGGGAAGCGGAAGGTGAAGACCTTGTCTGGGATAACAGGCTGGATGAAGCCTTCGGCCTCCATCTTGTCCAGGATCTTCTGGCGGGACTTGGCCTGCCTGACCAGGTTGGCGTAGGTACCGGCAGAGGCGATGAACTTCTTGATGTGGGCGATTTCCTCCTGCTGCTTGTGGTACGCCTTCATCTGGTTCGTCTCGTTCTCCGTGCGGGTCTTGCGGTACGAGTCGTAGTTACCACCGTAGTAGTTAAGCTTCTTCAGACGCATATCGATCATGTTGGTGCAGACACCGTTCAGGAAGTCGATGGAGTGGGAGACCAGGACGAGGGTACGGTCCCACTTCTTGAGGTACTCCTCGAGCCACACACAGGCCTGGAGGTCCAGGTGAGCGGTGGGGTCGTCGAGCAGCAGCAGCGACGGCTTGACGAAGAGCGCCCTGCCCAGCGCCACACGCATACGCCAACCACCAGACATGTCCTTGGTCTTCTTGGACATGGTTTGCTTGTTGAAACCCAGACCAGTCAGGATCAGAGCAGCACGGGTGTGGAAGGTCGACGGGTCCATGCTTTCCATGTGCTGGAGAGATGGTCAGCTCTGCAAAGAGGATTCACTTCAAATTGGAGGGGTTCATAGCCTACCTCATAAAGGTCCTCAAGGAGAGGGCTTTCAGGGCCCTCCTTCTCCAGGATCTCCTCCGCCAGCTTCTCCAGACGCTCCATCTCATTCTCGGCCTCCTTGACGACCCAATCCAAAGCACCCAAATCGGTCGGCGGGGCAGGCTCGTTGAGCAGGTAGATGTCGATGTGCTCGGGGATGGGGAACTCGCGCTTGGCGATGGCCTTGAGCAGAGTGGACTTGCCACAGCCGTTCTCACCCAGCAGACCATAGCGGCGGCCGTAGTTGAGCTCGATGGTGCTGTCGCTGAACAGCACCTTGCCGTGGAAGACGAGCGAGGCCGACGTGATCTTGATGTCGCGGGACGAGGCCATGGAGGCGAGGACACCGGTGGTGACACGGTCCGACAGGCCGAACTTGTCCATCTGCTCTGCCAGCTTGTCGACCTGCTTCATCTTCTCGGCCGTGGTCGCGGGCTGGTCCTCCTCGGGGAGAGGGTTGCCGTCGGCCTCGAGCGCGGGGGGAGCCTCCCCCTCGGCGGGGGGCTGGGCCTCCGCCTGGGCCTCCTTTGCCGCCTCCTTTGCCTTCTTCTTCTCCGCCAGCTTGGAGGCGGCCTTCTTGGTCTTATCGGCGCCTTCGGCGGCGCGCTTGGCCTGGCGGGCAGCCTTGGACGCGGATACCATCTTGGGCGATGTCTATGTGCAGGAGAGGTCGAGGAGAAAAAAGAAGTGCGAAAGGTCTAGGGTAGGATAAAAACAAAAGCCTGGATGGCGGGGTGAAAGGAGGAAAAACGGAAGGGGGCTGAAAATGTCGAGTGGGGTTCTTTGAAGCCTTATCGATAGAAAAAACGGCAGAGACAGCCCTAAACGGGAGGAAAGAGAAAGAAGGGCGGAAGGAAGACAACAGAGACACCCAGGGGATATAAATAGGGCGGAACGCAGACTCAGGAGCCGCCCGAGAGCCTTCCGATGCCTGTCTGAGCCGGGGAGATGAAGACAGGAAGAAGAGTGTGTTGTGGGGAGTGGAGAGAGGACGGAGGGTTGCGATGGAGGCGGCGACAAGAGCCTCGTTCAAAATTCGCAGCGGTGGGCGGTGGGCCGCGCCGCGCCCGCTGACTGGCCGCGAGACGTCACCGCCGCGCACGTGAGGTGGCGAGCTGGCAGCGTCCGGTTGGCGAGGTATCAACAGACAGACAGAGGAGATCTACGGCTGTCGAACGGTCTCATATCTCTGAAAAGATTTTATATTAAGTATTCTCTATTAAGTATTAACTGCTATAGCCAAGTGTTTATAGCCAAGTGTTTATAGCCAAGTGTCTATTACCTGATGTATATAACAAGTCTCGTAGAGGTGGTTCGCAGCGCTATGAATCCACCGACCAGGGTATACGTCAGATGCGATTGCTGAGACGCTCCAAAACCTGCTTCTCCTCGCTAGTCAGATACATGGCCTCCGGCACCACCACCTGCCCCCGCCGAACCACCAGCTGCGGCTCGCCCTCCGACAGACTCCGGCCCTCCAGCGACGGCGCAAACGTCTTGGCCCCGGGTTCCCCTGCACTGCTCCCCGCTCTCTCCACGTCCGGGGGTTTTTGCCTCGTCCGTGTCAGGTCCTCCGCCGTCCACCAGTAGACCGGAAACCGCCGCTGGATGTTGTTGATGATCAGTGCGGCGACAAGCATGAGCGCGGCGCCCAGCAGCATGACGGGGACGAGCCACCACCCCAGCGCCAGGGCGGTCTTGTCGACCGCCGCCAGGAGGGCCGTGGCGCCCGCGGGCGGATGCACCGTCTTGGTCAGGATCATGACGGCCGTGGCCGCCGCGCAGGCCAGGGCGCCCGATAGCCAGTGTAGCTCCTCAGCCCGCGGGTTCAGCGCGAACAGCTTCGCGATGCCCACCCCGATGACGGATGCGAAGAGCTGGCTGAGGACGGCGCACCGCGGCTGCGCCAAAGGGGACTCGATCGCGCAGAATTCCAACACGGCCGCAGCTCCCTGTTGAACATGCCATGAGTAAATGTCCAGAGCAGAGAAACCCCGTCAGGCCCACACCAAGGTAACAAGGGGATGCAGGGGCATCAAATCAAGCATATCAAGGGGCCTCACAAAACTAGCCACGATCAGGGGCGCCCCATGGTCCCGGAAGGACGGGACATGACTCGACACGCCTTCGATCAGGGACACCCCGCAGAAGATGCCCACGACCGACCAGAAGGTCACAAGGACGTTGCCCAGGGGCTTGGGAGGCGTCTCCCGGTATCCAAACCAGTGGGAGATGGGACGGGGGATCCATCTCCAGGGCGGGGGCGGGAGAAAGGGGTTCAGGAAGCGATCAATATCGATGTTCCAGGAGAGAGGATCGGAGAGGGGCATGGGAGGGCGTTAGAAGGGAGTGTGAAGAAATATAAGAAGACGGGGTCAACGGCCAGCGAAAGAGGGCATCTTTCGAGGCATGACGCGTGAGTGGAGATGGTATCTAAAATAGAGCCGTCGAAGAAAAGGAAACACGCAGACTTCACCAGGGGAAAGTCTGCAAGAGAGTCCAGAGCGTCCCTTACGTTTGAACAGCAGATGGATCAGAGAGAGAAAGAAGAGACAACCTCAGGATATCTGGACGCAAAGCGGAGAGAGCACCGGCACCTCCTCTCGCACAGGCCGGCCACCACGGCATCTCATCCACCTCATCGCCAGATATCTCCGCGGACCGAGCGTGTTTTGCAGCGTCTCTCGACATGCCCAGGTACGGCGCCCGCAGATCCTCCACAGCGGCGTCGCGACAGCGGCCACTCAGCGCGCTTGGTGTTTGGTAACAGAAACTCCACATCAGGTTTAGCGCCCGGCGCTTATTCGGCCACGCGTCGATCTTCAAGCTCGCGGCATCCCGGGCGCATGGCGATATCAGGTTCCCACGGTCGAGGATGGGGTATACACGACTGTCCCACGTAGTGCGGTCCCTGCACACATATTATAGAGTCAGCCTATTCATGTCTGAGGACTGTATGTGATGCCAAAGGCGTCTACCAGGTGGTGACATCGCCTGGGACGTTTACTAACTCTCCACGGCCGTGAGCTAACCGCCAATCCGGGGTACTGCGCCACCAATCACAGCCCCGGCTTCGACAAGAGGATGCAACTACGCCCAGAAGCATGCAGATACCGAGTCGTTGTTTTCGAGGATTTAGGTGAATATCAGGTCCGTACAGCATTACTACCTGAGGGGATGGGGTGCCATATCTAGCTGAGTCTTGTATTAGATTAATTCAACCAAATAATCCCACAACGTCCGTAGGAGAATGTATATATGGTACAGTACAGATAGGAAACAGACATGGAGAGATTCTTTGATCGTCCCCTTTTTTCCTTTTTCAGCTTTCAGAGGTGTCCCTGTTCCCCAGATAGCTTTCTCTTTCCCCATTCATGGTCATGCCATGCAGCAGAAGTAGCCATGTCTATCCTATCACAAACCAGAAAATAAAGAAATCAGAGAAGAAAAGAAAAGCAGATCATGCTTGGCCTACCCCTGTGGAGGTTTTTCACCGCTGGTCCCCTCCTTCGCCCGCTGTGCAACCAAGTCGCCGCCAAAGAGCTCCCTGGCCTCCCTCTCTCTCTGCTCCCGCTCCAACTTGCGCTTCTTCGCCGCACGTTCCAGCTCGCTCTCGGATACACCCTCGCCTGCAGCTGCAGCACCCGGCGCAGCGGCAGCCGCGTTTCCAGGATCCCGTTTCTGCGTACGCCCCTTCCCGAAGGCGTTGCTCTTCTCCGGGTCCTGGCACTGGCGGAGCTTTTTGGCGATCCGCCGGAGCTCCTTCATCTTCTCCGGATCCGAGGACATCGGTTTGTAGGACTCGAGCATCTTGGCGCAATCCTCCAGCGTGGTCAGCAGCTTCGTGCGCAGCAGTGAGAGCGGGTTGGTCGAATCCACGTTGGTGGCCTCGGAGACGGGACCGACCTTGACGCCGATGTAGAATTCGGCGAGAGGCCGGTCAGCTAGGAGTAAGGCGGAGAGCCAGATTTGAGAGGGAGTGTAGAGGAAGTAAGCGTCTGTCATCTGTGCGGCGTGCTTGAGGATCTCGCGGGTGCTGTGGTGCGCCTTGGCGATGCGATCCATGATCGAGGAAAGCTGTTGACCCGCTGCAGCGGATGGGGCTGGTGCTATCGAATATAATGCGCGCTTCAAACTTTCCGGCGTCTGTCCCGGATGGTGAGGCCCCGGCTTTCCATCCCCCTGCGCGATGGCTTGCAGTTCCATGACTCCACCCTCCAGGCCGCGGAAGGGGTGGCGCACATCGAACGTGAACCGGAGGCCCTGGGTGAGCGTGAACTCTGGAGCGATGACTTCATCGGGGTCCGGCTCACCGGGGACTCCGGCCGCGAATTTCTGTAGCGACATGTAGTAATTCTCCGTCTTGGTCGCGAGGAACAGTGCGCAGGGCATTATCGACTTCGGAGGATATGTCATGACCGAATTAGTGAGGTAGAAACGACGGAGGTACTGGATTGCTGTTGCCTGTTATGGACAATTAACATCTAGTATCCCTCTAACAGGTCATTGCAGAGGGAATATGCTCCCAAAATCACGATAGACGTACCCTTACTGCCGTCGGCAATGGCTCTTTATACGACCCCCCAAGCTCCAGAGTCTGTTCGCAATAATACCTCACAAGTTCGAGCTCCTCCTCTGGTGTCAGACACTCAATCTCTTTTTCCGGGCTTGGTTCTGGCTTCACTTCTGCATCGCTAGGATTGGGCGTCGGAGTGCCTGTCGCGGAGGGTGTGTTGGACTGGGCGGCGGCCCTTGCCCGCCGGTGCGCAGCTCGGACACGATCACTGGCGATCGCGTTGGTGCTTGCACGTATAGAATTTAGGGATTCCCTGGTAAATGACCAGAGACGGTACTGGGTGGAGGAGCGATAGATGTCGTCTTCGATCATGGTGCATTCGGGGCGGTTGAAGTCCTCCGCCTGCTCTTCAAATCTTGCTATGGTTGTCTGTCAGCAAATATGTGCTCCAGAGTGGCCGTTGTTCTGTTACTCGAAAGACGAGTAACGGCTACAGCTCATCGTTCCATTCTCTCGTCTTTGTGAGTGATGCTGTGGATCCAAAGTGTCTCCGTTGTGAAGGCGGAGGCTAAGGCCCGGGCGGCAGAAGATCCACCGACACGCGCGCTTATCGATACAGGCCGGAACTTGGAGCTAAGGGAGCTCCGTTGCCCAGCCCCCACCTGCATGTCGCCTACTGGCAATCATGGAAAATCAACCACAGGACTCTCTCGATTATTCGTAGCAACTAAATATCATACTTCCAGTATCAAGTCGTTAAACCACATAGCAGGCTAAAAAGGAGGAAAAGTCAAAAGAAAAACAGATAAGCGACAGGAAATGAGAGACATCGCTCGAAAAACGCCTCAATAGACAATATTATTGTTCGCCGAGCACCCGATGCTTAGCCAGTTCCCATAAATCCGTTCACAGAAGTCACAAAGCATTCCCATGCAATTACATAACCGCGTCCATCATGCCTCGCCCAGAAGGCGTGCAGTAATGTCGCCCATGTAAGCCTCCTCCAGCTCGTAGTCCTCTCCGCCCATCCGATCTATTCCGACGTATTTGAAGGCAGCCACTACACGATCGACATCAAAACCCATGCTGCAGAATCGGTCGACAAGGTCCTTGTTGTATCCCTCATACCTGCAGGATCAGCGTTAGCAAGGAACCATTCCCAGAGACCCCGGGAGGTTTAGTGGTGTCATACGCGGCAAGTTCATCACGCTCCGCCTCCTCTTTGGCCTTGAGCTCCTGTTGCCGCATCGACTCAGCCGTAACTCCACCGCTGCTTTCTCCGGACTGCCTTCTGGGAGCCCCTGCATAGATGATAGCCCACTCTCTCGCGACACGGTCGAACTCCTTGGGGTTCCGGAGAAGCATGTTGGCGACTTCCGCATCCTGCGGGTCCTTTGGTTCAGGCGTGCTGAGCAGAGATTGAAGAGATAGCAGTGCAGACTTGATGGTCAGAACAGGCGACCAGGCGGTCGAGAGGGTATCCAGGCATATAGCACCCTGTCATACAATCAGCAATCATTTCCCCCCCGCATCTGCTGCGGCACCCGGGGCACTGGGCCAGGGTCTGCTTACCGTTTGACTGCTGACATTGGGGTGCCAGACTTTGGTCTCGAACTTCATGATTGGCGGCCGGAACGGGTATTCAGGGGGTATTTTGATGTCAACTTTATAGGTTCCACCCTCGTAGGGAGTACCTGGGGGTCCTCGGAAGGTTCCCCGCAAGTGGGTGAGGTCGTCCCCACCTCCCACAGGTTCAGCTGTAATCTGCGAGTGGGTATCCGCATGGATATCTGCGATCTCCTTTGCAATACGGCGCGCACGGTTAGAAGCCATGGTGACAAATGAGCTTGATCGAGTCGCAGGAGATAAGGTGGTTGGAGTCGCAATCGACGTCCAGGGAGGACACTGTCAGAAGAGAGTGGAACAGCAGATTGTATCAATATATTGACGTTGTTGAGGGAACGGGTGAGGCTCTAGAAGGCAGAAACGCTAAGCGCCGGGGCTGAGGCTGGAGCCTGCGACCTCGGAGCTTCAGACTAAATGTCGAGCTCTATGGTTAGTGCGGGGGATAATAGCAATAGGCTTGGACCATCAAATGTGGATATAATTTAGTATTGGAATTGGGAAGCAAGAGCGCTGCAGTGGAGGCTACCAGAATAATAGAGATTCGGCCGGGAAGCCAATTCTTTATGAAGCTGTGGTGGGACAGGGGTAAGCGCTATACCCTCGAGAGCTCTTCTGAGTCACAGACTATATAGTCTGACTGCGACGGAGGAGCGGAGGAGGTAGAATTAGTGACTGAAACAGTGAAGCATGAGCATCACAAGAGATGTAGTGGTGGGGAGGGGCACAGGCATAAAAAGTTGCCGGCGCTTGGCAGCCAAACGTGAGCTGGCGAGGCGACGGCGGTGATAGCGGGCGTTGGAGTCGACGGGCTGCGGATAAGCAGAGTGACGCAGCCTCGTCGCGCCCGAGCTTGACGTGGAGTCCGCCGAGAGGAGACGGCGCCTGGTCACATGACCGCCCTGCCTGTCGGAGGCGACAACTTCACCTGGAGCCGCCGACTAGACACCTTCCGCCCGCTCTACACAACCACCTCGACGCCGTTCTCTGTCGTCCCAGAGACAGCCACTTGCGCTCCTGGGACTATTATTTTCTGTTTTCTGCACCGTTTTTGTTGCTTCTAGAGTCCCAGCTCTTCACGATGGTACGTTTCCGTCCTCCGGCTGCTTAGCAATCAACATGCTCACCATGTCTGGCAATAGGGTAATCAACAATCTAATATCCAAGGGGGTCCAGGTGGAGAGAAGGATGAGAAGGACAAGAAGGTATGCAGCTAGTCGAGCGCCCCTGCCCTTCCAGAGTTCCATCTAACACGGCTTGCGGTTTAGGAGAAGAGACCCAAGTACGAAGCACCCCCGACGACCCGCGTCGGACGCAAGAAGCGTAAGGTTGCGGGTCCCAATGCCGCCTCAAAGATGCCTCCCGTCTTCCCGACATCGAGATGTAAATTACGATACCTACGAATGCAGCGAATCCACGATCACCTGCTGCTAGAGGAAGAGTACGTCGAGAACCAGGAGCGTATTCGCAAGGCCAAGGCCCAGGCGACTGCGCCACCTTCCGCTGGTGACTTGGAGTCTCTGGACAGAAATGCGGATGAGAGAAGCCGCGTGGACGACATGAGAGGCAGCCCCATGGGCGTGGGCACCCTGGAGGAGATGATCGATGACGACCATGCCATCGTTTCAAGCGCAACTGGGCCTGAGTACTACGTTTCCATCATGTCCTTTGTCGACAAGGACCTGCTGGAACCTGGTGCCAGTGTCCTGCTGCATCACAAGTCCGTGTCAGTTGTCGGCGTCCTGACGGACGACACGGACCCACTGGTCTCCGTGATGAAGCTCGAAAAAGCACCTACCGAGTCCTATGCAGATATCGGTGGGTTGGAGTCGCAGATCCAGGAAGTTAGGGAGGCTGTCGAGCTCCCCCTGCTTCACCCAGAGCTGTATGAGGAGATGGGTATAAAACCTCCAAAAGGCGTCATTCTGTACGGTGCGCCAGGGACAGGAAAGACACTGCTCGCCAAGGCTGTTGCCAACCAGACGAGCGCCACTTTCCTCCGTATTGTCGGTAGTGAGCTGATTCAGAAGTATCTGGGAGATGGCCCCCGTCTAGTGCGGCAGATCTTCCAAGTCGCCGCTGAGCACGCTCCTTCGATTGTCTTCATCGACGAGATCGATGCCATCGGTACCAAGCGGTATGATTCGACCTCTGGCGGTGAGCGTGAGATCCAGCGGACTATGCTTGAACTCTTGAACCAGCTTGATGGATTTGATGACCGTGGTGATGTCAAGGTCATCATGGCTACCAACAAGATTGAAAGTCTCGACCCCGCCCTGATCCGACCTGGTCGTATCGACCGCAAGATTCTCTTTGAGAACCCGGACCGTAAGTATAGATACCCAGTATAAGGATTGGTGAAGGCTGACAATCCCCTAGAAAATACCAAGAAGAAGATCTTCGCGCTCCACACAGGGAAGATGTCTCTTAGCGACGATGTGGATTTGGACGAGTTCATTAGCCAGAAGGACGACCTCTCGGGAGCGGATATCAAGGCTATCTGCACAGAGGCCGGTCTGATGGCGCTCCGCGAGCGGCGAATGAAGGTGCAGATGGCAGACTTCAGGGCTGCCAGAGAACGGGTGATGAAGACGAAACTGGAGAACGAACCGGAAGGACTGTACTTGTAAGCCTGCCATGGGACTGCATAGCTAGGGTCTGGACCTGTTACGCAATAGAACCTTCAAGTCTTGTATTCCAATAGATGGACTGCCATCAAAGACTACCAGCCGTTTAATTTGGAGGAAGCTCTAGCTCTAATCTCAGTGTAGAAGCCCAGATACAGTGCCGGATATTCACGAATATCGCTACTTTTTTATATACAGCGATATTGCTGTGCTGAATTTAGGTTCAAAGAACACCATCGTAGTGGGTCGCATGACGCTCTATATACAGGGTCCTTTCAAGACTATCCCGGTACAAGACGGACTGCCAAAGAGGCCGCTTACGATCAAAAAATTATTTCTTAGATTTCAAACGAAAATATCGTAAGCTTTCAATCACATATTTCATAATTATACCACATAGTGGTTAAAAAGAAATAACACTATTATCTGTCAGTGTGCAGCGGCGTTTGCCAAGACCTGTTGCCCCTTACAGTAGGACCCATCGGAACTCGGGGAGGCCGAGCCACCGATGCAAACCTTGCAAACACAACCGCATCTCTTCGATATCATTGCTACTTCGCATTCCTCCAGAGCTAGCTGTCTGGACCACAACAACAGCTAAAATCTCGGCCATGGACGACAACGGCTTCGACGAAGAGGCCTTCAAGAAGTTCTTCCCGACGAGCTTCGGGAAGCAGACCAAGGGCACCGATGTCCAAGCCCAGATCGAGCGCACCAAGCGGGCCGATGCGGCCGTGAAGCCGCGGCGGCCGTCGCCATCCCAGGAACCTGCTGGTGGCGAAGATGACGCGCGCGTCAAGAAGGAGGAGGATGAGGAGGAGGAGAAGGAAGAGAAGGAGAAGCTGTCTGTTGCTGATAATGATAAAGATCCAGACAGGGATGACGACGACGACAACGACGATGATGATGACGATGAGGATGATGAAGATGAATTCCCCGTCTCGCACGAGCTCGTGCTCAAAACGCACGAGCGCGCCGTGACGTCCATCACGGTCGACTCGTCCGGGTCACGTTTGATTACAGGTTCCCTGGACTGCACACTCAAGTTGCACGACTTTGCGTCCATGACGCCGACCACGCTGCGCGCGTTCAAGTCGGTCGATCCGACGGCGAAGAAGCAGTCCGCAGCCACGGAGACACACCCCGTCCACCACGTCGAGTTCAATCCGATCTCGCCGAGCCAGGTCCTGGTTGTCGCGGCGACGCCGCAGCCGAGGATCCTCAGCCGCGACGGCGACGTGCTTACGGAGTTTGTCAAGGGCGATATGTATCTGCGGGATCTGCACAACACCAAGGGCCATATCTCGGAGGTTACGTGCGGCGCCTGGAGTCCCACCGACTACGACATATGCGTCACCGCGGGCACGGATAGCACGGTGCGGATATGGGATGTTAATGTGGGCAGGTCGCAGAAGGAGGTGATAGTGCACAAGTCGCGGATTGCAGGGTCGGCTGGGAGGACGAAGATGACCGCCATCGCCTGGGGTTCTCCCCTGCAGGGAGGACCTAATGTGCTCGTCGCCGCTGCGCTTGATGGGAGCCTGCTGATGTGGAGCGGTAATGGTCCGTTTACGAGGCCGAGCGCTGAGGTCAGGGATGCGCACGCGAGGGATACTTGGACGAGCGGGTTGGATATCAGCTCGGATGGCAGACTCGTCGTCACGAGAGGCGGCGACAATACCATCAAGCTCTGGGACACGAGGAAGTTCAAGCAGCCCATCACGACAGTGTCGCATCCTTCCACGTCGGAGCGCTATCCAACGTCGAATATCAAGTTCTCGCCGACGTCGGCAAACATCCTCACAGGCTCTGAAACGGGCCATCTCCACATCCTGAACCCAGCAACGCTGAAACCGGAGCTCGTCACCCCTGTCACGCCCGGCTCTCCGCTCATTACGGTCATGTGGCATGAGAAGCTCAACCAGATCCTGACCGGCTCCGCCAACGCGGAGACTCACGTCCTCTACAACCCGAATAAGTCCACGAAAGGTGCCGTCATGGTCATGTCCAAGGCTCCCAAGCGGCGGCACGTCGACGACGACCCGAACCTCACGATGGACCTGTCGGAGGGCATGTCGGGCGACGCGATCATCATCGGCCCCAACGGAAAGCCGCAGTCCGCTGCGGCCACCTGGTCAGCACGGCACCCGACGATCGGGCTCACGGCGTCTGGCCGCTCGCGCGACCCGCGTCGGCCACATCTGCCGGCGCAGACGCCGTTTGCCAAGTCGCAGCCCGATGAGAAGCACATCCGCGAGCACATCCCGCTCAGCTCGATGCGGGACGAGGACCCGCGTGAGGCGCTGCTCAAGTATGCGGAGAAGGCGGAGAAGGAGCCCATCTTCACCCGGGCGTGGCAGAAAACGCAGCCCAAACCCATCTTTGCGGAGATCAGTGACGAGGAGGACCAGGGTCCGGAGAAGAAGAAGGCGAAGCGGTGATGTCTGTTGCTAGCATCTTTTATCTCTTTCCTTTTGATAGATCTCAGGGTCCATGTCGCATATTGTCTTGTTTTTGTGTTTATTTGGCTGGGTGGAAATGGCGTTGCGGTGTCTCGTGTATATATAATTCAAGGATCCCAATGGCCACGGTGCAGAATCGATAGATACCCCGAATAGATGCACGTCGAACTGGAGCGTCTGGAGCAGGACTCCGCATCTCGTAGAGCTCTGAGCTCCCGCACGATGACGTGATTGGCTCGGGGCCGGCGCTGATCGCCGCGGGCCCGCCGCCCCCGGCCGGCCAATGCCCGGCGCTGCGGCGCTGCTCTGTCCCGAGCCCGAGTCCAACCACCGTTGCGGAGCGACCGTGCTATCGCTGCTGCTGTGCTGCTGCGCCGCTGCCCTTCTCCCCGTTCCCCTCCGGCCGCGCACCGAGCTTTCTGCTTCCTGCTGCTCCTCCCGTCCCCTTTGCAACCGGGCGCTTGACCGTGTCTTCGCTGGGACGCCCACGCTTGCACGAGAATCGAGAAGCTAGGTGCTCGAGCTGCCCCGGACCGGGGACTGGCAGCTCAGTCGGACGACGAAACCGAACACGCGAGGAGAGAATCGGGACCATGATGCCGCTACGACCAGCTAGGGATTGAAGCGTCCAGGTCTAACATCAGACAGGTAGAGAGAGGACGGCTGTATACCACCGGAGAGAAGAGAACGGAGGGGAAGAAGTCCTCTGTCGGACCCAGCTACGCCTCCGCGCCGATCTCCACGCGTATTCTACCGTTGCGGTAGTGTGCATGTGGCCTGTATATATTCCGGTCCAAAGGGAAAAACAAACCATCCGTCGCACACATCCCTCTTCTTCTTCCTCTCGAGCAACCGTCCACTCTTATCTGGCATCCGGCTCGACTGAATGGATGTCACACGGGGAGTTTCAGCAGCTGGTCTGCTCACCGCTCTCGTCTCGTCCGCCGTCCCGGGACCGACGTCCACGCCTTACGTCCTCTCCTCTCCGTACCAGAGCCCCTTCAATCGATCATCCGATTACGAACAGACCCCTGGCGGTGATCATGGCGGGAACGGCGACGCCGGGGGAAGAGCGTGGTCCCCGCTGATCGGCATCATCACGGCCCTCATCGGGAACGTGCTCATCTCCTTTGCGCTCAACGTCCAGCGCTACGCGCATGTCCGGATCGAGCGGGAGTATGAGAGTCAGAGGGTGCGGCTGGGTCTGAGGAGAGGGGCGAGTTGGAGGCGGAATGCACAGGGCCGGATGTCGTCGAGCTATGGGACCTTGTCGAGTTTCGAGGATGATGACATGGAGATCGGAAGCAGGAGGGGGATAGGAGGATATCGGTACCGAGACAGCGAGAGCATCGATGGCGATGATGATGATGATGATTTAGAGCCTGGTCGGCATGACCGGTTACAGCAATCGTTTCTCTCCGATCAGACACTGAGACCCGAGGAGAAGGCCCTGGCCAATGGACACCGCAAGTCCTACCTTCGCTCACCGTACTGGTGGGCCGGTATCGTGCTGATGACTCTGGGCGAGGCGGGAAACTTCTTAGCCTACGGTTTTGCGCCCGCGTCGATAGTCTCTCCCCTGGGCGTCGTTGCGCTGGTGTCGAACTGCGTTATTGCGCCGATCATGTTGAAAGAGAAGTTCCGCAAGCAGGATTTCTTGGGCGTGGTGGTTGCGATTGCTGGAACGGTCGTTGTGATTCTGAGCGCCAAGGGAAAGGAGCACAAGATCGGACCGCATGATATCTGGGTCATGATCACGAGATGGGAGTTCGAGCTGTATCTGGGCCTCACGGCCGGTTTGATTGTTGCTCTAATGTGGGCTAGCGGGAAATATGGTTCCCGGACAATTCTGATTGATGTCGGCCTCGTCGGGTTATATGGTACGTGAACGCTGGAAGCCTGGAAACTATCTTCTGAAACTAATCCTTGGATCGATAGGCGGGTACACGGCTCTCTCAACCAAGGGTGTTGCCTCTCTGTTGTCGTTCACTTTGTGGCACGTCATTACGTTCCCCGTCACCTACCTCCTCGTCGCTATACTTGTTTTCAGCGCAGTGATGCAGATTCGATATATCAATCGTGCTCTTCAGCGTTTCGACTCTACACAGGTCATTCCCACTCAGTTCGTTCTGTTCACGCTTTCTGTGATAATCGGTAGCGCCATCCTCTACCGTGACTTCGAATCCACCACCGCTGCTCAGGCAGGGAAGTTCGTCGGCGGATGTGGAATGACCTTCCTCGGCGTTTACCTGATCACCAGCGGTCGCGTTCGTGCAGACGATGATGAATCAATTTCGATTGACGAGGAAGAAGCCATCGGCTTGTTGGATGGAGAAAGGTATCGCGACAGTGTCGATTTGCCTCCTCCTGACGTCGATCGGAGGATGCAGAAGCCGGCGCAGACAGCCCTTCTAGAGCAAGAGAGACCGCAGTCCCCGCGTGCGTCATTGCTCAGCATCGAGGATGATGATGATGACGATCTACACACGCCCAGGGGTGCCCTTTCACCGTCTCGGGCTTCCCAAGCTGGGTCTCTGACGGCCGAGTCTCTCTCCCAGGAGTTCGCCTCTTCTCCGCCACATCCTCTGTCTCTTGTCACCAATCCTTGGGCCACCGCTTCTCAGGAACGCCTGATCGATACCCCCGCGGCGGAATCCCAGATCCCTCCTTCCACTCCCCCTGAACCTTCCGAGGATTTGCCTCAACCTCCAGCGCTGCTCTTACGCTTCCCATCCGCTCCTGGTATCAACGAGTCCGCTGCACAAAACGAGCAACCTCCAAGCACGCCACCGCGCGCTCCGTCTCCCCCACGAGACGAAGCCGTTCGCGTGGCTGCACCACGACAATCCGCAGCACCGCACACACCGCCGCCGCCCGCCTCGCGGCATCGCCTATCATTGCACTTCGCGCCCGGCCCGCTGCTCCCTCCCCTCTCAAACAGCCTGAGCGCCGTCGTGGCGGAATCACTGCGCCGTGGCGAGGGCAGTCCAGGTAGGAATCGGGGTCACAGGCGAAAAGCCAGCAGGAAGATCGTACACTCCAACGCGGCTGCTCCTGGCGACACCCCTCCAGACAGAGACAGATACAGGGACAGTGAGGTTGGAGAGACCGAGTACGAAACCGAAGTGAGCGTCGACAACGAGCAGGGCCGTCATTCCGCGGCCGTCCAGTCTACACCGGCGTCGACGAGACTCAATTCGACGGTCAACGTCCCGAGAGTTGACACCAGCCGCACCGATAATAATAATAATAATAATAATCCCGGAAGAAACCAGGATGCCGGCAACGACAATAACAACAGCAACAACGGCAACGACAACAAAGTCACCCGGCTCCGTAGCCTCAGCGACTCGTGGGGCGGCGGCCTGGCCTGGCTGGGCGAGACCTTTCGCAGATCGAACAACAGACGAAGATGGGGCAACCTATCTCTCACAAGAAATGAACTGCTTGAAGAGGATAGGGGTAAGTAGTGGAGTGACAGAGGCAGAGCCAGCAAGCGAGGTGAATGATGAGAAATGTGGCGGTTCTCCGGGTTCGTAGATATATCTATTTATTCTCACCTTTTTTTCCTTTTTTTTCCCCTTGTAATCAGGTATGGCTGCATTTGTCGATGTTTTTGATTGTCTCATCTCTGTGATTGTATGCATCGGCTAGGTATAAGTAGTATAGCTGAGCTGGTTGAGGTCGTGATTGTGTATATGGTCTTAATGTCAGGGTATATTATATTATTATATTATATGACATATAACTCCTTATTCTTATTTGTGTATTACGTTGTGTCTGTACTGTACTGATCTTGGCTATTATGAGTTCGATGACGGAGAAATTTGACCAGGGAAGTGCCGAGAAGGCTTGATAAGATATCATGTTTCCTACCGTGATGGGCAATTAGCCTCGTAGGCAGTACCTAATTTATGTACAGGGCAGATGGATACATCCAAAGTTTGCAATAATAACTTCTGGAAACTGTGCATGGGCTACATACAACAGAGGACAGGGACTGTGACCTAACTAAGGTCGATGTATGTATGTATATATGGAGTAGATCCGGCCTCGAGCTTTCTTTTCTTTCTTCCCAAATCGGATTCCGGAAAGATTTCCCGCTCGTCTCTATCTCCCCTCACTTCAATCATCCGGGACTTTGATGCATCTAACGTTGAGTCAATTAAAGTCATTGAGACTAGACCTCAGCTAATGCATGCATTCACCCCGGCCAATTGCAGCCTCTCGAGCCCGCTCTCTGTGGTTGAATCGATAGGTGGAAAAAGGTCGCAGATGCATGCCTACTGTTACTGTACATATCATATGCTGCTCGTTGTCTTTATCCCACCTAACCGCTCGCTGCTAACTAGCATAGTATGCGGGGTTGTCAGGTCAGGATCTCCTCCAATAGGTAGGTTTTATCTGGGTCCTTTTTCGTTGTTTTCTCCGCGTTCATTATCCCCTGTTACCTAGCTCTCTAACTTAAATGCATAGTACCTAATCAAGGTAACTAGTAGACGGCCTTGGTCTAACCTGTCCACTCGTGCTCGGATGGACGATGTCGGCCTTTTTTTTGTACCTCCAAAATCCTCATTAAACAGGGGCCTGCCCGGTCTCTGAGTTCTTAGTTTCATCTTTTCCCCGTGGCTCTCTGATGATAGACAATTAATCAGTCTCTCCATTGAAGAGAAAGACTGCGGCTCGTTTCCCCCTTGATGCTAGGTACCTGTTTTCAAGGAAACGGTGGTACCCAGCATGCTTCCCCACTCGTTACTACTATTACTCCTGCATCTCTTTGCCGTTTCTGCAGTAAGCGCGAATGCTGCCCGTTCCAGCGATGGACATGATAAAGGCAAAGGAGGACAGAGACCTCCCTACAAGGATCCCAATCTCTCCGTGGACGAGCGGGTCGCGGACCTCCTGGCGCGGATGACGATCGAGGATAAGATGGCTCAGTTGATGCAGGGTAGGCATACACCCACTTGTCTGGATGGATGAAGGATGCAGCACTGTTTATAAGCTTCTAGCTCTATCTATCAGTTTTCGACTTGAAAGCTTTTTGAACAAACTGTCTGATCATGCGTCAACAGGAGACATCACCAACTGGATGGACCCGACATCCGGAGCGTTCAACTATACCGGGCTCGTGGAGAACATGGAGACGAAAGCGGGGATGTTTTACGGTATGTGTCATAAGACTGCCACGCTTGTGCTGGTTATGAAGGAAATATAGACTGACTAGCTGCGATTTTATTTATCCAGTTGGATACCCCGTTCCCTGGGACTGGATCGCAACGAACGTGAAACGGGCACAGGATTATCTTCTCGAGAACACTACTCTGGGAATTCCTGCGCTTATTCAGACGGAAGGTGCCTGGCCCTCGTGAGCATATTACACAGTATGGATAAAATCTGACTGGAATTCTAGGTATCCACGGCTTCTTAATTGGAAACGCGACAATCTTCAACTCACCCATCGGATATGGGTGCTCGTGGAACATAAAGGCAAGTTCCGGACATGAATCCCATCGGAAAAAGAAAGAATAAAAGTAACAGGTGTACCACAGCTGGTCGAAACGATGGCCAAGATAATCGGCCAGGAAGCCCGCGCTCTCGGTGTCAACCAACTTTTCGCCCCCGTTGCCGACCTTGCTCGGGAATTGCGGTTCGGTAGGGTAAGAACATGCATATCCAGTCACGATCTACCTGTCAAGCTCGTGTGTAGAAGCGCCTGTCTGACTCTATTCCCACACAGGTCGAAGAGACAACATCTGAGGACCCCTATCTAGCAGGAGAGATCACGTACAGTTATGTGAAGGGGCTGCAGAGTACAAACGTTTCCGCAACGGTCAAGCATTTCGTTGGCTTTAGCATGCCGGAGCAGGGGCTCAATACTGGACCGGTGCATGGAGGGGAGAGGGAGCTTCGCACAACGTCAGTCATCTGTTTTAGCTCCTCCTGTGCTCTTCCTGTAGACTGATGAAGTTCTGATATACAGATGGATGCCTTCATTCAAACGAGCCATCATCGACGGCGGCGCGTGGAGCGTAATGAGCGCTTATCATGCGTAAGAAAGTCTCGACTTTTTATAAATTACAGTTGACCCTGACTATTGATTCTTTCTACCTAGTTACGACGGCATTCCCGCAGTCGCAGACCGCCACACCCTCACGGACATATTGAGAGACGAATGGGGTTACAAGTACTGGGTCACCAGCGACGCGGGAGGGACAGACAGGCTCTGCACGGCGTTCAAGCTCTGCCGGAGCACACCGATCGACTCGGAAGCAGTCACGCTGAAGGCTCTGCCGGCCGGAAATGACGTCGAGATGGGTGGCGGGTCATTGTGAGCTATTTATTAAATATGAGGAACAGCCATTGATAAAGTGATCACTGACTCTGTGGTAGCAACTTCAAGACCATCCCGAAGCTTGTCAAGGACGGAAAGCTCGACATGAAGACGGTCGACACGGCGGTCTCGAGGCTCCTGAGGGCAAAGTTCGAGATGGGCCTCTTTGAGAACCCGTACCCAGCTGCACCGAAGAGCGAGTGGTCCAGTCTCATCCACACCCCCGAGGCACTGCAGGTCGCGAGGGAGCTGGATCGGGAATCTATCGTCCTGCTGGAGAACCACAACGGTACTCTGCCCCTGAAGAAGAGCGGCAGCATCGCGGTCATAGGGCCGATGGCGCATGGGTTCATGAATGTGAGGGAATCCTCATCTCCGGTTTGAATGCTAGACTCGCTCACTCGGAACTATCTATCTAGTACGGCGACTACGTCGTCTTCGAGAGCCAGTGTCGCGGCGTCACCCCCCTCGACGGGATCAAGGCCGCCGTGGGCGACAAGGCCACGGTGAACTATGCCCAGGGGTGCAAGCGCTGGAGTAACGAGCAATCGGGCTTTGCTGAGGCAGTCGAAGCAGCGAAGAAGTCGGACGTTGCCATCGTTGTGGTTGGGACATGGTCCAGAGACCAGAAGGAGCTGTGGGAGGGATACAACGCGACGTATGTATCAACCCAGTTTCTCGGATCGGTCCATAAACACCAAACTACCAAAAAGAATTCCTGACTAAAGGTTATATATACCGCTAGAACCGGCGAACACGTCGACGTCGACACCCTCAACCTCGTCGGCGCCCAGGGACCCCTCGTCAAAGCCATCGCCGCCACGGGCGTCCCAACCGTCGTCGTCTTCTCCTCCGGCAAGCCCATCTCCGAGCCCTGGATCGCCAACTCCACCGCCGCCCTGCTGCAGCAGTTCTACCCCTCCGAACAGGGCGGACACGCCCTCGCCGACGTCCTCTTCGGCGACTACGACCCCTCGGGCCGGCTCTCCGTCAGCTTTCCCCGGGACGTGGGCTCGCTGCCCGTCTTCTACGACTACCTCAACTCGGGCCGGGCCATCACGGATTCGGGATCCATCTACGAGAATGGAACGCTCAGGTTCGGCCACCAGTACGTCCTTGGCTCGCCGCAGCCGTGGTACGCGTTCGGCCACGGCCTGAGCTACGCGACCTTCGAGTACGGGGCCGTCAGGCTGGACCGGACGGCCGCAAGCGTCGGCGACACGGTGACGGTGACCGTCGACGTGCGCAACACCTCCCCCGACGGCCGCGCCGGCGCCGAGGTCGTGCAGGTGTACGTCGCCCCCGACGAACCAGCATCCTCATCGTCGTCCTCCCCCGGGGTAGTGGTCGCGCCGAACCGGCAGCTCAAGGGGTTCGAGAAGGTCACGATCCCCGCGGGCGCGACGGTGACGGTGGAGATTCCGCTACGGGTGGACGCACTGGGGCTGTGGGACGAGCGGATGCGGTATGTGGTTGCGCCGGGGCGGTACGCGGTGCTGGTGGGGAGGAGCGCGGTGGATATCAGGGGGAGGGCGTCGTTTGAGGTTGTTGGGTAGGTACAGTACATACTAGTTTTTTTGTCTTGGCTCGTATTTTTGTTTATGATTTATTTTTGGTATATACTACGTATTGCGGCTCGGAAGGGGCCTGGAATCATTCGTGTGGGATACGATACGAAGCACGGGGGCAAAAATAAGGAGTGAGCGAGTACAGATAGTTCACAGCAGGATAAATATGGAAAAAAATTATACATGACGCCTTCTGCTACTGTATACCTCATTTCCTGATATAAATTTCCCTTCATTAGGCAGAAAGACGGGAAAGTAACAAACAATGGTTATTTACATCTATTCATCTCCTTTTCTTTCCCCTCCCCCGAAGTTAAAAGAAGACACAATTTCTCGAGTTCTAATTAATAGATCAATAAATCCAATTTTTATCCTCTATCTATAGCTACCTACCTACCTAATATACCGTACATACTTGACCCAGCTCATTCAATTGAACCGTTCTCTAAATATCCATGACATGCATACGTTCGTATGTACATACATGAACACGTGCGATACGTGGACTTTTTTGCCGTTGACATCGGAGGGACAGACGTTCCATAGTAAGTAAACTACAGTAATAAGAAGAGCGCAGAGAACAGTTTTATCTGTCTCTCTGCCGCATCTGAAAAAAAAAAAAAAAAAAAAAAAAAAAAAAAAAAAAAAAAAAAAAAAAAAAAAAAAAAAAAAAAAAAAAAAAAAAAAAAAAAAAAAAAAAAAAAAAAAGAGAATAAAAATACAGGACACTGCCCCGCCCTTACCATCCACCCTATCCGGCGACCTAATCTCCGCCATCACGCTCGCCCTTGGTCTCGCCCTCATCTTTCGCGGCCGCAGACGCAGACTCAGACGTCGAGGCAGGGGCAGAGGTAGGTGCAGGAGAAGGGGTGGGAGCGGGAGCAGGAACAGGCGAAGCTGATATACCGTCGGGCTTCTTCGCAGTAGCAGTGGCGGCAGCAGCAGCAGTAAGAGTCGCCGCCGCCGCCGCACCAGCGCCGCCGTTCGCTGCCGGGTTCGAAGAAGAAGAAGAAGAAGCTTCACCGCTCCGTCTCGTTTTGGCGCCTTCTTTGAGCTTCTCCCACCGCTCGCGGTACCGGCCCAGTACCGTCTTCAGCTTCTCGTTCTCGCGGCCGACTCTCTCGAGCTCTTTCTGGCTCTGTCGGACCAGCTCCTCCAGCTCCTTGATCCGCTGCTCTGCGTTTGCGGGTGCCGGGGATGCCGGAGAAGTAGACGCGGCCGGGGAGTGCTGACGCGGTGAGGCGGCGGCGTTCTGGTGTTGCATCGCTTTCAGAGATTGCTGCAGGGCCATGGAGGAGGACTGCGCGTTGACCTCCCACATGTGCAGGCGTTTGGAGAGGTTGTCGGAGAGGTGTCTCAGGGCTTCGTTCTCCATCTGCAACTCCTCCATCGTCTTGGCGGCGGCGCCGCGGCCCGCCTTGTTGTTGCCCTTGGCTCCGGAGCTGAAGGTGTGTAGCATCTCCGGGGACGACGGGGTCTCCCGGGCGTCGACGAAATCTTCGTCCCCGTCCTCGACGCTGCTGTTTCTCCGGGCTTCCCTCTCCGCTCGCGAGAGGATCCCCGCGTAGGAAACTGTGCCGCCGGTCGTGGGGACGACGTAGAACGACTCCGCGGTGCTCCCGGGCGTGCCGCCGCCGTTCGTGTCGCGGATGGCTTTCAGAGCGGCGCGCGAGAAGATTTTGTTGACGTCTGGTTCGGTGGATATGCTGGAGCGGTCTGGGACTGCGTTATATCGGTCCACTTTCGTGTCTGCGGCAGATTTCTGTCGACCAGGGTCCGGCTGCGTGGACACATCCGAGCCCAGGGGAAGGCCTGCAAACGCCAGAGGAGCGGACAGCTTGGAGATGAGGCCTTCAAATGTGGAGTAGAAACGCTGGAATGGGTCATCTGTCGGCAGTCTCCCTCTCTGTCGCGGGGGTTCTTCACCTGCGTCGGGCGGGACAATCTGCTGCGACGTGATCTCCGTAGGACTGATCTGGGGCGGGGACCAGGGCTGCTTGGGAGCAGACACGCGGCCCGAACGTTCCCTGCCTCCACCCTGGGAGTGTGCGTCTCGCAGTCTTGCGTCTCCCGTCCTTGTCCTCTGCGCCTCGGCCATCTTGGCCCCGGCATGCTGGGAGGAAAGCGTAGGCGATGCGGGGGTCCCGCGACGCGGATGGGAGGGTATTCCCCGTGCTGATGCTAGATTACTCGCGAGCGACGATGCCTCTCTCTGTAGAGACCGGCCATGTCCGGTTAATCTTGGTGGTTGCTGTTGGGTATCGGGGGCGGCGGTCGGAGTCTTGGGGGCTGCTGTAGGGTCGGGCGTCTGGGCCTGGGAAACGGCCTGAGCCTGCGCAGGAGCTGAAGGCTCTGTGCCCGCAGTGCTTGCAGGGTGTTCATGCTGGAAGCGGAGGATCTGGGCAAGTTTCTTGTGGTGTTGCTCAAGCAGCTGGAGCGTCCGGAGAGCCTGCCGCATCGACGGGTTAGGATCGCATTCTCATATCGAACGGACGTGAGAGACCATACCTCTAGATCCGAGGTGCCCTGGCTCGCGATCGCAAACTCTCCTGCGGCGAGATCATGCTCCTCGCTGGCTGCCAGGGGGTTCGACTTGCGAGTCTCGAAGAGGGCGTTCCGTGCATGGGTATGGGCCTGCGGCGGCGAGGATCAGCATCCGTGCGCGGAGACAGGGCACGGAAAGGCATACCAAGGTCAGGGGAGCGGTCTCCATTGCTTTTGGAGCCTCTCAGGAGCAGCACGGCCGTTGGGAGGAGATGCTGGAGAGGGCAGCCCGGGAGCGCGAGCGTGAGAGAGCGCGAGACGCTTGTGACGCCATACCGCTGCTTGCGTCTGGATGCGGCAGGCGGGTCACGTGCGGCGGAGCGGTCTAGGGCGCGCCGGCGGGTACATCGGTGGTACTTGCGCGGCCGGCGCCGCCTCCGCGCGCCGCGAGGTTCCCGCCAGGTCACTCCCAGCCGCCGCCCAGACCCCCCGCAGCGCCCTTCGGGGGCTTCAGGAGAGCAGGCTGAAGCCGCCGGCGCCGACCCCCAGTCTTCTCCTCGCCGCCGTCCCTGCTCCCCCCGTCTCGTCTCCCAGCTCCCTCGCAGGCTGGACGGGCGATGCTGCTGCATTGCTCTTGTCTGCTGCTGTCTCCAGCGTGGATCTCCTCCGTCCCGACCTACGGCACCCCGTCGATGATTGCTCGATGCTCTCCGCTGCTGTCCCGTTGATGGCCATGTCTCTGGACCTCTGAACCCTCCTCTGCGAGCCCCCGAGTGTCTCTCCCCCTGCGCAGGCGCCCTTATTCCTTTATTAGAGACGAACGGTTCGGTTGCTTGGGATCCTCTTCGTCACCGATCCAGATCCATCGGAGAAGGAGGACAGGCGGAGATCCATGGACAACGCTTCGCAGGACGGCTCTCCCGCCCCCTCGCCCGCGGGCCTGAAGAAGGTCTTCAGCAGGCCCAGCCGCAATTGGACGACAAACGACTTCGAGAGCATGAGCAGCTCCGGCCGGAGCGCCAGCGTCCGGCCGTCGTCGGTCGATTCCAACGGAGACCAACCAAGGCCGCAAACCAGCGGGGGCGCGGACGACTCCGCCAAGGGGATATCGAAGCTGCTGCCAGGCGCTCGACGGAGACGACGAAAGAGACAGGGCACGGAGTCCTCCGTGCTGCTGACGGTGGACGATGACAGCGGGATGCAGCGGTCGAGGGCCAAGTCTCTCGACGAGGCTTCCGTCTCCGCCGCTTCGTCGGTCAATGGCCCAGCCGACAACGAGGCGGCTGACAACCTGCTGTCCGATGATTCTGACCCTGAGGCGTAAGTTTCCTCTGTTCTCTCGGGACCTCTGTTTGCCCCTGATGTCTCTTGATAAACGGCTGTCCTGATCTACCACTCCTAAGTCTTTGAAGCTCTTCGGAGAAATTCCATTGGCCTGTCTTCTCAATCGAAATGTCTGATCACGTTCACTAACATCGATGCCTTCAGCACGCCCCCTCTCGCCTCCCACAACTCTGATACCGGTTTTTATACTTCAACCTCACCCCTAATCACTACGACCCACGTCGACGACGATGACCCCGACGCAGCACCTGCTAACCCGAAAGCCGCAATGATCACTCCCAATCTCCATGCATCTGAATCGACACCTGACTTGAGCCTGAAAACTTTTACACATGACTCGATGCTCGATGCTCCGGTAGACAACGCCAAAAGAAGAGGCGTCTCTCCTGGGAGAAGGCTAAAGGATGCCTTCACGCCCTCTCAAGACCAGAAAAGCGTCACTAGCAGTCCGGAACGCACATCTGCAAAGTCGACAGGAGGCAAAGAAGGACGGAGTCTCTTTGGGAATCGCGGCAGGAAAAACAGCCTTCCGGCAAAGCGAGCTGCCAAGGCGGCCGAAAGTCCAACACCCCCTGTACCAAAGCCAATTCGTATAGACAATGTAACGCCTACCAAGGCGCCTGCGACAGACGCTGGCCCGAGGACGCCTCCCGCAGAGAGCGGGCCGGCGCCTGCTACAACTGTTACCCCGCCTACGCCGACAGAGGTCTCCCAAGTGGTAACTTCGGAGGTTACGGCTTCTCCGGAGGCAGTGCAGAGTCCGGAGAATCTGCCACCTGATATCGTTGTTAGTCCTTCTGGAAACACGACGTCTCACCGACGCGCCCGTTCCGCCTCCGCAGCTAATCAGCCCAGTAAGCTGTCAAACCCTGTAAGCCTAGACGCTGCTGTCGAGGAGGCAAAAGCATCGGCTCCGAAGACGCCTTCTGCTCTGCAAACCGGATTCTTTTCATCCATGTTTTCTGCTGCCCAGAATGCGATAAGTAATAGTCTAAATGCGCAGGCCAGGATCCGCAGTGCGACGCAACCTGCACCTGCTCACACAGAGAAGCTCACAGTAGACGGCACAGCGGATGAGGATGCGCAGTCAGGCGGTCGGAATTCATCCGAGGTGAAAAAGGAACTGGCTGTCGATACCCTGGGGATGGGGGATCTGAATCTGAGCCACTTTGAGACAGATGCGGCCCCCGGCGGCGTCGTCACAACGAAGGACGGTATCGTCATCACGAGGCCGGATGCGGCTATTGAGAGCCGCAAGAACATGACTGCGTTGCAGCGAGATGAGCTGGCTGCGAGGATTGAGGACATGCGAGTCGCTCAAGCCATTTCCATGGCATATGAGAAGCCGGCCGAAGTCACATCAGCTACACCGCCCCTGGCGCCCGGAGATGGTCTTGAAGTTCGTCCCAGTGCTGCAATAGCAAGAGATGGCAGCGGAGACCAGGCGTCTGCAAATGGCAGCATCTTCGAAGGCGAAACCGGCGCTGGATCGAAACGGAGCGAGAGTGGTCGCGATCGTCCGTCAAAACGCCGTCCGAGAGGCTCTTCCGGGGCGACTGGGTCTTCTGCCGGTGCCACTGGCGCCAGTGCAACGGCCGTGGGTATTTCAGGTGCTAACACGAGTGCACCACGCCTAACGGGGTTTGCTGTAGCCAGCAAGAAGCGGAACAGGGATTTCCACCAACTGTTCCGCAGTGTCCCTGAAGATGATTATCTGATCGAGGATTACAGCTGCGCGTTGCAGCGAGAGATCATCCTCGCTGGCCGGATCTACATATCAGAAGGCCACATCTGTTTCTCCAGCAATATCCTTGGCTGGGTAACCACTCTTGTCATCAGTTTCGACGAGATCGTGGCGATAGAGAAGGAGACGACTGCTATGGTGTTTCCCAATGCTATTGCAATCCAGACCCTTCATGCACGACATACGTTCCGAAGCCTGCTTAGTCGAGAGTCTACGTATGATTTGATGGTCAATATATGGAAGATCAATCATCCATCGCTGAAGAGTTCTGTCAACGGAACGCGGATCGATCAGGGTACCGGCGATAAGACTGAGAAGGCGGACGATAGTGCAGGCAGTGATGAGTCAGATGAAGAAGACGAAGTCTACGATGAGGATGAGGAAGGCGATGCTGCAGACAGTTATATGGAGGCGGGCGACGGAAGCGCTGGAAGCGAGAAGGCTGAGTCGATAAAGCCGCTCAGTCGCAAGGCATCGGGCCTCGTGAATAACGGAAATGGTCCATCATCGTCATCTACCAACCTTGCAGCAGACACAAAGGGCGGCGATACAGCTGGGGCTGCTGGCGCGGATGCAGCTGCGGACTTCCCAGGTCCAGCCACTCACCCACCAACCGAGTTTAACGACCCCTCCGGGCGCTACGAGAAAGTCGTCAAAGACGAAGTCATCCCTGCTCCTCTTGGCAAGATATACTCGCTGGTCTTTGGACCTGCCTCTGGCGCTTTCATGAGCAAGTTCCTCGTTGAGGACCAGAAAGCGACTGAGCTGCAGTTTGAAGATGACAAGAAGGGTTTGACGAATGAGAACAAGACCAGACAATATTCGTACATCAAGCCCCTCAATGGGTCAATCGGGCCAAAACAAACCAAGTGTATCAGTACCGAGACCTTGGATTTCTTTGACCTGGAAAAGGCCGTCCTTGTGACGCTGTCGACGCAGACGCCCGATGTTCCGAGTGGAAATGTGTTTTGCGTAAAGACCAAATATCTCTTCACGTGGGCACCGGGCAACGCGACACGATTTTTCATGTCTTGCACGATTGAGTGGTCTGGAAAGAGCTGGATCAAAGGTAAGCTCATCCTATATTCTCAGGCGAAAGGGAACCTGCTAACAATATCGTAGGTCCTATTGAAAAAGGCGCGAATGAAGGTCAGGTTAGTTTTGGCAACGACCTTGTAAGAGCTTTGAAGGCCGCCGTTGGTACCCCCGCTCAGCCCAATGGTGCACCCAAGAGTAAAGGAAAGGGAGGCAAGGGCAAGCGTAAGAAGGGAGATACTGCCGCTCCGGCTGAGGCTGCTGCTGCTGCTGCTGAGAGTGCAGCGCCCGAAGCTAGCAAGCAGGAAGCGGAAAACTGGGGGATGTTCGAGCCGCTTCGTGCGCCACTTGCTCCTGTTGTCAGCGTCGTGAAGCCCCTCCTGAAGCCCCTCTGGAACGGGAACGTTGCTGTTGGGGTTATTGCCTTTCTCTTATTTATGATCTTCATTCGAGGCTCTTCGAGCCCGCCTCCAGTATCACATGGAGTGGCCTATCCCGGATTGACCATTCCGCAGCGTCTCGCCGCCTACGAGGAGATGTGGCGCAGGGAGGAGAGTGAGCTGTGGAACTGGCTGGAAGAAAGGGTGGGCTTGGACGGGCTGAACTTCCCGGTCGTCGATACAACAAGCCATGAGTCGCTAGCGCGTCAGAGAGAGCAGCGCCGGAGACTCCGCGCGGGGAGAGACCTGGCGGCCAGGATGAACGAGGAGCGGATGTCCGAGCGGGAGATGGACCATGCGATCCGCGTAGTGCGCGAACGGCTCGAGGTCCTGGAAGAGGTGATGAGGAAACGGAAGTTGCAACGGCAACAGGACGAGGATGAGATGGCCCATTCTGAGTTGAAAGCATAAAAATGTCGAATCAACAACGCAAATGTGGCATCGGATGATGATCATAACAGTACCCACGGAAACAGACCTATACCCTACCTGCCTTTGGGAGAGAGTTTCTCATATGTTCGTTACATATTACCCCAACAGTGTCTATCACTTTGACCTTTTTTCTCGTTTTATTTCTCCCTTTGTTTTATTACTATACCAGCGGAGCGAGCGATATGGGGCATTAACTACACCTATGTGTTGACTGTTGAGTCTTTTTTCCCCTGTTGTCTTTATCTCCCATTTTACTCCTTTTTTGAGTAGTCTCGTCTGTTTTCCGGACTGGACTGGAGAGTTGTTTTTGCTGCATTGCGTTCTCATTTCGCTTTATTTCATCTCTGCTTGTGCAGCGGGGGTTACTACCACTACCATGTTGCATTTTTGTTGTTGTTCTGTTCTGCTGCTGTGTACGTTTGTTTTCGTTCGTGTGTGTGTGTGTGTGTGTGTGTGTGTGTGTACTGTATAGAAAGTGACAACTGATACCTAGTAGTAGGGCCTTGAACAGAATTTCATCTTTTTTATTTATTTCGCTGTTTGATACATATTGGTTTTATACTCGTCTGATATTCCTTTTTCCTGTACTAAATTAAAATGCAGAAAAAAAAAGTGTAAGTAAACAAGTATCCACGAAGCCCAGCTGACCTGAACGGGACTGAACTGGCTTGCTTGCTGGTCATGCCTTGTCTTGCCTTGAGTGGATTGCAGCGAGCGAACATGGCTCCTGATCTGACCTGACCTGATCCTGATCCATTCAACTCGATCAAAACTGACTGGCTCTACATTTAATTTGAACTCTGACTGAGAGAGAGGAGTTGTCCGATCAAGATCTGCTACAAGGATATATTAGGTATCTACTAGTACTAGTATCAGCAAACAGGTCAGGTACAGTACTGTACAGTACCTACTACCTAAGTAACGTGACACTAGTTCCTTCCTATGTACATGGGTAGGTGTGCAGGAGCAATCGGCAGGAGGAATTGGAAGGAAAAACCAGAAATCTGCATGCATCTTCATGGATGCCACTGAATAACTCTGAACCCCGCGGATACCAGCGCTCCCGGAAGTTGAAGCCAAACCACCTAAAAACCACGGCTTTAAGTGAGCCTGGGTTGTGGGCGAGAAAGTAACAGTTGGTCCCTTTTCTCTCTCTATATATATGGGTCTCTAGGCTGCAGTACGCAGTATATACAGAGTATTTATAAACTGCCGCCTGCGTATTGCATTCCCGGTCTGGCAATTGTTACGATGATCATGAACGATGCAGGGGAAAAAAAGTACGGAGTAGACAGGTACATAGTGCGCTGGGGTATCTATTGTTGTATGAGACACGAGTACATTTGAGAATCGAATCGAATCAATCCACCGTTCCTGTGGGAATTAAAAATCTGTATATGTAAGAGAGAGAGAGAGAGAAAAATAATACCCAGCCAGCCCTCTACCCATATATGTACCTGTAGACCGACCACCCAAAAAGGCTGTGCAAAAATTGATCAGACACCCACGCCTTCCTCTAGGTTCATGAACAGTCCATATCCTGAACTCCGTATCCGTGTCGTTCAATTGGAGTAAATGTACAATGTCCTAAGAGAAGAATAATGGTTCCCATGTATACCGATATATAGCCCTATTCCTGGTTTATCCTTGACCCAAGCATGTCGTATGTTAGACCGTCATGTCGTATCGTACGTCATATCGCATTGTAAATGTACATGGCAGAAGATTCATCGTCATCAGTCGTGAGGTTTGGCTGTTTATTCGAATCGACCCGTTCAGGTGCCGGGATACGGCTGAGGACGCTCCAAGGCCGCGTTCCGCCGCTCTTCTTTCTTCCGCCTCTTCTCCATCTTGCGCATCGCCTCCTGCGTCAGCTGTTGCCGGAACAGCCGCTCCACGACGTCCTTCTTGCGCGTCATCCGGTCCCCGATAATGATCAGCAGGCCTGCTGTGACGTTGCACGTGATCGAGCAGCACAGGATCACCGTCGTCAGCGCGAAAGGCCGCACGTGGTAGTTGATCCCCCATGTGCAGGCGCCGAGCGTGATTTGGAATATCGAGTGGAAGTCGAGCAGGATGACGATGGCGATGAGGAAGCGGAGAGGGAACGCGTAGTGCGTCGTCGTCTCGTGGGGCTTGTAGAAGGTGTGAGACTTGGCAAACTTGTTCTGGTGGTGCTCAAGCTTTCTCTGCTGGAGTGGGGTCAGCACGCTAAATTCCGGCGGCTGCTGCTTGTCTCCACCCGTGTACTCGATATCGATGTCCTGTTCACGCCGCGTTGGTAGATCGTTTTCGTTCTGCAGTTTGGGAAGCGCCCGCTTCTTTCGTAGCTTCCAGGTGAGGTGATGGTAATAGGCAATATAGATCATATGATAGGTATCGATAGCGCGAAACGGTGCCAGGCCATCGCCCATGATAGCAAAGAGAGCGACGAGAACGTTATCAATGACATTGATGATATACAATTGACGCCCTCCGACGTTGATCCAGCCTGTCGCAGAATCGTGATTAGCTCCAGTCACTCCCGATTAATTCGACTTTGAACGTACCGATAAGGAAGAGCACCCAGGCGAGACCGAAGAGGGTGATGAGCGTCGCATATAAAGTGACAAGGAATCCAAGCGCTAGGCCGAACGTCAGCGTGCTGTCAACGGCAATACTGTGACACGGTAACACGGCTTACGCTTCGTGACGTATTGCCAAAATCCTCGCATCGCGCGCTTGAACTTTGACCGGCGAGAATGCAGCATATGCCTCACGTGGTCGTTCAACTCCCGTACATCTTCCACAGTCCAGCCCTCGAGAGAGCTTCCCTCTGGCAAGACCGCAAATTTTGACTCACTGAGTACGGACGAAATAGTACTGAGCCTACGCAAATGCTCCGTTGGAGGGTGATCCTTGTCCGATGGCTGATCTGCCGGTTCAAGCTCATACTCCTCGCTCGTCGCCGTCTCGGCCTTCGAGGTTTCGGACTCATGCCGCGTGAGGGTATACGTCGGCATGCGGTTCACAAACCTGCCCAGGTCGGGGACGAAAAGCGAGTTCTGAACATTGGTAAGGGTGGACAGGGTCGAAATCTCCGGGTCTGCTCTTGGGTCAGCTCTGGGTTGAGACCTTCCCGGTCCGAGGTATTACGCACCGACGACGTCCAGAAAATCAACAATGCGCGGATCATACTCGTTTGCCCTTGGATACTCGCCATCCCCTTGAGTCGGCGCGGCAGCCTCGCCGCCAGCGGTAGATACGCGGTTCCAGTGAAACCTCCCCGCAAGAGCTGCTATGCTAGCTCGACGCAGCACGCTCCTGCCGCCAGGGCCCGCCGTCGGAGGCGGCGGAGCCAGATGTTCAGAAGCGCGGGGGAAAGGATATGCGCCGGAACTCAAATTGGATGCTTCTTCCGTTAAAGGAATCGTCTGCAACTGCGACTCTCCTGTCTCCAGCCTGGAGAGAACGATCTCGGGAGGCGCAGACCACCGCCCAGGTCTGGGTTCTGAGGTGCTGCGACGGCGCGTCGACGACGGCCAGTTCTCTTTCTCCGCTCGGGATGAACTGGGAAGGTCCTGTCCGTTGACCTGGATCTGCGGGCGATTGCTCACAGAGGACGTTGAGGGCAACCGCCGTATCCGTATACTCGGCTGCCGCGAGGGTTGGGAGCCGGCCGGGATTTGGAGGTATGATGACGTCGCTCTGGACGTCGAAGGGTCCCCCGGCAGCAGATGGGTATTTGTGGCATCATCATTGGCACCCTCGGTCTTCTCAATGTGATCCATGGGGCTGATGAAGGTGCAGGGCTCCGACCTGGAGGGGAGAACCGGAGGGAGGGGAAGTTCGGTATAAGGGCAGTCTCGTGGAGGAGGGCGGCGGTACCGAGCATGACTAAGCAGCCGCGGAGCCAAAGAGAAAGCTTGTCGATATGATAAGACGGCGGGGCCAAGAGATCGTCTTCATGTGCCTGTCCGCTGCATGCAGTGTTATAACCGGACGGAAGGGAGGGTCGGAAATGGAATAAAGGAACGGAAGAAGGACGGAGAAGTCTCTTTAAAGGTGGTGTCGGGTAGGATTGCTATGAACCGTAGATACATACCTGGTTTGGTAGCTCACACAATTGAACTATTCTCCGTCCTCAGGCGATCAGTTTGGGGAACATTCTTCAGGTTCTTTGGGGAGTTGGCTATGAAAGATGTTCCCATGCCTGCTTGCAGATAAAGAAGCTTGTGGACCAAGGCAGTCTGTGCACACATTTGCCTCCGGCAACTAAATGTCCGCACTATCATCTGTATATTACAGGAAGAATGTTCAAGTGTAGCTGAAACATCCAGTTTCCAGACATGAGATCCCTGGCCTCCATGTCTGTATTTTCACTTGAAACCTGTTACCAGCTTTCATTGTCGTCGTCCAGGCTGCCAGTTAATGGGACCCGCGTCTCTAACCATCTGCAGGAGGTAACAGTCTGTTGGAACGCAGGAGTTCTTATCTCCCTGGCGTCCACCTCACATCTCCATTCCCATACAGACTTGCATCCTCTAGAAAAGTCATTGTCTCCTTTTTCATATAGACACTGTCACGATGAATCCTGCGGTTCCCGTCATCATCTTGGATGACGACGAAGATGATGATGTCCAGATAACAGAGGTTCGGCAGGTACAACACCGCAAACATCAACAGGAAGATGGCACCAAAGCGGTCAGAGACAAGGAGAATCTGGGAGGCTGTAGGCAGTCCTTGTCCCTATCCAGTATGTCTTTTCTCCTTTTCATGCCAGGGATTTGTCTCGAAGACACTCCCGAAGTTCCTAATCAGAGTAGCCTAAAATGATATTCACGTTCTGATTAGATGGAGAAGGTGCCCCTGACCTCAAGGGTCCCGAGCAGACGCGGAGAGACCGAGAACTCGTTCCATATCGAAATGAAAACACCAGAGCCAACAGAGATACCGTCAGCAGTCCCGAGCTGTCAGTCATACCTGTGAAGAACATAGGGACACCAATCGAGAAGGAGCTTCAGACAAGACCGCAAACATCTGTCATCGTGAAACGGAAACGATCACAGTCACCCGACTCGGTCCGCAAGAACCAGCGATTATCGACCCAGAACTGTTCGCATCAGGATGATCCTCAAAAAGACCAGTCTTTCGATCAGGAAGATCATCTAACGAGGGACAACAAAGTACCCACGTCCTCTGGGGATGTGGATGGCCCTTACACAGCTAAATTCTTCATTGACATGGTAGACACGATTGCCAATCTCTTCCCTTTTAAGGAATTTGCTCGAGATCACAACTGCACGACCAGAGAAGTCTCCCGCGCCATAAGTGCTGTGGTGGTCAGTCCGCTCATGAACCCAGATCTGGAAATGCTTCAAGACCGTTGCCGGAACTGTTTCGCGGAAAACGGCCGGAACATGATCAACAAGTGGGAAAAGCGGTACATGGACATGATACGTACAAGCAACAATGGTCTTGACGGAGCTTGCGATGAAAAGGAGACCGAAAGAGATCCGAAGAAGGGGGCTTCTGAAGATAAATCATCAGCAGCTCAGGAAGACAGCACAATAGAAAGCGAGGATACGAAACCTCCTCGGCGTCTAACGGGGATCTTCTCGAGTGTTGGAATGGCGAATGTGTTTAATACTGGTTCTCCTAGTCTACCTACTGCAGAGCCACACACTTTGAGGCAAGCGCCGCTCCGTGGCATACGAACTGGTCTGTCGCTTGCACATCCACTCCAAGTGGATACATCGCGGCATACACCTTTCCAAACAGCGGGACCACAAAGCTCGGGGCCAGCAAGGCGTTGGGTGAAGAAGGACTGTTTCGGTACTTATGTCGATATTTCTCCCCCCGACTCGGGGCCCCTGATAACGGTGAGAATACCGCCTAGACCGAACGCTCCTAGGTTGCAGCTTCCTCGGTTACGCAGCAACTTCGCGCCGAACAGCACCTACGCCAACGACAGCTATGAAGCCAGAGTAAATCTGGAGGCTGAGGCACAGTCAAGAGAGATCTCGTCTGGCGGAGTACAAAGCGCCACGGAGAGGAATGTGTCAGGGGAAGACAGAGGCAGCGATACGACCCCAGAGCATACCGCAGCTGAAAGCATGATAGCCGGCTTTTCGTCTCTGGACTTGGACAGCGTCGAAAGCCGTGAGACGAGTCAGGGAGGCTAATCTCAGAGGGAGCCGTGAGAGAAAACAACTCTGTTGAAGCTGATGCAGGTAACGGGCCAAGAGAAATGTAGTTAGTAGGTAATTTGAAACAGCAGTCGATTCTGTAGCAGACTTCAATTGCCTTGAAGTTAACGTCTACTTCGCAGTTGCAAAATCATCAGCTTCCCGATGGACTTATCTGGAAACCTGTACGGAATAGTACACGAGTCCTCATGATTTGAATCAAGACGAGGTGCCCTGGACAAAGTGCTCCGTGCAATTATTTTAATCCTCATGATGATGTCTGACAGTCCCTATTTGCATGTCAAATAGTAACTGTGAGCGCATAAGCTTTCCCTCGCCCACAGCGTTCTATGGAACCACTCTCGGGAGCATCCTGTCATCCCTGACGACATGTACAGCGTATCACCCACTTACATTGACATGACATGGGACTCAAACGCAAGGATGTCTTGTCTCGAAGTCGTCCTACTCAGACTTAGTTATGGCCAGCTGGATATTCTTATTGTAGTGTTATTGGCCCATAAGATAGGCCATCCACGAGATAGAAACGCTGGCAGCAGCTGGATAAGGGGTCACGAGCGTCTCGCATGGTACTGAAGGCATAGCAGAACTGAGATCCGGATCACTTGCTATGGTCTGATACATAAGTGGGACAGAGGGAGGAGCACCCGGATGTCTAAGGGTCGACGGCTGCCCGAGCTTGTTGCAGAGACGGGAAACTCTCCGTCTCGGGGCTGACAAAGCAGACGCAGGCACGTCGACTCGAGCGGATGCAGGAACAAGATGCGGAGCGCCCTTCCCAGACTCGGTAAACAGACGACCAACCTTGGAAGCGTCGACAGCAACGCCCTGGGGCAAGCCTCATGGACGCTCGACCATGTGGCAAGTGGCGCTCTGGGAGTGGCGTGGATGCGAGAGACGGCAGAAACGGTTGTTCCTCGTCGACTCCTGTAGGTACCAGCAGGTATGTGCTGGACATGCAGGCCAGGGGGCTGGTGAGGTTCTTGGAGCCACGGCGACGATCTGCAGAGGCATTATGTATCCAATCACTGTGCTGAAACCGATGATGCCGGACCGTGTGCTCACTGTGTGGAATATGGAAGAAACACACACCAACCACACATCCCATTCGTGCTCCGTGCAGAGAAAAGTGTATGCACCTGGCCAGTCCGTTGACCTGGTTCTCCAGCAGTGGTGGCGGGTGGGATGTGTGGAGGGACGAGGAAGGATGGAGAGGTGCAGGTCAGCAGAGCCGTGGGCGCGAGGGAACGCACCGAACACCGCTAGAAGCGCCCGTGGCTGGCGGGGGGTGTGGCGCTCGCTTAGCCCGACGCCCGCGACCCCGAGGCCCCTCTCGCTGCCCGCGCCGCCGCCCAGCCCCGCTGACAGCTGGCGCTGCGAGGCTGGTGCCCGCCACCCCGTCTCGGTTTAGCGCGGCCCTGTGCCTCGCCTGCCCTTTTTTCTCTCCTTCTCCCCTTCTCCATCCCCAGCCAGACCTCAACCTTCCCAAAGGCATCAGCGCTTCCCGTTCATCGCTCTCCTCCCACCCTTCAAGTATCTAGGGCACCAAGCTACCCTTTTCCCCCCTCATCAAGTTTCTCCCGCAAAAAGGCAGCCTTCAGCTTCCTGAGTCACTTTCCACACGGTCAGCTCACTTCGTCAACGTCAACCCGACCTCGTGTCCTCAGCCTTCAACATGTCCACTGCCGTCGACAACCTCGCCGACAACCTCGCTTCCACCACCATCCAGGAGCCCGCCAACGGCACCGCCCCGGCCCCTGCTCAGGCAGACGCTGCGGCCGCCAGTGCCGATGAGGGACGTCGGCTGTACATTGGGAACCTCGCGTACGCGACCACTGAGGGGGAACTCAAGGAGTTCTTCAAGAACTACACCATGTGAGTGCCTCCCGTCACCTCACTTTGCGCACACTTTGGCGTCATCCGCGGGCAGGGGAAGGGCGTCAAGTGCAGTTGTGCAACGGCTGGCTGCGTGGCGCCGGTGTGCCCACATGGCATGCGCTGGCTAGCCGCCGGGCAGCACATACTGCGGTCCTTCACCGCTCTGGGACATAGTGCACCACCGGAGGGGTTTGAGGAATTGCATGCTAACATCCAGCGACAACAGTGAAAGCACCTCCATCCCTGTCAACCCACGCACCAACCGCCCGGTTGGCTATGCGTTTGTCGACCTTGCCACCGCCCAGGAGGCTCAGCGCGCGATTGCGGAGCTGTCTGGCAAGGAGATCCTCGACCGCAAGGTCTCCGTCCAGCTTGCCCGCAAGCCTGAGCCCGCTGAAGCCAAGGCGGAGGGTGCTGTGAGTGGTGCTGAGGGTACTACCGGCACCGAGGGCCGCAAGAGGGGTTCTGGCCGCGGACGTGGCCGTGGCCGGGGCCGTGGAGGCCGCTTCAGAGGTGGAGGCCGCGCTGGCGCTGTAAGTAGAGCCCTCTCCGTCAAACTCTTGTCCTCTCCTTCCAAGTCGGGAAATTTGGAAGAGTCGACCGTCTTGCTGACCCCTTCGTCCAGGCTCAACGACAGGCTCAGAACGGTGCAGCTGCCGGGGCTGCTGCCACTCAGACCGCGCCTCTGACCGAAGTCACCAACGAGAACAACACCGCCGCTGCCACTGAGACCCCCAAGGCGCCCACCACCAAGCCTCGCGGCCGTCCTCAGAAGCAGCGTGGTCCTCCAGAGAATGGTATCCCCTCCAAGACCAAGGTCATGGTTGCCAACCTGCCCTACGATCTGAGTGAGGAGAAGGTATGTCGCGCGGACCAGCCTTTCCCCCTGTCTGTGACGGGTGCGTGCTAACTTTCCCCCAGCTGAAGGAGCTCTTCGCCGCGTACGAGCCGGTCTCGGCCAAGATCGCCCTGCGCCCCATCCCTCGTTTCATGGTCAAGAAGCTGCAGGCTCGTAACGAGCCCCGCAAGGGCCGTGGATTCGGCTTCGTGACCCTCGGCTCTGAGGCACTCCAGGAGAAGGCCGTCAAGGAGATGAACGGGAAGGTCATCGAGGGACGTGAGATCGCCGTCAAGGTGGCCATCGACAGCCCCGGCAAGGAGGACAGTGCTCCAGCTCCGGCCCCCGCTGCGGCGGAGCAGAAGCCTGCCGAGGAGGCTGCCGCCCCGGCCGCAGAGAACGCAACCCCGGCTGCTGCTGCCGCCTAAATGACAAGATCGTTCCAGCCCAGAACGATGATGCACTCGTGAGAACAGGGGATGTGGCGGGACATGACCATCGGATAGATATTTTCATAGTGAGCATCGAAAGATGCGGTTTTAAGCTGTGGATATCTTTATTCTTCGATATGGTCATAGGGGATGATGAAACGTGATGTGTTCACCGGTTAATGGAGACATTAATCCGGGGAACAGACGACTGATTGACGGGAACCACCTTTTACGATTCTTGCCTTCTATTGCGGCTGTATCTTAGCGACCATTTAACTTAACGATTTGCCTCAAGGCCGGCCTTGTCGAGGTGTCTCCAGGCGCACTCCACCTTTATGTGTAGAACCGTACCTGTAGGGAACTAGTCCACGGCGATCATCGTCGTGATCGACACTACTGTAACAAGCATATCATCCCCGGTCGAGCCATGGGCCTCTGGTGCGACGGGCTCCACACTGTCGTGCGCGGAGCCTTGGCGCCAGGCCAGGGTCTGCATGTCGCCGCGCCGGGGCGTGAGTCTATCCAGAACGCTGCCGTGCCGACCCGACACGCTTCTCGAGGCCCTTGCCCCCCTTGATTATCGTTATCGTTATTATATGACCAGGTTATCCGTCTCTCGAGCCACCGGTCCCCGTCTCTCTGCCTATCGTGCCGGTATTCTTCTGGGGCCGCGGATCAGCAGGAGCACGGAGGGACTAATCCCCTTGAGACCTGTGGATTCCAAGACGCACGGGTGTCTCTGCAGATAAAATCTCTCGAGGCGCTGTGTTCGCGACCCCAGAGCGACTCTTGCCGCAGTGGTCCTCTTCAATTGAGTCCTTATCCCTGTGTGAACCTCGACGTGAACCCCCGTCTGCGAACATGTCCAAGACGTGGGAGGTAGATCCGGAGACGAGGACGAAGGTACCGTTCCGTTCGCCCTGACTTCGATATGGATTGGCTAGCTAACGCATCGTCTCCGCTACTGGTATATACAGCTCCTCCAGATCTCCAAGACGAACGGGAATGACCGATGTTGCGACTGCGGTGCGCCTTCGCCTCAGTGGGTTCGTCATGCGCTCTCCTTATCTAACCCCTTTACATACGAGATCTATGGAGGATCCTGATAACCAGATTTTGTTGCGGTTTCGCTCCAGGCCTCCCCCAAATTCGGTATCTTCATCTGCCTCAACTGCGCCGGCACCCACCGCGGCCTGGGCGTACACATCTCCTTCGTCCGCTCCATCACCATGGACGCCTTCAAGAGCTCGGAGATCGAGCGCATGGAACACGGTGGCAACGAACCCTGGAAGGCTTTCTTCGACTCGCATCCCATCACGCTCTCCGAGGGGCGCACGTTCGAGGACTCCACGATCAAGGAGCGCTACGAGGGGGAGGTCGGTGAGGAGTACAAGGAGAGGTTGACGGCCAAGGTCGAGGGGAGGGAGTACGTTCCCGGGCAGAAGAGCAATGGGAATAGTGATCATAATAATAAGGCCGCGACGAGCTTAAGGTCCAGCACCCCGCTGTCTGGGCACAGACGGACGGTGTCACCTCCGACCACTCTGGATGATCCGGCGAGCAGGAAGGAGCGCAACGAGGCGTACTTTGCGAAACTGGGTGCTGAGAACGCGATGCGGCCGGACAACCTTCCTCCATCGCAGGGCGGCAAGTACAGTGGGTTCGGGGGCGGGATGCCGACGTCGCCTCGGAGCAGTAGTCAGGAGAGCGGCATCCCGAGCATAGACGAGTTCCAGAGAGACCCCATGGGCGCGCTGTCCAAGGGATTCGGATGGTTCACTTCGGCCGTTGGCAGGGGCGCGAAGACGGTCAACGAGACGTACATCCAGCCCACGGCCAAGTCGGTACGTTGGATGTCTTGCCCCTTTCATCTGAGCTGAATCCCAGCTAAGGGGGGACTGACACCTTGATTCAGATAGCAGAATCCGAACTCGCGGCGCAGGCACGCATCCACGCCGCCCAGGTCGGTCAGACCCTGCAGTCCGGCGCCCGCGGCGCCGCAGAGACCTTCACCCGCTTCGTCGAAGGCCCGGACGAAGGGGGAGGCAGCGCCGCTCGGCGGCGGTTCGAGCCCGAACGCAAGGACTTCTGGGACAACCTTGCTGCCATCGCAGCGCAAGAGAGCCGGAGGAGTACGCCTGGCGCTATCGGGACCACTGCGATGAAGAAGGGACACTCGTCCGGTTCTGGTTCGGGGAGCTTCGGTAGTGGTGGTGGAGTATCGACGGCGAACAACACCACCCCTTCCTCATCCGCAAAGGACGAGTGGACTGATGACTGGTAAGGGATTTTGTTATGTGATGAATGATCTCATAACGGATGTTTTGGATTTTGGATTTTGTACTCGGATCTTTTGCCTGTCACAGTCACCGGCACTGGCACTGTTGGTTTTTGGTTGCCTGTAGACTTTGATCGAACCATCTTCCCATTTTTGTTTGGTTCCGTGGATTATTGGCAACACGTTCTTCTCTTCCTCATCTTGCTGTTTATAAATGTTGCAACGCGTCGCGGATACCACGAAGTTCAACAATTCAATGCATTAGACTCCAGCGCTCCGAATATTCGATTCAGATACTCCTAGAAGCTTACCACCAGACACATTGTTCATACATATAAGACTTAGGGTATAGACCTAGGCATATAACGAAGTTTTTTTTCCCATTATTATCTATTTGTATCAATAATTCCTTCGATCGGATTCGCATCTACATACAACCTTCCTTGATTACCGTAGCTGGGGGGTTAATTATTAAGTAGTACAGCAACTCTTATTATGCAGGTTCATCGTACCGTACATTCATTCATACAACCCTAGGAAAGCACCCATACCGCTCCCATCTCTCAGTTGACTCGTTCGTTAGGAAAGGAAGGTATTTACCTAATACTGTAGTCCCACTTCCGAATCGATTAGTAAACTAACAGTGCGGCAAAACAGGACGAGACGAGATGTAGGCTACTTACTTACTAACTTCCTTCTTCGCCGCTACAGCAATCAGGTCATCTCTTACGTGGTGGTGCGTAGCGGATAGATAGGCGGATAGATAGATAAAGAGATTGGGTAGGTACCTAGTACCTAGATCCTAGATGTTGATTGAGCTGGAGATTTGGGGCTTTCCCTTCCTGCAGGGTAAACTGCACCTTGAGTACCTAGGTACATTGTTTACTTGGTAGGTAACCTTGTCGCACAAGGCATGTATGTACATGTACCCGCAGTGATGTGTGCGCCAGGGCTCAACTGACAAAATGAAGAACATCAATCGAATAAACAGTATGAATTCATCTCGTGAACAAATTAATTTATCACGATCTAGCTTCCTACCTATATAGCAAAGCAATGAAGAGTGATAAACAAGCTCCCGAGAGAAGTCTCCAGGGGCAGTATTTACAGTACATTGAATTCCTCATTCTTTGACCTGCGCATGACTATTCTGGAGATCCTCACTATATTGCTTTGACAGAATGGGTAGAGACCTTAGAGATTCAGGTCATATATAGAAAGAACCCTGCAGTGGAGCTACGCAGGATGCAGTAGGTGAATGATCTAAGACCACCTAATTCTCCACAGATCTCCCTAGGTATGTACGGGGCCTATCCGATATTTTTTCCATACTATGATAGCCCCAGCCCAATGTGGATATATGCAGATGCATATGGAGCTTTGGGGGAGAGGAAGGGGGCAGACAGAAGCTGCAAAATGAGGCAAAAAAAGATACCTATGGAATATAATTCTAATGTTTCATGTCTCAAACTTGCAGGATCCTGAAGGAACTGAACTGGTAGAGTTCAGATAGTAATGTAAACTACTGCTCCAACTGTCCGGTATATAAGATCAAGAGAAGAGGCCAACAGACGAGGTAGGTAGAGCCCTCTGAAGATCATACAATCTTCCTAGACGCCGGCCCCGTGATAATAGATATTATAATGGGCTTGGGCTAAAAGGCAACACTACCTGTTGGTCTTTGCAAGTTTCTAACCTTGTATGCCAACATACTGAGCAAGCAGTAGCACATACCCCTGGGTTACGAAGTTGATTTAAAGCTGGGACCTGCATTGTGTGACCCAATTATTCGTAATATATGTAAAGTGTGAGCCCAGTTTTGGTCTGTTTTCATTGATCTTGGTTCAGGATGGTAGCTGGGATCCTCTGAATAAGCCCAGGAAGGGTGCTTTTGATCGAATCACAACCACCGGTTTTAGACTTTGAGCCAGCCGATGAGTGGCAAAACGATCCATAGCAATTCAGACATGTAGCCTTTTGTTCCGTCGATGATTCAGTTCAGCACCAGGCAGCAGAGCCTTGCCAGTGAGAGTATTTAGATCAAGGAGGTGAGTTAGGTAGTAGTCAATCAGTTCTACCACTGCACCTACCTGGACATTCACTTTCCCCGGCTCCAGTCCTGCCCGAGGCCAACGCACATACCTTACCTGTCATCAGATGTTCCCATATTACCATAACAAGACTACCTGTCCGCTCTCAAACGTCCGCTACGATGTCGACTTTGACAAGGTAGTCTGCTACCCTTCCACGGGAGGCGCCTGGATGGGCACCCTAAGCCCTGTCGATCTGCAGTACCTGAATATTAGTCGATTGGACCGGACGGAACGATCCTCGGACCAAGCAGCGGAGGATGCGTTCTGTCGAACTGCGCAAATTCGGTGCAGACTGGTGGGATGGATTGGATCCGTGGGATAGATCGCCGCTGGATGGGTTGTGCCCGAATGACCTTGACCACATTAGGCCAATGCTCCTGATTCATCGTCTGATCTGCGTCCCGCAGGAAGGAGGAGTATGGGTCCTCGATACCTCGGATGGATTTGATAAATATCCAGAAGGGATGGCGGGTCTGCATAATGCTCTCACGATGGAAGAGCGTTGCATGGCATTGCAGAGGTTGGGAGCGGTGTTTTGCGAGGATGCGGATAACTGTTCGGCGATGCAGGACTTGGGGAGGGATCCGAGGGAGCTTGCAGAAGAGGGGATGTGCGAGAGGCTGTCTTACCTTGCCTCCATTGACCCTAGCTATGCTTGGATTTACGATTTGGAAACGAAAGGTACCTGCAAATCTTAACTTTTACTCAGGATACGTGGAACGTAAGTAGATAGTCACCTAACTGTCAAGAATCTAAAAATATAATATCCCTGCTAATATAGGAGCCCGCTCGCGGTCTTCTATACACTCTCTTGCCAAAGCTATCTGAGCTGTCTCCAAAGACAGTGGTGCTTTGGAGAAATTATATAATCCTGACAGAGAAACATCCATGCTGGTAAAGAAAAACCCTCCTAGTCACTTATAATGATTGAACAGCAGCGAGTTGCCAAAGCGTACGTCAGCTTTAAACAACAGTTTTGACCAGAGAGCGTAATTGCATGGATCGAATTAGTAACACTTGACAAATATCTGTGAATTATCTGAGATATTCATTACCTAGGTACTCTATTCTAGGGACTCGCGGATTACATGTTGGGATTCTTGCTAAATTTATCATGGAGGAGGGTTCCTGTCCGAATAACTTTCTTCGGCAGGTTTGGACAAATAGGTCTGACTGGTTCATACATATTTCTCATCTCACCCTTCTCCTTTCTCTCTTTCCTCTTTTCCTTCTTCCCATGTTCTGTATTGAGCATGAAATAGTGAATTGAGTAATCTAATCGAATGGCTTCAACCAGATGAATTGAGTCGATGACTGCCAAATCTGACCTTGAATCCGGAAGTGAAAGCGTTTTCCTAACAGCGCCTACCTAGCTTACCCATGTTAAGATTCAATATCATATGTGTCTCCTCTATCTATCTCTCTTATTCTGAAAGCTGGAAAGCTGTCAGGGTCCGGCGAATCGGATTGTACACCGAAGTTGCCTTGTTTCCGTTTCATCTTGTTTGTACAGGATGATCATGGATGATGCGGCTGCAGTTTGCATTTGCATATGCTAGGCAGATCATGTCATTGCTGTTCCGCCCGGTGTCCAGGACTCGGATCTCTCCCGAGGCAACCATCCATACTGATAGTACCTGCCGCACTGAACTTGGGAGATAGGTGCGTACGTACAGTACAGTACCTAGGTGGTATGTATGTTGGACATCTTCAACCATAGCTGACTTCCAACTTATAGCCCCTGATCACAGACTGTCGGGGACATGGATGGACCTCTGCGCTGTAACAGTATTTTCTGTACCTTACAGACAGAGGACGTTGAGTTGCGGCTCTGACCTTTTCCTGCAGGGTATGTAGGTAGGGACATGTACCTGGATAAGATCGATGGGTGCCTGCAGCGATCGTCCTGAAATGCCGCAGGGGGCCAGCGCTTAACTGACAGAAATGTCACCTAATATCCCCACAACTCCAACCCAGTCCGGCGGCACCATATATACAGATGCAGATGTGGATGCAGACGGGGGAGGGGGGTTGGGGAAGGCAAACGAAAAAGACAAAAGAACCTGAAACATGACATGTTTCATGTTTCATGCAAGGAACCGCAGAGCCGCTAATGCACTGTTTTCTGTCATGGATGTATGTAAGGTACCTATGGACTAGTATAGGATACTGGACTGAGTACTCCACACAGAGGGGAAAAAAGAAAAAAAGGCAAAAAAAAGGCAAAGAGGAACCAAAAAATGAGGCGGATCTTCAGATTCTAGATCCCATCGCCATAGCTGTCGGTCCCTATGATATAGTACTGTACATTATTACAAATCAGCAATATTCCCTGATCGCAGGCTTAGGGAACCATCCCAACAGAGCAAGAAAGTTGATTTAAAGGTTGTGACCTGCGTGATAGAACCCGCTCATTGGGGTTATCTGCTAACTTACTTCATCATGCATACAGCATGATCTGGGCGTAGAAGCCTTGACTGTCATATGCAAGGTTATATGCCTCGGTTAGCGTCGAACGAAAATCCCGCTCTACTACTAAAAGGAGGCCATGACAGTTCATTGAAATCAGAACTGGGATTTTCTGGTTGACAGTTAGGTACCTACAAGTAGGGTAGTAGGTACCAACGCGTTATGAGAAGTATGTATGTCCATGGGTAGGCATGTATGTCCGCGTATACGTGTACTACATGTTCCTGTCGGGGCTAATAGTACTCGTTGCCTAATTAGGAAGTTTGAGCCTCTTACTAGTAGGTGTCGGACGCCAAAATACCAGTTCATGCGGCAACCAGCGGCCTTGGCTTCTATTTGTAGTCGAGCGGTATTTTTGGTTAATACTGGGATTCCCTCTACTTCACCCTGGACCGCAGGATATGGGCTAGGTAGGTATGCTAGGTACATGGACCTGGTACGGAGACTGTGCCTAAAGACCTCAAAATTCATCAGGCCTAGATTCTACTTGCTGGTCACAGACTGTACATGGGTACATAGGTAGCAACCTAGGGTAGTACTGAAGATATCCCATGATCTCCTCAATGACGCCCTATTTTCCCCTCCATGGATTGTAGGCAGGTCATCGGTGGATATATACTTGGCAATCAGTCCTTTGAAGGCGACCTACCTTGCCTGCCAGCGTGTCGGTCTCTTGCTTGAAAATAGTCACTCGTTCCAATTCCAATTGTCTACTGTGTCTTGTCCTGGGGGGATAGACATTCTTTAGAATAATAAAAATAAATTGACCTCTGGAAGGATTGTTAATTATTATTATTATCACTATCCTTATTCTTTCTCCGAACGACATGTTCCTCCTCTTCGTCATCATCGTCTACTATATCCTTGCCACTCACGTCGTCGTCTATGCATCAGCCCATGAGGCGTGTACTTACAGGAACTCTGTTCCTCGAGACCAGGATAATGGTACTGGTCTCCTCGACAAATGCGAATCCGAGCCCGCTATTTACCAGCTGAGCAACAAACTGCATCAGCAGCATCGGGAGCAGCGGCATCTGGAATATTACTACAAACTTTCAAACCTCCAGCCCGGTGCAGCCTCTTACGAGACAACTTACATGCACAAAGTCAACGCAGACAGAGGCAGCAAGCGGATCGTGACATTGTCCAGTGGTACGGGGACAGAACAGAGCAGCGTATCTCTTCCGACAGCAACAGAAACACCCACACCAACAGCCCAGATCGAAAATAGTCCCGGCGGCAACGGTGATGATGACGACAATATTTACTGCGTTCAATTCAATGCCCTTCGGAGGCGCAGAAGCGCGGCGAGGAGAAGAAGAAGAAGGTCTAGATCCCTATCCAACTTGAAATCCTCCCAGAGGGCGGCGGTGGCGGAGGAGGCGGCACGGCGAGTGGTCAGGATGCCGTGTCTCTGGGGAAGAAATTGTCGGGGCGTGAAGGAGAACAGGGCCCATTTTGCGCGGGGCTCGAGGGGGTTGAATGGGAGGTGTCGGGCGCAGTATTGACAGGAACTGTCGTACTAGTTGGTTGGTAGGTTATGGTCATCTTTCTTCTGTGGAGGGATGGTTGGCTGATGCATTGCGAGATATATAAAGGGCAGGAAGAGTGGTCGCTATATGGCAGATAGTGCAGCTGCAGGTGTCATATCCAGACAGGATGGTCTCAAGATACTCGATATGTTCCATGTGTGAGATCCTCGTTGGTTGTCTGTGTGGTCTTAAGCTTGAAGATTTAATGTAATGAAGGAGGTTGAGATACGAACTGAGCTGGAAGTCTGAGTAGATTTTTTAAGTGATTCGATGTATTATTAGGTGAAACTATATCACTTTTTTTTTTATCTCGGTGAGGTTTAGATGCGCATATACCTGAACGGAGCAAAAAAAAAAGTCGAGAGTAAAATAAAACTTCTATGGTATATCCGGAATCTGGGGCTCTTCCATCTAATATATTGTACAGCACATCTATGTTTAATCATACAGGCATATCTCGTAATGAATGGAGTAGAGATAACTACAGTACATGGCTAGTAGATTCCGCGCAACTCCGCCAGAACAGCCTTCTGGCGCTGCGCATTCATCCGCTCGAACCGATCGACGCTCATGACGAATGTCCCCCTTCCCCCTGTCAAACTGCGCAGATGCTTCAAGTAACCCACCATCTCCTTCAACGGCACCTTGGCCTTGATCGTGCGCGGTTGTTTTGAGGTCGAAACAGATGCGGAGACGGATGCAGTTCCAAATGGGTCAGGAGGCGCGTAGATCTTGCTCACATCGATCGTGGGTGCGTCTTCCGCGGGCTGGTCTGTCGATGTAGTCGGAAGGTCCTCGTCGAGCGAGACGATGTGTCCACCGCGGGAGGAAGAGATATCATGGACGACGGCCCCCAAACTGGCCTCGTCCACGCTTATGATCACGTTCATTACCGGCTCCATTAGAGCGGTCCCTCCAGCAGGGCTCGACATTAGATCCTTCATAGCAGATTGCGTTGCGAGGCGAGCGGCTGCTGACAGGGCCGACGGCGTCGTGTCACTGCCGAAACTGTGCTCAAGAGGATTAAATGTAAGGGTAACTTTGGTATTGTGCATGGGGAACGAGAACTGCGGACCGCGGGCCAGAGCTGCAAGGCATCCGTTATACAGAGCTGTGCGGAGAGAGTTCACGTCCAGATTCGCAGGCAGAATCTGGCTCTCTTCCTCTCCTTTGCGATTCGTTGAAATGTCCAAGCCTGGGGCTACGATGACTACTTGGTTGCCATCGCGGGTCTCGACGAGAATTACATCATCCCTTGACGATGGAGCATCTCCCTCGGCCTCAGAGTCAAACGGCTCAATAACTGCTGTACAGCCTGCTTTGCCCTTGCGTCCTGCAATCTCTTTATCAAAGATCTTGGTCACTGGACCAGACTGACTGAGAGGGCACTCCCTGTACCCGATTTCAATACGACCCATAGAAGCCTTGGCCTTCAAGTCATTGATAAGTCGATCACGAGCGATCTCAAGGTGAAGTTCGCCCATGCCACTCAATAATGTTTGGCCAGAGTCTTCATCCACACTAACATGGAGACTCGGGTCTTCCCGCAGAAGCACTGCCAGAGCATCCTGGACATTTTTCTCCTCGCTCAAACTGTGGGGCTCGACGCTGGCGAAGAAAACAGGAGGAGGCACGTCAATCGGACGAAGTTGTAGTGTGTTGAGCGGTTCTGGTGGTGCTGCCTTGTTTCCAGCGTAGGAGATCAATGTATCGCCTGTACGGGCGTGTTTGAGACCGACGACGACTCCGATGTGACCAGCTGGGATCGAGTCAATCTCGACAGCATCGTTTGCATACATCCTCAGCAGACGAGGTGCGCGCTCGGAAACGCCAAGGTTTGTGTTGAAGAGAAGGCAATTTCGATCTAATGATCCGGAATATACGCGGACATAAACCAGAACTCCCCGTTTAGCGTCGTTCACCACTTTGAAGGCCAACGCGCAGCCCTGAAGCTTCTCAATTGGATTCTGCGCCTCAGCCTTTGAAATTTTCTTCTTCTGCTTGCCTTTTGAAGGGGCGTTTTTGCTTTCCTCGACGATCAGGTCGCCACTGAGAAGACGCTGCAGACCACCCTTGACATTCCCAATGCTCACTTCCGGATCAGGGCACTCAATTGGGCTTGGAAGGAGGTTTGCCACAGCATCGAGAAGAGGCTGTACTCCAATATTGCGGAAGCTCGCCCCGGCAAATACAGGTATGATTTTATTCCCTTGCTCCAGTACGCATCTCCGCAAGCTATCCAGGATATCCGTGGGACTGACCGCAAGGTGATCTTCATCACACTCTAAGAATTTCTCCACCATAACCTCGTCATGCTCACTCAGAAGCTCGACAAGCGCAGTTCGAGCACGCTTGAGTTCCGCCACGAGCTGGGCATCCACTTCTTCCAAGCGTTTGAGGTCGAACATCTTCACGGCTTTTCCGTCTCCCCCTTCTTCCCACCGGAGACCCTGCAAAGAGATAGCATCTCCAACACCTGTAAAACGGCCATCACCGCCTTCAAACCAGGGAATCTGGCAGACCGCAGGCCAGCCTCCAAGCCTCGCACCCACTTCCCTCACGGTTCTCCCGAAGGCAGCCCCGTCTCGGTCCAGCTTATTGACATAGACAATCCGAGGGATGCGATAAGTGCTGGCTTGGCGCCAGACCTGCTCCGTCTGCGCTTCTACCCCAGCTACACCGTCTAAAATACATACGGCCCCATCAAGGATACGTAAGGAACGTAGGACTTCAAAAGTGAAGTCCGCATGCCCAGGGGTGTCGATCAAATTGATCGTATGAGGTACTGCAGACCTTGGAAGACCCTTGGCCTGTAGTTCCTCTATGGTAGGAACATCCCCATCACCAGCAGTCCGAGGTGGCCAGTGGAAAGTGATGGCCGCAGACTGGATGGTAATCCCTCGAGCTCTTTCTGCAGGGAGGAAGTCGGTGACAGTTGATCCTTCATCAACCTCCCCTATCCTCCGGGTAAACCCACTATAATAGAGCATGCGCTCTGTGGTCGTTGTCTTGCCCGCATCGATGTGGGCAATAATGCCAATGTTCCTCGTCCTGTCAAGGTTCACGGTCTGTAATACAGAGGCTGTTGTGGAGAATCCGCGGAAACATGTTGGCAATAATTTAACAGATCCTGCTGATATTCGACCAAAGCTAATTGGACATGTTGGAGTGACCCGTTTGGATAGTGAAGCAATTGGTCGCATCCCAGGTCTGGAAATGGTGGTAAAATGAGCGGCAAGCATTGTTGATTCGAGCAATGGTCAAATCAACGAGTTTGCAATGGAAAGGAGCGGTCGTTCGCCCATCGCAAACCTGAGAAAAGGGCGACTCATGCAGTATAAAGAAAAAGGTGGTAAATATGTACCCAGGTAGATGAGCAGGCGCTGTCACGAAATCTAAAATCTGAGATGCGGAGGGCGATGGACAGATATCGACCAATCAGGGTTAGCGTGTCCTCTCCAGCCAGACGACGTAACTTGGCCCGCGATCTCGGCGGCGGCGTGTCTTGTTCACTTCAGCTTCTCCAGATAATCCCGGAGCCGTCATCGCGCCTGAAGGTTGCCTGTGCTCTAGAGCCTTCGTTTTCCCTTGGTGCTTTCCTGCCGCGCGTTTGAAACGGTCGCCGTTGGGATTGCACGGTCAAGTTTCAAAGACCGCGGCGGAACGATCCATGAACGATAAGACCTGCCGCAGCTAGTGAACTCCCTCTCCATCGCAGCCGAAGAAGACAAATGATGGACTACTCTGCTATATCGCACGACCCAGACCATCCCACCGGGTCATCGCCTTGGGACTCTCCACGAGCGGACCGGGACACCTTCTCCCCGACGAGCACGAACGATATCCCTCCGGCCCCCTTACCTCCACAACAGCAATCGTACGACGGAAACCATGAAGCTCATCAACCCGAGACTCCCAGGACCGCACCAGCCAGCGGTGATGGAGAGCCCGATTCTCCGGACCTGTCTGAGCGACTTCAGGGCGCGCAGCTAGGTGACCCGGACTACGTCGAGCAGCCGCCGTATGCTGTGCAGCATCCTCAGTACGCTCAGCATACGAGAACTCAGACCCCCGCTCGATATCAGACAGGAGCGAGACAAAATGCCAAACCAGCTGCTCCCACATACAGGATACAAGCGAAGATTACGGGGTTGGAGCGGACTGGGAAGAAGGACCCCATCTTGCGTTTTGATGTCCACGTAAGCAAGGTGCAGCTGAAGCTACTCAATTGTTCAACGAACTGATTCGCCTCTAGACCAACATGCCAAGATTTCGAACCACTCAGTATCGAGATGTGCGCCGAACCCACTCTGAGTTCGTCAAGTTTGCCGAACACCTGATGTCAGCGAACCCCGAAGCGATCGTACCAGCAGTTCCTCCGCCGTTGACCCCAGCAGGCGCGGGAACAGATGAAGACGAGATGCGAGTCAAGGCATCCATGCAGAGGTGGTTAAACTACGTGTGCAGTAACGAGGTCCTGATGCACGATGATGAAATGATATTGTTTGTGGAAAGTGATTTCGGATATAGCCCGGTCGTGAGGATGAAGCAGCCGGCAACTGGCGTTCGAAGGAAGGTTCTAAAGCAATTTGCCCCGCCGCCGGATGATACCCCTGAACTGCAGAATGCGAGGCCAATCGTCAAGATGTTTTATCTCGGGACGATGGATGCTAGCCAGAAGGTGGACAAGGTGGTCAAGGCGCGAAAAGGTATACCGAACAGTAACACGTGAAAAAGAAATGCTTCTAACTTGGGACGATAGCGCTTGCTCTTGCAGAATCCGACATTGGCGTGAAACTTGGACAGATGCACGTCCAAGAGACACACGCAGGATTGGCGAATGCCTACCGCAAGCTGGGGAAGATCATCCAGACGGTGGGAGATTATCATGCGGCTCAAGGCACCGCAGAGGCCACCACTCTTGGAGACCCATTGAACTACCACTCGTCCGATGCCTTCATCGTTAAAGAGACGCTGACAAACCGTCATATCCTCCTTCGAGAGCTGATCCAAGCCCAGCAGGCTACGAGGAGCAAGCGTGCTGCGGCGGACCGGCTGAAGGGCAGCACCTCCGTTCGTCCAGACAAGGTCGACGAGGCCATCAGCGCCCTTGACGAGGCTCTCAGCCACGAAAACTTTCTAACCAAGAAGACTCAGCGGGTTACAGCAAACCTATTGCAGGAGAAGCGGCGCTGGTTCAACCGCACCACCAGAGACCTCTTGATGAGCATCCGCGAGTACACACTGCGTCAGATCGAAGCGGAGCGTCGGACACTGAGCACGCTCGAGAGCGTTCGGCCCGACATCCGCGCCATCGACTCATCCGGCGGCCTGAGCCGTTTGGGCCGAGAGTCGCACCCGGCAGCTCGCAGGGCGAGCCTTGCCTCCAGCCAGGGCCCCAAGGGAGACGCCTGGAGTGGAATCCCCCGTAGCAGTGACAGCATCAGCAGAAGCATTAGCGGCAGTTTCTTGCCTACCCTGCCCCCAGATGATGACGAGGTCAATGGAAACGGACTCGTCAAGGGACGGGCCCGCGCGCTCAGCGGCGTGGGTTCGATACCGGAAGAGGATGATAATGACCGTCTTGATGCCAAGAATGCTGCGAGCCGCTTGGCTCAAAGCACGTTTTAAGTACAGTGTAGAGTATGGGCTTCATGTCTGCATTGGTTCCTTGATTCCCTCTCAGTATATCATATCATGTCTATTCGATTGTCAACGTTGTTTGTGTCCGTCAATCCCATATGGAGTTCGAATTCATTCCCACTTAAGATTGTCTACGCTGGTCGGATTGAGAAGGTCGAGATGATTCCGTCAGCCTTACGAACTCTGAGAAAATCTCTTACAATTTCTCTCTTTCCCGCGGCTCGTATCTCCAAAAGGGAGAGATCAAACTCTCTTCCAGCGTAACAAGGCAGAGTTTTGAATTTAAAACAAGCTTACCTGTAGCTGGACTACATTCCTAAGGTGATGGCGTAAGCTAATTTCTCACGTCATGGCAAGTGGTGCAGGTGGCAGGCCGCTGGTGATTTAAGTATTTGAGATGGCATGAATCTTGATTGATAATCTTACCAACAATATCACCACTGAGAAGGGAACTAGCTGTCAGATTGACTTTTGGGTTCTTATCATAGTTGAACGAAGTGTTAAACATAAATATTGACTGTCTATGATGTAACTTTATTTTGTAGACCCGATCTTTTACCGTCTGTCTCGTCTTGCCCCAATTTCCACTTATAGGAGTTCAAAAAATGACTACGCCATCAGGAAGCCTCCTTTGCTCTCTCCTCCCGCCTCGCTTTCAACCCTCGCAAAGCCTCCTCCACGTCCGGAATATACGCATCCCACCTTTCGGCCGCATCATCCGGCAGCTCAACCCACGGCGCCTTCTCTCTGAGAAACATGTGAGCCTTGGGCCTTGGCATCTCTTCCCCGACGACACCCCCATCATCGATCGTCCCCGCCACGATGCCCAGATGCTCCGGCTCAAAGTCGTATGTCATGCTCATGCTCGAGCCGCAGCGTGGGCAGAAGCTGCGGATGCCGACCTCGCTGGACCGCCGGAAGGTGGGCGGCACCGTCCAGGTGACGGAGCCCGCAGGGAAGTGGGCGAAGCTCTGGTACGGGCCTCCCGAGAGCTTCCTGCACTGGGTGCAGTGGCAGTTGACGATGGAGTCCGGGAGGCGGGTGCTGGTGTACTGGACGTGCTTGCAGGCGCAGCTGCCGGTGAGGATGATTGGGTTTGATGGTGGTGGTGATGCCATTAGTAACGGGTATGTGTGCGTGTGTAGTAAGGCATATGCATGCATAAGGAGGTATTTGCTGTATTCAGCTTGGTTGGGTGATTTTTGCTTGAAGGTGTGATGCAGACGTCTAGACCCCGGCGATGATGGTGAAAGTTGGAGGGGGATTCAGTGGTCCAGAGGATCGCGGGGTACGGACACCCCGCCTCGGCCCCGTCTACGTCATGGGAGATGTATCTCCAGTCTCTCTACGGCATGGGGAGCAGAACTCGCCCCGTATGTATATACACTATAGCGACTTGAACCCTCGATATCATAGGAGGCCCGATACAGGAACCGATGATGGCGGGAGATCATCATGGAGGATGCCGACGGCCATCATGTTGCTCCGTCTGCGTCCTCACTTCTTCACCTCCGTTGATGCTGTGCCTGCAAGAATAATTGTAAGACGACCCAACCCCACCTTTGGCGTGGCTGCTGGTCCCGGTCTTCTCGTCTCTGATTGATCGTCGAGCATCCCCAAGATCCGGTCCCGGTCCGTTTTGGCGGCTGATTTCAAAGCAAGACCCAGATGCCAAATAACGACATTTCCGATGACACCTTACCGCCTGTATATCAAGGCGGCTGGCTCCCCTGGTCATAGCTCGTCATCTTAGCCTCTCCTTTACTATCTAATCTACCTGTGTTTCCCGACCTCTGTCTGCTCTGACCCATCACTGAACAGTATCTGAACAATATTAAAGATGGCTCCCCCGAAGGTTTTCCTGTAAGTTTGGAATAGTGTTGTCCCGAACGCTAAAAGCTCTAGTTAAACTAATCGTCTTGCTACCAGGACCGGTACCACTGGATACATCGGAGGAGACTTCCTCTACACGGTGTCCCAGGCCCATCCTGACTGGGAGCTCTCGGCACTTGTCAGGAGCAAGGAGAAGGCGGAGCAGCTTACCAGCAAGTTCCCCAAGGTGAGGGTTGTGCTCGGGGACCTCGACTCGGCCGACATACTGGAAGAGGAGGTCAAGAAGGCGGACATCGTGTACCGTTAGTATCTCCCAAACCCCTCCGTTCTAGTCCCACAATTTACTATTGACTGTTACCAGACTTTGCGGATTGCGACCACGTCCCTGCCGCAACTGCCATCGCAAAGGGCCTCAGCGCCCACACCAAAGAGAACCCAGTCTGGCTGATCCACACCTCTGGAACCGGCATCTTGACCTGGGAGGACCTGCGCGCCAAGACCTTTGGTATCGAGCGGCCCAAGGAGTACAACGACTGGGACGGCATCGGTGAAGTCACCTCCCTTCCTGACGACGCGCTACACCGCCCGGTGGACAAGATCATCCTCGCCGCCGGCCAGAGCTCCCCGGACAGCGTGAAGACGGCCATCGTCTGCCCTCCCACGATCTACGGCCCGGGCCGTGGACCCGTCAACACCCGAAGCATCCAGGCCTACCTCCTCTCGTCGGCCGTCCTCAAGAGGAAGAAGGGCTTCCTGGTCGGCGAGGGCAAGAACGTCTGGCACCAGGTCCACGTGCAGGATCTCAGCAACGTCTACCTTGCTCTGGGCGAGGCCGCGGCCGCAGGCGGCGGAAACGCCACCTGGGGCAGCGAGGGCTACTACTTCGCCGAGAACGGATCCTTCGTCTGGGGCGACGTCGAGAGGGCCGTGGCCAAGGCGGCCTATGAGAAGAAGCTGATCCCGTCGCCGGAGGTCGAGTCGCTGAGCGACGACGAGGTTACCAAGATACTGGACTTTGGCCTGTACGTCTGGGGCACCAACTCCAGGTGCCACGCTATCCGTGCGAGGAAGCTGCTTGGATGGAACCCGACGAAGCCTAGCCTGCTGGAGCTGATCCCGGATATTTTGGACGTTGAGGCTAAGGTTCTGGGTTTGATTTAAATAAAAGAATGACTGGAAGGGCTGTGATGCCGTCATGATTGAATGTCTGCAATGACGCTAGTTTCCTTTCAGAAACGTACAGTGCTTCATGGAGCTACAAAAGCTCGGATGTATGCGAAAACGCTTGTATCTAGTGCTGAGACTAGTAAATGGTAGCCACTAGTCCTGTTTTCCTCTGAAGAGGGGGAAATGAAGTGAAAATCGTAAACAAAACTCTTTACTAAATAAATAGCCTTCAATCGAGGCGTGACAAAAGGTTCTTCTAAGGATGCATTTTTCCAGTCGTTGAATTAGGTAATAGCAGTGCCGATTGTCCTGTCAACTGAATCCATTGTTTCTTAGACGACGACGGAGAGTGCCAGGTGACCGCTCAATGAGGTAGAAGTCAATAGGAAAGCTTCAGATATTGAGAAGGAGTCTGATTTACCAGGTCGACTTGGTGTGAAGTGACTGAAAATCAAGGTGTCGATCCGGCGGTCGACAGGTGCGCAAGCGAATTCGGCGGGGTGGCGTCAAAAGCTTAGCTTTAGCGCCGTAGCGCGGAGCGACAAGCGACAGAAGCGCGAGGCTCGTCCGCTCTCTTGGCGCATCCAGGTCCAACAAAGTCAGCTTCCGGCGTCCTTCGCATCAACAATCTCTGTTCTCTCGGCTATCGACGGTTTGCCTTGAGATGGAGCTTCTGGAGCAGGTACGGACCTTCTCTCATCGTTTCTCTCCACCGTCAGGACTCCCAGGGCTGACCGACCTTTCAAACCCAGCTTCACTCATGAGTCGCGAGCTATCACGAGCTAACCGGTTCTCTCTTCGAGAATTCTGAGTTCGACCGACAGCCGCCATGGCTCCAGGTGCTGGAGGTAAGAGGAAGAGAGGTGATCGATCGTGGTCTGGCGACTCTGGAAACGATGGCCAGAGACCCTCCCCGCATCGACCGGGAAATCTCAACCTAGCACAACACAATAATAACCACGGCCAGCATTCTAATTACAACCGCGACTTTGGAGAGAATAATCGCGGCAGAGGGGGCAGACGACCGAGCAGAGGTGGCAGGATGAATCCCGGCCGGAGACCCAGCGATGGACAGAACTCTTCGGGCTCGGGCCCCGCGAAGGACACCGCGATGTCTCCGCCGTCCATGACCCCCGTGAGAGAGGTCACCGATCCGATTCAGACGAACGGAGCGCCTCAGACAGCAAACAGTTCCCATCCTCCTTCATCTTCTCCCGTGCCTGCGCAGGATACTGCTCCTGCACAACCGCCACCGCCTCCTTACGCCTACGAGTTCGTCACGCAGGATATACTGGACAATTGGACGTCCACCGGGAAGCAGACACTGATAGACCGGGGGGCCGCGGCGCGGTCCGAGGAAGATTCGCTGACGTTGGCGTCGTTGTTCCAGGAACTTATCAGGTCTGCATTCGACGGGCGATTAGCACCGACGGAGGCGGGAGCTACCGTTAAAGAAATCATCGGGGAAGATGTGCTTGATGAGGTCGATATGGTTGGGGGCGTCGAGCCTGCAGGCTCCAGCTTCGATGCTCGTTCCCTCTTTCTCGACACGCTGTCCATTCTCACCGATGCGGATACATCGAACAGTGCCCTGCGGCCGCTTGTGTTTTCGACAGGAATACCTCCGTCCCTGATGCGTGTGCAATTGGATACGCCCTTGCTCCAATCGTTGGGACTCGTTAGAGATACCTTTGCTCGTATGGCTATCCGGAAGCAGACCAATCTGCTCTACCGACAGTCCAACTACAACCTGCTGCGCGAGGAATCCGAGGGGTATTCGAAACTGATTACGGAGCTCTTTACGACGAGCAATAATGAACCACCGACGAGCGAGGTCGTTGAAGATACGTTCGAGCGAGTCAAGGCCATGATTGGTGCTTTTGACATGGATGTTGGCCGCGTCCTGGATGTCACGTTGGATGTATTCGCAGCGGTGCTCGTGAAGCAGTACCGTTTCTTCGTCAAGTTCTTGCGAGTCAGTTCGTGGTGGCCCAAGGAGGATAGGTTTGGTAATGCAGAATGGAACCAGCGTTATTCCGGACTGCCTAGCTGGGCTCAGCCCGGTTCAGCCGGGTGGCTGACGACGGACGAGGAACGAGCGGAGATTAGCCGGATGAACGAAGAACGTGACCGGCAGTTCTGGGACCGAGCGAGGGAGGTTGGAATTCGCGCTTTCTTCGAAATTGGGCGAAAGCCGATGACCGAGGAGGAGCGCAAGAAAGTGCTGTCCGAATCTACTGGGCAGCCCGAGGAGGAAAACAATGAAACCAAGAAGTGGATCGAAGAGACCGGGACTCTACCACCGAAGGGCAACAGAGTCGCTGCACAGCTCCTGGGTTTCAAACTACGATTCTATGCCTCCCCAGCCCGTGACGAGTCCGATGTCCTCCCCGATAATCTGATCTACCTGGCAGCATTGCTCATAAAGATCGGCTTCATTTCTCTTCGTGATCTATATCCGCATCTATGGCGGCCCGACGACGCTATGGATGTATTGAAGGAGGAGAAAATGAAGGAGAAAGCGGAAAGGGAAAGGGCAGCCCGCCCCGGGGGTGGTGTGAATGCTTTGATGCTGGCAGGCGCTCTCGCGGACGACACTCTACCTGCTCCGCGCAAGGAGTCTGAAACGCGTGCACCAACCCCTTCGAAGGAAGAGGCGGAGGCTGCAGCCAAGGCTGAAGAGAAGGAGGCGCTTCCAGAACCTCCAGATCAAAAGGTGCTCTTGCTTAAGAGCCTGTTGGCAATCGGTGCCCTCCCGGAATCGCTCTTTATCCTTAGCAAATTCCCTTGGTTGATGGACGGCTATCCAGAGCTGCCTGAGTTCATCCACAGGATCCTCCATCATTGTCTGAGCAAAGTCTATGCTCCGCTCCGACCATTGGCTTCTGCGGACCAGCTGCGGGAGCAAAAACAAATCCCAAGCCCTGATCAGACCGGAGTGCCCAAGGGGCAAGTGCGGCTTACTGAGGCTCCACCTAGACGGGTGCTCCGGTGGGCACAGCTTGACAAGGAGGACACGAACGATGGGACTGATTACCGCTTCTACTGGGATGACTGGGCGGACAACATTCCCATTTGCCAGACTGTTGACGACGTCTTCACGCTGTGCTCAACATTCTTGAACATCTCTGGGTACAAGATTGGGCAGGATCCTAGCTTGCTGACGAAGCTGGCGAGAATTGGGAAAGACAGCTTGAGCAAGGATAGCTCCGACAGCAACAAGGAACGTTGGAGAGATCTCTGTAAACGTCTCTTGGTGCCTTCACTGAGCTTGACCAAGGCGAACCCGGGAGTGGTGAACGAGGTTTTCGAGCTCATCAGCATCTATCCCCGGGAAGTGCGATACAATATGTACGCTGAATGGTACTTTGGACAAACATCGCGGCATCCCGATATCAAGTCAGCGTTCGATCTAGCCAGGGCGGAGACAAAGGATGTACTGAAGAGGCTAAGCAAGACGAATATCCGGCCCATGGCTCGTGCCTTGGCGAAGATAGCCTACGCCAATCCTGGGATTGTCATCAATGTCGCCATCGGCCAGATTGAATCCTACGAGAATCTTATCGAGGTCGTTGTCGAGTGCGCCCGCTACTTCACTGACCTAGGATACGACGTCTTGACTTGGGCCTTGATTAATTCACTTGGTCAGAAGGGGAGAAGCCGTGTTCAGGAAAGCGGTCTCTTGACCAGTCGGTGGTTGAGCGCGCTCGCCACGTTCGCCGGGAGGACGTTTAAGCGCTACTCCGTGATGAACCCGACTCCAGTTCTGCAGTATGTCTTCGAGCAGCTTCGACAGAATAACTCAACGGACCTCATTGTCCTGGAGCAAATAATAAGCTCCATGGCAGGGATTGTCACAGACACGAATTTCAACGAGGCTCAGATCCAAGCCATGGCTGGTGGCGAGATACTCCAATCTCAGACTATGCTGCAGCTCCTTGACAAGAGGCACGAGTCCAAGACGACTGCGAAGCGACTGATGAAAGCCTTGACCGATTCCGGACTGGCGGGGCAACTGCTTATTGCCATAGCCCAGGAACGCCTGACGTGCATCTTTAAGGAGGACACTTCGGAGCTCAAGTTGTTGGGAAACATATTCGATGAGATCCACCGCATCCTGACGCAGTATCTGGACCTCCTCCGAAGCAACTTCACCGTGAGCGAGTTTGACTCCTTGGTCCCAAGCCTGCCTGCTCTTATCAGCGAATTCGGAATTCAGCCTGAAATCGCTTTCTGGATCTGTCGTCCAAGCCTCTGCCAGAAGATCGCGGATGCCGATCGAGCTGCGCAGGAAGAGGCTGCGGCGAAGAGGCAGAGAAGCGAAACGGAGTCTCCGTCCAAGGGTCCTGACGGCGATGTCGAGATGACCGATGATGGAGAGGCTACCGAGAAGGATGCAAGTTCGATGGCAGAGAATGCCATGGACGTTGATAAGGAACCCGTTGATAAAGAACCACAGGCTGCTGCTGCAACAGAAGCCAATGGTCACGCTCCTCCCACTGAGCGTCCCGCTTCCACTGCCCCCGCTACGGCAAACGCGGAGTCTACTCCTTGGCACCCAGTCGTACAAGAGATCATGGATCAAGTGAAGGCCGTCCTGCCTCCGGAGACCTACGAAATTGTTGGCCTTCCGTTCTACGTCACCTTCTGGCAGCTCTCTCTGTACGATGTGCACATCCCCCAAAAGGCGTATGAGGACGAAATCGAACGACAAAAGAAAAAGGTCATTGCTATCAACAATGATCGCTCGGACGTTAGTATGGCTGGTACCCAGAGGAAGGAACGCGAAAAGAAACAGATTACAGAGCTCCAGGAGCGCATACTCGAGGAGAACAAGCGCCATCTGAAGGCATACGGTCAAACCAGGGCAAGGTTACAGAAGGAGAAGGATCGGTGGTTCGCTGGCATGAGAGGGAAGCACGACGCCCTCAACGTGGCGCTATTGGAACAATGCTTTCTGCCCCGTCTTCTTCTTTCCCCCATTGATGCATTTTACTGTTTCAAGATGCTCAAGTATCTTCACAATTCAGGGACACCAAACTTCCGAACCGTCGGTCTACTGGATCAGCTGTTCCGGGATCAACGACTTACGGCACTGATATTCCAGTGTACCTCCAAGGAGGCTGATAACTTCGGTCGCTTCCTCAACGAGATATTGCGAGACCTGAGCCGGTGGCATGCTGACAAAGCGGTGTACGAAAAAGAGGCCTTTGGAACTAAGAGGGACCTCCCTGGATTCGCCATGGCAGTCGACCCCGAAGGTAAACCGACAACTTTCCTGGACTACGAGGACTTCCGTCGCCTTCTGTACAAGTGGCATCGCCTTCTGGCATCGGCTTTGAAGACTTGCCTGAATGGTGGCGAGTATATGCATATTCGCAACGCCATTAGCGTTCTCAAGGCCATCGTTAATTACTTCCCCGCTGTCAACTGGATCGGACGTGATATGCTCGCAAGCGTGAACGCTCTGAGTCAGCATGATGAGCGGGACGACGTGAAGACCCCGGCTGCATCCCTGATCGGAGACCTGAACAGGAGAGAGAAGAAATGGATGCTTCCTCAAGCCTTCATGATTGTGAGTCAGCCAACCAGCACCAAGGTCCAGGGTGGAGCTAATCCACCGAAGAATGAAACCGTGCCCGCAGACAAGGCTGGAAAACCCAGGGCTCCTCCTCCTCCTTCTCGGCCGCAGTCTACGACACCAAAGCCGCTGAATGCAGCTGCTCCAGAATTCAAGCCGGCAGCTCCCACGAAGTGAGTCGATTCATCTTATTCCCCCTCAGGCGACTTTGAACAGGCTTTTCTGATCATTCCCCCCTAGTGTTAACGGCATTGCGAAACCTCCAACCGCTGGGAGATCGGAGGTCGAAGATGGAGAAATCGAAGATGCGAAGATGACCGATACACCCGCAAAGCCGAGTGAAGAAGCGGAGCAAGCGCCAAAGAAACCAGCCGAACCGGCTGAACCCCAGCCACGGCCACCAGAGCCTGCTGCTGAGCCTCCAGCTGCAGCAGTCAAAGAACCTGAATCTCGACCGGAGACCACCAATGTTCCCCACGAGACAAGGCCAAGCGCACCAGAGACCGCCGAAAGGCCGCCGTCACCGCCACCACAGAAGCAGGCAGAGCCTCAACCGCCCACGCGTGCTCGGTCGCCCTCTCCCGATCGATCCCGCCCAAGCTCCAGGGCCCCCGAGCCCTCTCGTTCCGCGAATGTACCTAAACGACCAGAACTCGACAGAGCTCCCTCGAGCAGCTCTTCTGTTCGTCCGCAGCCGAGCTTGCCGAGCAGACCAGAACCCCATCGCCCCTATAGGCATGGCGATGCGCGAATGCCGATGCGACCGCCGGATCTCCCTGACGATCGACGAGATCACAGAGACAGCAGGCATTCCGATTACCCTCGTCCCAGCAGATTTAGTGAACATGACCGTGACCGGTCGTTTGACCACCCCGATCCTAGAGCCCACGGTCGTCTCGATCGACCATCTGATCGCGACAGGCTAGAACCTCCGCGAGAGAGGGACTTCCCCACGAGACCGCCTCCAGATGAGCACTTCCGGGGTCCTTCCTATCGTGATAGTCGACCACCCCGAGAGCCTGATTGGCCTGATCGGCCTGGGCGTGGGCGACCACCTCAGCCTGATACCTACCATGCCAGGTCCGATCCCGATCGTTTGTCCAGAGATGCGCCTGGTCCCGTGCGGTCTGTGGCCCAAGTGCATCCTGATCGCGCAGAGCTGATCCGTGAACACCCCGACAGGAGACCATTGATAGAGGGTGAGGGCCCCCGACGCGGAGAGCCATTGAGGTCGGATGAGGACAGGAGATCGCACTCATCACGAGCATCATCACCACCGCCAAGGCCGGATGAGTCTCGTCCGCCACTCCGTTCGGACCGGTTCCCATCCGACGATCGAAGACCTGGGAGTTACTCTCAGACCCATCCTCCACCGCGGCACGATGACTTTCCAACTGGGCCCCGCGGTGAACGTGGCCGCCCGGGCCCTGTAGACTTGGCTGAATCGAGAGACTCGTGGCATGGCTCTGATATGATGCATGGAAGGCTGAACCAGGATTCGAGGTACCAGCGCCAACAGGAGCCTGACATCCCATCTGGACCAAGAGGAAGAGGTGCTCCAGGACGTGGTGGACGGACATCACAGCCTTCCACGCCAGCAACTCCACCCAGCGCTCCTGCCACACTATCTGAGCGTCAACCTCCAACTGGTCCTTCTGGCCGCCCTGGTATGCGGGGTGCTCCTCACGATCAAGCTCCTCCCGCAGCCGGTCCTCCTCCATCTGCACCTGAAGGGTTGGACACGACAGGAATCCATCCCGATCGACTCAAGGTTCTGCAGGCACCTGCGGAGCCGCCCTTCAACGGCGGGCGGTCTCAGCCAGGTCCCTCCTCAGCGCCTATAGCTCCACCTTCAGGGCCCCGTAGCGGTCCATCTGGACCGTCCCCGGTTACACGGGGACCGCCATCCGGACCGGGCTTCGGCGAGCGCGGTCGGGGAGACAAGCGCTTCGCCGGTCTCAACAACATGCTTCAGCAATCGAACGGGCCTCCTGATCGCGGCGGCACGTCAATCCGCGGAAGAGGAGCTAGGCAAGCCGGCATGATGAATGCCCCCTCACCGCAGCCCACCCGGCCTCAAAGTCCAACCGATGGTCCTGAAGTAGAAAGCCGTCCATCCTCGCCACAAGGACGGCCTGATCTCTTCCCTGGTCGATCGAATGGTCCTTCTCATCTTGCTGATGATGGACATGCTCCTCCAAGTCGGCCCCCAGGCGGCAGAAGGAGTGAAATTGTGGAAGAGGCAACATCTGAGCTGCGGAGATCCACCCGCCGCTCATCAAGCCTCAACCACACTCCCGACCGTGAACGTGACCGAGACAGGGACCGCGACAGGGACCGTGACCGAGACCGTGATCGAGAGCGCGATCGCCGTGGTGTCGAAGAGGACGCCGTCAGAAGCAGCAGCAGAAGAGACGACCATCGGGAGCGCCCGAGGGACTACGATCGCGATCGTACCAGTCGCAGAGGCGATAACAGTCTCAGCTCCAGCCGGGAGGAACCCCACGACACAAGAGAGTCCTCTCGACGGGGAGGTCCTGGTGGTAGCGTTCGCGACGAGCCCAGAAGCAGCAGAAGGGAGTCGAGAAGAGATCGCGACGAGGTTTCCTCCGGCGCCGGTCCGGACCAGGGTCGCCTCAAACCCTCTCCGCTTGGCCCAAGCGCAGCGCCTCCACCACCGCCTCCTCCTCCGCCCCCGCCTCCAGGTGGCCCAGCGGACGACCGGAGATGGGGTAGCGGTCGCGGCGGAGAGAACCGTGACCGGGACCGGGACCGGGACCGGGACAGGGACAGGGACCGCCCTAGTACTCGCGACAGAGACAGAGACAGGGACCGAGACCGCGACCGTGACCGCGACGGTGGTGCGCTGCCGCCGCGGAAGCGGGGTCGGCCCGGCGCCGATGAAGGCCATGGCGGACACGGTGACGGTGGCCGTGGCGGGATGAGGGTCGGAAGCGAGAGCAAGAGGCCGAGGCGGGGGCTGTGATTGGTTTATTTGATTGGTTGGTTGATGAATGGAGTCTGTTTATGGCGTTGTCTGTCTTTATCAATCATGTCATTCAATCTCATGTGTGAGAGCATTTCCTGTTGTTTCTATCTAGATCCTTTTGAAGATTCCGTATGGTGTGTTGCATTCCTCAGTGTATAATCATTAACTCATTGATATAACTCCGATGATGCATTTCTCTCAGTTCCTCTCGTTCTCTCTATCTTCTTTCCTTCCAATTGCATGTCTTAACTCTTGGGCTTGTTCTTATTCCTTTTTCTTTCTCCCTCTCCTTTTTTTGTTTTTTTCTCTCTATGAAAGAAAAAGACAGACAGACAGACAGAACGAACCAAACCAATGGAATGGCATATCTGGTAGCTACCTAGCTGGCTGAGCTGAGCTGAGCTGAGCTGAGTCGCGAGCACAACTTTGAACGTATGTACTGTACAGTACAGTAAATGATGGATATTGGACTGAATCGATCCAGATCAATTTGAACTCCAAATGGTTTTAGAGGAAAAAAAGATTGTTATGTTATTCCAATTCTGGGACTAGCCACCTACCACCCTACCCTACCCTACCATACTCTACCTCACCCAATAGATAGATAGATATCAAGAGATCAGATCAGATCATTGATTGATTGATTAAAATCCTGAACTGTGCTTGGTCACTTACTCAGAGCGGTGCCACTCACATACTGTACAAACATACATTGTATCTGTAGCGAGTCCATCTCATCCCATCCCATCCCAGTTCGGGCTCGAAGGCAAGGGGGATAATAGATATAGATTGATACATACATCACTTTGTGTGTGCGTGTTGTGGAGGGGGGGGGGGGAATTCTTATCATATGCGTTGCACGTACATGGATGTGTAGTACTGTACATAGTCATCAATACCAATATCATATCAATACCCTTAAGCCTCAGAGAAGAAAGTATGGAAAAGAGGAAGCAAGCTAAGGACATCTGGCAACAAAAAACCCGACCGGATAATATTTTTTTTTCTCCTCAGCCCTTCGACCTAATTCAGATATACATATGTATATAGATTAGTTACATACATACATACAATATGTAGTGTACATGTTTTTCAAACAAAAGGCACTTCCACTCCACAAACTCTCAACTCAACTCACCGCAAGCTGCACGCCCAGGTGGGGAGTATAAAATAAAAACTTCGTGACCTTAGGTCCGGTAGGTAGATGATAGGTAATAGGTAATACACGAAAGAAAGAAAGGGGGAAAGAAAAAAAGACGAAAAAAGGTGGTGTCCGTACCTAAGGGTAAGGGTAAAGGGAAAAACGATTGATCATAAGAAATGATTAAGAAGAGAAAACAGGGGGGAAATATGAACGAGTGAGATAAATAGGTATCAAGGAGGGGGAAAAAAAATCATCAACTCGTCCCTGCACTGCATTGAAGACGGAAAAGATGGCTTCTCCGCTCCCTCGCATTAATATTAATACAATACGGACACCGGATGCATAGCCCGGAATCTGTCCTGCTCGCGCTCTCAGTACGATATGTAGCAAGTGCTGCGGGAGAAGAAGAATTTTGACGCCGAAATTAGACATCTTGAACGAAGGGAATTTTCGAGACCCCTTTTTCCCTTTTCTTTTTTCCCCGTGCCGATGAACACCTCTCTGAATGAATGACGAAAAAAATCCCACAGTTTTATCGACATATCCCAGCCAAAAAAAACGCCGGCGGATGGCGTGGGACCTAAGAAGCTTCCACTATCCGACTGCAGCCAACTACACCCCCGCCAACGGGAGGGCCATTGGTCTTTTTCTTGCCGAGCCCAAGAACAGACAGCTTGCGAATGAGACTTTGTCTCTTCTTCTGTGTGCCCTGCTGTTCCTTGGTGGCTGACGGCACCGCCAGACTATGCCTCTCGACTCTGACAATTGGATGTTCATGTTGAGGCGCAGACACGGAATCCTTTCCAGAGCTGGCCCCTGGAAGAGGGTCCGGTGCCACAGTTGAATCGGAACTCCCATGCTTTGACAGAGGACGGTTGACATTAGCGGTACAGAGGAAGTCACTTGAACTCGCTCCAATGGTACCAGTAAACATCTTCTCCATGACAGCACGCTGAAGATCAAGGTGGCGTTGCTTCTCCTCCTCAGCAGTCATGACGCGTCTGACACCGTCCGAGTCGATGATGACAGCACCACCCTCCCTATCATTATTTCTGTGTTCATCCTCCAGGCAAAGGCTTTGTGATCCACCATGTTGAGAACTGATTTCCCGTCGAAGAGAGGGCTGCAGCTGATCGGTCAGAGCATCAGTATAAGCCATAGAGTCGCTTTCATCGGTCTTTTCTTGTGGCCTAAGGCAACCGTCCTTTGCAAACAGTTTGGAAGACGAACGTGTAACAGCTTTGGGTCGGCCAAAGCTGGGAGTTCTGAGGAGCGCATTTGCTACATTGTGATCCATCCATGCATTGATGTCTTGGGGGTCAGATGTCTCTGACTTCGTACGAGAGGCAGTTGGTCGGACAACATCGTCGTGTGATGCAGTTATGCTTAGCATATCGAAATCTAAAGACATCTCTTTCATAGTACCCCTATCCTGCTGCTGTGATTCACCTTCCTCCCCGCCTAATTGCTGGTTCATGAGGTGCTCCAGGATCGGTAGAGTCACGTGATCTCCCGATGGCTCAGCCGCGCCGTCGACCACTGGAAAGGGGAAGCCGAGGGTAGTCTCCTTTCGAGGCTGCGGCGTATCTTCCTCACAGTAGAATTGCTTAATCTCAACGTCTACTGCGACCCCATCACTGTCCACTGCGGGACGTTTGGGCGTGTCGGAGTCTTTCTCACCAGCCCCTTGCATCGCTTTCCCAGCCCCGGACTGGGGAGCTTCAAGTTCGACTCCGGAATCGTATTTTTTCTTCTTGGTGACCTCATTCTCTCTATCTGCCACAGATAGGCAGCTATGCTCATCCTTGGCTTGGCTTGATGTCTGTCCGGAATTCCTCGATTTACTCTTCGATGTTGTTGTCTCCTCGGGCAGGTACGGCATCCCTGTCTCGATGCTATGGAAGAGCGTCATGCACGCATATCGAAGCTGCGCCTCCGAGCCGAAAGAGAGCCGCCGGCGCTCGATCAACGGCGAGTCCGGTCTGTACTGAACCGGGGTGTCGACGAAATCATAATAACGGCTCCGGTCCTCGGCCGGGAAGCTGGTTGCTGGCTTCTGCACACAGTTAGAATAGTGAACCTGGAGGTCGATGAGAAGGGCAGTGACCATCACGTACGTTCGAGCCAAGGGAGAACTTGAACATGCGCCGCTTGATCTTGATTCCTCCCGCCATGGTGAGCTGCTGGAGTGTAGGTTCAGGATGCAGCGGGAAATCCGGGGAAATGGAGTGCAGATCACTTGCCTGGCCCGTGGTGGGGACAAGCAAGAGCCCGATACACGCCCGAGCGGCGAACCAACACAAGGTCAATTATCATCCAACGCCTGAGTGATGGTGCAGGTGGCAAAGGTGGCGGGTTGATAGCCTAGGGAGCTGTTACACAACCACAGGGAGAATCTGCGCAAGCGGTGTAAGGTAGAGAATGAACCTGTACTCCCGTAGAACAACCCAGTGACTCGTCTCCTTAAGCTGACAGAGACGCGCGGGGAGACGGTCCGCGATCAATGGCCAAGGCTGGCAGACGATGCGTAAGGAAAGTGGCCGGTCAAGTGCTATGGCATCCGCCGCGAGCCATACCGGAATGGATCCAATGCAACAGCAGCTGTACCCCGCGGCTGGCCAGCCTTGTTCAGGCATGAGGAGCTGCAGCTCTGGCGGAGACCATTGACGCCGTCTTAGGCGATCCGATGAGGTAAAACGAATGTGGAGAAATGGAGGGGAGAGAGGGGTTGGCAAGGAGCTCAGAGACCTCTGCAGCAGACAGCGGCTGCAGGTCGACGGGGAAGAACACGGAGCAGACAGGGAAGCAGAGCGGATGGGATCCAAAGGAGAGTAATCCTGTCGTGTCCGGCCGAGGGAGCGAGAAGAGGAGAGAAAAGAACGGAGGGGGCCATTTGGGGGGGGTCGCGGACGAGGCCAAAAACATGAGGTCGTCCGGGGTTTGTGTTCCTCGTGCCGTGCCTCGTGGGCGGCTAGGCGCGTTTCTGGGGCGCAGCGGCCGAGGCTAGACGGAGTACTCCGTAGTGTAAGAGCCTGTCAGGCTGGGATCAGAGCAGAGACGACCGTGCATCTTAGCCCTCGGGCTCGTCCCGAGCACGCTCCTTGCTGAGTCTCCCTGACCCTCGACGCCCTTGAGCAAGAAACAAGGTCCTTGTTTGGATCCTGCGGACATGCATGATCCCGTCGTGATGCAGCACTCCCGCACCTCTCCTCCAGAGACCGAGCCCTGTCCTGCTGACATGGTTAGCCAGCTCGTCGCCCATAACAGCCTTTCCGGTTGAGGTAAAGCAACTGGCTGTGGAGCGCTGGGGCTAACTAGGCACTAGCTAATATCCTAGTAGTAGCTTAGACGGCTTGGTATGCCCCTACACTTAAGTAGACCCGGAGTGTGCCGTACTAACAGCCTAACTTCATCCAGTAGTGGCCCGGGGTTCTGTACTTCTGCCACCATTTGAGACGGGGAAATCTGAGCTCCATCATGCAGTATTGTCACAGCCTCCTACTACTCTCCGAATTTTCTCCAGAGTCTCTTTCGGTCCCCGCCAGAGGTGCGACTGGACGAATCGGCTCTTCCGGCGCACTCCGCCGTCGGGGACCTTGTGTCGTTCAAGCTGACGCCGCCTGCATCCATGCTTGGCAGTGCTGTGTCGCTCGCAGGACTATTTGTTTCAAACCTCCATATGCGGTTCGATCTACGAGAAACTGCGTGGCACGCGTCTCTGTCGCAATGAGAATACATGGATTGATGTAACGATTTGTATCCACACTAAGGCAGTCAAGTCAAAGTACTTGATACAAACAATCAAGGTAGAAAAGAACGTAGAAGTTGGAGGTCACACATGTGTTTCCAAAAAGATATGTCCCCTCCCTCGTTCAAACCTGAGGAGCCACAGGGTTGCTTTCATTTAGCCTCGTGGAATTCACGGACGCTGTTGAGAAATTCCCGGTAGACTAGTAGAGGCCCTGGGGGACCACAGAATGGAGAACGAAATGGTGTTGTTCCTGGTAGAGACAGGTTCGAAAGTAACAGCCGGTCACGGCGAAATAGCAATCGCAGAACCGGATTTGGCAGCAGAAGTGGAAGAGGCGAGATGGGAAGAATCGCACAAAACCACCTAGCGTCATGTTTTTGCAACCCTCCGAACGAGACCTCAACCGCTGACCCTTCTCACGATACCAGCACCAATTCTGACCGCCGGACGTTCCTCTAACCAGTATACAGAGGAGGACCAGGGATGATATAGCTGGAAAGTTTCTGATAGATGTTGATCAGAATTCCAGGATCGGTATCGTGGTAGAGTGCCGTTCCAAGAGTTCCAGCAGGGTTATCAGAACCACCTCCAGTGACCTGCAGATTGATGCACTGGGGATAGTTCTGGGCACCATCCTGGTTCTGAGCTGAGTGAAGAGCAATAATCTCATGCCTCAGAACATAGTTTCCAGGTGCAATTGTGGTTGGAATGGTGACAGTCCAGCTGTTGTTGGCTGCTATCAGATTGTCTGAAGCCCAGATCCCAGGAGGATTGTCATCATTGATGAGACCGCTCTCGGCAATTTTGAAGAATTCTAATTGGGTCTTATCCACAGTGGAACAATCACCATTGCACGGAGCAAGGTAGTTGATAACTGGGCCATGGTGAGAATCAGGCCATGGAGTCCATTGAAGCTCAACAGTTCCTCCTGGAGAGACTGGAGCAGTCAGGGCTCCAGGCTTGGCGCCCCTATGGCAGATGATATCTGGGGTTTGGTATCCAGTACCGTCCACAAATCCAAGATCAGTTGCCGTAGTAGACCAGGCGATGACCTCTGGAGGATTGGACATGTATGGATACTGGTTCACTAGATACCCGCCATAACTGTCGATTGTCAGCTGTTGCCGCTTATGTGCGTCTTGCAATGACATACTTTTTACCATCAATCACGATGTTCTGAACGAAGCCATGGCCAGCCACTAGAGAAGCAGAGGCAAGAACGCCGGCAGTAGCAATTATCTTGGAAAAGGACATCTTTCAAATAGGATGTGCCAATTCGATCGCGATGGACCAAAGCTAATAATATAAAGCAACTTCAAGAAACGGTGTCCGAGAAAATGAATAGAGAGAAGTTATATGGTTAAGGAGCCTGGAAGCATAGAATGCAAAGGTAACGGGGTTGAGTTAGACAAGCCATATTTATATTCCAACATTGGAACAACCCGCTTGTCAAGTGAGCTTTCAGCTTTCCTCATGGGCCTAACAATCTCTTCCTCGGGACTCTTGAATTGTCTCGAGGTCATTTGGATTACGAGAACGCAATCCCCTTCGGGATGCTTGCGCGCTCCATTCAGCGGTAGCTGGATAAATCAAACAGAGACGTGAACAGCGCTTCCCCTCCAGCGCCGAGCCACTAGAATGCAAGCCATTGCACATCAGCCTGAACTTGCTTCTGCGAAAAGTTTCCAAAGATGAAGCAGCAATTTCTCTCAGACAACGGTTACCTGATCGTGAATTCGGATATTTTTCAAGGCATCGACATCATCGCCAGGTGAAACTCGAGAACCGGTTAAAACCACATCTTGGATGAATGGGAAGTTTAACGGAAGGTTCAAAGCAAATTCCGTTAGCTGGTCACACGAACCTCTGAGAGTGGTCGTCTGCAGCGAGCGCATTGGATGGAAGATCTCTCCACAGCTTTTCACTTCACGCCCCCTTCGTGCGAGAAACAGAAAGGAGCTTACAGTTCCGTACACGCTTCATCTGCATTGGGCATCACAGTCCTGTGATGGAGACACGAGGACTTGCTTCCACCAAGCCACTAGACACATTGTTCAATGTGGCAACGGACATGAGAACCAAATTTAGCCGACTCCAATGCAAGCTACCGTGCTGTGCAGAACACCTGACAGAGCATATGTAAACATCTCCTGATCTCCGCAGTACTTTTGAACCATGAGTTACAGGAAATTGACGCTGCACTCCATTCCAGGGAATCGAATTCTAGACCTTTATCCTTTCATCCGACCAGACTTCCCTTTTTGACCTTGGCGCCCTGTTGACTACCTACCTACCTAGGTAGGTAACGTCGTCGACCCTCTTGAATGATCCTTGTCACACTGCAAACATCCGAAAACATACGGCAAAAGATGATTGGGCATGGATGCAGGAGACATCGAATGAGGGCTTAGAAGGAAATGAAAACCTGGGACCAGGACGCTAGGTACGATGAAATCCGCCAATGGTGAAACTTTAAGTCGTGCCTACAGCACAGGCTCTGTGAAGATTGCGCTGTTCAGACTTAATCTTCTCATCACAGTCCAAGTCTTTATGAAAAGGAAAAAGAGAGGGAAGAGCGCTATTTCGAGCTGTTGGCCTCATAGGGAGACAGTCGAGCATACCAGCGGTATCGACGTTAGACTCAACCAAGAATAATGACGAGGATAAACACAGAAGTCAACCTTGAACTGGATAGCAGGGTTCCAGCAGCAGATAGTTACTTGCATAAAGACAACTCCCCGAGGGCTCTCTGCATACACCAGGATGTTCCGGAATTATTCACTGCTCGTTTCCGACGTGGCGTCAGTGATCCGTCTCCACAGAACTCTACCTGGGAATAACCCAGGGGAGGAATCTGCAAGTAAGAACTTAATACCAATCCCCGGGGCTGCCGAGGTGAATCGAATCTTCCGCGGGAAATTAAACCCATACGATGTTTTTGCACCACATGCATGCTTAGCACGATTTCTCCGCAAGGGAGTCAGAGAAAGACATATTTCGCATACTACTGTGACTCTGCAGAGTTACATATCACTCAGGATACATTGCAGATCATTGTCCGGGCATCAAAAATGGACCTGCAGGATCAACGGCCCGACAAAACACAAGTGGCTAAAGCTGGGGGATGCCCGAAACCCTCTGGTGCAATATCATTTGATGGATGTTCCCCCCGCATTTCTAAGACATCGACGGATCGGCCCGCATACTAATCCTTTTATCAACCAAAAGTTCCACTCGACTAGAGAAAAAAAAGGCCAAGGCCATTAGTTGCAGTCGGATACTGGTCTTTTCGCCGTCCAACACCTTCATCCATGATCCCCTTAGCCACCAATGCCCCACATAATACATGTTGACATAGGTACGTAGCTCTGTTATCCAATCGGATCCGAACCTCTTTAACGGACCCCTCCTACACACCTTATCCTAACTTCAGAAGACTGTTGCCCATTGGGGATTGAGGAGGTCCGGGTCGCAGGATGCGTTCTAGGCTAAATTCTCGGCCGGTAGCCATCTCGAATCTCTCGTGAAGCCTTCATCTGAACGGTTGGCGGCCCGTCAAGCCGATGACCATGGGTTCCTGATAGAGCTTGTGCCTGACCGGCCTTGGCGGCATAGACGAGCTGAACACATCAGGTATGAACAGATCAGATATAAAGTCGGATTGAGTCCTAGTACGAAGCAATCCGCCACCACCAAATCAAGCAACGAGCGACAGCAATAACAATATCAATCGAATCGCAATGTATCAGCGCGCTCTTCTCTTCTCTTTCTTCCTCGCCGCCGCCCGCGCGCAGCAGGCCGGTACCGTAACCGCAGAGAATCACCCTTCCCTGACCTGGCAGCAATGCTCCAGCGGCGGTAGTTGTACCACGCAGAATGGAAAAGTCGTTATCGATGCGAACTGGCGTTGGGTCCATACCACCTCTGGATACACCAACTGCTACACGGGCAATACGTGGGACACCAGTATCTGTCCCGACGACGTGACCTGCGCTCAGAATTGTGCCTTGGATGGAGCGGATTACAGTGGCACCTATGGTGTTACGACCAGTGGCAACGCCCTGAGACTGAACTTTGTCACCCAAAGCTCAGGGAAGAACATTGGCTCGCGCCTGTACCTGCTGCAGGACGACACCACTTATCAGATCTTCAAGCTGCTGGGTCAGGAGTTTACCTTCGATGTCGACGTCTCCAATCTCCCTTGCGGGCTGAACGGCGCCCTCTACTTTGTGGCCATGGACGCCGACGGCGGATTGTCCAAATACCCTGGCAACAAGGCAGGCGCTAAGTATGGCACTGGTTACTGCGACTCTCAGTGCCCTCGGGATCTCAAGTTCATCAACGGTCAGGTACGTCAGAAGTGATAACTAGCCAGCAGAGCCCATGAATCATTAACTAACGCTGTCAAATACAGGCCAACGTTGAAGGCTGGCAGCCGTCTGCCAACGACCCAAATGCCGGCGTTGGTAACCACGGTTCCTGCTGCGCTGAGATGGATGTCTGGGAAGCCAACAGCATCTCTACTGCGGTGACGCCTCACCCATGCGACACCCCCGGCCAGACCATGTGCCAGGGAGACGACTGTGGTGGAACCTACTCCTCCACTCGATATGCTGGTACCTGCGACCCTGATGGCTGCGACTTCAATCCTTACCGCCAGGGCAACCACTCGTTCTACGGCCCCGGGAAGATCGTCGACACTAGCTCCAAATTCACCGTCGTCACCCAGTTCATCACCGACGACGGGACCCCCTCCGGCACCCTGACGGAGATCAAACGCTTCTACGTCCAGAACGGCAAGGTGATCCCCCAGTCGGAGTCGACGATCAGCGGCGTCACCGGCAACTCAATCACCACCGAGTATTGCACGGCCCAGAAGGCCGCCTTCGGCGACAACACCGGCTTCTTCACGCACGGCGGGCTTCAGAAGATCGGTCAGGCTCTGGCCCAGGGCATGGTCCTCGTCATGAGCCTGTGGGACGATCACGCCGCCAACATGCTCTGGCTAGACAGCACCTACCCGACTGATGCGGACCCGGACACCCCTGGCGTCGCGCGCGGTACCTGCCCCACGACCTCCGGCGTCCCGGCCGACGTTGAGTCGCAGAACCCCAATTCATATGTTATCTACTCCAACATCAAGGTCGGACCCATCAACTCGACCTTCACCGCCAACTAAGTAAGTAACGGGCACTCTACCACCGAGAGCTTCGTGAAGATACAGGGGTAGTTGGGAGATTGTCGTGTACAGGGGACATGCGATGCTCAAAAATCTACATCACTTTGCCAATTGAACCATGAAGAAAAGGGGGAGATCAAAGAAGTCTGTCAGAAGAGAGGGGCTGTGGCAGCTTAAGCCTTGTCGTAGATCGTTCAGAGAAAAAAAAAAAGTTTGCGTACTTATTATATTAGGTCGATCATTATCCGATTGACTCCGTGACAAGAATTAAAAAGAGTACTGCTTGCTTGCCTATTTAAATTGTTATATACGCCGTAGCGCTTGCGCGACACCCCTCACAGTATATCGGTTCGCCTCTTCTTGTCTCTTCATCTCACATCACAGGTCCAGGTCCAGCCCGGCCCGGTCCGGGCTGCATGCATGCACAGGGGGACCTGATATATTAATCGTGACCCTGTCACGCTAGCTAGGGTTCCCTGCATTCTGAACCTGTGGACGTCTGCCTGCATCTGATTCTTCTGGTTTCTGATAGGGCGTGCCACGGCACTTGAGGTGGCGCTGTGCTGTATGTATAGTACATACAGTACACATGGAAGAGGTCTGGAGATATGTCACATGTGCTGCTGTCTAGGTAGATAGGGCTTGCCTCTGTGCTATGTATGGTATTCGAGCCTACCCACCCCATCCTAAGTAATCATGCGTCGTGGATTAATAGGTTCGGTTTTTGGAAGCTACTCCAGACTACCTGCTTATATGCCTATTATTATTATTTTTTTTCAGAGTAAATCAGGTTCGGTACTATCTAGCGATAGTTCCAGTTGGGTGAGAATGAAAGATTTATACATAGTATGGTAGTTGCTGATGTGCATTTTTTAGTTAAATATTAATTTCTTTTCTGGGTTCATGTCACGGATTATACTGCTATATAGATACATCTAGGTACATCCTAATCGTCTAGAGGAAATCTCTCGTAGAAGAAACACAGAAACGTTCGTCACTCATGCTCTAGAATTGGTATATGGAAAAATACGAAAAGAAAATGCAATAAGACCTCCGGGAACAGCATGACAAACTCCTAAATAGCATTCATCAACATCCTCTCCCCATTAGCGATCGACTTGAACTTGTCCGTCCCCAGGTACCGCCCCTTGGCAAACCAGATCAAGATAGACGGGAGCCTACACCCAGCCATCACGCCCGTCCCTTTGCTCCGTCCCAGAGTCACCGCGATCACGCGGAGACCGCTCGCGCTGTACGGGACCGGCTCCTGTCCCCGGAGCACATTGTGCAGGTTCTTCGCCAGGTGGACCGCCTGGTCCTCAGCGTACTTGGCCTGCTTGGGCTCGATGCCGGTCACGTCGCCGGCGGCCCAGACGTTGGTGGTGGACTTGACGCGCAGGTACTCGTCGACGACCACGTCGCCCTTGTCGTTGACGACGGACGGCGGGAGGAAGGACGTGTTGGGCGTCTCGCCGACGGTGGGGAGGTACAGGTCGACGACGAGATCCGGCTCCCCCGTGGAGAGGGACAGTTTCGTCTTGCCGTTCGCGGCCGGCGAGGCCCCCGTGATCCGGGTGCCGCGGACGATCTTCACGTCGAGTCGCGACAGCTCCTTCTCCGCCGTCCGTGAGATATGCTCGGGCAGCGCGGCGAGCAGCCGCTGGTCCGACGTCACGATCGTCACCTCCTTGCCCTTCCGGTGGTACTCGAACGCGATCTCGCCGGCGATCTCTGCCCCCGTCGCGCCTCCGCCGCCGATGACGATGGTCCTTGCGGCCGCGATCTTGGACTGCAGGTCGTGCAGCGCGTCGAGCGTGGTCTGGTGGTCCTTCAGCGGCTTCCAGGGCATGCCGTCCTTGTACGACGCCCCCGTCGCCACGACGAGATGGTCATAGCGGATCTCCCTCCCGTTGCTGATGACCACCGTGTTGCTGGACGGGTCGACCTTCTCCGCGGTGCCCAGGATGAATTCGAAGCTCTCCCTGGGATACCTGTCGAACCCCTGCAGGAAGGGCTGGAAGAGGTCCTCGTCCTTGAACTGGCCGGGCACGACGCCGCGGACAGACGCGATGCTCCAGTAGATATGGTCGGAGGGAGAGACCAGCGTCACTTTGAAGTCCTTGGTGTGTGGGTAGGTGTGCTTGAGCAGCTTGTGCGCGACGCCCAGGCCGGCGAGTGATGCGCCTAGGACGACGATCTGCCGGGTCATGGTGGTGGAACCAGAAAATTAGGGAGACACGATGGGATGATAAAAAAGAGAGCAACAAATCACGAGAATGGGTCTAGACTGAACCAATGAAGGAAATAATTGGTACAGTACAACAAGGCAGATTGCGAAATTTCCCCGGACCTGTGCTGTTATTACACAGATGACAGGCCCGCAGGTAATAAACACTGATAGCTGGGGAAAGGAAGGACTAAGAATGGAGTTCCCCTGCCAGAGCAGTTCCTCCTAAATAAGAAGGGTTGAGACCTTCAGAAAAGCAGAGCGGAAGGTACATTTGTCATCCAGGCAGAGAACTGAATAATACACCAAAGCCCACTAAAGACTGCCTACCCTGAAATCAGTAAATCGATTCCATCAAGGGCTTCGGAGATTCTGGCTCCAAGCCATACTGGAGACAAAGTTCGGCCGAAAATGGTCCGTATGGTAGAGAGATGTGATTAGCGTCAAGGGGTCACATCCATGATTTGTCAGTTGGGTGCTTGCAAGCTGGTCGGATTAGTCATACAGGTCAGGTTGATCCTAGCTATCCATTCCGAGTTTGACAAACCCGGTTTGACAACTCCCTGCTGCAAAACATTGTTCAAGCTACCTATCACCCATCTCTAGAAAATTCTGTCTTAAAGACCAAACTGATCTGGCGGAGCTAGAGCTGGGAGGAGGGTGCGGATAACATACTGTACAATGCCCAGGTGCCCAACAAAGCCCCTGAATCCAGGACGAACTCGGGCAAAGAAGAAAAAAAAGAAAACAAAGATTCCGATCCGATTTTTAAATAAACTTTAGGTTTAATTGTGCTTATTGTCTTCAACTGCGATGCCCTTAATCCTACCCGTCCAATGCGTGGTTAGTCATGCGCGACGCAAGCAGGATTTGACACACTGAAGCTGATCTGCTGTATATCACGTGATCTAACCACGTCCCTTCGACCTCTCGGGCATCGCGTCGAATTTGCGACTGCTGCCTTCCTCCAATTTGATTCGTATCCCCTAACGGCGAATGAGGATTTCGGGCAGGATAACGGGATGGTGACGGCTTCGGCAGAAAATGGGTAGAAGGAATTCCAGTCTATGAAGGCCGAGTGAACAACGCCCGACGACTTATCGGACATTATTAGTACCGAATGGAAATAATGAATCTGTCCAAAAAAAAAAAAGGAAAGATTTTGATCTAGTTTTGATTTCTAATTTCTAATAGACAGTTTAGGAGATAGGCAGGATGTACTCCGTACCGTGAGGATCTTTGTTTAGACCTGCATACGGAAATAAACGGAAATAATAAGTATCAAATCGCGTCAGTTGCGTCAATCCTAGAGCAATATCTGACCTGGGCTAGAGACGGGCTTGCAGATTATGCGGAACAAGTAAGCTTACCAAAGACATCTGCGAGGGCCGCGCGTTGTCCTACGACGTGGCTGCTCACGCAATTGCTCATCGGCAGGAGTACACAATTAAAGGAATGGCCCGATGTCGTTATCGACAAGTTGCGCATCAGGTCCAATGTGCGATGCGACGCTGCAAAGCTTCTTGGCCACCGGGGATCAAAAGCTTGTGCGGCGCTGGCTGGTGATAACGGCAACGCCTAACCGAGCCACGCCGCTTCTCCGCATCCTGGGCGGGTCGGCGCATCCCAAGAATAAACATTTGCCCTGGACAAAGAACCTCGATAAAGTCGTGTTGCGGCATAGGTCACGAAGGCATTGCTGCACTTCTGATGCCTGCTCTGGGTTTTTTTTTTCTTGCAAGTTGGAGTCCTTTCCAGCCTCTTTCAGTGTTGCCCATTGGATTGCTGATTATTGCTTATTCCCGGCCGATAGGTATCATGCAGGTCCCGGATAGCATCATTTCATTAATAGGCACCTTGAATCCCGGCGGAAGAGACGGCGTCCGCTAGATCCACCGTTGGCAGTTCCACAATCCTCGTGCTGCCTATCATCATCCTGGGTTGTATCTCACCTACCCCATACGGAGTAGGTGAAAGAACATGATGAGTTCAGTTCCAATCAGTATCCTGCGCTAGGATGCGGGGATGATGGAGGTGCACGTTGCACACGGAGAAGAACCCGTCCATCCTGGCACATATAACCCCCATAGCTCCCCCTCCCCGGGGCGTCTCAGAGGGGAGCGGTGGCCATCTCTATCCCCGTGTCTGATCTGACAATGCGTTTCTCCGCTTCAATTGCTCTGCTGCTGGGCACGGCTGTGGCCGCTCTTCAGAGCCCCCACCAGAGGGCTGTGCGAGCGGTTCAGAAGACCAAGCCTCGTCTGACAACTAGGGAAGCTCCTCACAGTTACTCCAATCACAGCTACCTGAACTCCAAGACAAAGCGTGGGTGTATACTCCATCAGTGATGGTCGCGGTGTTCAGAGGCTGATCAAGTTTATATAGAGTTCGCCGTCAATGGTAGCGCTCTCCCCGACGTCAACTTCGACATCGGCGAATCCTACGCTGGGACCCTCCCAAACACTCCCTCAGGGAATTCGAGCCTGTTCTTCTGGTTCTTCCCGTCGAAGAACCCTGCTGCTTCCGACGAAGTACGTCCGCATGATGCCCGATCTGTCATTTGCGTTGTATCGTCGCTAAACAGGCAATTATATAGATCACTATCTGGCTGAACGGCGGACCAGGATGTAGTTCACTGGTCGGCCTGCTGCAAGAGAACGGGCCTTTCCTGTGGCAGCCAGGGACATACGCCCCGATCCCGAACCCATACTCGTGGGTGAACCTGACCAACATGGTCTGGGTGGACCAGCCGGCCGGAACGGGCTTCTCGCCGGGACCGCCGACGGTCAACGACGAGACCGATGTCGCGAATCAATTCATGGACTTTTGGAAACGGTTCGTCGACACCTTCGACCTGCATGGCCGCAAGGTGTACATCACGGGAGAGAGTTACGCTGGACAGTACATCCCGTACATCGCCTCTGCCATGCTGGACCAGGAAGACACCACGTATTTCAACGTCAAGGGTGTTCAGATCAACGACCCGTCCATCAATGACGATGATGTGTTGATCGAGGGTTAGTAACTTTCCATTTCCTTACGTGGTTATATAATATAATAATATGCTAACTGCAACAGCACCCTCCGTCCTGGCCCTGAACCACTTCAAGAACGTCATTCCACTCAACGAAACATTCATGGCCGAGATCAACAAACGCGCCTCGCAGTGCGGGTACATCGAATTCATGGAGAACGCCCTCACCTACCCGCCCAAGGGCAAACTGCCCCCGGCGCCCAGCTCTCAGACCCCCGGCTGCGACGTCTGGGACGCGATCATCTCCGCCGCGTACTACGTCAACCCATGCTTCAACATCTACCACCTGACCGACTACTGCCCCTACCTCTGGGACGAGATGGGCTTCCCCTCGCTGGCCGGCGGGCCAAACGACTACTTCAACCGCTCCGACGTGCAGGCCGCCCTCCACGCGCCGCCGACGAACTACGCCGTGTGCGGCGAGTACGACGTCTTCCCGCACGGGGACCGGTCCGCGCCCAGCGCGCTGGGCCCGCTCCCCGGCGTCATCGAGCGCACCAACAACACCATCATCGGCCACGGCTGGCTCGACTTCCTCCTCTTCGCCAACGGCACCCTCGCCACCATCCAGAACATGACCTGGAACGGCGCCCAGGGGTTCCAGCGGCTGCCCGTCGAGCCGCTCTTCGTCCCATACCACCCGGGCTTGGCGGAGCTGGGGCAGGGGACCGCGCAGGCCCCGTTCACGCAGGACGCCGGCGCGGGGTACCTGGGGACGGCGCACACGGAGCGCGGGTTGACGTTTACGTCTGTCTATCTGTCTGGGCATGGTGAGTTATCTTTCTTCTCACTTCTTTTGCGCCTTTGCCAAGGTGTTGAAGGCTAACTATTATCATGTAGAAATCCCGCAGTACGCACCCGGCGCTGCCTACAGACAGCTCGAGTTCCTGCTCGGACGCATCAGCAACTTGTCGGAGATCGGCCCCTACACCACCTTGCAGTAACATCCTCCACACATGGAGGTTGAAATCCCCGTGAAAAGGTAGGACAGAGTAATTTTTATTTATCAATGGCTCTCTACTTCAGCCCTACTTCTTCAGAGGATGATGACAGTATAGAATGATAAAAACACGTGGCACACACACACACACACAGAGCTGTTACTAGTTATGTATATATATATATATATATATATATATATAACCCGTCTAATTATCAATGGAATGATATATATAGAAGAAAAGGGGGGAATAACAAATTTCCAATTAGTTGGTTGAGACGTATCGTTGATCATCTCGCTTCATTTGCTTTTCTCCGTTTGTTACCACAAAGGTGACGCCGCATACCGGTAGATAGGTCATTCTATTTTGAATCATCGTATTCGATTCTTCATAAAAAATCTGATATCTAAATTCATGAACAAGAAGGGAATAAAAACGAAAATACGCAAAAGCAGTCCTATCCGTAATCGATGGCCGTCGTGTCCTTGCGGTCAATCCAGGTAGATGCATGTACCCCAGGCAGGAAGGCGAAGTCGCGAGACGGATAGCCGCTATCGTATCGTGGAAATATGTTGGAGCGCAAGCAGTTGGATGCTGCTTTAGAAACATGTGTGCAACTATTATTACCGCACACATGCGTGAGAGAGGCAGTTGGATGCTCTTCTCTCCGGTTCGTTGCTGTTGGAAGCTAGGTACCTAAGAAAATTTTTTCCCTCCTCTTTCCTTCTATCTGATTCTTTTTCTCATCCTGTGCGAGCAAGGTCTCGAACTCCCCCTTCTTCCGGTTTAAATCTGGGGAGTGATGACGGACTCGACGTGTCTGTCCATCGGGTGGTTTGTTTTCTGTCTAGAAGCGCCAACTGCGTCTGCTCCGCGATGGTATGAGAGGGTGTGGTACAGAATGAATGCGGTGTCTTTGAGGTCCCCAGGTTCTGTTTTGTTTACCAAGCGGTGATGTCCTCGACTTCCGCTTCGCCAAAGGTGCTGCTCTTCGTTAGCTTCCCCACGTTGTCGGCCGCGTCGCCTCCCTCGAGACCCGGCTTGAACATGATATCCGGAAGCACCTCCCTGAAAAACTCGAGGATGTGCCGGTTCACCTGCTCAAACTGCAGCAGGAAGGCGTCGTGGCCTTCGGGGCTGTCGATCCGTCTGAGCCGGGCGTTTGGAATGCCCGCTGCGAGCTCCTCCTGCTCTTCGAAGGTGAAAAGGCCGTCGCTCTCGATGCCGATGACCAGAGCTGGCTGCTGAATCTGCGACAGCGCGTCCTTGACGGGCGTCTTGGAGGAGGGGTCCGCGCGGTTCCTGGAGACATCGTGCGTGTCGAGCTTACGGGTGATGGCGATGTAGCAGTTGCTGTCAAAGCGCTTCACGAATTTCTCGCCCTGGTAGCGGAGATACGACTGTGCAGAGAAGTAGGTGCTAGGCCGCTTCGAGTCGCTGCTTGGATTCGTACCGTTCGTGGAGGCTGGAGCAGTGAAGGTCGTGGCTCCGGTGAACTGAGGATCCGTGTACTTAACCTCCGACTGTGAGTTCGAAGAGTTATCCGCAGTCGGAGAGTTATCTGCACTTGAAGGCTGCGAGAGGCGCGTGCTTTTGTGTCCGTCGTTGTGGATAGCCCAGTGTTCGTTCAGAGGAGGCATCCTCACTGAACCGTGCATATTTTGCCTCTTGGATGGGTCTGGAACGTTTCTGCCAAATCGAGACTCGAAGGAGTTTCGACTCCGGTATGTGAGAAGGGCAGACATGCGGGCGGCGCCAAGGCCGGTCGCGGGAGGGTCGTCGAATGAATAGTAACCATCCTGGTACTTGGGATCGCTGTAGATGCTTTGTCTTTGTGCCTCGCCCCAGCTGATACACCATGCTGAGTGACGGGCAGAGGTGGCAATGGGGACGATTGCTCGCACGTAGTCTTTGCCAAAGTAGGCGTACTCCAAGGTAAGCATTCCTCCCATGGATCCTCCCACGACAGCAGCAATCTGCTTGACACCTAGATCGTCAAGGACCATCTTGTGGATTCTATTCGCAGATAAGCCTCTGTACGTTAGTATTAGAGATGACAGTCACTTACCTCACATCATCACGAATGGTCGTTAGAGGGAACTCAGGTCCGTATCTCCCTTTCGCGGGGTCACCATCTTTGTACGTCACAGCGCTGGCACTTCCGTATGGACTGCCCAGGCTATTCAAACACACGACGAAGAATCTCGTCACATCGAAAGCTCGACCCGGACCGCCCAGGAGGGGACCCCACCAGTCTGCGACATCTGCACTTCCACTCAAGGCGTGGCAAACAACCAGCGCGTTATCGCCATTGGGGGAGAGCTGGCCCCGCGTGGTGTAGGCTACTGGGACATTGTACAAGGTGACCCCAGACTCGAGGGTGAAGGACGGTATGATAGCGATCTCTTGATCGCTGATGAGCTTCGAAAACGGGTTCTCAGGTTGCGATTCGACTCTCTCTACGGGATTTAGTAGCTGTCCACCTCGCAACGTCGTTCAATGAAAGGAAGCGGGGAAATAACTAGAGAGGGCTTATATAAAAGAGAGGGGAATACTGACTGAGTCGCCGGGTGGGAGCGGCACTGCCGCTGGCGTCGTTGGTCATTTTGACCACGTCAACAGAAGGAGATGGGTATAGAAATTCTCGAGAAGACTACCGATTCATCATTGATATAAACTTGGAGGGGAATGACTCGAAGAGTGGAGGTGAGGAGAGAAAAGTATGACTCCAGCGGGGGTCGACAGAGCCATCCAGCACGTCACAAGCAGCCAATCAGAGTCCCTGCTTTGCGGAGAATAAAATTTTCGAGCGATGCTGATTGTGGCAGGCGGCGTGAGATCCCGGCATGTGGTTCGGCCCCCCGCTGACCGCCCTGTCTTCCGAGGTTCCGCCGGTCATGTACCTAGACGTCTAGAACTTGTAAGGATGGAGAGAACAAAGATTTGATTTTATCCTCAGCAAGAAGCTATCATAACATGTTTTCTTGTCCTATCTAATGATATTTGCTGCACTTTCCAAGCATGTCACCTTGTTTGACCAGCAGAACAGAAACAAGACCGCTGTGCACAGGTGTCACAGATGATGCAGAACAGCTTATGCTACTTCACGGACAAGATATCTGATTCTGCACTGCATGGCAATGTTATTTCTTTGATGTTGCACTTGAATGACATGAGAGTTACAGTACTCTATACAGAACCTTGCAGGTATTGGAAGTTGCTATCTGGACTTCCAGTCAAATGCTCTCGGAACTTTCAACTTTACTATTCATATGCTGGTTATCTGGGGAGACATGCTTTCCCTTTTACTGTCAGATTGGTTTCCCATACATAGCTTATTTTGTTATTCCTGTGTCCTCATTACTGCTACTATATTGTGAAGTTGCAGACAGAAACCACTTCCAACGCCCGGCAGCAAATAACATCAGTTGAGACCAATGACATCAGTTTCTCTAATGATATCCATGATTCCTTGCTCTTTCAAACTCTTGTTTCCTATCAGGTTATGGGTGATTCACTGAGGTTGCATCCAACCGCATCTTCATGCGGGTCTCGTTCCGCCAGATCGGGTAACTGATGATAAATCGTTTGCTGCGGATGCCTGGATTCACAGGAGGTCTCTCATGTCGTCTCATTTGGAGAAAAACAAGCCATTTGTTTCCTTTCTTTTTGTCCATCCCTCAAGCATCCTTGTCCTGTGCTTACAACGAGTCATTGTTGTGCCCTACCCATGGTGAATACTTCTTGGTGACCGTATGCTTCTCCTTGACGCCTCCAACCTTGGGAAGTAAATTTGCGTCCGGAAAGAGATCTCCCGGCTTCTTCATCAATTCCAGCTATCCGCAGGTTGATCTCGATCCGAATTCGCCGCCCACAAGTTGGGGGAAGGAGTCGTTGACGCAGCTCCTTGCTGCTTCTCTCTGTCTTCTTTCTCCATATACACTACCAAGCAATCTTCACACGCGTTCCTGCGTACAGAACACCGTGTCAACTTTCCAGGCTCAAAAAATCCCCTCATCGAGAATGGAGAACCACGGAAACCGTCGTCCGGCCCTCATCCCCAACGACGCGGACCTCGACGACCAGCTCCGCGCCGACATCGAGTCCCGCACCGGCCAGGCTCCCGTCTACATGCCGGACTGGTTTTGGAACTTCGAGGCCGAGCTCCAGGCACATCACCGTGTACGCTCAAGCATGCGCAGGCAGTTCGACGTGCACGCCGGCGGCGATCGTGCAGCCATTATCAGGGCCCGGAGACATGTATCTTGCGCCACGTGCGACAAGATCATCAAGAGGATCTTAGAAACCTCCGGATATGACAACCTTGAATCACTCGAGAAAGCAGTTGAGGACGAGGGCAACGGTACCCTGACCGGAGATCAGGGCGTTGCCAACGACGATCCTACGGCTGATGGAACTAAATCTGAGCCAAATGACCCCGATGAGACTACTGAGAAGAAGAAGAAGGAGAGGAGAGTCAAGAAATGCGCAAGCTTTTAGGTCTCTGTAAGTGAGTACGGGAAACTTCCCCGCCCTCTCCCTCCCCTATCACAAGTACGAAACCAGAGATTCGAAAACTAATTGCAGCCTTCATTATCAAAGTTCTAGACCTTGAAGCCCGTTCCAAGACAAAACACACTGCAGATTCACAACTCCCACATCGTCGAAGGCTGTGATCTTCTTCTCCTTCTCTTTCTTTTCTTTTTTACCCTCTCAGAGGGTGTACTACAGCATGGTAACGAGTTCCATCCACTTCCACTCCTCAAAAAGTTAGTAAAAGGATCCGCGTTATAAAAAATGAATATATATATATTCTAACCGGAATAATAGCACAGAAAAAAAAAATCGATGACCATATGAGCTCTTTTCTTTCCTACCCTGAATGACTCCTTATGTCGATTTTCCTAGCGGTCAGATCAATCAAACCTGCGAGAAGTGCTAAGATCGATGGGAGTGAATGGTCACTGGCGACGAAGGGGGAAAACCGAAAAAAAAAAAATCAAAACGGAATCATCCAGATCCAACTATTTTTCTGTTATGATGTTCTCTCATGTATGTAATATACCCACTCGTTTTTTTCCCTGCCGGCAGGGATTGCAAGGGGAAAAAATTCCATAGGAAAACGCCTGCAGGTATTTACTACAAAGCTTCGAATTTTGCGCAGGAACTGGATTTTCTGCATGGTGCTCTCAAAATCACATTGTCCTGTATTACCTATAAAATAAAAGCATCAACGGACAAACAATCCCCAAGTACTGTAGCTTGTGCATACGGTTTCTCCGCCAGCTCGGTGTGGGAGATAAGAGCAATTAGTTCCAGAAAAGCTACATTATTGTATCTACTAATCTAGGTACTTGTTCTTCCTGTTCCGTTTCATAAAAGTGAGAAAAGCACTTTTTGACTGCACAATCCCATTTCCCCCCTGACGTTAGTGATATTGATCAATCAAAGAGAAATAAAGAAACCATCCGTACAATAATATATATGTCTCATGGAACTATGGAGCCCCCACATCGCCCCATCCACAGGTAGGCTATGATATTCACGAGAAGCGTTTGGGGGGCTCAAGAGCAACAACGCCAGACTTGACGAAGATCATTTGCATTTCGGTTTCATTTTTCATGACAGCTAGATGCAGAGCTGATGGAATTCCAAAGTGGATTTTTCTTTTCAAGTCAAGCGCTACGCCAGCTTGGAGAAGATAATGCGCGATTTGCACGTGGCGGTGCAGCGTAGCCCCATACAGCGCCAGGAGTCCGGAGCGCGACCTCAGAGTACAGGGATCTATACCTGCCTCAATAAGCAACTGCAGGACCCGCGGATCGCTTGTTTCGCAGTAAGAAATTGCAGCGTACCGAAGAGTCTCTGGGCGACGTCTGATCTCACAGCCCGCGTCGAGAAGAAGTCTGACCGCGTCCACATAGTTCCCGCTGATTGCGAAATCCAAAGCCGTCAGACCCGACGTGCCAACAACTTCAGAGGGATTGGCGCCTGCGTCAAGAAGGAGCTTCACTACACCGGTGTGCCCCGCAATTGCCGCGATGTGCAAAGCGGTGTACGAGGAATCGTCGACCAGCGAGACATCCGCGCCCTTGTCGAGAAGTTTCTGAACCATCTCTTGGCGGCCGAGAAGGCATGCGAAATGGAGAATGGTTCTCTGTCTGCTGTATATTTGGTCGGTTATTACCTACTTGCTCCAGACAGGTGACAACATTGACAGTAGGAGTTCGTACTTAGCACGCTGGCTGTTGATGTTGGTTGCGGTCGTTCGCTTCAAGATCGCCAGGAAAGCCGACATATTGCCTGTCCAAACAGTCTTTGAAAGGTACCATGGCCAGCCATAATACTCCAGATCGAGTCGGGATGCCCGCCTGCACAGCGTCTCGCCTCCAAGGATGGACCGATACCGTCGACATGTCCGTATCCAGGAACACAGGCTGTGGGGGCCGAGATAATCAGCAATATCGAGGATAAGCTCCACGGGGAGATTCTGCAAAGACATTCTGATTAAGCAGCAATGAGAGTGAGATTAAAAACGAGTGACGATGATAAAGATGGTAGGGTGAACGAGCGAATATGATCTGATGACGAACAAAAGCACGCAACTGACGATTGAAATATGCTGGTTAGACGTTGGTGAAGAAGAATGGGATAGAAGGAACAATGGACAAAGAGATACATGTTGAAGACGCTGCGGCATGCCTCGCCGTTTGGCTCGCTCATGCCCCATTTATTTGGAAGGTGCTATCCTGGGGCGTCCTTTCCTTGCGTCAGAAACGGGAGTAAGCATCAACCCAGGTGTATTCAGATTATCCACCAGACTTTATGTCATTATTTGAGCCCTTCGTCTCCATTCATCTGCATAGCAATAGAGTGCCTCTAAGCAGTGTGTAAACTACGACATACAGTGTATGCAGAAATGCAGCACTTCCATGTCTCGTGATACTGCTACGGAAGTACTGACTCATACACGTGGACCAGTGGATCAACATTCGAAAGGCCACGAGGTAGTATGAGTGGCAGTTTGAGTCTCTTCCAGTCCTGAAAATAAGCCCTAGATTGAGTTTTGGTAATGTAGAATGAATCATCTGAGAATGATATCACACTTGGCTCTTGATTTCAGGTTGCCCGGATAAGGCATATATGGATGGATCCTGGTCCCGCCGCAGCGACTGGGGCAGGACTGGGAGCTAAACTGGATGCGGGAATTGCGCTAGTCCCGATGCAGCCTAGCGCACGACATCATGCGGCGACCCCGGTCCGCCGTTCTCCAGCTCTTCAGGCGCAGGCCGCGTTGCGTCCATCCCGCGGGCTCTTCGACCGCACATGCAATGGCACTCTAGGCTCCCATCACTCTCTATCGCTGAATTCGACAGGCGAGTACCGTCGGGAGCCCATGTGCGCTCCACGATAGATTACCACAATGACCGATTATAGCAAATGGAAGGTTGCTGACCTCAAGGCCGAGCTGAAACGGCGTGGCATTTCGTCGACCGGCCTCAAGGTTAAGCAGAACTACGTCGATCGCCTCCTCGAGTCCGACGCACAGAGGCAAGTTAGCAGCGCGTCTGAAGGCGCAGCTGCTGTGGAAGGTTCTCCTGACCAGAATGGACAGACGGAAGAATCGTCGTTCGTCGAACACAATAGTGAGGGCGGCGCGCAGCAGTCGAATGATGACCCGGACGACCCGCAGCCTATCCCTCAACAGGAGGAACAATCCGCTGCTGCTGAGGAGACGCCAGGAGCTGTAGAGGGAAATTCCTCTCCAAAGGAGACTCAAAAGAACTCTAACCTAGGCGACGAAGTTGAGAGTAATCATTCCGAAAACGAAGCTGGAAATGAAGCCAATAACCAAGCTGCTGAACAGCAAGCTGAACAACCTGCTGAACTACCCACTGAGAAACCTTCTGAGCAGCCCACTGAGCAGGTTCCTGAAGAGCGGGTGTCCGAAGAACGTACAGAGCCGGCACAAGGTGCTTCAGAGCCGCAGGAATCCACTGAAGAAGCACCAGCATCCGCTGAGCCTCCTCCCAAACCGTCACTCGACCCCGAACCCTCCACAGCTTCCGCCGCAGAGGAAGTCATTGACGACACGCGGAAACGAAAGCGCCGCAGTCCGAGTCCTCCGCCTTCCCCTGAAACAATTGCAAAAAGGGCTAAAGCTGAAGATGGAAGTCTGCGAGTACTACTGAAGGAGGACGTTGGTGCTGAGAATCTTCCCCAGCGCCCTGCTGGTGAAAATGACGACATCGCAAATCTCGACGAGCCTCGGGAGCTTTCCCCAAGACACGAGGCTGATTCTGGTCGCCAAGAAGAGAGGATGGATGCGGAGAGGTCACAAGACGTGGAAGCGAGACGTGAATCTATTTCCCAGGCAGAAGAAGACACTGGCAGAGAAGTCACCCCACCTCCATCCAGACAGGACGCGCGGTTTAAGGATCTCTTCCAACCAGCGAATCAGGAGCAAATAAGACGAGGATCCCCTGATGTAGATGAAGATCGTTTCGTTGAGCCCGCACTCCATCCGGCGACCTCCGCACTTTATATCCGCGACTTCATGAGGCCTCTTCAGCCTGCGAGCCTCAGAAACTACCTAGCCTCCCTTGCTTCTCCCCCCGGAGCATCACCGGACCCGGATATCATTCTGGACTTCTTCATAGATTCCATCAAGACCCACTGTTTCGTTAATTTCTCCAACATCTCTGCTGCATCGCGGGTTCGATCAGCACTGCATGGTACTGTCTGGCCCAACGAACGCGACCGCAAGCCGTTGTGGGCCGACTTTGTCCCAGAGGAGAAGCTCCGGGAGTGGATCGAGATTGAACGGGAGTCCGAGAGCCGGGGCAGAGGCGGGCCCCGCTGGGAGGTCGTGTATGACGAGACCGAGGACGGCATCGAAGCCGTTTTACGGGAAGCTCGGCCTCCAAACGGGCGCGGACGAGACATGGGACCGGGCGCACCCAGAGCGCCGCCTGGGCCGCGCGGGAGCTTCGCCGACAGGGAAGGTCCGAGAGACAGCCAGGCTTCGGGCGATCCCCGTTCGCGACAGGGGCAAGGGTTTAAGGCACTTGACGAACTGTTCAGGTCCACCGCTACAAAGCCCAAGCTCTACTACCTTCCCGTACCCCGGGAAGTGGCCGAGAGACGCCTGGAGCGATTCGCAGAACTGGCGCGACGTGGACCATATCCGCGCCGGGGCGGCGATGAGATGAGACGGATCACCTTCGAAGACACGGATATCTTCGTTGACAAGGGTCCCGAATACGGAGGCCCCCGCGGCCGCCGGGGAAGGGGTCGAGGCGGAGGAGCGTGGAGGGACCACTGGAGGGGTCGGGGATACTGAACCTGGTCAATTGTATGCTACCGTCGCGACTTGGACCTGGAGTCTTTGTTTGTTCCGTTCTTCCTTGTTAAGAATGGTCTCTCCACTGTGGCGCGAGAGAGTGCGGTTTTTGAGAGCATTCATCGAGGAACTTTATCTGACCGGCGAAAGCCGTGGCTTGATGTAATGTATCATGTCTTCTTGTCCCCAGCTATCCTGATGTGACATGCGCAGGCTGTAGCGGAATCCATAGAAAGCATACTGTGTGCCAACGCATGTACTATTATGGGAAATTATTGAAAAGGGATACCACTGCGGAACAAACTGCCATCTGGAGCCAAGGACTGAGGCTGTGCGAGTCCTTAGTAATACCACTGCCGATCCGGGCGCCCAAGACGGGCAAGCTTTCTTGACTCTGTGCCAAGGGAGCTTGGGATGCTTGTCCTGCACGTCCAGCCTGGATCACCACCGCGAGCAGCGGGAGAGACGCAGGCTGCACGCTGGCGGGCCGTCGGGAGGGCCTGGGACCGCCGCCGCCAGGAGGGGGAGAAAGCGACGCTGCGATCATGAGATGGCGGCGGAGACGGCGGGCTGCCCCGTGCACCGCCACACGATGCATGGAATGAGGCCAGGGACGTGAAACCTGGCAGGGCGGTTGTGCGCACTGCACGCCGATCTGTCGTCGCCAAGGCGGCTGTGAAGCACCGACAGCTGCTTGGCCCAGTGCCCGTCCGGTAGTGCTGCTGTAGGGAGGAGCCCAGAGGAGCCCAGAGGCCCTTCAGCGCACTCAAGTCCCGGTGTCCTTTGTCTCCCCCCGCTGGCCGCCGTGGATGGTTGACAGATCGCGTTCTGGATATAGGAACCTGCCGTTTCTGTTCGTTGCTCGCGTGCCTGGACTGCAGAGATCTCGTGTCGCACCTGTGACCAGCCGTCTTTCGCTTAGTGAGGCTGGCGCGCTCCGTGCCTGTCCGGATAAGATACTGTGTCTGCGGCCACCTCCTGGACCGTGACTCTACTGTTCATCCCCAAGCTTGCGCACTCGAGCCAGGATGGGCTGGCCGGTGTGTAATACCACTCTGGAAGATGAGATAAGTATGGACCCTGCTGTCCCTTCTGTTCTGAGTTTCTCGTCGACGACGACGATGAGGATGGACACGCTGACTCGGAGATGTTGCAACAGTCACGGAGGTCGACCTCTGGGATGGAGGCATCACCTTCCACCACCTGGGTCTCATTATCTGCGCCGTCTTTGCAGTCATCTCAATCGCAGTCTCCCTAGTTCTCATCATGTGCCATGCGACACACTACAGCAAGCCGCGGGAGCAGCGACAGTATGCTCCCCCCCCCCCTCCCCCGCCCCCTCAGCGCTCCCAACATCGAACACATATGCTGACGACGTTGTTTCCCTAACCGCAGCATCATCCGCATTCTCTTCATGGTGCCCATATATTCGACAGTGGCCTGGCTCAGTTTCTACTACTACCGACATGCTGTCTACTTCGATGTCATGGGCAACTGCTACGAAGCGTTCACCATCTCCGCATTCTTCGCACTGCTCTGTCATTACATCGCCCCCGACCTGCATAGCCAGAAGGAGTATTTCCGCGGGATCAAACCGAAGAAATGGCTCTGGCCTGTAAACTGGCTGGAGAAGATCTGGGGCGGAGAGACCGGTCCGTGGAGGACTCCGCGCAGTGGGTTGACGTGGTTCAATGTAAGGGCTATATATAGTGGCATCAGTCTATTGGGACAAGTGATTATGCTGATATTTGGACCAGATCATATGGACAGGAGTCTTCCAGTATTGTCTGGTCAGAGTCACCTTGACTATCGTTGCGGTCATCACGCAGAAACTAGACCTATACTGCGAGGAGTCTCTGAATCCGGCGTTTGCACACGTCTGGGTGCGTTGATTCTATTCCGTCTCATGGCCAGTCTTCGGTGCTAACCACTTATCCAGGTCCTGGGGATCGAGTCCCTCTGTGTGTCGATAGCGATGTACTGTCTGATCCAGTTCTACGTCCAGCTTAAAGAGGATATCGCGCAGTATTCGCCATTCTTGAAAATAGTTTCCATAAAACTAGTTATCTTCCTTTCTTTCTGGCAAACAGTGAGTCCGGTCGTGGTATATCTGGATGGCAGATGTTCTAACATGGACCTAGACTGTGATCTCCTTCCTCACCTCTTCCGGCGCGGTAAAGCCAAGTAATGTCATCCAAGCACAGGACCTGAAGATTGGCATCCCAAACATGCTTATATGCATAGAGATGGCGATCTTCGCGGTTATGCATATGTGGTGCTTCCCATGGAGGCCTTACACCCTGGCCCAGTTGGAAGCCAACGCGGATCCAGAATGGTACTCCGGCAAAGCCTGCTACCACGGCGGGTTTTTGGGTTTGAAAGGTCTCCTCGACGCATTCAACCCTTGGGACCTCATCAAGGCCATTGGCCGCGGTTTCCGCTGGCTGTTCGTAGGCCGGAAAAAGAGAATGCTGGACCCCAGCTACCACCGGGATCAGACCGACAAGCCAGGCCGCGGTTCTTCCCCGGAGACAAGCATTCCGGGGTCCAACGTGACGGCTTACGGCGGCGCTGGCGTCGTCCTGGGTGGACCGTCGAGGCGCTTCTACGCCTCTTCTTCTTCTCCTGTAGACGAGGAAGGGCAGGAGCTTCTTACGAACGCACAGCCGCCTGCTGCATCGTCGTACCCGAGGGCCAGCACCATTGGGCTGGCAACATCCCTCTACGATGACGATAATCAGAGTATACGTTACTATAGCGAGGTTCCGACTGATTCGCCTATAGAGCCTCCGTCGGATAGGCCTCACCTCTACCAGCCCTTCCGGCCATACCATGGCGCTTACCCAGCTCCTGCGGACTCACACAATCATTATGACGGCTCCCATCATCAAGAGACTGGAGTCACTTCGACAGCTGAGTACGAGCAGGATAACATGCCCAGGCCCATGCCCATGCCGGCACCGTATCTTCCGCCGCCGCTGGATGATCACAATCAGCAGCGATGATAACGAACGATTATGAACATGTGACGGCCCCAGAGGTTGCCAATGGTCATTCGTTTGTTCGTCCGAGCACATTCCGGGCAAGAATTCGACTCGACTCTTGACGTTGCAGTGTCGATACTCATTTATTTCATCATGTCAGTCTTGTTGGCTTCTTTTCTTCCTCCTGTTTTGCGCATGTGATGGCTTTGGTTTTTGGCTTTAGATAGGTTAGCATGATTCCCCCTCTGATCCCCCGTGTCCTTTCTTTGCTTTTTCTTTTTTGAGTTTTCACTGTTCAGTGTATCTATTTCTTTTCCTTCCTTCTGGGTAAGGGAGCGAGCCTTTTGGAAGCAACGATTCGAGATTCCATTGGTTGATTTGGTTCTTTGGCTTTGGTCATGATTTTCTCGTCCACGCTTGCAAAAATACAAACTGCATTTTAGAGGAGTTTTTCTCTTTCCACTTTTCCCCACTTTTCTCCTTTTCATTGATTGCTGCTTGGGGTATTCTTCGGTTTTTAAGCCAGGTTTCTTGGGTTGGTTTTGGCTGCGTAAGGCAGACATTTCAACTACCAGACACCCTTGGTTATCTATCTGACCTACCTACGGTACCTAACCTAGCTACGCAGGCGTCTGCGGGTATGTATCGATAGATAGGCAGTTAGCACACGTCTGTCTGTGATCGATCGAATACATGAGCTGTGTACAGAGCTGACTAGATTTATCTCGCTATAAAAAAATCCTATCAAGAAAAGAGATTGGTTAGTACGGTAGACGTATATTGCGATTTGATTTGGATTTATTGTATCATTATTGTTAAAATGTCATTCGTGAAGGAGGTTTGTTGTTATATGCCCTCTCTGGCTTCGCTTTAGGTTCTAGGTTCCAGTCCGCGTTGCTCAGCTCCGGTCTCCCTGAGCTTCTTCTCTTCCGCTGGATGCGAAGAAGTAGTGGGAGGAATGGACCGGTCCGGTTTTGGATTCCATCTCATAAATTTCTTTCATTTCTAAGCTTGAGGGCTTAGCTGGCTGGCCTAGTCTACTGCTGGACAAAAAAATGCGGCATGCAATTAGCCGATCATGTCATGTCTTCTTGCATAGCATTCCATTCATCCTACATGATCGATGAAAAACCATTATTATTTCCATCCAATCCAGAACGCCGAAAAAAAAACTCCCTCGAACGGTGAGTCAGTAAAAAGAGCAGGAAAATACGGGGGTAAGACGGGGATAAAATCATCAACGTAAGAGTTTTGCGCTCTCTCTCGCGTGCGCGCGCTCAAACATACGTTACGCTTTCACGTTCACGAGATGTACATTGCGCCACCCGGCGCCACAACGCCCCCGTACTCCTCGTCCACCATCCGGCCCTGCAGCGCCAGCTGCGTCTTGCGCGACGCGAGGTTCTGCCGCGCCGTCTCCACGATGGCGGCCTTCCTGCCCAGCTCGCGCATCCCCTGGACGTTCCGGCCCAGCGCGCCGAGCAGGGAGACGAGGGCGACGTCGTTGCTCTGCGCGAGCGACTCGATGGCGAAGGCCTCCTGATCCTGCGGGGCCAGGAGGGAGAGGTGCGCGATCAGGGAGGCGATGTTGCGGAGGATTGGGTACGAGAGGCGCGGGGTGGTGGTGGTAGAGGGAGTAGTAGTGGACTCGGATGGATTGTTGTTGTTGTTGCTGCTGCTGCTGTTCAGGAATGATGGGGGAAGGCTGGATAGGTAGGCTTTGATAAGACGGATTCGGGATTCTAGCGTCTTCACGGCGTTGAGACGGGTGGTGAGGTTGGCGATTACTATAAGGAAGTCAATTAGAGTCCGTTTTTTTCGCAGTTCATCGTATGGAGACTTACGATCTTCATCCTCAGGAGAGAGCGGAGATGTGGTTTCAACAGGCTTCGGTTCAGCCTCCGCGGCGTGCTTCGCGCCCTTTTTCTTCTTTCCTGCCTGCGACTGCGGCGCGGGCGCCGGAGCAGCAGTCGGAGCTTCAACGGCCGTCGCGTTCCCTCCACCTCTGGCGACGTAGTCGACACTGATCATCTCCGCCTCTCCGGTTTCGATCGAGTAGGGAAGCTCGCGGAACCGGATGTTCAGCGACTGGTCCTCCCCGTCGATCTGCATGGACTTGTCCCCATCTCCGACATTCTCGCCTTCGTAGACGCTCTCGTAGATGGTCAGAGGCAGCTTGGCCCCGCTCGCCTGCGATGACTGGACCTGGGATGGGTGGAAAGCGAGAAGCACAGCGGACTCATTGTATTGCTGGAGGATCTGGCGGTGGATGGGGAGGTGCGAGTAGTCAGGACCTGACGGCGGGGTGATGGTAAACCACCCGACAAGGTCCAGCGCCGGAGCCTTGTGTACGTCTTTGACTGTACAATTGATATCGTCAGCGTTTGGCGCCTGCGCGTAGGTATTCTGAAGTTGGGGCTGACGTACATTGCTTTACTCTCTCTTCGAACCATGTTTGGTGCAACAGGATATCTCCATGTGGCCCAGTGATAACATTGCATTCGAATGCATACTCTAGGGTGATTTCTCGGCCTTCCTGCTGTCCCAGTAGGGCTCCGACTATCGGTCCCCGCTGCTGCCTCGCGATATGTCTTGTGACATGATCGGAGATGGTGAGGAGGACAAGAGGGTGTAGTTGAACGTGAAGACCCGAGTCTGAGAATTTTGTGGAGATGAGAGGATTCGACGGTTCCGCCATCGCGAGATGCGTGCCCTAAAATCCCTCTGGAGGGTTATAGAGATGGCGGAGGCGGGGGGTGGAGTGGTCTGTCTACCGTGGAGTCGATGCCGCGGAGTCTCGATAGTGGTGTTTGTCTCGTTTGCACCGGCAGTTCTATGAGCTCCCCGCCAGCTCCTCACTTCCATCGCCCTGAGATTCCTGGCCGGTCTTGCTCGAGGTTGATCTACAGCTCGTTTGACATCTCCAGACCGCGGAGAGATCTAGCTCGATCGCCATGACGGTCCCTCCCTCGTACCCGAAGGTGCACGAGCACCTGGGAAAAGTCCTGAATGACCCCTCCATCCCTCTCGATGCCTCCGCCATCGAGAAACTCAAGGCGGAGATCACCGAGAGCACTGACCGCGCAGTGTCCGCGGCTCTCCTGACGCGCATATCGCAGCTTCTGCCAGTCCTGCGGGAAGATCCCACACCGCTCACGACTCTAGGGATTAAGGCTACTGCATACTGTTCGTTCTCTGACATCCGCTCCGTCGACCCCCCGGTCAACATACTCGCGGGAATCAAGGCCCGGTCGCCACCTGTCAATCTTCTGGCCCTATCTTTGGTAGGAAAGGCAGGCAAGTCTCCCAGCGATGCGGCCGTGGTGGCCGGGGATCCAGAGCTGGTCGCCTCCCTCGTGGAGCTCTGGCTTTCAACGTCTGTGACAGAAGTCGCTCAGGCCGCGTTTGACGTCCTGTGGTCGCTGCTAGAGGTTGACCATACCAGCCCGCTAGAGAATGGGGACAAGAGCAGTGGAAATAAGAAAGCAGCCGGGGGGCAGGGTCTTATGTGGAGAAGATTGTTTACTGACAGGAAAGTTTATGGCCTTTTCTTCTCGATATGCAGTCTCATCGACGCTGGGCAGCCGGGCAAACTCTCGAAGCGCGAAAAGACAATCGCCCAAGGGAGGTTAATGGATTTGGTGGCCAAGGCGGGCAAACTGCGTTGGGATGCAGTGGCAGATTCTCACATCCCTGACATTGAGAGCAGGTACCACTGCACCAGCTTGTTGCACTTCACAGCGTGCCAGATGGTCGACACTGGTGATGTTTTAATGCACATGACCCTGCTAAATTTCTTCCGTGAACTTCTCCAGATTGACGCGCCAGGTCTCCTAGCCCGAAACCATGTGCGTTCAAGCTCAACCTTCTCCTCGCCTGCGTTGGACTTTCTTGTGTCTCAGGACTTGCATCCGATGATCATTGGTTACTACCTGAATCCGAAGAAGCTCGATGCTGTTGATCTTGTCTACGTTGCCGGCCCCATCATGGCCTATGTTGCGCAGTACGCGCTGCTGTATCCTAACCATCTTCTGCAGAAACCACAAGACTTCCTGGACAAGATTCTGGCGCATATCGTCGAGTCCTTTGCAATGCCGTCCGCTCAGTGGGCGCACGGGCCGGTGCCAACCGGTGACCTTAGAATACTATCTTCCCTGCCCCGGGTGCTGCTCGTCCAAGCCGGCGTACAGTCTCCGAACCCGTTGCTAGCTCTCCCATCCAGTCCTGCAAACAAGGACTCTCTGGACACCCTGGCAAGGATATTCCACGGACCGCCGAAATGCGAGAAGGTCCAATCCCTCGACTTGAACGCCCCCGGGCAAATCCCAACGGACTGGCACAGAGAAGCCGCGGCTGCTCGAGTACTTTATTTCACCTATTTGAATAACAATCCGAACTTCTGGAACCATATTGTTGCTGCTGCTGACACTATCGCACTGCACGAGGTTGCCCTAGCAGCTCTCTCGTTAATGAAAGCGGTGATAACGGCGAACTGGGAAACCCTAGACGAAACAGTGCGCGGTCCGGTCGGTTCTCGGTATCAGCTACCATCTGAGGAGGAATTGAACCGATTGTCCCCCGCTGCGCAAGGAACGCTGCCTACGTCGGGTGCTTGGGCGATGCTCTCTCCCCCGGCTTTAACCACTGTTATTCCCTATCTCTTCAAGCCGCCGCAGACGTACGCCAATTTCGTTGGAGGCGGTGCAAACGACACGGAGAGCGCAGTCTGGAGGGTTGCTACCGCGAAGTACGACGTCCTCGTTGCCCTGTATGACGCGCTGCATGAGACCAGGCTTGATGTGGAAGGATTCGATGACATTATGCGGACACTTGCTCAACGAGTCAGGGAGGGGCCGTTGGGACCTCAGATTCAAGCCGGCAGCCGAGTGGATACGATGCAGATGTAGGCCGCGATACCACCTCAGTTAGAAGTGAATCGATAGTATAGTTTAATAAAAGTGTTTAATCAATTTCATTATCTGTTTGTTTGACTTCAAAATAGTGGACGATACCACAAAATTAGAAGAGGGATCCTGCGTAGCAGCGTCGAGATAAATCATGGAATAAACAAATGCATACGCCGATAGAGCATGGAGAGGTCTACAGCGATGCGGTCGAGTCTCAGCTGATTTCAGGTAGCATTCTGGCATGTATGCATCGCAGTCATCTATAACGAGGGGATCCTCTGGAGCGCCCGGCGCCGGGCGCGGCCGCTGTCAGTTAGGTCTCCGGCCTGGAAGCCCTAGTTTTCCCTTCTGGGCGAAGGCGGTGAAAGTGGCAGCGGCGGCGATGTCGAGGAGCATCGGAACTTTTTTCTCAGCAGTCGTCGCGCATCACTCTCTTGGACCGTTGCGCTTGGGTTCTCTGCTCGCTCCAGCTCGCCTGCGGAACCCGGGACGGTTGGCCAGGGAGAGAGCACGATCGTCTCGCCAGTCCTGTCGCTTCCCGCTTATCTGCCAAGTGCCTAAAGCAGCCCGTGTGACGCCCCTAGCCGATAAGCCATGTCGCGATTCGCTGCGAAGAAGGGCAAGAAGCTCCCCGGTGCCGAGTTCACCTGGGACACTGAGGGAGGCGGGGAGCCTGACAATGCTCCCACCCCTCTCTTCCCGGTATGTCGACTCTTGGTCCCCAGCGCTGCAAACGTCGACGGTCGGTCGCATCAGACGCTGACACGATGTCCCAGAAATACAACGTGCCCCACGCGAAGAAGCTGACTCCGCGCGAGCAATCGGAAGTCGATCGCTATCGGAAGCTGAGGGAGATGATCCATGAGGGACCGTACTACACTGTCATCGACATCGCCGCCTCGGCGGCCAAGAAAGGCAGCGCTGCGCGCGCGCAGTTCGATCCTTTTTACGGAATGCCTTCCTACTCAGAGAGATACCAGAAGAAGCGGAGGACGCTTCCAACGCTGTCAGGACGGCCCTATGGTTAGTCTTTTTTTGCGTCTGTCATGAGCTGCTTCCTTGTCGCCGATTGATTCTAACCAGACTCCCATTTCCAGTCCTGAAATTCTTCCCGCAAGAGCTGTGGCAGACTATTCAACCGAACTACAAGCCCGAGAATGTCTTGGATGGCTATGGGCCTCTTAAGGCGCGCCCCGGGTTCAAGCGCGGCTTCGAGGACGAGGAAGAGGAAGATGACGAGGAGATAGCAAAGCGGCGGAGAATGGACGAGCACGACGATGAAGATGAGGTCGAGGGTGAGGAGCGCAGAAAGAGAGACGAGGACGAGGATGGTCCTCTCGATGAGGAAGAGGAGGAGGAAGAGGACCTTGTCGATGACGACTTCTCCGAAGACGACGAAGAAATGGGCGGCGACTACAACGCGGAGCAGTACTTTGACGCGGGAGACGACGATGCTAATGATGACGGGTTCGCGGATGGAGGAGTTGGCGCCGATGAGGACACGTTTTAGATTCTTTTCTCTCTTGTATGATACCCCTGTTTGTCACCTTTGCTGTTTACCTGCGTCATGCATGTTTAGGATTTGCGGTGTTCGATTCGACGGGAACAAAACAGTACAGTTTAATTGGACAGTCATTCAATGGTCATTCATCCCTGCGATCTCACATTATATGAAACAAATACAATTTCTGTTCTTTGGGTTCATAAACGTAGCAAACTGTTTGAATAGTAGATGAATAAGCGTGGTTCGTGCAGTTGATTATTAACCAATGCACTATCGTTATCTTATCAATTTGGTTCCATCCAATCACTTTGCATATGCGAGCATGAATAAATTTGATACAAATAAGCATTTGATCTCCTCAAGATCTCCATAGACACGCCCACCTGGTCCCTGATATGAAGGTCTAGATCTCACGGCCGCGATCGCTTAGGCAGATAACGTGACGTCATCCCAAAGCGGTTCCCCTCGCGAACGACGAAAAGCCCTTTTCGACGCCCCAGATGGCCCCCGCGCGCGATACCCCCGGACAAGCCAGCGAATCCTCGCGCAGGATGATTGCCGATGGAGATCAGCAGCATGCAGAAAGATCAGCCATCGTTCTCTATGGCTCGGAGACGGGCAACGCGCAGGAGGTAGCCGAGGAGCTGGGCCGCATGGCGGAGAGATTGCATTTCGTGACTCATGTGTCGGAGATGAACGCCGTCAAAGCGGTACGACCAAGTAAAGCGATCGCTCCTGGTATGAGTCGGTTGCTGATGTCGAGCGCAGGAATCTCTTTCGTCCTATACGTTGACCTTCTTCGTTGTTTCGACCACCGGCCAGGGTGACTTCCCCGCCAATGCCAGGACGTTCTGGAAGTCTCTCCTCCTCAAGAGGCTCCCGCCCGATTTCCTGAAGGGCGTAAACTTTGTGCTGTTTGGGTTGGGCGACAGTTCGTATCCCAAGTATGTCTCTCTCACACAGCCCTCTCTACACACTGTGGCGAATTCTGACCGGACAGGTTCAATTTTGCTTCGCGGAAGCTGTATAAGAGGCTGCTCCAGCTCGGGGCGAACGAGGTATATCTAAGTGGAGAAGGCGATCAACGACATCCAGAAGGGTACGTTGTTTTAGAAATGAATGCGACCTTGTATATTGATGATTTTCTAGGCTTGAAGGCACTTTCTTCCCATGGTCTGAAACTCTCCGGAAGCGTCTGCTGGACAAATACCCTCTACCCCCTGGGAAGGAGCCAATACCGGATAATGTCCAACTTCCTCCGAAATGGGTTCTGGAAGAGCGGGAAAAGCCTGAAGTTCCCCCAGAGCCTGAGCCTGTCGCACAGGATGCTGGTGACCTTGACAAAGATGCAGACAAATATCCGGCTTACTGGCGTGTAGACCACGACACACGCCCCCTTCCCAATACATTTACGGCCACTCTGACGGAAAATAAGCGTCTCACACCACAAAAACACTGGCAAGACGTCCGCCACATGTGCTTGACTGTCCCTGAAAAGATACCCTATGCGCCTGGGGATATCATCTCCATCCTGCCCAGAAATTTCGCAAAGGACGTCGACGAGTTGCTAGGCATGTTGGGCTGGGAAGAGCATGCAGATAAGCCCATAAGATTTGCTCCCGGCGAGACTCTTCGTGGCAGGAAAGATATCCCACCTCCACCGATCCCGTACCTGGTTGATTACCCGCACTTGACCCTCCGCACCCTTCTCACCGACTACCTGGACATTAGAGCGATACCCCCGCGATCTTTCTTTTTGGCTCTGTCACATTACGCGACCGACGACTACCAGAAGGAGCGGTTGCTGGAGTTTCTGGACCCGCAGTATATCGACGAGCTGTGGGACTACACGACCAGACCTCGACGGAGCATCCTGGAGGTGCTGCAGGAGTTCAACAGCGTCAAGATCCCTTGGCAGCACGCACTCTCGGTCTTTCCCATCCTCCGATCACGACAGTTCAGCATCGCGAGCGGCGGCGAACTGAAGCGGACGCCGGACGGGAAGACGAGATTCGAACTTCTCGTTGCCATCGTCAGGTACCAGACCGTCATCAAGCGGATCCGCGAGGGCGTCTGCACGCGGTACCTCGCGGTCCTCCGCCCGGGAAGTACCCTGAAAGTCCAGCACCTGAAAGGCGGCCTCAGCCCTACCCTGCAGCAGCTCACCGGCCCCTCGGTCCTGATCGGCCCCGGGACGGGAGTTGCACCCCTGCGGTCCATGATCTGGGAGAAAGCCGCCCTCGCGAAAGCATACCGCGAGAAGCACCCAGGCACTGAGCCCCCAATCGGCCCAACCATCCTCCTCTTCGGCAACCGCAACCGCAACGCTGACTTCTTCTACGAGGACGAGTGGCCCCGCCTCGCCGAGACCATTGACCTCACGGTCCTGACAGCCTTCTCCCGCGACCAGCGGCAGAAGATCTACGTCCAGGACCGCATCCGCGAGAACTACCCCCTGTTCTTCCGCTTGCTGCACGACCAGAACGGTTCCGTGTTCATCTGCGGCTCGTCCGGCCGGATGCCGCAGGCGCTGCGGGAGGCTCTGATCGAGTCGTTCCAGCACCCGTACAAGGCCCTGGGAGAGGAGGACCGGTGCAGCAGGCAGGAGGCGGAGAAGTATCTGACGGAGATGGAGAAGGTGGGGAGGTATAAGCAGGAGACGTGGTGATTTTATGTGCTTGTGCTTGTGCTTGTCACAGGCTTGCTCGGGTTCTGTGGTATGCAGGTAGTGTAGATAAGATATCATAGAGATTTAGATTGCTTATTTTTACTGATTATGTTTCTTGTGCTGTGTCATTCTTGGCCATATATTTTATCATATTCACCAGACGTGATTAGACCGACTGAATAGATCATGGAGTGCAGTATGAACTCGATCCGATCAAGGTCTAGGCCAACCTAGGAGAGGAGAGAGTCAATATCTACCTCCTTAGGAAATGTTTCATGCTTGAAATCGTATTATATCTATTCTTCCTCCTGTCCTTCTAGCTGTGAGATTGAAAAAATAAAACATTACTAATTCAGGCGCCAGATCTCAACGGACTCCGACACTTCAGCGTACATATCCAAAGAGAATCAATGAATGATCAGGAAGAGCAAAGTGCTTTCCCCGTCAGAACAACACCTCCACAGCGAACAGCACAGCCAGTCCCAGGCTGATTAACCACCCCGAACTCCTAATAACCGCCGTGGTCATGATCGTCGTCGCCGCTAGCGATAATTTACTTTCACTCGACGCCACGCGGCCCACGCGCACATGGTGGCCACAGAGCCCGGACATGTTCAGGCTCTCAGTCGGATAGTAAACCCGCGGCCCGCCGTCCTCCAGGCTCGCGCGCAGATTGCCCGACCGGTCGGTGACGAGGGTCCTGCAGGACAGGATCTCGGTCACATTCTGCTCAGGCCGGAACCCCGTGCCCTCCGCGGGGAGCAGTACGCTCGTCTCGGCGTCCCCGCTGGGGTGGGATCCGAGGTTCGACAGCACGCTCACCACCTGGTTCCCCGCGAAGCCCTTCCGCAGCGCGAGGACGTGGTCGCTGTCGTGGATCGGGAGCGTGATGTAGGTGAGGTAGTCGCGGTGTGGTTCTGAGGGGTCCGTGAACCGGCTTCCGTTGCCTGCGGCGTGGGAGCGGAGGCGATTGAGGGATTGGATGAGGGAGGGAAGGGAGGTGCTTTGGTTTCTGTATCCGGTGAGCCAGAGCGCTTCACGGTTGAGGGGGTTGGAGGCGCCTGATAGATGTTGTTCTTGGCCGTAATAGACTATATTTCTCAAGTTGGTTAATTTATTCTTATCATTTCGTCACCATTCGACAGATATTATGGGAAGAGGAGACTTACGAACTGGTATACCGTCTCCAAGGAGATTGTAGGTGATGATGTTTCGGGCCAACTGGAGACGACAGGGTTAGATATACAGTAAGGCTGAATGATTCAAAACAGGGAGCGGGACGGACAGATAAATCTTGCGTATAGGAAGCAAAGCGAGGGACGTCTTGGTTCTCGGTAAACGTTCCCAACGTGAAAATATCCTGTTGTACATGTCAGACTTGACCAGTGGTTGAACTGCGCGCTGAGATACAGCCATCGCCAAGTTACCTTGCACGTGTTCTTCACGAAGTTCATTCCTTCCACCACATAATGGAGGTTGCCATTCGTGCTGTTGAAGGCGTCTGTGAGGTGATAATACCTGGTAACAACAATCAGACACGGTATGCATATTTCTATGGTCGAGTTTACACGAACATGGGATAATCCAAGACCCCATCCACATTATTTTGAAGAGGGCACAGGGTCATCGCATTGTTGGTAATACCTTCCCCGAGACAGAAAACGCCAGCGGCATGGTTGAATCCAGACCAGAAATCCTTGTTGACATTGAATATACTGTCGAGACGCAAGCCATCAACTGTGCGGAGGTTAGAATTGCATGCGAAAGCGGCTGTTAACTGCACCACCTACTTGAATAATTAGACACCATCTCTCTTATCCAGGAGTATAGCATCGACGACACTTTGTCGTCTTCTGTTCTCAGGTCCGGAAGCGAAACGACTGTGTCGCCTAGCCAGCACTGTAGGATCGACGTTAGCGAAGAAGCCATTAGATCCAGAATCTTTTACAGGATTGTATCCACCTTTTCCACGCACGTCTCATTCAGTGGATCATCTGAGAGCAACCGGAGTGGATGGTAGTAACCCTCGTTATCAAAAGGCTTCAACTTGCTATAATTGACAGTATTTCCGTTACCAGCCCATGCCATGTTGTTGGCGACCACGTCGACCATCAGGTACTGTATCTGTTAGCGTGCATTTTCAGGAAATAGGCGCAGATATATGCAGGAGTTTATGCGGACCATTCCACGTGAATGAAGCTCATGGGAGAGCGCCTTGAGATCATTAGGCGTGCCGAACTTCGGGTTGATCGAGTAAAGATCCTGTTGCCAGTATCCATGATATGCTGAGCAAGGGTCAGAATTATTGTCCTCAACGGTGTGAAAGTGGAAGCACCTGATAAATCTGCAGTGACCTCTTGAATAGGATATGTGACAGGTGATATCCAGATCTGCAAATTGCGCAAGCGTTAATGTGTTAGTTGTGATGACAAACCGTGCACTGAAGCACAATCTTACTGAGCGACGTCCAGAAATAAGGGCAGAAGGAGATGCTCACGGCTGAAAACCCGAGGTTTTGAATATAATCCAGCTTTTCAATAATACCGTGGAAAGTGCCTCCGCAGTATAGTCCCTTTCCAGGGTCGCATGAAGCGGAGGTCGAGCCATCCGACCGAGCGAAGCGGTCCGTCACCACCTGGTATATGGACCTTGATTTCCATTCGTCTTTGGATGCCGCCTGAATAGAGGGTATCCAGGTCATAAAGACCAGCACTATCTTCCACACTTCCATGGAGGTGATCAAATAAAGGTTCTAAGTGCCAGAGAGAAGAAATCTTTTGAGCATTAGATGTCAACAAAACTTATCACAGGGTTATCAATATAGGTGAAATTCGAAATAAAATAAGCCTTGCGCTTCTGGCAGCCTGTATTCAAAGGCGGAATAAGGTCTTCAAGAGAGAGATTGGTCATCAAGGTAGCTCATGGAGGCCTTGATCATGTAAACCAAAAATGCGGAGACCGATGCTTTGTTAAACTTCCATTTTGAAAATGTCAAAGACTAGCGGTAGGTATAGGTCTAGAAACGGAAACCCTGCACGTGTGAAGGAGCTCAGCAGAGTTCCACTTATAAAATGCTGGTGACCTATAGATAAGGTAGCGCTGGAAGCATGTTCTGAAATAGTGGCATTATCGTTTACACCGGTAGTACAGTAGTACATTGTCGGCTCTTCATGCTGCACAGAAATGGCGCAGACCCTGCATAGACCAAGCAAGCCAAGCATTCTAGGGAGGAATTATCTGGCTCTGGGTTATTTCGTAACCGTATACGACGCGACCGATATCACGATGACACCAACTTAAGCGGGTCAGATTGCACCGAGGCTATGACGACAGGATTTCAGCAAGCATAGAACAGGCAGAATTACGGGACAGGAGTTCCAGACGCCAGGAAAACTTGAGATAATTAGACGGTAAAATTAGCCTTGTACTCGTCTCCGTTTCGATATTGGGTGGCTTGCTTCTCAAGGCTCATCAAGCGGTTGTCTCGCCTGCAGACTCTCCGGTCGCTGAGTCCATGAAAATAAACCACTACTCCGTACACTCGATCACAGCAAAATGACACGCCAAAAAATGCCTTGGTCTCGGACGGAGCGGTCCGGAAAGCCATGGCTGGTGATCGCGGTCCATCGACAACTTGAAAAAGCGGTGATTTCCATGGGTTTAAACCCCCGGGGGCCAGGACCAGGAAACCAGCAGAATTTGAGCCGTATCCTCGTTGACATAAGACCTCGCGCTAAATGTATCCTAATTCCTATCTGCATCGTCGATTGGGCCGTGGCACTAATTCAAGATTGGAAACCGACAGCTCGGCCGCTGTCGCGAGCCGGTGAGTTAGGGATATCCTTCCCAACCGACCTGTCTGACTCTTATGGTCATCGTTAGCCATGTAGCAGTGCCAATGTTTCAATCGGCCTGTCTCCATTAGGTAGATATATCTGAATCTCATAGGAGCACGCCGGCCAGTGGTCTTGGAGGAGGTGGAGAGAGATTCAGCCTCATGCGGATCGGCCGTCGCTTCGCCGGGCCCGGCCTTGCCGTACCGGCCCACCCGAAATCAACTCTAACCGCACCTCATCCCCCGTCCAACGACGTCCGCATTTCCCGACACTCGTCACTCTACCACCATCCCGATCTCTGCTCACCGAGTTCCACCCTACCACATCCCTGCTATGTCTATCGTATCCAGGAACCAGCTGATCTAGCCTTTGAAGCGCCTTCCATGCCACCTGGATGGTTCTGTACGGAGTACGTGGTGTGACAGTGCTCTGTAGGATTCCTTTAGATCCACCCCACATTTTGAGCTTACAAAGTGCAAACGCTGTTGAGACGCGTTGTTATGAGTTATCTATTGGTTATTTTGTCTCTCCATTGTTGTGTACTGCTGCTCTCTTTCGATAACTGGTTTTGTCCTCTCCAGTGAAATATTCGATGTTCAAGCATCTAGAGAATTATGGAGTGGCTTCCGGATCCAGGAAACCAAAAGTTTTCTATTCAAGATCTCGTATTATTGCCACGCGAGATCCGGTTCAGGACGCATATACGTACGCTGAGAGGTGACAGCAGATCCCGTTGCATTTGATTGGAAGGGAGATGTTATTGACCCACGCTCAGCGGTCTGCTAGATCCTTCTGTGATGATGCATGCTATATTGTTTATCTCTTCCCAATTGAGGAATCACAAGTGTTTAAACCTACTGAATCGTGATCACTGATTCTATATTCGGGGTTGCCGATGAATATGTGCTCTGCGGACCCAGTGTTGCAAAGTTGATACGGATTTACGAGATTAAGATTAGTAAATCTCTACCACGGACTCTCTTTTAAGAGATTATTTTTGCCTTAAGATGGCAGGGTGCCGGCTTCTTTCTGTGACTCAACTCTTTGAATGTGTTTAGCCTCATTTAATTCCGGCTGGGTTTCCCGGAAATACAGGAGACCAAGGTCAAACAACTGTGGATGAGCCCGGAGCTACAGAGATCCTGTTGCATCTGTCAGCATGCTCTAAAGAAAGGGAGTTGCAGGACTCAGCGTACTTGTTCGCCCCATATCAGATCTGCTCCCTAGCATGTCTTTGCTTATCGGTCTAGCCGCAATTCCGGAGTCGTCCTTTTACATGTCTCCCGGTGTCTGGTATCAGGGAAAGCTTATTTTTTCTGGCACCCCTCCGAATCCTCTTACGTTCCGGGAGCGTGGTTATGAGAGAAGGTGCATCATCCCTCACCTTTGCTAACAACGTACCGGCTAGCTTCGCTATGACTGACGGACCACCGAGAAAATAGGCCTGACTGCAAATAATCTTCAGAAAAGACTTTCTCGAGGGAATTGACAGTACTCCACAAATTCCGAAGACTCTCTGGAGGTCTGACAGCTCTGTGTGGTCTGTCGTTACCTGTCTTTTCTTGGTTTGTATGGCCTTGTTTTCGTCGTACACAGTCGAGGCAGAATCCTTACGTTCTATTCTCTCTTATAATCATTCCCTCTCAGAGGCCATTATCCTGCATATATTTTCCGAAGAAGCTTTCGTCAGCGACCTATTTTCCGCGAAGGGGCGAGAACGGAGCTCTGTGAAGCACTTCCAGCCGTCGTAGGACCGCTTCTATTGCTTGTTCCGGCAGGATCTTACCTTTTCTACGATTTCGAGAGCCTTTCGCTGGAGTTTCATCCGCTGCTTCCCCGCGGGGAGGACGGAGCGCAATGCGACTCTCCCGGCTGTCAACTAGATCCTTCGTATTTCTGACTACAGCGGTATCTGCCCTTCGTTACGATCCCGATCAAGTCGGCTTCAATCTCAACGAAAATGAAACTGCCACGGATCCCATGGATTATTGGGGTCAGTGGGAGAACCACAAATATCACCCCTCACCGGATAACTGGCGAATGCCGTTCTATACGCTTTTCCTTGACAGATTCGTGAACGGTGACCCCTCTAACGATGACGCGAACGGCACGCAGTTCGAACACGATGTGATGTCCAACCAATTCCGACATGGAGGGGATGTTAGGGGTCTCATTGATAGTCTGGACTACATACAAGGCATGGGAGTGAAGGTGGGCTTGCTTCCGTGAGGAGAATTTCACGATGAAGTTAACCCACGCAGGCAATCTATATCGCCGGGATGCCGCATATCAGTGACCCGTGGTCGTCGGACGGCTACTCCCCACTCGACTTAACCCTTCTAGATCGCCATTTCGGTAACATTGACGATTGGCGTGCGATGATCTCCGAGATCCATCGGCGGGGGATGTATATAATTCTGGATAACACTATGGCAACGTAGGTAGTCACCGAATCGATCTAGGACATGAGAGCTGACAAGCCGCAGAATGGGAAATCTCATTGGTTTTAAAGGGTTTCTGAATACGTCAGCACCTCTCAATCCGTACGAATATGACTATGTGTGGAAAGGGACGCGTCGTTACCATGACTTTCAACCCGGGAACGCCTGGATCGATAAATGCGAGTACCCGCGGTTTTGGAATGACATGGGAAAAGGTCTCACGAATACTACACTTGTCGATGGATGTCGAGACAGTGAATTCGATCAGGTATTCATAAAATCCTTCTTTACACAAAAATCCTCTAACGTCATCTTAGTATGGAGAAATCGCCTCGTTTGGAAACTACACACAATGGGAACGACAGATAACGAAGTTCGCATTCGTGCAAGATCGACTGAGAGAATGGCGGAGCGATGTGAGGCAGAAGATTGAGCGTTTCTCCTGCATCACTATCGCCATGCTCGACATTGACGGATTTCGTATTGATAAGGCCATACAAATTACCCTCGATGCGCACGGTGAATGGTCGGATTATATCCGTCATTGCGCACGTCGCTTTGGAAAAGAGAACTTCTACATTCCCGGCGAAATCGTGTCGGGAAACGCGTTCGGTTCACTGTACATTGGCCGTGGTCGACTGACTAACCAGACAGTCCCAAACATGACCGAAGCCGTTACCATGACAAATGTATCTTCCCCTGACATGCACATAAGGGCTCCTGAGAAGGCAGCGCTAGATGGTGCCGCATTCCACTATACTGTATATAGGGCTCTGACACGATTTCTTGGGTAAGTGCATCGTTCAAGTTCAGAAGTGACTTCTTCCGTTGACCTTGCCCCCAGTCTGGATGGTACATTTGAAGCTGAGGGGGATCCTTCAACCAATTTCATCCGGCTGTGGAATGGCTTAATTGAAACCAATGATATGGTGAATGCCAATACCGGTAAATTTGATCCAAGGCATCTGTACGGTACCTCCAACCAGGATGTCTTCAGATGGCCATCGATCAAAAATGGAACAGAAAAACAGGCTCTGGCACTTTATATAGTTTCCTTGTTGATGCCTGGAATGCCTATTCTCACCTGGGGTGAAGAACAGGCATTCTACGTGCTCGAAAATACGAACGCAAACTACGGTAAGTCTCGTTTCCGGGCGTCAGTCATCTCTCCTAATGATTGCAGTATTTGGTCGTTCTCCAATGTCTTCTGCGCAGGCATGGCAACTCCATGGCTGCTATAAGGTTGGCTCGGTGAAGTATCATGACTTCCCAATTGACAGCGCATCGTACGGCTGCATGGATGATAATATTAGCTTGGATCACCGAGATCCCGCTCATCCCATCCGCGGCTTGATCAAAGCGATGTTCGAGATGCGTCAGAATTACCCAGTGTTAAACGATGGATACTACTTGCAGCAACTGTCCAATCAGACTTATAATATTTATCTTCCAGGAAGCAATGGCACCCCAACGGAAACAGGAATGTGGAGTGTACTTCGCTCCCGGTTCGCGGGCGTGCAGAACTTTACTGGTATCGGCCAGGGAGATCAGAGCGTCTGGATGGTTTATCAGAACGATAATCATACTGTCAACTACAGATTCAACTGCTCCGATAAGGATGCATTGATATCTCCATTCGACGAAGGGATGACAGTAAAAAATCTTCTTCCGCCATTCGACGAGTATACGCTGCAAAAGAGCTCAACAAGATTGGGGTGAGTGCCTTGATTTGGAACCTGCGCTCCTTACTAATTTGACCAGGCTCGATGGGTCTGAAAATTGGAATGGTTGTCTTTCGGAGCTAAAACTCCCCGCCTGGGGATTCAAAGCATTTGTTCCGAAAGACAAGTTTGTAGCGCCTTCGCCGTTTATAACAAAATTTACACCTGGACATGACTCGCGCATCCTGTCAACAACAAGAACTGGCGAAAGACTCCACGTCAGCTTTCAATTTTCGCAGGAGATGGATTGTGAAAGCATCACAAATTCGCTTTCTGTTACATCAACCGCCCTCGATAACCAAACTGCAGAGTTCGATAGGAGCACTGTCTCATGTGGCTCAATTCCAGAGACCCAAGTGGCGTTCTTCCCCGGCGCATTTACCAGCGTATATAACTACTCGATCGAGTTAATTAACGTCTTTCACGGTGTTCACGAGATAGTTGTCAACAACGTTAGCAACAAGAACGGGGATCGCAAGACAAACGTAAGCACCAACAGCTTTTCAACTCAGGCTACTCTAACCAGTTTGCAGTCTGTGGACCGTTTCATGCTGCGCATAGGTTCCAAGGACAATCCAATTGTTTGGCCGAAGCAAGCCAACTACAGTAGGACTCTGCTTTATGAAGACCCCTCGAAGAATGGGACCCTGTGGGTCGCTCACAAAGCTCCTGGTGCGGAAAAGTGGCGTTATACTCTCGATTTTGGAACCTCCTACAGCGAGTGGATGCCATACAAAGGTGGCATCCAGCCTATTCCTCCCAAAAACTGGACGGGAACGAAGGCCCAAGCCTGGGACGGTGAACATATCATGGTGCAATACTGGAACAAAGTAACCGGTAGCAGTGACCATTTCCAGCACGGCGACACTGGTCGCGATAATCTTCCCCCACGGCGATTTCCCCATTTCTGGGTCCAGGGCAGCTTCAACCAATTTGGATACGACTCCGGGTATAGAAGCCAAATGAATATGAACAACAAAAATGGGCAGTGGGAATATGACTTTATGGCGGAGTGGCCTGCTCAGCTTCAACTGAACGCCTGGGGAGTGAACCCCGATGGCCGACCTGACCAGACACAGGTGTATGGGGATATTGATGGGGACGGCATTCTGGATCGCATCCCACCAGTATCATTGCTCACCAACTTTATCAATATTACTGATCCGCCGCCATCCCCCTATTTGTCCTATAGGCTGTCTTTGGATGACGGTAACCTTCGATTCTCTGCTACCCCAGTCGGATCGCGGCGGATTCAACTGGCTATATTTCTGCTGCTCGGCTTGATACCGCTCGCCACTGCCATAGCCACTGTCTGGATGTACCTCAAGGCGTTCTATCAGATCAAGTTCAACAAATTCGGCATTTCCGAGAAGAAACCCATCCTCCCTCTTTCAATTCGCAACCACCTCCGTCGCTTCAGCGACTCAAAATTTTCTAGCAATCTGAGTTCAGAACCAAGAGGCCCTCTTCGAATGCCTCCGATTCTATACCCTATCATCAAACTTTTGAATCGCTCATCAGCAGCTGCATCCGGCAAACAGGCGCTGAACGCCGACGCAGGCGATGTCCGGAGAACTGTTCTGATTGCTACAATGGAGTATGACATCGAGGATTGGGGCATCAGTATCAAGATCGGTGGTCTGGGAGTGATGGCACAGCTCATGGGCAAGAATCTTGGTCACCAGAACCTGATATGGGTCGTGCCTTGTGTTGGAGGTATCGACTACCCCGAAGATCAAAAGGCAGATCCAATGGAGGTTACCATTTTTGGAAACACCTACCAGATCCAAGTCCAATACCATGTCTTGCGCAATATCACATATGTTCTCCTTGACGCGCCCGTTTTCAGAGCTCAAACAAAATCTGAACCGTACCCTGCTAGGATGGATGATCTTGATTCTGCTATCTACTATTCTGCCTGGAACTCCTGCATCGCAGAGGCGATTAAGAGGTTTCCTGTGGATCTTTATCACATCAACGATTACCATGGTGCTGTAGCACCGTTACATCTGTTGCCAAGGACAATACCATGCTGCCTATCTCTTCACAATGCTGAGTTCCAGGGACTCTGGCCCATGAGAACTGCAAAGGAACGCGATGAAGTTTGTCAAGTTTTCAATCTTGATCCCAAAGTTGTCAAGAAATATGTGCAATTTGGAGACGTGTTTAATCTGCTGCATGCGGGAGCCAGCTATCTGCACATACATCAAAAAGGGTTTGGCGCAGTGGGCGTGTCCAGAAAGTATGGGAAGCGATCATATGCGAGATATCCTATTTTCTGGGGCCTGAAGGAGATTGGATCTCTTCAGAATCCTGACCCTACAGATACCGGTGACTGGAAGAGGTGCGAACGTAATGAAGAGGCTCGGGTGGATCCTAATTTCGAAGCTGGAAGGACGACTCTGAGGCGGCAAGCGCAGCAATGGGCCGGACTGGACCAAAACCCAAACGCAGAGCTGTTCGTCTTTGTCGGCCGCTGGTCAATGCAAAAAGGAATTGATCTTATCGCAGACGTTTTTCCCTCAATTCTGGATGACTATCCAGATGTCCAACTCATATGTATTGGACCGGTCATTGACCTGTACGGGAGGTTTGCTGCGATCAAGCTCAAGAGGATGATGGAGCTCTATCCAGGAAGGGTCTTTTCGAAGCCAGAGTTCACGGCGTTACCTCCTTTCATTTTCAGTGGCGCTGAATTTTCGCTTATACCTTCACGAGATGAACCATTCGGTCTTGTGGCGGTCGAATTTGGGCGCAAAGGGGCTCTTGGTGTCGGTTCTCGGTGAGTATCCAAAAGAGACACTTGTTCTACAATCCACATCATCTGACCTTTATGCAGTGTGGGTGGCCTGGGACAGATGCCCGGATGGTGGTATACGATGTAAGTCGCTCCACATTGCGAGCCAGTTAGAGACGCTAATAAACCCCAGTGAATCGATGACCACAAAACACTTGATCCATCAGTTCAAGCTTGCAATCCATGATGCTCTCTCTTCAAAGACCGAGACACGTGCAATCATGCGTGCTCGGTCGGCTAAGCAGCGTTTTCCTGTCGTACAGTGGGTACAAGATCTCGAGACCCTACAGTCAACAGCAATCAAGAAGCATAAAAGGTATTCTCGATGTGGGCATCGTCGCTTTTGGTTACCGTCATTCTTCTGTAAATGCTCTGCATCATCACCAGCGGCTCCTCCGAGCAGTTCGGGAAGTAGCGAGGCACAGACGTCAGGAGCTGAGACAATATCTCAAGACATCTCATCCCCTTTTGGGAGCCGAAGTGGGCCTGGTCATACCAGGTCTAGTGAGAGCAAGACGAGCAAGACGAACAGTTCAAGAAATACAGAAGGCCACACCTTTGGAGTTGAAGAGTCGTCAGATGATGAAAACAACATTGTCTATGGCGACCAACAAGTCGGCCTGGTCCAGTCACCGGTAATAAACCGAACATTTGAAAACGGCCGAGATTGCAGAATACACAGATATCTCGACGAAATTTTTGAGCAAGATGTGCCGCCCGCTTTTCTGCGGGATGGAACAGTTTGTTCGCTAGCAGACACACTAACTATCCCACCGTCTGGCATGAGCGCAACCACTGGTTTGGGGATTGAAGACGGTCTATCAAGCCCTCATATTTCTACTCCGAACCAAGACTCGGCAGCCAGGAGCCTTCTGAGCATTGACAGTGTTGTGAAAGAAAAGCACAATTATAACCTCCAAAAAGTGAGCCCCTTCTTCACTGATTCCAACAACGAATATGCCAAGAAATTTGAGAAGAAACTTGAGAACCTCAATGGAAAGAATTCCGAAGACCAATTATGCGTTGAAGAATACCTTTCCAGGAGTGAGAAGCATTGGTTCAACCGATACCGGGATGTTAAGCTGGGAAGGTCACCTCTAGGTGGCACACCCGTCTCATCGGTCTTCCGACTGAAGATGAGCCGCAGTAACAGCCCGCCCCAGACGCCATCTCCCCCAGATGAGAAACCTGTGGACCAGTTTCTCCTCCCGAAGGATTATGTCCCCCCATCTGGCTTGAAGCGCTTTCTCTTGCGACGAATTGGTGACTGGCCCGTGTATTCGATTTTGCTAGGCTTCGTAAGTAGACGAAAAGGCTAATTACTGACTTCCAGCTGACAATGCTCCAGGGTCAGATAATTGCAGCCAATTCGTATCAAATTACGTTGTTGAACGGTGAAGTCGGTCAGCCCGCTGTGAAACTCTACATAGTTGCTACCATCTACCTCATTTCGTCAATCATATGGTGGATGGTATTCCGCTTGCTCAAATCCGTATTCGTTCTCTCTCTCCCATTTCTTGTATGACTTATACGTTATTCTCCAAGATAATCTACTAGATTAGCTGACCTCCAATAGTTCTATGGCTCTGCGTTCATCTTCGTTGGGTTCTCTCCCTTCGTCCGCACTAGTCTTGGTAGAGCGTGGATGCAGAATGTGGCAACAGGGTTGTACGCGTTTGCGTCCTCGACTGGTTCGATATTCTTCGCCCTGAATTTTGGAGACGAAGGTGAGAACAGTTTGTCACGGTAGCAAGACATGTATGTTTTGTTAACCATTTGAACAGGCGGTGCACCTATCACTTCGTGGGCCTTCCGAGCATGTGTCATCCAAGGAACCCAACAGATATACGTAACGTTCCTCTGGTTCTGGGGAAGCTCAATGGCCACTGCTACACAGGCAGGGTCTACTAAGACCAGTCTGGCAGATTCAAGACCTCATCTTTTGATAGGACTTGGGTTAGGTATCGCGGTGTTTCTGTGGATCATTGGCACCTTAATCTTCTTCGGATTACCTGACTACTATAGACAAGCTCCCGGTAAAGTTCCGGCATTCTACCGGACGCTGTTGCGCCGAAAGATTGTCGTGGTATGGTCCAAAAACATGGCTTCTGCCTAGAACACATTTTTTATGGGCGCTGACCGTTGTGTAGTGGTTTTTCTATGCCGTATTCATACAGAATTACTTCCTTTCGGCACCATATGGACGAAACTGGCTATATCTCTGGTCAAGCAAGCACGCAAAGACCTGGCAGGTTGTCCTCCTCGTCTTGCTCTTCTTCATCGGGATCTGGGCAGTGTCTCTTTGGGGTTTCTGCGTCCTCTCCAGACGACATGCATGGTTCATCCCGATATTCGCCATTGGTTTGGGGTCTCCTCGGTGGTGTCAGATGCTCTGGTCGACATCAAACATGGGAGCATACGTTCCATGGGCCGGCGGACCACTTGCCAGTGCCCTAGTCGGACGGGTGCTCTGGCTTTGGCTTGGCCTTCTGGATTCCCTTCAAGGCGTCGGTAAGTTTGGTCTTTACCAGCATGAGAAGTGTATTATCTAGTATAATATGGAGTTCACGACGCTGATCTGGAATAGGATTTGGTATGATCCTTCTCAACACTCTAACTCGATTCCACATCACCTTCACACTTCTAGCCGCCCAGGTCATTGGCTCTATTGGTACAATCCTCGCGCGCGCTACCGCGCCTGACAAGGTGGGCCCAGGCGACGTCTTCCCCGACCTTTCGGCAGAAGTTGCACATGGATTATCCAAGGCATCTTTTTGGATTTGCCTTGTCTTCCTGCTATCCATCAACGTTCTGTGCTTGATGTTCTTCCGGAAGGAACAACTGCAGAAGCCTTGAATATAGTCAAAAGGTCTATTGTAAATACTAGTTGGTGGACCTCCTGCATTGGGAAAGAGACATCGACAGATCTGTGAATTTTGCATAGGTACATTTCTTTCTTACATTTACTTACCTGCATAGGTAATCTTCAGTGACTCTTATGTATGCTTTGCGCCTAGTCGGTTTTTTTTGCGTTTGCATTTCAATGGTCTCTCAAAAGTGATGTTGTCCGGCATGGCATGGGCCCTGACGGGCTTATCCTTTCTTTTTCGTTCCAAGGCTTCAAAGCTGGCTTTACTTGCTTTCAGTTATAGGACATATGCGGTGCATTTTCGAGTACACTACTAATCTCCGTTTGGCATTCAACTCAGCATAGAGGTGCATTGCGTCATCGTGCATAAACAAACGCTGGATGCGCCAGCACAGGAAGAAAGAGGAGGGCACCTGGGAAGTGGATAGACTGTATAATAATATTTAATTATTTAACGATTAATTTCCATACGATGTCTTTGCGTCTCGACGGTCTATCTTGAGCCATATATGTAGTCTGATGGTGCTACCCCGCGGGCGGAAAACCTCGGCAGTGACACACACCCGAGCCCGAGGAGGGTAGAGTCGGAACGCGCGACATCGGCCAGCGCTCCGGCGAGGCACAGCGCTCCCTCCGCCCAAGTCGACCACCCCAGACCCGCGCTGCACACCGTTCTCCGGATTCCCTGCACCACCTGTTCGCTCCTGGTCCATTGCATCCTGGCATTGGTGTGTTTTTTGGATTCCGCGCTCTTCAAGATGGCCAGTGCCTTGCGCATATTGGTGCCCGTCAAGAGGGTTATCGACTACGCAGTGAGTTCTCCCCAGGCAGCTCCTATCCGGTGACGCAGAGCTGCGCCGGTTGTCGATTGCCCGTCCTAGGGTTCCTTGCTCCACGATATTGTGCGCTGCTTTTGTTTCGATGCCATTGTTTTATCTGTTCGGTGAATGGCGAGCTGACGTATCGTGCCCGCTGCGCTCACCAGATCAAACCCCGAATCAACAAGACCCAGACGGGCGTCGAGACCGCGGGTGTCAAGCACTCCCTCAACCCCTTCGATGAGCTCGCCATCGAGGAGGCCGTCCGCCTCCGCGAACGCAAGGGCCCTCTGCAGGTCGACAACATCCTCGCCCTGTCCGCTGGCGGGCCCAAGTGCGCCGACACGCTCCGCACCGCCATGGCCATGGGTGCGGACCGGGCGTTCCACGTCGAGCTTCCCGAGGCGAAGTCGGACGACGGCGGCCTGGAGCCCCTGACGGTCGCGAAGCTGCTGCAGGGCGTCGTCAAGGCGGAGAACATCAACCTCGTCCTGCTGGGGAAGCAGGCCATCGACGGCGACCAGGGCCAGACGGGACAGATGCTTGCCGGCCTCCTGGGCTGGCCGCAGGCGACGCAGGCCAGCAAGGTCGAGATCAAGGACGAGAACGGCACCGTCGAAGTGACGCGCGAGGTCGACGGCGGTGTTGAGACGCTGCGGGCCAAGCTGCCCATGGTCATCACGACCGATCTGCGGCTGAACGAGCCGCGGTACGCCAGCCTGCCCAACATCATGAAGGCGAAGAAGAAGCCGTTGGAGAAGAAGACGCTGGCCGACTTTGGAGTTGAGGACAAGAGACGGCTCAAGACCTTGAAGGTTACGGGTATGTGTCTGCCCCCGTTTACGTCTCTGCTTCTGCTTTTTTTTTGGGACACTCTGACTGCACGGATGGAATGGCTGACCGGTCTACAGAGCCGCCACCACGACAGGGAGGAGGCAAGGTCGAGGATGTCGACGGCATGATCTCGAAGCTGAAGGAGCTCGGTGCTCTGTGAGCCATGGTAGTACATACCTCTTGTGCCTTTTCACCCTCCGACGAGTTTTGTGATCTTTATGGGATTGTTTCCGGTTCAAAAAAATCTCGTTAGACTCCTTCAGGGGATCAGATGCGGCTTGATTGTCTGTATACGAGCATGAAGCTTATGCTATATATGTCCTTGGTACTAGGTAGTTTGATAGTTGGGCCCCGAGGCTGCGCACGGGGGTTAGAAGAGTGGTTAGAAATGCAACATCGCAAGACCTGATCGGATGTCCATCTAGTCCCTGGTCCAATCCTCTTCCCAGCATGCGGGAACATTATTATGAAGTACTCCGTACTGCGAAGGCAGGTCACCCTGGGGTGGGCCGTAGGACATGGCTGAAGCTATGGTGCGCCCCGTCGTGCTCTCGTCGCCTGAACAGAGCGTCGCGGTCAGATCTCCCCACAATCCTTAGCCTGGGCCCCTTTGTAAAATTCCGGGCCATCGGCGACAACATCAAGCTTCTATCGACGGATTTTGTTGCCGGGAGGCTCGATCCCCGAGTGATCGCTTTCCTTCTCTTGCCCTCCTTCAGCCTGAGGACAGAAATGGGGGAGGTTGGGAATGTGGATATTGGGACCAACGGAATGAATCCGACATCCTTGTCCGGTTCTGCGCTATGGCTACTGTCTATAGAAGAGACTAGGCCATATGTGATAATGTATCTAAAATGTACATACATGTCCATCAAGGACTAGGAGGATGAATAAATAGGCTGATAGCCCAGCGCGCGGGCCCTGATAGTTTTAGCAGCCGTACTAACAAAGGTGGATCGGGACCTAGTAGTAAAAGTAAGGCCGTGGGCGGATCCCGGGATTTCTGGGGATCTCTGCAGATCCCGTTGGTCTGAGTGCTGCTCCAGCGATCGACAGAACATCAGATCGACTGGACCGTGCGATGACAGTTGCGCAGGGGCTATCTATTATTAATTTCCAAGGTTGCGTTTTTTGTAGGTACCCCATACGATGTCCCTTAGGCCGGGTTCATCTGCGTCGACGGCTGGATGGTCCGGCGCGTGTGCCAGGTCAGGGGTAACTGGCAACGTTCGAATTCCAATATCTAATCTCATATCAGCATTGATTGCCGGGCGCGCGCTTGGGCCACTTGGTGGACGGCACGCAGGCGCCCGATATGAGGCATCACATCGGCGCGACTATGAGCTCCAGCTGGAACATTGCTCCGTGGTAGGGATGCTGCTCTGAAGAGGGAGAAAGAGGAGAAGAAAGAGAAGAGCTTGCCGCGCCATCCCCCTCGGGCCGCGCGCCACATACCACATGGGAGGAGCACTGGCGGTCCTGGCAATAAATGTGATGATAATAATAACAGTCCAGCGCGGCCGTCCATTTGTCAACAAGGCTGCTTGACTGGCTCTGACAGGCGCCTCCACCGCGCGGTCCACCCGCGATGCTTCGCAGGCCAGTCGCGACGGGCGATGACATCGACGCTTTGCCTGCCTTCCGGCTGAGCCGTAAGCCTCTGGTTCCTCCCAGGGCTGCTGGACCTCTCGACCCCGGATCGCATCTTCGTTCTCCGATGAATTCGGTTTGAAATGCCATCTGGTCTGCAGGGGCTCCTCACTGGGTGATTGATCCCTTGGCCTGCGCAGCTATACATCTCAATCAGGTCCGCTGGCAACGGGCTCGACGAGGCTGCATCGAGTCTCTCGGATGTCTCGACTCTAATTAAAGAGAACTTTTCGTCTTGCCTTTTTTCCTGCTCTTCACGTCCTCCGTCTATCGTCAGTTGCATTGTCCTGGAACTATAACTAACTGATCCCGGTATCATCGCCCACGCTGCAGGCTCGGGGGGCTGGGCTCTGGAAGCTAGGCGTGGCCGTTGCCTGAGTCCCTGCGAGTGTATTCCTCGCCTGCATTGACAATTGCCGATCGTCGTCTGCATTCCCTCTGAGGCGAGTCACGCGCGAGATCCTGGTCCCTGTTCTGCGCATGCGCGCTGTTCCCCTCGCAGTTCGCTTTGCTTGGGGAGCAAGCTTCCCTCTGCTCTAGAAGAAACCATCATCCTGCCATCCGTCAGCAGTTTCCGTCCGACAAGGACGTCGTTTCAGCCGCGATGCCGCAGACAAGGTGGGAGAAGACCCTGGAGTATTCGAAGAAGGGGTTCGACAAGGCATGGCAGACTCTCGACAAGCTCGGCGCTCCTGTCAACCGCCTCTCGAACCGGGTCGGGGCGGAGGCGTTTTGGCCCATGACGCTCGACGAGGAGAGCAACAAGGCCGCGCGCATCCTACAGAGCTTCTGCAAGGACGGATTCTACGACGACATCGCCGAGCCGGAGGACAGGAACAATGGGAAGATCAATCGGCCGCAGGGGAAACAGAGGGTGCTGAAGAAGATCCCCGCGGAGGTCATCAAGCGGGCCAAGGGCCTGGCCATCTTCACGACAATGCGGACGGGTCTCTGGGTGAGTGGCTCTGGTGGCAGCGGTGTCCTGCTCGCCAGGATCCCGGAGACAGGCGAGTGGAGTCCACCGTCGGGTATCATGCTACACACGGCCGGCCTGGGATTCCTCGTGGGCGTCGACATCTACGACTGCGTCGTCGTCATCAACACCTACGAGGCGCTGGAGGCGTTCAAGAAAGTGCGGTGCACCCTGGGAGGTGAGATAAGCGCGACGGCGGGCCCTGTCGGGGTGGGCGGCATCCTCGAGACGGAGGTTCACAAGCGGCAAGCGCCCATCTGGACATATATGAAAAGCCGGGGTTTCTACGCGGGTGTCCAGATTGACGGAACAATCATTATCGAGCGGACGGATGAGAATCAGCGGTTCTACGGCGAGGGGATATCGGTTACCGACATCCTGGCAGGCAAGGTCAAGCAGCCGCCCGCGTCGCTGAAGACGCTCATGCAGACCGTCAAGGCTGCACAAGGTGACATCGATGTAGATGAGAGCCTGCTCCCGCCGCAGGGTGAGACAGCCGGCGACAGTCAGCTGGCGACTGGCGGCGGCGGAGGCAGCGGCGGCGGCACTTTTGGGATTCCCGCCAGTGACGATCCGGATCCATACGGAGTCAAGGCATTGGAAGCGGAGGGCCTCTTTATTCGGGAGGCAGGAACGAAGGCCAGACCGAGTCATGAGGTCTTTGAATTCCGCCCCAGTCCGTCGAGTCCAATATACACCACATTCTCCCGGCTCAGCGTCGATGGCTCACGACGGAACAGCTGGCGAGGCAGCTTGCAGAGCTACGCGAGCGTCGACAAGGGTACGCAGACTGAGGACCTGCTCATGACAGCCGGAACCTCAGTGAGCAGGGCCTCATCCAGAGCTCCGAGTATCAAGGATGTTACCTGCCCCTCGCCCGAGCAGAGCTCGTGGGATATTTCAAATGGTCGTATCAGAATCAATGGAGACCACGGGCGTCCCAAGGACGACTACGAGCTCAACGACCCCAAGAACGCCAAAGCTAGCAAGCATGAGAGCATAAAGAGCGCTCCTGCTACAATCGAGGATCAGACGACCCTGTCCGAATCGAGACGCATGTCGCCGACCTTCACCCGCGCACGGCTGGTGACCATCCCGAAGCGCACTCCCCCAGCGCTCCCGCCACGCAATCCGGAGCGCAAGCGTGACTCCTCCAGCTCCTCCACAGCGAGCTCAGTGGCTCTTCCATCCCCGACCTCTTCACTTTCTCAGCCTGAAGCCACGATATCCGAAGAACCCAACTACGATGGTGCAGCCGACGGTGCGACCACTAATGGTGTCTCTGACGAAGCCCCTAAAGAAGTTGAATCCAAGGCCGACGCTGTCGTGAATGGCACCTCACACCGAGCAGAGAACAGCCACACTGCGTCGAACCGTGACGACAAAGATGAGTTTCACTCCATGCCTAGCTCTCCGGGGTCAGAGAAGGAGACTCCCATCCGCGAAGGGAAGGAAACCCAAGATGAGAGCCAGACCAAGAGTGTGACCGAGATCGAACCGAAAATCGTTGCCGGACAGGCATAATGAATAATGACACTGCATATGGCTTTTTTTTTCTCTTTCCTCAATTCTTTGTTCTGTCATTGATATCACTGCTGCTTCTTGCAGCCGTTGTTTTCGTTGTTATATTCCCCCTCTTCCATTGCCTGTATAGTTTCCTTGAGTTTTTATAATTTTGCCCCCTCGACGCCGGGATAGATAGGGGAAATGGGTTCAAGTGGAAAAAAAAAAGTGTATCAATTATGCAGTACAGTTTCTTTTCTACCTCTACATGGAAGACCAGGATCGGGAGGAATGTAGGAAGGAAAGGAGGGAGAGTTATTCGACGTATATACCATGTATACCAGCACCCTTCTCAATGCGATTCGGTCTCGATTCGATTTCATTCTTCTCCTTGACCTCCTTTATTTACTTACTCCTCGCTGACTTGACTGGGTCTGGAGCTCTGTTCATTATTATTAGTCTTCTAACCTTCGATCAAATAGGAAGACACCTGTATCGGATGTTTTCTTGGCCTTTCGGGCTTTTTCTTTTTCTCTTCGTGGTCGGCCTATCCCTATCATTATACATTCTGTCGTCCTTCTACATTTTCGGTCCGTCCGTCGCTAGATGGTCTTATCCGCATCACAGTTTGTTTTGTTGCTGTCGACTTTGTTTATGTATATATCATATTGATATGCTCGCCTGATCTGATTCTGCTTGCAGGGTTATCAATCAATCATTCTACGCAAGTCGTGTTCTGTCTGATACCAAATATTCTTCTAACCCCAGTATCCACCTATATGATCACCGTAAAATTAACGGTGCTGCGTCGTGGGGGGAGAGAGCATGGCACCACTGCCTGCGGACGACGTGTCCACCTCGCCGCCCATGACCTATTTATTGCGATAACTTACGGGGGGCAGTGTCTGTAGCTGTCTGTGTCTTCTAGGAAGTACTGTGAGATGAGAAAATGAAGATAATTGCATGCATTAAAGAAGACGGAAATGCATTAATAATAATAATATTGATGAACGAAATTCAAGTTGTGCTGTTGACGGAGCAATCCCCCATAGAGATAGCGATAGAGAGACCATGGAGAGGAGAGAAAGCCCGTGCGCCGCTGGTGCCTGGTGCCTGGAGAGACTGTGGAGAGAAGCGGGGCCCTGGCCCTCGACTGCCTAGCGCCGGCGTTTCTCCTGAGCGCTGACGCCGACACGGGCCAGTCCAGTGCCCGCGTCCAGACTCCCTTTTGACATCAGTGTTTGTTCTCGCTTTTCTGCAGTGGATCTGGGCTCTTTAGGCCAAGGCAGCAGCAGCAGCAGCTCGCGCTGGGTTGGGGCTGCTTCTGGCGGCCGGGAAGATAGAGCTCTTGGGAAGCCCTAACTACCTCAAAGCAGAGAGCTCTCTGCCTTGTCATACATAAAGGGTCCCGGATCCTACCCATCTTCATTATTTTCTTTTCCTGTCCCCTTCAGTTTTTATCTTCATCTTGCCTTTGCGACTTGCTTACTTCTCTTTCTTCTGTTTCTTTCTTTGATCAATTGGTTCTTTTTCAGTTTCACTCCACGGTACATTGCACTGTAGTAGATACCTCTTATCTGCTGCTTCAGCTTGCCTATATCTGACACCCACCCGCTCGCCGACACTGGCGCTCCTACATTATTGATCGCATCGCAGTCGCATCATCACCATCGTTATCGTCGTCGACGTCGACACGATGGCGCCGACATTCTTCAAGAACCTCGTGGTCGTCGCGAGCGGGACGTTTCCCGGGTACAAGCAAGGCAAGGAAAAAGAAGCATCACTCCCTCGCCTTGCTGCCGTTGCGGGCTTTGAAGTCCATTTAATTTACCTGACTGACTGGTTTTGGATTTACTAGCGGATCTGAAGGCCATTGTTGAAAAGTACGGCGGGACCTTTAGTTCCAGGGTCACGGATGACTGTACGCATCTGGTGTCGACGCAGAGGGAGGTTGAGAATGGTGGGACGAAGAGTGAGTATTCCCATGAGCTTGTTCTGTCTCTATTAGGTGATTCCTTTTCTGTCTTAACGTGAGAGTTCTGAGTCTTGCACTGATCCTATTTATTTTCTCTTTGGTGTTTGGTGTCATGGATATTGTTTGTATGCAACTTATCAATCTTCTACCGCACTTCCATGCTAACTGGATCTTCACCAGACAAGCAAGCTGCCAAGGTCGCCAACTGCCAGATTGTGTCTCTTGACTGGTTGCTCGACTCCGAGAAGGCCAAGAAGGCGCTTCCCGTGAAGAACTACCTGTTCGGGTCGTCCAAGTGCGCTTCTACAAACGGCAAAAACGATACCAGCGCGTCACAGGATGATGACGATGCTGGCAAAAAATCCTCGAAGAAACGACCTCTCAAGGCAGCTTCGGACGACAACGCGAGTGACCAGCAGCCTCCCAAGAAGAAGCAGAAAGACGGCCAGAAAGCCAAGGCTGCGAGCTTAAATGTTCCGGTCGACGAGGTCTGCTCTCTCAAAGGTGAGTCCCGTCGCCAGAAACGCGTATTCGAACAACGGGGCCAATAAACCATAGATACCTATCATGTCTACATCAGCGACATAGGCACCATCTGGGACGCCACGCTCAACCAGACAAATGCGGCTGCTAACAGCAACAAGTTCTACCGCATTCAGCTGCTTACCAACGGCATCGACTACAGGACCTGGACCCGTTGGGGTCGAGTAGGGGAGAATGGGCAGAGTGCGTTGCTGGGAAGCGGCAGTCTCGATGACGCGAGACGCCAGTTTGAGAAGAAATTCAGGGACAAATCAGGCCTCAGCTGGAATAACAGGTTGGATCCTCCAGTGAGGGGCAAGTACACATTCATCGAGCGCAACTACGAAGACGACTCCAGCTCCGAAGATGAAGACGATGGCAAAGCCAAGAGCAAGAAGAAGAAGAGCGGAGAGGCACAAAAGGAGGATGAGGAGGAGCAGAAGCCTGTCGAGAGCACCCTTGCTGAGCCGGTCCAAAACCTCATCGCGTTTATCTTCAACCAGCAGTACTTCCTCTCGACGATGGCGCAGATGTCATACGACGCCAACAAGCTGCCGCTCGGAAAGCTGAGCAAGCGCACCCTCCAGACCGGCTTCCAGATTCTCAAGGACCTGTCTGAGCTGATAGCCATGCCGTCTCTCGCCACTGATAAATACAATATGTCGTTTACGGCCGCCACGGAGGAACTCAGCAACCGTTACTTTACGACCATTCCTCACGTTTTCGGCCGGAACAGGCCTCCCGTGATCAACAATGGCGCGTTGATCAAGAGAGAGGTCGAGCTGCTCGAGGCTCTGACGGACATGGAGATCGCCAACGAGATCGTGAAGGGGTCCAAGGATGCGGACACGATCCACCCATTGGATCGCCAATACCTGGGACTCGGGATGCAGGAGATGACTCCACGTAAGTTTCTGTCTGTCTGTCAAGCGTCATCTGATGCTTACAATGTCCAGTGGACCGCAATTCTATCGAGTTCATCGAGCTGGAGAATTACCTGATGAAGTCGCGCGGGGCTACCCACCATGTGAACTACCAGGTGAGTCTTCCGAGCGCCGGACGACGACAGCTCGACGCTGATTCTTCGTTTTTCTTCGCAGGTCATCGACATCTTCCGTATCGAACGGCAGGGCGAGAGCGAGCGGTTCATGAACTCCAGGTACGCGAAGATCCCGAACAGCAACCGCCGTCTCCTGTGGCACGGATCGCGCAGCACAAACTTCGGAGGGATCCTGAGCCAGGGTCTGCGCATCGCACCCCCGGAGGCGCCGGTCAGCGGCTACATGTTCGGCAAGGGCGTCTACTTTGCGGACATGTCGACCAAGTCGGCCAACTACTGCTGGGCGAGCAACAGCAACAATATGGGCCTGCTGCTGCTCTGCGACGTCGAGCTGGGCGACCCCATGCTGGAGCTGCAGCATGCCAACTACAACGCCGGTAGCGACGCCGAAAAGGCCGGGTGCCTCGCGACGCTGGGCCTGGGCCAGACGGCGCCGCAGGGCTGGAAGGACGCGGGCTGCGTGCACCCGGACCTGAAGGGCGTGCTGATGCCCGACCTGTCCGTGCCGCCGGGTCCGACGGGCAAGGGCGGCTCGCTGCTGTACAACGAGTACATCGTCTACGATGTGGCCCAGATCCGGCAGAGGTACCTGCTATACGTGCGCATGTAGTGAGGTGAACTTAGGTGGGCATGGCGTTGGCGGGCGTTTGGAGTGTAGGCTCCTCTTTTCCAATGCATTTCTGCGGGTGTTTTTCTCACGAAACTGGGGTAAGCAATGCGGGGGGGAACAGGGGATCGCGGGTAGTCTTTTTTTCACGAATAAAACTCCGTTCTGTTCAAAACACTCATCCTTGTCCTGGTCAATGTCGGCGCGCAAGCAGGCAAAAGTCCCACGTCAGCGGGTGCGGCTGTTCTTTACCGCACTACGCAGTAAGCAGAAGTACAGTCCATTGAGAGCCTGTGAAAATCCCCGAGAGATATGCAGGAACGGACCATGTTCTATGGGAGCTGAGGAGGTCCTTAGGGCTAGTTGCTAAGGATACCGAAGGGCCACGGCTCCAACTCCACCGTGCCCCATGCTTACTAATCTGAGCTTCTTGACAATGATAAGCTTTAAGCAGTGGGCTCTTAGTAGTCAATGCGTGATCCACCGCTCGAACCAAGATAAGTCCAGACGAACGCGGAAGGATGAGAGATCGCAGAGCACGCGACGACCTTGCGAGCTGGTCCGTAAACCCAGTTCCTTTGCTAAGAATAGCGATGCCCTCGTAAGTACAGGGTACCGCACGCGATAACGGACTCTGCGCGGGGCACCGGCGGGACCAGCCGCTTTGTGCCCGGGCGCAGACTAGAGATGGCGCGATCTGCGGGGGCGCTTATCAGCTGAGGCGGGTACATCCGCTCCCTGCAGGTACGCCCGCAAGCCCCCGGTATAAGTAGGCCCTCTGCCCCGTCTCTCGTGCTCGTCCTTTGGCATGCCCGAGGGCCCTTTCATTTCCTCTGTCCGGGCTTGCGCTGGTCTCTGGTGCCCATCATGCGCTCTTTCACTACCTACATCGCGGCCGCGGGGCTGGCCGGCGCTGTAGCCGCACAGTACTTTCCCCCGACCCCAGAGGGCATCAAGGTCTTGAAGTCGAAGCACCAGGAGGGTGTGACCATCTCGTACAAGGAGGTAGACAAGCAAATGTCAATTTGTTGCGTTCCTCTTGCTAACAGCGTCTACTAGCCCGGGATCTGCGAAACCACCCCTGGCGTCAAGTCGTACGCCGGCTACATCCACCTGCCGCCCGGCACCCTCGACGACGTCAACGTGGACCAGCAGTACCCCATCAACACCTTCTTCTGGTTCTTCGAGTCCCGCCATGACCCCGCCAACGCGCCCCTCTCCATCTGGATGAACGGCGGGCCCGGCTCCTCGTCCATGATCGGCCTGATGCAGGAGAACGGGCCATGCCGCGTCAACGCCGACTCCAACTCGACCGTGCTCAACCCCTGGTCATGGAACAACTACGTCAACATGCTCTACATTGACCAGCCCAACCAGGTCGGCTTCAGCTACGACGTCCCCACCAACGGCACCTACAACCAGCTGAACGGCACCGTGACCGTCGGCGACTTCTCCAACGGCGTGCCGGAGCAGGACTGGGTGAACCTGGTCGGCACGTTCCCCAGCCAGAACCAGAACACCACGGCCAACAGCACCGAGAACGCCGCCCGCGCGCTGTGGCACTTTGCCCAGGTCTGGTTCTCCGAGTTCCCCGAGTACAAGCCCAACGACGACCGCATCAGCATCTGGACCGAGTCCTACGGCGGGCGCTACGGGCCCGCGTTCACGGCCTTCTTCCAGGAGCAGAACGAGAAGATCGCCAACGGCACCATCAAGGCAGAGGGCGAGACGTACTACATCCACCTCGACACGTTGGGCATCATCAACGGCTGCGTGGACCTCGCCACGCAGGAGCTCTCCTACCCGGAGATGGCGTACAACAACACCTACGGTATCCAAGCCATCAACGAGACCCTCTACAACTACGCCGTCCACGCCTGGAGTCGCCCGGGCGGCTGCAGGGACCTGATCCAGGAGTGCCAGCGCCTCGCCGACGAAGGGGACCCCCAATTCTACGGCAACAACGCCACCGTCAACGCGGCGTGCCGCAGGGCGGACCAGTTCTGCAGCAACAACATTGAGGGTCCCTACATCCTCTACGCCGGCAGGGGTTACTACGACATCGCCCACCTCAACCCGGACCCGTTCCCGCCCGAGTTCTACGTTGGCTTCCTGAATCAGCACTGGGTCCAGCGCGCGCTGGGAGTCCCCGTCAACTTCACCGAGTCCGTCAACAGCGTGTACGACGCCTTCTCCTCGGTAGGTGACTACGCCCGGTCCGACGTGAGGGGATACCTCGACGATCTGGCTTATATCTTGGATTCCGGAATCAAAGTCGCCCTCGTCTACGGCGACCGCGACTACGCGTGCAACTGGATCGGCGGGGAGCAAGTCAGCTTGAATGTCGAGTACTCCCATTCCAGGGAATTCCGCGCCGCGGGATACGCGGACATCCAGACCAACGCGACCCACGTCGGCGGGAAGGTGCGGCAGTACGGCAACTTCTCGTTCAGCCGCGTGTATCAAGCGGGACACGAGGTCCCAGCCTACCAGCCCGACACAGCGTACGAGATCTTCCGCCGCTCGCTGTTCAACCTGGACATTGCGACCGGCAAGATCTCCACCGCCGAGAATGCGAGTTACATATCTGAGGGGCCGTCTTCGACATGGGACATCAAGAACGACGTCCCCGACAGCCCCGCGCCGACGTGCTACGTCCTCTCGCTCGCCTCTACCTGCACGGACGATCAGATTCGGAGCGTGATCAACGGCACCGCGGTCGTGAAGGACTACATCGTCGTGGACAACAACACGGCGCATCTGTTCAACCCGAATGGAACGCTCAACGAGGGAGGCTCGGGATCGGGATCGACTCCCGGCGCTGCGAGCACGACCGCAGCAGGTACTGCTGCCAGGCTTGAATTCGTGGGAACCTCGGTACTGATCTCGGTGACCCTTGCGTTGGCGCTTATTTTGTAGATACCTGTCTGTTTATAGGGCTGTTTATGGCTGACGTGAGGATTATGATGTTATTCGTCTAAGATGAGCATGAGCAACGAGTCATTCTGGATCGATTGATCGTGAGATGAGATGAGTTTCTATTTTTTTTTTGTTTTGTTTTCTGAGACTTTATGTGGAGGCTGTCTGTTTGTTGGTAACCATTCCGAGAATGGACATACCTACATATGTTACTATGGAGCTAAGTTATACATACATGCATGCATGATAGCAATGATTGGCGTGTGGACTGGAAAACTACCTACAGGACAGTTTCGTCAATCCAACATATCGATCATATCGTGCCACAGAGCCAAGTCATCAAAGACCATAAAACTCAGACCAAGATAGGATTAAGGAAAAGAAGAAGAGATCAGGACGATCGATCGCGATCAACGCCAAACTTGAAAACTTAAACTCCCTTCGCCGGATCCAGATGTGGCTTGCTTTTTTTCATTTCACTTATCATTAGATCTTTTTCGATACCTCCGTCTATTCAGGTTCTTTTTTTTCAGGGCAAAAATTCAGACAGTCTCCTGCTTATTATTATTATAATTAGTCTCCCTCCGCCCTTTGCCATCCTCGTCAAGCACTATCGTCGAAGACTTGGACGTCCCAGCCAGCGTGTTGACGATGACCTTACTCCTCAGCGCGGCGCGGATCTCCTCGACGCTGCGCGCCTTCCACTCGCTATACCCGCGCAGGCTGAGCGGGTACAAGACGAGATTGTCGCTGCGGGTGATGAACTCGCGCGCGTCCGGGGGCGGGCTGGCGGTGATGACCTCGAGCTCGGAGGCGAGCTGCTTGCAGTACTTGTCCAGCGGGAGGTCGTTGACGTCGTGGCCGAAGGGGTTCTCGATCTCGTCGCCGATGGCGGCGAGGCCGAGGATGATGTATGCGGCGACTGTTTTCATTCGTTCAGTCGTTCAGACTCTTGGTTAGAGATGAGGGGGTTTTTTCTTAACAAGAACGAGAGGGTAGGCTGCCTTACCGATCGAGCCCGGGATGGTGATCCAGCCCAGGGAGTTGAACAGCTGGAACGGCAGGACGAGGACGTACACCCACGCGATCTGCGAAATGGCGATCGTGTAGGCGACGGGCAGCGGGGTGTGCAGGACCCGTTCGGTCCCCGTAAGGACTTCGTTCAGTGAAGCCAGGGCGCCGACTACGTAACGCAGCACATTCAGCAACAGATCCTGCCTGAGGAACCTCATAGTTATGTACGGAGTACGTGTGTATGCACTTACTAACTTGCCCCTGATGCAGCGTCGACTTCAGCGTACCGTTCGCGACGCAGAGGTCGATATACGCGGTCAGGTAGTTCAGGATCTCCAGCGGCAGGTTCCCCAGCGGCTTCTTGGCGCGCTTGATCAGCTTGCGCGGGTTGGACGCCGCGAACGGCAGGCCCAGGTGCTCGCCGACGGCCTTCCACGTCGACTTGCGCGGCGGGTGCACGGCGTCGGGGTCGTGCGCCTCCTTGGCGAAGGTGTCGAGGTAGCCGACCAGGCCGACGAGGTCGTCGTAGGCGATGTCGGGCTCGAAGCGCAGCTTGTGCTTCAGCGCCACAGCGAAGGCGAGGATGAGGTTCATCGCCGTCCTGTCGATCGCAAGGGTCAGGTCGTGCTCGCTATATATTTCTCGACAGCAGCCGTGGGAGGGAACCCGCGTACAGTTTCGCCAGCAGATCTTCCTTCCCCTCCTCGCCTTCCCGCTCAGAGATGCTGACCCAGATCGTGCGCGCGAGGTTCCGAGACGTCTGGAGCAGGAGAGCCCAGTACTTGCGTCCTTCCGCGTACCTTCACATGCCATTGTGAGTGGTCAGTCGTACGACGACACGTTGGTTAGAACCTCCTGGTTAGATTAGATTACCTCTCGTAGGCCGTCGAGCTGCGAAACGACAGGGCCAGACCGACGACGAAACCAAGGACCGTGAGGAGGATGTTCTGGATGCCAACTGGATCATTTCGCCCGTTCCGCGTCAGCCGTCGTCCAGTCCGATGCGGGTTGTGGTTACCAGGGCCACCCACGATTGTGCACAAAAACAGAGATGCAGGTAATCACCGTCGACCAGCAGGCCACGAACGTGATCGGGACGATCATCTTGGGCAAGACGCTGCCGTGCAGCCGGAGGAAGATGGGCCATTTGGAGTGCTTGTCGAGGTCGCGCGGGCCGACCTGTGTACATGTACAACCACCGACACGGTCAACGATTCAAGAATCCGGGCAAGCAATTCAAGAAGATCCTTGGGGAGGGAAAGAAGACGCACAAAGTACCGGTCCAGGTCGAGGCTGGAACTGCGCCGCTCCAGGAAGTGGCTGTTGAGGGCATCCCGCGACGCAGCGAGACTGCTGAGATACGACTGGCGCTGTGCGACTTTGGCATGGAAATGCTCCCCGTGGTGGTGGTTGTCACTATTCTGAGCCTGGTGACCTCCTCCGTGGTTGCGCGCTTCAGCCTGCACCGGAGGGGCGGCATCTTCGACGTTCTCCGCGTTGACTGCGTTGTGCGCTGGGGCCGGCGCTTGCGCCGACGAGTCCATGATGGGCTGCTGCCAGCACACGGGATGAAGGAGCCAAGGGGAACAGAATTAAAGAAGAGAAGGTTCGGAACGGACCTGGGGAGAGAAGAAGAATATGGTCACCGAAGAGGAAAACGAATAAATTGGATAGAGATAAAAAATAGTAACAACACAGGAAGAATAGGAACAAATGATGAAGAAGACAAAGATCCCGCAGCTAGAAGATCCCCGCACATCTCGTCTCAGGGAAGAATCCGCCCCCATGTCACCGGTCCAAACCTTGTCCCCTCCCACCGGTGCAGCTGACGGCCTTGATGCTTAAAAAATCGCCTTAATTGGGCATGTCTTCTGGTCCACACGGCCCCACGTTTTGACCGGGCGGGAAGAGCTGTGCCGCGACCGTACTGTACAGTGGTAGCAAGAGACGGGCCATGACGGCAGGGCTTGGGTGGAGCATTCCGGATATAATATATATAATAAAAAAAGGGCTGTGGGCTCCTGGACGGAGATGCAGGACACGTACCGAAATCCCCGGTGCACGAGAACCAGAGACAGATGACTTTGTGCGTGTCCCTGACTCCTTCTGCCGGGAAATGATGCATGGTGTGGCTGAAACGCGGCCAAGCCTCAACGGCCGCCCGTTTTAACTTTGTGCCCCTGGCCCCATCCGAGACGCGGCCTGGCCTGAAGAGGCCCTGCCGTCTTGGCTCAAGGGCTACTGTAAACAGGCAGGTCAGAAAATGAATTCATATGAAGGGATTCAACAATTCAACTCGTGATGCCTAGGAGATTACATTCTATCCACACGGAAGACTAATTGAACACGTAACATCAACCGGTCCATTGGACAAGCCCGACGAGCTTATTATTAGGATAGGGCGATAGGCAGGTAACTTGAAGACGCGTTCGACGGCTACATGAGAGGCCTCCGGAAACCGGATCGGTAAAAAAGAACCCCCGAGCGTGGTTGCATGATGCATCGACCAGACCATCCCCCATGTTTTTGTGATTGTCGTGCAGATACTCCACAGTAATAAAATGGGGCTCGTTCAGTCTGCGTGTTTCGACCATGCCCTCCTCATCACCCATCTGTGGAGCTGCGCCCATGCTCCATCACCCCGCTCACTCAACTACCTCTTAAGACCGGTCAAGAGCACAGCTCATCTGCTTACATGCCACCTCACAACCCTGGGTTTGTCCAAGACAGTTGTCAAGGCCGGGGTTTGTAGCTACTGGAATATAATAATAAACCCCTTAAGAAGTTGCAGGGTCTAACAGGGTACGGAGTAACTAGCCAAATTGAAGGATCTAGATTTAGAGATAGGACCCGCTACCGACGGAGCACGGAGTACTGCTACTATCTCCGTGCAGAGTACGGAGAAGATTTTAAGCGGTCTGTTAAAAAAAAAAATAAAGAATAGAAATACGAGACTGGCGTAGAGCTATATTATTGGTCAGTATTGATAAGAGATAAAGAAAGAAGAGAGTTAAGCAATCTGATATGCCTGCCCCAACACACTGCGCGGGATGCAATGAATAAACCTATAGTGGCCTCAGCAGACCGAGTGAGAAGCAGCAATGGAGTAATAATGCCCCGGTCTTTCTCAGCGGAGTCAAGGAAGACATATGATATAACGGCCGTCTCGAAGGACGAGGCATTCGCCTCGTTGGCTGCGTGTATGGTCGTCGACGGCGACAAAGGGGCCGTCAAGACTAGGAACAGTCATTGGTGGTACAAGACTGTCTGTGTCTCTGTTCAGAAGAGGGTTCTGCGTAAGTGCTGGCTTGAGAGGAAGATCCAGTCTGCGTACTTAGCTTTCTGACATTCCAACAAATAGCAAAAAAAAAGGTGATAAAAGGGTGATAGATTGATCGAACGCAGCGCCATACACATGAACAGTGTGACTGTCCACAACAAGCCCGTGCTATCACATGGAGGCCTCAAGAACAGCCGACGAGAACAATTTAGCGCTGTTCAGGGCCTTTGACGATTTTTTTTTAAAATATGCTCGTGATGGCTATGGTAGTTGCGCTGCATATGCAGTGCTTAGAAGAAGGCCAACTTGAGGGGTTCACATTGTCTAGCTATATTATTAACCTAGCCAGCGAGCATACGTATAATTTTACGCTCACAGAACCTATAACCGGGAAGCGACGGAGGCATCATAATTAATGCCTAGATCCGTCATCGCAATAAGGGGAAAAGCCTACATATAAGGCGAAGCCCCAAGGGTACGCAGTAGTGCATGCTGCAAGCTCCCGGGCTTCCGTCCCTTGTATGCTATCTGCGCCTCGGCCTTTTTCTCACCTTAACGAGCAAGGTATCTGGCTCGTGGGGCATCCGAGCCCCATATGCCTTCCTGTGCGATCAGCTAATAATCCTATCCATGGCATGAATCTTGAACATAAGAAACAACGAGTCATGTGGAGATCTCGGGGAGGTTTGACTCCGCAAACTGAATGGCCTGTCTCTGCTGACAGCGTGCAGTTGTCTTGTATCTCTGTCGCGCTCGGTCTGAATCTCTCCATCGGATCTTGCATCGGCCCGCAATGGCTTGGAATATCCCTATTGGTAGGGTATCCGCTGGTGACATGGTTTTTATGTCTTGCATCGTGAACTCCATCCCACACTGGTCGGGGCCCTGGCAGGCCTGTCAAGGCTGAGACCGAGACCATCCACCGCATCTCGCCTGCCACGAGGTAATAGTATGGCAGCCGGATCCATGGACGGTGACGGGCGTGGGCGGATCTGGACACAGGGCCGACCTGCCCCGCCGGGCCCCTCATTATTGCTTTCTTCATGGAAAACAGCTCTCTGGAGCTGAAAGCACTGCTGCAACCCACTATGTCAGTCCGAAAGCACGCCGTGAAACAGAAGTCAACAGGGGGGAAAGAAAAATCTCCGCTCGCATAATGTCGGCGCGGCAGGAGTCGTCGCGTCTCGGCGGTCGGCCTCCCGGATCGTCGGCCGGCGCGAGCTTCTCTCGGCTGCGGCCTGCCTACCAGATGGCTCGATTGGCGAGGAGTTTGCAGCCGAGGCTGCGATCGAGGTCGGGCGCCGGTGGAGCTCGAGATGGATGACGGATCCTCGATCCACCCGGTCCTCACGGGCCATCGCGATAACGAGTTGAACAACCCTGGAAGCACACGTCTCTTCGGACCTACCTGCCCCTTTGGTGGTCGCATGCCTCTTGACGTGTGGTCGAGGCGGTCTCCATTAGTCCAGAATCATGCGCTTCACGCGGGCCTTGCGGAGCTCCCACGGCTCTGATGAAGCCGCTGGGGTTGCATACAGCCCAGGGCTCCGTGGGATCTTTCTGCATGGCCCTTATGTCTCTCAACCTCGACCTGGGTCTGGTCCGCTGCCATCGTTCTCAGTCTCCGAATTTGGAGCCTCCGTGGATTGGAATTTCCCCATCCATGGCTCCAACAGTTTTCTCTGGAGAACTCGTCCCACCGGGGAGACTTCGGAAGCATGAAGCTATATGAGATCTGAGGATCTTTTCCCCTCATGCCATACTCCTCGCAAGTAGACCTGATCAATCGATTTCCCCATGGGAAACTCCCCTCCTTTCCCCCATTATCGCTCCAGCTCGTCGTTCGCTCGTCATGAAACTCCCTCCGGCTGACGTCCTGGCAACATGGCCTAAACCAAATTATGTCAACCCCGTCACCCGCGGGAACGCTTTGCTGATTGTCAACATTGTCTTCATCCCTCTTTCTTTCCTTGTCGTCTCACTGCGCATCTTCACCCGTCTAAGAATAACGGGCAGCTTTGGCGTTGACGATGGGTTGATAGTCGTCAGCATGGTAAGTTCAACCCCTCCCCTGAAGATGTACCGTTGTTCTCGGGTCATTGACAGAGCATCCAGCTCTGCGCCATTGCCATGTGCGTCGTGACATCTCTGGCTGCCGCTCGGTACGGCTGGGACCGCCACATCTGGGATGTGCCGGTGTCATGGCTGCCGACTTCCCAGAAGCTGAACATGATGTTTCAGATCCTCTTCTCGCTCGCTTCGACATTTACAAAGCTCTCGTTGCTATGGTTCTGCAGGCGGATCCTCGGGACGGGGATCAGCGGTCCCTACCGGATATTCAACTACTGTCTCATTGGCGCCATGTTCATTGTGGCGGGGTTGTGTGTAGCCTTTCTTCTCGTCACCATCTTCCAGTGCAGGTGAGCACCCCGGAGGCTTTACAGACCCATACATTGGCCCCGATTGCTTTATCGACAGCCACCTAACACCTGCCGTCACAGCCCTATCCATGCATACTGGGACGTGGCACCTACTTACCATTACCACTGCCTGAACGACGGAAACATCGTCTTTGCTGCCAGTATCGTCAACATCTTTACCGACCTTTTGACGACGATCATCCCAATGCCTTTGATCTGGAGCCTGAAGCTACCGATACGACAGCGCTTGGTCGTCATCTCCATCTTCGGTCTGGGAATTGTCGTCAACGCCGCGGGGTGTGTCCGGACAGCGTTCGTCTACAAGAGCATGATCATGTCTCACGACCAAACGTGGGTTGGCTGGCCAATATCTCTAGCCGCGGCAGTCGAGATCGATCTAGGCCTGGTACGTTGATCCTTGCAGATAAAAAGAATCTAAGAGTGGAATAGAAGCGCTGATTAGTGCTCCCAGATCTGCGCCTCTGCGCCGGCGCTCCGGCCCCTTCTCGCGTTCTTCCTCCCTCGTTTCCTCCAGTCGGCACGAAATATTACATCATCCAGCCGGCGCCAGAGTACTCGCGTTCAGAAGTACTGGAATTCGACAATTCCGTCCAGGACCTCTCGCCCGCTCGCCTCATCGTCACGCGAACTGGCCCTTGGCGAGGACTATGCTATGGACCGAGTTGGGATATTGCGCACCATAGAAATGGACTGGTCTGAGTCGCGGGTAGCGCAGCACGATGCGGGTCGTGTCGCTTCCGGGGTTATCGGAGTGGCACTCAGCCATGATGAGGATCAGAGCAAATCGGGTGTGCCGGCACGCGTTGGTGAGGTCGATGTCCACTCCTCCGGGTCTGCGAGTCCTGACCGGTACCAACCGGCTCAGAGGTCGTGTTTCGTGGACAAAGATTCGATCTAGGATATACCGCGGTGCGTATTGACGGACAGCATACGTGATATCCGACTCGGAAGAGAAATAGGAGCATCTACTTTACGCGAAGGTACAGCACATCGTTATTGGAGTTCACGGGATGAATTAAAACGATAAGACGGGCCAGGTGGGAGGTCGGTTCTTTGCTTCCGATCCCAGCCGTTTTTACAGGGTTTAATCGAATATACTGTACATGTATGTACTGCACATACGTGCCTTTCTTTATTATTGCAAATAGAACCAACGAAAAAAAAAAATCCAGGAACCTCTGTCACCATAGAGACTGACTGTGTGAAACTCCCCCACGCGTTAATATTCTAATAGACCACGAGCGACATGCTCCCATCATGGATGTACTTCTAAGAGACACGGAATAGATCTCCCAGGGTCCTTGGTGCTGTCCATCCACGGTCTGTCGACCGATATTCTGTAGTCTTCCTTCCCTCAACCCACGACTGGCGGGACCACTCACAACCCGAAAGATACAAATTCTAATTTCTCGTGGACACAACTAAGTCTCCGATCCCATCAATCCGATCTTAGATGTGTACCTATTATACCTATATGTACCAGGTAGACGGTAGTGTGTGACTGATGCTGGGTCTGGGGACTGGGTATGGTTGTTGCTGTTGTTATTACGTGGTAATATATATTTTTATTATATACCCTCGACAGCTATCTTGGGAACAGAATTCTGGATGCTAAACCTTTTTTTAACTGTACACTCGCAGGCTCAAAAACATATATACATATATACATATATATATATATACTTACACTGCCTATTTTTCTACCAGCACCAACCCGAGCCGGTCTCTCGATTAGCAAAAGAATTTGGTCAACTCCGTGTGGCCGTAACTGCCCACCGCCCATCCACCACCTTGACAAACGCACAAAGTGACAAAAAAGCAATACAAAAAAATTTCCAGACAACCCCACGGCTGGGAAGTGGGGAGGATTGAGACACGAGGTCATGGGCCCGAGCCGCGATTCGAACGCGGGACCTCTCGCAGCTTGGACTTAGGGTTTTTGTAACGCCCTAAGCGAGAATCATAGCCAACTAGACCACCCGGGCTGCTTGGGTTTCCGCGTCCAGATCGAGCCTATGCGGGCGGGAGATGATGGGAAAGGAAAGTATAAAAATGAACAAGAGCGGCAGCAAAAGGAAAAGATCCGACCAAGGTCGGAGAGGAAATGGACTCGCGGGGAATCGAACCCCGGACCACCCCCATGCTAAGGGGGTATTATACCACTAAACCACAAGCCCATTTGCTTGGCGAATAGTTGGTCATAAAGATTTATTAGCAAATCAATGTGGAGATGATGCTATTCGGTGGTTGGGATGCCAAGACGCCCGGACGCTCGCTTAGTCGGTGTCGCTGGTTTTTGCGAGTCGACGTAGTCGACGGTCGAGCCAATCATTTTCTTTTGTCTCAGTGCGCAGTACAGTACGTACGGTCGGGATGTAGACATAAGGTTTATCTGTTGCTTTGGCAGCTTTGCGTGCTATCTGTCAAGTTTCCAGCTGCGTTTAGGTCTCTCCCGAGCTGCAGGAACGTAAGGAAAGTAAAAGAGTCAGGTACATTATTCCGTACCTTCGGTATGAACTCCGTAGTAGTCCTCGATACCTCCGCTACGGAGACGCACGGCTATTGGTGCACCATTCCGAAGGAGCTTGTTTGTTCCCCATGACGTCGGGCTTTGATGCGATAAGGGGCCGTCTCAAAAAGCAGGCGTGGGATGTGTCAAGGTCCTTATGTTTATGGGTCACATGTTCCCCGTGCTGCAGCGTGATCAGATAGTCATGTGAGGCCAGAGATGGATTTGTCTGGAGCCGAGACACGCCTGGTGAGGCGGTAAGCAGCTTATACACATATCAAACACACTTTGGTTCGCAGGTGGAGGACGATCTAGGTACTAGGTGTTGATCATGGGAGATGGGATTCGGCCAGTTTCTTGAGAGGGGTTTGGCTATGGCGGCGTTTGTCGAGGCTTATCAACGGTCTAGACTGTACAGATATATGTTGCTGCACTGTAGACATCCGTGACAGGTGACACCGCATACGTTGCACCAACCACGCCACCAGGAACAAGAGAATATCGCCCGTGAGCCGTGATCTGTTGATAGATACTTTGTATATCTCCGCGCCACAACAGCCCATCGACCGAGATGAGTCCGACAGAAGCGTCGACTTTCTCGATCGGGACAGCCATGCCCTCTGCTCTGTCGGCGCCGGCACGCCGGTCGGCGACGGATGCAGCGCCCCGATTGGCTGAAATCGCCGACAGCAGCGAGCATGTCGCGGGGCAGCTCGAGCTCCGCCCACAGTCAGTCATATAAAGCGCGGGCAGCTCCTCTGCTGCGTGGCTTGACAGCTGGGATCGGTCTCTTCGTTCCAGTGCCTTCAGCGCTGTCTACTGGACGCTACGCTCCCTCTTGCTGCTGCATCTTGTTCTGTTGTTCTGCCGTGGTTGCCGGTCCCCGGGTTCTTGGCCCAGTGAGCTTCTCCGCACTTTAGCGTGCTTGCGGGATCGGCCCTCTCGTGTACAAGAGGTGCCGCTGGAATTGAATCCCAACTGACCTCTTTCAGCATATTCAATGGCTTCTCTATCCCGTTGCAGCCTCAGGCTGCGGTCTGTGGCACGCCTTCCTGCTGCCCGTACCTTCACCACCGCCCCGCATCTCCGTGCTGCGGCGGAGCCCTACTTTCCAAATGAGCCCAAGGCTCCTCAGGTGAAGACGACCATTCCTGGCCCGAAGAACCAGGCAGCCATGGCGGAGCTGGACAAAGTCTTTGATATCCGGAGCTTGAACATGCTGGCTGACTACGAGAAGTCCATTGGAAACTAGTATGACCCCAAGTCTCCGGCAGTTCAAAGATATGATGCTGACTGCAGTAGTATCGCTGATCTGGACGGAAACATCCTCCTCGATGTGTAGGTGCTTACAATGTGCTGCTCCACACTTCAACAAAAAACTGACTGGTGTCCGCAGCTATGCCCAGATTGCTTCCATTCCTGTTGGATACAACAACCCACACCTCCTCAAGGCGGCAGCTTCTCCGGAGATGGCTAGGGCATTGGTCAACCGACCAGCCCTGGGCAACTTCCCGTCTGCTGAATGGGCAGACATTCTGAAGAGCGGCATCCTCAAGGTCGCTCCGAAGGGCCTGAACCAGGTGTTCACCGCCATGGCTGGCTCTGATGCCAACGAGACCGCCTACAAGGCCGCGTTCATCTACCGTCGTCAGCAGGAGCGCGGAGGTGCGCACGTCGAATTCTCCGAGGAGGACATGACATCTGCCATGTTGAACAAGTCTCCCGGATCCCCGCAACTGTCTATCCTGTCGTTCAAGTCTGCCTTCCACGGCCGTCTGTTTGGCAGTCTTTCCACCACCCGCAGCAAGCCCATCCACAAGCTCGACATCCCTGCCTTTGACTGGCCCCAGGCTCCCTTCCCCGCCCTGAAGTACCCGCTCGAGGAGCACGCCAAGGAGAACGCCGAGGAGGAGCAGCGCTGCCTGCAGGAGGTCGAGCGGATCATCAAAGAATTCCACAACCCTGTCGCGGCCGTCGTGGTGGAGCCCATCCAGTCCGAGGGCGGCGACAACCACGCCTCGCCCGCCTTCTTCCGCGGCCTGCGCGAGATCACGAAGCGCAACAACGTCCTCTTCATCGTTGACGAGGTGCAGACCGGTGTTGGCGCCACGGGCAAGTTCTGGGCCCACGACCACTGGAACCTCGAGACCCCGCCGGACATTGTGACCTTCTCCAAGAAGGCGCAGGCGGCCGGCTTCTACTACGGCAACCCGGAGCTGCGTCCCAACAAGCCGTACCGTCAGTTCAATACCTGGATGGGTGACCCTGCGCGTGCCATCATCTTCCGTGCCATCATCGAGGAGATTGAGCGCCTCGGTCTGGTCGAGAACACCGCCGCCACGGGTGACTACCTCTATGCGGGTCTCGCGCGCCTCGCGGAGCAGTACCCTAACGAGATCCAGAACCTGCGTGGCAAGGGCCAGGGCACGTTCATCGCCTGGGACAACCCCAAGCGGGACGAGTTCTTGCTGAAGGCCAAGAAGTTCGGTGTGAACATCGGCGGTAGCGGTCAGAATGCCGTGCGCTTGAGGCCGATGTTGGTCTTCCAGAAGCATCACGGTAAGTAACGAGCCAATGGGGCGTTGTTTTTCTAGAGCGACCATATGCTGACATATCTGTCTCTAACAGCTGATATCCTCCTCGAGGCGATCGAGAAGATCATCAAGTCGTGAAGAGTCTTCTACGACGATCGGAATGGAATGATCTATTTATTTAGCATTGCCGTATCTTTTATCATGATCTCAGGCGTTAGCCACGGAGTTTTATGTGTCATGTTCACGGATTTTTGCTTTTCCCGTTTCATTGCAGTTTGCATGAGCTATGTACTGTACATATTGGGTCGGCAGAAAGCGTGCCCATATGGCGCACACAAATAACGCATGAATTATATTGTTATTCTGTTCACCAGTATAACGAGGACATCATATAGTACACAGTATTCCGCACGCGTGCCGCAGAAATAACAATAGACCCTGTCTATCCTATCCCTGACATGACCTAGCTCAACTCCGGCTGTAGCCGATCGATGCGATAGCAAATACACGTAGGTAATGATTTTCGAAATCCAGACTTCCTTTGTCCCATGAACGCCGTCCATACATTAGATAGATATCAACGTCGGGGATATCATTTCCGTAGACAAGCAAGGTATCGAAAAATTCTAGAGGTATCCCAAGCAATCTTCCTTTTATTTATTTTATTTGATCGAAATTCGAGTCCGATTATTTTTAAGGTGGTTCGAGTTACGCTCTCATGATTCTTCCTCGCCGGCGCTGCCGTCTCTCCTGTGTGGCAAGGTGTTGTGTTAGTCGGACTGGTCTGAACGAAAGGGGTAACACTGTACGAGCAGTAGGACAAAGCACTTACGGTATGTATTTAATGCCAGCGTCTTCAAGGCTCGCGATGACTTCATCAGGAAGCTGCAACAGGACCCCAATCAGTATGTTTTGTATTGCCAAGCCAAGGGTGCTATCGCTGTAACACTCACCGTGCCCACCACCTTGACCGCGTACGTCCCAGGCACGTAGCCCTCCAGGCGCTGCCAGCGCGCGACCCAGCTGGAGCGCATGTCGGCGATGGTGATCAGACCCTCGAAGACCTGCGACGTGCACTCCTGGATGGCGTCGTTGTTGCCGCGGAGGCCGAGGATGTGGTCGCAGTTGGGGCAGCCTTCCCGCATGAATTTCTGCAGTGATCAAAAAGAAAATACATGGTTAGCTTGCCGTGACCTTTTTTTACGAGAGGACGAACTTGAAATGAAGAAGGGGCCGGGGGACACTTACGCTCTGTAGCTGGACGAGGGAGCAGACCATGCAGGCGCGGAGAGTGCGCTGCTGGCCCGGGGCGACGTAGAACGACATGGTTCTTTGACTCCGGTCGCTATCGATAAGATCTGTTGTTGGAGATATTCGGTCTGGTGGAGCAAAGAGCTGTCCACCGGGGCGGAGAGAGAGAGTCGATGAGGCAGGAAACGCTGCGGAGGCGCTGAGTGGTCGATTGTTCTCGAACGGTGCCAAGCCGATCGGAGCAGGGATGGCGGAAGTTGGAGAGACGGACCTACGGGCTACGCCTGGGAAAAAAAGAAGTCTACAGCGAGCAACTCCGCGCTGCCACGACCTCCGGCAACCTCTCCACTCCGTCTCTTTTCTCACGTCTAGACCGAACCCTCCTTGTTCGTAGCTTTGGATACTGTAGGGGGTCGTTATCTCTCTGTACGGGATCTAGCTACGATCTAAAAACCCCTCTGCTAATCGCGTCGAGTGCCACCTCCGGCAATCCCCTCCTCCTCCGGACCTCCCCCCCTTCCCCCCCTCAGTTCTCCGCAGATGAGTTCCCCAGAAGCCGAGGCCGCCACTGCGCTGAAGCTGCAGGGTAACAAGGCTTTTGCGCAGCATGACTGGCACACTGCTGTTGACTTCTACACCAAGGCGATAGAAAAGTATGACAAGGATCCATCGTTCTTCTGCAACAGAGCACAGGTGCGTGCGGCCCATGGCGGAGATCATCCCCTGGCACCGAGATCGACTCTGGAGTTATCCCTATTCACGATCCGCCCCTGGGTACTTGCGCTGACGCTTTTGTGTGTTACAGGCGCATATAAAACTCGAGGCGTATGGCTATGCGATTGCGGATGCTACCAAGGCGATCGAACTAGACCCCGGATATGTCAAGGTGCGTAGTCGCCATTTTCTGGACATTTTCAAGGCGCCTACGATTCCACCACATGCTGATATGTCGTCGTTCTGCAGGCGTATTGGAGACGGGCGCTCGCCAACGCTGCCATCCTCAACCCCCGCGAAGCCCTCAAGGACTTCAGAGCCGTTGTCAAGAGGGAGCCAAACAACCGGGAGGCCAAGCTGAAGCTTGCGGAATGCGAGAAGCTGGTGCGCCGTCTCGAGTTTGAGAAGGCGATTGAAGTCGGGGACCCGCCCTCCGCGTTCGAGGATCTGAACATCGACGAGATCGTCGTCGATGACAGCTACGACGGGGTCCGGCTGGGTAACGAGATGACCCAGGAGTTTATCGACGACATGATCGAGCGATTCAAGAACGGGAAGAAGATCCATCGCAAGTTCGCGTTCCAGATCATCAAGGCGGTTTTGGACATCGTCCGCAAGGAGCCGACCCTGGTGGAGATCGGAGTGGAAGAGGGGACCAAATTGACGATCTGCGGAGACACTCATGGTGAGCGCCTCTATTCCTTCACCGCATGGATGATGGCTGACGGTTTTTTGAAGGGCAATTCTTCGACCTTCTGGAGATCTTCCGATTAAACGGATACCCATCGGATACACACGCATATCTCTTCAACGGCGATTTTGTCGACCGCGGCTCCTGGTCCACGGAAATTGCACTCCTCCTCTACGCATACAAGTGGCTGCGGCCAAATAAGTTCTTCCTCAACCGTGGAAACCACGAGACAGATGATATGAACCGCGTGTACGGCTTTGAAGGCGAGTGCAAGGCCAAATACAACGAGCGCGTGTTCAAGGTCTTCTCCGAGTCCTTCTCCGCCCTGCCCCTGGCCACGTTGGTTGGCGGCAAGTACCTGGTGCTTCACGGTGGTCTCTTCTCGGACGACAATATCACCTTGGATGATATCCGGAAGCTGAACAGGCACAACCAGCGCCAGCCAGGCCAGTCGGGCCTGATGATGGAGATGCTCTGGACCGACCCACAGCCCAACCCTGGCCGCGGACCTAGCAAGAGAGGTGTCGGTCTACAGTTCGGACCGGACGTCACCAAGCGGTTCTGTGAGAAGAACGGCCTGGAGGCCATCATTCGATCGCACGAGGTCAGGATGGAAGGGTACGAGGTTGAGCACGACGGACGCTGCATCACCGTCTTCTCCGCTCCGAAGTACTGCGACACGACCGAGAACAAGGGTGCTTATATCAACCTTGGGCCGGATCTCAAGCTGGAGTACCACAGCTTCGATGCTGTGCCGCACCCCGATATCAAGCCAATGGTATGTGGGACTTCTTGGAATTGCATCCTCGAATGTTGCTGACTGACGCTTGAAACACAGGCCTATGCTCAGAACCCGCTCTTGTCGATGATGATGTAAAGACCTGGTATGATTGTGAGAGGCAGGATGGCGTTTTCGGATCAGAAGGGATTCTCCTAGACCTCTAGATTCCTTGTTCATCCAGTGATGGCCGAGTTCAGAGAACTTGGAAGGTCCTGATTTTCTTTTTGATTATCCATGGGATGGTTGATGATTGCTTTGTCCCGCCGAACTGGACATTTTCCGTTTCTATCTGCGGAGTTTTGCATAGTGCCACGTTTAAGAGAAAGCGGGCTGCCTCTATTGTTATGGTTGGCAATATTTCTGCCTGAGATAGCGGCCGAGGACGAGCATTTGCTCTGGTATCACATGTTCGTATGATTAAGATGCGTAGGAACATAGTACAAGAAGCGGTCACTCTGAGTTTTGAGGCTAAGTGTCTTTGTAAGTCCTTACTTCAGCGCTGGGACCTTGTTAGACCGGTCCGTCGGTGAGTGCGTGATATGCGCCCCCGATCCGTCTCGGCGCTCCGCGTTGCGAGCCCCGCGGAGAGACCTCCCCGCTCGACGCCTTAAGAAACAAAAGCCGTCCCGGAGGTCCAGCCTCTCTTTGCTTGTCCCATAGGCTGCTCCCCTTCGTCTTCGTTGAGTCTCCCAGGCACAGCGGAAAGGATGGAGTTCGATCCCAAGATCCGTATGCCTTCTCAACCTCACAACTGCCCCTCTATCTTCCCGATGGCCCGCTAACCCCGCCGCAACGACCAGCCCAGTACCTCACCTCGGACGAGAAGAGCTTTGCCTCTGTCTCCGCGGACAGCCGCTGGCCGGTTATCATTGTCAGTCAACCAATTGCTCGATCTTAGTCTTCGCCATCGAACTACCTGTTGACTTCCGGTCTACAGACGGGCGCAATTGACGACGTTCACCGGACCGTGAACGATGTCACCGACGAGGAGAAGCGCAAAGAGGGGAAGGCGATCATTGAGAAGTTGGCAACGTTGAAGTACGAGCTGCAGCATAACCGACAGCTGACGTGAGTAGTAGCTTTCCCTTATACGTGACCTACGAGATGGCACGGGAGATTACTGAATGTTTTCGTCCAACGCAGGCCCCTCCCGGACGATGGCGAACCGGACATTGCGGACTATAATAAGGAGTTGGAGCAGAGGGGGAACCCGAGGTGGCACAACGCACCGTGGCTCTACTCAGAATGCTATCTCTGTTCGTGCAATCGGCCCATTCGGAGAGAAAAGGTGGACACATGTGCTGACCCGGAGTAGACAGACGGATAGAAACATTCTTCTCCCTTTCTAAGCATTGGAAGGGCTACGATGTCTTCAACCGCCAGAAGATATCCACTTTCAAGTCCTCCCGTCCAGCGGTGATGGAGCTAGCGCACAGATACAAGGAGCTCGCGGAGCAGGCGGAGAAGGGCAAAGGCGCCGACGGCAAGACCCCGGAGCAGATCGAGGAGGCGGAGAGACTGCTCTTCTATGAGATGTGCGAGATCTGCCTGTGGGGTAATGCCACGGACCTGTCCCTTCTGACGTCCCTCACGTACGAGGATATCCAGAAGCTGCAGGGCGCGGAGGCGCGCAAGGCTGCGGAGAACAACATCATCGTCAACGACATGGCAGCTGCCTTCAATGTGCTGCGCGACGCGCGCAAGGAGAGGAAGAACAGCGAGCGGCGGGTCGACATCGTCCTCGACAACGCGGGCTTCGAGCTCTTCGTCGACCTCATCCTCGCCGGCTACCTCCTGTCTGCAGACCTCGCCACGACCGTCGTCCTCCATCCCAAGTCCATTCCGTGGTTCGTCTCGGACGTTGTCCCCAAGGACTTTTCGGATCTGCTCAACGTCCTCGCCGACCCGCAGCCCTTCTACACGGCGCCCGACGACTCCGGCAGGACACACGAGCCGCTGTCCGAGAGGGAAGAGGCAGAAATCAAGTTCCTCTTCAACCAGTGGAGCAAGTTCCACGCGGAGGGCAAGCTCATCGTGCGTCCGAACCGGTTCTGGACCACGCCGGGTTGCTACTGGCGCATGCCGCATGTGGCCCCCGAGCTTTTCGAGGACCTGAAGCAGAGCGAACTCGTCCTCTTCAAGGGTGACTTGAACTATAGGAAGTTGACCAACGACGTAAGTACCCTTCAGTGAAATCTATTGGTATAATATTTGAATTATAAATTGGAGCAAATCTGACCATTGCATATCTAAACCAGGCCGCCTGGGACCCAACGACCCCCTTCACGACCGCTATCGGTCCTCTCGGCCCCAAGTCCGGCATACGCACGCTCGCTTTCCGCACCTGCAAGGCGGACGTCGTCGTCGGGCTGCCTCAAGGCGAAGACGAGCGGCTCCGACAGACGCCCGATGGCGGCGGCGACTCTGGAGCGCGCAAGTGGGCGTGGACTGGCAAGTGGGCCGTCGTGTCATTCTGCGACGGAAAGGCCTAAAAAGAAAGAAAGAGGCGGTTATCTTGATCTGTGCAGAATATATGCAATGCAAGCGTTTTATTTTCTATTTTCTTCTGTATCTAGGTTCTTTTCTTTCTTCTGCCGTGATAGACTAGAATATTAGAGAATCGATATGTGCTGTAGATTGTGATTCTGGAATAGAATCTATATAGAACTATATGCCTGGGTGGTTTAGGATAGGATCAGCAAATGATAATACCCAGGGTGGTTCATTTTCACCGATTATACGTCATGTACCGTACTGTGCATTAAAATCCAACGGCATGTATTAATGCCATTTACGTATCTATCCCGTCTGCATTGGTGAGTGATGGAATTTAGCTTAACTAAGTAAGTGATAATACCACTTATTAGCATGGGAGACTCCAGCTCCCATCATTAGCAAGCGCAGAGAAAAGACCAGAAGAGTCAAGAGTACAGAGTAGGCATACATTAGGTAGACAGCAGCAAAGTAACTGCCCCAGTCCAGATCGGAGAACCGCGAGACGCAAGGTCCAATGAGTAAAATAAGCCACTGGTATTAGGTATAATAATCACTATGACACTGCTAGCGAGAAAAGACAAACTGGTATCAACGACAACGGAATGACAATGGCACGGTAACTCGCCCGCGAGTATACCCAGTAGTACCTAACGATGCGTAGTAGCAATAATAGAGACACGCTCGGAATAAGGGAGAGAAAGAGCAAAGACTCCAACCAATGGCACGCTGTATGATCCATGCATGCGATGCGTCCCTAGAATACACCCGACTGTGCTCTTGCAAATAATGACCCGATTGTAACGCGATTTTCTTTTCCCCTTTTTGTTCTTCCCGAGCAAGAAGGACTACAATAATTAGGTAGGTAACTAAGGGGAGACAAATTTGGGCTTAGTTGAAATAAGCCCTGATATTTTCTTTGCCCTCATCTTTGCTCAAGCTCTTTCTACTCTCTTCTTTCTGCTTCAACCGCGCCTTGGCGGCCGCTATCCGTTCCGGAGACAAGGCGCTTCTTCTCGCGCCGGCTAGACCCTCCCGCCTGCCGCTGGGAAGTAAAATCTGCTCAGATTCGAGAGCATGTAATGCGGAGGCGCCCGCACCAGGCTTTCTGTGAGCTAGGGACGTCTCATGACTGATCTTCGGTGGCGGACGGTGCTGCTGCACCTGGCGGGTCTGATGTTTCTGGACGTCTTCCGGGAAAGAAATCATGGTTGGGCGTGGAGACTCGAACGCACGATGGGTGCGCTGTTCGTATCTGCGTTTCTCAGGGTATGTTTCAATAGGGGGTAATGGGGGTGGTGACGAAGGAAGGTCGATTTCATCATTGCTCTCAGGCTGAATGTGAGAACGACGGCCGCGAGGTTTAGGAGGAGAGTCTTCAAGGTGAATCAGCGGATCTTCATTCTGGTTGATGTCGACTGCCCCTGATTTAGAGATTCTTCTTGAGCCTTGCGCACCGGAGGTAGTTTCTCGTGAGTGACGTGAGGTCCGCTGCTTAGGATGGGGACTTGGACTTCCCGGCTCTTCGAAGTTCTCCGTCGTTTTGGTCCTGTATCTTCCCTGCTGTTGAAGTCCGAAATCGCGGACCTGCACATCCGCCTGGCCGCCCTGCAGGTCGTACATATTTCCTCTGTGATCTCCGCGCTCAGAAACAGATATCTTACTTCTCAATGAATCGATCTGTTCTTGTAGGCGCCTCCGCTCTTCCTGGAAAGACTTCCTGAGCGCCTCCTCGGCTTCACGACGCTCTTGGGCAGCCGCCTTGAGCCGTTCTCTGTACTCCTGGTTACGGGCCTCCAGCCTAGCCTCTCTTTGCTTCAGCTTGGCTTCCTTCTCCTTGCGCCGAGTCTCATATTTCGTCATCTCCTGCTTGACTCGAGCCAAGCTCTGTTTTAGCGAGCTATTTTCCTTCTCGAGTTCAGAAACCTTCCGCTCAAAACTTTGCACCAACTCCTGGAGCTTCGTTAACTCGGATTGCTGTTGCTTCATCTCCTCAATCTTGGCATTGGCCTGCTCCAGTGCCTGCTGGGTCTTCCGTAGCTCCTCTGCCGTCTTCTCAGATGTAGTGTCGCTTTCCTGCTGCTCCAAATCGTTTCCCACGACACCGTGCTTTTCCAGTACCCTCCGCAGCGTGTTGACCTTTTGCTTGTACTGTAAAGCCAGGGCTGTCTGCCTGGCAAGTTCCTGGACGAGTTTCTCTTTGTCCCCATCTCCTCCGCCCACCATGGTCGAAGCAAGGTTGGACACATGGCGTTCCATCTCCGCAACTTTAGCTTCTTCCTCCCTCAGCTTTTCGGCCAACCGGAGAGCCTCCGCATCCTTTTTTCTTGCGTAAGATTTTGCAACGGACCGGTACTGGATGAGCTTTTTGATCTCTCTGTTTGTTTTCATTCGGTAAGCCTCGAATTCAGCTTTCCAGTACTGGCCCGACTGCGAACGGGGTTCATTGAGGTCTACAGTCTCGTCATTTGATTCTGTTCTCGTTTCTGTCATACGTGTAGCTTCTGCTTCTGCTTCCTTGGCGCTGCTCTGGTCTGGTTTGCTCTGGTCTGGCTTGGCAGGCTCTACAACTTTTGGCGGGTCATCTGAGGGCTTCTCGCGAGCATCGAGTAAGGTCTGAGTGAGCTTGCTCCTGCCTTTGTTCTTTCCCTCTGGTTGGCCAGACGTCCATTGGCTCCTGACACTGCCCGAAGGCGTCAGCTGCGCCTTAGCTGCCTTTGGAGGTGCATCCTTTTTCCGCTCATTGTCTAGGACCGAATCGCCAAACGAGACAGTCTTGCGCCGGTTGGAAGTTGTCCCCGGTGTCAACAGGATACTCTTCGTGGGAGATGCCAGAGCCTGCGCCGCTGTCTCAGTGTCTGATTTTTTAGATAGACCTCCATTCCCCGGTTTGTCCGCAGTAAGTTTTGGTATGTCGCTCTTGCTCCGCTGGTGATCGGCTGCTTGATGCTTCTGCTGCGCTGTCCGCTCATCATCGTCTTCCTCGTTGGCTCCGGGGGTGCCAAACAGCGCACTCTTGAAGGCGCGGATCGCAAAGACAGGGGCAGGCGTCTCAGGTGGCTCAGGAAGCTTCGAGTCATCTTTTCAGATAAGAAGCCAGTCAGTGCCTCAAGAATCGGCCACGGGATCAAGCTCGAGTGCGAGCCCAGACTTACCTGCGGAGCCCGCAGCGTCGCCGTTCTGGCCGGTGATCCACCCCAGCATTTTGCCTGCAGAGACAGCCTGTTCAGATTGCGAGCCGCGCAGGAAGACACATGGCAACAGGCCCCATTGGCCTGTGTTGAAGCTGGAGGAAGGCGAGGGCGGATTGACGTGGAGCTTCGTGCTTTGTTTACAGGCCGTCTCCAACAGCGGGTGGACCAGCGGAAAAACGACGGCGCGACCGCCCTATCGCTACCGCCTTCTGCGGCCGGGGATGCGATGCAGCGACTTCACGACGGCCTCCCCGCGGCCGGGCAGACTGTCACGACCACCGCTGCTCTCACATTCACCTCACCTCCCCTCCCCCATTCTCTCATTCACTGTGTTCGCAATGTCCCCCGCTGAGATATAGAGGGCTGCAGCTTCGGCTGCATCTTTGTCACGATCTCACGTGACAAGGGCCAACACTCTGGATGCTTCAGTCCGCTATGCCCAAGCCCCGCTATGCCTCACAAACAGAAGAATCCCAATGCCCCCCATAATGGCTCTCCAAGGGCTGACAGGAAGCCGCTCGTCCTGGAGCCTCCTCCCCTCGCCCTCCCCGTCCTGCCGACCACGAACTACCGTGAGATCCATGTGAACGAGGCTGCGGCCTTACGCTCCATCTACGGCGACGACTTTGAAGATGTACAGAACAGACCCTCCGCTTGGCAGGTAAGCCTTGTCCCGGCGAGTCAGATGTGGGTGCTGGGCCATCATTCTAATCATTTACGGTATTAGCAATCCTCCGACATAGCCTTCAAACTACACCTCAGAGCATCCTCCAATGCCGACATCCGCGTTACGTTGCTGGTCGAGCTGCCAGCTACGTACCCGAAGACCGTACCGAATCTCGCCCTCCAAGGCTTAGATGACCTCCGCCGTGGTGTAAGGTCCCAAGTTGAAAACATTGTCCGCGATAAACCAAAGACCCTACTAGGGTCTGAAATGATATATGAGCTTGCGGTGTCCATCCAGGATGTCCTCGAGGATGCAGCGCTCGCTCAGGCGGGAGACAAGGCCCTCCCGAGCTTAGAAGAAGAGCGCATGAAGCATGAAGCGGCAGCCATCCAGCAAGCGGAGCTGCAAAGGCAGGAAGAACTCCGCAGACAGGAAGCGGCAACCGCAGAGGAGGAACGGGCTCTGCAGCAGCATCTTGAAGATAAGATCAGGGAGCGGGAACGCTCCAAGGCTCGGTTTTCGCGGCGCAAGAGCCGGACAGCTGCAATGGATTCCAGTGCTATTGCAGAGCCTACAGAGGATAGCCCTGGAGTGATCTCGTTCGACCAACCTCTGGTCATGAACGATAACGAGGAGCGGCCGCTGATGTTCCGTGCGGTTTTTGCAAAGACCCTTCTTCAGAGCACCCACGATAAAGAGACCTTCACTGTGAAGCCGATTGTTCCCGAGAACAAAACTCGCGCTCCTCTTCTCGTTCTGAAGGAGATCTTCCTGGACGAGCGCGGCCCGGAGACTCCCACCTTTCGCCAGCGGATGCGGACAAGTGAAGACAAGTTGGAAGCTCTGAAGAAACTGCGCCATCCTAACCTGGTGGACTTCATTGGATTCAAAATACATAGGCCTCTCGATCCGTACGATTCGTACGAAAACACCTGGCGGATCTATGTCCTCTTCGAATATGCCAACAAGGGCTCATTGTCCGAGCTCTTGGATATTGTAGGCAGTGTTGCTGTCGAGACTATCCGTACCTGGATGATTCAGCTGCTGGAGGCTCTTGACTACTATCATCGCAGCGGTTTTGTACACGGAAACATTCACTGCGGTCGAGTTTTACTATTTAGGCAACCAACAGGGTCCACGATCGTGAAGCTGCAGGGAAGCATTGAAGAAGCACTGCCTGACCCATCTGGTGGAAAGAGAAGCTTAACCACTTCGAAATCACCATTTTGGCTGCCACCGGAGCTGACACAGGAGGGAGCGCATCCGACCACCAAGACCGACGTGTGGGATCTCGGTATAGTCTTCCTCCAGATGGGTTTCGGAAAGGACATCTTGCAGCGTTATACATCCGCGAATGCGCTGATGGAGGCACTGGAGCTGTCGGCTCCCTTGCAAGATGTGTTACGTGAGATCTTCAGACCGGATCCGAAGAAGCGTCCAACCGCCTTCCAGCTCCAACCTTCGGAATTCTTCCGTGTCGATGCTCCCTTGGTTGTGCCCAGCAGTGCTTCGAACTCAATGTCACTCCCGAGGCGTCCCCGACTCGACTCGCAAGCGATAATGCCTATGTTCTCCAGGTATGGCCAGGATTTCGATGAGGCAGGCCGTCTGGGAAAAGGTGGTTTCGGCCAGGTTGTAAAGGCGAGGAATAAACTCGACGGCCGTTTCTATGCGATCAAGAAAATCTCTCACAACTCGGCTGCGGCACTGAAGGATACGCTGTCGGAAATCATGCTACTGTCGAGGCTTAATCATCCATATGTGGTACGCTACTACACTGCATGGTTGGAGGAGGATTTTGGTAGCGTAGATGAAGAGGCCGTGTCGTCGACCGAAGGAGAACCAACCTCAACTCAGAATGGTAATGGCTATGGCTACAGCACCGGAGGTCTCGACTTTATTAGCTCAACCGACTACCCCAAGGTCGAATTTGGCTTCGACAGTGATGAACGCAATGGTGGAGGCTTTTCGGATGAGAGTGATAGTGAGGAGCTTAATTGCTCCTCATCCATCACTGATGGGGACCAAGAGCTTCGTCGATGGAGGTCTGGCTCACAAAGTCGATCAGTCACAACTACGCTCTACATACAAATGGAGTATTGCGAGAAGCATGTAAGTATAAACCTCCTCCCCCACAATTTTATCTATAACAGAGTCTAATTTATCACGAGACACTCCGTGACCTGATCCAAAATGGTCTATACGACGACATCGATCGCTCATGGCGTCTTTTCCGTCAGATCCTGGATGGCCTGAGACACATTCACAGTCATGGCATAATCCATAGAGACCTAAAACCGGATAACATATTCATTGATGTTGCGAATAATCCGCGTATTGGAGACTTTGGCTTGGCTACCAGTGGCAAGTTTTCCACTGCCGTACGATCATCTGGAGATGCCGACTTCGGAAACTTTACACGCAGCATTGGCACCACCTTCTACGTCGCGCCGGAGATGAAGTCTGTATCTACTGGAAATTATGACGAGAAGGTTGATGTAAGTGAAACTAACTTATGCTGTCTCGTCTCTTTGTCGGGTTGCGCTGACTTTGATAGATGTATGCCCTGGGCATTATCTTTTTTGAGATGTGCCACCCGCTGAAGACGAGCATGGAGCGGGTCCAGACCTTAGAGGAAATAAGAGCGGAGCACCATACTCTTCCGTCGACTTTTCAGCAGTCGGAGAAGGTGGTACAAGGCGAGATCATTGAATCTCTCTTGAGCCATCGCCCAAGTGAGCGCCCTTCTGCTGCAGAACTTCTCCAGAGTGGCAAAATCCCACTTCAAGTTGAGGAGGAGTCATTCAGGCGGGCGATTGTCGGTTTGCTGTCTGATCCGAGTTCACCGGACTACAAAAAGATCCTATCGGCTATATTCTCCCAATCGCCAAAGAAATTCGAAGATATAGCGTGGGATATGGACTCGCGAGGTACTCCAGCGGCAAATGAGATGCTGGTCCGGGGATTGGTAAAGGAGCGACTGTCCTCAATATTTCGAAGACATGGTGCCGTTGAGACGACAAGGCAGATGCTTTTCCCACGGTCTGAACATTATGGAAATGGCGTCGTGCGGTTGCTAGATTCGTTCGGTAACTTGGTTCAGCTGCCCTTCGATCTCACCCTTCCAAATGCTCGTGCCATCCCACGGCAGGATAGCTCATTGGAGAAGACTTTCTCGTTTGGTACAGTCTATAGAGAATCTCCCCATGGCGGTGAGCCTAGGACACACACAGAGGCCGATTTCGATATCGTGTCGTACAACACGCTGGACCTTGCCTTAAAGGAGGCAGAGGTTATCAAGGTCCTCGACGAGGTCATAGACGAGTTTCCGACTCTGAGATCGGTCCCGATGTGCTTTCATATCAATCATTCCGATTTGCTTGAGATCATCATGGAATTTTGCCGCATTACCCCTACTCAGGCTCCGGCAGTTAAGGAGATCGTCAGTAAGCTGAACGTGGGAAAATGGACCATGCAGAAAATTAGAAGTGAACTACGCTCACCAACGGTTGGTGTTGCGTCTACATCCTTAGACGATCTCGCCAGATTTGATTTCAGAGGTTGGTATCTCAGTTGTTCCTATTGGTCATTTACTAACGCGCCGTAGATTCGCCGGACAAGGCGTTCAAGAGATTGCAGACGATAATGGAAGGAACCGAATTTGCGGAAAGGCTGCCGCCGATATTCGCCCGCCTGAACGCAGTAATGTCTTATCTTCAAGGCTTTGAAGTAAAACGAAAGGTTTATGTGAATCCTCTCAGCAGTCTCAACGACAAATTTTACAGGGGTAGTATCTTGTTCCAATGTGTATTTGACAGCAAGCGACGGGATGTGTTTGCCGCGGGAGGAAGATATGACCGATTGATTCAGGAATTCCACCCGAGGGTTTTGTCAAGCCGTTCTCAGCCACACGCTGTGGGGTTCAACCTCAGCTGGGACAAGCTATGTACGTCTATGATTGAGTATGTCGCTGCCTCGAATAAGGCCTTAAAGCACTCGGAAACAGAAATTGGAGGGTCCTGGCGCACTCGCAGGGTAAGAATGCCGTTCCATAGTGTATTTCACCTTCTGACTGAGTTGGGTAGTGCGATGTGCTTGTTGCAAGCTTTGATGCCACAGTTCTGCGCACTGTTGGCATCAAAATCCTCCAGGAATTGTGGGCGAATGAGATCAGTGCTGAGCTCGCCGTCGATGCCTCTTCCCTTGAAGATCTTCTTACAAAGTACAAAGATGACAACCACAGTTGGATTGTCATCGTCAAGCAGGATAGCAAGGAGCGGGCGCTCAAAGTCAGGAGCCTTTTCCGTAAAGAGGAGTTCGACGTGAGAAGCTCTGAGCTCGTTAGCTGGCTTCGCAGTGAGATCCGTGCACGCAAACAACGTGAGGGTACCGCAGATCATTCGAGGCCTTTGAGGTTTTCAAGCCAGCAGGATGCGAATGGTTCCCCCAGCGAACGGGGCAATGATGTGAGGATCCTGGTCTCACAACATAGGAACAAGAAGACGAACAGGAGGAACATTATTGAGTCCGGTAAGCACACTCATTTCAATGATAATTGTGTTCAGGCCTCGCTAATGCGGACAGCCCTTGTTCGCTCTCGCGAAGTGGTAGACAAAGCGCTTAATGGCCCTATCGCCGCAATCGACACGAGGGATGATGTCCTCGAAGCTATAAGGGACACTCGTCTGTCCGACCCTGACAGCTGGCGTGCTGTCATCCAGAACGCACCTCTGACTGAGAGGAAATACCTCAGCCAGGTGCATGATCTGCTCTCCGATCTTGCCAATGAAAGCCGCGAAAGCGACGATGGCAAGGAGAGATACACAAACGCTTTCATCTACAATTACCGCACGGGGTCCTGCATTTACTACGATCTTGTATGCTCTAATGACAGATGAATTTCAAGCTAATGAACCCAAACAGATGAGTTCATGTTCATTGTGGGAATTTGGTTGTCTTGATAGTTTGGACGGGGAACGACAAATTCACGAAATGAAATTAACATGAAATTCCACTGAGGTATCTCTATTAGTGTACATACCCAAGTTTCATTTGATCGACCATACCATGAATCAATCACTCTCCTCATCACTACCGTATGCTACCAATGGACCACCACCAGAAGATTTTTGAGTAGCTTGTTGCGTCGTAACACTGGCTCCTGCGAATCCCTTCAATGCCGCTATAGTTGAACTTGATAATATTCCTCCACCACCCGTTTCCGGCTCAGGCTGTGTCTCAGGCGCTTGGGTAGAAGCGGGTGCACTTTCAATGAGATATCGTTGCTCGGGACCCTCCAGCTGCCGAGACTTCTCTGCTTGCTCGAGTTCCCTAGTTCGCGCATACCACACCTCGTCTGGCGGTTCGTAGCCTTCCAGTCCGAAGCTGCCCTCGATCTTCTTCCTCTTCCGGGCCTCAGGATCTCTCCCCTCGAGTTCCGCCACGAATTCAGCGGGAAGTGCCCTGCGCACCGCCTCCGCGGCCTGCTCCTCGATCCGCTGAGCTTCGCGTTTCTGTGCCAGCGGGTTCGGGTCCACAGTGGCCCAACGCACGTTGAGGATCTCGTTGTGGTCTAAACTCTGATGTGCCATGGCCTCTTTTGCAAACTGCGAGTTCGCCTCGTTGGTGTAAGTTACGAAGGCGACGCCGCGATTGGTGAGCACCCGGATGCGCTCGATCTCGCCCCATTCGGCGAAGTGGCGCGCGACGACCTCCTCGATGTCGTCGGTGACGTGGATGCGGCCGACATAGAGCGTGCGATTCTGTCGCATGAAAGACCCTACGCCACCCATGTCGTCTCGGTAGTCGCTGAACTTGTCCCGCCCGAAGCAGTCAACGTTCGGGTTGAAGATATCATGGATCGTCGGCAGGCGGTGGAGATACTCGCACTCATGGCCCTTGGGGCACAGCCCTCGCGCGAAGAACAGACAGAAGTATGATCCGGGGACCTTGTCCGCGCGTGTGTATCCGCTGTCTCTCGCGATGTTGCACCGCGAGGGCGCCTTGTGCTTGGAGAGATACTTGTCCTCCCGGTCTCCACCGGACCATTTGTTGTACCAGATGTTAAAGACCGTTCCAGTCTGCGGGGGAAGTTGGGATTTGACCGTTTCAGGATCGACCTGTGGCCGTGCAGGCCGTCGTTTTCGTCGGATTATCTTCTTGGTCTTCTTCTGGGCGGCATCGGGGTCGGTGGCGGCGACGGAGGTTTCTGAAGCATGGGTGAGGGCGGTTTCAGGATTAGATGTAGGCTCAACATGTTCAGCGGCCTCCTCAGGCGGAGGACTCTCCGATGAAGTCCTCGTAGGATGATGGACGGTGGCTGTCTCCGCCATTGCTGATGTTGACATGCTCGAGTTGGGAGCTGGCAGACCAAGCGTGAAGCTCGCGGAGGACGCGTGATGTTCCTGCTTATGTAACCCGCCCCGTTGCGGACTTGGCGGCGGCGCCGTGCAGACCAGTGGGACGAAGTCAACGAATTTGATATTCGCAGACTGCGTCTCATCAGCTCAGCTGATTTTACATACATAGGAGAGCTTTTTCTTCTCCTGATTTTCCTTTCCGTTATAGTTAATGATTATCCCATTCTTTTAGAATAATTTTTCGTATCTGCTGTTTCCGCTCAGGGCGGTCCGTTTCACAGGTTTTCGCGGGGTCTTTTCTTCAACTCTGCCAAAATGGTGAACATTACGGAGAAGATTAAGGAGTAAGCATTTTCGCCTCCGTCAACAGTATGTACATTTTACTCTGACTATTCACTTTAAATAGGATAGAGGAGGAGATGCGGAGGACGCAGAGTAAGGCGCCCGGGCATCGCGATCTCCTACCCCGCAGCAGCTAACTTGGGAACAGAGAACAAGGCGACAGGTGGGATCATCTTTATTCAGATCTCTTAGATAGGCTTTAGTTTACTGATTTCAACTAAGAATATCACCTTGGTCTTCTGAAGGGGTAAGTAACACCATAGATAACATTATTTCAAGCAGCGCTAAAACCACGCCCAGAAAACTCGCTAGATTAAGAGCACAGCTTCTGGAACCCCAACCTGGCGCGGGCTCCGGTGGCGGCACAGGATTTGACGTCAGCAAGAGTGGTGATGCGCGTGTCGCTCTCGTCGGTTTTCCCTCTGTAGGAAAATCGACGTTTTTGTCGAAGATCACCAAGACGAAGAGCGAGGTTGCCGCCTACGCCTTCACCACGCTGACGGCCATCCCTGGTGTGCTGGAGTATGGAGGTGCGGAGATCCAGATCCTCGATCTTCCAGGTATCATTGAAGGTGCCGCTGAGGGGAAGGGTCGAGGAAGACAAGTCATCTCCGCTGCAAAGGTTCGTGTTTCGTTTGATTTCATGGATTTGATCAGGAGATGTACCTGGTCTGACTTCATTATCATCATAGACTAGCGATCTGATCCTGATGGTCCTCGACGCCACGAAACGGGCTGAGCAGCGAGCCCTGCTCGAGGCGGAGTTGGAGGCTGTTGGTATTCGACTCAACAAAGAGCCTCCGTAAGTGTTGAGTTGTCTGGTAGATTTCTGCGAGAACATCAACTGACGCATCTGGTAGTAATATCACCTTGAAAGTGAAGAAGGCCGGCGGTGTGAAGATTACATTCCAAACTCCGCCAAAGCATCTCGACGAGAAGATGATCTTCAACATCCTACGAGACTACAAGATCCTCAACGCTGAGGTCTTGGTACGGGATGAGAATGGTAGGTTACACCCTATCATTTTTTTGGTGATCACCGACTAACGCTTTTCTCCCCAGCAACGGTTGATGACTTTATCGACGTGATCATGAAAGACCACAGGAAATATATCAGATGGTAAGTGATTTACAACTATCTCGGAAAGGAAGTCCAAATAAGCAGATGAATGCTGACGCGTACCATATAGCCTTTACGTTTACAACAAGATAGACGCTGTGAGCTTAGACTTCCTCGACAAGCTTGCTCGCGAGCCAAATACCTGCGTGATGAGTTGCGAGCTGGACCTAGGAGTCCAGGACGTAGTGGACAGAATCTGGCAGGAGCTGAGATTGATTCGGATATACACCAAGCGGTATGATGCAATCATTTTATTAATCCCTCAACCCCCTCCCTCTCTCCCCAGCCGTCTCGAACTCTGCTGACCGCCCACGTCCGACTACAGGAGAGGAGAAGAGCCAGACTTCAACGAGGCCCTGATCGTGCGGGAAAACGCGACGATCGAAGACGTCTGCGATCGCATCCACCGCACACTGAAAGAGACCTTCAAGTACGCCTTGGTCTGGGGCGCTAGCGCGAGACACGTCCCGCAACGCGTCGGGTTGGGTCACGTCGTCGCGGACGAGGATGTGGTGTCCATAGTTGCCAAATAAGGAAACAGTGAGATGTAATAACTTCACGTTGCTTTTTGTGACTACCATAGAGGTGATGAGGTACGGTACAGTACAGAGAAGTACTGTACTTGGTAGCCACGTCATGGATCTATTCACTTCATTTTTGTGGTCGAAAAATTGGTAGGTATTCACTCTAACCGCATTACGAGGAGCTCACTGAGGATGGACTGTACATACCGCTGGGTACCTTACGACATTTGAATCATCAGAACGAGTTATGATCCGATCTATCCCTCTATCTACGTCACATATTCTGATCCCCACGCACACATGCAGACAAGTTGCTAAACAGCCACAAATTGGGCCTTCAGAGACCCAGGGATTTCCTCCTAGGTTCCCTGACAGATAAAAGTGGGATCCTAGTTCTACAGCCCTGGGGAGAGCAAAAAAGGTGGCACGGTGGCTTTATACAAACAGCTTGCTCACTGGCCTTTGCCAGCGGAGCTCAGTCGTTGCCTGCCTACATATTTAAGAACTCATAGAAACCTCATAGGAATGTTTGCTACGTTGTATATACGTCCCGGAATCTAACAACATAGGTGATGAGGAGGTAATACCTGTTCACCTACCATATTAGCGGTCAGAAAGACTAGGCTCTCTATTCCGGTATGATAATCCTTTTTAAGATCCGGTTAAAGTGGGATTTGTCAAATGGGGGTATTGCTGCCTTCGTTGGGTAGGGTTATTAAATATCAAAGAGAATCGTACTCATAAAAAAAACACGCATGTGCAGGAAATACCCGTGCAGGAATGTTTTAAATATCCATTGGCACTTCTGACTTGCTCCTGTACATTCAGACTCAGACTTCAGACTTCTGGATAAGAAGAGACACTGAAAATATGCACACTCGACTGAATTAGAACTTTGATTATTCGGTGGAATTCCTTCGATTTCATTTCTTGCCGCAACTTTTTATTTACTCTATTCCGAAGGAAGAGAATTGCGCCTAATTGGCCCCTCAGCCACCTCCCCGGTCTTGCTGTCATGACTAATTCGATTCCTCAGCTACCTTGCGTATTGTCGGGCGATTGTCCATCATCCCGAATACAAGGCTCTCCGAGCAGGTAGGGGTGGTTGAGTAACTCGGTGGTCGACTTTCGTGCTCGTGGATCTCGCTGTAGCATCGACAAAAGGAACGACGCAAGATACTGTATGTTCTCAGCGCCAAAGTCAGATGGAGCCTCTCGCTCAGGTAATTAACAAAGCATTTAGGCATTCGATCATCATCATCATCATCGACAATTGTCTCGTGCATGAGGGTTCTGTGCTCTTCGTCGATCTGTTCCGTTGTCAAGCCAAAAGAGCATGAAGGAAAGAGTGGCTCATTCGTTGCTAATTGAAATATTAGTTAGAGAGCCGGGGTTCGAGTGAGCCACAAGGGACAACAAACATGCCGAACAACCCAAGGCCCAAACATCAATACTGGCATCCCAGAGGTCTCGGTGAATTAGCTCAGGTGCGCGCAGAGCTGTTGGCGTCACTGGCCACTGGTCACGCTGCCCATTCCATGTGGCTATTGTTGATAAGTCAAGTCCCTCGTGTCAGTCATGCTTTAGATGTATACATATAGAATGAATGCAACATCATTAACTCCACCCAGATCGCCAATCTTCACCAAGAGTGTGGAGACGTCTGCATCATTTAGTGTCCCGCGAAACCTCTGTGAAGTCATCAGATACCGCGGGGCACTATTATCGACCTTGACTCCTTCAAGCCACTTGACAGGACAGTACTCGGGGGGTTGCAGCGGAATTTCGCCAGACGTAGCACCAACAACAGAAAACATGATGTTTGCTGGTTGCAGCTCTATATATAAGTAGGTTAGTTAGCGGATTATCTATCTATCATCTGCAGCGCCCCGGAAGTGCTTGCTTGCAAGCCTACCCACAACAATGAACGATGCCTTGTCCATGAAGAAAGTCCAGGCCCAACAATATCTGTTTGGAGATAGCCTGTACGTAGCTTGCTTGGCGCGACTTCTTCTCTTGAACACAAGACACAGGTGGGTGCCGTTTGGACCGTGATGCTCAAAGTGATCCAGCAATTCCAGCACATGCCTTTTGCCGGGATGGTCAACAAGACTTGGATCGGATAAATGAAGGAGAATAGTAAGCTCCTTGCTGTCTTTGGAGGCATCGCTTTGAGTATCTTCAACGCAACTTGCCGTTGGAGCCTAAGAAAGGCACAAAAAAATAAGTGGTGTCATTCGAGAGTGTGTGCTTGGGAGCACATGATCTTCCCAGGATGATACTCACTTTCGGTCACTCGCAAACCATACCGTGGAAATTGGCCATATGCTAATTTTCCAATGACCTCGTAACTCTGATTGAAAAGGTCATAAACATGCACTGGATGGTAGCCTCCCGGACGATATTCCTCGACAGGTTCGACCGCGTCATAGATCCTCTCGGAACGGCGCATTTTGCACTCAAAAGCTGACGAGGTAATAAGGGATACGCGCGTCGCTAGATTATGGGTGCATGCACATGGTGGTAGGAGTTATCTTAGCGGAACAGCCTAGAAAAAAGTACGAGGCTAGGGTGAGCGGGAGCTCTGTCCGTGGCTATCTGGGGATTCTGTAGTTGCCTAGGTTCATGGGGCCGGGAATTTAGCCGTGGATTGTACGCGGATCAGCAACTGCAGATTTCTCAGATCAACGAACGAAACACAAGGTCCACTTCTCGTATTCCTCCACTTAGGTTATTCCCGAAAATACGGGGGCATCTTAAGTTTCTGCGGAAAGCTGGCTCTGGAAATCCTGGTTCTAGATGGCAGGCTCGGGATAATTCAGTCTGGAAGCGCTCCAGGAATTGAGACCTTTGAGCAGGGGACAGTATTCTTACTGTAACTGAGATGAATCAGGACAGCCACAAGGAACTTGGAACTACGAGTTGAAAATCACGATATGATCTCAACCAAATATATGCATTAAAATATACCTGCCATTGGAACACAATGAACAAATTTACTCGACACTAGAAGCTCCAGGTCCCTATTCCATCCATAAAACCGTGACCCAAATACAAGAACAATACCAGAGGAAACTACGCAGCCCCGGCGGCAGCGACGGTGGCAGCAGCCTGTACGTTCTGCATTCCAACTGTTGGCTGCACACCAACGCGCTCCTTAGCAAGGAGATCAACCAGCAATGGACTTGGGCGGGTGTCTCTCTGGGGCTGGAAGATGGCCTGGCTCTTCTTGTACTTCTGCACGCTTTCGAGGTAGATGTCGAAGAGGTAAGAGGAGTCCAGAGGGCCTCCCTTGGCCTCGGGGTGGAACTGGGTGCTGAAGATTGGTCGAGACTTATGAATCATACCTGCAGGCGGTTAGGGAGATTTATCCTGGAGAAAAAGAGTTCCAGAAAACTCACCTTCGTTGCTGCCATCGTTCAGGTTCACGAAGTATGGCTTCCAGTCGCTGGGCAGGGTGGAAGCATCCACAGCATATCCATGGTTCTGGCTAGTAATGTGGCAGCGTCCGGTGGTCAAGTCCAGGGCAGGAATGTTGTGGGCACGGTTGCCGTACTTCAGCTTGATGGTCTTGGCGCCAACAGCGAGGGCAAGCAGTTGGTGTCCCAAGCAGATCCCCATAATTGGGACCTGAGACGTCTCCATCAGCTTGCGGAGGTTGAACACAGTCTCCTGGCAGTGGGTGGGGTCACCCGGTCCGTTGGAGATGAAGACTCCATCGAAGTGGTGGGCCACCTTGTAAATCGGGTAGTCGTACGGGAAGACGGTGATGCTGGCTCCACGGCTGACCAGGCTGCGAAGGATGTTCTCCTTGACACCGCAGTCGATGACAGCAACGTGGCATTGAGGGTCGGACGCGCTCACGTGGAAAGGAGCCTTGGTGCTGACCTGGCGGACAAGGTGGATCTGCTCCGGATCGGTGAACGCCTCATCCTCGTCGGCATCGTACTCTTCACCAACGGTGATGCGGGCCAGAGAAGAACCCTGTTCACGCAGATAGGTTACAATGGCACGGGTGTCGACGCCAGAGATGGCAGGCACACCCTCACGGGCACACCACTCGCCAAGACTCTCGACAGCAGTCCAGTGGCTGTATTGCTCCGCGACATCCGCGACGACAACACCAGCGGCCTGAATATTGGGAGACTCGAAGTACTTGAGCAACCCATTGGCGTCCTTTTCGGCCGAGGGAACGCCATAGTTGCCAATCAGGGGTTGGGTGAAGACCAGGATCTGGCCACGATAGGAAGGATCCGTGAGAGATTCGGGGTACCCAACCAGGGAGGTGGTGAAGACAGCTTCACCAGAGATGTTCATTTTGGCTCCGAAGGACTTGCCATGGAAGACAGGGCCATCTCGGATCGTAAAAGTCGCCCGGTCACGGCAAACCGGGACACGCCTCTGGGACGGCTGCTGAATTTTGCTGTCAACCGTGGCCATAAACCGAGTCTGAAGGTTCGGCGCCTTCACAGAGGCCAGGGAGCTGGCCCGGGCGGGAGCGATCTTGGACAGTCGAGCAAACATGGTGGATGTGGTAGAGACGTGTCCGGGTTTGGTCGACTATGACTCAGTTTACGGAAGCTTTCCAGAGGTGATCTATGCAACGTAAGTCTGGGCACAAACAACGCAGAAGGAGGTCCCTTGAATGCATCATACCCGAGATGTAGTCCTGTAAGGCAGGTCAGCCGTTGTCCTCTTCTGGGAAGTAGAGTAGCGTGCTGGAGGGGCATTGCCCACATACCTGGCGAGTGAAGATAGATGGTGCAAAACGCATAAGCGCGACTATGCTCTCTCAGTCACTGGAGCAAGTATCAATGGAACAAGGCTGGTACAACCAGCAGCAGGTCGAGGGCTGCGGGCAGGTCAGAGTGTGCTAGAATTGGGGGGCGTGTATAGATTGAGGAGGAGAGAAAGCGAGAGAAACAGAGGAGGGGCGGCGGGTTTTTCTGTGGTGCGTGGGACTCGGGGCGAACATCGGCCCCGGGGCAGCGGCGCCGGTCCCTGGCGCGTGCTCACCGCCGGGCGTCATCGGCCGCCAACCACGGCCGCCGGATTTCCGCAGCCGCCCTGCCCAGCGGACAGCCAGCAGACGTTCCGGACGGTTCGAGTTTTTCGCAGGTTGGAATGTGATACATCTATCCTTCCATCCCTCATATCTCTGCTTTCTGTCCGGTAGAAACAGACATCATCTGTCCGGATAGATCCGGGTCTCGTGTTGAGTTTTCAATTACCACGTGACATGCTACATCTCTTCTCCCGTCCCCACCACAACCTCGTTGGCAAGCTGGCATGCATGCCGCGCAAAGCAAAAAGGACCTTTTGATATGTGCTTGCGGCGTCCTCCCCACGCAATCAGACATGTCCGCGTGCTGCCGCTCCTGTCAGACCATCAGAAGGTTCATCCTCGCCATTTCGCCTCCATGACGTTATCCAGAAGCGACGTCCCATTCCTCCGGGGGGAGGGTTCCGGGGACCCCATTTCAATGAACCTTGTGTCCATGTGTCGAGTCAACCAAGTCTTGGCTTCCCATTTGAAGAAGCAGAATGACTCTCTGCTTCTTCCGGGTTTTCTTATCTTTCCCGCTGGAATCAGTCATCTCCGCGGGGGATGCTGTTAGTACATGATATTCCAGTTGAATACATGTTCCTAATACGATTATACCCTGATCTCTTTTTGTCTCGTGGGTTTTCTCCAGTGGGACTGTATTTTATGAATAATTTCTGATCTCGACCAGCCTTGACTCCTTCCAACAATCCAATTGTAGCGGCGTGGCGTGATATCCGAGCAATTGGGACCAGCAGTTTATGCCGTTGGACGACTCGATCCGCGTGTAAGGTCATGCCAAAACGTTGTCTATCGTAATATCTAAGGATACCCTGCGTATTTAACTAAATTACGTTCTCTCTTGAATGATATTGGCCTATATCTATCTTCCTTCGGCCTAGAAGGAAGAGTATCCATCTCCTTCATGCCAATATCTCACCTTAGTGTTAGGCGGGAACTTCTGTTTCTCCTGCCAGGCGCAGAAAAGCACCGGATTGTCATGCAACACCATATATCATACGCTCCATCTCGGACGTTGATCCTTTTCCTATGAAAACAGCTATCTGTTCCGCAGTCTGATAGATAAATACAGACCTATCTAGACTCGTAATAGCTATTATTTCTTCCACACTGTGTCAGCCAAGCCCAGGGGATCAGAGACAAGAGTCGGAAGATTGTGATACTACTCCTTCTATGACTCCATAGAAGATTCAGTATATGCAATTCCCACTGACTACAGTTAACGAAGGTTTACATCCTGATCTTCGTCTCTTAATATAATAATTTTCGCATATTCCTCATCAATTACATCGAGAAGCTCACCGACCATCCGTCCATCAGATCCAGAGAGTCCCATTACCGCGTCGACGCGGAAAATCAATCACACCACCTCTACCACCACAACACCATACACCACCATGCCAGGAGCCCACCCTCCCCAATGCAGAATCAGATCACATTCACCACAACCCGGGACGTTTGATTCAACTGGCCCTCAAAACCAGACAAAGAGAGCAAACCGACTGCCAGGTCTCGCTTGCGCTAGCGCCGCCAGACCCCCTCCCGGAAAGGTATATATATAAACCCCCTCCCTCACCTCCCTCGCGATCTCTCTTCCTTCTCTTTCCTTTCTTTCCTTAGCGACGCTGGCTTGTTCAGACCGTCTGCTCTATATATACTTGAACCAGGCGGCTTTGGGTTCTCCCACTGTCAGCTCCATACATACTGAATTACAAGACCAGGGCCTTCGGGCCCCCTTCCTCCCCCCTCTTCCTCCCTCACACAAACAGAAAGACAGGTTTTTTTTCTTCGACTCTCGACACCGCGCGCGGATCTGACGTCGAGCACGCTTTTCAGATTTCGACCTTCGACCTTCGACATTTGGAACCCGTTTCGACTTTTCTTCTTTCGACAACATTTATATATTATTATTACCCAGAGATATTTATTATTATTTACTCAGAGAAGACTCCTTTTTCTTTTCTTTCATAGGGACCTGGGCGACTGGGTCCCTGTGACAAACTAATCTTTGGAACCTTTTCATCCTTTTTATATAGCTATTGTGTTCTGTTGCCATAGCTGGTAACGAACATGATGGCACCTTTTTTTTTCATCACTTTCCTCCGCATGTTTCGAGGGATGTGAAGAAGAAGAGGAAAAAGAAAAGAACATTGTGTTTTGTCTTCGGTGTTTGTCTTTTTGTTTTGTCTATCCTTCAAGTTGGTGATGGTTGCTTGGCAAGTAAGGTGATGCGAGGTGAGACGCGTTTGCTACCTGCTGCCTTAGGGCTCAGAGCAGCAGCTTGACTTCGTGTCGAGACTCTTGCTGACAACTGTTCATTTGTATGTCTGTATAATTGACTAGTAACCTTATCCTCTTATTGTTTATAGATTTGCCCACAAAGCTTCTGTAGCTCTTTTCCGAGCCCTAACAAGTTCTCTTCTTGGCCGGACGGGCTTCAGTACCACCATCCTTTATGACAGCTAGCCGACTGACACCATGACTGCAGCAGCGACATTCTTTCCTATCCCATCTCATCCTTGACGGCTCTACAGATCCAGTCCACTCTGTCTTGCAGTAGTAGTTCTAGCACTTTTTTTTCGCTTGATTGGATGATTTTATCTTATCTGCAAAGCAAATAGGTCTTCAAGATGTAGAGGATTTCGTAAAATGACGTGTCGTGTTCATTATAAAGATTAATCTTAGACGTACCACTACTCTGGTCATAAGTCGTGTGGTTTCGCGTTTTCGACGGCTTACCGAGTGATGCAGAAATTAGACCTACCTAAAAAAGGCTGGAATGAAAAGAGGGATACCTACTGGTGTTGGGGCATCTTTATCTTTGGAGAGGGATGAACGTCTGACTGGACTGGACTGGGGCGATATTGATTTTTACAAGTGGCATAATCCACCAAGAATTCATGTTCATCGTACAAATCCATCCAGACATATCAAATTACGTTACTCCAGCTATAAGTCGCATGATTCGCATCTCTCCTATTTATACTTCTTCTCACTCCGACCAACCGCTTTCTTGCCCCTACTCGTTCCTGAAGACCAAGCAACCAGACCTAACTTCCACAGCACCCAAGCAAACCCAAGCAGAATAGTAGCCACAGTGCCGATCTCAATGGTTCGGGCCTGACGCGCTCCATCCTCGCCATCCTTCATGGGCAGAACGGGGACAGTGATCTCCTCGACCAGCCGGTTCTGCTGTCCAGACGGCGAAGGGTCCAGCTGGTAGAACATGGTCCTGGGCCCGAAGAGACCCTCCCAGCCCAGATTCACCCTGTCGAAGGGATTGACGCCCATCTTCGTTCCCTGTTCGGCCGTACAGGCCCAGAAGACGACGGGCCAGGGGACCGAGACGGTGCGGTTTCCGGACGGCGAGGGATGCAAGTACCGCAAATGGAGTGGGATGGTGATGTCCCAGTCCCCTTTCGAGCCCTGATCCTGAGGGGTGGCCAGCTCCAGCAGGAGATTCGAGCCCCATCGCGGGACGACCCAGTCCGGAGCTTCGAGGTCTGTCTCGCCCGAGACTGCACGGAGCGAGACGAGATTGTGGGACTTCAAGAACAAGGAGTCTGTCGTTGAGAGCTGGTACTTGTCCGCGAATATGTAAGACGGAAGGGTGAGATAGGTATGCAGGGCGCAGGTCGCGTCAGAGGGCGCTGGCGGAGGTTTGAGAGATGAACGAGGAATCGAGATCTTAAGAGTCGGGTGCAGACCCGTCGGAGACGAGAACGATACTGTGTAGCCCGACTTATCATCAGGCAGGGGATGGTGTCGGGACGGGAAGGAGAAGAGTGTTGGCTCTAGGCATGTACTGTCAGTAGACTCATCCCTCAGGAAAAGAATACAGGGCGCATACTCAGATGATCGTCCTCTCCCACAACAGCCAAAAAGCCGCCCACCTTCAGCTCCTCTGGCTCTGTGGCCGGCTCGCTGCTCAACAGTCCTACCTCCACCTTGTCCGCCCCCAGGTCACGCTTTCCGATCTTCTCTGTCCATCCATCTTCCCGCGGCGGCTTCGACCAGTATCCTGAGATTGTGAGCGTATGCGATATGCTGTCGTAATCGATATCCACGTAGTCCGCGGCGAGAATCGAGGCGGCGCGGTTCTGGCAATCATCATCTGAAGACGGGCACGCTTTTTGCTGAATATACGTAACCGGACTGCTCAAGGAGGGAAGCAGGCTGTGAAACTGGAAGGACGATGTCGCCGCAAATCGTTCGGAGAGGATCGGAGGCACTGTAAAGGATATCTTTTACGCCAGGTCATCTGGATCATATGATACTTCCCGCAATTCTGGCTGGCTTACCTCCGGCGACGTGCACTTCAAATCATCACTGAAGACTTTCTTCAGCAGCGGACATAGACGCGCCCTGAGTACTGAAATTTAGAAAATTGTTGCTTTGGAAAGGGAAGAAGTTGGCTATACGCACAGCGGCTTGTCCGCAGATATCGGTGTGAGGAACACGTGTAGACCGGGCGACACTCTGCTCGAGAACGGCGCGACGGCATTATACGGCTGCTCGGAGGCCCATCTGATATGGAGTTCGTGGCATTGCTTCAGAACTTGCCAGAGCTAGAAACCAAGTCAGCTTGAGAATTTCCTGGTCCTTTGCGGCAGCAGTGGAAACTACCTCCGAAGGGAGCTCGTTGAAGCCGAAGGTGAGTCGCTCTTCTCGAGCGGCCTCCAAGGCTCGGAGGAACAGCGCATCCCTGGTCAATTGAGCCTGGTCCGGGTCGAAAGGAGCGTCGGTCCCCTGGGCGAATGTAATACGTCTTTTCATCTGTGAAAAAGTGTCGAAGGAGATATCGCGACTGCTACTCAAACGTTCGCCTTCTCCGCTTGCGAGCCCCAGCTCGCGGCTCCGGGGCCCGGGCCACATCAGGAACCACCTGAATTAGTAGGCTTGGCTAGCGTCGGGGTCTCCGAGCCCCATGACGCAACCCCAGCAACTGATCAAATCGGATGAATCACTACAGTTGGAAGACATTGAAGAAGCACAATACTTTTTCCCATTCCTAGACGCATATGTAAGATATTACATATGACAAACTCTGAGTAGAAACATATGATTCTTCCATGATTAAAAGGTTCAAAACTCAAACGACACCTCCAAGCTAACCCGTACCCCCAAAACGCCCAGTATCATGCAAGACATTAATCATAAAAAGAAAGCAAAATATATATACCGCCCAGAAAGAAAAAAACAAATCATGGCAATACATCTCTCAAAATATCCTTCTGTGAGGCGCTCAAGGTTGTTGGGAACTTGACGTTAACCCGGACGATGAGGTCTCCTCGTTCGTTCGGCTTCTTCGAAATGGGCATGCCGAGACCAGGGTATCTCTCCTCATGACCGGGTTGCGTAGGCCCTGGTTTGGTCACGCGTATCGACTTGCCATCGATTGTTCTGACAATACGGTCCCAGCCAGTGAGCGCCTCCTTAAGGGTGAGTTCGACATTCGTAATGAGATGGTCGCCTTGACGCTTGAAAACGGGGTGCTCTTTCTGAGTGACCAGTTAGCCGATTGTCCATGATAAACAAATTAGTAGGTAGATACTTACCTCAACAACAATTAAGTGGACATCCTGCCTTCCGCCTTCTTCTTGATCTCCGACGCCCTTGTACTTGATCTTGGAGCCAGCCCTCAGGCCAGGCTTGATATTTGCTTCTAGAGTCACCTCTTGTACACTGCGTTTCCCGCTGGCATCGAAGGTCTTGCTCTTCGTCGTAACCTTCTTGGTCGTTCCGTGGAAGATCTCCTCAAGCGTCAGCGGCAATTCCTTTTCCACAACGGTGGGCTCCGGCGTTGGGGCCCGGCGAGCCTGTTGTTGGAAGCCGCCGCCTGCACCTCTGCCTCGGGCGCCACCTCCGAAGCCTCCACCTAGCATTGTGAAGATATCGTCGTCGTCCATCATGCTAGCACCGGCACCCTTGGCAAAGTTCCTGAAAATATCCTCCGCGGAGCTGAAGCGGAAGCCGCCGCCGCCCGGCCCAGTCGTGAAGTGAAACGTCCGGGTGCCGCCTCCGCCCGGCATACCACCAAAGGCGAATCCACCTGGCATGCCGCCCTCGAAAGAAGGGCCACCACCGCCCGGGGACGGCGCAGGACCGCCGCGGAGGAGATATTCAAGACCGAACTGGTCATAGACTTTGCGTTTCTCGGGATCTGAGAGGACTTCGTAAGCCTGGGAGACCTCTGCAACAAGTTAGCCCATTGTATCTCCAGGGGAGAGAAGGGTCAAGCAGATCGACGAACCTTTGAACTTTTCGGCTGCCTGAGGATTGTTTTTGTTCTTGTCCGGATGCCATCTCAGTGCGGCTTTCCTATAGACCTTGTCAGCACCGGATCAACACTGGAAGGGAGAATTGGAAAGACACACTTGTATGCCTTCTTAATTTCATCTTGTGAGGCATCAGGTCTGATGCCCAGTGCATCGTAGAGTTTCGTTTCCGCAACCATCTTGTCGGGTTACGTGCGAGCGTATGGGAATTCGACGTATAGAGAAAAGTACCAGGGAAAACCCCGGGGATCCAATCAGGATATAAAGAAGAGAGAAGACGGTGTCAGGGGGGAAGAATTGGCCGTCGAGAACGTCAGGTGAGGTTAATTTGGGCCTCCGAATAATGATCGGCAGCCCGGTTCCGAGTATCTCGAATGACGTGGAACGTTCGTGAGGATGTAACCGGGATATAGGAGGCGACAAATATCCCTATTTAACCCCTTGTCTGCTCGTATTGTGGCAGTGACTCGAGTCCTTGACGGGGAGTTATCTGAATCCGGGCTGTGCGCGACAAGCAGCCGGGAGGTGACGTGAGTACATCAAGGTCCTGGGTCGTGACATCCACGACAGAATGTTCTAGAAGGTTCTACCAGCCCTGCCTCCCCATTGGGAGCAGCTGCTGTACCTGAAGGGATGCGAGGCGATCATGAAGCCCGACAAGGGCTCCTGGTACGGCAGCATCCTCCGTTGTGATTCCTCGTGTGCTGCGCATCGCCTGTCGCAGGCGCTCGAGGACCGTGTCTCGAGGTCCATGGCGACGAGGGCGGGGTCACGCCGGGGGGTCCCGATGGCCCGAGCTCCGGCCGGTCGGACTCGGACCGTCCCCACCGCCGGCGGTGCTGCGCCTCCCGCCAATCCGCGTGCACGGAGAAGATAGCCCTATCCAGCCCTGTCCGCGTGCTGGGGCTGAGGCGCGACGTGAGTTGTCATCGCGCAGCTCTCCCTACAGAGTAAGTGTTTCATATTGGCATCGAATCTGTGGAACGGGCGTCTTCAAATTGATACCTGACGCCTCTGGGCCAACGTTTCATGTACATCTTAAATCCAGGGGCAATGCAGGATTTTGTCTAGGCACGCACAGTGTACATACAAATCAGATAACGTGCTTTCATTTGTTAACCAGCTCACTCATGCTTTTGTAATCTACATGGCTATCGCTCAAGAAACCATTTACACTCCAAGGAAAGGATAGGCAAAAAGTCCAAAGGTGGAGTAAGGGAAGTGTGTGGTCATGGACTTCATGGAGAACCACCAGTTGATCTCAGAAAACAGTCGGAACGGGAAAACCAAATGAAACCAACAATAGGGAAGATGATGTGAAGAGTGAAAAAAAATCTTGCCAATTGTAACCGGCTTCTGATGCTTCGGGGGCGCGCCTCGAACGCCGTTCCGTTGGATATCGACAGGAGATCCACGCAACTAAAGAAAAGCATTGATGCTGTCGTCTTCGAGGAGGCCGCCGATGTCCTCAAAAGCCTCTGCACTCTGAGCCGGATCACACTTGAAGTCCTGCTCCTGCTCGTATTCTGCTTCGTCATCGCCAGCGCCGGATCCGGGAGCAGTGCTATGCATGTAGTCGTTTGGATCGTCATCGAGTTCATATTCGGCATCATTGTCAGTCACATCTCTGTTCGAGGACTGAGGCTGCTGGTCCACGGGAACCCCCCAGGGCATATCTTCCTTCTTGACCACACAGCACGTGAGATACGGCAGCTCCTCCCCCTCCTTGACCTCGATCTGACTGTTGTGGACGAGCAGCTCCGCCACGAAGTCTTTGACATCGTGCTTCAGGCTGTTGACGTGATTCTGAATGATCCTCATGCCCTTCCTGCTCATGGGAAAGTACAGATGAAAGCTGGCCTGAGAACGGATGTCCATATATGCACTTCCCGCGGCACCGATGGCGCGGTAGAAAGCGGCGCCTCCGTCCGGAGCGACGCGGTTGCGGCCCTCTGACATGGCCTGGGAAAACCACTGACGGTAGAACGCCAGGGCCATCCACATGTACACGTCGTTGGCATAGCTAGCGCGATGGGTGTTGTCGGTGGCACGACGGTGCAGCGATTCAGGATAGTAACCCAGAATACGCACCTCGATGGCTTGCTTCTTGAGCTGGAGTTCGCTATGCTTGCGTTCGCAGAGCTCGCGGATACTAGGGCTAAGGATATTGCGGTCCGTTTCCGTCATTTGGTTCCATTTTCCAACCAGGTGGACGACAGATTCACGAAAGATGGTAGGTGAGTTGATTCTGATGGCCAGATTGGCCCACGAAATCGGGTTTGCAGCGATGGAGCGAAAAAGGACCTGTCCCTGACGGAGGAGGGCGATATCTACCGATTCACGAATTACCTTGACAGCGTCAATGGTCTCTGCCACCTCAATAAGACCGATGCAGCTTGTGATCACGGATTGCATGTCCGCATCATCGATGTCAGGGGTTCGGTTGTAGAATGCCCCAAACAGATTGTTCCAGTGCTTGTAGGTCATCGGAGGCATCTGAGACTCATTAAAGCCGGGGATTCCAAGGTTAGTTCCCGAAGTGCGTCCAAAACTATCCAGCTTCTGCATAATAGAGTCAGTAAAGCTGACTAATAGTCATCTAAATTAGGGCACGAAACGCGTCTGGGGGGGGGGGGGCTCACCTTCATTTGGAAGACCCCATTCGGGTTCGCTGGTGAATGAACAAGCTGCAGTTGGAAGCGAACTGTCACACCAGACTTCTTTGCCTTAGGTGACAATTTTGCCGCATTCCTCTCTGTAAGTGCACCTGCGAAGAACCCGGAGTTGCGCGTGAGAATTGCAGAGTGAAGTTGGTAGATGTCACCAGGAGGTATGATGAGCCTAACATCTCCATCACTGAAGACGGGGAAGTTGGATGCACTGGGGGCCGCCATGTTGAACAATTAGATGATAAGATTTTGAGGTCTGAATGTGAGGATGTGGAAATGAATGAATGGTTTATTCATAAGTGGTAGATCCGGGGTGGCACTTTGTGCGAAGTCAGATAAATAAAAGGACAAGATGGAACAGTGGGAGGTAAAGATTGCCGAGACAGTCTTCAGAGGTGCTAATTCAATGGGGTATGTGGTGTCACTGATCTTCCATTGCTGGTCACTGACAGGATATTTGCCTTCAGAATTCTTTGGACACCTTCAAGTGCACCAGATCTCTTGAATCTCACAATTGGAAATGCTGAGTGGACATCTGAAGTTTTGATTTATCCGACGCGCCAGGTCTCGTTATAGTCACGATGTGGTTGCGATAGTAACAAACATACCCTCCTATGTCACGCGCACTCCTCTTGATAACATCTTCCTTTCAGTACCTTGCTGCTGAAAAAAGGAACAATCCTTACACAGCCGGTCAGTGGAGAGGCAATTGCCTTTTAACAGTTCTCCTTCAGCCATATCAAACGCTCGAAAATACCGATATCGTCTCATACTCCTTTCAGGGCGCAAACAAATCGCTGCCAGAACCTGACACAAGGGCACCTAGGAAGTTTCCCTTCGCGCAGACCCGGCACGCTACGTTCCCGGCATTTGCGGCAGAGCTGCCGCTGGACTTACTCCCTCCGATCCACGAGCTCAGCGCTGAGACGACAGCAGGAGCATCTTCACGCGGCACACGGATCCACAGGAACTGACTTGATCCTATCATCTCAATCTTGAGAATGTCGATTGAGATGGCAGTCCCCGTGAGGCCGAGAAACTGCGAGAGCGCAGAGTTAAGATACGTCCGCGCAGTTATGGCGTCAATCAGGGTGTTCTGCACTGTGGCTGAAGTGCCCGGTTGGAATATTCTGCGAGAAGATAATTTAGTGCATGCCGCGGAGAATAAGAGGGAGAGGTGATGCTCGCTGGAAACTCGTACATTTGGAGCTTGAGATAGGTCCATGGCGGATTGCGGGCTGTAAAGTGTATAACCTTGGCTGGGCCTTCCGAAGACTTTGAGGCCGCGGCCGCATCATCAGATGCCTTTCTCTTTGAGGGCACAGGCTGAGTATTTTCTTGAGCAATGTCTTCTTCCGCCATTTTGTCTCGCTTTGATAATCTTGGTCTGTGCCGGGACTGAGGAAGAGTCCCAGTACGTGTTTGGAATTCGACAAAGCCTCAGATAGTCATATACATCACTACAGGGCGTCCGGGCCCTAAGAAGGTCAATATTATCGCCCCAGCCGCTGCTAGTCTGCGTATCTGTTGACAGTTGGAAATGTCTGAGGTCGAAATCATCGCGCTAAAAATTTGGAACTGATGTCTTTTAGCGCGGATTAAGCGCGCGTCAACCTTCTTGGCGGTTTCACAGGAACAATCACCGCACCATTATCTTGACATCTGCACAAGCTTCACAACCTAACAGGCCAATGCAATTTTCACAGAGACCCCTAGCAGCAGATTATTCTTTAATGAGATGTTTAGTGTTGATAATTCCACATCCCCTGTCTTTCGACTGTTGATCTCGGGAAAGATCAGGCGCCCGGAAACCAAACCCATTCCATCTAGTAGCTTGATCAGGAATTCTACTGCGCTGACAGTAATCTCGTTCCATCTGAGGATGGATTTTCTCATGCCTCATTATTTATGTATTCTGCATTTATCAAGTGCGCATGCCTATTTCCTCTCGACTAGTTCCATTCAAATGGCAACTTTCGAAGCAAATGTATTTATCTGGAACCCTACGCAGCCTTTTTTTTTTTAGCATGATGTCTATTATTCACTAAGTCCATGGTCCAGGGATCATATCGTAGCCGGATTTATGTAAAATCGTGCGGACCATGGGAAAAGACCAAGTTCCACCAAACGAAGGATTCTCGCGCTTAGATAGAATGGCATTCCGATAGATAATCCATTACTATTAATTCTACCTTAACCTCTAATGCTAAAGCCAAAACGTAAACTCAAGTACATCCAATACCTCATCCGTAACCCTTCTCATCACAAAGCTGCTTGCCATGTATCCCGTCCCTTTGAACCAGTCCCGACCATTCGACCATTCATTGTGAAATAAGTTTAGTCGGATGTTTATCAACAGACTGATGACATATGGCAAAACGACTATGGGCTTTTTTTTAAGAAATCTTCTGCCACATTCGAAATTAATTACGAGCTTTCCAAGCTCTGAATCAGCGAACAATTTCCTCAGGTATCAGATTCGAGATGTGCAGATTAACAAAGTAATAGGTTTTTCGTAGCATCGCTCCCTTGGATGTGAGCGTTTCTTCCTGGTTTCTGCCTCTCTTTCGGGATTCCGCGATAGGGACTTATGCCATTCATTCTCTTGGCAACGGAAGGAAAGAAAGGGAGAAACAGTGCAGAGAAATCGGACTGTAAATATGGTCCAGATACCTTCATTACCTTTTTATGATATTATATTCCCAATGCGACTGACTGGCAAGAAAGAAATTGCATTATGCAGGAATAAGATTATTAAATCATACAACATGTAATCCACCTCATGAACTCCCATTTCCTTTCGCCCAAACCCTCTCCATAAAATCGCATCGAAGACATCATCACAAACTTCACTTATTTCTTCACAACAGCCTCATCCAGCCTCCGCCGCGCCTTCTCCAGGAACGCCTCCTCGCTGTCGCCGCCGAGATCCAGGTCGTTGATGGAGAGCGTCTTGTCGCGCGCCTTGGCGCCGCGGATGACCGCGACGTTTGATTTGGGGACGTTGAAGAGCTGCATACTGTAAGAGTCACGCCATTTCTGGGATTGTTTTAAGAAAAAAACAAAAAAGAAGGGGGGGGGGGTATGTGGTTCAGGTGTTCTGATGAAAGAAACTTGGAACAGAACAAAGCTGGTGGGGGGAGCCCGTCACCATGATGGTATGCATAGAGTTTTATTCGGAAAACGACATTATTTATGGGCAGAGGATACAATCCATATCATATCAGGCAAGCCTTTAATCAAACCGGCTTTGAACAGAACAGCAGGGGAATGATACTTCGTATACAAAAATAACAACTTCACAAAAAAAAGACAACAAATAAAAACAATACAGCTTAAGCAGGTACTCACCTCAGCAAACACCCTCTCCACAGCCATATTCGCCTCCCCGTCGCGCGGGACCGCGGCCACGCACACGTCGACGCTGTCGGCCCCGACGGCGGTGATGCCCTCGCGGCGGCTCGCCGCGTTGGGCTTGACGTGGCACGAGATCTGGAGGCTGTACTTCGGCTTCTGGTTGCGAGACTTCGCGGTCGCGGTTTGGACGAGGCGGAGGAGTGGGGGGGATTTGTTGGACATGTTTATAAAATAATGAGGACTGGTTGGGAAAGGGGGTATTCGCTTATTGGTAGGAAAAGATTTACTTATTATTTATTTGGATAATCTTTGATGGTGCCTAGGATGTCATTTTTTTTAACAAGTTTCAAGTTAAGTATTGGATCTTGTACAGTACATAAAGTTCTAGTCGGGCACTGCTGCGGAGTTAGGTAGAGGACTGGACGGGACTGAATGGCCCTGGCGTTTACTGTCTTAGTCATCATATTAGTCATCCATCGCATGGGCCACCGAAAAGCAGCATCATCACCCTGGGTGTCAAAGGATTACATCTAACCACATTCTGAATGTCAGTTTACGATGCGATTCGTTGAAGATACAGTATATAAGTCTGAAAAGGCGCTTGTTGATTACCAATCATCCATCATTAACATAAGATGAACTAAGGGCTTGAACTTTCCTCCCATGTACAGTACATACTAGAAATGGGGTCATGAAGGGGAGATTGAACGCATTCATTCTGCATTCTCCTAAAAACCTACAATCCAATAATAGAGGTTTGGGTTCGTCGTCACCTGGACGGGGAGAATATGAAAACAGGGGTGGTCAGCTGATCCACCGCAGGGGGTCGTGATCGTTCCAAGAAAAAGATAGGTACTCTACACAGTTTCCTTGTGACCGGTTTCAGGAGAATCATCACGATCCTTGCCGGATCCTGAATGCGTGGCGGTGTCGTCGTTGTCATCGTCAAAGGTGTAGAGTTCGGGGCAAACTGCATCCTTGCGCTGGAAGATGTATCTCCGGATCCACCATGGAAGCACCTTGGTAAGCTGGTATTTGGCGTGTGTACGGGTGGGCACCGCAAAGACGTAGTCCAGCTCCTCCAGAGAGCGCTGTTTGGTCTCCGGGAGGAAGAGGAAGATCATGATAAGGGCGAGGAGGTTAAGCCCCGCATAGAAGCCAAATGCGCCTTGAGGCTTGAAAGCCCGAAGCATATACGGGAACGTGAGAGACAGGATGGATGCCCAAAAGTTGTTGGTCGCGACGGCCCAAGCCATTCCGACTTCACGGTGCGAGAGCGGAAATACCTCTGCAGAGTAGGTGAACGGGACTGGGCCCTCACCGGGAGAATAGAACGCGTCGAAGAGGTAGACGAAGAAGGCTATCAACCCGAGATGTGCTTTGCTGCTTTGCGGTATCCAGAAACAGAAGCCGGCTGCAAGAAGGGTCCAGCACATCTGTGGGAAGGTGAATATCAGCAGGCCGCGTCGTCCGAAGGTATCGATCGTCCAGACAGCTGGCCAAGCGAAGAGGAAGTTGACAAGCCCAAAACCAAATGTCGCCAGAAGCGCTTCAATGTTGCTGGCACCGGCCTGGGAAAAGATGGTGGAGGAATAGAATGCCATGATATTAACTGCGTAAAAAAAAAAAAAAAAGATTAGCTTCGCCTTTTTCCCCTGCTGACAGGGATTGTGACTTACTTCCGCACATCTGTTGAGCAATCATAGCGATACCCGAGGCCTGAGTTGCACGACGGATGCGGGGGACAGTGAACAACTCAACGAACCGGACAAACATATTGTCCGTCTTCGCAAAACCAGATTCCTCGAGAAGCACATCTTCCTGGACCAGTTGAGCGTGGATGTAGTATAGGTCCCTAGCAGCCTGAAGGGGGGTATTTCTCAAGCGAAGGAGGGAACGGTAGGCTTTGGCATGATTCTTCTTCGTCATGAGCCAACGCGGACTCTCTGGACAGAAGAAAATACCCAAGGCAAGGGGCACCGCTGGGATAAAAGCGGATCCCAGCTGCAGCCGCCATGTGATTTTTCCCACATTGACGACAGCAAGGTTCGCGCATGTACCCAGGAAGATACCAAAGGCGGTCCAGAGTTGCCAGGACATGACCAAGCCACCGCGAATGACGGTGGGAGCATTCTCGGCGGAGAAGACCGGGACTGTGACTTCTTTCAAGCCCATTCCGATACCGAGCAGGACACGACAGGCACAAAGCTGACCCCAATGCTGCGTAAGAGCAGAGCCGATGGGCGCCACCAGACTGAAAATGGCAGCAATGAAAATGGTCCCCCTTCGGCCAATCCAGTGGTTGATGGGATCAGAAAGCCAGCCAGCGCTGTCATGGAAACGGTCAGAGACGTCTCCTGGAGGTTACAGTCTGTCATGGACCAGGCTTACCAGAGCCAAATTGCAATGTAGGGCATCGCGTTGACAAGACCAACAAGCCATGAATTACGGTTGCAGGTTGTCGGGTCCCCACAGTCTGGTTCATTGTCGGGGATTCCAAATTCCTTTGCAAAGGTAAGATTCGCTCCGTTTGAACCTGTGATCTTGGGTCAGGAATTGAGACAAAAAAAGTTCCGAGGCTTTGGATTTTACCTGTCTGATCCCAGCCCTGGATCGCAGCAGCGATGGAGTTTAGGATGATCGTATAGTACAGCGCCCAGGGATGTCTCCATCGGTAGGTGATTTCGTCGCGCAGAGCCTGCTTGTCATTTTCGTCCAGCTCCGGTATGTTTTCAAAGTCCCGAGGGCTCTGTGCCACCAGAGCCCCCTTTTTCAGGAGAGGGAGGATGTCGGTGAGGTTATATTCCTGCGCATAGTTCTCGACGTCCCGCATAAGCTGGTCCTTTGGAACACCAACCAAGGGGTTCTTGATCCTGTGATTTGGAGATCAGAGCTGAAACCGTACGAGGGTCCTAGGTGACTGGGAGACTGACGTTCCGGTGGTGTTTTCAGTCAAATCTGCAACATTGTGGTTGCGGCGGGTCTGGTCCGCAAATATGGAGCCATGCCTGCTGGCAGCCTCCTTTTCGACGACCTTTGGTGGCAGCTGAGGCGCCGCTCTGTTGACCGAAGAAGACTGTCAGTCCGAACGCAACATTGGGGGACATTGGGTATCACATACGCCTCCACTGTATCCCCGGACGACATGGTTGGGCGCGGTGTCTCAGTATGGAGCAGGCTCTATAGGGAGCTGAGAATTCCGTTCATGAACGTAACGGCCGTCGATACTCCGTTCCCCGGTGAAGGCCACCTACCTCGCGACTCCGGGGCGGGGAGAGATGGCATTTATATTTTGCAGTGGCCCGGGAGGAGCAGCCCACATCCTGGATCTGACCGTCACCAATCGCGGGCCGGAGGGCGATTGACAGAAGCACATGGGACCGGGATGCTACCCTGTCCACTCTCACCAGACGCAAACGGGCAGGTTTTGCCATGTCCCGTCCCGCAGGACGGCAGGGCCAACCCCGCCGGGGTGGACGGAGTATGGACGGCATGCCGTCTGGACACGCGCCGCCCATGGGGAACAACACCGGCCCCCAGTCGTCGGGGTGATGCTTTGCGTGATTTAACCGCAATCGATCGTCGTTACCATCCGCTGGAAAGTCCGCGCCCAGTGTCGGCCAGCTTAGCTGCTTAAGGCCTACCTACCTGCTGCGTGGTGTGCTGCAGGTGCGCTGCCAAGGCGCTACCCTACCCCAGCCGGAGAAAGTCTCGCTCTGGGGATGGCCAACTCCACCATTGGCTAGTCCTGTTCCCGTTAGCGAGGCCTCTTAGCACTCACGCCGTCGCGTGTGGAGCGCGGAGAACGGCGCTAGGCCAAGAAGGGCCAAGGCTTTTCCGGGGCTGATTAGCCCGATCCCACCACGGCCGCAACAGAGGCTCGCGGAGCTTGCTCTCACCAAGCACCTCTCGTCCTCTGGGCTGCCCCGCTGGCACGGCTGCTAGCCGAATCCAATTTTCGCTTCCGTCCGCCACTTCGTCGAAGAGACAGCCAGCGTCCAAGGACCGCGTCGGAGTCGGGCAGACTCGCCGTGGCCGGTGTCCCGGGGAAGCATTGAAGCGTCAGCGCTGTTCCGGGCATCACGAACCCATGCCGTCATCCAGGGCCTAAGCACTGTAGTCCCTGGGGCAGGGCGGTGTGCTACTGCGCAGGCCCTGGGGGAGGCAGATGGTCTTTCGGACCGGGTTGCGCACGCCTCAGCGGACCAGGGAAGCTCGTCCATGTGGCGCCCTTGGCGGCACACGCCATTCGGCTGCGCAGCCAGCGAGCCCACGGGGTTTCGTCGTCCGCGGCAGGGATGCAGATCCATAGCGAGAAAAGCCCGAAGAGTCCTTGTCATCTGACCCGACGGCGGGTCTGATCCAAGCCTCCACGACGACTCCCCCGGTCAAGCGCCCAGGGGCCCAACCGCAGAAGTCGCATCCGGAGTAGTCATCGAATCTCCACGGGGTAGACGGTGGCTTTGGGGAAGTTGGGAACGGAGATGGTGTGCAGAAAATCCTGCAGTGGACCAGGTGAAAGCTACCGAAGTGACTGGACGGCCTGACGCACCTTGAACCTGCTTGCCAGCGGGAGCCGCGGGTGGTGACGACGGTCAGCCTGCTCTCTGCCAATCACGGGCGCTTCCTCGTCTGCAATGGAATATTCTTTGGGCACGGGAGTGAAGTTAGAATCCGAGAGCTGAAGCCTGAAAGCCCGCGCTGGACACCAATTCCGTCTTGGCGCCGTCTTGTGCCCGTAAGCCCGAGTTCGGAGTCTGATATTTTTCTTGTCTTCTGTATGTGCGTCAGGCCTGCCATGCAGTCGGTAAATTAGAACCAGACCAGTTTGATCGGCGTATGTGTCGCCCTCGTCAAGAATATCAATACTTGAAACCATTGATAAAGCAGAAAGCTGTCATCCTCCTTGAACCAGGACCGAGGACGTTGGCTCAAGGTTGACAGTTGACACACTAGAAGACAACGTGCATGCGAGAAAAAAAAAAGGAGACAGGGTCGCACAGTTCAGTGAGCCAAGGATATAGCGCACCAATAAGGGTTGAGACGGAGAAAAGGAAACTTTTCATCATGTACACTGCATGGTCGTACAAGCGTAGATAGTCTTGAATCACGGGTTTTCCTTCTAGATCTGATTTAGAAGCCATTCACGCGACGCACGCCTTCACCGGTGAGCGAGTAAGTAATCCTTCGCCAAGGATAGACTACTACTCCGTAGACTTCTGGCATTCACATGTCAGCCTGCACTATATTAGCTTAGCAAGATGATAACATTCCTCCTCTTGGCTCCTGTCGTCGTCGCGGCTTTTTTTTGTTATAAGGTTCGAGTGGAGTTTCGTATACGATGGTAATATCTGAAGCTCACGAGGTCGTCAAAACGATTCAAGTTGCCCAAAATGGAGAGAGACTGCTCAACTCAACAGGGGCACCCCCAACTCGACTCGAGTCTGGAGAGATCCGTGCAAAAAATTCGGCTCCTGAAGCGAGCTTCAAATAAATAAAGGCGCGGTTTGCGCGCCATTCATGCTCGAAAACTCGAAGATGTGGACGTGGAGCAGGATAGTTGTTTGGCCCTTTGCTCGTTGCTACGCTGCTTAAGTTTTTTAGCCTTCAGTAGTCGAGCATTTTCCCAGAAAGTAGGAAACAAAATATACTCCGCCAGGTAGTCCAAAACTTAAAACAAGGTATATCCTTATTTTCCCTATTACGGTATTACTATTTGGCGCAAGTGACAGCGTCCATTGGGGCCAGACCCCTGGAGATTCTGCTGTGATTCTGCCGTTCCGGGGTTGACACTCAATCTTATCCTTCTCATCTCCTTCCAACATGAACACATCGAACCAACCCCAAGGGGCCAAAGACCCGTATTCCATAAGAGTTTCAGTCCCAGATTGTGGAAGCTGGACCTGTTCCACAGACACACAGGAGGGCAAGACTCCTGAATATGGCAGAGTCGATTGGGGAGATCGAGAAACTCACCCATTGACAAACGTGAGAGGGGCCAACCTTTTTTCTCTTGTTCCAGTCATAAGCTCTCCAGCTATCTACGACGGTGAATTCGGGTCTGGGATGGAATATACGCTGCAGAGGACTTCACTCACCAAAGGCCAGGTCCTAGAAATTGCTATTACCTAGAACAATCACCACATTCTATATTGACATTTCGAGAACGCGACATCCCGACAGCTCCCCTTGGGTCAATGAGGCCACGATCGAAGGTCTTGAACCTCTATACGCTGTGAGCAAAGTCCAACGCCTGAGTTCCACCTTCTACTATACAATAATTCTGAACCAATAATCCCCCAAGTTCGGTAATCCATCTCGCTCATCAACAGCATTGACATTCTTCTCAGGGCCGCGGGCATCTCCACAATATAGACATCTCTTCGCATCGATTCTACTTTGCCGTGACACATCGTTATCGTTATAGCAGACGGACGCCCCATCTGATACGATCGAGGTAGAAAGAGAGCCTGTCAGAATCACCAATCGACCCAATATCAGACAGTCTCATAACTTGTATATATCACGAAGAATCCACTGCGTCGATTCTTCCGTTGCTTTGTACAGCACGTCCCTGTCATCGGCGAGAGCAGGCATTGATCGATCCTTTCCAGAACAATGACAAGAGGAATGAATAACTCCTGCTCTGATCTATTGACCCCCGGCTGGCAGGAGAAGCTGGTGGACATATCCCCCTGCCCCAAGCAATATCAATATTTGTTTCCATTTGCACCAGCCATCGCAGTATCTTTCAGCAGACCTTACCTCTAGAATCTAGTATAGTATCAGATCAACAGATATAAGTTGAGGAAAATGAAGTTCTGCGTCTCCCGATTATATAATCTCTTCTAAGAAATCTTGTGCCGCATTTACTTCTACCTAATGACTTCCTAAATACCATCAACATTTGAAAATTCCAACATCATATGTGATTTCTTTTTAGAAACAAAAGCCTTTATCTACGTCCTGACTATAGGACAAGCCTGATATTGACGAAAGGCGCAAAAGGGAAATACACTAGCAATATATACTTTCACATATATACATCTACATACCCCAATCGTGCTCTCAAGGACAGCTCGGCTGTCTGAGTTTCTCATCTCCTTTTGTTCTCCTGTTCCGAGAAGACAGCATCCATCCCGTGCATGTCCACAGCACAAATATAGATGTCGACAGCATGCTTGTTCTCAAAGATGAAGAGGCAGGAAAGTCCATAGTTCACAAAAAGCTGGCTCGAACTAACAACCCTCCGTATATAAGAGAGACAGACTGCGGTGAGAACCGGGAAAAAAGCCCTTATCGCTGGCATGAATCTTTTCACAGCATGTGGACGGTGGCCTCCTGACACACTTTTTGCACTAGGTTGTCAAGATGAGAGGTGTGCTTATTTATAAATGCAGTTTCTTTCCTGATGTTGTCTTCCTTCATCTTCTTCCTGCTTGTCAACAAAGCAATTCTTTCACAACTTAGTTATCGACGCGTGCTTTTTTGCCCAACAAAGGACGCATTTTTTTTGAAAAGGGGATTATAGAAAGAGCAGTTTAAAAGCCTCTTTCTACATCTCCATTATAAATCTCTTCATTTCCTTCTGCCCCTTCTTCTCTCACAGTCTTCTGCCAGGAGAAGCTTGCTTCCAAAGCTACTCTTGTCCCTTCGTCTCTTCTTGACATAATCTGTATAGGTGTTCAACCCCTATACAGCCGAGAGACTCTCTCTTGAATACCATCTCTTGCCTCCCTTGAGTATCCTCTGACTGAAGTCATAAATCGAGATGGCCCCAAAGACTCTAAACCCAGGAGAGACGAAGTACCCCTCACCATCAGGGAGCACAACTCCAGACTATGACCGTGAACTTCGAGAGCGTCCTCATCCTAAGGACATCGAAGGCGATGGCCCATCAGAGCAAGGCCCAGCCCGGACGGGAGACGAGAAACCAGCGAGAGACGAGCCAGAATCCGCTGCCAAGGAATCTGATACCCCTTTATCAGGAGTGAAGAGCACATCGCGGGAGTCAAAGGAAGCCCGAAATCCCAATCCCACAGCTCTACCACCACGCTCTCTTCAGGGAATGTCATCCACTCTGTTTAACCCGGCCTCTGCAAACTTCAGCGGATCATATTCTAACCCCACGCAAGGACCTTCTCCTCCTGCACTTCCGTCTCAAGATCAAGCTGCTGACCATCACAATGTCGAAAAGCCCAGGTGGAGAGGGGCGCCGAGAGTGGACGACCTCACTGCCTTCCATCCAGGCCAGACGAACTGGAGCATCCGCAATCTGCCTGACATCCTCTACATCCTGCGGCCAACTGCCGCGCACACCAAGTCCAGAGCTCGAGTTCATAAGACGAAGCATCCTATCTTCGGCAAATACGTCAAAGACTTCCCGATGCTGCCGCGTCAGATCTCGTCAAGGGTTGAGGGGTGGAGGGTGGAGGCGTGGTGTCGCATGGACCGTCGCATCACGCCACAGGATATTATCGACCGCGTCAACCCGGCCTTCAAGGTTACAGAAGATGAAATCCAGATGCGCCGGTACCGCTTCAGGCAAGCATTCAACGTGGCGGCCTGGGGATCTGGTTCGTCTATTGCCGCAATCGCTCGTGTGTTGGAGAGGGCGGGCATCGATCCTTCACGGAATACCACGCGAGGATTGACGCCTGGTCTCATCGACCCGTCTGCAGGAGAAGCTGGTGGACGTGTCCCTCTGCCGCCCAACTGGAACGACATCGATTCTACCGGGTTGCAGTCCTTCCAGCAGACCTCGCCGCGTCTTCAGTCTTCACATCGGGTATCATATGGATTGGCCCCTGTCCCCAGTTCTATCGAATTTGGGATACGTGAGCCAGGGCTACGTGAGAGGTACGTTGTTGACACTGACGTAATCGAGTCGAAACTGACACTGATCTCCAGCAGAGGTTACAAATACTCATCGTTCGAGGATGCCTGGAGGGAGAACTTCCCCGAGTATCCAGACCGAGAATCCAGTCTTGCGCAGGCTGGCAGAACCCCAGCGCGAACGTTCGCCGGGGAAGCCGAGGGGACCGCGACGACGGAGCTTGAGGCGTATCTGAAGAAGAGCGGCCTCTCCTTCGAGGAATGGCTTGAAAACGACGAAAACGAAGACGAAAGCTCAGATACGTAGCAGGAGTCTTTTGGACTGGCGCTGGCAACAACATCCCACAGCCCACAGCGCGTTTTCAGAAAGTTTAAGCGGGTAGAGGATGCAGAAGAGCAACGCGTAGAATTTCTATATAGAATCTTAGAGAAGTATCATAGAGCGGAGTTTACAAAATTGTTTGGTTTTGAAAGTACAACTTGGGTCTGCTGATATTAAGCAGATTCTCAGTCAAAAAGTTTGTGGATATCAGTGAGAGCAAAATTAGAGAATATGAGATCATGGGTTTCTTCTAGATATACATGTCCCCGTAGAGGCCTGCAGAGCCTTCCTGCGGGTAATTCTCTAGGCTCGAGTCTCTGCCGTTGTTCTCACTTTTCTCACTAAGTCTGCGTACTCAGCATCAACAGCTCGAGCGAAAATGGTAAAAAAAAGGGGGAATGGGAGGCCTCCGGCACTCATTCACTCACAAGTAAACCCTAACCCCTTCAGGAAGATGCATCGAAGTGAATGAAGTGAATGATGCCCTGCTTCAGTTAGGCTCTCTTTGCTTCCCACAAATCCTTTGTTTTTGTGAAATTGTCAATCTCACGGGACAGAATTCTTCTCTTCTGCTCTCACAATCTTCTCACTCTCACGCTTTAGGAGTCTTGTAACAGCTCTCACTCTGCGGCAACATCTAATCACACGCTCAGTTCCATACTATCGTGCTCTCACGGATAAGAGATCTCGCTCGTTGGACTCTCGTATCTCTTTCTGTCCCCGAGAAGATAACTCCTTTCCGTTCGCTCTCCTGTTTTGACAATCCTCTTCTCCTGACCTGTCAGCTACCACTCTGCAGTGAACTCTCGCTTTCCTCCAATCGTTCTCTCGAGGATAGCTTGCTCGTCCGAGTCTCCTATTTCTCTCTGTCCCCGAGAACTCCTCTCTTCCGATCAATCTCATGTTCTGACAATCCCCTTCTCCTGTCCTCTCAGTCTGCACTCTTGCGCTGAAATCCATTCAAGCATTTAGTTTCAGCCAATTGTGCTCAGAAGGACCTGTTGCTTGTTCGAGTCTCTTAACTCCTTCTGTCACCGAACTCCTCTCTTCTGATCAATCTCCTGTTCTGAAAATCCCTTTTTCCTGACCTTTCAGCTCGCACTCTGCCGCGGGATCCATTCAAAGGCTCAGTTCCATCCAGTCGGGTTCTCAGAGACAGCTTGCTCGTTCGAGTCTCCTATCTCCTGTTCCGACAAAAATAACTCCTTCTGTACAAATTCTCCGTTCTCACAACCCCTTCTCTTGTTCTCTCAGCTTCTGCCCTGCGTGAAATCCCTTCAAACCGTCGGTTTCAGACATGGGTGTCTCACGCTCCAAGAAGGCTGCCAAGGTTAGCAACAGCAAGAAGGAGAAAACGCACAAAAGCCCTTCCAGAGGTAAGTCATTTCGCTTCTCATTGAACAGATAGAGATGTAGGCTAACGCCGTATTACCAGGTTATGCCGTGCCGCGTCAGCACAGTGTGATCGCAGCTACGGATCCTCGCAACGTGACTTCATACCATCCGGACCAGGAGAACTGGGATATCGACAATCTTCCGGATATTCTGTACGTCTTCAAGCCTCCTGTCCCAGACGTGCGCCCCGAAGAACCGCCGATGATGTCGTACCCTATTCACGGACAGTACTTGCGCGAGATTCCGGTCCTGCCAGACAACATCTCCTCCAACGTCGAAGAATTCCGTGTCGAGGCTTGGATGCGGCTCGATAGACGTATTCGCCTCTGCGACATCACAAACCGCATGCACCCTATGTTCAGAATCAAGCCAAACGCTTTGCAGCAGCGCGGTGTGAGGTTCCGCAAGGCCTTCTCTATGCTTGCATGGGGTTCTGGAAACAAGAAGACTGCCGAGCTCGAGGCTGAGCTTGTAAATGCGATGATACAGAAGGGGATCGATCCAGCTCTCAACTCCACTCGCGGTCTCACGCCTGGACTCATCAATCCTGAACTCGGCGAAGCTGGTGGGAGGATACCGGTCCCTGCTCAGTACGCTAGAAAGCAATCTATCAGCAAGCCCATTATCCAACCGTCTGTCGAGAGAAGCATGGCAACAGAAGAGTATTCGTCCGATGAGAGCATGTCAGACACCAGCAGCGAATACTCTGAGAAGAGTTCCGAGGTTGCGTGCGACGACGCATCGGTGAAGACAGATCCCGTCAACCCCCACAGCGATGCGGATTATATAGCTCTTCGCGAAAGCGAGCGGAGGTTCCTGGAAATCCTCGGAGCCACCGAATGTACGCCGCCCTCGTCACCGATGGCGAGTCCCCAGACTCCCATCGCTGTGGTTGACCCGCGGGATCTGGAGATCCCATGCTTCTCTCCGGAGAACGCTTTCGTGCGCCGTCTTTCGGTGGACTCCGAAGACGGCGCGTTATATAACGACAGGAATATGGAGGGGTACCTCGACAAGGCTTTCGAGCCGCCGACTCCAACGCTGGCTCCCACAAGGTCGCCGGTGTGCCGCTTTGTGGACACCGAAATTTTCTCCCCCGACCTGGAGAATGCATTCGCTCCTAGCGAATGCAGTCAAGAAATGGAGAGCACAGCGGAGACCGAGAGCATCTGCTCGGTCTTGGAGGACGGCATCGAAGGTGCCGAGTCAAGCGTGTCCTTCGAGGTAATGGTCCAAGAGTACTACCTCGGGGAGCGAGCTCTCGCCGAGCTGCTCCCATAGAGCAAGGGCCCTGTCGGCACTTCGATGCGAAAGCGATTCTAGACGGCCAGGATTCGTCCTGAGATCATGTCCACGAGGCCCTATCATCGGTGTCAGGAGTTCAGGAGACCAACTGGATTATACGGATTGTATATGGGAGTTTCTGACTGAGTGTTTGTTCTTTGGGTGTCCTTTTGTTTTTCGGAATATTTACCCTTGAGAGATGCGGTTGACTTAAAGTTGGATGCCAAGACCGGTCCGCGACTAGAGTTCCGACGGCGGCACAACCTTATCTATATCTTCCTGTCAATCCCACCCTCTCTCCCCCGGGCCGCAGCGCAGGAACTGCCGAACTTTCTGATCTGACGGATCCGAGCCCCATATACCTGGAAGGGTTTTCTTGTTTTGTTTCACTCGCTGCAGTCACTGGGTCGACTTCGGCAATGCGCGATTCACCGGTATATCGGATGTCTTGCAAAAGTTCTTTCTGTCTCCGAACAGCGATCCGCTTTCTCTGATAGATCCGATAAAGCTGAAGGGTTTCTTATGTTTCGTTTTGCTCTTCTCCACACGTATCATTGGGCCGATTTCGGCAATTGGCGATGCGCCGGCATATGCTTTCGATATATCAAACAGCGAGCCACGAGCTTTGACGGATCATCCAAGTCGGATATACTTGGAAGGTTTCTCTTGTTTTACTTCATCTCCACCAGTCATTGGGCCCACCTTTGGTAATTGGCGATTGTCAGCATATTAGATGTCTCACAAAGTTCCGATCTTTCTTTCGATCGTTGAACAGTGACCGCGAGCTCTGACGGATCCGCATCGGATATAACTGAAAGGTTTCTGTTGTTTTGTTTTACGCTTTGTACCACCCACTGGGATAGACTCGGTAATTGGCAATTCGCTAGCACGTCGAGTGTCTCACAAGTTCTTTCCGTTGCTGGAAGCAACTTGGATTTTTTTTGTACCAATCTCTCACATGTTGATTTTGTTAATTTCTCCTCACGAGGTCCCTGTAAAGGTTGACCAGCCGGTATGGCGCACGAGTTCTGGTTCTTTTTTCTTCAGCATCTGAGTCTGTTTTCGAGTTGTCTTTCTGCATATTACTTACCATTTATCCTCGTGAAGCCTCCCAATATTAAAAAAAGTTAAAGAGCGTTATTATAATTGCCGCACGCGTCATAGTCTACAGCGGCTCACAAAAGGTCCTTTTATATACTGAAGCAGCAACCCATAAATGCATCGCATCCTCACCTGCAATACTCCTATAAGAATAATATAGCACTTCATCATGTGAAGACATATACTAACACGCACCTAGGTATATGGTATTTCGTCTCGTTAACCAATTTTGCTGGAAAGTAAGGCACCAATAATGCACCAAAATTATTGCAGGTTTACAAAGTTCCACCAGATCCCCTCTATATGCCATATATATCTCCATAGTCAGAATACAGAATGGTAGGTTATAAGGTATAAGCTTCTCAATATCATTTTGCTTATTGAAACTTTTAGTTAGGTTCGTCATAAATGTTGCGCGAGGTTGTCTGCCCCAACGGCTCAGAGACAACTGTCTCCTTGAAAGTTATTATATAGCCATGGTATGTAAAGAAACGTGTGGATTGTTCCCTATTATCAGTTTCCGTCACTAACGAGTCTCAATTCATCTTTTCGCTATAGGAAGGAGAATGAGCCACAGTGAATATTTCCTAGTCAGTCGAGAGAGAGCGTCTATTTCTCCTTCCAGTGATATTAGGCGATTTAATGTCGGATTTACTCCCCAGGTGCAGAAAAAGCACAAGTGAATAACGTGAGGCTTGCAGCAGGGCCGCCCAATTTCTGTAGTTTATGTATAGTCTAGTGGCCATTTGTATGAGACATATAATTAAATACGTAATATTATTCTCTATTCCATGAGCCATTAGGAGTCGATATTGTAAACTAGCGCTACGAAATAACCGCCAGTTGGATTCAGAAATCCTTGGAGGGTTTGAGTCGGTGCTTGCATGGAGGATTGGTCTATAGTATTTTGTAAGTCTACCAGTGAAGTTCTATCTATTGTTTATAGAAGAAGCTGCTGATCACTTGACGGGGATTCTTCACTGATAGAACTAAAACTCTCCATATTATCCAGTAGGCCCCTATGGTTCTGTCTTGATCTTGCTTATATTAACACCGTTAGCGTTGTCTTATGTCCAATATCAAGCAAATCAAGCAGCTATGTTTTGTTTTCATTCTACGCGTCACGGTATCCACTACAACGCACTACGACGCGTCTATTTGACTTGAAGCACCCTCACTTGATAAAAAAATAAATTTGAAATTCAAAGACACATTGTATCTTTGTCATTCCCACTTTCTATTACAGTGAACAAATCATATTGTGAAGTGAATGCCAAGGTAATATCTCCACATCATTTATGTCCAACACGGAGGAACCCTACATGGACAACTCAACAAGCCCAACGAAATATCTTGAGACAAAAGATCATCCGCACGTCTCTGCAGATCACACAGCCAGTATGCTGCAGGAAACACAGGCACAAACTGAACATCATAGTATGTCATCTGCAGATGTTATGTGGTGGATAGTAACTAAGAAGATACTAGGTTCTCAGCAGAATAGCAATCCATGTCATCGTCAGTCAATGCTCCATTTTTAGAAATAAAGAACGCTGACAAACAACACAGATACCGTCGCTCCGGACCCTCTTCATACATGCATCCATCCCCATCATGCACCATACTCTGAAGCCAATCTTCCTCCAATTCTCTTTAGACTGGACCCGCCTTCCCGGGTAGAATACGCAGACTTAGAGCCATTGGTTGAGCACGGTAAAGTTGTGAGAGATGCACAAGGGACCCCAGTTCGGAACTTCACGTTTCTTCCACGGTACATATCTGTGCGTGTTCCAGGATGGCTTCTGGAATACTGGATGCGCAGCGACAGTCGGTTGACCTACCGTGACATCAAAGCTCGGATGGCAGCAGACGAGCTGCCCTCGGACAACGCCCTCAACATGCGTCGGGAGCGTGAAGCCCGAAATCCATTGGGACTCTCCTGCTGGACGAGCCGCCGGGGAGATGTATCCAGAGTGGAGGTGGAGCGCGTGGAACGTTGGACCCCGGACCAGATATCATACAACACCACCATGGTTGTGGAATACACCGATCCATCTCCTGACGGTGCCAAGCGTGCTCCGCTTCATCTACGGTCAAAGACGCTTGTCCCAGCGGCACCTGTCTATTTCCCTCTGGATACCTTTCTCGAGAACGGAAGACAGCATATTCCGAGCAGGCGTATCGCCGCTGCGATCGATCTCTTCTACCGGCTTTCAGAGAAGGCAGTCGAACAGCAGCTTGATACATGGCAGGATCTTGGTCCAAGTGATCTTCCTTGGAGATCTTCGAAGCATTCCAAGGGGAATGGACCTGGCGAAAAGCATAGAAACAAAGTTCGCCACACGAGACGATGGAAGTGTCCTAGAGCGCCGACAAATGATGGGTCACAAGAGTTACAGGAGGGAAATAGCATCGAGTTGATGGATGCTCCTGCATCGGAAAGTGAAAACATGAATGCAGCTCATGAGTCTCAACGGGCAGAAACAAGTTCTGATACAGACGACGAGGGAATTCGCGTGTCAGGTCTTCCAAAGATAGAAGGACACTACAATTGTCGAGAGCCAGCTGATGTCCATGTCGATAACAAGCAACAATGGGACTCCAACGTTTATGGAGGTTCCGCCAGCAAGGCTTTAAACGTCGTCCAGCCTTGGACTACGGTAAACCGTCCACTGGCATCCCATTCTTCCGGAGTTGATCAACCCACGTCCAACGCTGTCGTTGTCGACAAGCCTCGACAAGTCGTTCCCTTCAGCTCGTTCGGTGACATCCGGCTCCGCCAAACGGCTCAACAGGCCCTCTCTTCTCTGGGGACAATTACTCAGCAAACGTCTCAGCAAGAGACCGTAGACGGGAAGCACATCAAACCGGATCCAGAGGCCCAAGAGCCCGAATCCAACACTGAGCCTCGGTGGTTCAATCGCTACCGTTTCAATGGCTCTGGCCCGTACTCCGTCCGCAATAACCACAACCATGCGTTGCACACCAGCACCGACGAGGTTATGCGCCGAAACAATCCTTTTGAACCGCAGAATATGGAGGGGGACGGAATGCCTACTGCCCTGGAGAAATATCTCAACGAGTCTATTCGGCGCTTTGGAGGTGCCGGATACCCATCGCCTTGAATGGAATGGTATTCGTGCATTATTGGCTTTTTGAACATTGGAAGTTGCTATGGTCATTGAAACCTGACCTGCAACAGCCGGCGGCTTCACGGGCATACTTCATTTTTGCCGCTCACTTTCTTTCTTAATATCATTTCTAGATTGTTTTGCATGCCCCTTTCTTTGTCAAAAAAAAAAATCAAAGGATGACCTCCATGTTCCTCTGTCCCCATTAATTTATCTCCACCAAGCCGCCGCTCTACTTACGTCTTTAGAACCGAAATATCTTGGACAACAGCCTTACCAATACAATTTGCACGTCTCCAGAGTCCGCAAGAGTGAGAAGTGCTCTGCTACAACGTGGAGCAAAACCTCGCGAAAATTGCTTACATCAGGTTGTCCCCTTCTGATTACTTCTGTTGATCACCTATTCTACCCCTTCCTCCCCCCTGGATAGTTAATTTTTAATATCACATAGATTGCCCACGAAAGAACAAAACATTTTTCTCACCCCTTTTCCAATTTTTATGCTTTGCTGTTTCCTCCTCACTTCCACCTCAGTCTCACTTTTGAAAGCCCGAGATAAACATCTGCTATTAATGTCAAACCTCACTTTCACCTTTCAGGAGTGGGTTCAAGTCGATTGATTTAGCTCACTTGTGAGTTTAATTGACTGAACACCTTCTCCTTCCTTCCAAGGTTCCTCTCTTCTACTAGCAGAGGCTTGTGATAAGTGCAACCACTAGTCAACACCCTTTTATCCTAACTTTTTATCTCCGAGCATGAGAGCGTTTTAAAAAACCAAATAGGCGATTCCGTTTTCTAGGTAGACATTTTACAATTTGAATACCTCACGTAGATCTTCACCTGCGCCCTGCACGTAAAGGAGTTTAATGTCTGATTGATGGATGCTCTATCCTGAAAGTCAAATCCTCCGTAATGATGCCTTAGAAAAGCAGAATGCTGTCTAGAGAAGAAAACCCAGCCGCCACACCTCCTTCGTTATGCTCCTTTCCCTTCGTCCTCATGAGCCACCCACCTTGCTCATTGTGCAAGATTTGGCCATCATCCTTCCACAGTATGGTTCCGAAGATACCGAGCTCTCCGACGACGTTGCCGCTCAGCACTTCGCCATCGCTCCTGAGGACTGTATTCCTCGCCTGCGGAGGTGTCTGGATCAGTTCCATCAGGACCCACCGCTTCCAGTCCATCTCTGGAATCGATCGCAGGAAGCCAGGGATATCAGACTTGTAGACGTTGTTGCCGCCCCCTTCGCGTTGAGGCTTGAGGACGTGGTTCACTGCCGTTTCAGGGTTCAGAGCAAGCTCTCTTCCGCGGCCGTTGGGAGAAAGGTCGTATTGCGGGGCGAAGGTCTCCCGCACTCTCGCAACTACACTGGGATCAGTGCGCGGCAAGAAGCGAGACAGGTGGTCCGGCCCGGTAGGTTCAGCAAGGACCTGTTGAATCTTTTTACACCCGGCAAGCTGGGTGAGCACGGTAGGGCATTTTATCGCTGCGGAGCGTTCCAGATGGATCCTGGCATCCCAGTCCCGCTCTGATTTGTAGTCCGTAGGAGTATAGAAGCTGCGAAGGTAAACTGTCGTTACCTCGAACGGAGTAGAAGGGGAATGAGGAGGTGTGTATATGAGAGGTCTGGAGGCGTTAGAGGGCGGTATCGAAGTCTGGTTCAATATCTCTGAGGTGACAAGACGGAAAACAGGTATCTTGTGGCACTTGGCGAGCTGCGTCGAGAGTGCTAATTGATCGAAGATGTTCCGTTCCTTTTCCTGCACGACGAAGAGGACACATAGCGGAAGAGCAGGAGAGGATTTTGAAGGTCCATACGCATTATGCGCTGCAGCTAGTCCAGCGGCCAAAGTCGCGACTGCAGTATTCTCCGGTGGTAGCCTTCCGTCCAACAAGGGATGTGGCGGATAGCTGATTGGGAGACCGGGAGGCGAGGAAAGCAGTTCGGAGTGCATGGCCGTCACGAGACATGATAGTCCGCCGAAAGATGAAGAGATGGTGTTGAACTCTACCTGCTTCAAAGCAACAGTGGTCGAGTTCCGCGGCGTATGGACCATATAATCAGACCGGAAGAGACCAAGGGAGAGCGGCTGAACATAGCCCTCCTTTTGCACAGCAAGGTGAACCTTCCATAGGTTCGAGAGGAAGTCGTCCACGTCAATGAGTCTACAGGTCAAAGGTTTCTCTTAGCAAAACTACGTCAATGCAGATGGGTTCAATATACAAGACCGGTAACGACAAAAGGAAAAGATATCACTTCGACAGAAGTAAGAAAGGATCCTCACTCTTCCATAATCTTGCCAAGCCATGCCTCGTCGGAAGCTATGGCTGCGTATAGCTCATTGTACACGGTCTGCAATGCCTTCGCTTCCTCGAAACATGGCTTCGGAAAGGGACTTGGGAACAGCGTCACGGGTGCATTAGTCGCCAAAACTCCCTTTGGATCCGCTCCATCTGGAAGTGACGCTGGGGACGGCCTGACTGTGAGGCCATTGTGGATGGCCCAGTCTTTCACTGTCGTCACCAGGAACCGCTCCTGTGCGGGGTCCAGGCGGGGAGGATAGGTGGAGTAGATCGACTCGTGCATTGATGGCATTACTGGTCCGCACAGCCCTGGGCCTGCACGACTGGCATGACAGATCCGATCAGATAAGGAGTCTGACTGACGAAGGAAGACGACGACGGGCAAGGCGAGGAGGACGAGAATTATTAAGCGGCGTCGACCCCTCCAGCGCAGCGGCGCGTCGCGGGGCTTGGCGGCGGCGGGGTCTCGAGCATGCGAGCCGCCAGGTGGCGTGCCGGCGCCCCGACCGCCTCACCGCCCGGGGCAGAAAACAAGGCTGCCGATCGATCGTCTCGATAACGTGAAGTACCTCTGATCAGTCGTCGCCCAACGACGCATCGCTGCGGCGGCCGTGGAGCCGGCGCAGCTGTTTACATGATCGATGTCCAGACGTGTGCTCTCCACCGATTTGCTGCGTTCCCCGCGTTTCTGACCTTGCCGGTCGAGCAGCTGTCACACGTTCGCCGCGAAGCTTCAGTCATCGCGTGCTGCCTCACGATGTTGACGGTCCGCTCCATGTACTGCAATTACGGGTTTACTTATTTTGGAGCGGGGCGCTCCTGTCGCTAGATCTATCTATCGTTCCTTTGCGGTATCACGAAGGTCGTGGCGTGTCTCCTTGCTTGTCCCCGCACTACCAATATTCACCTACTTCAAGGAACCAATGGCGCCGAGAATAGATGAAATGCTCCAGAACCTTGGAGATCCTCTTGACTGGACTGTTGATCAGGTTGTCGCCTACCTGTGCCATAATCATTCGCCGCCGCCGTGGTCTCATTCCTCGACCCCAGCTCCACTCCCAGACCCAGCAACTCTCGAAGCCTCCCTCCGCGACAATTTCATCAACGGGGAAACTCTCCTGAACGATATAGACCAGAATACTCTCCGTGAAGATCTAGGGCTAAAAGCGGTTGGCCATCGCGGTACTATTCTCAGAGCGGTTGGTTACCTCCGGAAAGCATCGGCGAAGTATCAGCGCACCAACCTATCGCGGAATCCTGCATTTGAGGATCATGCATGTGCTTTCTCTCCTGGCTATATTTCCTCAGGCGCTTCTGTATGTGCAAAGGAGTCTCCAGGTCGGCCATCCCATCTCCCACCTTCCGGGACTCCCGCTCCGCAGCCGAGAGCTCCTGCTCCCGTTACTCCTGGTTCCGGTACACATCACACTGGGACCGAGGTCAGAACACGCGATCAGCTTCCTGAAAATCATTCCCGTTGTAACGGGGAAAGCTTGCCATCTGGGCCGTCAAAGAATGTTGAAACTAAAATTAACAGCATTAATAAAGACACCACGCGCTCTGGAGAGCTTGTTCTTCCTCTTCATTCTGAAGGAGAGGTGGCGACTTCAAACTCGACTCCACGCTTGCGTCCCAAAGAGCATTATTTTGTCGATGAACATGGAAGGAAGCGTCGGAGACTTGATCTTACTTCCAGGGCAGACGCTGCGGCGGGCAATGTATCAACGAATAAGAGTCATCAGTCACCAGAGCTGGCACAATCTAAGAAATGGTACATGGGCCCAAACAGACTCTCACCAGATGATGTGTTCTATCCAATACTACCAGATGACGAGAACGAGGACAGCTTTACAATTGTCAGTACAGGAATCCCAACCGCTCAACAGCTCTTCGTGAAAGACTGCCTCCATCATTTTTACCAACAGCAACCTGTCAACCTGAGTTCCGACAAGGGCAATGAAAAGTGGGCTATTATTCCCTACAAGAATTCGATGATCGAAAGCGGCAAGCCACAATTCTTTACGCTTTATTCTTCGCGAAATAGAAAAGTGGCTGTTACGCAAGAAAGGGTATCGCAGTGGCCTCAGTTGGGCGGCGAGGAAGGCTCTGATCCTCTATCTTCAACGAGGTCTTTGAAGGCCCGTGATCCGTACGACTATCTTATCGAGAAATACCCGGTCAATGAAGGTGATGGAGATGTTCACCCCCTATATGGTGATTCGGGCTCAGAGGGAGAATATGACCTTGATACATGGCGAGAAATCGAGGAAGAGCGCCAGGAGGCTGCGCAAGGCAAATCAAGATACCTGACCCCCAATGAGGTTGACTCAGTAATCGCTCAATGTGTCAAGGATTACAAAGAGAAATGGCGAAAAGAACAACTGCCAAGAGAAGAAAAGAAGGCTCGGAGAATCTGGATAATGGCAAAGAAGAATAGAAGCAGGAATCAACAAACAAAGGCGATGCTACGAGATATCGGTCTCTTGGAACAGCGCCTCAAGAGGATACAGAAAGAGATTCGTCTTAACGACTATGTCAAGGTTCCGGACCTACAGTTCCAATGCCAGAGCATGGAGCAGACCATCTTCAACATCGAGGCGCAAAAATGGCGTATTTCAGTCTTGGAACAAGACAAGTGCCCACCACGGGTTCCGTCGGTACCGAGGCAACGGGCCGTTCCGAAGACAGTTTCCTATCCTGAAGACGAGGAATCACTTCATTCGGAGTCCGATGGTCTTTCTGATGATTCCCTTGACGATTTCATTGATTATGATTCTGATAACAGCCGTGTTGCGTCTCATGACGATGGTTCAATGGAAATTGATGAGGTCCAGGAAAGGGCGCATCCTTCCACATCATCTAACACCCAACCTGACTCTTCCTCCGACAGCGATGAAAATATTATTAGTCCCTCTGGCAAGAGAAGGAAACTGCGGCAAAAAAGTCAAGATGAAGGACGTACTCTGGACCAGACGCCTAATTCGTCAGCTCGTAAACAAGGTTTTCGATCGGATCAGCCCCCTTCATCAACAATAACCATACGCGGGCAGGAAATTGAATGCATCGATCTCACGCGGAGCTCTCCTGCGCGAGATATGGAGGAATTCGAAATTGCAACGCCTCCTCTAAATCCTGTGCGACCATCCGATGAGAAACTCAACCAACCCCCCATGAAAATCGAACGGCTCTCATCATCCCCTTCTCCTTTATTTTCCGAAGAATTGCGTGATCATGAAACCTTAAGCGTGGTTTCAAAGAACGACAATGGAAAGGCCCACAAAAAGTCCACTTTCCCTGATGTCAGTGATTTCAAAGGCATTTCTCGGATCTCATGGGATACGCTTGAGGAACGTCAAGACCGCCAGAGACTGTTGACCAAATTAATATTAAGCTTACCTGACGAAGAGCGAGATAAAATGGCGGAATACATTCCACGTTATAACGTCTCTGACTTGCGGAAACGCGTACGTGAAGCTCTCGACAGGATGCTCAATCACGCGCAGAAGATACGTAGCTTGGGTATTACTGAGAACCAGATCCTGATGCGGACGGCGTCTCTTTACATCTCTTGGGTCAACTGCGTCAGGCTTACCCAACAAGGGATTCCAAAAAATCACTTGAGGAATGCTATAGCTGACGAGGGTAGTTTCGACACGTTCGCCAGTCAACTTTCCTCGCGTCTTTCGGAGTATTATAACACTTTGGGAGATAAAGCTGGTACAAGAAAAAAGTCACCAGTTGATGATAATATCCCGGCTGACGGGTCGGATAATCTGCAGGAAGGCTCCTCTCATACGCCCCATAAGAAGCGAAAAAGGCAGGTCAAAGAGAGCCAGGAAGTGAAGAGAAATTTGGAGAATGCACAGCGCCGTGTTGCCCTCCAGGAGGAGCAGAGGAAACGACTGGCACGGAAAATGTCAAGCCTGGGAGTTAGTAATGACGATCCTGAGCATCAAGCTGTTACCTTCGAGAACCCAATTATATACCTCGATTCTCACATCGGTCAACGTGTCAAGCCGCACCAACTCGAAGGCATTCAGTTTATGTGGCGTGAGCTGATACAGGACGAAAAGCGCCAAGGATGCCTTCTAGCCCATACTATGGGCTTGGGTAAGACAATGCAAGTGTAAGTTATTTCCTTTGCCATTCCCTTTTTGTGAACGGAGTCCTAATATTTAAAGGATTTCACTCCTTGTCACAATCGCTGCAGCCGCTGCTTCACCCGACCCGGCTGTGAGAAACCAGGTACCGGAATGTTTTCATCGATCACAAACCTTGATCCTCTGCCCCTCGTCACTGATAGAGAACTGGTTCGAGGAATTCCTGATGTGGACACCACGCAAACATTACCTTGGAACCATTCGTAAGATCACAAGCTCACATGCGTTCCATGAGCGAATCCAAGAGTTATCGGCCTGGGCCGAAGAAGGCGGTGTCCTGATCATGAGCTATGATATTTTTCGAACTTGGGTCAATAACAAGGAAACGAAGGCTAGAGGAAGGCCTCTGCGCGATGACGAGCATAAACGGATCAAGAAGCAACTCCTAGAAGGTCCGAACATTATTGTTGCTGATGAAGCCCACAAGATGAAAAATCGGTCAGCCGGTATCGCTGCTGCTGCAAGCCAATTCCTCTCCAAGAGTCGCATCGCCTTGACTGGTTCTCCTCTTGCAAACAATCTTCTCGACTACTATGCAATGGTCGATTGGATTGCACCCGGTTACCTCGGAAATCTTGTAGAATTCAAAGCCAATTATGTTGAGCCCATAGAAGAAGGGCTGTATATTGACAGCACCTACGCTGAGAGACGGAAATCACTCATGAAGCTCCAAGTTCTGAAGGAGAACCTGAATCCAAAAGTCAACCGTGCAGACATCTCAGTTCTTGAGGGAAGCCTTCCGCCAAAGGTCGAATTCGTCATCACCGTTCCCCTGACTGATCTCCAAAAGAAGTCATATGACATATATGTTGAATCCGTGCTGAAAGGAAAAGAGGACGTCCAAAACACAAGGCTCTGGTCCTGGCTCGCGATCCTATCGCTGTGTTGTAACCATCCAGCTTGCTTCAGAGACAAACTTCTCGGTCAGGCAGATGATGGGCATAAGATGAACAGGAGGTCTGATGACATCGACGGCGAGGTGATGCCTGGAGATGAATCCCCCATGCAGGCAGGCTTATCGGAAACAATGATCTCTTGCCAGAGAGAACTCTTTGCTACGGTCTCTGATCTCATGGCACTCGAGCATTCTCATAGGGCAAAGATAATGGACCGTATCATTTGCGAATCTCTCAAAGCCGGTGATAAAGTTCTGGTGTTCTCTCACAGCCTTCCGACCCTTGACTATATCGAGCACATTTTGAAAGTCACGAACCGAAAGTACCGTCGCCTAGACGGGCGAACTCCTATTTCCAGCCGGCAAGCCGCTACCAAGAGTTTTAATCAGTCCGGTTCCGATCAACAAGTTTACCTGATTTCAACCCGGGCCGGGGGCCTTGGTCTCAATATTCCTGGCGCAAACCGCGTTATCATATTTGATTTCGGATTCAATCCTACTTGGGAAGAACAGGCAGTTGGGCGTGCATATCGTCTTGGCCAGCAGAAGGAGGTTTTTGTCTACCGTTTCATCTCTGGAGGCACCTTCGAAGAAGTCATATATAACAAGGCTGTATTCAAGACACAGCTCTCTTTTCGCGTCGTTGACAAGAAAAACCCAGTCCGCGCGGCGTCGAAGTCCGTTAAGGAGTATCTCTTCCCTGCAAAACCGGTCAAGGCGGAAGATGTCTCTGCTTGTAAGGGGAAGGATCCCAAGGTGCTGGAAAAGATCCTTCAAGAGGACCAGCAAAGGACTATCTGCAAAATCGCGCTTACAGAGACGTTCCAGAGGGAGGACAACGATAAACTGACCGAGGAGGAACAGAAGGATGTTCAGGAGGAGTTGGACGATGAAAAACTGAAGCGAAATGATCCGGAGGCATATTACAGGAAGTTGGCGCAAAGACAAGCAGCCGAGATGGCTCGAAGGCCTGTACCGCCAACAACAAGCTGGAGCACGGGCTATTATTACCCTGGCCCAAATGCATTCGTTTCATCACAGCAGAACTCAGCGTCCACACCTTCCGTTCCGCCTAGTGCACACAATGTTGGGCCGCCCCCTTTGGCACCAGATACCAGTCTTTATCGCCAACAGACCACTGCAGTAACTGGTCCTCCAGCGACTGTGATATCTCCGATTCCTCCAGTGGACAACAGTGCTCCCCAGAATCCACCCGCGCAGTCCTCTGCATCAGTCACTGCACCAAATCCTCTGGTGTCTGAAAATGCCACTGACGAATCGACGCCCCAATTGCGCCCTGCACCGCCTGAGATGCAAATCAGTTCTTCTTCCCACGTGGAACACCCGCGACAGAAAACCAACGCCTCTACTACCACTGAGGCAAGGCCAGTAGGGGCTCCCAAAGGAACAGAACAGCACCCCAAGTCTCCAACTCCCCGGGCTCAAACTGAAAACGGTAGGTCCGGCTGCACGCAACAATGATGCTATCTCTCCTGTACATACGTCTTTTCTTTTTTTTGTTCCCCTCATCTGTTGATATACTTTCTCACTTTTACTTTTTGGTGCGTTAGCTAGCTAGCTTTTTTTTCTGTGACGTGAACGATATTCAATGATGATACCCATGGGAATAATAAACAGATACCCAAATGACAACCTCGTTTCTTTTTAATTTTCTTCTTCTCTACAGCAAAGCATATCGGGGTTCGCCTAGGAACTTTTTGCCACAGATCATTAATTCCTTCTGCCTATGAAATTTTCGAACCGGAATCCAGGTCAGACCAGGTCAGCTGCATTACCCGGAAGCGGTCTCACAGGCAGGTTCAGTTGTGCATACACGTGGATTGATCTGTTTTCTTCCTATTGCTTTCCTGTTCTTGTATCATGATTCTTTCCGCATACATACCATTCCTCTTCTTTGATTTCTCCCTTTCGATGAGGGAATGAATGCATCTTGAAACGGCGGGGGGAAGGAAACATGGGTTGGTGGCGGCGGGGATATGGTCTGGAAATCTAACGGGGGAGTTCCATTGACGATTGACGATGGAGGTCGCCACGTGATTTGAAATGGAAAACTGTTTTTTTGAGTCAATATCTTTCTTAATACCATTAATATTCCATACAAGCATATGATGTGTTTATCTTGACCTGTTATCTATCGGTCGAGATAGTGTCTTTGAGGTATTATAATATGAGGGTAAAAAATTCAGAATGAAATGACGTGTCGTCCGCTTTCCACTCAAGTTCCGAAACTAAAATCATTTGATATTCTCACTGCCATCACTCAGGTTCCCGGAAACATCAAATTAGAATCGACATTAGCAAGTTGACATGAAACACAACAGAAAAAGCGAACATAGTTGATACATATTAGCCATACAGGGTATCGAAACAGATTGAGTTCCAGACATGAAGAGGAGGCTTGGAGACTGTACGCTAAAACCAACTGGCACAACGCACAAGCATGTGACAGAAACCAAACCGAAAAGACGTGTCCGAAATACATACAAACTGATCTGTCCGAAACCGGCGCTGTTAATCGTGAAGAAGATAAGGTCGAATATGAGGAAAGATCTCGCTCCCCTACTGCCTAGATAAAACCAGCCGTTCAGCGGATCAATTTCTCCAGATCCGCAAGCCTAGCCGCTCGATCCTCGGCTTTCCTCTTTTTGCCAGTCTCGCGGAACGCGGCCATCATCAGCTTGCGCTTTGTCTCCTGGACCTCGAGGACGCGGTCCTCGATGCTTCCTTCCATGACGAGTCGCCACACAGTCGTCTCGCGCTTCTGGCCCAGCCGGTAGACTCGGTCCATAGCCTGGTCCTCGATGGCGGGTGCCCACCAGCTGTCCGCGAGAATGACCTGGTTCGCCGCGACAAGGTTGAGTCCCACGCTGCAGACGTTCAGACTGGCAAGGAGAACCTTGCAGTCTGGAGAGTTGGAGAAAGTGTAGATGGCATTGTCACGCTTCACGGATGGCATCTTGCCGTCGATCCGAGAGAAGATGATGTCGTTGCGTCTGAGGTGGGGTTCAATGATATCGAGGAATGAGGTCCACTGGCTGAAGACCACGGTTTTGGTGCCGGGGGCTTGACCCTGCGCGGTCAGAATCTTAGTGAGGGCTTCGATCTTGCTGCTTGGAGCATCTGGATCAGCTTCAACGTTGCCGGTGTCTTCGCCCAGATCAGCTGCTGGCGAGACAAGGGTAGATGTGTCCTTGATCTCTGCACGACAGAGAGGACATTTGTGCTGCCTTTCGATGACCTGCTCGATGCACGCTCGGTCAAAAGCATGGGCACAGGCAGTAATCACAGGCTGCTCCAGAACATCAAGACAGATTGAGCACACTTCCTGGCTTTCTATCCTGAGCTGTAACATTTCTTGTAGGGCCTTCACGTTTTCAGGCGTCAACTGAACGACTTTATGCTCTTCAAGCAGAACCATGAGGTTGTCGATGCGATTCTTGCAAAGAGCCCAATGGTTGCACACCTGGCGCAGGCGGAGAATGACCTCGAGCAGGTGGGAATATGTCGTGGTACCTTGTTTCTCCCTCGATTGATAGGCCGAGAGCATACCCTGGGCTTCTGACCTACATAACTTGTTAGCGACTTAAAACAAGATGTTATATCATTGGGAAACTTACAGTAACATGTCATATTTTTCTTTCTCGTGAGGGTGGAACTTCACGCGCAAGACGTGCGATCTGAGCGGCGGAAGACGTAGGTTAACGAACTTCATGTCTTTCCTGCGCCTCAAGCAGATAGTCGCCATCAACGCCTGGAGCAGCTTGCTGGCGTCCCGATCACCGTACGTCAGAGGACGGATCAGAACACTGTTGAACACTGCCATGTCTTCCAGGCCGCCGGAAAGCCTCAAAAATCGAACCTGGGAATAAAGATCCTTGAGAGTGTTGATAATTGGTGTACCAGTCAGTGTCCAACGGGAGTCCGCTCTTAGATTGCAAGCAGCAAGAGCGCCTTTAGATCGCGGGTTACGGATTGTGTGACCTTCATCGAGTACAACACGCCGCCAATGAATCGAGAAAAGGCCCTTAGCTGGAGGCTTCTTCGCGCCTGGATTGTACTCTGCAGCAAGAGCACCATAACTCGTAATGACAACATCGTATTGATCAAGATTGGCAGCTTCCTTCTTGCCCGGACCATGGTATTTGAGGACACGGAGAGCCTTTTCCTTGTCGATGTGGGCCTCAATCTGGTCCCTCCAGTTACTCATAACTCCAACGGGGCTTATAATCAATGTCGTCTTGGAGCCACCTTCAGACCTGGGTTGAGAATTGGCCAAAATGAGGGAAATAATCTGGATTGTCTTGCCGAGTCCCATATCGTCAGCAAGGATACCCCCACTTGCAAGAGGAGGAGCTTGTTTCGTGGTGTAATTCGTGGCGATGTTAGTGAAAGAATCCCCAGTCCTTTTCCATAGTTGCACAACATCCTGGGATCCGGGAGCAGGCAGGCTCGGCGACTCCTTTTCGATCATCCAGGCAAGTCCTTGGCGCTGGTACGAGAGAAGCTCTGTCGACAGCCCTGGCGGGTTTTCCGCCATCGGCATCTTTTCCAAGTCTGACTCATCCATGCCGAACTTCTCCACAACCTCTCCCATCTCTCTGGGATTTAATGTGACGCTCTGGCTGATGAGGTCTTCGAGGCTTTCTCTGTATCCATCTTCCGGAGTCGACAGGTTGGCAAACACCGTCTCGTCCTGACTCTGCCACTGTCTCCCAATTCCCTTGGCAAGCGCACGCGATCTCTTGGCAGCTTCCTTGAGCTCCTTTTCACGCTGTTTCTGCTGCCTTTTCTCCTCTTGCAGCCTGCGTTTGAGCTCTCCCAAAGGTAACCTGTCTTTCTCCATCTGCTGCTTCAGCTCCACCTGCTTCACAGGATCGCTGGTGCCGAAAAGCTTCAGAAGGACTGGGCAGTCAAAATCACCCTTTACACCGGTCAATATTCCTTCTATGAGAAGAGCCTTCGAATCCTGAAAAAAAAAAAGTCAACTCTGCTAGTTATCTTTACACGTAGCGTCAACGTACCATGTATTTTGCCAACTTGGCTGCCATTGTACGGGGAATATGGCCAATCTGATGGCCCATGACGTTGTCTACCCGGATTGCATTCGAGTCGTAAGGATTATTAGGTTCTCTCTTAAGTACGACGTGCTCTCCAATGGTTGCGTGCCCATTGTAATAGCGCACGCCCACGATGCGCGTGTGGAGGTCCCCTGATGAGGTCAGACCGCATCCTGTATAAAGCCCGTGTTGGATAGCTAGGAGCATCAGTAGTACATACCGTACAACTTGTACTCCTCGTATGACGCGTCGTCAAAGTCTTGACTGTTCTGAACAAGAGCGGTAGCGCTAGCGTCATCCTCGTCGAACCCACTGACTTGCGAGGCTTGACTAAGTGGTATGAACAGAGCGCTTTCACCAAAACGTTGCCCTCTGGTTATGTTCAACTGTGCATGTGGTTCATCCACCCGGCTTGCTTTTCTGGGCCGATGAGCGGAAGATTCGTCTTGGTCGTTATCAGTAAGATCGACCGTGTCGACCTTGCGCTTGCCCGGATTGCGGTTCATGATTGCGACTTAATAGTTGCGGTAAGCGAATTCTCAAATTTGCAGGAAACAGCAACTACTCTTTAGCTTCAAGCGCATGAGGAATGCAACTAATGTACTCGCGTACTTTCGTACTTTCGCCACAGCACACCTCGACAGGACAGACGTCCCTGGACCACAAAAACGTACCGTATTCTTCCTGTGAAAGAATGGACGGTCAGCCAAGGACCATATTTACGGGAGAGATATGATGAAAAGAACGCAGGAATAGCTGGATTCGGTGCTCAGGCTCCGTCTGAAAGTCGTGTCGTACGGGGGAGAGATAACAGAGGGTCGACGACGCGAGGCTCGTGCCGCCCTCAGGCACCCGTTCGGGTAAAGTGCGGTGCTGGTGGAACGCGCTAGGCCACGACCCCACGTGATCCGCACGCCGAAGCGGACGCGGACCGAGACGCAGGGACCGGCGACGTCAGAGATCGCAGCTCTTGCTCGGTCACTAAGATCGCGCGATAAACAGATCCGTCCGGGGCGCGCCTGCTGCCCCCTGCATTCTGTGCCTGCTCCCACCTTTCTGTAATTCTTGTAATAATTTATTCTTTGCTTTTTCTTTGTTCTACACTGTCGATCTTCACTCTGGCCTGTATCGGCGAATTGATGATGTGGGCATTTTCCTAGTGTAACCTGGAGCAACTTATATTATCCTCTCACGTACTGACCGACAATTTCCTTTCCTACACCTCCACTCTCTGGAATAGGCTATCTGGATGATTACAGAGAGCCAGGACAGCGCGGTACTTGATAGACGCTGGACCTTTTCTGCGCAATGGCTGATATGACTGTCAATTCCCACCACGACATTGTCCTGCAGCGGGTCGAACAATTCGAAGCTGCCCTCCAGCGTGGAGAATTTCAACCCCTTCTCCTGCAGCATGTCTTGATTGGTGTTTTGCTTCTGTTCATTCCTCTGTTCATTTCCCACGATAACCGTGGTCCCTCACGCCATGTTCGCTACCTTTGCTTTTTGCTTCTCCTCTCTTATGGAGTCTACACAATGACCAGGCTACGAGCATTGGTTGTGGCTAATGGCTACTGCGTGGGCCTGTTCACGTCTTGGTGGATTGTCTGGAGTGCTACAGTGCTCGTATTCAACGATGCGCAAAAGGACTTCAAGAGGATCGAGAGAACGCCAGCTGCGGTCACCGCTCAGGGTAAAACTGGGTACTCCCGGTCGAAGGATCCACTGTCAACTAAGCAAGAAAAAACAACGAGCAATGGAAGCACAATCCGACACCGTCCAACAGCTGCAAAGGCTAAAACTGGAATGACTACTACCGAATCGAAAGTGGGATCTCCGCAACGAGAGGTGCTGAAATGGCAACCATTCCCTGATTCACTCCTTCACCGATGCGACTGGGTTCTGAGTTTGATGTTCAGCTTCCGCGGTCCTGAGTGGAACTGGCGCATGCAACCTCTGCCGCCATTGCCAAAGTCAGTTCGGAAACAGCTCGACGAGGGAGTCCCAGCGTCCGATGAAGCCGAAGATTCGACGACCATCCAGGCTTCTCGGAACCGTCTCAAACGTGCATTTCTCACAATGATATGGTCGTACATAGCCCTGGACATAATCAAGGTCCTCATGATGCGCGATCAGTACTTCTGGGGCGTCGTCTCTCACCCACCTCCCCCGCCATTTCCTTTCAGCTTTCTCGCCGCATCTCCCCTGCTCGTTCGCACATACCGGCTATTTCTCAGTGGTTTCGGCGTTTTCGTGGCCATTAACTTCGTGACATCCTTTAATCCGATCATATTTCTCGGGCTGTCCATCGCCTTTCCACGGGTCTCCCGGTCTCTGACAAAGGCACCGCTTGACGCGGCCTGGCTCTACCCCGACCAATTCGGGCCTGCCGCCGGCGTGCTGGACCACGGCCTTGCGGGCTGCTGGGCAACATGGTGGCACCAGCTCTTCCGTTTCGGATTCTCCGAGACCGCCCGCTGGTTCACGTCCTGCCTGCCCGAGAGACTGCAACGTCACACAGAGACGCGTCGCATCGTAGAAGCCCTCGTCGCCTTCTTCGTCAGCGGCCTCCTCCACGCCGCTGGGAGCTACTGCCAAGTCGAAACGACCAAGCCCTGGTCCGGTCCGCTCTTCTTCTTCATGCTCCAGGTCCCCGGGATCATGGCGCAGCGCATCATAGCTCGGGGGATCCTGCCGAAAGTGCTGCCTTTCCAGCCGCCGCGGTGGCTGAGAAGGGCGACGAACTTGGCGTTCGTGGTCTGCTGGTTCCTGCTCACGGGACCGTCCATTGTAGATGATTTCTCGAAAGGAGGAATCTGGCTCATGGAGCCCGTGCCGGTGAGCCCTGTCCGTTGGCTTGGGTTTGGTGCTGAGGGTGAGGGATGGTGGTGCCTTCATGGGCCGTTTTTTAAGTGGTGGAGCGGCGAGACTTGGTGGCAGAGCGGAGTACGAATCGTATGATTGATACATAGAGTAGGTAATCGAGTCACACGGCGTTCATGGGAACCCTTTTTCGGGTTGATCGATCGTATTTGAAGTTATGTGAGGCAAGTCATAGATAATAATAGATATAGGCATGTAGAAGTAGCCCATGTATGGAGCAAAATATAGACTGCAAATTTCAAATGCTTCTATTTATATTCAAAGACGTAGTATGTTTTCATCCCTCCATAGTCACATCCTCATCCTCATCTTCATCAGTATCCGGCTCAAGGTTCAGCTCCGGTATCTCATCCCCACTATCCTCGTCCGCATCTCCAGCCTTGGCTTCAGTCTGCGGCCCAGTAGAGTGTATTCTGGTCACGGAAGGCGCAGAAGGCGCTGTGACAGATGGGGTTGTGGCCGGGATGCTGCTCGCTTCTGACAGCGTCCCCGTAACGGTCGTATTTGAGGCCTGGTCTGCGGAGAGGGATATTGGCAATGGCCGCCCGAGGCCGAGTGTATCTGACTCAACTCGCGCCTTTTTCGTCTGAAGTGTCCCTTCTTCACCATCCTGGCTCGCTGAGGGGGCTTTTTGGCTATTAGCGCTGGTATCCTCGGAATAACTTCTCTTATTATGACCGTTCACAGAGTCCCGCGCAGCCTCAGCGTCCACAGTCGACTTGTCGACGGAAGCTGCAAAGGAACGTCTAATGAAGTCCTGGGCGGTCCTTGTTGTCGTTGTCTCGTGCGCAACACCAGCTGCATTATCCTCTTCTTCCTCGTCGTCATCACCAGTCGGAAATCCATTTCTCTCAGGGGCACCCAGCAGAACAGGCATCCTGGGGCGGAGCAAGCCCTCGACTTCCATCTCACCAGGGTATGCTCTGGCCAAGAACGGCATAATGCTGGGGTTCGCTTGCCGTCCTTTAATGATCGGCGTTGGATTTAGAACGCTGGCTAGCATTGCGTCCTTGCTCGCTGTGAGAATGGCTGTCCGGTCGAGTTCCGCCCGCAAAGATGCAGGGATGTGCTCAATCGGCAAGCAAGTAAAGAGAGCTGGTAGAAGCTGCGATGCGGCAGATTGGAGACCGGGGAAAGAGGCAGAAGTTCCACTATGATGACCGCTCTTTAGCCCGGGGTTCAAGAAGGCGTCGGCGTTGGTCGAGTCCGAATTCGGCTTCGACTTGCCCTTGGATTCAGATGACTGATGTGATTGTGACTTCGAATCCGCATCTGGTGGCAGGAGATCATGGCAGCAATATCGGAAGAGAGGTGCCAAGGAAGATATGTCTGCCTTCGACATTGACGGCCCAATCAATAAGAGCAAACGACGAACCAAATGGTACAAAGAGGTACGGATCTCTTTGTTGAATTTCTCGGCCTGGAAAACCCAAAGAGCCTGCTCCAAGATGTTCTGCGCAACAGGAACAATGGCATTCCCTAGGGTATCTATCATGTTTATAAAAAGATCCATGCAAGCAACATGGATTCGAGGAAGTTCACTCCAAAGTTCCTCTCGTTCTTCGCGGCCAATTTCTGGGTTCAGTTGGATGGTAGTCTGGGAAGCATCATCACCTTCTGGAGGGACAGTCACAGATGTCAACCGAGATGTCAGATCTAAAACCGATCCTATAGGGATATTCACTGTGGATACTGTTTGTGTCGTCAAGAAGCGAGAGAGCAGATGCAGCAGAGCTGTCAACCTGTCCGCACCAGCATGAATTCCCTCCCAGCCGGGAAGACCCAATGGGTCCGGGCCGTCATCCCCCACGGTTTGACTGGAATCTCGAGGTTTCGCGGCTTGTCTCAATGAAGGATCCGCAGATTCCCACTGCTCCACAACAGCCCTGAAAGCGTGGTCTGCGGTCCGATGAAGCGAAGAAATGGTCAGCTGGCATGCCTTTCTCCACTCATCTGGCCCAGTGTTTTTTGGAGCACAGTTGTGAAGAGCGATGAACAGCTGTTGAGCCAGGTTTACCACAGGCCCGCTCAAAGATCCAACAGTAGCAGAAGCTCCGACGATCGGCAAAACCAAGCTATGGATCTGTGCAGAGAACGGGCGAAAGATGGTCGGGTGTCTGGCGATTAGCTCAGTAAATGCATGGAACACTGTCTCTAATAAAGGAGCATTCGGCTTCAGTATTCTGCTCGGCTCCGAAGACGGCTTCACTGAGACTAGATTCAGAGAGGCAGTGATGAACGCCGGCAAAGATGGGGTCGTTATCTCTCGGACTAATGTCTGGTATTGATAGGTAAGGTGAAATATCCGTGTCAATGTAATAATGCACAATTTCTTGGTAGATACAGGATCGGGTTTCTGAAGAGGAAAGGTGTCTGTTAGCAGCTGGTTCAGAGGAAGATCGCATCAAAACGGGTCATCGAGTACCCGTTCACTGGGGTTGAGGGAATACATACCCCGAGGATACTAAGGAGACCGCGCACAAATGGTTCACATCCACGTAGTATCTCCCACTGGCCCGCTTCCACAGTGGCCTTCACAAGAACGACCGCCGTCCATCGTCCTTCGAAGCTGCGATCCTGGAGCAAGCTCACAAGCCGACTTTTCAGCTTATGTACCAGAACAGCATTATCCGACTCTGACTTTGCATTCTTCTGGCTCTGCGGAGCCGAGAGAAGCTCCGCGCAGTCGCTCAGAGAAGTCGCAAGGAACGACGCAATTTGAGGAAGCTGGTTGACCGGGGTCGTTGTCAAACGATGCGTTATAGCGCGCAGAGATGTGGACGCCGCCATGCCTGCTGGTGATAGCCTCAGTCGCAAGTGCCTAGCGACAGCTAAGGTCAATCTGCGATCGTCCACTGCCTTACTGACTGCCAATGGCTGGCGCCCGAGTTCTTGCAAAACTCGTGCGGTTCGATGTCGCGGAGAGGGAAAAAAAAGTTCTGTGGTAGTACAGTATGGTGGAGCTCGGACCACCCAAGCTCCACGTAACTTACGTTACGGCGTTACACAAGCGCGGGCTGGTCGAATCCTCGGCCGGAATTGGAATGATCATCACGAGCCCGGTGTTGGCCAAGTCGCGGACACCGTCATGTCTGACCTTCGGGGCGCGAGAACCCTGCCTTGAAAGCTATGGATATGATCTCATCGGTCATTTCCTCGCAGTGCCCCTTTCTTTAACTTGGCACAATGAGTGTAAGTCTCCTATGTCTCCCCTTTCCAACCTTCTCGCTGCGGCACGCATCGTTCACGCTTCCCAGCATAATTAACCAAAGACACCGCTATTGACGCTTTCTGTAGGGTCGAGACACCGATAAGGGGCATCGGTACATTGCCGCCTTGGATGATGCGCGGTGTCAGGAAAGATGGAGTGAAGTTCCTGAATTAATTCGAAAGGTTACAAAGCATGCACCCGAGAGGAAATGTACATCCCGTTCAACTCCCTCTGTATTGCTCTAAGCAGAGAGCTCAACTGTGATCCTGTCAGGCCTTATACAAACTGCGACCGCCGAACACCAAGTCGTCACTCACCTGGGCAAGACCCCTACCGCCGCCGGAACATCTGCCCCTACCTCCGAGACCTCGAATCTCTCCGAGCTGATCCCTACGCTACTCTCCACGGTTGAAGAAGCAGCAGGATCGCCACAAGATGTTTTCCAGGCTGAAGTCTGCCTTGCATGGGTCCATTGGATACTGTCAGAGCCGGGTCTGGCGGTTGCTCGTCTGCCAAAGAACTTTGATGAAACTGTACAAAAACTCACAGAGGATGGTCAAGCTCTGTCCCCCTGGACTGAAGTTTGTCTCATAAAAGCCTGCTACATAAAAGGTATGATGATTCTTCGAAAATGAAGTCATTTATTGCATCTAATTCGTTACAGGTGCGGCGCAATCGCTCATTTCTCAGCCTGATCACATCCCTGCCTCCCTACGACCTGGCGCGGACAACAACAGGAGGCGCGCCTCCACCACATTGCAAATCTTCAGTTTCGCCCTGTCACGGCTTTCTGCGCCCAGCCAAGCGTCTCTTTCCTGTCCACAGCTTTCACTCTGGTCCGAGAGACTGCTGGCGAAATGCGCGCTGCTGGCATGCGAAGAAGCATACTCGCGTGGTTCCCTTGCTGACGAAAGTACGATTGAGTTTGCGTTGAAGTCCTTTAGGTTGTGGGCTGCTCAACCTACAGTCAAGCAAGGGACATCGTCGCCTGCGTCTCAAGTTACAGGCCCCGACGAGCCAGCCTCGCAATTATCGATATGGAAGTCCTATTACGACTTCTTGTCAGCCATTCTGCAGCACGGAATTCCGTATGTCCCTCCATCGGAGGGGCCGAGACGTGTACAGCTTTCGAGCGAATTCAGACACGTCGAATCAATGTATGAAAACACGCTGCTGAAGGAGGTTTCATTTCCTATGGCAAATGAAAACAACTCACAGATTGAATCCTGGGTGGAACAGGTGATTCGAAACTGGGAAGTGTTCTGCGGGCCAGATTGGCGAGATGAGGATCTTGGAGAAGGTGGACAGGACGCTGTTGGGAGACATGTGCTTGATGTAAGTACCAAAATCAAAGGGATTGCATAACTTGTGGGTTTACTCATTGTTATTCTAGATACTCTATCGTGCTGCCACGAAGACATACCATTCTCACCTGATTCTGCGACGTCTTTTCCATGTTCACTCCGCCTTAGCCGAATTCGACCTTGCGATGAAGGCTCTTGACTCCTACATTGAGATTGTCCTAAGTGCCAAAGATAGAGCGGAGAAATCGGCAGAGTCGGGAGAATTGGAGGATGATGAAATTTTGCTCCAGACTGTTTCCGAAGGGGTCATCATGCTTTGTTGCTTCGGCTCCCGCAGTGAAGCAGAAAAGGCGAAGAGTCTAACTGAAATCCTTCAGAAATATGTGGAGAAGCATTTGCCCGAAGATTTTAATCCTGAGGAACCAGGTAGGGTCATTGACTCGCAAGCATTTGGTGGGGTGTCTCCCCGCGTGATTGCCATGGCCTTCAGGGCCATTGGTATCGGGCTTGCAAATTGGGCAAGATGGACCCCAGTCAACGAAGCTCGTGATGATATAAGAGCTGAGGCGATAGAGAATCTTGAAAACAGCATCGCACCTGAATTGGGAGACCAATACAATGTCTCGAGCTTCTACGCACTCGCACTTCTCCTTGCCGAGACTCGAGATATAGATGGCGCAATTGACTATGTCAAATCAGTACTGGCATGGAACAATAATTCTCTTCTAAGTTCGAAGGAGGTGGATGAGCAAGCCAAACTTGCACGAGAGCGCGACCTCATACCATTGTGGCACTTGCTTGGCCTTCTGTTGAGTGCCAAACAGGAATTCGACATGGCAGGGCGCTCATGCGAAGCGGCATTCGAGCAATTCCCCACTGCTATCACGTCCTTCGGCCATGGCGATAAGCGTTCCAGAAGGCATCAGCACGACTCAGAGGAGTTCAGAAAAGCTCTTATCGACCAACTGAGAGGTCGTGAAAAGGAGCGGATTGTGGAGACCCGCATGACGCAGCTCGCCCTCGCTGAAGTCTCAGAAGGTCCAGAGGCTGCTCTTAATCACAGTGATCAACTGCTGAGTCTGTTTGCCACGTTGTTCGGCGACCTGGACCTTCAAATCGAAAGCCAAACGAAATCCGATACTGAGCATCTTGTCCCACCTAAGAGCCCTTCAGGTACAGTGAGAAGCTTCCGCAGCGGTATATTTGGTCGAAAGAAAGGGCCTCGCATTCCAGATCACATTGGATCGGAATTCAGCAGTACAAACACGGGAACAGCTCCTTCTAGTGGCACGGAAGCCCCCGCAATTCAAGTGACCAACGAGAACCAAGGTGCTCCCAAAGAGCGACCTCAAACTGCAGGAAGACGGAACTCGATACGGAATAAATTACACAAGCACGAAAGCAGTCTTACGAAAGCAGCTCGCCCTGGAAGTCGAGATCCGAAAGCCGGGGGCACTCAAGATGTATATTCCAGCATCCCGGCCTCCGCCGATGCCACCCCTATTAAGACACAGGAGCCAGGCGCAGAAGAGCAAGCGTTTCCCGAGGCGGGGGGTATTGCGGTGTCCGAGCCTACTTCACCAACCTCACCAAAGCAGCATCAATCCGCCAAGCAGCCTTTGTCCCCAATTGTCCACAATATGAGACATAATCGTGAACCTGCACCAGCAGGTCACTCGAAGCAGGCTCCGGAGCAGGATGTTCGACTGCCGGGCCCTCATAGATTTGAGTCTCCCACAAGGGCTATTACAAAATTCCCTGCTGTGCAGGCCCAAAAATATGCACTCTGCATCCTCGTCAAGATCTGGCTCTTTATCGCTGGACTTTACCGACGGGCTTCACTCTTCGAAGACGCCCGTGAGGCTTGTGAGGAAGCCTCCAAGCAGGCCGCTCGTGTCGAAGCATTAGTGGCAGCCCAAGAATCATCCGCTAGAGCATTCGCCGACCATGGCTGGGGAGCCGGTAAAAGCTCCGGAGAACTCTGGGCTGACGTCTATGCGGAACGCGGATATCTATCACTAGCCCGGTCCCTTCCGCATGAGGCAATGGAGCATTTCGAGGAAGCTCTCATGCACTTCCCAGATCACCCGAAAGCAACCGTTGGGTTGGCGAATATACTACTGGATATATGGGATGAGAAGATTCCACCGGAGCCGCCAGAGCCTACACTTGAGACAGACCTCTCAAGCCTGTCTCTGTCAGAGCCCTCGAAACCGGCGGAGACATCCAGACCTGTCGAAGCAGCAGCAGAAACTCTTCCCAACGGCACCACTGAAACGAAGAAACAAAAAGAATCTCGCCCTACCTCGTCCTCGAAGAAAGAGACAACCAAGAGTCTCAACCGCCTTGCTGCTCGTGATAGAGCGTACGGCCTCCTGTCGACCTTAACCAAACTAGGCAGCTCGTGGGATAACTCTGAAGCATGGTTTGCTCTGGCGAGAGTCTATGAGGCAGGAGGTCAAATCGAAAAGGCGAAAGAGGTGCTGTGGTGGTGCGTGGAACTGGAAGATCGGAGGCCCATCCGACATTGGTCAAACTTGGGTTCCGGAGGCTATGTCCTCTAGCAATTATAGATGTTCATACTTCCCATATTTTCCTTCCGCGCGACTAACGATCGGAGCTTCTTTCCTCTTTTCCTTCATTGATTGATGTAATAATTCCGGTATTTCTGTTTTAATCATCCATCTTTGCCTTGCATAGAGAGATACTGTGAAGAACTACTAGACGGGATACCATAGATTGTCCATAGATTTAATTGAATTTAACTAGCAATAGCGCGTATGTACAACTCTCTTAAACGCTTCGGCGGTTGAAGAGCCCGACGAGATCAGGGGCCAACAAAAGACATACAATGCACGGCACAAATGCAACTGACTCTGGAATCTATCGCTCGGCTGCAACAGGAGTCCAAGCTTCTATCTTAGGGCGCACGCTGAATAGACGGTGGTTGGTCAGCTGACTTATCCAGACAATCACAACGGCGGACCAAAGGTAAATACTCACGTCGAGTAGGGCTTGTAGGCACCACGAGTAAGCGTAAAGTTAGGCCTGTGTTCAGGCAGCTCCCAATGACGGACACCAGTCTGCATGAGCTTGTCCGTAGTAGGAGGAGCATCGACCATGTAGGACAACCAAGCGTGCCTTTTTTTTAAAGGGGCGCATAATCTCAGCTTGGGAATTGACTTTGGAAATTGGATTGAAACACAAATTGCAATGGGTTCTTACCAGCCTGGCTCAAGCTGCGAAGGGTCCCATTCCTTCTGCTTGAAGTCGATCCATCGCGTCCGAACTGCAAGGTTGTCATCAGCAACTCCGCACGCTTTCTTCGAAGGCAGCATCACGCTGCCTACGAGGTGCACTGCTTACGGGGAAGCTCCTCCTCCTGGTTCTCGTAGTACTTGTTTCCGTATCGATCGGTCCCGATTAAGGTACCGGCTTTGGTATCACCTGTTGCAGTAATGTATCAGTAGATGGTTCAGGGCAGCAATCGCGAGAGAAACTAACCGATATACTATATTCAGGGAAAGCAAAGATAACGGTGAGCCTCACATCTCCCAATGGACTGATCCCTTTCTGACGGCTGTCCGCAAGCATACCTGCATTTGATGGCCAAATTCCTGTGAGAGGCGTACGTCAGCAGACGATTCCACAAAACAAGAATGCAAACACTGACTTTGAAGCCAATGCGCCACAGGTTGCGCAGCGTTCGGATAGGAGTCGACATCTTGGCGGTGCGCGCAATTGAACTCTTCCCAGACTGACGTCGTGGGTGAGGTCGCGGTCGTCGACGGCGGTTCATGCGGGCGCCCCGTGGAGTGTCGCTCGATTTGGTCTAGCGCGACGCCCACGAGTTTATCCACATGTTTGTTGCGTTTGCAGTCGTTGCACGGAAGATCGCAAGTGTGCCTTCAAACCGAACATACAGCTTGAATATCCTGAAGAATCAACTATGGAAACGCCTTTTAACCTATGATAGACTCATTGATAGTTCTAACATAATGTTTAGACGAATTGGAGGGCATACGCTCCGCTTCGCATGTCGGCGGCCCGTCTCTCGACAGAAGCTCCCTAGTCGCAAGTTCTCCGTTCAGACCAGTTCCGATGCTTCTGCTACTTCTCCCGCGTCGTCGTTGGGCGGGATCACGGTCGAGCTTGATCACATTGCTCCGCGGTTCGAAGTCCCTGCATCTCAGATAACGATTTTAGATTCCCCCAGCTCCTTTTACGAGACGTTAAAGGTTAATTTATCTCTGCCGTTTTGACCTAAATCCCGGATATCTGAACTGAACGTAAATTGCAGGATAAAATACGAAATGCGAAGAGACGCATTTACCTCTCTACCCTCTATATTGGTAAAACGGAGTATGAGCTTATCGAGACCATCAATCATGCCCTGCGCGACAATCCGGATCTCAAAGTATCAATCCTTACCGATGCTCTGAGAGGAACACGGGAGACCCCAAATCCGTCATGCGCCTCACTACTTGCTTCACTGGTCGCTGAACATGGCCCCGAGCGTGTGGAGATACGGATGTTCCATACTCCGAATCTCACTGGTCTGAGGAAGAAGTTGATTCCCCGAAGAATAAATGAGGGATGGGGCTTGCAACACATGAAGCTTTATGGCTTTGACGATGAGATAATACTTTCCGGGTGTGATCTCCTACGCGCTGGGTATATAAGATATTAAAACTAACAGCGGTCACCTAGAGCGAATCTTTCGAATGACTACTTCACCAACCGGTTGGACAGATACCATGTCTTCAGATCGAAGGAGCTCACGGATTATTATGCGCGCATCCATCATGCAGTGTGCAGCCTCAGCTTTCAGGTTCTGCCAGACCCGCATAGTGCTTCGGGATATCTTTTAGACTGGCCGACTTCAAATGGCACACCTTCTCCCCTGGAGAATCCACAGGACTTCATATCCTATGCGTCAACCGTTCTAGATCCGCTCATACATCCGCCGAAATCACAGAATCTTTTTCCCTCGACCTCCTCGAACTCCACCTTCGTATATCCAGTCGCACAGTTTACTCCGCTGCTGAAACCCGACACATCTACGGAATTTCCAGCAGTTACCAACATCCTTCGCCTTCTTTCCGAATCGCCTGCTCTTAGGGATTCCCGCTGGCTCTTCACGGCAGGCTATTTCAACATACATCCTGTCCTTTCCTCCCTCCTAATAGCAAGCACTTCGTCATCCCTTCAGGAACCGTACAAAACGCAAGGCACCGTTCTCACGGCTTCGCCGTGGGCCAATGGCTTCTACGGTTCACCTGGAGTGTCGGGCATGCTCCCTGCAGCTTACACGCACCTCTCTGCCCGCTTCCTTGACAACGTCGCCAAGGCGCAGAGGACGAATTCAATACAGCTGAAAGAGTGGCGCCGCGGGACCGTTGGCGAGCCCGGTGGCTGGACGTACCACGCAAAGGGTCTCTGGATCACACTTCCCAAGGAAGAACACCCCAGTCTGACCTTTGTTGGGAGCAGCAACTACACAAAGCGCAGCTACAGCCTCGACCTGGAGGTCGGTGCATTGGTGGTCACCACTGATGAAGCGCTGAAGCGGAGACTTGGTGAAGAGACGCAGTGGCTGCAAAAAGACGCAAAGGTTATTTCGAGAGAAGACCTAAGGAAAACGGAGAGAAGAGTTGGGTGGAATGTCAGGCTTGCAATGTGGATTGTTGAACTGGTCGGAGGAGCCTTATAGCTCTGCAAATTATATTGGGAGGACTTGTGAAAGATGTACTGTACCGTATATGTGTCTGGAAGATACGTGGAAGGATCTTGTCTAATATTGTGGTACTAATCCTATATACCAGCCCATGATAGATGTACGATAGAAAAGAATCAGCCTGAAATAGATACAAAATTCATTATCGAAACCAGTTCGTCATGAAAGTGCATAACTTATTGGATAACAGAGTTCGTCCGGTACTTTTTTCATGGTCGCCGCCATAGCCCAACCCATCCACTCCGCGTGGAGTCTGAAGTCTTGGATCAGAGCCAGCTTCAGCTTTCAATTCGTGTCCTGAACATAAAATCAGCAACGCAGATGCAAATCCAGCTACCTTCGTCAAGTTTTCCGCATTACACCATCAAGCTCATACATCTATGCCTTGCCCGATACTTTCCCAGGAATCCTCGCAGGCCCAAGTTCTTTCCTAATCTCATCCAGCATCCTCATGCCTATAGCCTCGTTTCCATTCTTTCCCCTCTTTCCCTTGGCGCCTTTCCGCTTGGCTTGGGCGCTGCGGTCCTGCCATCCGGCGAGGAAGCTATCCATGACCTCGTCAAAGTCACTCCGCAGAGGCACATCTCCGGCCTTTGAGACGGACGAGAAGCCCGTCATGCCGGTCATGCCAGTCATACCGGTCATTCCACTGACAATGGACATACCGTCATCGTACTCTTCTCCTTCCTCGTCCAGCGTGTAGAGGGCCTGGATCTTCTCGAACCTGTCGTCGAGGAGTCGTAGATGTTCCGTTCTAGAGAGCGACGAGGACGTCATGGAGTACGAGGAAGGATTCGTGAGGGCTCCCTTGCGCTTCTTTCTCCGGATCGGGGTGCCCCCTACTGTGAACACGGTGGATGCGGCGGTGCGGCGCTCCGAAGCATTGTCGGTCGGGGCTGCCGGTGCGGCTTTCGCCTTCTTCGCGTCTTTCTTGAATTTGGCGAACTCGCGCATCCACTCTGTGTCCTCCGGTTTGGCGTCTGGAACGGGCTCATCGTGGCTGGGGAATTCCGTAGGGCCCTTGTCTTCTTTAGATTCTTGAGATGGAGTCTCTTGTGCATCCTTGTCTTGCGCATCCTCCTTGTCGGGGGATTTTGTAGTCTCTGCTAGCTCTGTAGTTTGCTTCTGGACAGGTGCCTTCTCTGTGGCATCTGAGTCCCACCCGTCGTCCTCTTCGTCGTCGTCGAACAATGTGTCCTCCCACGCCTCTTGGTCCATCTCTTGTCCATCTTTAGTCAGCTCATTAAACACCTCCTCGTCCTCATTCTCATCGATGTATGCTTCATCATCAAGCGCCTCCAGGACCTCACGTAACCGAGGATCCATATTCGGCTGGAATCCCGCAATGGCATCGGGAATATCCTGCATATCCTGATACGTGGGTTTCCGCACCGACGACGCCGTCGACCGCGCACCGTACACTGAGCCGTACTCTGATCCATAGACGCTCCCACCAAACTCACTCTTGGAGTCGTCGAGCGTCGTCTCTCGCAGGGCATCCTCGAGTTTAATTCCCTTGATCTTCCCTTTACCCTTGGTAGGAGCCGCTTCGATGAAGACCGAGTTTCCACCACCACTGCCCAGCTCCCGCAGGTGCTGCATGTAATCGTACTTGGTGTCATCGAAGAAGATGCCATAGTTTGCTGCCTCTCCCTCGTTCTTGCGGATGTTCTCGGACTGAAATTCCTTCTCGAGATCTGCGAGGCGCTTTACAGGCTTGGAGGAGGAGCTGGACGATTCGGACTGAGCAGGTCCGGAGACCGGGTGAAGTATGCGGTCCGGCGCATCCGGGTCATGGATCAAAGGGTCGGTCTGCGGCCGATGGAAGAGCTGGTATTTCGTAGCAGTCTTTTTATCGCTGGAGACATTCGTTTTTAGTTCACGGTTTTCAAAATGCAGGAACAGGAAATTCTAGACATACATCCACTGCTTCTTTGGAGGCATCTTGACGCTACTCGATCAGGTACAGTTCTGTTATAGCTGCAGAGTAGATATATGCACAGAGCTCTTTCAGGGTTCTCAAATAATCTCTTTTTTCGGAGTGGGATGTAATTTCATCACGTGAACGTTATCTTATCGGCCGCCTTGTCTGTCCTTCGCTTCATTGAAGATCGTCCTCGCGGGCGGGATCCGCCGTTCCGTATGTCTCCTATATCTGTTGCCTCAAATGTCTAAGATTACCCTCAAAAGATTCGATATTTTGGCCATTTTACAGTAGCTAGCTGTAGATCCCCTTGTACACCTGCAGCTCAATGCCCAAGACCATAGAAATCATTGAAGACCGCTAGGAAGGATGTCCGATCAAAGGCAGCTAAATTAAAAAGTCTTATTTTGATAGTGTATGTCTCAGAACTATAATAATTGAAGCAAATGTCGAGTTGTTGGACGGCAAAGCAAGCTCTCTGCTTCCTGCTTCGTCATAACACAAAAAGCTGTGTGGCTGACTAATCGTTATCTTATCCGACGGGGAGGGGAATTTTACATTGCAAATTCAACGCCCTCCTTTTGCCTCCGCGCCTGACGCTTTGTGCCGGAGCGCACAACCAACATTTCACAGACGGGAGAACAGGTAATCGGCAGTTATTACGGGCGATATATCTATCGCCGCCGGTCACCATGCCTCTTGCAAAGTCCAGAAACAACGTGGGGCTGGGCAACAGCCTCATGAACGACCGCTTCGGGAAGGGTAAAGCCTCCGATCGCAAGAAAGTCTCCCACAACGCAGCCATCACCCGCAAGGGGCCCAAGGGTGAGACCTACATCACCAATGCGCCACAGGAGGCGTCATGGGTCAAGATGCGCAGCATCACCGAGCAGGCCGCGCTCGACGAGTTCCTGAGCACAGCCGAGTTAGCAGGGACCGATTTCACCGCGGAGAAGATCAACAATGTCAAGATCATCCATCCGGATCAGAAGAATCCGTATCTTCTGTCTGCAGCGGAAGAGAGGGCCGCTGTTAGAAAACAGCACAAAAACAAAGAACGGTTGACCGTTCCCAGACGGCCGAAATGGAACGAGAACACGACCCCTCAGGAACTCGATGCGATGGAGAAGGAAAGTTTTCTCGAGTGGAGGAGAGGCCTTGCAGAGCTGCAGGAGAATCAGGATCTGTTGATGACGCCTTTCGAAAGAAACTTGGAAGTGTGGAGGCAGTTATGGCGAGTTATTGAGCGTTCGGACATAGTGGTGCAGATCGTCGACGCGCGGAACCCGCTGCTCTTCCGATGCGAAGATCTGGAAAAATACGTGAAGGAGGTTGATCCCAACAAGAAGAATCTGTTGCTTGTGAACAAGGCGGATATGTTGACAGAGAAGCAACGAGCAATGTGGGCGGACTACTTTGAGGAGAACAATATCAACTACCGGTTCTTCTCCGCCCACATGGCCAAGGAGCGGAATGAAGCAAGGCTCCTCGAAGAGCAAGAATCAGATATTGAGGGCGAGGAGGTGGATGACCAGTTGGCTAAGGAGGCTGAGAAAATCGATCTCCAGGACAAGCAGGAAGAGGATAAGGATTCGTCGAGCGAGGAAGATCTGGAGGATGATGACGGCGGCGGATTGAAGCTCCCAAATGACTCCAGAGACTACAGAACCCGCATTCTTGACGTAGAAGAACTCGAACAGCTCTTCCTCGCGAATGCTCCAGATCGCGTCGCTAAAAGCGAAGGTCAAGAACATCCACAGAAGGACAAGACTACTATTGGTCTCGTTGGATACCCCAACGTTGGTAAATCCAGCACCATCAACGCTCTTCTTGGAGCCAAGAAGGTCTCTGTGTCTGCCACGCCCGGAAAGACGAAGCATTTCCAGACCCTCTACCTTTCACCGAATCTGCTCCTCTGTGACTGCCCCGGTCTGGTTTTCCCGAACTTCGCCACGACCAAGGCGGAACTGGTCGTTAATGGTGTGCTACCCATAGATCAGCAACGGGAATTCATCGGTCCAGCTGGTCTGGTCGCCCAACGCATTCCGAAACACTTCCTGGAAGCCGTCTACGGATTGAAGATCCACACGCGGCCGTTAGAAGATGGTGGCACCGGTATCCCCACTGCAAGCGAGCTTCTTCGCGCTTATGCCAAGGCTCGTGGTTTCGCTACAACCGGTCAGGGTCAGCCTGACGAGTCCCGCGCTGCAAGGTACATCCTGAAGGACTATGTCAACGGCAAATTGCTCTTCTGTCACCCACCGCCCGCTTCTGGCGAAGCCGCTACAGAAGGCAAAGAACGCATTGACCCTCTCGAATTTAACAAAGAACACTATGATATTGCTCACCTCCCACCAAAGCGGCAGGCGATGCTCTCGAAGGGTGAACCCCAAGCCGACAGTGTTGACAACGGCGACGAACCGGAATTCATACCTCTTGCTTCAACAAACCAGATACCCGAAGGCCCGCGTTCTCGTAAGCTTGACAGCACTTTTTTTGGACCCGGATCCGGAATGTCTGCTGGCCATCTCAAAATGCCTTTCAACCACCAATACACTGAACAAGGACAAAGAATGCGAAAGCCACTAACGGGAAGGAAAGAGAGGATGATGATCGCATTGGAGAAGGGAATTGATCCGTCTGAGGTGAGAGGAAGTTCGAAGAAGCATTTCAAGGGTAACAAGAGAAAAGCAAAGAAGTTCAGGGCAAACGCAGAGTACGATGATTGATTGTAATGACTCGCTGGCGAGTTTCAATGTTTGGCTTTATGTCATTGCATTGGTGGCTTTGGTTCCAATGCTTTAAGAAACTGCTTTGGCATAGGAATTTGCCATTGACACCGCGATGTGAACATAGGATGGCTGGGAGGACATACCCCATGGTCCCTGAAAATGCATAATATAAAGGCATTTTTGTCTGCGTTTTTAGCCTTCTTATACTATCAAGACCTGCCCACAGCTCACAGGAACTAAATGCTGGAAGTAATGCGTAGTATTGGTATGTACCCTGAAACTATGGCTGTCTAAAATATTCCCCTTTCTGGTAGTCAGCACCCAGTGCCTTGGGTACCTATGGAACGAGCCTGCAATGGTTCCTTCCAAATGTAGTAGACATCTGTAGCTTCCAATTAGGAACTTGAGAAACCACACGGTAAACAACGTCGCTCCCATCCCGCGATCAAGAGAGCAAAACAATGTCGTTCGCACAAGTCATCCTCCAAGTTGAATAACGGACCCATTTATATCCTCGATGAGCCTTTTCCGCCACAATGCCAGATCGACGAGACATAACGGAGACACCGCAGAGCGCGGTTTCTTCTCCTTCTTCCCTCTTCGTGCCACTAAATCACCTCAGCAAGCAGACCGACTTCTACCTCCCGACGAGCCTATCGAGGAAGAAACATGCCCCGGATACAACTCGCGCGATTACTTCCCCGTCAACCCGGGTGACATCTTTGACGGTCGGTACCAGGTGATCACGAAGATCGGCTGGGGAGGCTCCTCGACGGTGTGGTTAGCCAGGGATGTTACAAAAAGGCGGTACGGCTTCCTCGATCACCCAGTCCGTTGACAATATCTAACAATTAACTTGATATCAGGTGCATATGGCAATCTTCTTCCAAAGAACGCTTTGTCACGCTCAAAATCAACAACAGCCGCACAAAGTCAACGTCCGGGATCGGACTGACAAACGAGGCTGCGCATGAACGCGACATTGAGAAATACATCGCTAAAAAGAATCCATCGAATCCCGGGCTCGAATTTATTCGAACGCACATTGACAGTTTCGATGTCAAGGGCGGTCCACAAGGAAATGGAAATGGAAATAGACACTTGTGCCTCGTGTACGAGCCCATGAGGGAGCCGGTCTGGCTCCTCCGGCAGAGGACACCGGAAGGGAAGTTCTCTTTGAGCTTCGTGAAGGATTTTCTGTATCTGCTTCTTATGGGGATAGATTATCTACATTCGGAGTGTAGGGTTGTTCATACTGGTAAGCTTGTCTCTTTAATAGATTTAAGTACATGAGTATCTCATGTAAAAAAAACCTATCTGACTGGATGATCAGACCTAAAGCTCGAGAACATCCTAATCGCCTTCGAAGACCCTACTGTCATCAAGGACTTTGTCCGAAGACAAGCAAAAACTCCCATGCAGCGGAAAAGACCCGACGCCAGCGGTCGTACGGTCTATCTCTCACAGAACAACTTCGGACCGTTGAAAGCGACCAATATTCATCCGAAGATCACCGACTTTGGGCAAGCGGACAGGATTGCGCCAGGAGCGTTTGGCATCTCCCCAATACAGCCGGATCACTATCGAGCCCCGGAGGTTATCCTAGGCTGCGGCTGGACGTATAGTGCAGATATATGGAACCTTGGGCTTCTGGTAAGTTATTCTATCCTATATAAATTAGATGAGCTCGATGTGTGATATCCGTCCACTCACAGATACTCCTCCATGACAGATGTGGAATCTTCTCGAGGGCCAAGACCTATTCCGTCAGGTGCATGATGACCAAGGTTGTTACCATCCTAAAGCACATCTGGCAGAAATGATAGCCCTACTCGGTCCCCCGCCTCGAGAACTACTGGATGAATCTAAAGCGGTGGCCCGGTGGAAGTGGCTGCAGCCAATTAAAAATGAGGACGGCAAGGTCTGTCGCAACTTGCAGGAGTACTATGGTGGTCCTTTCTTTGATAAAAAGGGTAAGAGATGGCCACTCGACTGAAATGTATGTTACAATACTAGGTCTAACCAAGTTGGACAGGAAGATTCAAGCACAAAGAACTAATACCAGCTCGAAAACTCGAAGACACCCTCCCGTCTCTGACAGGTGGAGAAAGGAACGCTGTCTTGACTTTTGCAAGAAAGATGCTTCAATGGCTACCGGAAGAGAGAAGGACGGCCGGAGAGCTGTTGGAGGACCCTTTCTTCCATCCAAGGAATATAAATACCAGTTGAAAAAGCCTGGTTGTGTACATATGTACTGTACATCACATGTGGTATCCAGTGTGTCGTGTCATTGATGTGGCCTGTGACTTCCAGAATATAGAGCTATTACGTATATTCGACAGGCAACAGAGCACTCAACGCGGCCAGACAAGATCAGTTCATTAATTCCGCTTCGCCATAAGTTCGTTCATGATATATAAGATATCGATATCAAGGAAGATGCCCCAATTTCAAGGAAGATGCCCCAATTATCCGTACATAAGACGAAAGTAAAACCCCAACGCCAGCTCACAGATGGCTCTTCGCCTTAAACCCATTGGCCGTCAGCAGTCTGTCTGCCTCCTCCTTTTGCCACTGCAGCTTCTTAACGACGACATCCTTGCGCGACCTGTTCTCCCTCCTGCCCAACTGCTGCAGGTGCACCTCGTCCGGACCGTCCGCAATGCGGAGCGTGCGGACCAAAGCCCACAGATAGGCCAGGGGCGTGTCCTGGCAGACACCGGCGGCGCCGTAGGCCTGGACAGCGCGGTCGATGACCGTCAGAGCCATCTGGGGAACGAGGACCTTGGCCTCCGCGATCTCCTTGAGCGCGCCCTTGGCGTCGCCGTTATCGATCTTGATCGCGGCGTTGAGGACGACGAGCCTCGCGGCGTCGATCTCGATCCGGGACTTGGCGATCCACTCGAGGATGACGCCGTGCGAGGACAGGGTCTTGCCGAAGGGTTTCTTGCGCTCGTCGTTGACGCGGGCCACGAGCCACTCGAGCGCCTTCTCGGCCGCGCCGATGGTGCGCATCGCGTGGTGGATGCGACCCGGGCCCAGACGGCCCTGGATGATCTCGAACCCGCGGCCCTCGCCCAGCACGATGTTGGACACGGGCACGCGGACGTCGTGGAAGCTGATGTGGCCGTGGCCGTGGGGCGCGTCGTCGTACCCGTACACCGAGAGCATCCGGTGCACGGTGATGCCCGGGGTGTCTGCAGGGACGAGGACGACGGACTGTCGCCTGTACGGGTCGGGATGGGACGGGTCCGTCTTGCCCATCACGATGTAGAGCTTGCACCGGGGGTCGCCGGCGCCCGAGGACCACCATTTCTGGGCATATCAGTCAGGGATTGAAGGGTGATTCTGAAACGATGGTTATCACATACCGAGCCATTGAGGACGTAGTGGTCGCCGTCACGGCGGATGCTGAACTGGATATTCGTCGCGTCGCTCGAGGCGATGTCCGGCTCTGTCATCAGGAAGGCCGAGCGGATCTGGCCCTCGAGCAGCGGCGTGAGCCACTGCTGCTTCTGGGCCTCGTCGCCGTACTTGGCCAGCACCTCCATGTTCCCGGTATCCGGGGCGGCGTTGTTGGTGGCCTATATTCAAAACAATCACCTTGTCAATGCCACGGCTCCCCCATAGGACACACATCATTGGGATCGCAGTCTAGATTAGGTAGGTAGGTAGGGTATCTAACCTCAGGAGCCAGCGTGCTCTTGCCCAGATACTCCGCCATCAGCCCGTACTCGAGGTTGCTGAAGCCGGCGCCCTGGCTGAAGTGGTTCCTGGGGAGGAACAGGTTCCACAGACCCAACTTGCGGGCCTTGGCCTTGAGCTCCTCCATGACGGCGGGGTTTGTCTTCCATCGCTGTTCGCCCTGGCCGAGCTGCGCCTGGAAGAGCGGCTCCGCGGGGATGCATTCCTTTTCGACGAATTCCTCGATCTGGTGTTTTTCGTTTACAGGTGCATCAAGTCAGCAAAAGCCAGTTGGGAAACGGTTTCAGGCGCAATCGCATGATGTGGGAGAAGATCGATAGAGAGAAAGAGGATGGACAGTACTGTACCAGATCGAGGGTCTTCTTCGCCCGCTCGCTGACGAAGGGCAGGGCAATGGGAGGAATCCTGGTAGATGCGGACATGGTGCCGATGCTGCTGCTGCTGGTGGTAATGATGTCAACGGAAAGGGGTAGAACGATCAAAGAGGAGACGCGCGGTAGTCTGTAGAGCTAACAACCCACCAGGAACAGACGGGTCTATCAGTCTCTAGGGCGCAGCAAAAGATCTGGCGAGGCGAACGACCAGCTGCAGCGCCCGCGGCTTTGTATGTCCGATCTCAAGCGCGGGGAGAGCTTCATCTGGAGGTTTGAGCCGAGTGAGCTGAGCGGTGGACCTCGGCTGTGGAGAGGCGTGCCTGGACGGAGATTAATCAGCCATCCACGGGGAACTCCGCACAGTCCAGAGTAGTACAGCGCGTTGATCTCGATCGAGAGATCGCTGTTTATTTATCAAGTCAATTGTTCGTATTTCTATAAGTCTAGTCATTACCAGCCGCGCCTGGAAAGGTTCTATTATTTTGTCACCCATCTTACCGGTCGGCGTGATAACTCCGCATCCACCTGGACCGGAGCTCTTATCACGCCAGCTACGGATATCAACACCGACCGACTCCGGGGTTGACCGCGATACCATCTCCGCACCAATCTATGAGACAGCATAGATGGGCTAACCCCAGATCGAATTCCACTGGGCTGGCTGACCTTGAACATATGATTGCGTATTAATAATAATTGGGTGCAATCCCCATTGTCCAAGGTTTCTCCTCAAGTTGTCCACTTTGGGTAATATATACATATACACATATATATCGGACTTTGTCCGAAGTCATATTCGTATCGGAAAAACTCAAAGGCCAACACCTGCTGACTGGCTAGTATGCAAATGTCTACTTCATAAGAAAAGGAAAAGAATTCCATCCCTTGAAATAATCATTCAGAGAACAAAAAAAAGACAAACACCAAGTTCCTTGATCAATTACCACCGAACAACCATCATGAGATATCATATGTCATAAAGGCCCTTGCTCCCGCTGCAGACAATAATAACAAAAGACAGTCTCATCCCCCATCACATCACAATAACATAACACATACATTAGTAACTACCAAGTAAGTAAGACCGGGGGGCCGTCCATCCCAAGACAGCCGCAAAAAGAATCCTTCCTGCACGAATTATCCTAAAGGACCTGTTTTACCCCCGCAAAGTCCAGTTCGTTAGACAGCCCAGCCACCCATCCATTCATCCATCCATCCATTCCAACCCTGGTTCCATCCATGAAAACAGACCAATTTGAAGACCCCCCATTGTTCTCATTATAGTTTCTCCCCGTAACCCTCGAATTAAGAATGGGACCCCAAAAAGAAATAAGGCAAACACAAAAACGGCAAGCAAAAAGCGTATCCAGCCGCACCGACGATCACAAGAGGAAGAAAGAAAAGAAAAGAAGGAGAGCCGGAAGGGCTACACCGTGGCCCGAAGACTTACAGACTAAACCAACCCATCGACACCCAATAAATACATTCATGCTAACCAGAGCATGCCATGTATGTATCGACGACGGTTTTAAGTTTAAAGTCTGCTGCTCGAAAGCTTAGGCCAGATTGCCGCTCCCTTCGGTGCTCTCCTCTGCCGAAGAGGAGGACTTCTCGAAGCTCTTCTTTCCCAGTTTGGCGAAGAGGGACTGGGGTTTTCCGGCACTGGATGCAGGAGGTGGTGAGTTAGTCATTATTATTCAGAGGACGCTCTCACGCGGTTTTCAGGGCAGGCAGTGAGAGTAGGGTAGGTGTAATTGGAATTAAACATACTTTTTGAAGCGCTTGCCCTTGAGGTCGCTCAGCTTCTTTGTGCACGGGCTCATGATGTCGTCGGAGGGCGAGACGTAGGTTCCCTGGCTCCTGCTAGAGGGGGGCAATGCATGTTAGCCAACACATTTTCTGTGAAAAGAAAATAAATGGAAGAGACGGAATAAGAGAAGGAGAAAGGAAGCAATTCCGTACTTTTCACCTCTTGCCAGCTTCTCCTGCAGCACCTGGCGGTGATACTCCAGCGAGTTGACATCGGCCGCTGCAGCTTTCAGGTCGCCACCATTGTGCCCGTTCGAGGCCTGGAGACGAGCGTTTGGCGAACGGTCCGCAAGGGGCTGCGTCTGCGCGATCGTTGCTGCGTCCATTGTACTTGGAGAAGGATGGAAATTGTATTGTAGGACTGAGGTGATTATGTCAGGACCGACGATGGCAGGCGTCTTGGGCTGTATCGTCTTGCGATGCGATACAAGGAGGATTGTAGCAAAGCGGGGCCTGTCTGAGGAACTCTTGCAGTTCAACAAGCAAGAGGGAACGCTGGCAGGAGAAAGGTATGTGGTATGTTGTGCTTGTGGTTGCGAGTAGCAGACAAAAAAAAAGTTCATGTGGATGTTCTATCGGATAAGGCAGAGATTCCAAACAAGGCTGATTGTTGGCATGGCAACGGGGGCGCCGGAGAATATGGACGGCATCCCGAATCATTTCTTGGCATCGACAAGGTGATCTGAAGAACAGCGAGTCACACTCGGAGACCTTTCTGTTTGTGGCATGACTTCCATAGGGTTGTTCTTGGTTTAGGGGCTTGTTTATCCCTGTTGTTTTCTGTTTGTAATGCACTCCATTAAGCACTACCATGATACATATAGTACAGTACATAGTCAGACAGGTGCCTAGATAGACACACAAGAAAGTAGCAGATCATACTTTCAAAGTGGACGTGACATGGTGGTGTGGTCTTCTGCCGGCCATTTACTGGATTAGAACGGGAGGCTGGATGCATCGGAATGACAAGGTGGCAGGCTCTCGTACTGTGCAGCTGCACATACCTGCGACTGCAACATTGTTGCCTGGGTCAATCCCTAGTTGCCTCGCGCCATAAGCCATAATAATGGCAGTAAGTTCTGCAGGCCCGGAGTCTTTCGGCAGTTCTACATAGAACCCTGTCGTCAGCCGATATAGCACGCACCCATGCATTCCCAATCAGCCAGCAAAGAATGGCTCGAACCTGCCACCCTGAGCTAAATCGGCTGTGTGACACTGCATTTTCAAGAACTTTGAGTTGGTTTCGAGGATCCACCACGCCCGGCCGCAGATGCCGCAGGAGACACTCGGCTCTCTCCATTCAAGCCGGTTCGAAGTTGAGAAAAATAAACCAAATCCCCGTGCGACATAGAGTATCCATGGCAACGCCGAATAATCGCTCAAAGTAAATAACGTCGTCAGATTTCGTAATGCAAGGCCGTACACAAGGGCTCCTCTCATCTAGGAGGCATCTGCCCGAGAAATATCCGAAGGTTTCCGCCGCCGCGGAGACTGAACCATTTCATCCTGATCGACATCGTCGGTATGTCCACTCAGAGTAGGTGGAGTGCTCCCCGGCCTGAAATCCGGTGGATCTGGCGTAGGAAGCCGAGTCGATCCTGGGGTTGGACGGTCTGCTTTCTCCTCGTCCGAATCGGATCGACTGGCCACTTCAGAAGATGGAGTGGGAGGAGAGTAGGCGATCGTCGGGCTTGAAGGCCCGTCCTGGGAGTCCGCGGAGTCATTCCTCCTGTGGCTGATCTTTCCACGGTACGACGATGTCGGTCTCGTCGAGTTCGGGCTGCTTGACGGCGACCCAAAGATCGGTGACGAGGACCGCCAGCTCTGAGATCGTGAGACCATGCTCTGGACTCTGGGGAGCTCGATGTATGTCCCCACAGAACTGCGCGTGAAAAGGACGAGGCCGAAACAAACGATAACAAAGACGCTTTGTATGACAGATACACGCTTCTGGAAAACCAGCTCGTCTGCTAGTATTCCCAGCTGCGTGGTCATAGAGTAAAGCTCCTGATGATATTGGATACGCTGATGCTCAAACTCGATAGCAACAGACTTCCAAACGCGATCGTACTGCTCGCGGAACTCCCTCAACTCGTTGTGCACGGTAGTATTGAGGTTCTCTAGAAATGTCGTAGTTTTCGCCAACTGGCGCTTTTCGACCTTATTGAAAGCATCGCGAAGGATACGCGACTGTTCTTCAATATAGAGCAGCGAGAGAGTCGAGTTAGACTCTAACATCTGCAACCGCTTGTTGACGGATTTGAAAAAGGACTCTTGCGTAGTTGGGTTCGGGGACGGCGGCTGTGCGCTAGTGGCCTTCACCGGTTCCGGGGAACCAGTGTGTTCTTCCTTTGCAGTGGTCGTGGTTGACCTAGTTTCTGTTTCCGATTGTGTCTTCTGCTCACTAATCTCTCCACCCGCGGTCGCGGACACGGAGGCTGAAATGTTAGTTTCCGAGTGTTCAATCCTCCTCTGAGTATCGTCTGCCTTTGTTGACGGATCTTCCGCAGTAGGGGGGCTTGACGAAGTATCAACCGTGGTAGCGGTTGTGTTAGCTGTGGTAGGACGTGTCTGCACCGGTCGAACAGAGCCATCAGTTCCAGGAGAAAGGGGCGGTGCCTCGTCGATGGTACACACATCGACGACTGGCATGGGCCCACGTCGCAAAGCTTCTTCGGCCGCCGTTCTATTTACAGGAGTGATGTCTTGAGCCTGCCGAGGCTGTATGCGTGTATCGTCGGTCGCATTCGTGTAGGACACCGCAGCCTGCTCAACTACTGCTGTAGCGTTGACGTCTTGCTCCGCGTGTGCGTCAATAGTCGTTTCGGCGGGCTCAATAACCTCCTCGCTCACATCGTCCTCTACTCGGCCGATTTCTCCGTCGTGCTTGTACTCCTCCATCATGGTGGTTCCGTGGACCCTAATAAGGCTCACAGGACAGTAGAATTCGTTTCCGTAGTGAGTGAGAAACTCAATCTTCAAATACCGAGCCCAGATGAGGGGATTCTCGACCGCGAAGGCCTGAACTTCGCGCGTATTCCTGGCTTCAAATACACCCAGCTCCCTCCACTGCTTAGCTGGGTAACGATCCGAGACGCTGACCCTGAAGGTGCGGAATATAGAGCTGAAGAACTCGTAGTTGGCTAGAACGACGGTATCGACAAGGATATCATCGCAGAGTTCGAGGATGATGAATTTATCTTTGGCACGGCATTCGTTGAGCATGTAGCTGTCCTTATTCTCAACCAGGACAGCTGAGGATCCCGTGCACTGCGGGTTTGTCTTCAATACAGTGGCAGCGCAGTCGAAAGAGGCGTAATTGAACCGTTCCTTACACGTCGTTCCAGCCTCTTTTCTCCTGGGCAACCCTCTTCGTGAGACACCCTCGGAAGAAGCACCTCCAACAGCCCCCTCATTCCTATCGCGCCCAACCGTTTCCCCATCAGAAGACATTCTCCACGAAGTGGGCTTCGCATTCTCAGGTGCCTCCGCTCCAAAACCGCCAAACTGCAGCTCAATCTCCGCATCCTCTCCCAGCGAGTCGAGGGCATTGTTGATCCCTGTTGGTCTTCTCCGACCTTCTCTCCCTGTGCCAGTGCCCTGCCTATGTCCGCCCACATTCTCAGCAGACTGCCCTATCTTGGCCAGGGTCTGCTTCTTCCAATCTTCGAAGGAGAGAAAGTTCGCGTTATCTAGGGGGGAGTCGGTATCTAACTCTTGGTCTGCGGCGGAACTTGTCGAAGTAGGTCCAGCAGAGCTGGCGGGGGAAGTGGTCGGTTCGGTTGTCCTTGTGCTCCTCATACCACCCCGTTCTGCGGGGCCATCTAGCAGAGCCTTGCCTCTCCCCCATCGCGTTTCCAAGCATATCGCCAGCGGGGAATACTCTGCCTGGACCACCTCTTTCCAGTTTGTAGATGGGCATGTAGCGGACGATATATCAGACGCAGTCACCGCATCTGAATACGCAAGCCCAACAAGCACCAGTATCAGCAGTGCCAGACGTACCAAGTATATCTCCGCCGACGTCGAAGTCGACATTTTGCACCCGCACATCGTCTTGAGAAAGGGTGAAACGCGCTACCTAAACCCTCCCTAACTCGTTCCGAGAAAGTCCCTGGATAGCAGCCTGACTTAAATTGTCAATGACCCTGTGCCAAAGAGACTGCGGCGGACGCGTGAAAAGTTACCTGCAACGCGCAAAAATGGAAGGCCATTATTTTCTTGTCGAGGACAAAGGGTAAGGCGCAGAGCACTAGCCGTATCGCTCAATGAGCACTTGAGACAACAGCGGCTGAAATCACCATCCTCTTTTACAGCACTCCAGAACCATCCGTCTCAATGTTCGGACCACAAGAGTGTTTGGGGGGATCGCGTTACAGTTCGTCAGCAAGAGGCGGTCAAGTCTCTTTGAATCGTCTCTTCGTAGCTTCGTCTCTTAGCTCGCTCGCGTCTCTGCGGAATAAGGCAATTCGCGAGTCAGACACCGGTCTGCTCTTCCCAGCTTGAAGGGGGAAAAAATTCCACAGACAAGGGCAGAGATAGGGCAGAAATCGTCGGAAGGCCGAAGATTGACTTAACCGCCCGTAGAGAAGGGCTTTGGGTGGGTAGCTAGAAAGGCTTACTACTCCGTACCATCCACAACTTGGCCTTTGGACTCGTCCACCTTTCCACACGTGAAGACAGCGCCAGGGCCAGACCCCTGCTGACCGCCCCCACTCACCGCCCAACGGACATGGAAACTCACACAAGTTCAGTCTGAGGCTAGCTGTCTACAGAATACGGACCTATGAATCATGTTCGTTTGAAGAGATGGAGAGAATTCCTCGTCCTCATAGGAGAAAAGCTAATATTGGCTTTTTTGTTCATCGCTTTTTTTTTTCATCTTTCCTCTTTTGAACCCGAGATCTACCATCCAAGCTAGCTACAGTACAGGCCTTTCCATCCAGTCCAGTCCAGTCCAGTAAGCAGATTGCCCTCGAAGGTAGATCGAATGAACGGAGAGTTCCTAACAAGGATTGTTGCTTCCTAGCTATCCCCAAACATTCCCCTTCCACTTCTCCATCTAGCGAAAACGATGAAAAGTGGCTGGCAGCGAGTTTCTCGTTGCCACAGGCCTTTTTTTTCCTTCTTTTCCCCCTTGCAGAATGAAAGGCAACCTCCCTTAGTTCCTCCAGTGGCATGCTGCATTCCGCGATGTCGTGGAAACAAAAAGAGAAAAATCCCCATACAGGATGAAAGAATAACCTTCGCACAAAACGCCACTTCCTTAAGATACTTAGGTCAATGTGCCCCCGTTTAGCTCCCTCCCTCGCTTCACTTTGCTGTGCCATGTTGATAGAAAGAAGATGTACTGTACAAGAGACAATCGTTTTGAGGATCCATCTCCCACATGCAGAGTAATACAGGAAGTTGACAGGATGATGGAAATTTAGTAGCATTGGGGAAAATGTCAACAGGGTCATTCATGCAAGCCGAGCAAAGCGAGTAAAAAAAGTCATGAGAAGAGTGAAGTAACAAAAAGTCAAAAGTATTTCGCCAATCCAACCGGGCAAACAGACAGAAGCAGCAGCCGCCAAGAACAGAGAGAGGTGGGAAAATCAATAGAAAAAAAAAGGAATAAGGAGAAGTGGGGAAGCTATAATAACTACAGGTGAAGGTCATGCCAGCCGCCAACTAGATCAAGGTCTTCGTCGACACTGCCATCGTAACCGTTGGAAGGATATTTATTATTAGCCTTCCTGGGCTTAATTGTATCGAAGGCATCGCGACGCCAGTCCCTGTCCAGGAAATGGCGGCGGTGACGGTCGTTGCCTGCCAACACGTCCTTTTTGCCCCAGTTCCCATGGTCGCATCCTTGCGAACCAAGACCACAGTCCCGTCTCCAGCTCATCATCATACTCTGTTGCTTCGTAGGACTAGATCCCTCCTCCTTTGGCTGATAGTTCCTCCTCCTATTGCCCAACTCAACCCACTTGTCGAGATTGGATTTTTTGGGCGGTGAATAACGGAAGTTTCGGAAGCGGCCGCTACGAGCAGGAGTCTCATTCTCCGGATCGAGTGCTTTTGCAGGAGCCCGGATTGGTTTGCTGCCAGGTACATCCTTCGGGCTCTGGGAACGCGCGTTTACCAAAGAAGATGTCTTCGGCTCGCAGAGGCCAGTCGGTCGGGAAGGTAGATCCTCATCCTTGCTCTCTTGACTCCAGCTGCGAGAGTTTTGCTCACGGCGCTGCTGCAAGGCGAGCTCCTCATTCTCCGACTCCTCTTCATCCCAAAGGTCGCTCCAGCTCTTGGAAATGGTGTCATTTTTGTTCTTGCCAAAGATCATGGACATCGAGGGCAATGGCTTGATAGCATGACTGGGAAGAGATCCAGTGATTGGGACCGGATCAGAAGAAGGAGGGTAAGGACAGTCACGCTGACGGATGGTCATAGACTTGAAGGATTCACCAAGAGCTGAATCCACCACTGACCCTACCGACGGAGTCTGTGCGTGAACCGAGTACCAGGAAGTGCCAGCAGTTTCAGAGGCTGGGAAAAGATCTTCAGAGTAGCTCTCGTTATCTGGGATGGCGGACAGCTGACGAATGGCCTGCGGCGGGGTGGACTGCAGTGCCTTTGCCCACGGGAATGAGTCAACCTGGTTGATCTGCAGGCTTTGAAGAGAAGGCGTCCGCAGAGGTTCGCGGTTGGCACTAGCGGGAACCACATCTCGGTCTTCGGTGCAGAAGTCGTCCAGGATCTCGTCGTCAGTCGTGAAGCTCACTGTTCTTAAGATGGCATCACGAACGGCAGACAGAGACCGCTTCTCGGGATCCAGAGCCAATGCATGCCTCAAGATCTCGAACGTATCCTGAGACATGTTTGGGAAAACGTCAAAGAGGGACTGGCGATCACGAACGTAGTCCGCAAAAAGGACATCGGACTCCGTTGGCGTGGTGAAAGGGTTCCGCGCAAACAGGATGTTGAGCAGGCAAATGCCGATAGACCAGATATCAGCCTTCGCAGGAGAGTAGCCCGTTGTGGTCGGATCGTATTGCTCCGGGGCCATGTAGCGGTCACTCCCAACACAAGCCTCGTAGCACCAGGGGCTGCGGGTAGCCAGGCCAAAATCTCCAAGTTTCATCGACCCATCCTGAGTCAAAAAGATGTTTTCTGGCTTGATATCCCGATGGTAAAGGCCATTCGAGTGCATAAACTCAACAGCGCTGATGAGCTGCAGCATGAAGTCACGCACGTGCTCCGTTTCGAGAGGACCTCTGTTGAGCCTGATGGCCTCATAAAGGTCACCATTCGCGCAGTACTCCAAGACCAGGTAGATATGCGCACCGGTCTCGAACGAATGGATCAGGTTGACGATGTTGGGATGGTACCCGAGGCGTCTGTGGCACTCAAGTTCTTCAGATCGGTCATCGACGGCCAGGGAGGTAGAATTTGAATCCGCAGAGGATGCCTTTGTCAGACATTTGATGGCAACATCCTCTCCAGTCTTGGTGTCTTTGGCAAGAAAGACCATCCCAAAGGAGCCATGGTTTAGGGGAGCCACTGTCATGAAACGCCCATCCAGGAGCTGTCCCTCGACAAACTTGTCCTTCAAGCACTCCATGCTTGTAAGGCTCGGATAGAAGTGACTCCTAACTGCTGGAGGACCGATCGGAGAGACGGACAAAGATGAGAAGATTAAAGGTCGTCGAGTATAGACCGCCCAATGGAGAGTGCTATCGACAACAATCCGCTTGAGCGAGTCTTCGTGACAAAAGAAAATTATGGACAAATAAAATCAATAAAGACAAGCTGGACCAGTGCAGCTAAGGCAATATGATGCGTGAAAGGATAAGAATAGCTCAGGTCCGCAACCACAAGTACTCAAGGTAGCCGCCAATGACCAAAGAGAATAGAAAACTCAACAAAACTCCGGATCGTCGAGTCTGAGGCTCATATAAATATCACAAAATGAGGATATGTCGACAAAGGAAATCAATCGATCGGCCGGGAAGGCACTGGGCGCGGTACCAGTAGCCGCAGGAGTAACGATGGTAGGAAAATTATAGAGAGCGTTATAGTTTCATCGGCATGTATTGGAGAATGGAAAAGGCGACGGCCAAGTGAGAAAGAAAAATAATAACGGAAAAAGAGCGCGTCGAAGAGATCAAATGATAACCCACGGCAGGTGGAGGAGAGAAAAAAAAAACGTAAGCGGATCAAGGAGTCGAGATGCGATCGCTGCGTAAGATCGTGACGGTAATTGAGAAGATTGTAGCCTCGCGAGCTATATCGGCCTTCGAACACCTGGTTTGAAGGGAAAGCGGTCGTGACTCAGCGTGTGAACGAGACGCGGTACGTTGGCAAGACGCTGAAGAGGCGTAGAATCCAGGAAGAGTACAAGTATATCCTCGGAGTACGGAAGCCGCAGACAGGAGCTAGGATGGACGGTTGAGATCCTCGAGCGGACTTCGGTGAACCCGGGCTGTGTTGTTTTTCTGTTGACGTCTTGATAGTGTTGGCACACTAGATCAACAAGTCATCACTGGGGCCAGGGTTCGTGCTTCGAAGATCCAGTCCGAGCAGCGCTTTGAGTCAGAGACAATGGCGTTTGACAACACCCACACCCCGCTCCAGCAGGTGAAACGCAGTGAGGTTGCTCGTAATGTGTCAAGACGAGAAAATGTCAAGCAGCTCTGCAGGACAGGATTCAGAAGAAGACGCTCGAGGTCGTTGCAGCCTAGGTGTGTTTTGCTGCGCTGCCGTTCGGAAGCCGAGGAGAGACTTGGGGAGGAGAGAGGCGCGAGAGAGGAAAGGGGGGTATAGGAAGAAGTGCACTCCGAAGGGCAGATAGAATTAAGGACCGGTCTATCGGGTCTTCAGCAAGAGCACTATCATCCTGCGAGGTGAGGGGGGTGGACGGAGAGAGGCGTGCGGGAGAGATGGAGAGTAGGGGGAGGGCGATGAGTCGAAGAGCAGGAAGTACGTAGGAGACGGGATGGGAGGCGGGAGGAAGCAGCGAAGAGGAGAAGAGCAGGAGGAGCAACGAAGGAAGAAGAGAACGGGACAGAGGACGGCAGGGCAAGTCGGTGAAGGAGGGATGGGACGAGGAGGACGAGGACCAGGCAGGCAAGATAGAGGGATCTCTTGAAGGGAGGGAGGGGAGGGCCGGGAGCCAGCACGAGAAGGTGCTGGTAAGCTGGGGGAGCAGCCCGGCCCGGGAGGCGAAGGCGGACGAACGAGGGAGAAACACTGACCTCAGCCAATGACGGCTGCAGTGGGGGGAGGCTGGGTCCCGGGCTTACCGTATCGATACCGCTTCGGGAAGCGGTCCAGCGGCGCGCCGGGACCAACGAGGGTTTCCTCGTGGTAACGATACGTGGGCGACTGCTGAAACGGACACAACACCAGCATCTACGGCGTGCGACAGCGCCCACCCGGGCAGCCTTACGAGTCGCTGCGCTGGACGGCTGGGCAACGCATGCCATCCCTGAGGGCGAGCAGGAACTCCCTGTGCTGCAGGGCCTAGAGGGCAAGCCGCATAGGGTTTCGAGCTTACAGCAGGCTCCGTAGCTGTCCAGTCCTGCCGAATCTTCCAGAGGTCCCCGCGCTGAGTCACCCGTTCATGTCTGCGCCGATGCCTGCCTGCCGCGGACAGGAGTAACTACTACTGCTACTGACAATCCTCGAGATCCATCATTCCTTTTCTGACCTCGTCCTCTTCCGTCATCGAACGGTCCGTCCAGTCGTCGACGTCTCACGTGGCCTTCTGCCCTTGCGCGCGGAGTCTAAAACGGCCCAGACAGGTTATCGCAGCGCCATGAATCCCCGCCAGCCCAAGATTGCGGCTGGCCGGCGAATCACATCTGTTGGTCCTCCCCAATGACCTGGCAGGTTCCGCGCCGGTGCCCAGTTTATGCAGGCATAACTTTTTGGCGGTGGTCCGGTCGCCAGATGAGCTCCTGCAGCTCGAAAAGGCGCACGACAGGCAAAATGAGATCGCCGTCACTCGCAGGCGATCCAATCTGGAGTCAGGGACCCGGCACGACAATGGTGGCCGATCCATGCTGGGCGAGTCCGGACGGCGGCGGGGCCATGGCGGTGGCACCATTCCCCTTCTGCCCCCGGCGGCCAATGGGGAGCGCTGCTCCAGAATACTATTTTCAAGGTGCATGACGCCAGCGAACTTGTCGGCAGTGGAGTGGTGACACTCTGGAGAAGGAGGTGGAGGCGCCGCGGTCACGCTTGAAACTGGGAAATTATGCACCTCCTGATGCTCGTCGCGAGTCCTGCTGCGGAGGAGCGCGTTCTGGGTGCTCGGAGCTTCTTCCCTGGACGAACCCGCGCTGGTGATTTCCAATGCGCAGCGGTGGGGATCTGCGGCAGAACCGGCTGCGTCGTGCCCTCCCCAGCATCTGCCTCAGACGCGGTGCCGCACGGTCGCAGGGCTGTCCCTCCGGATCAATTGCTGCCTCTGCGCGTGACGGGGAAGCTGTCTGCTCTCGGACTGTCCTGCGCTCCGTACCTGACGTCGGCGCAGATCTAGGCGGTGAGCGGCGTCGCGACTTGACCCTTCTCGGCCTAGCCGCGTCCTGACCGCCTCCGTGGTCCGCCCCCGTATGTTACTGCCTGCGCACGTCGTGCTTGACGCGTCCAACGGGTTGACGTGGTTGCGCCTGTCCCCTCCCTCCAGATCCCAGGATCACGCGATATGCTTCCGTCTCGTCAGAATCGTTCTTCTTGCAGGTCCTTGCTGCTCGATCCCGCGTCGGTCCATCCCCTTCTCTGGCCAGCCCTCCATATTTCGTCGCTCCTCGAGGCCCCCCACGATACAGTCGGCCATCCTCCGTAGACGATAGACGACGATGAATGGACTCTTTGTTATCGGACCCCGCCAATCCGAAGCGGTCGATAAGTCGACACTGGTGATGCGGTTGCACGGTTGGATATCCAAGAAGCACTCTGTATCTGGCTCATGAGCATACCTATGTGTAGACGTTTATCAAAACTGCCAGAGTGTTGTGCTTTCACAGACTCCAACTGCGATGGCGTGCTTTCTGGGAAAGATTTCCCGGGGAGGCGATGATGCCATTATTGACTTGCTCGAGAACACCTGCCATTCGTGCTACGCCACTAGGATGTATCAAACAACAGATGTCTTCCTGGAACTAACCTGCTCGTGTCCGAGTTGGAGTAATCTAATTTTAACTAGCATTGCAGTGGATTTGTCTTCCAACGCTCACCCCTTTTTCGTTTTTTTGTCTTTCACGCCTATGGTCTTACCCCGCTTCTTGATAACGCCCTGCTCTGGTCCGGGCGGGAAAATCCCTACGGACATGGCATGCCGCGCAAGGGCAGCTAGTGTTGAACCCCGGGAACATTTGAAACGGCCATTTCGAGTAAAGCCGCCCCAGCTGGTACACATGTTTGGAAGACATGTTTCGGAGGTCAATGCTGCTTCTCTTAGCCGCTGCCATTGTCAGAAAATAATCTCAAGTCCCTGGATCTGGAGTGCTCTGTTCGCGTCCTGGTCTATCCTGGGTTCCACATGGTACTTGCGGCAACTCGCGCCCAGTCATCTGGTTTTTAGCATTGCCCCTGGCGCTTAGTGTCGCCGTGTCTAATCTCAACATCTATCATTTTCCGTCGATGGATGATGCTGAACCCAATATCTTATTATTGTCGAGGAGGAATAAACTAATCGAGAACCAAGAGAAAATGTGTGAAAAGGGATGGTCGTTCTTAACTTCGTGTTATGCACACTCATGGAAATTGCGCACTTCCTCTGCTCCCGTTTGCTACTCTCCACGTGTACGGGAGTAGCCGTTTATCTCTCTCCACGACCCTATGAACGACCGCTCATGGTACGTATGTACTCCGTACGCACTACAAGAATGCTAGTCTGTCTGCTTCTCACTAACTGTGTGCGTCGAAGGCGATCAGTCAATGAGCACAAATTGATATCTTTATCGAACCAAGCCAATGTTCTTGTTCATCATCTTGAGACTTCGTCCCCTTACGCGTGGTTCTCCATTGCCATTATCACTCTCGTTCTTGTCCATATATATTCCAGCTGTCCTCACCTCACCTCGTCCTGCCACATCCCCAGGACCGAGTGCGGGTAGCGAACTTCATCTGACATTCCAGAGCCGTGATGACCAGCACCACATCATTTCCACTTGCATCATCCCCGAAGCTCTCTCCTTCGAAGCTAACCACCTAGGGCGATACACAATTGCGAATTATTGCGGGGTATCGTGTCACTGCCACCCTTTGTTTCAAAGCTCACTGCTCGAGCTCGGCGGGTCCCAATAGCGATGCGCTGGGGAAACGCGGCCTGCAGGACTGCATTCGAAACATTCCGTCCAAAGACACACATGTGGCTCTTGACGCATACATATGGGTCGGGTCCGGGGGTCCGGGAGGCTGGACAACGCGCATTGTGTCCACAGGACAGTACGCAATAAAGGGAGAAGAGGTCTTGAACGTGGGACAGTCTCGCAGATCATGCTGTACTCCGTATCGCAAGCAACGTGTGAAACGAAGGCACGTAGTCACAGCATATCATACTATTCTCAATACGGAGAAGTGGAAATGAATGGAGTGGGTACTGATATACCAGGCGCCAGGTCTCGCCCTTGATTAAAAAGGGATATGAATATGATTACAGTACTATACCAGCAAGCGGCTTGTCTCAAGTGACTCCTTGGATCTAGGGAGGCGCCAAGTCGTGAGCCAACACTAGCCAGCGCTATGTGCCCACACCTACCCATCTTGACTACACGGTGTATACGCGTATTTTAGTCGGATTATTACCGCAGAAAGGAATGGGTGAATGAAAGGGGCAACGTGCTTGATTTCTATTGCCTCCACGTCCGTCGGATCGGTCTTTCCATTACCTGACAATTTGAGATGGTCAATGGCAAGGAAGCCTGTTTGCTGATCCTTGGCATGGAGCAGTCATAGGCTGCTAAATTCATGGAAGAGACCAATTAGCAGATAGAAAAGACGTTAGTACGCGTTTAATATTTAGATAATTGGGCCTTAATTACGGGCAAACCGGATGTTTCCGGGTATACCGATTCTCTATATGTTTTTGGACACGTGGTGTCTACCACGATGTCAACGGTACTAAGGTACAGTCCATACTCGGATTTCGAAATGGCTCAATTATGGAACCATCCATAATTGCCATAGTGGTAATAGGATACCATACTTGCCTCCTGCTTCTGGCCCCATCAGCGAGAAATGAGAGGCAGACTAATAAAATCATTACGAACCGCCTAGATAATCTGGATGTCTGAAGGTATATTTATTAGAATGCCGAGTAGGTACACTACCTAGGTACTTGCCTAACTTACCAACCGTATATGTAGGATTCCGCCCAAGTATACAGTAGGCAGCTTCAAAGCGACCCAACCGACGATGAATGCAGAATCTCTTGAGGTATAAGGTGAAGGCGCGGCCGAAGACAGTAACCAACCTTTGAGCGTCCGGCTCCTTCAATCATCCATGCGCCTTTTCGCAACCATCCGTATATGAATGGCTCTTGCTCTGTATTTTATCAACTGATTTTTGAGACTGAGAGGAGATTCAGCAGAGCTCAGTGAGACCTCCAACGCATCTTCTATGTGAGATGTCGTTACTTTGGGGGTCCATTTCGGATGGTGATCGACCCAACGATGGTTGGCCGTGAATTGGAGCCGGCCCCGCAACGCCCAAAAAAAAGGAACAAGGGCCTTTCTCCCCCGCGACGCCACACTTGGACGTTCGACACCGCGCAGGGCGATGAGCCGCTCGGATTTGCTGTCGTTGGCCCTAGACTCTGAACTATGATAATCTTCCCACTCACCAGGACCAAGGTCACGTTATTGATCGCCGAACATGCAATATGAGCAAGCGTCCGTACGACGAGTCTGCGTCTCGTCAGGGCTCGAATCACACTCGGCCAGCAGACGCATCGGAGCCCGCCGATAGCAGTAATAATGGCCTTCCTCCAATCAATGCACTTCTATCTCCAGCCGGAGCACATGAGAAACCAGGGACCCATACTAAGAGGCCCAGAAATTTCATTGCGACTGTGGTAACTACTCCCGTTTTTATCCCTTTTATCCCTGAGCTATCTCTGCTCCCCCTTTCCAGGTGCTGCTTAAATGCACGCAGACAAGAGATAATGCTGAGGACATGTTAGGCATGCGAAAATTGTCGATTGAAGAAGACAAGATGCGACGAATCCAGACCAAAATGCGGCCTGTGCAAGTCCCTTGGCCTCGAATGCGTGTACAACGAGCGCAAATTATCAAAGTCGGTTTGCTCATGATCCGTTCCAGTTTCTCTTTTCTTCTATGCTGATAGGTAGAATGCAGAAAAGATTCATCGTTGAGCATGATCATGAGCACCCTGCATCGGCTAGAGACGAAGCTAGAAAATCTCCCTCTGACGATCCAGAGTAACATGCAGCCAACCACAGGGCATATCCTGCAGACCCTGGAGGCGCTCAGAGACACTCAGGCTCGAGTGCTGAGCAGCAGCAGCATGAGAGCCTCTTCTAATACGTTTTCGCAGACCACAAGTCCTTCAATGGCAGAACAGAGTGATTTTGAAATAATCGAGCACCAGGATTCCCCCGATTCAAAGGGGCAAATCCCGATCTCATTCAGTCAACACGGAGTAGTTCTCTGGCCTGGTGCCCGGGCAATCCTTCCCGAACGGCTCCTTGCAGCTCATGAGAGGCTGGGGAAGAGCTATGTAATCGATATTGAGATGAGCAGACCACCCCTTCCGATGTATATCCATCCGTTTCCCCCACAAGCCGGGGAGAGCTGGTTGGAAACACTGCCTTTCACTATGATCAAGGGGCTCTCAGATGCCTTCTTCGCTACATTTAACCCATTTACGCCCATCATGGACAAATGCTTTTACTACTCCTTTACCCTTGGTTCGGTAATGGAGAACGGATTCGGCTACACTATTGAAACTTGCCTGGTCCTTAACGTTATGGCATTAGGCTGTCTTGCTATACAAGCTCACCAGGAAGGGAACTACCCTCTGCCAGGTACTCGCAGTCTTCAGTTTGAGCCTCCGGAGTGGATGAGCGTGATCGAGGAGGAGCCACCTGGACTGCGTTTCTTCAACGAGGCACGCAAACGTATTGGCTTTCTGATGTGTGATAACGATCTGCAAAGTTGCCAATTCTACCTGCTATCGGCGTAAGTATTCATCTTTCTTTTTCCCTGGCTGCATAATATGCAGAGACGATCCCTGACTCCTTCGCAGTGTATATTATACCCAAATAATTCGTCCAATGGATTCATGGGCAATGATTAACCGAGCAGCCGCCTGCTGTCTTTCAATGCTTACGAAGTATACCTCCCCTTTACCCGCGATATACTCTGCTCTTAACTGACGCTGAGCGGCAGCCACGACATCAATTTCGACGAGTGGGAGGGGGACATGAAATCCCGAGTATACTGGAACACGTTGATGTATGAGACTATCCTCGTGCAGGAATTACATCTAGCCCCTAGTGGCATCTCACGCCTCGAGGACTATGTGCCCATCCCGAAATTCATCAATTTCAATTTAGCAGGTCTTCCGGCTCCCAGACTCCTTCCCTCGGACCAGCAGGATGATTCTTTCTTCCAGTATCACTTTCTCGCTCAGGTAGCTCATCGAATCATCCTGACTCGAATTCGACATAGTTTGTACTTCTATTGTGAGTTCTGTGTCTCTGCTTCAGCCATCTACCCACCAGAGTGTCGTCTCACTTCAGCGTACATGACGTTAACACATCTCTTGACGTAGCCGAGTCAGGGACATTCCCACTTCCCGCGGTCAACGCGGAACTGCACCATCAACTCGAACAGTGGCGCTCGAATCTCCCTCCAGCCCTCCAATTTTCTGATTACCCAGGCACGACTCCAACCGACACCACGCCACCATCCGCCGTTCCACACCTGTCAGCAGATCCCCGTCGCCCAATATCTCCCGCCACGGCCGTCGCGGAAGCGATGCTCCGTGGAAGGTACAAGATTGCCAAGTTTCACATCGGCCGTCCGTACCTGTACAAGGCACTACGTGCACCGGACTCCTTGACGAACGACGACCTGGAACAGGTCAAGAGCGGGCTTCAGAACGCGATGGACTGGCCGATCGTGAAAGGCGTCTTCTGCGTGATGAAGAGCTGCATCCCGATCAAGTTTGCGTTTTGCTCTCAGTAAGTCGATCCTTTATATTTTGTCCTCTCTCTCCTCTCAGAGACCTATCATATATTCGTCGTCACCTGATCATAAGAATCGCGCCGCATGGGGGAAATTCAATTTCTAACATTTCTGTCGTGATTCCAACAGGTTCTTCGGCCAAATCCTCCTCTTCTACTGCATCTCAAACTCGCCAAACCCACGACTCCGGCAGACGCTCCCTCTCGGCTGGGAGCGCTGGCGCGACGACATGCTTCTCTTCCTGGAGGAGTGCGCACCGTACAGCCCGGCTATTGCCAAGGATCTGGAGCTGTTGCGATTGCTGTAATATTTTTAATTTTTCCTTTTTCTTCTTTTTCTTTTTTAATAGCTATATATATACCTTATTGTTCCACTTTTTCCTTTTTATTATTCCGGGGCGGAGTAAGTACGGCACTTTTTTCTTTTCTTTGACTGTTAAAAAGTTGTGTCGGAGTTGGCTTTTTGCTTTCTTACTTTCGCGGCGTTTTTATTATTATTTTTTTTTTGGGAATCTATGGTGTCTGCCATAGACAAATGGACCTTGTGGCATATCCTGAAAGAGCGAACGGCGCTTGTCAACGGTACTGAAAGGAACCATCTGTATGTATGTTTAAGAAATGATGACGAATATTTAATTATGGGAGACTTGGAGCTCCAAGTTTGAATCAAATCAAAGCTCCTCCTTGCTTTCTGCCACTCCATCCTGATACACCGTACGCACCTGGTAAACGGCACGAGGTAGGTATCGTTTGAGACATTGATATCGACTATAACTAGAGCAATGTTGTTATTATAGCTACACAGACCAGAGACGTAATCAGGAAAGAAAGAAAAACAGAGAGATGAGATTTTTATTTGATTTTCAGAGACAACTAACTACCTAACTAATAAACTACTCATTAGACATGACAGACAGGTTCCCATAGTCAGGAATCAGTTTCAACAAACAAACAATTTTCATCTGAAAAAGAAAAAAAAAATCACAACACAAATTCAGTCAGAGACAATTTAGAATTGTCGCATCGGAGTGGATGAGAAGAAGCTCTCATCACCTGAAATTTCAGGTAGCTACTCATGTGGTGGGATCAGCTGCAAAGCAGCATGAACGGGGGGGGGGGGAGGGGGGCACCATCATAATGGAAAAACAAGATACCGGAGAAGGAAAAAGAAAAAGAAAAGCTGCTGTAGGACCACCAAACACCGCCTTACTACATTCAGACACCGGATAAACAAGACACCGAAGAGGTGTCACGGTATCCCTCCATCTTAGGCTAATGCTGCCTAACACTTTGACTGTTTCCTTTCAACGTGACAATTTCATCACACATCAGACCGAAACAGCGCCAGCGATGAGTCGTCTTTCGTGACTGTTGGTTGTTTTTGTTTTCTCATGACCCATCTGCTGTGATTCTCTTGTCGGTGATTCTTCTTCCATCAGTGAAGAAACAACTGGCGACGCGTTGGGACCATCACGCGGCAGTCGAACCCAGCGGCCCTCAACCTCCTCTCGAGCCTCCTGTGCTTGATGGGGACATCGGCGTAGTACAGATACCAGATCGGGATCTGGATCATCCAAGGATTACCGCTCGCAAGCTGAAGGTCCTGCAAAGGGCTCAGCAAGTGCTCGATCCCCTTGGTGGCGGCCAGTCCATGGGAGACGTGGAGCCCGATGAACGCGTTCTCGTCGCACCAGTTGATGTCGAGGATGAGAACGAACGAGTCGAGGCTCGTCATCTCCATGATCTTGGAGCAGACGACTTCCCAGGTGTTATAATCCTCGGGCCCAGACTCGCAGGCGTACAGGCGGCTGGAGCCTACGTGCCAGCAGTGCAGGAAGGTCCAAGTCAGCTCGAGCTTGCGGATACTCTCCCAGCGATGTGGCAGGACTATTTCGTAGAGAAACAGAAAGGTCCACGGGTGCTCTATGTGGAAGGTGTTAGCCATATACAGGATGTCGATGGTCTCGTTGTACCTGCAAGTGTTTTTATCTCATCAGTGGCTGACTCTGCAGTTTACTAAAAATCGATTTTTAGGTACATTGGAAGAAGACAGGGAAGCTACCAGTACTACTACAAGTAGTACGGTGCGAACTTCCCATTCTTCAGACCAATAATGGCGCTGTGTTTGTCAGAGGAATTTGTGACTTACACTTGGCGACAGGTCAACAGGAGAGAAACCAGGCTCCAGTTGGCGAGGATACGGTCCTCGCCGTACAGGTCTAACTCCTTGAAGTCCCAGATGAACACGGGACGCGTGCGCACCTTGTGGCGGACCTTGTTTTTCTTCTTGCGGACGATGTGGAGGACTTGTCCTCCAAGCGCTTCCTTCCAGATCATCTGCCTCACCTCGGCAGGGAGCTTGGTAAGCAGGGAGCTCTGCGCTTGAAAAGGAAGAATTTGAGAACGCGTCGAAGGGCCTCCAGGTGGAGGCGGCGAAATCGCCCGCCTGAACCTCTTCGACACGCCCATTGGCATCTGGGCTAGAATGGGAGGTCAGTGCATGATCTTAGTGACAAGTCCCGTATGAAAAGAAGACAGGGCAATAGGTAGGCGCTCGCTCGAGTGCCACCTGGCTCTGCCTTGATGAACACTGAGGGGGCATGCAAAGATGACCAAGGAGAGATCCATCTAGCAGCCAGACCAGAAGCAGGAAAACTGACCCCTGGCGTTCAACACACCAGAACCGCGCCAGCAAGGACATCTTGAACAGTCCCTGGTGGAAGACGAGATGGATACTTACCCTGGAGATCGCTGGTGCTGAAAACAGCTGCAGTCATCATAGCCAGTTCAGCTGTAGCTCGAGACATGGCGATGATTCTGGAGTCCGGATTTGCAAAGGTGGACAGGAGCTTGAGGAGCTATAATGGAGAAGACTGTCTGCGCTTAAAGACGAGACGCCCAGAAACGCCAGGCAAAGATGGTCACGAGAGGAGCTAATTGATGGAGTTGATGGTGAAAGCACTCTCGATTAACTGAAACTTTAAGGGAGGGTGATGGAAGGGAAATCCCGTCGTGACGCAGATCCTCCTCCTTCAGGGCATGACCCGCAAGCCGCATGTCCTGGCGTCCTCCCATGAATTTGCTCATTTGACCCGTTTTGTCCGCATTTTGACTCTTCTCTCCTTGTTAATCATATGTCTACCTGCTACCGGTCTCTTGTCTGAAACTGAATCCTGGCTCCGTCCAGGAAACAAAGGCAATAATGCAAAGAAAATGACATCTACACGTGCCCGGAGTCCTCATCAACATCAAAAGGAGAAATTACGCATCTAAATCGCTAGATCGGAGGTTTAGAACAAAGAACAAATAAAATCATGGATATCGTTAGGTCAGAGTGTCCATTCGTCCTTGCCATCCGCGTCCGTAATAAATGGCTTGTCGATCTGCTTGATGGCATGATCCCCGCACAATATGCTGTATGGAAAACCCTATTAGCAGCCAAAAGGACAAAAGTCATTGAAAACTGCGCAGAGAAATAGATAGCGCTTACCAGGCCTCAGCGATCAACCCATCTAACTCCTTCACTATCTTCTCCCTCTTAGAAGGCGTGAGATCGCCCTTATTCAACTGCGCCTGCAGGTCTCGTATATACTTCTTCTTCCCTCCCGCACCCTCAAGAACCTCCTTCCCCAAGCAATCGCTGTGGAAGGCATGCTGACACGGAAAGACGAAGAACTGCCGACTCAGGAGCGGCAGGTTGCAGATCCAACACTTCTCCCCGGGCTCGACGATCGCGTACCGCGTATCCAGGGCCGCAATCTCCGCGCGGATCTGACGGGCCGTCTCCGCCGAGTTGTCCATCTCCTGCCGGAGCGCATCGATGTGGCGCGAATAGTCCTCCAGCGCGGTGCAGATCTCGTCCTTGAAGTCGTCGATAACGACAAAGTCCGGGAAGAAGGGGATGAGATCCTCGATGCGGAGCAGCTCGCACCGACGCAGGAATTCGATCGCGTCTTTGATCCCGGTCCCCGGCTGTCGGATCTTCTTCTCGGCAACGAGGAGCCATAGCTTCTTGCGCAGTTTGTCGTTGCCTTCGGGCCGGTCGGCGACAATGGCGGCCAGCTCGATGTCGTTGTGCTTCAGAGCGAGCTCAACAGCTTGGAGGTACTGGCCCATCGCGCTGTATATATGGACGCAGGACTGGACGCGCTGATGTTGGATGCACAGACGCAGAGCAAAGTCTGCATCGTAGGGCGGCGGGTTTGACGGTTGTGATTCGAGATATGTGAGCAATGCGGCTTCTGATGGAGAAGGGCTCGACGCGTGGATCGATATCAGGGTGTTGTGTACGGCTGCCGAAGGATTAGGATGATTCATAATTATAAAATTGAGATAGCGGACGGCTTGGTTCTGACTGAGAGGAATGTTGGCTGTTTTATTGTAGCTGAGCAGCGCAGGGATAAGTTTCTCGGGGTCGAGATTAGTCTGCCTCATCAAGATATCCACCAGGCCTGCAGCAGCATGTGTCATGAGAACGCTGCTGTATTTGTAGAAGACCTCTGGATTGGTCTGCTTTTGCAGAACGTTTAACGCCTCTGACCACTTCTCCCGTTGGACCCAATACGACAGGACGAAATTGTAATCGTTGATGGCCGTGGCGAAGAAGAGTAACTCCTCCTCCCTGCCGTGGCTGCTGATAATGTCATACACAACTTTCTGATCCATGTCGGACTTGTACTTTGTCACGAAATCCTGGAACTCAGCCCGGACAGCGCTGAGCTGATCCTTGATTTCTCCAGCACTTGTTCCCTCTGTCAGCTCCGCCTTGGTCGCGACAGCGTCATCAAGGGAGTTGAGTTTTGCCATAAAAACCTCCACGAGCCAGCTCGTGACCATGACCCTCTGCATTGTCGCAGACTTCTTGTAGGTCGAAAGTTGTGCAAGCAGGTACTTCCGCAGAGCATCATGCTCTCCGCGGTCGATGAAGGTCAAACAGACCTCCTCGAAGCTCTTGCTGCTCTTTCCCCAAACCGAAGCCGCTTCGAGATAACGGCCTTTGCTGACCAGGTAGTCACCCGATGCAGTGGCAACAGCATCCTTTTGGGCAGCGCCCCTCGCATAACGCAGGGCCTCATCAAACTTCTGATCCTTCAGGAAGATTTTCCAGACGTCCCTATCTTCGTCGTGCGCAACAACCTCGAAAATCTCCTGCGCCGTGAAGAGCCAGAAGGTATTCTTCGTCAGGTCTGCAAGGAGTCCAAGCGTACTTTGCCCGGGTTCAAGCACCGCTTGGTCATAGATAATCTCCCCGCTAAGCCGGTTTACAGCCACAACTCGCCCCTCAACAAGAGTTAGTATATGCCACTGTGACAATGTCATCGCCATTATCGGATCTTGAATCATCTTCCTCCCTCCTCTTGCAGATTGGGTTTCGGGAAAAAGCGATCGTGGCAACATCTTTGCGTCGTCGAAAGGCCGAGCTATTTTGTCTGGCGAATTTCGAAGCTGACCGTGGAACACTCCTTGGGAAGTCAACCACGCGAAGTGCCTCTCCAATGCCTGCCCTTCCAATTGGTGACCATCAGACGGGTTTGGGGAGATAGCCAGCACCGACGGTGCAGAACTAGATGTTCTCGCTATCTCATGTACCAGAGGCGTCTCCCGCTGGAACAGCTCTGCATATATGGGACCTCCTCCTCCCCCTTCCCTCCCATATCTCCCGATGCGTCCGAGGAAGTAGAAGAGTTTTCCATGCGTTGATATCAGAATTCGTCTCTGGTCCGGCTTCCCAGGTACCAGATCCACCCAAATCCCCGTCACGGACGCCTCCGGTATTCTGTAAACGGTGTGGACATATTTCTCTTCGCGACGGTAGAACTCGGTGGACGGCTCGATGTAGACCTCATAGATATTTCCATCCGTAGCTCCGACCAGTATCTCCCTTGTGGATGCGGTGGGTAACGAAGGGTTCCAGGCAATGCTCTCGATCGGAACCCCCTTCAGCCGCGACAATGGCTTCGGGTGCCTGGACTGAGTGTGGAGGTAATAGTTCTCCCCGAGGGTTGTGGAAATGATCAGATGGGATGCGGAAGGATCAAGGAACATGCGACGGATGAGGCCTATCTCCGAAGACTTCTTCGGGAGATCGATATCTGCGGGGGAAGTTGATATGGTTCAGCACCGCACTGTATACATTATTGATCCTTGCGGGGAGGAACGTTTCATACCGTCAATGTCCTCGGGTGTGTCCAGGTCAATCCGCAGGATCCGGCCCGTCGCCAAAGCGAGGACGAGGACATTGTTGGCGACCTGGGCGGCGACAAAGTCTGCAGCTACCGCGAACTGAAGCTGCACTCGTTGCACATCGAAGATGGGGAGGGCGGCATCTTCTGTTGTCGTCAAGTTGCTGGGAGCAACATAACCGCTGGACACATCCAGCGCCATTATGCGCCAAGTCTATGGGGCCTATATCATAGCGGGATGTGAACGATGGTTTTTAAGAATACGGATTTCAGCCCGCTGAACAGTGAGTCCAGAAGGGCTGGCCGTATCTCGGGTTGCGTAAAGCTTCGATACCTGACGCCAAGAACGTGCAGTATGTATGGCGTTTATGCCTCAGGCCAAAAACGGACATCTTCGCCTTCAGTTGAAGGCAACCTTGGAAGATGCATCACTTTCCCGTAACTTGATACCACGACACCTGTGTCCTAGAACGTCGTGTCGAACCTACGAGTTTCCTTCGAGTTGCTTACTCAATCCTCTCATGCGCCCCGGTTACCATTCGCTGGTTTGACAGCAGCTCGAACACATGATTACATCTTCATGAGGGGTGTGAGTTGAAAGAGTGCTATCGCAGCTAATAATTCCTATCTCTGGAGATAACAAGAGACATAAATACCCGAAACATCTTGCAGAAACAAAGCATCCTAAACTTTAACATAGTATCATTATGTGCAGCCATTGATATCTTCGTGCAGCCCTTGCGGGGTCCCACATATTTCTCCGGAGAGTTCCAGAGTTGTTTCTCTTCTTACACGGTGTCTAGGTTGAAATTGCAGCGTAGAGAGCTGACTCTACTTCCACCATAGCAGTCAAGACGTTCAAGTCTACAATTCCAACATCAGCTCTCTCTTCAGCCGGGGTATGATATAGGAATACACTCACCTGCAAATGGCAAGATCTGGGAAGCGATGAAGCCTCCAAGTCCACGTTCGGGATCCGCCCACCAGAAGAGATTTGCAATACCGGCCCACCAGATGGTGCCAGGAGCTCGACCGGTCGCAGTGCCGTGGAGATGGTGAAATCCCGACAAGGTCCAGCCTTGCGGCTGATTCGGCTGGGGATACATGTCGGGTATAGGATTGGAAAGTGACGGTTTTGCTGGAATGATCCCTTGGCGACCAAAGTTAGGGAATTCGGGAATTTGGTTCGTAAATAGCTCTGCATTATAAGCGTTAGCTCTTAGCCCAGGACTTTGATTCAACAACTTCACTGACCTTTGACGCTCTCAGGTTTCAGGATCTGAGCTCCAGTCTTGGGACACTTCCCCCCATTCAGAAGTACGGCGATGATCTCTGCTTTTCCGTTAGTGTCATTTATCAAAAATTGAGTAAAACTTGAGTGTATAAGGGAAGAATAAGGCATACTGCAATACTCAGAAGGAACAGCAAAGCACCCAGCGCCGCCGGAGTTATATGTGGCTTTGATCTCCTCTGGAGTTTCGACCTTGAGCGGCCGTTTAAATGGATGATCATCTTCACGAACACTGAGTGTACCGTCAGGGGCTCTTTGGTGCATATAAGCCAGTCTCCTCTTCATGTCCTCGGTCGGGAACATGTTGATGTCTTTAATTCCGAGGGGTTCCATGATGTGTTTCAAGAGATAGTCGTTCAGACTGAGCCCCGATGCTCTCATGACAAGCTCACCGGCCCAATCGATGTTAATCCCATATTCCCACCGCGATCCAGGCTGGTTTACCAAAGGCTGGTGCAAAATGTCCGCGCGGCGGCAGGAGAACTCGTCGATGCCAATAGGCTCAGACCATCTCTTCAGCTTCGAGTTGAAGAAGGAGTAACCGAACCCGGCTATTCATTACGTGTTAGACACCAAAACAGTGTGGAGAACTGGGATCCGCCTTACCAGTATGAGAAAGGAGCATCCTCAGAGTGATTCCTCGTTGCTTGTCAACCAATCTGAGCTTTCCATCAGGACCCTCCTCCAGGACCTTGACGTCCCTTAGCTCCGGGGCCAACTTCTCGACGAGTTCGACATCGTCCAACGCCAGCTTGCCCTGCTCAACCAACTGCATGGCAGCAATGGACACGATCATTTTGGTACAGGATGCGATCCAGAAGACCGTGTCCGTCGTCATGGGCTCCTCAGAGCCCAACCCACGTTTCCCTGAGGCATGTTGAAAGACAATATCTCCACTTTTGTCAACGGCCGCAAAAACCAGCCCGGGAATGCCGTTTGGCTTGCTGGTGACCTTATCGATCCTCGCCTTGAGTTCGTCGACTACCTCAGCTGAGATTTTGCCCATGGTTCCGCTGGTAAATTCTTTCCGGAGACTCAGTCACGGTCGTCCTGAAGGAAACTGATTAAAGGGAAGAGCAACATCGCGATGAGTGAGGTAGAGGATTATGTGGGCTTTTATAACTGGAGAACCGCAGTGCAGGATCTTCTTCTTCCGGACGAGAGGAGGCATACAGCAGCAGTGCGGGCCGCCGGGAGGCATCGGTCACGCGCTGGAGAAGCATGCTGAACCATGATTGTAGCCCTGAATACCAAGCTTAGGATGAGGGGTTATCGAATCTTCTTCGGATATCCAAGCTGGTTACCCAGGTCTGTGGGGACCTTCAGCGGCAACCAGTAACAGCCGAGGATAGGCGACGATATAACTACACTTGCGCTGAAATTGGGTGCTGTGTCACCACTATCTGGTAGTATCGATGGACACTAGCTGTTTACGCCCCTAGCTGTTTACAAGCCTGGAGACGAGAATCTGCGATTGACTGGCCGTGAGAAGCACGCTTGTGCCTCTCAAACGGGTGCATATTCCTTGTGTTCCTGTCTACGAAATAGAGCCGGTATGCGGTGGCAGCACTCCGCAGACGCGGATCCGCTCGACAGCGGCGTCCCCGCAAAACCGGCTGTCACGTGGGACCGAGCGGGCGATCTGGCGCTTCTCCCCGCATCGCCGCAGGCCGGCTCCACCCCCGCTCGGGCCGAGGCGCTCGCCATCTAAGGACGACATCACTCTGTTGATCATCCGAGGTCAGAGATCTAGCGTCTCTTCATGTTGTCTGCTTTGCCTCGTGCGAACCAATCTAAGTCATGTCGAGTCTCAAACAGACACTCGGTTTCCTTCTGGTATCGGGGACCAGAGACGCTGAAGACCAGTCCCGCACCCCGGTGGATCCTCGCTTGCTACCCCGGCTTCAATCCAGACATAAAGAAGAAGATCATCCTGGCTGGATATTGCCGGGGTTCCCCCGAGCGCGTCTATTCGTGTCACCTGATTGTATCAGTCTGTGACATTCCGGAGGACTACATCTAGTTTAATCGTTACCCAGATGTGACACCATCAGGTAGCTATCTTAAGTCCTCCTTGCCTTGGAATTAAGACAAAGAAAAAAAAAAAAAAAGTGACAGTGCCGATTTTTCCATGATGTGGAAGGTGTAGTTACGCTTCTTGACTTTCGGCAAGCTCCCTCCCTGCTACTCCTGACTCGCATTTCCCCTATGCAATCACCCGACTCCCTGGGGAGCTCTCATATGCGCGCGTTCTATTCCACAGGAACACATGACCGCTCTTTTACCCTCTTTTCAGCGGTGCTACTTGTCTTCATGTACCCCGCATTTTTGACTGTATTTATGTTGCGCATGGCTGCCACAATGTTGTCGGAAATCCACCTGTAGCTGTACAATGCTTCTGTTTCCTTGCCAGGCACAGAGAGCAGTTAAGACACGCAGCAATCTCACTGTTACAGTTATTATGGGGAAGTCTTTTACAATAGCATGTTCTGTATTCGCGACGACTGGCTCGTTCATCTACGGCTATGACTCTGGTGAGAGAGCTACATGGCTTTTGAGATATCTCGCTGAGGCCGACATAAGGTATCATTAGCACAACTCTGGGGCAGGCATCATTCCCAACCTACTTCAACAATCCCTCCGAGAACCTAATCGAGCAATCGTGTCCACCTACTCTGGAGGTCAGGGCGTTGGTAACCTTGTTGGCGGCTATTTGGGCGACAAGCTGGGTCGTAAGAAGACGATATGGCTGGCTGCAACCCTTACGTTCATCGGAGCTGTTCTGCAAACCGCGGCCGTTTCCATCACCATGTTCCTCGTCGGCCGTATCTTGGCCGGCTTCGCTGTGGGACTTGCCTACGCAATCAGCAGTATCTATAACGCTGAGATCGCACCGCCAAAAATCCGCGGTATTCTTGTCGGCTGCAGACGCAGGTTAGCCTTAGCCCTTCAGCTTTCGCGATATTGGGCCAATCTTAGGGCTATTTTTTTTCCATTGTCCATATCGCTGATCGACTAAAATGAAAAGCTCATCTCCCTCGGTTACGCGATATCAAACTGGATCGGTACCTTCGGTTCCTTCGCCAACGGGAACGCGACGTGGAGAATCCCTCTGGGCATCCAGTGCGTGCCCGCAGTGATACTGATCGTCGGGCTTTTCTGGCTGCTCGAATCACCACGCTGGTTGATTCAGAAGGGGAAGTATGAGAAGGCGCGCGCAGTCATCAAGAAGCTGCACTCAGACATCGACCAGGGCTCCGACTTTGTCAACAGGGAGTTTGACCAGATCAGGCGGCAGATCGACTACGAGCGCGAAGTCACCATCAAGTCGTTCTGGGCCCTGTTTTCCAAGGCGTCGAGCAGGAAACGCCTCATGCTTGGAATCCTACTTCAGGTCTTTCTCCAAACGACCGGAATCAATGTGGTGAACTGTGAGGGTGACATTTCAAACCTCGTCCCCCCATTTGCCCATCTACTTGATATCCAGATGAACTTCCATCTAGACTACCAAACAACCCTCTTCAAAGGCGTCGGGGTCCAGGGCCGCAACGTCCTCTGGCTCTCATGCGGCTACGGCATGATGGGCCCCATCGCCAACGTCATCTGCCTGACGTACATCGACAGAGTTGGCCGGCGACTGCCGCTCGCCTGGAGCTCTGTCGGGCTGGCGGTCAACGTGGAGCTGCTGACGGTATTCAGCAAGGAGTTCGCGGTCTCGGACAACAACGACAACAACAACGACAACAACGTCGTGGGCCAAGGCTTCATGATCGCGTGGACGTTCACGTTCTCGTTCATCTTCTCGCTTGGGTACAACGCCATCCAGCTCGTGTACATCGCGGAGATCTTCCCCATGGCGTTGCGGTCGAGAATAACGGCGAGTATGTCTGTTCTTTTCTTTCTATCCTCCATTCTACGCAGGATCGGATAACTAGATAGATCTGTATATTACTAAAAACTTGACCAAAAACAATAACAGTCTGCGCCATCACCGGCACCGCGACCGGCCTCCTCTTCAACCAGCTCTCCCCAAGGGCCTTCACCCGCATCGGCTGGCGGTACTACATCGTCTTCCTCGTCTGCGACGCCGTGGTGGCCGCGTGCTTCTTCCTCGTCTTCCCCGAGACCAAGGGCAAGTCGCTCGAGGAGATCGCCGAGATCTTCGGCGACCGGGTCGCGTACTCGGAGCGGGTGGGCGCCGTTACTACTAGTAATGCTACCGAGAAGGAGGACATGATGGGCGAGACCGGTGCTGTTGTTATGAAGAAGAGGGGCAATGATGATGACGATGATGGTGCGGAGGAGGCGAGGGCTGTGCATATTGAGAGGTGAGGTGTGGTTCTACGTACAGTACCTCTCGATCAGGTGAGGTCTAGACCTCCTTGCCCTTGCAACGTAAGTATGGCAAGACATATTCGCGGGCTAGAAAAGCCCAGAAACACACATATTCCGGGAGAGAAAAGATTCATATAATGCGGACCAAGAACTCTCTATATACAGCATAGAGAAGCACTCATCGGATTCCATGTCTTGTATTGCAGCAATTGCCCCTCCCAGGAAAGAGGTATAATCATGGACCAGAATCTATGGAATCATGACGCCTCTCTTCTATTTTATACAGCTATCAAAACATAACAACGCGAGCGCAAACCTGAAATACAGTCCTCCAGGGTGCTCATAATAGGCCGAATTCTCTAATCTGATAGGTACCCAAAACCGTTGTTGGTATCTTATACTCACTCTCTCGAATACACATTTCAAACTGCATGTACATATATAAGCACCTGCAGTTTGCATTCCAATTACTACCAGCACAAGTGACCCAGTGCACGGACACAGAACAGACATGATGATGATAATGAAGAAGCCGAGGATGTAAAAAGAAAACCACCACAATGCATGCACAGTCCCATGGTTTGCAAAGAGACAGCAACAAAAGAAATGATTGAGAAAGAGAAACCCTTGAACGCCATTAAACTAACCATCGCTGGGGGTATCATTCATGGATGCATCCAAGTTTGTCCCACCTGTATTCTCATGTGATCACATAACCATGCACTCACGCTCCGGTCTTCTTCTTGCCTTCTCTCTGTACTTTCCCTTCTGTTTTGTCTTGACTTTCTCTCTCTCCTTCAACCTACCTGTTAAAACTCTCTCCTTGCCTTCACCTCCATTTGGCGTAATTTCCGCTTCTTCCTCTTCGGTAAGAGAGCCAGTTTTCCTCGTTCCCGCTTCCTCGCCCTCTCCATCAGTGCCGTTCCCGTCGCTCGGTAGCTTCTCCTTGCTGAGACGGCCAGTAAGGCGTGAAAAGGTAGCGCTGATCCTACTTTCGCCAGTCTGACTTCCTGCACGGGTCTGGGAAGTGCTCTTGGGACCCCTCGAACCTCTCCTGGAGAAAGAAAACGAGCTTCTGCCTTCCTCTTCCCTTGTGTTCGAGGTGCTCAAGGAAGTGGTGTTGACTTGAAGGGTGTTAGCGCCATTCGCGTTCTCTACCACGCCTGAAAATGCTACGCTTTGCCTCCTTCCATTCATTTCGGGAGGTTGGGAGCGTGGCGTTTCCGGGGCCGTTATTTCGAAGCTCTGCCCTTCAGAACTAGAAATGGCATCTTCACTCTGATCGCCATTGGTGGCTGACGGATGTAAACGAGGTGACAGTTTTTCAATATCGAAGTCCTGGTCCCCTTCCGACCCAGAATAGGAAGGAGGCTTGTCCCGAAGATTCGCCTCTGCCGCATCTTCGTCAATGGGAAGGATTTGATAGAACAGGAGATACGGTGACTCGTCCCTTAGTGCTTGTTCAATATCCACCAAAGTAATGCGCTCAGCTGCTAAGTCATCAAAGCGCATCCAGTACTTGGCCGTGTCGTGATACGGCGGCGGATTGTCCTGTTCCGAGCTGGAGGTGCTAACACCCGCCGGAACTGCATTAGCACTGGTTCCTCTGACGAGGGCGATATAGTGTCCTGAGTCAACTGAAACACCCCGATGACAGACCACTGCCTGCAGGGAAAGTTTGAAGTTTCCATATATCGGACCATCCGCATCCATATTATCATCTTGGATGAAATGCGGCATGCCAATCTCAACAGGTATGTCAACATATGTGTTGAGCCTAACCGCCTTCCCGTTCGGCAGCATGGAATAGCGCTTCAAGCACATTCCGAGTATTGGCCTTTTCGAGGAGAAATGAGCTGCCACCTGGGCGTCGCTCGTTGGTGTATTATCTGTGTACCATGCTTGAAGGACGTTAGACCCAAGACAAATGAGTGTAAAGATACAACTCAGGACTCACGTATCAAGCTGAAAAATTGCCATGCAGGCATCATGACCTCCTTTCGAATAGTTCCTCTGCGCAATTTCGGATGGGAAGCAGTTGTTTCACCGTCTTTAATTTCATGGCCATTGTTTTCTGTACCTGGGATAAAACGTTCTTGCACTATACTTGCTCTCCGACTCTCCAAAGTCGGGGAGGTGGGAGACTGGTTTAGTGTGGTAACTGACGACAGAGGCGTCATCTCCTCGAGTCGCGGTGATGCTGAGCGGACTGGCGACGGTGTGGACGGGGAACCAATCTCAATGGCCTCGACATGTGTTACAAACCCTTTGGATGTCGAGTCAAACGACTTCATAGAGGTAAGCGTGTTTCGCCGCTCCAGATACCTCTTGACTTCGATCCTATTGTTGAAATATGCCTCCAAGCAATCCTCCAGAGTAACAGGTTTGCCATCTCCTGGGTCGGGAGGTATTGCCACTTCCAGTAATCTCTCGTTGACGAATTTGTGATCATCGCTCATATCTTCCTTTCCAGTGTGATATATGTCCATCTTCAGAGTAAGAAGAGGAAGCTCCAGCTTCTCCGTGATGAATGTAAACGCCTCTGAGGCATCTTGTTGCCGCAGTTCAGCCGCATCTGTCCACCCGCAGTCTGAGAGCGCGTCTTGGAGGTGTTTCGTCTTATGTCAAGCAGTTAGTTCGTGTTCGATGAGGCTGAAACGATGACCAATGGCTCTGCGAGAACGAATGTCTGCAGGGAAAAGAGACATACAATATCAGTGGTAATCAGCTTTCCAGACCTCAGCATATTAACCCAAAGCCTCAGGATGATTGAAAGCTTTCGACGGGGGTCATCATTGAAAGACTTGTATAGGATAGCTTCGAAAGAGTCTAGGCGAGCGAACATGGCGAAAAGCAGAGCGTCTAGGTAGCAGGTAACCCCGTTACGGTTCTCTGCGCCAAGGAGCTTCGTGGAGGGAGTGTAGCCTCTTATTATACCCTCAATTGAGTCTTCCAGGAGGAGAAGCATCTCAAACGCCTTATCCACGTCACCTTGTGCATGCTTCGATCGGAGTGCGTACTGGATGTGCTCGTCCTTGAGTCCCACGATGCCAACTTCGGCGATCCGTCGTTCCAACAGCCTGATCTGAAGATCCAATTAGCCTGGCAGCATCCAAACAATGACTTAGGATAGGGACCTTCTTCTCTTCATCTTTGTCTTCGGGCGACGCTTGCTCTGAAGCGAACAGACCGCGATAGAGAGGGCGCGAGAGGATAGTAGAGGTCTGCACACAATACATGAGCAATGAGCACAAGACACATGCACCTGGACCGATGGACTAAAGAATCCAGCCGGAACTCGAGAATGGCGATCATACCTCTTCCTTGTTGTACTTGTCCAGCCTGCTCCGTCTCTCACGTCTTGTGAGAAACCTGTGAATCCCACTCATTGTTCCGAGCGGTCTCAAGCGTCGAAGAGTCGAGAACAGCGTGTGCTATCGATTGGAACGAGACTGTACTGAAAAGAAATGACGGTTGGGCTGGTCAGGAAGTGGCCGAAAGGGAGCTGGATGAAGGTCAAGTTTCTCAGAAGGAGCAACGTGCAGGAGACGGCGCAAGCACTCACGCCCAGGCGCCAGAATTTCCACAGAGCGCGCCAAGAATAACCCATGTGATGCCAATCAACATGTCTGCTGGAGAGCTGTACCTCTGGAGCGCAGACGAGCAAACATCGATCACCGGGTCCGAAGGTGGAGTCACTGCGATCCCTCCAAGCTGCCAGGTGGAGCTACACCGAGGGCAGATCCGATCCCAGGGGTGCAGTGAAGCCGGTCAAGACAGGAATACACGACAAGGGGCGAGGCCAAGGATGGCCGGACGTGACATGGACAGCGCCGCCACGGTCGAGCGCAAGAGGTGGACAGCAGGACAAGGGCGACAGCGTCGACCAGCGGGGTGCCCGCCGCCCTGCATGCGATCGCCCGGCGCGGTCGTCAGCCCGGTGGAGCAGCCTCGGCGGGCCGTGCGGAGAGACGCTCGGTGCCTGGCAGCCTGAGGCCCCCAGGTCCCGTGACGCCGTCCGTGGGGCTTGGCGCGCCGCTCTCCATCTGGAAATTTTCGGGACCGCCGAGTCCAGCAGTTCCTCTGCCGCAGCATCTCAACCGCTTTGCGCCCCCCAATGGCCCTCCATTGGCCCTCGAGATTCCTGTCAAGGGCTCTTCCAAGGGCCCTTGCGCCTCCAGCATGCTTGCAGCAGCCTTCTCTGCGTCGCTATGCTTCTGACCAGGCGTCGTCCGGCAGCATGCCGGACCCGTTCAGCGAACTCGAGTCCGAGACCTCGCTGAAGGCTGAGGTGCCAGAGGAGGTGATAAAGACATACGACCCGATCGCGAGAGCAAGGGCACGGAAGAAGGAATTGCCAAAGTCTCGGTACGTACAGAGCTACTCCCTCTCCACCGTTCTCGGCTTTATCGGTCATATATATCTAACTATCAAGTCCAGCTACCAGTACCGATCTCCCAAATACGACCGCGGTCCTCTGCACCCTCACAGACCTCCACCACCATCGGATCCCCATTCTCGACTCTTCGTCCCGGGCCCCTTCTCCCTGCCGCGCGTCGAGCAGACCTACGAGTCGACTATCGCGCCGGACATCCTTACGCTCTGCTACGTCCACAACCCGCCGGGCTTCAAGCCGCCACCAAGGCCCGAGCGTCTCCGTAAATGGGACGACAGCTCGCCCTACCACAAGAACAGACCCCTGCGCGGACCCCGCGGTGGTGACGTCCTCCGCCTGCTCCGCAAGCCCATTACCTTCCGTAACATCCCCAAGGTGAACCGCATCACCATCCACAGCTACGTCAAGCAGGCCGCGACGGAGGGCTCCGCGTGGCTGCACGTCGCGGGCATGGCCATCCAGGCCATCTCCAACGTGCGGGTGGAGACGTTCAAGTCCAAGAGCAACGTCGCTCCCTGGGGTATCGCTGCCGGCAGGGATACGGTCGCGGTGAAGGCGGAGCTGTATGGCGAGAACATGTACCATTTCCTGGGCAAGTTGATCGACGTGGTCATGCCCAGGATCAAGGACTGGAAGGGTATCAAGGGCAGCAGCGGTGACAGCAGCGGAAACATCACCTTCGGTCTGGACCCGGAGAGCGTGGCTCTGTTCCCCGAAATCGAGGTCAACTATGATATGTAAGTTATGCAGACCAGTCGCGAAGCTTAAATTGGTCTTTTTCTTTTTCTTTGTTTCTAACCCCTCCGTTCTGTGATTCAGGTACCCGACCAAGATGATCCCGGGTTGTCACATCACCATCCACACAACCGCCACCACCGACAAGGACGCCCGGCTTCTCCTCAGCGCCATGGGGATCCCGTTCTATGGAAAGCTGGTTGACTAGATCCGAGATCTAATCCCTCCGCTTTCTAGCAGTAGAGGCTCACGCCTCATGGACTCCCCGCTAGTCTGCCCACAAACCTATTCCCACCCCTTCTTTTGCTCATGACTGGTTGACAGATGTTTAACTATACAAATGCCGTTCCATCTACTCGGTAGCTGTGACTTCCGGGTTTTGTTTATGTATATCAGAATCTATGAGGTGCTCAGAATAGAGCAAATCTAAGGAAAATTTTTTCCATCTCCTCTGATCTCGCCCTTTTTTGAAGTGCAATTTCTACAATGCTTATCTGTCTCTGCCTCAGCGGCATTGCCGATTTAGCTAGAATGCGAAACCCTTCGCAAAGATCTAACATCGCGTATTATGGAGACTGGCAAGTACAGTCAAACCATGATATACCAACGTCACACGATCAGCTCTTCTCTTCGAAACAGGGACAACCGCGAAAAGAAAAGCCATATACAAGAGGGAACCTTGAAAGAGAAGGGAAAGACAACGCAAAATCGCGGCTAACCGATCGCCAGAAACGCTGCAACTCTCTCTATATCCGATATAACTTGAGCACTATCATGAAAACAAATGCACGCACGTATATAAATAAATCTCTAAAATCTCCATGAACGACCACGCAACGAAACTCTCCACCCCAGTAAATGATATTAAAAAAGAATAGGAAGCCAAATCATGACATGAAACTGGCATAATAATCTTACGCTCAGAAACACATGGGGGGTTGAGCTTGGAACTGAAGAACAGCAACGAAGATGCCCGCGAAGGAATGCGGTGTTCCAGAGACCCGTTAAAAAGAGAAGCTCGTGATCTTAATGCTGCAGATCATAGGACGCGGCGTGATGTGCAACTAGTATCCTCAACGATGACAACAATGATCATGTATCCAACCGAGGCATAGGATGCTGTAAAGTGACGACGCCAGTTATCAAGCAGACTCAAACAATCGGGTTTGCCAAAAACGGGGTCTTCATCAACTCGTCTGCACTCGGTCTCTTCTCATGATCGATTTCAAATGTCATGTCCAGGAAGTCCCTTGCTTCCTTGCTTGCATTTTCAGGAGGTGGAGGCCTCGCCTGATTGCTACCGATAGCAAAGATGGCTTGTAGCTGGCTGCAATCCGGGAACGGGTGAGCTCCAATGAACATCTCCACGACAAGGCAGCCCAAACTCCAGATGTCAGCCTTCTTGGTATGAGCCGTTTGCCGGACAACTTCTGGGGCCATCCAATATACACTGCCCTGTAGCGAAGGCCGGTGCAGGTGGCCACCGGCCCCACCGCCAGAGCCCAGCACGGTAGATGCTTCCACGCGCTTGGAGATGCCAAAGTCGGAAATCTTGATGCCGCCCTTGTTGTCGACCAGGATGTTGGCCCCCTTGATGTCTCGATGGATAATATCGCAGCTGTGCAGATAGGAAAGACCAGAAAGAATCTGCCGGACGAAGTTCTTGATCAAAGGCTCTTGGAATGTGTTATACTGCTTCAACATTTCGGCAATAGATCCTCCTGGGACATACTCCAGGAAAATGTTCAGGTACTGATCGTCAGCAGAGGTGCCTAGATACTGCACAATGTTGGGATGATGAAGACCTCGGAGGAGTTCAATCTCGTGCTTAAGCGCGGCAACCATGTTGTTTTTTCTCTTGTCGAATTCGGTGCCTTTCGCTGCTGATGGAAGTTCGACTTGTTTGACAGCCATAAGCTCTCCCGTAATAGCATGAAGAGCAAGATAGACGCTTCCAAAAGATCCTTCACCGATCAGAGATCCCTTCATCCAGTTCTTAGGCGCAAAGTTATCTCCAGCAAGGAATTCCTTCAGTGCCGTATCCTCTTCTTCCCCATCCTCAGTCACAATCACACTTAGTCGCTCATTCAGGGAAGCTCCACCATCTGTTGCCGCGACGCTGAGGGTTTCATCAAAAAAGCTTTGTCGCGAGGTGCCAGGATCACCAGATGTTTGGTCAGACGCACTGTCAAAAGATACATATGATTTGCGATTCGGTTCTGTTGGGGACTCCTCCTGCAAAGGTTGAAGGGAGCTTGAAGCAACTGAGTCACGGTACGTTGTTTGAGGTAAGTTGAACCTCGATACTGACAACGGTCTTGAGAGTCGAGAAGGCTGTGCCCCAGCATTCAGCCAAGCGTCCGCAATGCTGGGAATCGGAGGGGCGTCCCTCAAACTTGAAGCGTAACTTGCATTGCTTAGAACGCTCAGACGGCTCGCCGCACGACTCAGACGTTGAGATCTTCGAACGGACAACCGCATCGTCTTCTCGATGTCCTCCCTCTGGTGACTTGGGAAGTACGACGTGAGTTCATGAATGATCATTTCACTGGGAGGCCTAGCACCAAAGAATGAACGCAGTTTAGAAGTGGTATTACGTTCCGTGTTTGCCGACTGTGGCTTCTGGTCCTGCTTTGGTCTCTCAGAAGACATCGGAGAAATGGGCTGCTTGATATTATGCCACGACTCGCCGGTGAGCTGCTGGATTTTAAGCTGGTTTCGCATGCTGGTACCACTCAGAGCATTCATATGTGTCACCTGGCTCTCATCCACTGCGAGCTGAGCCGCGCGACGAAGTTCATCCGGGTCAGGTTCCCCAGCATGGATTTTCCTGAGAATCAAGCGACCGCGTTCGGAGTTGTTAGAGCCATCACATATCCGCATAAGGTCAGCGTCACTCAACCGCCTGCAGTTAGCTGGATTAGGCTCCAGTCCATCAAGTACATAGAAGCAATAATTTCTGTATTGACTCTCCGGAAGCTGCAATTTCTTTAGAACGCAGAGCATTATTTCTTCTGGAGTTCTACAGTGTTTGATATTCAAGACCTTGGTCTGGCCACCTGTGTATATCACCCTGATGACCGGGGTGTTTGGTGGCAGCGGACCCATCGTGAGACCATCAATGCTGGGATTCTGTCTCATATGCGAATGGCCTTTGGAAGCTTGGCTCGCGTCTCCAGGTGTTTCAGGACGACGACCAGAGTTAGACCCACCAGACGATGGGTGACTGAAGTAGCTTGATCCTTGTTCCTTGCGTGGATTCTCCATGGGGCTTGAACCAGTGTATCGATGAGCCCGTATGCCTCTATCGGAAGTTGTCTGTTGACGAGAGTTGGATGGGCGAGAGGAGTCAGATGATGGTGTATAAGTAGAAGCTTCAAGGGTAGCCAGCGAATTCTATGTCACAATAAGCCACAGCTCCGTGGTGTAGCTGCTAGACGACTCACCATATTTCGCAGCTTGCGCTCAGATATCGCCTTGTTTCTGAGCTTCTTGATTGCAATGAAGATGCGTACTCGGTCGCCAATCTTCTTGATACCCATCTCTTGAAGAATTTTTTGATCGCATTCGAGTAGGTTATCGCCAGTGAAATTATTAGCTGGGAATCACTTCAGCTCTCATGCCTCCGCGGAGTAAGAAAATGGGTGCTGAGCATCCCACATGTGGGTAGTTATACCTCTGAATAGGGACTCGTACTGGCCACATTGTATACTGTGCAACCACTCTATCACTTTGTCTTCATCCCATGACCTGAATCAATCAGCAAAAATCCAAAGCCAAGACAGAGAATATTTCAGCAGCGAGACATAAGTGCGCTCACCTGACGGAATCCAGCCCATCCTGCGTATCAGAGAACTCCGCTTCCGTTGGGCTCGTAAAAGAAACTCCGTCGCGGGAATTTGAGCCCGCAGTCGACTTGTGGGATGATCCGGAGTGATAAGAGGATGCCGACCCCTGGGGCGCAGGCACGCCCAACGACGATGAGTATGCTTTGGATGCGAGCATGGCTGGTTCCTTTCGGGGAAAGAGTGAGATGTGCGTAGTAACAGTGTTGTATAGCTCTCAAAAGATTTCCTATGCTAGGCCCCTTCCACCTTGATACCATAAAGGGGTCTCATAGGAATGAGGGGACCAAATGATGCGGATGAGGCTCTAAAGTCCTTGAGGCGTTCGTCTGCACGAGCGGTCTCCAGAAATGGTCAGACGTAAATTAAAGGCATAGCAGAGGCTCTCTAATCACCAGCTATCAGTATTTGCGGTCATCAAGCGTGACGTCCTGGCTGTCATGACTGGGAGAGAGGTGTAGACGCCAAGTGTATGAGGGGAAGGTGGGAAACTCCGAAAGGGGAGTGCTCACGAGTGAAAAGAGCAGCGCGCCGATTTCACACAAGCTGATATCACAAGAGATATCAGGATCAATGCTGTTGATGTGGCCGACGTTGTGATCGCTATATCCCGTGCGCACTCGGCTGTCCCTAACTGCTTGGGTGCGGAACTCCGGGGAAGGGGGGAGGAGGTCCACACTGGAGATTTCGAGAGATAACACGCGCCCGCAACGAAGCCTCACAAGAGAGAACCACGAGTTGAGAAGAAAGATGCAGGAAACAGAAGGGGAAGAGCACGTTGACGCTCGACTCCCCGACTGATGAGAGACAGGATCTCGACAGGCTGTCGCAGAGATAACTTGAACCGGATCTAGTGCGGCCGGAGGACCGACTTGAGGCATTCTAAAAACCAAGCGCCGCGGCGCCCGCCCTTGATTCGCCAAGCCGCGTTCTTGAAACACCTCGCGGATTCCCGTCAACTGCCGTGCATGCACCGGTGTACGCCTATGCTGCCACCAGCTGCATATCAGCCTGCTCCGTACGGGGTACAGGAGCAAGTGGTTTTGTCCGGGTGGGCCTCTGGTCCTAGACCTAATGACAAAAACCTTCAATGGCGACGTACGCAAAGATCCACATCTTCATGACTTACAATTTCAGAGCGCTATCTAAATCGGCTGCAAAGTTGACTCCACACCCGGTCAACCTCCACCGTTTGAAGAGCGCTGCTAAGGAGCACACTACTGTATGGAGTATGTTCCCCTCAGGCCTCAGCCTTCAGCAGACCTGACGATCTAGCACAAAGGTACTCCGTACTCCCTAGGACCCACTCATGGTTACGCAGCGCGGATGATGCCATCATGCCACGAAGACATGAGCAAGCTGAGGCGGGGGCCCTTACGAGATCGTGAAACACATAGGGACGCTCGAATGCGAGCTTAGGTTCTGAATATTTGCTACACAGTCCTCCATACCCCGTATCTCTGACCTAGTTTCACACATGCCGTCAGCGTCGGGCTGATGTCAGCATATTATCTCCGTACTCCGCAAATGATAATCGCACGCAGGAGTCTTTTCTCAACTGAACGGCCGCTCCCTTATCCAATTTTGCTATATTTAATCCATTCTTCACCTAGGTTACATGGACTCGACTTGGGGTAGATAACAGGACCGAAACTTGTTTCTCCTGTGGCGAGGGGCCCTGGTCTCAAAGCCCATCTGATGGGCTTGCCCTCACAAGATCTCGTTAATTGTCTTCTGAGTCGCCCTTGCCCTGCTCCTATTTTGGCAAGTTTCTTTCAAAGGAGAACGATACCAACTAATCGTAATTTCCAGCTCGTCTCACAAGACTGCCCCCCGCGTGCCTACATATTTTCTCGAGCGCACATGTGACCGAATCCTTAGTTAGAGACATATCTCGTTGATCCTCCTAGATGAATCCTCTCACTTAAGGTCTCGACAATAGCGTTCCATAAAGTTGTTTGGTCCTCTGGTTTAAGGCAGGTAGGTCTTTCGCTCTCAGCTCTGCAGAAACCGTGTCACGTATCTCCAATCGAAATAATTGATTTGACCATCTGCATTAAGGGGATTGTTGGTGATATGGGAGAGATAAGATAGTGGTGAAATTATCGATCTGCATCCCATGGTTCCAGGGGCGGACCAGAATTTTTGAACCGTGAAAAGAGCTACCTGCATAAAGTTATTTGTTAGTAAACAGATCCTACTGTAGGCATAGGCATGAGATCTCACTGGGGGCCCGGGGTGGGTCATGGCTCTAAGATCATACCCAACGCATATAATACTTCAACTGCCAACGGCTCCTGAACAGCAGCTGTATCCCCTCCTCTGGATTCGGGGATCCTGCCGGGTTGCTAATTATGCACATGGCGGTGAGGAGTAGATCGAGCACCCCCTCTCGGGCCCCGCACGTGACCCTCCGCGGCACTGCAGCGCTGGGCGACAGAGCTCTCAGCCCCCTCATCCCAACCCCACAGGCTTCTCTTCCCCGCTCCCCCATTTCCTGTCTCAGAGCTGTCCCATCTCAGGGCAATCCGCGATGGAGCCTGATCGGACGTCTCCAGGCAAGGTCAGGAAGAAGAGCGTTGCACCGCACCGCAAGTCGTTGACTTGCGAGTACTGTTCCAGGTCGTTTGCGCGGTTGGAGCATCTGCAACGCCATCTCCGCACGCGTTGAGTAGCCCTCAGTCCCTCGGCTAGCTGGCGCCATACTTTCGGACTCTGCCTAACGTGCAATCGCAGACACGAAGGAGAAGCCCTTTTCGTGTGAGATATGCTCAAAGTCCTTTGCAAGAAGGTTCGCGGCACCATCCCAATCCTAACATGAAACGATCCCGGGCTAATGGAACAAAAAATTTTGTAGTGACCTTCTCGTACGTCATGAGCGACTGGTACACCCGGCTGAGAATGCTGCGAACAGAGGAGAACACCGAATCACTGATTCCCATGACATTCCGCCAACTCCAGCGTCCATAATCCAACCTTCCCATCACGATTCACGAATGCTGGAGATATCCGACACCGTGCCGGTCCAGCCGTCACAGGTTCCAGCAGCGCCAGAGGTACAGGTACAGCCGACTCAGATGGTAGAACCGACTCAATTTAATCCTTCATGGGGATATGACCTGAACTTGTTATCCCACGCTGCCAGCCATGTCGCTCTGGAAGGCCAGCAGGAGACCCTTGAGTCGATCCGGAAGCAGCCGGGACACGTTGGACCAGCACATACAGTACCGCACACGCAGGAGAAGACAATTACAGACAACTATGGTGTCGAACCTTCCCTTTTGGACCTTGCCGACCTAGGAGATCCAGTTCAAGATTTCACCGTCTTTCTAGAAAGTGTTGGTCTTTCGTCCGATTGGGACTCCGGCGTATTCTCCTCCGTCGAGTCAGAGCCATTGTTGCCTCCGAATATCCCATTCGAGTCCAAACCGCCAGTTCGCGAAATCGGGCCCCAGTCGCAGTCGCAGACCCAGTCCCAGTCCCAGACCCAGACCCAGTCCCAGTCCCAAAGATTCAATGGTGACATTCTCGGCGACCAACGGACTGCAGCAGACGAGCCACCATCGTTCTCCAATTTTGGTTCTCGGCTACCGTCTCTGCAACCTGAACCCCACGATTCCGACGACCGGATTGGACTTCCTGAGGATCCCACTAATCCACGGCCTGCATGGGATATATCGAATGCAGACCGTCAAATATTTATTTCAAGGCTGGAAGAGTTCTCTCATGTTCTCCCAAAAGGATTTGTCCCGCCTTCGCGACATGCTCTGTCCCGTTTCTTTGCGGGTTACATCAACGGCTTAAACGAGCATCTTCCTTTCATCCACGTCCCGACGCTGTCCGTAGCGAAAAGTCCTCCAGAACTTACCCTTGCACTTGCAGCCGCCGGTTCACACTATCGTTTTGAGAACAATCGAGGTATTGACCTCTTCCATGCAGCAAAAGCAGTCTTGCTGGAACGCCTTCGCAGAAGGGACAGCAAGCAGGTCTCTCAGCCAACGTGGAACTTTGGTCCGCCACCCTCGGGCGTTCATACATCTCGCGCTTCTTCTTCGATCTCCAATCCATCAAGTAGTCCGTTCCAGCAGCAGCCGTTCGTTCAGCAGCCAATGGATTCCATGAACTATAGCCTGGAGGAATCTGACGCCCACTTAAAGGTCATCCAGACCTTCCTATTGCTAACAGTGTTTGCATCCTGGGAAAGGCATCCGGAGCTACTGAGGGAGATTCTCTCTCTGCAAAGTACCTTGGCCAGACTAGTTCGGGAGCACGGTCTTTCTGAACCGCCCTGCAACTCGGATAACCTGACCTGGGAAGAGTGGATTCGGCTAGAGTGCAACAGGCGCACGAAACTCATTGTTTACTGCTTTTTCAATCTTCATTCTATAATGTACAATATACCTCCTCTGATTCTGAACGCGGAGCTAAAGTTAAACATGCCTTGTTCGCACGATGTCTGGAAGGCCAACAATGCGTCTCAGTGGCGACGCCTATATCGCTCACGCCATGTCTCGGACATATCATTTCAGGAAGCTTTCGCAAAACTCTTCGTTAAACCACCTCTATCAAATGTCTCGACACCTATCTCACCTCTTGGCAATTACATCCTCATACATGCCATCATACAACAGATATTCTTCGCTCGTCAGCTCTGTCTTTCTGCACCAACGATGCATGGTACAAGTCTAAGACAAGAAGACCTAAATATCTTGGATCAGTCTTTAAGCGCTTGGAAGGCCGGCTGGAAACGCACTCCAGGGTCGAGTATCGATCCTCAAAATCCGGCCGGGCCCATAGCTTTCACATCAACCGCGCTTCTGGGTCTGGCATACATAAGACTCCATGTCGACCTGGGTCCTTGTCGCCGCCTCGTGACCCAGGATCCCGTCCAAATTGCCCGAGCCTTGAAGGAATCGCCACCAATAGTACGGAGCCCGAGGCTCATCATGGCTTTGCTGCACTCTGCCCATGCGCTTTCGATCCCTGTGAGGCTCGGAATTGACTTTGTGGCAAGGACCCACTCGTTTTTCTGGAGTATCCAGCATTCCCTGTGCAGTCTAGAGTGCGCATTTCTCCTGAGTAGATGGCTCCTCTCCTTACCAGTTACTCAGTCTGAGCAGAAACTATCAGAACATGAAAAGAAGCTATTCCTATGGATCAAGAGCATGATGGATGAAACCGACATGGCTATCGAACCAACAGAAGGCTCGGAGTTGGATCTTCTGAATGATCCATACAAGGTCAAGCAACTTAGCGTTGCCGTCGTGCGAGTCTGGGCCCGAACGTTCAAGGGAAACACGAGCTGGGCAATCGTGGACTTGGTGGGTTCCAGCTTAGAAGTGTACGCAGATCTCTTGGAAAGCTGAGTTCCGTCATGGCGTCGGTTACGGAACAATACTCTCAGTATTGTGTAGTTGTTTACTCGTTGTCTCGATGATACCCAAACCGTCAACAACCATCTCAGTTGTCATCAGAACCGGGCCCTTTGACTACCGGCTTGTTACGGTTTAATTTGGAGATGCGGCAGCTTTCTTCGGACTTGGCATTGGTACATAAATCTGGAGATATGATAAACAACACACAAGGTAAACTCTTCCGGTTTCGTCTAGTTCGATAATACAACTTTGATGGAAGAGACTCAAGTCCCTTGATTTAACATTAGTATCGATTAATTGTTTAGCTGAGAACACCCGTCACTGACGCTTAATGCCAGGTCCTCCCTGTCAAGCATGGTGACAAGCACGGTGACAAGCACGCCATGCAAACTCTGTCTGACAGGCAAAGGACACAAAAGTTTTCTTCTAAAAAATTGTGTTAAATCATCTTCGCATATAATGATTGACCCTCTGGGAGGCGATTTGTTCGGTTGCAGTTATTATCTTTAGGTTATCTCTATATACATCCTGATTCTTGATGTTTCAAGCTCTTTTCTATTTAAAGTTACTCTCTCTCTTGAAAATAGGGGAGAAAAACAAATAGGAGTGAAACAGAAAGCGGCTTGTCTTTGTATCTTATACATACTTGTTGTCCTTTGCCAAGCATTGACTGGATATCGGATGGGCTTCGAGGACTCCCAGTGGGTAGGTACCTCGCCAAATTGCTCTCCTGTCAGTTTTAGGGATTGCATACTTGCCAATTTGTCACGAATACCCAGTTAGGATTAGTTGTCTCACCCGAAAATACATGTCCAAAATTCATCTGTCACTAGGGTCCGCGTTCTGTTGATTCCTTGGTGTCTGCTTTGCTTGATCAATAGACATGATGACTCCGGTGGTGTTTGTTGAAATTTCACAACAGTGGAAGAATTACTCTTAAGGACAAAGCCAGATGCAACTCCTTGTTGAAGTCTGCATGTTAACGATACTCATGAATCCCCTATATATATATATATATATATATATATATATATATATATATCAAATAGCCAAAAATCTTCGACACGTAACCTAGATCGTAAGACTATCGCATTGCCGAGAGATCTTCTAAGTAACTTCTGCACCCGTAAACTCCAGCACCAAAATGACAGGATAACCAGTCTCTCATCATGAACCATGAATGACTAAGACCGAGTGTCATAACGTCATCTCATCCAAAAAAAAAGAAAGAAAAAAAAAGGTCGTAACTCTCGTCACCCAATGGATCTCTCCCTCCCTTCACATCGGACCCGGTTTCCGGGTCTCCCTATTCCTTGCAACGCTCGCTGGAATAAACCGCAGCGCAGCCATGGACTTCGCGAGGTCGGCGATATCATTCTCGGACGGTACAGCAGTCTGACGGGGGCGGTCCGGAACGCCGCTGGGGCCCGAACTGGCATATGTCAGAGAAGCCTTCCGGCGTCTCAGACGGCCCTCTTGCGGCGACGAGGGGGCTGATACGCGACGGCGGTGGTTATTCGTCGGTCGCAGCATGGATGTGTGCTTGTCGATGCCGTCGTTGACGATGAAGAAGTTGTATGTCTGTGTCGATGGTTAGGTAGGTGTCCGTTTAGGTTCGAAGTGCCCTCTCGGATAGCGGGGAAGAAAAATAGATGCTGGATAATATATATTTCGCGGGGAGGGAATATAATATACGAATAAAATAAAAAAAATTGGGAGTTTCGGCTATATTTACTTACCCTTGGGAACATATGCTTGTCTATAAGGTGCCTTCTCCGCTTCTGCGGGGTCGAGCATTTCCGCTCGCAGCCTTCAACGAAGCAGCCGTACTGTCTTTGTCAGGAGGAGACAGACAAAATGCATTGATAAAGGTAATAGAAAAAGAAGAGGATCATTTGGATCTCTTCATAGAGGAGCAAAAGTCGAGTAGCAACATACCGTTTTCTCACCCCTCTCTCTCCTGGCGGCGATGAGGGGGTCGTGGTTCTCCTCAATATGTAGATTCAGGAAGTGATCCGTAGGGAAATTCTTCCCGCACTCGGAGCAACGGTTTACATGTGCCTGCATGTAGTGAACTTCATATTCTTCATACGAGGGGAAGGAGAGCGTCTCCTTGTGAGGGGGCAGTGAGCAGCGCATCACTTCGACGGTCAGGTCGGGCGTGTCCAGCAGGGGGGCTTTGGCACGCGGGGGAGTGGACGCTGGGGAAGAGGGCGACAGGACCTCGGGCGAGTGGTCTGATAAGGAAGAGAGCGAATCGCTCCGTATGCGCTTGGACATGTTGAATTAATAATTATGAACCATAGACAGTGGTAATAAGTGGTGTATCGTGAGACAAGAGACAGGTACTGTACTGTGTGTTGTCTCAGTCAATTGATATTTCCCGCCCTCTTTCACCAGCCTCACACCATAACGCCTGCAGATGTGGGATAGGATGAAAGGTCAGTGGAAGCGTACAATGATATCCTCAGAAAACAGTACCATGGACGGTGGTCGCCGCCCATCAGAGAGAACAGCCGGATATGATATCAACAGCAGCGCGGCCGGCGGGGCCCAACAACGACCATCACCAGCCACAGCGGACGCCGACGGTCACAGTCAAGCACTTTGGGCGCGGCACCAGCCACACTAGCGTGCCGGCAATTCATCTCCAGACTCCATCATCCTTTTGGCGAAGGCTCCGTCATTTTATTTCCTTCCCCGGAGTCCGGTTTCGCCTTCTGTTTTTCCCTCTCGAAGAGGCCTCCAACCGGGGGTATCTGCCGCGCCGCGCACGCCCTCGTCGACCGACCCCAGATCCCCCACCACCACACTGATGGATCGTTCACTATTCCAGTGGCCCGAAGACTTCCAGCCAGCCATAGCCATCTGACGGCGAGGTTAACTGTGGGGTCACGGGCGCGTTCTCTTCGGCTTTTGAGCATGGCGTCCGCGTTCCAAAATGCGTGGAAGTGAGTGCTCCTCGACCTGCGTTTTCCCGTCCAGCGTCGCGATGAAGAGTCCTTGTCTGACTTTATCCCGCAGCTCTGCGCTCCAAGCCGAACAGGAGTTCCAAAGGGCCCTTGCAGAGAAAGAGCCTACTTTCGCAGAGGTTTCCCATCGTCTTTCGGAGTCAGTCACACCTTGCCGGAGTTGTGACGAGAGCGCAGTCTGACCTGTTTCAGATTTCGCATAGCCTGCCAGAATGCGATCTTCCAGGACTTCGAAGCCGCCTGTTCCGCCAATGTGGAGGGTCGTCTATGGGAAGCGCATCTCAAGGTTAATGGCCGGTTTCGCAAACTGCTAGCCCGCGTGAGTGTGCACGATGGAATTCCTTGGTAGAAGCGGCTTTCTGATCTACATACAGTTCCGCGACGAGAATGGCAAGAAGAAGCCGGTCGAGAAGCGCAAACTTGAGAAACACTATCTGGACTTTATAAAGTCGAGCCAGCGATTCTACCGGGGATATATACAACATCTGTCGTCGCACTTTGGAGGTATTCCGGAGCTGGAAAAGGTTGCGCAAAAATTCAACTTTGACAGTAAGGATCGCAAATTGACATCATCAGTCTCTGCGATTGAGCTAAGCATGCTACCCTCAGACCTATCGGCCCAATCGCCGGTCGTAGCCAACGAGGAACTCCGCAAGCGCGTACTTCTCTCCTGCCATGCGACGCTCATCCGTCTGGGAGATCTCTCCCGTTATCGCGAAACGGAACTCGTCACCAAGGGCCGCAATTGGGGACCTGCTATTGGGTACTATGATTTAGCGGCTGTTATCCATCCAGCTTCGGGCGCATCGCATAACCAGCTCGCTGTCATTGCGCTTGCTGACGGCAACCACCTCCGGGCGACTTATCATCTTTACAGGGCGTTGGCCGCCAAGGAACCTCACCCGACCTCAAAAGGAAACTTAGAGATAGAATTCAGGAAGATCAAGAATGCGTGGGCGAAGAGAGAACTGATCCCCCGTGAGGATGCGGGCATCCCCGGGCGAGCATTGACCCCTTGGTTTGTGTACCTTCACGCGCAATGCTATAAGGGAATTGATTTCCCTGAGCATGACGAGCTCGAAAACGAGGTTCTGAGTCAACTTGCCGTCGATTTGAAGGAGCGATCCCTCGAGGGTACTCTTCTGAAGTTCTGTTTGATTAACGTAGCTGCAGAAGATTTTGCGAGAGTGAGATCAAACGGCAGGTATCTTGATTTGCGATTGCTGGCCTGCTTGCTGATTACGAACCATAGGGGAGTCTACGAACAAAGCTCGCCTATTTTTCCGGCGCATCAATGTCAAGACCTTCTTCACGCTTCTTCAGATCCTCTTGGCTGAACTGGAGCGAATCGCGACTGAAGACCCGGGAAATAAGGAGTCGACGAACGGATCAGAGAAAATTACCGTCGTTGCGCGTCGTGTTCTCCCAGCCCTCCGACATTACAGCGCTTGGTTACTTTCAAATAGTAGCAGCTTGGCTGCCGAAAAGGAAGACAAGGATACACTCCTTTTCGTTCAAATCAAGGAATTTTGGAAAATATATGCCAACACCTTGACGCTACTTGCGTCCACTTTTGATGTGGTGCACTTGCCTGAAGTGGACTATCTACTTGAAGAGGATGAGGATACTCTTGGCTTCGCTCCGTTTGCCAATGAAGCTACCAGTCGCAGATATCTCGATGCGAACGGCAAACTGAAACCACGTATGCACGATCCCGGAGTGGAGAGGAACCATCCCAACATTGAAATGCTCTACCGAATTCGGGAGTTCGTGATCGATGGTCTCGATCTAGTCGTAAGCAAGGTATGTGTTGAGTGTATCAATCTGGCTTACAGCTGGAGCTAACTCGACGTGAGAAAATACCCATCGTCCTAGTTGATGAGCAGGATCGGAAGATGTTCATCTACCAAGAGGAAGGTCTGCCCTCTCAATTCTACGCTAGTCCCAACGTGCATCACCATACTCTTTCTTCGACAAGCGTCGAACGGGAGGATATACAGCAAGCGAAGCAGGATCCCAGATACGCGGATAACAAAAGTGTTTTTGAAGACTCCCAGTCCGCTTCGGCGTCCGTCTCTGCAAATATGCACCGCATAGTGGAGGGAGTAGAGAGGCTTGTTGAATCGGACACCTGTGAAGGAGCGCCAGCAGTGCCAGAGCTTCCGGCTTTTCTCAGGGATCCTCCGACTTCGTCTGACCCTCCCTTCGAGACCGACCCTAGTTCCCTGATGTTCCGTCAAGATGGGTCGAACATGCTCCGGCCACCAATTGCTCCACCTGGGCTTGGTCCACGCAACGCGCACCCCCCAGCCTCAGCCGTACCCGCACCCTCATCCTTCACCCCGCGGCCAACGCTGCCCAGCATCCCCAGCATCTGGAACACTGCCTTTGCGCCCCAGCCAGGTGAGGCTCCATCTCCACAGCCTCGTCCAGCAACTGCACGCCAGATCAGTCCTCCAGGCCTCAGCCAGCAGACGACCCTTTCCATGGCTTCAGGAACCAGCCCAAGCCTTCCATCCCAGGAACCAACCGCAAATGATTTCGCGTTCCGGAACGGCTTGCTGCTCCAGCAGCAGCAGCAGAGCTCTCTCGACGCGCCGAGGTCCTCCCCCTTCGAGTCCAGCTGGACACCACCGAACTCCGCGGTCCTCCACCGTCACTCGGTCGCAGCATCAGCCTGGGACAGGGACCCGCTTCGGGGCGGACACTATTACGACGCGTACCTCCACCAGCAGCATATCTCCAGCAGCCTAGGTGACGCGTCCTGGGCGAACAACGCTTTCATCGCGAGCAGTCTTCCCTCTGGGGCGACGTACCCCAGCTCCGGTGGGTTCACGAGCAGTCGCAAATCCGCCGCGCAGCTTGGTGCTATAGGTCAAACTCCACCCTGCGGGCAAGGAGGTTGATTAATTGGCTGCTGTTGTTTGTCTCATCACACTACGGACAAACAACAAAAAACATGGCAAGTCCGAAACGAGTCAGGACGAAGAAGGAACGAATTTCTTCCTGTTGGCAGTCCGATGATTTAAGAATCTAAATTCATCCTGCGGAAACATATACATAACCTTGCCTGCGCTTTTATACCCGGCAGACATTCTCGGCTTGCGCTGCTGCTGTGCTCTACGATTCTATCTATCACATCATATCATTCCCGAGGGGAAACGGAACCAGCGCGAGAGATGGTGTGCGTGCATACCACACACACGTACCCATACACGTATACACACCGCACGCTCTCAGATCCGACACGAGAACCCACCTGCACTGGTCAGCTTTATACCCCTTCACAGCCAGTCAGAAGAAAAGAAAGATAGGGCAGCAGAAGTCAGTCAAAAACATCTTACTACCACTACTACTCTAGATATTGTCAAACAGTACGTACTTGCTACTGATGACGCCTGGAGAGAAAGAAAAGAGAAAAGCAAAAGCCGTCCCAATTGGGGAATACATATCGAAATATATTCCCGGATTGGACGGCAAAAAGGCTGACAAGACTTCTTAACGGAAGCCCAGTTCAATCAGACCAAATCAATCATAAGTGAACTGTCTCTTTTTTTTCTGCGTTCTAGAAATCTTAAATTCGAATTGCTTATCGTGGAGGACAACCCGCCATGAAAGTTGATTGTGTATAGCCCCCGTCCGTAAAATGCGGGAAAGTACAAGGCGGAAAAGGTCAGAAGAAAGTAGAGCGACTCATGCACAAGACCCCATTCAAAATGTCATTCGTGAGAATTTCGTTGTTGAAAACGTTTTTTCTCCCTTCCCTCTATTGCAGAATCCTCTTACATGGAGGCAAAAGCGTACTGTTGATAACCGAAGGACCAAGAAAGATGGGGCAATTAAGTCAGGGAAACGCCGGGTATATTGGGTTGAATCGTCAAGTTGAATAATGACAGGAAAAAAGACGTCATCTTCTCCTATCGAATAACTCCTCGAGTAATCGTTGCTGGGGCTTTTCACTGGCTGGATGGGACGTAAGTCTGCTTGGGGAATGGGTACCTAGATTGAGATGGTTCGTAAGTTAATGTTTCAATAAAGGGTACTGATTGAACCATTGGACCGTGAAGTGAGGCGATAGGGAAGCCCCTCAGGGACGACTGTTGTCCGCAGTTTGCGTTTCAAAATTTCGCGTGGAATAGTGGAAGAGACACATTGAAACGGAAGTCGGGGGATGACTTACGATGGTCCCAGTTCCTGGATGCTCAAGCTTGCGAGCCACTGGCCCATGTCGACGCTAGTCTCAAGCGACTTGCCTAGGACGATACCAGCACAGAAACCGCCGGCGAAAGCATCACTATATTTAGACTTAGTACAAAGCCTACTTTTAAAAGCAATGGGCTCTATAGGCTATTACTCACCCAGCGCCGTTGGTATCGTTGATGCGCTCCTTGGGAACTTCCCGCACCTTGTACTCCTTCACCTCAATCTCGCCATCTGGCTTGGCAACGGCAGTGACGGTAGGCAGAGTGCCCTGGGTGATGATAGCGACCCTTGGGCGGCTGTTGTTCTTCTTGGGCAGGGTAGCCAGCTTCTTCGCGATCTCGATGATGTCGGTGGTTCCCCAGCCATGAGACTCGGAGTAGGAGATGGCCTCAGTCTCGTTACCGATGAGGTAGTCGGTGTACGGCATGACACTGTCGAGTTGCTCCTTGAAGAATTGCGGGATAAATGGAGCGGAGAGGGAGAGCATAAAGATCTATATTTTTCCATTGTTATCAGAATCGGATTGCGCAGGGGAATATGAAGGCCATAGCGGAACCTAGGCGCAATGACATTCTACCGCCCAAGGTCCTGGCAAGTGAGTGACATACCTTGTCCTTCGCAGCGGCCTCCTCAGCAAGGGCCAGGATGGCAGGGACACAGACAGTGAGATGGTATCCACCGACATAGTAGACCCTGGCCTTCTCGACCAGAGACCAGATGTGCGGCTGCTTCAGGTGCTCGATCTTGTACTCGTTTGCGGCAGCAAGGTGAGTGACCATGCTGCGATTGTGGCCCGTGATGACCACACCACATTTCCCAGTGGGCTGGACATCGTCGACGCGGTATTCGGTGTGGACACCAGCCTTGTTGCAGGCGTCCTTGAGGATCTCAGCATACTTGTCGCGGCCAACGCAGCCGATGTAGACGACGGAGTTTTCAGGGAGCATGTACTACAGCGGACAAACAAATGTCAGCTTCGGTGACATAAATAATTATTTAAAGTAAAGGTGTATTGCAATTGATAAAAGGAAAATACCTGTGCCCCACGAGCAGTGTTCTGAGCGGCACCTCCAGCAATCAATTTCGCATCATGGTTCTGGAGAAGCTCTTCATAGAGACCCATGTGCTTCTCCTCCGCGAGGATAGCATCGTTGTCCTTCAGGCCGTACTTTTGCAGGAGAGCAGCATCACTATATGCCTCAATCAGTAAATGCTAAATATTTTTCTCATGCAGTAATCGCCCTACCCAACACCCTGGATGTCTTGGTTTGGAGTTAGCCAACAGATTGAACGGTACAATTGGCGATAAAGGAATCAATTACCCAGGAGCGGATTCTCCAAACACAGCAAAGGGTATCCTTCTTCAGCAGCCATTTTTTTTTTCTGATGTGTTAAACACGCTGGTTGTTGGAAAGAGTGTGGCTGTCAGAAGGACGGAGGGGCCGCGGTGGGGGGTTTGTGCTTTGGTTTCGGAGGGGGATCATCGCAGGGCCCGCGACGATGACTTGCGTCAAAGCACGAGTCAGCCAGCCGTTCGGATGCATATGATCGACCGGCAGCTCTCAGACACCACCAGCGAGCAGACAGCATCAAAGGCCGCCAGCCCCTTTTCTGTAATCTCCTAGTTTGAAACCTGTCACTTCTCTTCGCTCCCAGAATTCTCATCTCACAACCGTCCACAAATGTCAAACCCGGCTCTCGGGATCGCGGAGACGGTCCACACGGCGTCCATAAAGCGCGACCCCTCGCCGGCGCACGACATCAACCCTGCCACTACTGCAGATGAGAGAAGACCACTCGAGCGCACACCGTCCGAGGTTCCCAGTATCCCGTCAGACGTTGTCGACCCGAGTCGGGTGATCAGACCGATCTCGCGGCGGAGGAACCTCCCTCCACTGCCTGACCTGCGATTCGAGCAGAGCTACCTGGCCAGCTTGAGGGGTGCAGAGAGCTGGGGCCGCATTGCGTGGATAACAATCAGGGATCAGGTACGACGTGTCTGTTCATTTGGATTTCGTGCCAATGAATTCATCCATAGCCAATGGTTCGAGAAATCACAGACTGACACCACGTCCGCTTCCCCCATAGGTCCTTCTCCCTCTCATCCAAGGCACGCTCTGGACCCTGGCTCTCTCGGGCTGGCGACACTGGAACCGCGGCGCCCAGCTCAGTGGCAGGACGCTCGGGAGCAGGCTGCGCAGGTGGTGGTATGAGGTAAACAACTGGAAGATCCCGCCTGCAAGGGACATCTTGAGGGACCGGAAGCTTGCCGGACAGGTTCAGGACGCGAGTTCTCTTTTCTCCTCGCGTCGTAATCACTAAGCGCGTGGGTTTGGGGCTTTAATGGAGAAGGCGTGCTTTAACCCGACGTGCTCAAAGATGCAGTACTATGAGACTAGGTTCTCGCAATCCACCGGTGATTGAACGCGTTACACTTGGGAGTAATTCAAGATGTACAAAAGATATATCGGGCTCGCGTGTTTGGGAGTTAAGGGCACGGCGTTGGTGTTTATTCTTTCCCCAGAATGGAATATCTTTATGATACAACGGTCGAAGGACCTACGATGTCCCTATTATGGTTTTAGATGGCTCCACGCTTCTTAATGCTATCTGTTTTTAGAACGCTAAACAGACATTGACTACAAAAGGCGATTTTTTTTTCAATCGACAAATGAGCGCCCATTCTTTGTTGAATTAGAACTGGTCCGCCACAACATAATTTGACCCCTATATCAGCAGCGGAAGCTTCACGCTATCGGAGGAAGTGATATCCCTGCATCTTAGATGCTTAACACAAGCAATCCAGCTACAGTAAGATATCTGCCACTGAGAATCATCGACTGCATATCTATCAGATACCCTCTTTCGGCGTTGACCCTCTAAAATTTCCGCCGGTTACACAGAACGCCAAACAAACAAGAATGGGGTCTCTCACCACTGGACCTTTCACTCCATCAGTCGTCTATTAGGAGAAAATGCCGTCAGAAAGACCGAATAATTGATACATCTAACACCATCCATTTCCCACGTTTAATATCAGAAGCAAAGAACTACTCAGTTCCATTCTGGGGCCCGGAAAGATTGGATTCTGCAGCAGGCGGTCCTGAAACAACCTTGACATCCAAGCCATCAGGCTTTTGTTCAATTGGACCTTTGAGACCGTTGGGTACGTTCTCCTTAGGATCATCAAGGTGCTGAGGAGGCGCAACGTTAGACGTCGGGCTTGAGGTCGGCGCCAGTGGAGGTTTCTGCTCTGACTCCGTCGGCAGGCCGCCTTCAGGTCCTTCTGTCGACGTCGGTTGAAGGTCTTGAGAACCATTTGCAGATTCAGCCAGCACTTCCTCCTTGGCCATAGGAGCTTGCCCGGCTGTCGGTTCACTAGGTACGTTCGGGCTGCTTAGCTTCTTCCCCTTGCCGTACCTAAGCTGCACTACGAGACTGGGATGCTTCTCCTGTTCTCCTTCGAGATCAGACTCGTCTTCTCCACTCAGCTCATCATTTTCCAAATCATCTTCATCTTCTTCGTCGCCTGCCTGCCATTCGTTTCCGCTTGAAGGGGCCCCCTCGGACTCATCTTCCATCTCGTCACCATAGTCAACGCGGTAGCCATTTGTCCGAGCAGCGGCTCTGCTTCGCAAGGATCTTCCTGTACCATCCACACCAGTCTGTGGAGCAGCAGATACTGCGTCATTCCTGCGTTGCCCGCTGACCATCGACTCACCGTAGATGCCTCCGACTCGCGGACGGACCTGCCGTCCACTGGCTGTGAATGTAGGTCCCGCAGGCTCCGCAGGAGTAGAAATGCCTGAGGTATTTCGTGTGGATCTTCTGGTAGAAGGTAGACCGTCCAAAAAGTCCTCGTCATCAGAATATGTGTACTTCAGTTTTTTTCCACGGGTGCGACCCTCATAAAGAGAGAAACCAGGTTCTGGTCGAGCAAAAGCAGCTTTTCGCGCAAGGCGGTAGTCACGGCGCTTACGTTTCTAATATCTCGTCTTAGCAAATGACAAGTGACAGACATACAAGGTATCTCACCTCTTCCGACCCCTCGAAGCGGGGAATAGCATTCTTGATTTTCTCGCTCAGTTTCTTCGCATGTATAGAATCCTGTTGCTCAAGATCATCGGCGAAAGCCTTCAACTCGGGGATATTTCCCGCGACGCTCCACCAATGGATCTCCTCCTTGGACGGATTGGTCTCCCTGTATAGCCTGAAATGCGTGTCGTCTTGGCCCTCAATAAGCCAGTATCGGTTCTTCAACCCATCGCGACCCCACGGTTGGACAGACAGAGGTTGGTTCAGATCATCGGGTTGGCGCGATTGCTTCAAGTAAGATTCCTTGATCTTGGCTTGGACCGCATCGGACGAGTTCAAGGCCCACAGGATCAATGCCTTCAACAGTCCCAGCTAAAGTCGCGTCAGAAACAGTGTTCTCCATGGATTGGAAGTTAGGCAGCGTACACGTTCTTCTGGTGACATGCTCGCGAAGGTGCGCCCGCCGTGAAGAGGGTTCTTGCCTTGCCATGACCTCGGCCACTGGGAAGCATTCGTTTGAACCGCCTCCTCCAGGGCGCGCTGATAATGGCCTCTCCTAGACAGAGTAAAACGCATTAGAACCTTATCCCAGTCACACTTCCGTAGAACAGGCTTCGGGATTGAGCTTGAGCTCCTTCCCCTCTATGGCTGGAACCAAGCGGCGGGTGGCGACCATACTCAACATCCTTCTTCCTGTTCAGCACGAGACCAATTAACGCGCATAGAAGTCTCTCAATATGATCACCTGGGACAATATCCGCGACCCCTCTCTCGATATCCTGGGGACCGAAGTGTGGGAGCGACCGAGGGAATACATCACTGAAACGCGCGCGGAACATCACAATGAACTGCGGAACGTCGCGACAGATCAGCAGGCGTGTGAGAAAAAAAAAAAAAAGGTGAAATAGCGCGTCAGAGCGCGCCCAAAGACAAAAAATGTGACTAAGCTATAGATACTCACTGCGATATCAGGATTATCTGCCAGTACATAGTCATGCGGTGGTGAAGGAGCTCGTGGCGGTGATGGGGAACGTCGTTTCGTCAGCGGAGATGCTTTCTTGAAGTATTTTGTAATCCCAGGCTGTTCATCAACAGCCATGGCGACAGACTCATCGTCTGTCGACGGCACGGACGACAGCGATGATATGTCTGAGTCTGAGAGCGACATGTTAGACATGGTTGGTGGTAGTATGCGGTGGTGTGTCGCGGCGAAGGAAGGCGGACGAGCCTGCACGGCAGGAAGTCTACTGATGCTACAAGCGCGGCTATCACGCGCGTGGCTCGTCTAGGGTGATCAATGACATGTCAGGGCATGATCAACGTCAAAATAACGCCAGAACTCTCATTTCATCTATCTAGACCCCTGTTTCACACTGCATTCCATCTCATCTATTAATTTTCCAGAAAAACATCTATCAAGTGGACTTGAAGACCGACAGTGAGTGAACTCTGAAAACTGAACGTGCACAAGCGACCTCGGTCAAGACCTCCACATCGCGAAGGTGACTTCGGTTCCTCGAAATGTCAATTATATCATCATATGGTCAGAGAGTTCCACCTGACGGTTCTTGTTCGAGAAACAGGTGCAAGGTCTGTTTCTGGAGAGAATGCGGGCGTGCGCGGGAACCAGCGCGACCACGGAATTCCCCCAACAATTTAGTTTTCCAGCGATTGGGCAGTTAGTGTAAGCAGCGAGGTCTCCTGAAGCACCCGTGCAGTCAGTCTGCCTCGACACTCAAAGAAATATCAACACAAAGAGACCCAACACGGAGCAGGAGACAGGAATGAAAAGATGTTAAATCTAACGCGCACGACAGTAAAAGAAATAAATTTTAACCTTAACAGGGCCCCGAAGGTAATCTCCGCTGCAGAGCCCCGCGTGCTGGTTTGGCAAGAGGCATCTCTGATAGGGGAATGAGCGAAATGGATGATACCTCAGGAACAACCAGATCCGCAAAGCGAAAGCAGAAAGGGTTAGTCTGTGGGAAAGAATCTCGACAAAAATGAGCACAAAGATAATGAATTGCAAAAATAGGAAACCAGTAAAGAGGCAGGTGGAGATCAGCCAGCAAAAAAAGGTGGGAAGAGGCGATAGAACAGCAGGAAATGAGAGTGCCCTGAGTTGCACACGCAAATGAGCTCCTCGTGCGGCCAAACAGAACGGCATTAACTGCCAACAATTGATTGACCTGGTCTCTAAGATAGATGATCTAGACCCAGCGGGGCTCCTCAAAGGTGATGAAACCTAAAAAAGGAGGCAATCGAGAAAAAGCTCCGGACCCGCAAGGCGACTAGATATATCAAACAAGCAACAACTCAACCCCAGCACCATCATATCGTCGACTCGACAGCTGCAAGGGAAACACAATGAGGCAATCCGCAGGTCGGATTGGGAAGCACAGACAGCGTGGAATGCTGAACGCAGGTCTGTAGAGGGTGAAAAGGTCGGTTTCAAAGAACGGGGCAGTCATATAGGTACCCGCGAATATCAACGTTCAGCAGCGCGACCCTGGGCCGAGCCACCTTGTGCTGCTGCTGCAGATGATGATACGATGGTGAAGGTCGCGGCGGAGGTCGCGATGGCGCGCGCGCGGGCCAAGACAGCCGCCTCGGTGCGGAAGGGCGCTAGCGCCAACTCGGTTAGATTAGCGATTCCGCCCTAAAGCCCACACAGGCTTTTGTCGCTGAATTCAACACACCAACGACAAGCCCATCTTCGAGTCGAGGTACGAGCAATTAATCACTCCCACCACCGTCGCGGGCGGACGTCGTTCGATACTAACGTACAGGCCACCACATAGACAGTCGCCATGGGTCGTGTGATCCGCAACCAGAGAAAGGGTCGTGGATCCGTTTTCAGTGAGTTCGGCCGCAACAAGATGCAATTCTCAGGTCGAGAAATACTGATCAACTTATTTCTCTTCAGCGGCCCACACCCGTCTCAACAAGGCGCCAGCTCAGTTCCGCACGCTCGACTACGCTGAGCGCCATGGATACATTCGAGGTGTCGTCAAGGAGATAGTCCACGACCCTGGCCGTGGTGCTCCTCTCGCAAAAGTCACCTTCCGCCACCCATACCGGTACAAGGATGTCACCGAGACCTTCATTGCCAACGAGGGAATGTACACCGGACAGTTTATCTACGCCGGAAAGAACGCCGCCCTGACTGTCGGCAACATCCTGCCCCTGAGCTCCGTTCCTGAGGGTACCGTTGTCTCCAATGTTGAGGAGAAGGTTGGCGACCGGGGCGCCCTCGGCCGTACCTCCGGCAACTACGTTACCGTCATTAGCCACAACCCTGAGGATGGCACGACCCGTATTAAGCTCCCCAGCGGTGCTAAGAAGGTTGTGAAGAGCAGCTGCCGAGGAATGGTCGGTATCGTTGCTGGTGGTGGTCGTACCGACAAGCCTCTTCTGAGTACGTTTTATCCCGGGATTGGAGCGCCATTGCCTGCGCGGATGATGCTGATTCCTTTTTACAGAGGCTTCTCGTGCCAAGCACAAGTTCGCTGTCAAGCGCAACTGCTGGCCCAAGACTCGTGGTGTTGCAATGAACCCAGTCGACCACGTAAGTTCCCCGGGCAATTTTCCGCAACAGGGATATGTACCTGACACAATTCTTTTCTACAGCCTCACGGTGGTGGTAACCACCAGCACATTGGTAAAGCCTCGACTGTCTCCCGCTACGCCGCCCAGGGTCAGAAAGCCGGTCTCATTGCTGCCCGCAGAACCGGTCTGCTCCGTGGTACCCAGAAGACCACCAAGGAGTAAATGTGACATGGTGTGGAGTTTTTCTTTTGATGGGTTAAAAAGGCTGTTTTGCTATGATGCATGTGTACTTAGGCGACTGTGGACAGCTACCCACGCGTCCTTAGTGAACAATGAAAATATGTGGCCAAAATTCGTTTACAGGCGACTAACCATTTCATTATTCGATCGAAATTATGATACTGTGTGGGCAGAAAATATCGAAAAAAAATCATTGAGACAACGATTGACAGGCTCTCTCCGTGGCCCCTTTCCCTCGGAATCTCCGTCCGCATCTGCGTGGACCTTTCAATGGGTTTCAGAAGAGCATTGTACCCTTTTGACAATCCCTGGAGTCTATGCCCGTGAATACCCTTACTCTATCATATCAAAGGCAGGCCAGATATTCCTATGGCATATCCGCTGAAACGGACATGAATGACGGCCGTGAATCGGAAAATGACTTAGGGCAGGTCAAATGCTACCTTCTCCATAAGGGTAGCGCTCAATGCGTCCTCCATGAGTAGGGTTTGAGGTGAGATGGATCTACTAGATATACTGGATCATTGGTTTATCGAGCCCCAGATGGGGTGGAGTATACCTTGAGAGTTACCTCAGCACTCAATGTCTATATATTTTACCGCCCAAAGAGCGAGCATGAATCAAGTGTCAAAAGAGACACATTCCTGACATCATCGTGTAGTATTGCCAATAACAGGAGCTGGAGTATGAAAAATGAGGCACTTGTTTCTCCTATATTCAAAATCTTTGGGTACCATCATGGATCTCGAGGGTATCTTGTCAGGATACTTAACTATCTGTCAATGCGTGACGGCGATGACCACCCCGCCCGCGCTTATCTCCACATGGCTTCCAGGCAGAAGAGATCTCTACTGTACGCACGTGGTGGCAACCACACACATTTGAACGGATTATCGTGTATAGACTGACACGCTCTGATAAAAAGAAAAGCCTCGAATGCTGAGTACCAATCAATAGATGTCCCGGCGCCTGGAACGGCACCTCCTAATTCCGGCTTGCTCTCAAACTGGCCAATCGGAGACGTCATTCATCCATCTATCAGGTTAGGTACCGAGTGAGACTTTATTCGAGATATCTCTCACACATCTTCACGGGCCTTGCAGTCGCGGGATCTATTTAAGGTGAACCTCATTCATCCTGTCCAGAGTGCCGAAACCTTCCTGCAAAGAGACATGATATTACTATGCAGACATCATGACCCAGAAACAGCCTCCGCGGCAGATACCCGCGCGGTTACCACCACTCTCCTCCTCAGCTGCACGTTGGCGCGCAGTCGTCAATCGCGACACCACGGCCAATAATACATTTGTCTACGGCGTCCGCACCACGGGCATCTACTGCCGCCCGTCGTGCCCAGCGCGTCTCGCCCGGCGGGCGAACATCGAGTTCTACGACTCGGCCGCGCAGGCAGAGGCGGCGGGCTTCAGACCGTGTAAGCGCTGCAGACCGCACCTCCATGTGACGGTTGATCCGCAGATGCGGCTCGTTCAGAAGGCATGCGAGACTATCGCATCCTTATCCGTATCGGGCCAGAAGCCTAAGCTGCAGGAGCTGGCGGCAGAGGCGAACCTTACGCCGAGTCATTTCCATCGGGTCTTCAAGAAGGTTGTGGGCGTTACGCCCGGCCAGTATGCGAAGGATATGTGGAACAGGAACCTCCAGGGAGAGAAAACGAGTCGCAGTAGTGCGAGACGCAGCGAGGAGACTTGTTCATCAAAGACAGCTGAAGATCTGGATCTGTTCGATCTCTGCGCGCCAAACGAAACAAATGAAGTCCTCCATGATTCCATAGATTGGAATGGATTCGATGCCATGATAGCCGCGGAGAACGATCGTGATGGAACGCAATGCCCTGCCGAATCTGAGGAAGACCGGCTTCCGACTCTCTGTTCTCCGAGCTGCTTAAAAATAGACAGCCAAACCGTTGGAGCTGATCTTTCGCTGGGCGATAATCAGGCTCTGGTCCCGACGCAGCTTCATGAGTCAGGAGGGGAGCTTGCCAAGTGTACCGACGACATTGATTTGTCTCTGGAATTATGGAAGGATCTGGAGTCCGTGTCAAGCTTTTCGTGGCATATCTCTGATCACAATATGTTCGAGGTCTGCGGACTGGGAGTGCAGCTTGTTCCTGTGGAAGGGGGAGAGTCCTCTAGCATATCGAATTCAGCCTTATGGTTCAATAACCTGGACTGTTTGGAACCCCATGAAACTGTCATTAGGTCTCCATAGGAGTCATTTAGTATCGTTGTATGAGTATATGCAGGTGCATTGTTTGCTGCTGGCAGGGGTTCTTTGTTATTATTATTTTTTACCCGCTCACGGGTCACATTAATGTAGCAAATCCAACATTCTTGTGAGAGACCATGAGAAGCCAATAATTCGTTTGGTCATGCATGTTATAGATTTCCCTGTTCTCCATGGAGAGGCCAGTGGATGAGAGCCAGCCCGAGACGCAGGCCTGAGGCAAGACTACTATATCTCCGCGCAGCGGCAGCCTGCTGGTGTTCTGGACCATCTCTGGACCTGTAGATCTCTGATAAGATAGCGCCTGTCAGACTGTTGGGCGCATTCCTGACTGAACGCCTCGTTTCAAAGGGCGGAAGAAGAGCGGGATGTACGGGTCGAGAGACTTTCGGATCCGTCACCCTGAACCCTCAGTAGCTAAGCGCTTCCTGTGTTCCGGAGATAATAATAGGCTGGTGAGCCGTGGCAAGCGCCTGGACAGGGCGATACAGAGAGCCTGTCCGGCGTAGCGATGCAGAGCGCCTGGAAGGTCTGGCAGCAGGGATCCACCGGCGGCCCACGAAACGCGTGTCGTGTCTCTGGCAAGCCTCTTCTGCCTCGTTTGGGCCACCAGCGTCGGGTTTCAGGGTCACCGCTCTCCCCCACCTCCAATCGATCGCCCGGTCGACTTTTCCCTTGGCCAGCGTTCCGCCCGGAGCAACCAGCACCGCCTGGCAGGGAAGGGGCCCAGCGAGCATGTGGCGCGCTCCCACGGCAGGCATCCTCCTCGTCCTACGCTCTCCCCCGCTGTGCGTCCGGGCAGTTTCTGATTGGGGCTGTCGCTGCTGGCCGGGTTGCGTGCCATTCCTCGAGCCCTGCCCCGGGACCACGCCCACTTATTAAACCTGCTAATGCCCCGTCTGGTCTCAGGCGGTTCACCATTCTCCATCCCCTTAGCCAGGCAATCGGTATTCAGGCAGCTACATAATGCTTTTGTTGAACTGACAATCGTTGTTGTTCCATTATTATCAGATTATTCCCGTCGTTCGGAATTTTCCACTCGTTGTTGAAGCTGCTTCATTGTACCTCCCGCCAACTGAGAGAAAAATATATTATTGTGACTTGCCTGGGACGACTATCTGTTTGCTCAATTAAGTAATTGACGATCCATTCATTGCTCCCATCCTTCCATCGCAAACCTCTGAGTGCACAGGTCCGTCGATAAGCAGCCAAACAATCCAAGATGAATGTCAACAAGAAACTCGACCGTTTCAAGCAGTGGGCCGGAGAGATGATGGGCGGGGAGGCCAAGACAATTGCCTCAGATGACTTCAAGGCCTTGGAGGCAGAGATGGCTCTGAGGCACGAAGGTACGAACCGCAGGAGGCTTGCTTGCTTAAGGGCCTTGCCTCTGAAAGACCAGGAGGCCCATTGCTGACCCCACTGAAGGGATGGAACGCATGCACAAGTCCATGACAGCCTACATCAAAGCCATATCCAAGCGTAGTGAGGGAGACGACAAGGAGAAGACCTTGCCGATCGCCCACCTGGGCGGAAGTATGATCAACCATGGCGAGGACTTCGATGCCAATTCCGAGTTTGGGCAATGTCTCATAAGTACGAAATTACCCCGCGCACGTCTTGGTTTGGAGCTATGTCTCTGATAGCGCTTCAATTTCACGCAGGCTTCGGGAGGACACAGGAGCGGCTGGCGCGCATACAGGAGAGCTACATCACGCAAGCGACCTCGAGCTGGCTCGAGTCGCTGGAAAGATCCCTCGCGCAGATGAAGGAATACCAGGTAGAGCAAACAGTACAGCCTGCGAATTGAGTCGTTGAATCTGACATTGTTCAGGCTGCTCGCAAGAAGCTCGAGAGCCGGCGCCTGGCCTACGATGCCGCCCTCGCAAAAATGCAGAAGGCGAAGAAGGAAGACTTCCGTGTGGAGGAGGAGCTTCGGACGCAGAAGGCTAAGTATGAGGAGTCTAACGAAGATGTCTACCGGCGTATGCAAGATATAAGGGAAGCGGAGGCCGACAGCATAGCGGATCTGGAGGCGTTCTTGGAAGCCGAGTTAAACTACCATGAGAAATGCCGCGAAGTTCTTCTGCGACTCAAGAACGACTGGCCTGGAGCGTAAGTACATCTGTATCGAACGGAGGTGATTATTGATGCTGACTCCGAGAAGACAGTCTCGAGCGCAAAACGCCAGCGGGCGCCGCCCTGGTCGCCCTCGAGCCAACACGGCGCATTCGCATCTCGAACGGTACGGTGCAGTGCAGGAGGAGCCCTCGACTCCAGCGATGGAATCTCGCCATGTTATTAGATCGAACAGGCCCGTCTCAACCATTGTTGAGTCGTCTACCAGAGATTTCTACTCGGCCGATCCTGGCCTCCAGCGGCCAGCTTACAGCAGAACACCAACCTTTGAAGGGCCCACCCAGTTGCGCGGCGATCAGTCACCTGCTTCGCCCCAGCGGATGTCCCGGCTGGCTAGCGACAACCTGGCCATCCGCAGAAACCGCTCACAGTTGCGACCTGTCAGCAAGGCCTTCGACTCGTACGTCGATTCGCCGGAGGACACGGGCTCGCACGGCAACACCAGCCCGGATCGCTCGTATGGCGAGAGATCGGCCTCTCCGGCAACGTCGCATGGTAGCAACGTGTCGAGGACTGCCAGTTCGACCACACTCAACAGTGTCGGCATAGGCAAGAAGATCCCTCCGCCACCTCCACCTCGTGCGAAGAAGCCTCCCCCTCCGCCTCCCGCGAAGAAGTATCTTGTCGGGGCAGGGGACGCATAGATGGTTCTCTTGGTTGTATATGGAGTTCTAGGCGTCCACCTGTGGCCGGCGGATTCGTATGTATGTTTACTCCTTGTTGTATGATCATTCTCTTAGGACGTTGAATATGGGACCTGTGGACATGCCCGCTCAGCTGGTAAAACGAGGTTTTGGTCAGATTAGATGCTACAGTTCTGAATTATAATAAATAACATGGCCGGTGGACCCGGAACCGAGCCTTGCGTAACCCGAGAATTCTGACCTCATCACCTTGATGCCAGGGGTGGGGGATATCGTCTTGTCCCGGCTCTATCTACGCAGTAGCTGCTTGCATCATCGGGCGCTAGAGATGGCTTATCTCTGGAAGCTCGTGGCGATAAAAAGAGGACCGCTGCCCGCTTATCAGGGCTCCTCTGCAGCGGAGAGCATGGCAGCAAGCGACGTGAGTTGGCGGGCATCCCCGCCAAGGCCGGAGGGGCCCGCGTGGACGGGCGAGGATCGAGGCCAGCGGCCACCTCGCTCCCGGCGCCTCGTGGCCGGATGTATCTGATCCAGGCGGAGATCAAACCGACCGCCTCCGGGGATGCTGGACTGCACCGTTTCCCGGCCGTAGAGATCGAGCTGGCGGGAGGATCAGCATCTCCAGCTCTCTCTCTCTGCGCGCGGCCTCTGGGGCCCGGACGGGCGCCGCTGCTGAGTCAGCAGCGGTGGCACGTGCCTAGCGCGAAATCTTCTTCCAACGTCTCGCCGCCTCCTCTCTCCAGGCACAGGCTGAGCACAGCCAAGTTCATCCGACCAGCACGGAGAGTCGCGAAAGCTCCCCCCTCCATCCCCATCTCATCAGTACCGCCTGTCAACGCGCCCTCCCCAACGTGACGCCTCGCCCAGGGGTCCCTCTGGCGCATCTGCCATTGCGCGCGACCCCCCTTGCGCTGACCCCGTCGTCGTCGCCGACCGCCCTGTGTCCCTCCCAGAGCTGGCTTCACGACACTGCGTCCGCCAAGCATCTGATAGAGGCCTCTGCTCGTCGCAGCCATCGGCAACGGGAGCCCGCCGCCACGCCACAGCATTAAAAACGCGCGTAGCCTCCCCGTATAGACGCGACTCGTCCTTGACGGCTCTTTCCACGTGTTTTCCATTCACCTCCGCGGTGCCACCTGCCGCGCTCCCCCCGGCCACGGGCGCTCTCCGGCTCATGAGTGAAGCAGACACGCGCTAGATCATGGCCTCGATCCAGTCGGCTCCCAACATGGCGGCTGGGAACATGAGCCTGCCGCCGAATCTGACCCAGCAGCACATCCAAGAGGTCTACCAGGTAAGTTTTGTCGCGCCTTCCCTCCCCCCCCCCCCCCCCCAACCGGCGGTCCTGCGGTTCCCTCCCCTCCGCCGTGGTCACGACCATCATCAGTGCGATTCGCGGCCATCCTCCATGGACTGCGCTAACGTCGCCGCAGAAGTTCCGGCAGATGCAGGAGCAGGGCGTCCGCCATGACGACCCCGAGTACCTCAAGGCCCACAACCTGCTCGCCGCTGTCCAGCGCCAGCAGGCGTATCAGAAGCAGAGGCAGTTCGCGCAGCAGCAGCTTCAGGCTCAGCAACGCCAGCAGCAGCAACAACAACAGCAGCAGCAGCAGCAGAATGGCGCTGGCCCTGATGCCGCCACCAACGGCGTTCATGGTAGGTTTCACACCGCCGCGTCCGATTGAAGATGTTCCATCGTGCTAACAGCCGCGTTCACTTCAGGTCGAAACGGCTCCGTCTCTTCTTCTGGTGCTGCTCAGGATTCGAATCCTGCTGTGGCCAGTGGTCAGTCAGTCCCCGCGGGGCAGACACCGACGCCAGCTCAGAAAGGCGCCCCCGTCGCCACGAGCAGCTTCTCTCCGGAACAGCTTGCTACGCTGAGAAACCAGATCCTCGCGTTCAAGCTGTTGTCCAAGAACCTTGCGATCCCACAACGCGTCCAGCAGCAACTCTTTGGACCCAAGAAACCACAGCCCGCAACTCCTGCGGACAATGTCGCGGCAGCAGAAAATGTGCTCGAGAGCGCAGCTCAAGGTCGCAATGATCAGCCTGCCGACTCGACTGAGAAGAGCACGCAGCCCAAGAGTTTCTACGAGACCTTCCAGTCTCCCTATGATTCCTTGGCCAAGTCCATCAGCTACACGGATCATTCGCTTCGTGCCAATCGGCTGCGCATCCCTAGCCTGATGCCAACCGGCATTGATATCGAGCAGATCCGGGAGGAGAGAGAGATGCTGTTGTACAACAGGATCAATGCGCGAAAGGCCGAACTGGCTAAGCTGCCTGCCAACCTTGGCGTATGGGACACGAGCAAGAGCGACGCACCCAACGGCGATGACTCGCTGAAGCTCAAGGCTCTGATTGAGTACAAGATGCTGAATCTTCTTCCCAAGCAGAGACTCATCCGCAGGCAGATTCAGAATGAGATGTTCCACTTTGACAACTTGGGTATGACTGCAAATCGTTCGAGCCACCGTCGCATGAAGAAGCAGTCCCTGCGGGAGGCCAGGATCACCGAGAAGCTTGAGAAGCAACAGCGTGACGCACGGGAGACCAGGGAGAAGAAGAAGCAGTACGATCAGCTGCAGGCTATCCTCAGCCATGGTGCCGAGCTCCAGAATGCTGCCAACCAGCAGCGTGCCCGGATGCAGAAGCTGGGACGCATGATGCTTCAGCATCACCAGCACATGGAGCGCGAGGAACAGAAGCGCATTGAGCGGACCGCCAAGCAGCGTCTCCAGGCTCTGAAGGCAAACGACGAGGAGACGTACTTGAAACTCCTTGGACAGGCCAAAGACTCTCGTATTTCACACCTGCTCAAACAGACAGACGGATTCCTCAAGCAGCTTGCCGCTTCCGTCAGAGAGCAGCAGCGCAGCACTGCCGAGAAATACGGAGAGGATGAGCGTGTATACGACACAACAGAGAGTGAGGGCGACAGCGATGAGGAAGGCGGAGGACGAAAGATCGACTACTACTCTGTCGCTCACCGGATCAAAGAGGAGATTACGGTGCAGCCTTCTATCCTGGTCGGTGGCACATTGAAGGAATATCAGTTGAAGGGTCTCCAGTGGATGATTTCGCTTTACAATAACAACCTCAACGGCATTTTGGCAGATGAGATGGGTCTTGGAAAGACCATTCAGACAATCAGTTTGATCACCTATCTCATCGAGGTGAAGAAGAACAACGGCCCATTCCTGGTCATTGTGCCTCTGAGTACCCTCACCAACTGGAACCTCGAGTTCGAGAAGTGGGCCCCGTCCGTGACAAGGGTCGTCTACAAGGGGCCGCCAAATGCACGAAAGCAGCAGCAGGCCGCTATCCGACAAGGCAACTTCCAGGTTCTGCTCACCACTTACGAATACATCATCAAGGACCGGCCGATCCTGAGCAAGGTCAAATGGAACCACATGATTGTCGATGAAGGTCACCGCATGAAGAATTCTCAGTCCAAGCTGAGCAGCACATTGACTCAGTACTACACTAGCCGCTACCGCCTGATTTTGACGGGAACTCCGCTGCAGAACAACCTTCCCGAGCTGTGGGCTTTGTTGAACTTCGTCCTACCGAATATCTTCAAGTCGGTGAAGTCATTCGACGAGTGGTTCAATACTCCATTTGCCAATACCGGAGGGCAGGATCGCATGGAGCTGACCGAAGAAGAGCAACTTCTCGTGATTCGACGTCTGCACAAGGTCCTTCGGCCGTTCTTGCTAAGACGTCTGAAGAAAGACGTCGAGAAGGACTTACCAGAGAAGCAGGAGCGCGTCATCAAGTGCCGCTTGTCCGCCCTGCAGGCGAAGCTGTACAAGCAGCTTGTCAACCACAACAAGATGGTTGTCAGCGATGGCAAGGGAGGAAAGACCGGCATGCGTGGTCTCAGCAACATGCTCATGCAACTGAGGAAGCTCTGCAACCATCCCTTTGTGTTCGAGCCTGTTGAAGACCAGATGAATCCGGGTCGAGCGACCAACGACTTGATTTGGCGGGTATCCGGCAAGTTCGAGCTGCTTGACAGGATTCTTCCCAAGTTCCGAGCGACTGGGCATCGAGTCCTGATGTTCTTCCAGATGACCCAGATCATGAATATCATGGAAGATTTCTTACGCTTCCGTGGTCTCAAGTACCTGCGTCTGGATGGTTCCACCAAGTCGGATGACCGATCTGACCTCCTGAAGCTCTTTAATGATCCCAAATCCGAGTATTTCTGTTTCCTCTTGTCTACCCGTGCTGGTGGTCTAGGTCTTAACCTACAGAGCGCAGACACGGTCATCATCTACGACTCGGATTGGAATCCTCACCAGGATTTGCAGGCTCAGGACCGTGCGCACCGTATCGGTCAGAAGAATGAGGTTCGCATCTTGCGTCTGATCACCTCCAACTCCGTTGAGGAGAAGATCCTCGAGCGCGCGCAGTTCAAGCTTGATATGGATGGCAAGGTCATTCAGGCTGGAAAGTTCGATAACAAGTCGACCAACGAGGAGCGTGATGCGCTGCTGCGGACGCTTTTGGAAAGTGCCGAGGCTGCCGAACAGATTAATGACCAGGACGAAATGGATGATGACGAGCTGAACGAGATCATGGCTCGATCCGAAGAGGAATTGGCGGTTTTCCAGAGGATCGATCGAGAGCGAGCGGCGACCGATCCATACGGTCCAGGACATCCCCTCCCCCGTCTGATGGGAGAGGATGAACTGCCGGACATTTACCTTGCGGATGACAACGCTGTCACGGATGAGGTCGAAGAGTATGCCGGACGCGGTGCTCGTGAGCGCAAGGTTATGAGGTACGATGACGGCCTCACCGAGGAACAGTGGCTCATGGCTGTCGATGCCGACGATGACACCGTTGAGGATGCCATCGCTCGGAAGGAAGCCAGGCTCGAACGCCGCCGTGCCAACAAGGAGAAGCGCATGCGGAAGAATCAGGGGCTGGACTCCTCACCAGAACCATCTCGCGAGAGCTCTGAAACTCCCCAGCCCAAGAAGCGTCGCAAGGGGCCAGCGCCCAAGCGCAAGGCAGATGAGGCTGCCGATGAGACGCCAGCTGCCAAACGCAAGAAGGGCAAGCAGGCCAAGCCTGTTGAGACCCTGAGCCCAGAGGCCCGTGCCACCCTGCAGCAGATTCTCAATAGCGTCTACCAGACGCTCATTGATCTCGAGCAGGAGATCCCCCCAGATTCATCGGATAGCGAGGATGAGACCGTCACACGTTCCATCATCGAGCCATTCATGAAGCCACCACCAAAGTCTCAATACCCAGACTACTACATGATCATCCAGAATCCGATTGCCATGGACATGATCAAGAAGAAGATCAATCGCGAGGAGTATCAGAGCTTGAAGGAGTTCCGTGACGATATCCACCTTCTCTGCGAGAACGCGAGAACCTACAACGAGGATGGAAGCGTTCTGTTCAAGGACGCAAACGACATCGAGGTAAGTTGAAGCGCTCGCCCTCATGCTTTCCATACGTGCATATGCTGACCGCAGTGTAGGCAACGGCCGTTGCAGAACTGAAGAAGCACGTCGAGGCTCATCCGGAGTTTGCGTTTGAAGGGTTGGAATTCTATCCTGCAGATGGCCAGTCCACGGCTGCTGTTTCTGGCGCGGAGACTCCGGCCACGTCGGGGCAGCCAAGGCTGAAGCTGACCTTCAACAATGGCAATAGCAGCAACAAGGATAGCTCCAGTGCTACCAACGGGGCTAACAGTGGCGCTGCGAGTGATAACGAGTGAGATGTTGGTTTGGAAACCGTGCCACTCACAGGCTAATTTTGCCTGCGATGGTCTTTCCACCCTCGTACATGGAACCCTGCGAGCAGGTTTGCACTGTTTTCGGCATCTACTTCGTTTCTCTGTTTCTTTATTTTGATCATCAGGGAGGCGTTATGTGAGTAGGAGACAGGCCATGGGTTGACGGTTGGCGGCTACGGCGGATGCCGAATTCATTTGAAAATGAGGAAATCATTACTGTTTTTCCACCACTAGGCATTACTAGATCAGAGAAGATCCATCTAGTTGCTTCATGTGTTCATTTGCGGCTTCCCTCTTCTCTTCAGATGTTGTGATGTTTGATGTATTACTTGAACTTGCTTGGGAGGCGTTTTCGGAATGGGACCAGATTCTTCCGAATGGGGTTTTCTCTTGAGCGCTTCTTCCCGTTGCTCGTACTGCACTGCAGCTCACCACTCCGCGGCACCCGTCGGCTCCCATCCACCTAGGCCTTGCTACTTAAGTGAGTCACCAGCGCTGGTGTGCGTGCGTGCATACGTGCTCAGCCTGGCATCCCAACATCCCTGTGAAGGTGCTGGCAGAAGTGGCTCTATTCCCCCTCTCCCTGTTTCATATTACCTGAAAGATCTTTCCCCGAAAAAAAAATTGATGTATGTGTATGTGAGAAACGAGAGCAATGGATCTTAATTGGAATCGAGAATGGGCTTGGTGGTTTGTTTAATACATGTAGCTGCGGACGATTGAATGTTAGCTGTGAATGAGAATATTGAGTCTTTAGTATCTGCTTGGTACTGTGTTATAGCAATCGTTGTCATCTTAACTGATAAAGATGCTACCAGGGAGAAAGAATGTGATGGATGAAAAGTGTGGAATACTAGTATTATTTCGAAGGTTCTTGTACAGAGTAGAGACAAAAAAATAGAGCACTGTATTCTTTCCAATACTGTTTTTATTCCGATCTTCTACACAAGCTCATGGCACAGAGGTATATGATGATAAATAACCCCTTTCGATGAATTGCTTGCTAGCTACACCTGCACTGCACTACAAAAAAAAAAGGTAAATAAAATGGGGCAAATCTCCAGTTTCGAGGGGAAAAAAGATGGCAAAGCTGACAAGAGTGGGATTCGAACCCACGCCCCCTTTCGAAGATCAGGAACCTTGCAACCTCTTTTTGCAGAGGGCAAGTATTAAGGTTTGAACTACCTTAACCTGACGCCTTGGACCAACTCGGCCATCTTGCCTTGCTTGCGATATGTTCTGGCTCCTGTTGTTTTTTGAGCGGCCGCGTCCCTTGTGCCTACTCTGTACAGTACACAGTGAGGGTGTTGCCGGGCTGATCGCCACAACTGCCAGACATCATTTATTATTTTGCTTTATTCTCTGGGCGTTTAACATTGTGTGCACTATTCTGCATCTTTTTTGATTCTTGAGATGTGGATTTTGTCACCTGAATTTTGCAGGGTATGATGTTTCCTTTTACACTGTAGCTAAGATCTGTTCTCATTCTGGGCTTTTTTTAACAGGCTTTGTGGACAACTACAGTATACTAATATACTCTGTAGGCGTCGGGCAATATGCTCATTTCATTGTTGATCGATTGTAGTCTTACGACCCGAAATCACATTGCTCAGGCTTGAAGAGTTTGGTGACTTGGAAATGTTACCAGGAATTTTTTTTATATATATCCTGTTGCTATCATCAGCTTCAGGAAACAACACATAGCCTCACACCATTGTAACTTAGAGCCATTCTTTTCAACAGATGGCATATGTATCCAAGAATAAAAAATATAATAATTTCCGACATCGTAATGCTATGTTGATGTTGTTCGTCTGAGCTCAGCTGGAGCGAGCTCGCGACCAGCCACCAGCAATAATATAACATGCCGGCCGTTAGACACTCAGTCATGTGATATCAAACAACACCCTATCTATCCGTTTACCACCCGTTATTATGCGCGGAACATTCCTACCCCATGGTCCGATCTTTCCACCCTCCAAGCGACCGCAGATGCCAGAGAAGCGGTGAGGAATTCGCTGGCACAGTCAAGCGCTAAGAAGGGGCCATGGCAACCAGGCCAGTGCAGATAGCACGAGACGGCTTCTCGAGCGGATCGCCCATCCTGTTTTCCCCTGGAGGGGTGGTGATATGTATGGCCCCTGGCCAGCTGGCATCGGAACGGTGATCTAAGCATGAGATGCAGGAAAAAGTTCTTGGAACAGCCGAGAGTGTTGCGGGCTCTGCCTTTTGTCGGTCAAGGGGAATTTGAAGAATAATACGGTGTAGAAAAGTCGGGACGTTGTTGACTAGGCAACTTAGTCTACTTTTACTCATGCTGGAAAAACCAGGCTGAATAGCCTGAAGTATTATTGACTAGCGAAACTCCGCAGCAATGCCGTGGGACAGACAGACAGACAGACAGACAGACAGAAGAGCGGATTCGACCTTAACTCTGCGGAAGCCAATAGGTTACCGGGTTTGGATGTTCCGATTATCCAGCTCCTTTTCCTTGTGGGCCAATTCACCGTACTACCCAAGTCTCCAACGACAGAACTACTGCGTCCTGATCCGTCTCCTGGCCCCAGTAGCTGCTTAGCAATGAAAAAGAAAAGCTACGGAAGCAGTTCCGGGAGTTTGGTAACGTATCGGGTTTCGATGGGAAGAGTTGACCGCCGACGATCAAAACGTGGATCTGAGCATGCATGGTCCCTATCGATCATTTTTTAGACTGTATCAAGACTCGATGCATTTCAACGTGCAATGTCAAAATGCCGAGTCGGTGTACACCGTACCACTGCGTAGCTGGCGGAATACAGACTGTTAACTGCTGAGGAGAGAAGAAAAAAGCCACATGTGGAGCTGGGTGTAGTTATTTTTAGACGACTTTTTTTTTCTTTTTTCTTTTTTTTTTCCCTTCACTCTGTGAGCCCCAGCCTCCAGCTGCTCCTAAGAGGTATCATCCAGCGGTCACGATCGTTCCTGGAGGAGGAGCGGAAACCATATCCGCTTCGAGAATCTATCCGACGGACACAAGGCATTTGAGGGGCCGTACAACGCAGCTAAAAAATAGCACGGTGGCCCATCCATTCTGGAACGCTCAAGCCATGCACGACGAACGCCTACTAAGGTAGGGAAGCTCCAGTGCTTCAATGCCGGAGCTGTCTTCTAAGCGGTGGAGACCCGGACATGGACGAATCGACGATACGTCATGGACTGCACGTGACTCGGCGCACCGTGCCTGTTCTCCTGCTGAAGCTCCCTAACAAGGCCAGCGTTTCCTTTACCCATCTCGCTACTTATCCAGGTTGACCATCCTCCGACCGCAACAAACCCGCCCGTTATCCCATCCCAATCCCCCAACATATAATATAGGACTTTTGCAAAGTTCCTTTCAGATCAAAGACACAAATTAAAAATGGCTACCTTCCAGGATCGTGCTCAGCACAGCATAGCCCAGCTCGACAAGGAGGTTCGTTCAAGTTCCTTGCGTGATTCCTGAGGAATTCCCGGCAAAACTGACGATGGAAAAAACGACAATAACAGCTGTCCAAGTATCCCATCCTCAACCAACTTGAGCGGCAGACCTCTGTCCCCAAGGTTTATGCGTTCCTGGGCGTCGTTGGCGTCTACTTTTTCCTGGTCTTTTTCAACATCGCGGGCGAGTTCCTCGTTAACTTTGCGGGATTCCTCATTCCCGGGTACTATTCCCTCCAGGCGCTCTTCTCGGCGGGTAAGGCGGATGACACTCAGGTGAGTTGATTGAGATGGCTGCTGCCTGCTGTTCCGCACCACCTGACGCAAGCTTGTCCTGCTGACAAACCGGGGTTTGATGCAGTGGTTGACGGTACGTTCCTGTGACCCTCCTTGATAAGACAGACGACTGCCGGCTCCCGGAGCGTGATGCTCCCGGAAGGTGCCCACGTGACATTAGAACAGCGACTGATCAAGCTCAATTAACAGTACTGGGTGGTCTACGCCTTCCTGACTGTCATTGAGAGTGCGATCAACGCCGCCTACTGGTTCCGTAAGTTCCCGATCTGATACGGCCTTTTTATTATTCGACGTGAACTCTCTCTTTGCTGACGAGATTGACATAGCCTTCTACTACCTCTTCAAGCTTGTCCTTCTCCTTTGGATGTCTCTCCCTCAGACCAAGTAAGTAAATCTTCGATTTTCGCTTACTGAACGCTGGTGACTGACAACCTCCCAGCGGCGCTCAGGTCGTTTTCTCCTCTTTCCTCCAGCCCCTGCTTTCTCGCTTCTTCGAGGCTGGAACTACCTCGGCCAACCTCCGATCTCAGGCCGATGCTGCTACCAAGCCGCACTCGACCTAGACGGCCCGGAAGGCATAACGGAGAATCGGAAAAGATGACATGTACATGGCGCGATCTCTCTTTGCCCGTGCATCAATCGATTCTCCCTTTTTTTCATGAGAGGTGATTTGTGTCAAGCGCTTCCGCTCGGGAGCATGGAACGTTTCGGGATGGGAAGAAGCTGTAGAGCCGGATGGCCGAAACTTGCTGTTGTTGGATCTAGTATTTAATCGATCGGGACAGTACAGGTTCCTTCTCGGTTGGGCGGATGGATAGGAACGGTGTCCTTTTATTGAGTATGCGCGAGTATGGTCATGGTTTATGTTGTATTTCCCCTAGAACTCAGCAACACCGTTTGTCTTTTTTTGCTTTTCGATTGCACCCCGTCTCTCGCGCGTTAAACAGCAAGTAATATACATCCGGACCAGCACAACTCCCCCCCAAACCTCGAACTCCATGACTCCTGAACGTGGTCGTTCCGCTGCGCTCCAGTGGACCTCCAACGGAGCGTGGGAGCGGATGTCCGCACGACGTGTGAATTCTGAGTATGGGTATCAAATCATGTCACGTCGCAAGCAGAAAAAAGAACCCCTCCCCTCCATCAGTATATACCGATGCGGTTTCCCCAGCTGTCCGTGCGAGGATTTAACACGATGCGGTATGGGAAGGGGTTGGCGTCGCTCGTGGTGATGGGCGGGATATGGTCTTTGTCCCTGTTGACCACAGAGAGGACCTTCAATGCAGCCTTTTGAAGCATGTTCTCCATCGCTTTGCGCACCTTGGCTCGTTCTAAGAGCAAATTAGTAAATGGTTTCTGTAAAAAAAGCCTCGGATCCAATGTTATATTGTACTCTCACGTCCCCCCCCTCCAACCCCGCCAAACGTAGGACAAAAAAGGGACATACCAGAATCCGTCCTTGGGGTCGCGATTGTCACGTCCAGCGTCCAGATCTCCCAGCAGACCTCCTCCTCCCCCTTTCCAGCCAGTCCACCGAACCACAGCCCTGCGCGCCTGCGCCTCTTCTCAAAAAACTCAACGGCGATGCGGCCACGTACGCCGCCGCCGCCACCGTAGGCATTTCCGGAAGACAGGTGCTGGCGGATAAGGGCAGAGACGCGGGAGTCGATGAGGGTCTCGAGCTCGACGTCATTGATGGCCGGGAGCGTGAGGTCGAGAACGTCGATGGTGCTGGGGCGAATCGAGGGGAAGTAGCGGTGGAAGAAGATCAGGTTCAGGACACCTAGGACGGTCAGCTGGGCGCTGTACAGCAGTTTGTAACTCCCTTCCCAAAGGCCGGACGCGAATGCAGACCTTTCAGCACGTCCTTGACCGAGGTGATGTCCGCAAAGATCTCCAGGAAGTACTCCGGAGGGGTCTTGCGGGGCTCCATCTTGACGAATTTATTTCTCTCTGCAGGCGTTTCGCGGCCTGCTCACTTCTCCCTCGAGCGATCGGGCGACGACCCAGCTGTGTTGGACGGCCAGCTGGGCCGTTGGAGGGCTAGGATTCGGGGGGGAAATCAAAACCGTTCAGACGGAGGCGTGCTGGGCGTTGCTGTCGGATCGGAGTGGTCGAGGGACCAAGGGATCTCGGCCTGGGCTGGAATGCAAAAGAGAGCCAGAGGCTCGATCGGGGCGCGCAGCCCTCCGCCGGGGGGTCAGGGTCTCGCCTCGCTGCAGCTGGCCGGGGACGGACGCTGGGGTTTGGGGGCAACGGGCATCACAGTTGATCAGTAATTATTGGGCCTGGAGAGGATGCTGGTGGGGAACGAGGTACGCCGCGGTGATGTCTGTCGTGTCTTGTCTTCCCCCGCGGGCGCCATCTCCGTCGGCCGAGGTGTCGCGCTAGAGACCCTGCCCCGGCCGGCCAGCGCGACATCCTCTCGTAGCAGGACGTCTGTCTCTCCACACCCGCTTCCCTGCTCAACACCCCCCCCGTTTGTTTTCCTGCTGGGCAGTGGGAGGCCTCGTGTGCTTGTTCCTGGACTTGCCCCCGTGGTATATCATGACATAAGGAGCCGTCATCTGCCCCCGTCACGGACTGCTCTCTCCGCCATGATAGGTGCTACCAGGCGCTGGTTCCAGCGCAATCGCAAACGCCTGGCTATTGGGTTTGGGGTCGTCGGGGCTGGCTACCTGGTGGGGCAGTATGTGCTGTCCAAGATATCAGACGCTCGCGAGCGTATGAGCAGCGAGAGAATTGCCAGAGAGAAGTTCGTGACTGCTGTTCCTATCCTAACCCTAACCCGAGATCGTGTGATCCCGCTGACGCTCACGATGGATGATATAGCCTACGCAGACGATTCGAACAGAACCAGACGGACTGCACCTTCACCGTCCTAGCGCTGCTCCCCACCGCGACCGAGAACATCCTCGAGGCCCTCCCCGTCGAGGAGCTCACGCAGGAGCTGCAGAAGAAGCGTGCGGAGAGGCTGGCGCGGCTCAACGCTGGAGAGGCAGTCTCGGAGCTGAGCTCGGTCCCTCCCAGCGTGACGGATGATGACGGACGCAGTCTGTACAGCGTCCAGAGCGAGGGTTACGTCCATGCCAGTCAGCTGGGGCAGGATGGAGACGGACAGCGTCCGAAGCGGAGCAAGGCGCAGCTCTGGAACGAGGTCAAGATCACCTGTACGTGCCGACACAAGCGGCTGTTATATCCAACATAGCAAAAAAAAGTCCAAACGCTGATGGACGGCAGCGATAACGAGATCCTTTACCCTGATCTACACCCTATCTCTCCTGACGCTCCTCACCCGCATCCAGCTCAACCTCCTTGGCCGGCGGAATTACCTCTCCAGCGTCGTGTCACTTGCTACGCCTTCCGCGAAAAACGCTGGGATCAGTCTCGAGAACCACGATGATGACATTGGACAGATGTTCGGGGATGACTACGAGACCAATCGGCGGTACCTCACGTTCAGCTGGTGGTTGCTCCACCGGGGGTGGAGGGATCTCATGGAGAAGGTTCGGGCGGCCGTCATCGAGGTCTTTGGGCCGCTGAATCCGAGAGAAGACATCACGCTGGCGAGGTTGTCTGAACTCACACTTCAAGTACGCAAAAAAGTTGAGGGTGCTACGGAGGAGGAGAGAAGGTACCGCGATTTCCCGGTCTCATCACTTCCCAATCTCATGCTAACTGCCCGCAGGTCTATGAACTGGCTACCTTACCTGCTGCCTCCAAGAGAACAGGAGGACATGGTTCTAAAGGAGTCTGGCGTTCTCGGCTCATCTACGGAGACGTCGCCCCAGACGGCAGCGACGCTGCGGCATCTTCTGGACGAGACCTCCGACTTGATCGAATCCCCTTATTTCACGCACATCCTGACCTTGTTGAACAATGAGGCCTTCTCGATCCTCGTGGACCACAACTGTGCCATCGAGGCCTTCAAACAGCCCCCTCCTACTTCCCAGCCTGCAGGCGCAGCCACCCAGCAGTCCTTTTCCTCCTCCGCCACCATCATCCCGTCCGCGAGCCCCGCGGCCCCCAAGGCGAAGCTGGCAACCGTTCTCGCAGTCATGACGCGCCAGTCCCACGTTATTGGCAACGGAACGAACCCTCCCAACCAGTACCTCGTGGCGATGGAGCAGGGCGTCCGCGAGCTGGAGGCCTTCGCAGCCGTCGTGTACAGCTCCAACTTGCAATCCGAGCTGCCCCATTTCGCGGAGGACTACTCCGTTCCCGCTACTACCCAGCCGACGGGCCAAAATACGGCTTCCCACTCGCCTGCTCTTGTCGCAGTCGACAGAAGAGGTGACAGCGGGTTCGGTAAGGACGCGGAAGCGAGTGTGGTCGATCTCGGCCAGTCCGTCATGCAGCGAGCAGAAAGCTCTTCTACGGCCGCAGCTAGCTGGGCAACGGCCGAGGATCCTGCATTTGAGAAAGCATGGGGAAAGGCCGTGGAGGAGAACTCCTAGCGCAACTTCCCTCTTCCTGATCTGATTCTGGGCTCTGCATTCGAACTGTCCTGTCCCCATCTCACCCCTAGTAGTGTACGAGGTTGGCCTTATCATGCTACAACATTACGTACATTGCATTACATCCAGGCACTATCTAACTAACTTTCTCTCTCACTCTCTCGCTCGGTTACGGTTGGATCAGTTAGCTTTGTTCATGCCCGCCTTGTTATTGTTTATCCCCGATATCTACCTATATCTAGTTCGGTATACTCGTACTTATGTGCCCTTGTCATTGCTGTACTATGATTGCGAACGTTGTCATGTCATGTAAAGGCTCGAGTAGATAATGAATCGGAAATAAATGTATCTCACATTACATCATCGCATCATCTAGGAAAGCAGGCTATTGCAGACATACATATGGCCACTTAGACAGCTGTGTCCATGTGTATCCACAAATAACATAGCGGGATACACTCTTGATAAGCATGTTGCGATACCGCAACCTACATAGTGTATATCCATGTGTGCGTTTATCACACTGTATACAGATGCATATGATGATGATGATGATATGTGTTGAGCTATAGATACATTCAACCCGAAAAGAAAAGAGTGGTGAGGGTTCCTTTCAGTCAAGGAGTAGGAAAGAAATATAGCTTTGTGCTCCTGTCTTATATATTTTTTTCCTTGGATGCTTTTCTTTTCCCCCTCGCCCCTAGATGGCATGTATGTGTGTGTATCTATATAATCCATGCTGTAGCTTATATATGTAGCAATAAAAGACAGCAGATCATTCCGAGCTTTTTTTTTCAGTAGTTAGTTACTTACATGTGATCCCCTCAGGTATTTCCGGAGGAATGGCGTCGGGGTTGGTGAAGAAGTTCTCTGGGTCGTAGGTCTTCTTGATGTCGACCAATCGGCAGACGTTTGAGCCGAAGTACGACTCGAGAGGATTCGTTGAGATGTCCGCATCCATGTAGCCTGAGTAGGAGGCCGGTCTAATAAGATAATTTTCTCGTTAGCAAGGGCGAATCTTCATGCATGGCTGGCTAGCCTAAGATGGCGACGTACCCTACAATAGGCCTCAGAAATTTCTCCAATCCCGCAAACCAGTCCTCGTACCGTGCCTGAGTCGCTGTATCGTTCGAGCCGTGCACCTGGAACTCGAGTAGGGCGTATGCCTGCTCCCGCCAGGCGAAGGCACCGGCATTGCTGTCGCCCGAGATGTTCCACGCGTGCCATTCCCCCCACACCTGCGAAGCGTCGTCCAGCTCACCGAGCATGTCCACGACCTTCTTCAACGCGTGATCCGGCAGGAGATTGTCCTTTTGGACGATGAAGGACTTGCTGAGACGTCTGAATCGTTCCCACGGCGGAGCGGTTGCCCTTTTGTTTGAGATGGGCAGTTCATTGTACTGGAACCGGGGGTAGTGCTCGTACTGGGAGAAAGGTTGCGGGACGACATTCATAATGGATGCGTCGACTTGGTCGTCCGGCAGGCATTCCGTCGTCGAGTATCCGAAGAGACGGGAGTTGTCCGTGTTACAGTTTCCGGAGATCTGCACCTGGGGGTTACCGATCTGGAGGAGCCCGGATTCGTTGACCAGCACCTGGAGCTCTTCCGCGGATCCTCCCAGGTACCACCCCAGTACTTGGACGGTGCTCTTGTATACATTGACTTGGGAGGTAAGTTCCTTGGGCTGGACAGGTGCCCACTCGAGGAACCGCCTTGCTACGTCGTACCGGTCGGCGGTGTTGTTCCACATGATGGCAAGCATGGCGGACCGCGGCAGTTGCTTCAACTGCAGCGTGTATTCGACCACGATCCCGTACGTCCCTCCGCCGCCGCCACGGATGGCCCAGAACAGATCCGGATGCGAGGTGGGCGATGCAGTGACCGTCTTCCCGTCTGCAGTGACGACCTTGGCGGCGAGCACGTGGTCACTGGACATCCCTAGGGCGCGCATCTGCATGTTAAAGCCCCCGGAGGATATAAGACCGCCCAGGCCAACTGTTGGGCAGAGGCCACCAATGAACGTGGTGTTGTATGCGTCGAGAGCGGTATAGAGGGCACCCAGGCGGATGCCTGCTCCTACTGTAGCCGTCTTATGGTCGGGTGACACTTTGACATGGTTGATGTGAGAAAGGTCAATAACGAGGGTGTTGTTCAGCGCTGAGTAGGCGAGGAAACTGACATAAATATCAATGACTTGCCCCAGGAAGTATGCCTCAGAACAATGAATCAGTATAAATTTTATCACCTACTGATGACCTCCAGATCTAGGCACAGCCCTATGTCCACATTCCTGAGCACATTTGATCAAGGGGCCAACCTCATCGGCGCTGACAGCAAACGCAATCAATGCTGGGAATTCATCGAACCTAGCAACAGGTACATTCTCAGTGTGAATAGCTAGATGAAGTTAGGCGTTGCGACCAACTGTATCTTTTCCCCCATCCGAGCGTCTGTGTAAGTGTCGGAGCTGGGATCGACGATCCTCTGACTCGCATCAGACCCGGTTAAGGCATGCTGGACACAGCTTCTTAACGATTGGGTCCCATTCTGGCCGAATGGAACAGCAGAAGTATAGACTGAAAACGAGAGAAGTCCCAGGAGGGAGATAACGGGGTACAGCTTCATGGCCGTATATACTTGCGGTATATAGTTCTATATGTATATGTACTCGAGCGCCCTGCACAACAGGCAGACTGCAGGGCTAGGCGGACTTAGGAAAGAGGGATACACAAACGAGAGTGTTGTCTAATCAGACAAAGGGCCAAGCACTGGATGACGAGTGCTGTATCACCGAGTACAGCACGCATTTTATAATATAGAAATTGCAGTAAGGCTGCCATATGCAGCTTCGAAAAGGGAGGCCCCTGTTGCCCATTTCCGGCATCAGGCCACTCATCTTCTCCGCGGTGCATTGTGTCCGGCGGACCGCTGGTGGACGGGGAGATTTTTGCAAGTCGCGACATGAGGATGCAGGACGTTGAAGATCCGCCAGCCGACGGAGAAAATGATGAAACAAAACCCTAAGCTTAGATCATCATATGGCCATGTGCTGGCCACGTGGGTGTTAGGGTTGTCCATCTTTTTTGACAACACTGATTTTAATAAAAGTACGCCTATCAGGAAGGGGATGATATAGGGCGAAATTATTCTTCAGAAAGATAGACCTGCCAGTTTGTGTTCCGTTGCAACCTAGGCTAACGTACAGGCACATGAAGCACCATTGGGCCTACTAAAGTCGCCTAAATTGGACATAGGAGGCCCGCTTAGAGGCTTTCGGTAGCAAATCTTTAGTTATGATGATTAGGTATTGTTGCCTGCAAGACTGCTGGTTTTAGGAGTAGCATTAACTAAACATTAGGTAAAAGGTATGGGTATTCTTAACTAGACTTTAATTAAACTATCACACTGGTAAACTGTCCGGTTCTGGGCTTTGAGAGGGATATAGGCGTGTATCGCACACAATTCTTTTCCGTAAGGAAATCTGCAGAAAGGACAATTTTAGGTGCACATTGTTTGGATTGAGTAGATATATTAGCCCTTAGATAGCTCCCAGCAGATTCTTGAGCGTTCTCCTCGAAAATTGACAAGGGGTTCCGCGGGCTTCGGAAGCAGCTTACCGGGGCGCCAACTGGCCAACCGGCGAACGTTTGCTTCTAAATGGAGATTTGTTGATTCGAATCTCTTACCCACAACCCCCCCAAAAATATGCTACTTTAATTTGCGAAAATATATGTCTATCAAATCAATGACCCAATGCAAACCTCTCATGCATATGTATACCGATCAGTTGCTGACACGCATTCCCCACAAATTATTCATCAGCGAAACAGATGCAACATTAAATTCGCCGCCATAATGCAAGCACACGCTAAACGAAAACGAAATACATTTTCTGAATAACTTTCAAAAAGCACAGAATTTGGGCACGGCCAGAATGCGTGAACAGAGGACCAGGGCAGCCCCACCAATCAAGATAATGGCACTGAAGTTGATAAGTCCTGTGAATCCTCCGCTATCCCTTACAATAAGGGCACCTCCGATCGGACTCCCGGTGAGAGCCCTGAAGCAAGGACTGTTAGTCGAATAAAAGATATCAAGGTTTCGCATGATAGAGGCCAGGTTAAATTGAACATACCCAAACGAACAGATGGCCATCATGATTCCAATTCTGATACCAATGGTCCTTGTATCAGGGGTGATCTGAGCCACACACGCTGATTGAAGTGAAATCAGGCCGCCAGAAGATATTCCGTAGAGAATGGAGAATGAGATTATTGCGGGAGGGGTCTTTATTCCATAGAGACTGAAAAGTAAAATCCCACAAATTAGCGCAGAAACAAAGGTCATGTTGAATCTGAGAACGACTTCGGTCAGCAGAGAACGATTCGCAATCTTAGAGAGCAATTAACCTGCCAAATCTGTCCGCCATACTCCCGGTGATGATTCGGGCCACGAAGGATCCCGCGTTCAGGTATGAAAGTAGATCGTTGGCCTTGCTTTCGCTCATTCCATAATGTTGGCCATAAATCGGCAAATAGAAGAAGGGAATGAACATCCCCCATAAGATAAGGAACATCCCTGCACAAAACACGACATATTTCAAGTCCTTTAGTATGCCCACAAAATCCAATTTTGGCGGCTGATTTTGATCGGATTTTGAAGTCGAAGACGTTCTTGATACGATCAGGATGCAGGCAGGTACGAGAAGGCCAATGCAAATGAAGCCGGAAGTCCGCAATGCCCATCCAAAGCCTATCGTGTCTAGCAGATATTGTACCAGCAATGGCCAACATATCCCGCCTAGTGAAGAACCCGCAACGGCTATGCCGAGAGCAAGACCAAGACGTCTGCTGAACCACTGGGAAACTGCTGATATGGTCGGGTAGAAGCTATAGCAACTTTTCAGCATGTATAAAACCAGGAAGTTCCATTGACCGGGTATCCGTACATCAGTGCATTTCCGATACCAAACATTATTCCCTGAGCAAGCATTAATTGGTAATATTTTGTTGCAAGGCTCGTGAGCATCAAAGAGAGCACGTGAATGAGTGTTCCAGGGACAACAAGGCGAGTGGCGCCGTATCTATCGTACATGGGCCCAATTATCAAGCCACTTATGAAAAGGATGAAAGTCTGTATATTGTTTAGAATTGACCTCACCGTTGTTGAAGGGAAAAGATACTTGCGAGGAACCAATCCATGATATTACACTGCCAGATGTGTGCGATAGCATTTTCGTTTGATAGTATGCTTGAAAGGTACCAAAAGTGTTGAGCAAGCCTGGATTTTCTGATTAACGCTGTCCTACACCTCATGGGAAGTATAACCATTGTGCATACCGAAGGTTGCAAAATATGCCAGGAAGCCACCGAGGACCACAAGCCATGCTCGTATACCGCCGTCGGGAGGCCTTTCATTCTCAATTCTGTTCATCTCAGATGGGTGACCCTGCTGTAAAAGAGTTTCCTGTGGCGAAGGGTAGAATAACGGGAAATCCAGTATTATTGGCCTTTGTGAATCGAAAAGGTCGATTCCGGAGAACCGGTCCGGCAGCAGCGTCTCAGAAGAAGAGTACGACGACCTCGGGCGGAGGTGAGCCAGTGAAGGCTTCTCGATCTGGATCCCATCATCCTGGCCAGGATAATAGAAGCTCAATGGTCGGAAAACAGGCAGATCCGGTAATATTGGCTTTTCAACTCTGCTTCGGCTCCGGCTCCTATCCATTTCGAATGCTGGCCGGATGGGGGCGTCAAAGGCATGAAGTACATCGTATGTTGTTGCTCAAAATCCTAACATGCTCGAAGGAGGCAATCTACAATAAAAGGGAACACAAACAATTCGGAACTAAAAATTCCATGTGCTGATTGTGTCCGACTTGCTACGTTTCGGTACTTGCTTTGCTCCGACGTGATAGGACGGCGTCAAGAAACCCTCCGCTGTGCAACGGACCGACGGGCGCTCTGTAACAATGCATTGCAGTGTGACACCAATTCCCCGGCCAGTCGGTGAAAATAGGGCCCAAGATATGTTGCTATTATAACTGAATGCTCAGCCCAGCGGGGACGGTGGAATACAGTTGTTGCTAGTCCGGAGCGCCAAAGAGCCAAAGACAAAAATACCCCTAGGTACACAGTACAATAGTACAACCCATTATTACTCCAGCACTTTACAATGTTACAGTTGACAGTTAGAACCATTACAGAAACTACTCTGTCCTCTCTGAAGAGTACAGTCCTTTCTCTCTTCTTGTTTGTTATAATCTCAATCTTCCTTTACCGAAGGTTTCTACGCAAGAGTATTCCGAGTCCGAACATCGGCTTGCCGTTCATCGGCGATGCTCTGGGATATGGCAAAGACCCTGTCGACTTTGTCAGACGAGCAACAGTTAAATGTGGCCAGGTTTTTCGTATCAACATGATTCTAAACAATATTGTATTCTTAAGAGGCACCGAGATGAACAAGATGTATCTCGACACAAGAGAAGAAGTCTGGTCATTTGGAGACGGCATGGTAGGTTGTCCTTCATGCTCCATTCTACTCGATGTTCTAATGAGCTATTAGGGCCTTTTCCTAAACAAGGTCGTGATCCCAGGCTATTTCGCTCACCTGAAGAGGCTGGTCAGCTCTCTCAACCGTGGCATCAATCGGACTGTGGCTCTGGATCATTACACCAAGATTGCAGCGGAGGAATCAGAAAAGTCGCTCCGTAACTGGGCCTCCAAACCTGATATTGAGCTGTTCGAGGAGGTCTCCAAGTTTGCGCACAAGGTCATCGTTCGATGCCTCATGGGACAGGATTTCTACGACAACAACCTCGACGAGCTCTACGACTTGCTACACCGTATGGAAGCGGACATTGGGCATCCATTCAACTTTCTATTCCCCGACTGGGTCCCGCATCCTCCAGCACGACGGCTGGGAAAATGCCGGGATAGGGTCGCTGAGATATTCCATGAGAGGTTGAAGGAAAGGGAGCTGAATGCGGAGCAGTGGGACAACGCTCTGGACTATATCTCTTTCACACTAAACGATAAGACGACGGCTTATCTCAAGGAATTTTACCCCGCCCACCACACTCTTCTGATGTTCGCTGCTCATACAAGTACTGTGGCAAGTATCGCGTGGACGATCATCGAGGTATGACCTGCACCAAATTTCTCCATATGTTTTTTCCTCTCATTTGACACTTATTTGCAGCTCATCAGATCTCCAACTCATATGAACATGCTTCGCGAAGCGCTGTCTGCATGCCCTAACATTCACAAATCTCCGCACCTTGTGGCGTACTTGAAAGAGACTGGACGTCGGTACTCCGGTGTCAATATGCTTCGTCTAGCCCGCAGGCAGGTGCAACTTCCAGATTCCAACCTATCTATTCCAAGAGGCTGGGTTGTCTCCATCTCGCCTTATCTGACTCACCATGATCCCACTATCTACAGTCATCCAGAGGAGTGGGATCCAGAACGATGGCTCAGACAGGGCGAATTACCTGAACAGTTGAACACCACTAAAGGTGTAGCCTTTCTTCAGTTTGGTGCTGGCTCACACCGGTGCCCTGGCGAAAACATGGCTGGCATTATCGCACGTGAAATGATTTCAACTTTGGTTAAAAATTACAACGTGGAATGGGGAACTCGTGGTCCGCCAAATGACTTTTCACAGCTGGATTTTACAAAGATCGGTAGTCCGTGGCTTAAGGGGGACGCGTCAGTGGCCATAAAATGCCGTGAGGAAATAGGGACAGTTAAATAAAAGAGAACTGGCTATCTCAAGCCTCGAGTTGGAATAGATTATTGTCAATGCGGAGGCTTTACCACGGTCATTTCCTTTTGTCAGGCAATTATCACTTCACGTCAAAAATTTCCACTTCCTGGAGGAATAGGACGAAAAAAAAATCCATGGTTGTATACGTGACTTTGAATAACTCTGATAGAACTGGTTATATGGTTTATGGTTATCCTTTTTTTCCCGGGGGGGGGGGGGGAAGTTTAGAACATATTGATATTATATGCTCTAATTGTGAGATTACTTTACTGGATCAGGCATTTATTTGCTTCACTTTGGCAGTGGAGATGGTCTTGTTTAGGAACATGCCTACTGATCAAAGTATATATTCGTCGAAATAGAGAAAAGAATGTAAATATCGCGCTTGAACAGCTTATCCATAAGATTTTCCACTTCTGTATTGTATATCATCAAAACAAAACAAAAAAAGATATCTTTTGACCAGATATGCTGAACATTGTACAGTACTCAGGTAAGAACACGAAAAAGGCCGCACCAGCAAAAGAGGGAGAAAGGAGTGACTTCAATACAAATTCACACATTTGCAAGAATATTTCGAAGAACAACTGTCAATGGGCCTGAATGCTGCGGGTCGAAGACATCGTCATGTTGCGCATTGAACAGAACCGTCCGGAATCGATTGAACTGCCTAGATCTCCATCGCAGGTGCGGATGCAGAAAACACTTCCGGATAAAGGCCTTTCTTTCCAGGCGCAGCGCCGGCACTACCGGTGCCAGTGAGGTGCATTTGATGAGAGTCACAGCTGTATTGCACTTTCCGTCCAAAAGCTGGCCTGGTTCGGTTCTGGAGATTATGCGTGTGCTGCTCCATATGTGTTTCCGCATCCTCAAAAGTAGTGCATTGAGTTGGACGCCATCGTCGTCGTCCTCTTCGTCTGCATCCGTTGACATGTCATCGGAGTCGGAGAAGTCTGGCAGATTCATTTTCTTGGCCACGTTGGAGTAAACCATGTCTGCAATTGCCTCGTGTTCCGCTTCATCGATAAAAGGCGGATAATATTCAGGATTGACGGAGTCGATCATGATGACGTGAAGGACCTTTTCCCCCTGGGATTGAAGGATATCTGCCATTTTGACAGCGATCATTCCTCCCAAGGACCAGCCTCCAAGCAGGTAGGGTCCAACCGGTTGCACTTCACGTTGAATTGCGGAAACATACTGACGCGCAATTTCGTCCAGCGAATTTGGCATCCGATATGTTCTGCAGGAGTAGAGTGGCGACGTGATGCCATACACCGGACGAGACTTCTCTGGCCCATGGTCTTCAGCACTGAGACTGCCCAGGGAGAAGTATGGAAGGGCAAGTCCTGAAACGGCATGAACCAAGAACAATGGCGTCAGAGGCGAGGCAGTATTGCCCTGAATGTGTACAATTGTCTCCATGGCCTTCGATCAGGTGTATAACCCTGGTGGCGTCATTAAACAAGGCAGATTGGAGCGGACATGTCGGGGAGATAGACGGGAACAAAAGAGAACGATTCGAAGCGCCATCTTCCATGTGGGAACCTCATGTCCTTGAGATTATCGACCTACTGTACATAGAAGCTAAAGACCGGAGGTCTTTGACATTAGGCGATTGGCCTCGACCATTTCCCTGTTCCGTTGAAGAACGGTGGTTGCGAGGCCACCGCCATGCTCCGCTCTCGCACGGAACAATGTCCTACAACGGACTGTTACGGAAGACAAAGCGTTGAGGGTGACGGAGACTTTCTCACGCATCCAAGAACATGAGTGGAAGAGAATTATGGCGAACGCAAGTCTGGACAGTTCTTTCCAACCATCGATCGAATACATAAACGACTCGATGCCGTGGAACGTTCATTATGATCCCCACCCAGCAGATCTGAAAAGCTGTTGGTTCCCGAGGTGCAGTGTACAGCGCATATATAGCATCCAATCGTTAGTATAGTCATACGCAATGGTGTCACCTATACTTGTTTATACTCTCCTTCTAGCCTCAGTCGGTCCTCTGGCTTTGGCGATTCCAGCAACGCAGAACCCCCACAAAGGCCGAAGTTATGACATGCCCTTGACATGGACACCGTACGGATTCGTGACAGAGATATCGATTGGAACACCACCGCAGAGACTCGACGTCTTTGTCGACTGGACTTGGATTGGACAGTACATCCTGACGACTTTGTGTCGTGGTAATTCCGGTGCCACCTACTCATGCCTCGCGAAGCAACAGACATTCTTTAATCAGACGCGTTCGTTCACCTTTCGAAACTTGACCGCTCACTTTTCGGATCTTGTATGGAATCCAAATCATTTCTACTTTTATGAGGATTTGCACATCGATGTGGCCTCCGATATCGTAACCGTTGGGCCTAGCAGTGTCCGTATGACGATACAGGCCGCAGACTTTCAATTCGACAACACGGACATGGCCTATCCTTTTGCTGGCGTATATGGGCTCTCTCCAGTTTTCAAGGGTGACAACAGTACGTATCACTCTTGTCTATGGGTTTAGCCAAGCTTTGCTAATATGGCATCGTAGGTTCTATACAGTCCCCTTTCTATCAAGCTTGGCGCGCCGGTGCTTGGCCAGAACCACTTGTAGCTTTCCACTATTGCTACGATGGATGTGCAGATAGTAACAAAACTACATGCGGTGGTTATGATGGTATACAGATCCTTGGAGGCTATAACCGCAGCTTGGTCAAGGGCGACGTGATCTGGTACGACGTCATCGATTTCCCCGAAGTCAATGTGGTCGATTTTGTCTACAGCCCGGCCGTCTACAATTACTGGACCCTGAACCTGACCCGGTTCTGCCTGGGCGATGAGGAACAACAATTGAACAAGACGGTCGGGGCCGGGGCGGTTTTTGACCACGCGAGCTACGGGCGTGGCGCTCCCATGTCGGTCAACGCCTACCAGCGATTGATTGACCTTAGCGGTGCGACGCCAATTACCCTCCAGAACCCACCGAATAACGGGAACCAGTCATTCTACCAGATCGATTGCGGCAAGATCGAGCAGCTGCCACCCCTGAAGTATGAATTCCTCGGGTCGGACAAGGTGTGGGAGATTAAACCTTCGAACTACGTTGATGATCTTGGCGGCGGGGTGTGCGTCCTTAACGTTCGGACGCTAGGATATGGAGACATGGTCATCGGGAACTTCGGGGAGACCTTCTCCAAGGACAAGTATATCATATTCGATTTCGAGAAGCTAAAGGTGGGCATTGCCGATGTGAAATGGTAAGGCAAGGTGCCTGCCTCAGTGAACTTGTGTAGAAGTACACAGTACAGTTGGATAGATTCGATATAGGTACTTATATATAACACGTTGCACGAGAACAGGGGAAACCTGAAACGAATTCCGTGTGGGATCACGAACTATAACCCCGTGTACTACTCAGAGATCATCCTCCCTATCTAGCTCGGCAACGTTTCACCGTTTGTCAAGCTAGTCCGTAGGGAGATCCGCATACGCAATACAATATGACTATCATGTTACGCACAACAGCTACCAAAACCACGAGCCCATAGACTTCTTTAGCAGAAAGCGGGGATAAAAGATAGATCGATTACCCCGCAACCCATTTCCATCGCATTATAATCGGACGATCCTCGATCACCTTTCAAGTCCAAATAGACAGATATAACATCCTAGCTACGTAACCCATTTAGTCTTATCGACGCTGTACAACAAACAATGAGCCTTTCTGAGGATCACAGATGCGGTCGGGTGCGCAACCTTGTTCGTTGCTGGAGCAATATGTTCATCGATTCATCTATTGTATTTAGTAGTATGCCTGGAGATATTTACGTCATTAGGCAGGTACGTAGTAATAGAGAGCTTGATGCAGAGAGTTCTTCCATGCGTTCCCGAGGAAGCATTAGATAGATACCTAGGCACCTAACATACATACACTTGTTCGGGACTCGGTCTGGTGTTGCGACGTTGGGATGATCAAGGTTGATCGACGGGATCTGCTTGATGTATGTACATGTACATTATAATGCATAGGTATCTACCTACGCGCGGGTACACTGGATGCATACAGTATATAATTCCAAGGTTAGAAGGCATGTACCGTGCATATAACTTCTAGCTGCATCATGTATAATTAAAACTCAATAGTGAACAACTACTCGGAAGCGGAATGGATTCCCTCCAATTTTTTCTAGACTCCGAAACTTCAGTCACAAACTTGACGATATTCAAACAAAGAAATAAAGAAAAAATCTCTTCACAAATGACGCATTCTAACCGGGATGAGGATGGGACAGAAAAGTCGCACAGTCTCAACAGGTTACAGAGCAGCAGGTCCTGATGTCCACATAGCCCTTTTTTTTCCCCGTATGACACCGCTTGTCAATTCAAGTGTCCCGGCTCGGGGCTGAATGATGAAATTCATTAGATTTCTAGTCAGCCCAGAGAAGGGAGATCCCCGCGCCACGTGGTCGGTATCTCAATGCGGAACATTGCACCGTGGGTTGATACGTCTATTGTCCGAGTCAACAGACAGATGCAGACGTGTACATGATGGCTGAGTAACTGACCCATTCATACCACTGCATGAATGGCATCATGGGAGAATCATCCCATTAGTTCCGGGACAATGGGGCGGTGCACAAGAAAAACAAATCCGATTCTTGGGCATTTTGTGAATATATTCTTCCAGGATGGAATTGATACTATACATATCTCATACCTGCGGAGCATGTCATCACTTCAGATGCTACGGCAGTCAGTAAATAAATCTGACACATCACGTTTCAGCAGGGTCTACACTGCACAGAATGTATATAGATGGATGTATTTTGTCAGCTCCATCCCCGCGTGACGATCCAAGCTCTGACGCGCATGCGAAACGCCACCCAAGTTACAGCAAGACAGCCACATGGCAGCCATGAACCCAGTGGAGGACATGGGACGCTGTCCGTATCCACCCGCTGATGCAGAGATCCTGTGAAGATTTGGTGGTTCTGTTTTCCCCGTCGGCCGGTTGGATGTCGGAGATGGTTCAACATGACAATGTCTATGTACAGTACATTACATACCTGAGGTACCTATCTAAGGTACTAATCTATACATGTCTATATATCTGAGTCAGAATGTGTCTCGAAATAAATAGAAAAAATATATTTATAGTGATAAGAATAATATAAGTGCCGTACGGACAGAAAAGGTTGATGATTCATAACATAACGTGGGCAGAATGGCGCGCCTGGTATGCACGGAATCGAGAAAAGAGATCTTCTATGCATGGAGTAGAGGCCATTCGTTCCTCTGGATTTGTGCTATGGGTATCTGCCATGCAAGGTCACTGGTACAGACATGCATACATACCCGGTATGTAGAAGTTTACTATCTCCCTACATAAGTAGGTACCTCGGTAGCCCTGGAGGAATCTGCACACTACTAGTCGGTATTTACATAGTAGCAAGTAGATAGCCGATAAGCTCCCAGCAATGACTCTCTCCTCTCTGAAGGGAGACACGAGGATATGCCTTTGGGAAACAGCCTCGCAAACGAGGATTTTCCTCTCTCGACCCTCCTGCCTCCGTCGTGAAGCTCCCGCCGTACGACCGTCTCCGCGCGCCGGCGGAGGTATATGGCGGAGCGCAGCAGCGGAGCTTTCCAGAGGCCATCGGGCGGGTTCCCCTAAACACGATCACGTTTGCATCCGAGCGGTCGATGGCCTGAGTTTTATACGATCATACAGGACAACTAATCGCTGGATGAAACGTCACGATGGAAGGGAATCACCATTTCTCAGTGATTATTCTTTGCTCGTCGTTGCCAGCCCTGCCTTGCTTACCACATCCAGGTTCTGCTCAGCAATGGCTTCCCAGCAACCACCACACCTTGACGCGCAGGTCCTGATCATTGGCGGTGGCATCGGTGGCCTGACCCTGGCGGCTATCTGCAGGAAGATCGGCATCTCTTGCAAGGTCTTGGAACGCACGAAGGAGCTCACGCCTGTTGGGGCCGGAATCTCGCTGGCCCCGAACGCCCTGCGCGTGCTAGACCAGCTGGGCATCTATCGCAGCATCGTCGAGGAAGGTCAACGGCTCAGGAAGATCCAGGTACACCGCAACAGGACCAAATGGAGCGAGATCGACTTCGAGTGGCTCGAACCGACGTTTGGCTACCCCGTCTACTCGATCGAGCGGCACCAGTTCCACCACCTGCTGTACGCCGCCGCGGGCGGGAGTGACGCCGTCCTGCTAGATGCCGACGTGACGGATATCGTCGACGATCCGACGCAGCCGGGCGTCACAGTCAAGCTTTCTGACGGGCGTTCGCTGGTGGGTGAGGCTGCCGTGGGCGCTGATGGGATTCGTTCTGCCACGCGGAGGATCCTCGCTCGCCAGGCCGGCCTCGATTCCGTCAACACCATCCGCTTCACGGGCCGCGTGCATATGTCGGGCTATACGGCGCCTCTGACGAACCTGGGACCCGCCGAGATTGGGGTCGCAAACTGGCTGCTCTTCGACAACACGATCCTGACCACATGGCCGTGCAAGGATAACCGGCAGTGGTATATCGGCGTCAAGGTAGGACCGAGGGCCATCGCTTGGTTACTATTGTCCCTTCGAGAAAAATCCCTCAGTTACTGTTTTCGCATGGCTGCCAGACGCTGATTTATGCAGGCGGCCGGGCCCCAGCAGGGCCAGCCAGATCGGTCGGTTTGGAAAGGAGTCAACCGCGACACGATCAACTCCGTCTATGGAGATCACTTCCATCCATTCGCAAAGACCGGGCGCTTCCGCGACAGTATGATATGATGTCCTCGCGACGGGAGTCAGCTCCCAGGCTAATAATAGTTCACAGTTGTGGATAAGTCGGAACGCGTGATCGCGAGCAACGTGTTCGAAGAGACTGACTTTCCTGCCATGGCGTACGGCCGTGTGGCTTTGCTGGGCGACGGTACGTACAGTAACACAAGCTTATAGCATTTTCTGCAGTCTCTGTGGGTGATCAAGCGATTGGGCCGGCGTACTTAATAGTAATGGGTAAATGTGAAAGGCATACGTTGCCTCCAGATTTTGAAGACAAGCCTCTGAACCACCGCCAAACTGCTTATTTGGTGACCACATTGGATGGCCCCCTCAGAAAACAAGCAAGCTGACTTTGCTACAATCTGCTTCATGCTCTTCACATTCCCTTCTCTTTTAGTTTTCTTGGCTGATAGCTGACGTTTCTTTTACTGCAGCTGCGCATTCAATGACCTCATTCTTTGGTCAGGCAAGTCTAGAAAACTCCCCTTCCTGCCCGTTATGTAGCCAGCGGGAGATTGACGTCGATTTTGCAGGGTGCCTGCCAAGCCATCGAAGATGCCACCGAACTCGCCAACGTCCTGCACGCCTATTTCGCGAACCGGCAAGATGCCGAACAGTCTTCCCTGGCGGACGCCCTCCAGGAGTACCGCACTCTCCGCGAAGGACGCGCCAAGGACCTGGTCTCGTTCTCCAGCAACTACGCAAAGCTGCACACGGCCCGCCTGCCCTACGGGCTGGGGCCTATCGTGCGGAAATTGGTATACGCCTACATGCCGATCTGGGGCTGGAGATGGGCGCTGCGGTGGCTATACGGGCATCAACCCACCGTTAAGGCTGTACGTAGTACCTTATCCCTCTTATTTACATCCCCAGATATGATAGATGTGATAGGCTAACCGGTCGGTTGGGCAGTTGAGACGGGACCCAGCGGCCGGGGCCGACTCCCGATGATTAGCCGGGCGGAGGATTGACCAATCAAGATGTGAAATCTGGAGTTAAGTTCTGAACCGGGGAGAAAATCGCGCCGATCGATCATCGATCTATATCACGGCCACGTGCGTCACAAGCAAGTGCAGTACCTTTTCTTTTGTTTCGGATGTATCTAAATATATCATCACACCATATCGTATCATATCATGCCAGGTCGTTGTTCAATTATTCTGTTCTCTAGAAGCGTGCCTGCAGGGCATGGCATCTAGTATCCAATTATATCATTTCGGATCCTCGTTTTGATTTACGGAGTAGGGTCCTGTACTATTATAAACCGTTAGCAATGATGTGCTATATCCACTTGCTGCCGAAACTGGGACCTCCCGCGGATCACATATTGTGTTTCTAAGGTATTGTAACAGTTTAGTTAAGGTCTACTTAAGAAGGCCACTAAGTCTTACCTAAGTTTTAGTTATGACTACCCCTAAGACTTCCAGGCGATAATACCAAAAACTAATAACAAAAGATTACCACTAAGTAGAGCCTCACTACCACAGTATTCTCAACATATAGGAGGTCCCAATTTCGGCAGCAAGGGGATAACGTACTGTACATCGTGCTGTAGAGTCCCTGCATCCAGTACCTACCTCCTAGGTACCACCTATCAATATACCCCGTACATCCGTGGACATATTATTGCACAGGTCTTCATGCTATTCAGCACTAGCCCACTGCTAACTGAGGGACTGTACATGTACCTGCTTACTAGCTGCAACCCCGTTTCCAATCTATGCATGAATACTGTACATGTACATCGCAGACGTGCTCCGAACATAGGGCATATGTGCCCGGTTAGTAAAGTACTGTACTTAATATAAGCTACATACATAGTTGGTAGATTCCAGGGACTGTAACTATTTATGTACCTAGATAGGTAGTAGTTCAGTGGGGACTAAAAATAAGCATTTTGCATTTGGATATCGTCGTACATACCTACCTAGCCTGCGACTAAGCACAGCATCTAGGTATTGGAGTTTCTTATGATTAAGTACCATACTCAGATACCAAGGTCCATGGAGTAATTTAGTTCCTACCCATGTAAGGGACTCATGTGCTGAGTTCGGGTGGCTTCTAATACCATTTATGAACTTTTTCCGTTGCGGTTCAGCCCTAATATTCCGACCTGTCCCTTGCTCCCTACTAGTCCATACCACTACTACGTTCTGCAATCCATCAATTCACGACATCCCGCCTCCTCGCGTGGCGTGTCGCATGCCATGGCTCGTAGCATGGTGGTCGCAACCTACTTGAAACATCACATCATGTCACAGAGCTACGCAGCACAGAGCTTCTACAACCCCCGACCCCTGGTTCTGTACATGATGACGGTTCGAACTGACGGTTTAAGGGTTCCGCTCGGTTCCGCTGCCCGCTGCTGCGGAGAAAAGTTAAGTGACCCAGGATGTGTGTATGTATGTAGGTATGTAGTACGCATGTCATCATCCCCATTCCATTTCTTCGGGGTGATTATTGCCGCCGATAAATGTTGCCGCTCTTCAGGCGTGCCAGTTCCAGGTCCGGATCCAGGATGTTCCGTGTTTGAGGTTTATCTTCGGTTTCCATCTAACGTTATCGCTTACCTAACTCTAGAGATTATTGCGTGGCTGGAAGCTAGGTTGTGAGGTGATGCGATGACAAAAGTCGGGTGGTCGATGCCGAGGGCCCACTACGACTCAGTCCCGTCTCACGCCGATGGTTACACAACCTTGGTTCGGAGGTTTGGCCTTTTGTGAGATGTACTGTATCGTGTCAGGATCATGCTTCACATACGTGCCATGTGCCTTGTATGTATGCAGCCGTGGGAGGGTGATTAAATCTCCGTGGAATCCGTCTAAGTCCTAGATATACAGATGAGATGAACCGCCAATAGATGTACAGTACCAGCTATATATAAACCGAGCTGAGGAAGATGCAGTCGTATCTCTGCAGCCAATACCCAAGTAGCAATATCTCGTCGTTCGGCAGAATCGCCAGGGATCCGCCCGATCCCAAGTCCTCTGTCCCCGAGCAGGGCGGCACTGAATCGGGAAATGGGATGATTACGGAGGCGGGGCCTCGAGTTTCCCCGGCTCCATGGTCGCAGACATGGACTGCCCGGTCAAGGACAAGACGTTGCTGAGTAACTCTGCCGTCTGGGGTTTGTAGTATTTCGTGAGAGCCATCCAAGGCTGCTGCGTCAAATACCTGATCATCAGGCAGGCCGTGCGCACCGAGAGCAGCATGAACGGATGATGCTGGTCCGGAATTCAGGCTCCTCTATCTGGCTTGGAACTGTCTGGCCGTATGCTGTGTATCTCATACCTGATGTAGGGAAGGTGTGTAGGAAGCAAAAAAGAAGCCTAGGCGGGGATTCTGCGGGACAAAAAGAATCGCCTGGCCCAATGGCATGCGGGAACGGGGGTGCGCGGGGGTTGAACTTGGCGGAAGGGCGTGTTGATGCACCCAACCTTCTTCGACGTGGACGCCTTCACATACCTCCTAACCTACACCTGTCGCAGTATGTGCTCAAGGATGCCCCCACGGCGGGATTTTGGCTGCTGTGTCCAAGACTCCCTGGGGCACGCTCGTCAGCTTGGCCAGATATCGTCAGATCAGGCAACTCCACTCGATGTCTCCGTCTGGTGTATGTACTCTGTACGGTACACACGTACTGCGCAGTTACCATTCGTTTTCTGGAGTGATCGGCAAGCTGATGGTTGCTGATAAACGGCCTGCTAGGGTTCTGACGTATTCCGCCCCAATTCCCCGAACAAGAGCCGTCATCAATCAGCTCCGACTCGGTATCATCCAGGCACAGCCCATGTGGCCAGCGGAAGTTGATACTCCAATCTCACACAGCTCGCCGCCTGAGTAAGCTTGCTGCTTGCGCGACCTCTCGCCAGGCAATGCCCGGAAGGCAAAGCGCGAGGCGCTGAAGCGGCTGCAGATCAACAGTCATCGCCAGGGGCATCATGCCGCCAGCGTACGGAGGGCCCCGACGGACGAGAGCCCGCTGAGGAGCCTTGGATTTAACCTCAACGGGGACCTCTCCATGAGTTAATTACGTCTTGGCTCGGTTTGTCAGTGGGGTTTGGCCGTGTTTCGGAACGCTGATGGCCCTGGGAATCACTATGAATAGATCCTCCAGCGGACCCTAATCGTGGCATGAAGCAGCTGTACCCGGTGTCGAATCAAGCTCTGACTCTGCCAGCTTGAAATTCTACTCGTGGCTCATCAAACTGGGGGCCCTGGTGGGGTGCAGGACAACCCACCATTTTTCATCCACATATGCTCGTACTATGTGCTGCTCGAATCACTCGTATATTCTGTGTACGCAGCCCTACCTAGCGCTGCACCCTCCATAACTAGGGCCCTCTTCTCGTTTCATTACGTGACTGCAAAGTCTCGAAGAGCTCGTTGTTAGATAAGGGCCTAGGGATCGTCGTGAATCCATACGGCCAGGAAGGCCTCTTTGAACATCGTTCTCACCCAGACAGAGAGTCATGGAAACGACGACACGAAAACCAAACTTGCGACGAAGCTGCCACTTTTGTCGGTCCCGGAAGATCCGCTGCTCCGGTGAGAGCATTTGCAATGCATGCCGCGAGCGAAACATCGAGTGCGTCTACGACCTGGAAGCCTCTAAAGGACGACCAAGAGGCAACTCTCGCACAGCACAATCGGCCATTCCAAGGACAGTCGAAGGAGAATACTTCCACTCAAGTGGAGGACTCACCGGGAATGATGGACTCTCCACTCGGTCAGTTTCTCGGTCAGATTCTCCAAAAGAGAGCTTTCCTCACGATGATATGCAAAGAACGGACATAGATGCAGCTGGCAGTGTCGCTGCTGAGCTGGAGACGATGTTCAAGGAGAATTTTGGCGGCGAACCCAATGTACCCAAAATGAACGCCTACCAGGAGAGATTGGCAGCCTTCTGCCAGAGAGTCTCCGGCGAGCGCGAGCGGTTGAGAACCACAGACAGTCTTTCACAACATCCCGCCAACAGTCCTCGCGGCCACTTAAGTTACCGCGGGCTCCTGTCTCTGCTGACTCAGGATCTAGTGGAAACGGTCGTCACCAAGTTCGGGAATCTCGGTTGTCAGCCCTTCTTTGGCGACGAAGGAAGATTCTTTGCCACCAACATGGCTCGAGATCGCACTCCGACAATGTTTGAAGCAGAGCCACCGGGGGATAATCCCCTGGCAGAGTACGACAGCCACCGTACAACTCAGCTGATCGACGTGTGGTTTACCGTCCATCCATTGTCAGGGCTAATCTCGAAGACTCTACTCCTTCGCGCCCTCCGAAGCAACACTCATGACGAGATACTGCTCGCTACCATTCTTGCTGATGCCCATTTTGTTGCTGAGGACGAAGCGTCCCGTGCTCGAGGGAAGAGGCTGTTTGACTGGGCCGGTGCACGTCTCAGAGGACGTTCAGCGCAGCAGGCCGGCCTTTCTACGGCACAGGCCTTAATGCTCCTCGGTTGGCATAACACATGTCTCTCTAAGATTCGCCGGGCCGCCTGCTACATCGGTTACGCAGGTCGGGTGATCACGAAGTTAAAGAACCGCATCCTCGAGACACCTCATACAGGGTTGAGTCGTATAAATGGAATCGACGTGGGGGAGGTGGAAGAAGAAATGATCAAGAACATCTGGTGGATGACCTTCTCGCTCACACTATGGTCATTTATTCAGATGGACATGCCTTTCTCCGACCTATTGCCGGCTACAGTCCTCAGCGTGTTTCCCCCAATGGACGAAGACTCATCGGTGCTGATCAAACTCGACAAGGCTGCAGATAACTTGTCAACATTGCGAAAGCAATCGGCCACCATTCGTGAAGTGTGGCTCCTTAGTCATGTCACTTCAACAGCGGCTCATCTATACGCCACGTACCCTCAACAGCAAGAAGAGCCGGTACCTCTACAGAGCCTGTCGTGGCAAGCAATGCTTCTCCAAAGGCTCCGTAGCTTGCATATGCGCCAGACTGGCATTGCCAACCTGTGTGCAGATGCCCGAGATGTCCTCCTCCACATAATCGGACTCATAAAGACAAAGGTTGAGGATACCACATCACAGGCGTTGATGCGAACAGTGTATCACACCATGCTTATACATCTGCTCTTCCCTCGCTCAGAAGGACACCGAAAAGAAACTGTAGTCACTGAAAAGCTGATGGAAGACTTCATCACGTCCGCTGAGGAGCTACTGAGTATATTTCCGATAGGCAAGGAAACGCACCAAACCACAGGGCCAATCGTGACAGGCTCCCCTTCCCCATTTCCCCACTCTTATGTCCTAGGTCTGGACGCCTGCGGGCGGGCGATGGATCATTTCTGCACACGCTTCCGGCAAGGGACGGAAGCCGAGGGCCGGATTCTGCTGGACAGCATTCCTCAGTTGCTGGAGCTGGCGTTTTCAATGCACAAACTTTTCAAAAACGACATCTTGCTGCAAGACAGGCGGTGGAGGGCCGTCAAGAAGCAATTGAAAAGCGTGCGCAAGCGCCTCGAGGAGTTAAGCGGTCCGGGAAATAGTCAAAATGTGCGTGTTGGATCCTGTCCATCGACGGACGACTCACTTCTCCATGGCTTGTCGACTGGAACCACCAGTGGCAGCTCGGCGGATTCCCCGCCTCAGCAACCTTTCGGGTCTTTAGAGCTGGAAGGACTAAGTCCGCTGCTCTTTGACAACACTATCCTGCCGATGAACGGTGCCATCATGGGGTCAGGGGATGAGATGCCTTTCCTGGACGAGGAAGCCCTGGCGCAGCAGTTTCAAGAGCCTCTCGATCCCGCACACCAACCAGGTTTCTGGACAGGATTCACAAGTGGCATTATGAACGCCACAGGCGACGAGGTTTACACCTCGAAAGACATGGCGACGGGCTTCGCGGGCGAAAGACACGGTGTCAAACGGAAGAGCGGGTCGGTCGAAGATAACGCGGGCTACGACGGCGCCGGCCAAGACGGGCTCTTCGGGCCGAACCTGTTCCTGAACTTCGGCATCCCCACCGTGCCGAGCGATGCCGACCAAAGCGATGACCGACCCTGGAAGAGGACAAGAGGAGAAACTGGTGTTGGCGAAGGCACTCTATTCCGGTTTCATTCAGGACTATCCTAGACGAGAGAATTGTGGTTTTGGTTTGTCTACAATCTGTGTATCTTAGGTTCTGTGGAGTAAGTATATAGTAGTGCTGACAGCATGATGGCTTGGCGTTCTCCTTTGGTCAGCTTGTGGAAGGTAGTACCCATTTCATCGGTTTTTTTGGCATGTTCCAGCTCAGCGTTTTCTCTAGCTCTTTCTCAGAGTCTCTAGCATTACTTTTATTTCTAAGAAATAGGTATCTGAACTGAAACATGATCACAATGGCAGCCAAGTATCAAAGAGGACCACAGCGACCGGGGATATCTATTCTACTCGCGTAGTATGCGGCCGTGCCATCCACTGAGACTAGGTGGTAATCGTGACAATTTGCCCAAGAACTTTGCTCCTCTCCTCCTCCGGACTCTTGACCACCTTCTCGAAAACCCAAGCGCCGACATCATTCCTGCTGATCGTGTATCCGACCGCCGGACGAGTCTCAGTGCCATACTTGATCTTGTCCACTCCCTGACCGGGGCCGTCCGTCAACAAACTAGGTCGCACGATCACGAAGTTGCTGATCCCGCGCTCCGCGGCTGGCTGGTTGACCTCCTCCAGTATGAGCGCCTCCATCACCTTTTTGTCCTTGTGTGGCACCTTGAGCATCCAGTGATACATGGGCATCATCGCTATCGGCAAGTCGCGCTTCTTGTCGCTGATGCCGGTTGTGCTCAGTGCCACGAGAATGGGCTTGGGTCCCGGAAGGCTGCGGAGCGCGTGGATGATTGTGGAGATAGCGTCTTGGCAGATGGTAGGGTTATCCAAAGTGGGCTTCAGGGGATTGTCGAAGAGCAGCTTGCCGCCGATCCCCGAGATAACAATGTCGGCGGTCGCATTGTCGCGAATGAGCGTCTTCCTGACTGCATCAGTGTCCGTGACGTTGCCAGCAGTGATCTGGAGGTTCGACGAGATGGCTGCTTCTGAGACTCCGCGCGCGCGCAGGAGCTTCTCGAGCTTCGACGGGTCGCGCGCCACTGTGAGGATCAGATCGTTTAGCGGCCCAACTTAGAAAAACCAAGGACGGACCTGGATGGAGAGAGACCCACGTGCAGTGCACTTGTATCCAGCTTCCACTGCAGGCGCAAGACACGAGATCGTGCTGCCGCCTGTTGCACCGAAGAAGGCAAGGGTTGGCCTGCGGCTGTCCATGTTGAAAAGGACGTATTTCTGTGCCAAGGGCGATGGAAGCAGGCGAGGTCTGGCAAGGTTGAGGTCTGGGCGATGAACCCTTAAGTGGGCGCGTTCTCGACATTCACGGGTGAACTGGCAGCCGGGACACGGCAGCCGCAGTTGTCCCGACGGCGGAAAGCGATGCTCCCCCAAGGTCGTACGAAGTCTCCGTCCCCGTGCGGACTCAGGCCGTTACTCCGATCGTCATTCTTGATCCATCCGATCTCCGTCTTGTCGATGTATCCTAAATTGGAACCGTGCTCCCCGTGCCTGTACGGCCATTTCGGTCTGCTATCCTTCGCGGCTGCGATAATGGGCGTCTGCGGCCGGGGCCTTGATGACACACGCCAGCTCTCCAACGGTGGTCGTGGGGAGTATGGCTGAGATGTACATTGGGTTATGATGGCTCCATCAAAGAGTACAAAGTATTCCAATCCCCCAGCAGGCTTGCCTTGCCTTGTATTCCACATCAGGCTGCTTTTTCTGAGACCGACCAGACCGTTTCAGTTTACTTTGATATCGAACCAATTGCTGCAATTCATCCCCGCGACAATTATCTCAACAATGGCTTCTCCGCAGTCCCGGCCCTCCGAGGCTGCTTCTAGCCCTTCCGATTTTAGCCTCTCCCGTCGAGCCTCTGACTCTTCTGTCTCTTCTCCACCGCCCGAGGCGGATCCGGCGGTGATTGTAGGCTTAGCGTGTCGTGTGCCTGGTGCGCAGAATCCAAGCCAGTTATGGAAGAATATAGAGACGCAGAAAGACCTGCGTAAAAAGATGCCACCGGACAGATTCAATATCGACGCATTCTATCATCCAGATGGGGCGAACAAGGGGACTGTAAGATCACTAGAAGTGATCCATTCCGGCGACTTTCTGGCTGACTCTATTCTAGACCAACTGCAAGTATGGTTATTTCCTCGACCAGGACATTGGGGAATTCGATGCTGGCTTCTTTCGTATCTCCGGGAAGGAAGCTGAGGCCATGGATCCTCAGCAGAGACTCCTTCTCGAGGTTGTCTATGAAGCCCTCGAAGATGCCGGAATCACCCTGGAGGAAATCAACGGTTCGCAAACCTCAGTTTTCTGCGGTTGTTTCACGAACGACTATAACGCCATGGTCACAAAGGATCTTGAGTATTACCCAAAGTATACCGTGACGGGAACTGGCAATTCCATCTTGGCGAACCGAATTTCCTACTTCTACAATCTGCACGGCCCAAGTGCTACCATCGACACGGCGTGTTCCTCCTCGTTGGTGTGCTTTCACTTGGGCAACCAATCTCTCCGCAACCACGAGTGTGATATCTCCATCGTTGTCGGCTCAGCCCTTCATTTCGACCCTAACATCTTCATCACCATGACCGATCTCGGAATGCTCTCAGTTAACGGACGCTGCAGCACATTCGATGCGTCCGGGAGTGGTTACGTTCGGGGAGAAGGAATCTGCGCCGCCATATTGAAACGCCAGAGCGAGGCGGAGCTGCATGGCGATAGGATCAGAGCTGTTGTGCGAGCTTCCGGTGCCAATCACGACGGAACCAAACAGGGTATCACACTTCCATCCTCTGAGGCCCAGGAGGACCTTATCAGGAGGACCTACAAGAATGCGGGCCTCGATCCAGCAGACACTCAGTATTTTGAAGCACACGGCACAGGTACTGCTCGCGGTGATCCTATTGAAACCAGAGCGATCGGAGCGGTCTTCGCGCCGTCTCGAAAAGAACCGCTGTATGTTGGTTCAGTCAAGAGCAACATAGGACACCTTGAGGGAGCATCAGGGCTTGCCGGGATTATCAAGACGACACTAGCCCTCGAGTCTGGGAAGATTCCTCCAAATATGCACTTCAAGAATCCCAATCCCGAAATCAAATTTGATGAATGGAAGCTCAGGGTCCCTCAAGAAATGATCGATTGGCCCAGCAAGAACGGACTGCGACGAGCCAGCATCAATTCCTTCGGATATGGTGGTACCAATGCACACATCATCCTCGATGCTTACCAGCCATCGGAAAGTCTTCCTTTGACGCCTGTCGAGCTCCCGCAGAATCTGGCACAGATGGTCGTCGAAAGACCTTTCCTGATCCCGTTGACTTCTCACTCAGAGAAAGCTGGGAAGATGCTTGCTGCCAACTTCGCCAGCTACCTTGAAGAACGGCAGGACTGTGAGATCGCAGACCTGGCCCATAGTCTTTCTTCACGGCGTTCCATGCATCAGCAGCGCTCATTTGTGATCGGAAAAGACAGAGAAAGCGTCCTGAAAGGCCTTACTGAGCCCACTCCGGCCGCTGCTTGGACTTCTGCAAGCAAGGAAAAACCAAGACTGGGGTTTGTGTTCACGGGACAGGGTGGACAGTGGTTTGCAATGGGTAGACAGCTGATCCAGCAATCACCATTCTTCAAGCAGACTCTCGAGAGATGTGATGCTGTCTTGCGACGTCTTCCGGATGGGCCTGAGTGGTCGGTGGTTGAAGAGCTCTTGCGTTCAAAAGAAACAACTCGCCTGGGACAGACCCGATTCTCTCAACCAATATGTACGGCTCTGCAATTGGCACTTCTGGATCTGTTGAAGTGCTGGGGTATTGAACCGACAGCTGTCGTTGGCCACTCCTCAGGTGAAATGGCCACTGCTTATGCTGCAGGCATCCTTTCATTCGACAATGCCATGATTGCCGCTTATTATAGAGGTTTGTACATGTCCAATGGTGCCGATGGTGATTCTAGCGTTCGTGGCTCCATGATGGCCGTTGGACTGACCGAGGCGGAGGCCCTCGCGGAATTGGAACCTTACAAAGGAAAGGTCTGCATCGCTGCTGTTAACAGTCCTTCCAGCATGACATTGTCTGGAGATGAGGATGCCATTATCCAGTTGAAGGAGAACCTTACGGCAAGAAAGATCTTTGCCCGGCAGCTCCAGGTTGCTCAGGCCTTTCACTCCCACCATATGATTCCACTAGCCCCAGCCTACGAGAAAGCTCTCAGTACCTGTGAAGGATTCGCTCCACAGCCGGCTAGGATTCGGATGTTTTCCAGTGTCACAGCTCGTCTCGCAGATCCAGCCAAAATGGGAGCTGGTTACTGGACCGCCAATATGACGGGTACTGTGAGGTTCTCGGACGCCTTGACGGGAATACTCTTGGATGATGAGGAAGAGAAGAATGTCGACATTCTCATGGAAATAGGTCCTCATCCTGCCTTGAAGGGCCCGTCCCGACAGGTTGTACAGTCCTTGAAGCTCGACATTCCCTACTTAGCCTCGTTGACTCGGGGTGTTCCTGATTACGAGGGACTTCTCACCGCAGCGGCTCAACTCTTTCAACTCGGGTACCCGGTAGATCTTGATGCCGTAAACAGCGATTACTTCATCACAGAAGGCGGTGCTACCTGCAGAGTTACCCGGGGCAAAAGGCTCCGAGATCTTCCCACCTATGCTTGGGACCACAAGAGATACTGGTCCGAAACCCGCTTCATCAAAGATCATCGCCTGCGAAAGCATCGCCATTCCATTTTAGGTGCGATGATCCCTGGAGCCGTTGAGAGATACCCACGATGGCGCAACTATCTCCGGCAAAAGGAGCTGCCGTGGTTGTCCGACCATGTCATTGATGGCAAGGTCATCTTTCCTGCAGCGGGATACCTTAGCATGGCAATCGAAGCAGTTGCAAGCATGACTGAAAGCTCAACAAGTTTCAAAGAGGTTGCTCTCCGAGATGTCGTCATCAAATCGGCCTTGATACTGGACGACTCAGAGGTGGGTTCAGAGGTAATTCTAGAACTGAGACCAGCCACGACGTCAGCGAAATCCAAATCCGATACCTGGTATGAATTTGTCATCTCCTCTTATGATGAAAGTCAAAGATGCACTGAGCACTGTTGCGGCCTCATCTCCATTGAGACAGGACCTCCCGCACCACTCAAGCGCCTGGATGATCATCCCAGCTTCGAAGAGCTGCAGAAGAAGAGCAATGAGTGCACGTCTTTTGAGAACTTCTATGAACACATTGCAGACCTTGGCCTACAATATGGCAAGAACTTCCAGCTTTTGTCTGGCAATCTTGAAACCGGACCCGGATTTGCTTTCGCACCTCTCACTTTCCGACCCAGTCTGTACTCTGCTGAACCTGCTGATTTGACCATCGTTCATCCAACGTTGCTTGATTCTTCATTTCACGTTATTTTTGCCGCCATAGAGTCTATTCTCGGCAGACCACTCGACGAAGCTCTCGTTCCCACTTTCGTCCGTTCCTTCAAGATATCTGGGTTTTTCGCCAGTGTAAAGAGTGCTGTAGATGAGCAGCACTTCTGGGTGAACTCTTTTACACGTCTTCCGGGACCCCGGATTGCCATTAGTGACCTGTTGGTTGGGAAACAGGGCAGCAATGAGCCGCTTCTGCAGTTTCAAGGCTTGGAAGTGACCTCCCTTGGTGCCGATACCAAGGAAAACGCAGCGCAGAGGACCTTGTTCTTCCGTACTCGCTGGCAACCGACTTTCGACCTGTTGAAGACCGGTATGCCAGTACTGGATCATTGTGAAATTAGCGATCTGCTTGACATTTTCGCCCATCAGCATCCGAACAGCAAGATACTTCATTTTACTCCAAGCGTCGGACGGACTAGGGACGTCTTGCGTTATTTGGGAGGTCGGCAGCATGAGCGTCGGCGGTTCAAGTCAATAACCCCCATTGTCTCTAACAGCAGTTTTGGTGAAGAACTTGAGCTGCTGGCGCAGGAAAGGGCTGGTCTTCTCCATACCTCCGAGCCAAAACCTGGAGAATACGACTTGGTCATCGTGAGCGATGGTCCCCAGCCAAATGTTAGCGCCTTCCTGAGAGACGGAGGATATGTTATCGGAGACGGTTGCAACTTTGAGGAACATGGATTGATTCCACTATTCTCAACTGGAGGTCTGACCGCATGGCGTAAGGACAGGGGAGAGGTCACTCAGCATGGTCCGCTCGCTCTGGTCCTCCCCTCAAAACCTTCGGACAGAATTCTGGATATCGCGTCGCAGATCAAGACTTCCTACGGTAATGAGATGGTCTCATATACATCTTTCGCTGCTCTTCTGGACCAGTCAACGACGCCCGAAAATGTTGTGGTCCTTTCAAGTCTCGACGAAAACATCTTTTTTGATGAAGCGGTCGATGACCGGTCGACATATTCTGCAGTCCAGAAGCTCTTCACAAGCTCTGGTAAGAACATTGTTTGGGTATTGGAAGGCGCCACAATGGAATCAGCAAAACCAGAGCAGGCCATGATCGTTGGCCTTGCGCGAGTTGCTCGCAGTGAGAATGATCAGCTGCGACTCGTCACTCTCGACGTTCCTCCAGCTCATCCGAATGACCTCGTCTCAAGGCGTGTCCTTGAAGTTCTAGACCGCACGCTTGAGGAAGATGAAATTACCGAACGAGACGGTTGCCTGTTTATACCAAGGGTAGAGGCTGATGACGCTCTCAACTCTAAGCTGCGGAACGGCGTCAACTCGGAACCAAGGCTGGAACCACTTGGGCAAGGACGGCCGCTTGCGCTGAAGATCGGTAAAGTTGGTCTTCTAGAGACCCTAGTTTTCGAGGACGATGTCGAGATCCTGGACCAAGACCTTGCAGATGATGAAATAGAGATCGAGGTTAAAGCTTCTGCCGTCAACTTCCGAGATATTGCGGCGTCCATTGGTATCATCGACGACTATAAGCTAGGTGACGAATGTGCCGGTGTGGTCCTTCGTGTCGGTTCAAAAGTTGACAAAACTGCTTTTCAAGTCGGCGATCGTGTGGTAGCATGGCGGCCTGGTCAGGGTGCTCACCGAACCATTCTCCGGAACCCAGCGTCGCTGTGCTATAAGCTTGGCCCAATGCCATTTGCTCAAGCGACGTCCTTGCCTTTGGTCTTGACGACGGCTTATTATGGACTCATTGATGTGGCACGTCTCCAAGCAGGTGAGTATGTGCTCATACACTCAGCCGCCGGTGGCGTCGGACAGATGGCTGTTCAACTCGCCCAAATGGTCGGAGCAAATATTATAGCAACCGTGGGATCTCAAGGGAAGCGGGACTTCCTGAAGACCAGGTATGGACTTAAAGACGATCAGATTTTCTCCTCCCGCGATGACAGCTTCGTGCAAGGTGTCATGCGCGTTACAAATGGTCGGGGTGTAGATGTCGCATTGAACAGTCTTGCAGGCAAGCTCCTCCATGCCACTTGGAGCTGCGTGGCTGCATTCGGTCGTTTTATTGAGATTGGCAAGAGAGACATCCATGAGAACAGTAAAATCGATATGGATCCCTTCCGGAAGAATGTGACTTTTGCCTCGGTGGACCTGGTCACAATGTTTGAGCGCAACAAGGTTCTAGGAGCGCGTGTCCTGCAGGACTGCTGCAAGTTGGTACATAATGGGCACATCACTCCGCCAGAGACGATTACCGAGCTTTCATATGCCGATGTTGTCAAAGGGTTCCGTCTCCTTCAGATGGGAAAGCACATTGGAAAGGTGGTTCTTGTCCCTCACAAGAACGATCTAGTTCCCGTCCGTCCGAGCACCTATCGAAATAAGAGACTGTTTGATTCGACGAAGACGTATCTCCTCGTTGGCGGTCTTGGTGGTCTTGGGCGTACCTTGGCTGAGTGGATGGTCAGGAAAGGCGCAAGGAGTCTGGCTTTCTTCTCTCGATCGGGAGCCGATCGAGCTGAGGCCAAGGCGATTGTCGAGTGGCTTAAAGCTCGAGATGTTCACGTCTCAGTCTATAGAGGAGATGTGGCGAACTACTCCGACGTTCAATCATGCGTCCAGTCTATCAGCAACCTTGGAGGTGTCTTCCAAGCGGCAATGGTCCTCCAAGATGCTCCTCTGGATAGGATGACGCACGCTCAATGGCAGACCTGCATCCGTCCCAAGGTCCGTGGAACATACAACTTGCACAAGGCGACCTTAGGCACGCCATTGGATTTCTTCATCTGCTTCTCATCCGCTTCCGGAACCATCGGTTCTAAAGGCCAGGCAAACTATTCGTCCGCCAACGCCTACCTTGACGCACTCATGCGGTACCGCAGGGAAAGGGGCCTTGCAGGCACGACGATGAACTGTGGCATGATCATCGGCGTCGGCGCCGTCGCGGAGAATCAAGCTCTCCAAAAGGTCATGGAGCGAATTGGCTACGATGCTGTCAATAAGGAGGAGCTTCTGTACCAGATTGAGGAAGCTGTCACATCTGACAACTCCCTGAAAGTTTCGCTGCGTGGCATCGATCTGCACCAGACAATTACAGGACTCAATATGTCGAGGAACGACTTGTACTGGTCTCCGAAACCCTTGTTCAGAAACCTTTACTACAACAATGACTTCAACCAACAGTCAGGGCAAACGGAAGGCAGCAAGAATCTTGCAGTTCTGCTCCAAACAGCACCGAATACCGAAGAACGGACGACGTTGCTGCTAAAGGCTTTCATGGACAAAATCGCTGCTGTCCTTGCTGTGCCTGCGGACACCATCCAGCCAAGCAACCCGCTTTCTGCGTATGGTCTGGACTCTATAGTCGCCGTCGAGTTCCGAAAGTGGTTTGCAAAATCCGTTGGCGTGGATCTTGCCTTGTTTGATGTACTCGGTGCTGCTTCCATCCTTGCCTTGGTCAACAAGGTGGTAGGCCTGATCAGGCTTGACACGGTGGGCGATAAAGGAACCGCTGAAACTACCGAGGCTGCTGCAGGATCTGAGGATAGAAAAGAGACTCAGTCACTCACGGTGCAATCGACCAGTGTCATCCCTAAAGCCGACATGTCAGTGCCAATTCCGATGTCAACATTCCAGAACCGACTGTGGTTCGTGCACAATTTTGCTGAAGATAAGACCTATCTCAATCTGCCTGTCGTTGCCTATCTGAAAGGCAGGCCAGATCAATCAGCTCTGCGACAGGCACTGGATGAGATGAAAAGACGGAACTGTATCCTCCGGACGTGCTACTTTGAAGGCGAGGATTTCGCGGAGCAGATGGTCACTGATGACTGCGAATCGAGGCTGGGATTCGAGGACTATTCGACGGCTGTCGACTCCAAAGAGGCTTTGCGCAGCTTCGTTTCTCGCTCAAAGGCAATTGAGCTTGATATCGAGGAAGGAGACGTTTTGAGGGTGACCTTGGTCGATCTGGGCAACGAAGAATATGCTCTTGTGTTCATTTGCCATCACATTGCGATCGACCGAGGCAGTGCCAAGTCTTTCTTAAACCAAATGACGGCGATCTATGACTCCATTCGCTCCAAGAAAGATTTATCGTTGGTTCCATACCCGGAAGTGAGCTACGTTGACTTCACCGTGTGGCATAACGGGCTTATTGCGTCCTCGACTCTCCAACCGGATATCACTTTCTGGAAGGAGAAGCTTTCTGGAATGCCTAGCGCCTGCAAGCTCCTGCCGTTTGCAAAGTCAGAGAGACCACTGCACAATGATTACTCACGGTCGACATTTACGGGAACTCTGAAAATGGGACTGCTCAGTCGCATGAAACGAATTTGTTCACAGTCCGGAGCAACACCTTTCCAGTTCCTGCTTACAGCTTTCCGGGCATTCCTGTTCCGCTACACGGAAGATAAGGATCTAACAATCCTGGTCATCGACGGCAATCGGCCTCATCCGGATGTTGAAGAGGTCCTTGGTTTCTTCGTCAATATGACACCAATTCGCTGCCAGGATGAGTGTGATACGAGCTTTGACCAGCTTCTCGAAACCATCAAAGGTCGCACTTTGGAGGCCATGGCCCACAGCAAGGTCCCGTTCGACACCATTGTGGATCTCATGCAAGTCGAGAAGAATTCCAGCTACTTCCCGCTTGGTCAGATCGCCGTCAACTACCAGATGCACGGGGCTTTCCCGGTGTATCGCACCCAGGACTTCAGCATTTACGATGTGCAGTCCGAGGATATTCCAACCGCCTGCGAGATGAACCTTGAAGCGTTGGAAGATCCTGAGAATGGGTTGAATCTACGGCTTGAGTACTCCACAACGTTGTATGAGGCGGATGACATGGATCGCTTCTTCGACAATTTCTTGACCTTCTTGACCAGCGCTATCAAAGATCACCGGCAGCCGATTGGGGAGATCAAGATGTGTGGTCCGAAGGAAATCAAGCACCTTGAAGGTACTTACTGGAACACAAGTTTCACGGAGAATCCGTGGAAGGATACCAGCGTCTGCGAGAAAATAATCCAGAACGCAAAGGCGCAACCGGACGCTGTCGCGATCACAACTTCCAACGGCGAAAAGATCTCCTACTCCAGCCTTCTAGAACGTGCCCAAAAGGTAGCCTTTTCGCTGAGGCAATCTGGTGTCTCCCAGGGACAGCGTGTCGGACTGTTGGCGAAACCAGGGATTGATGCCATAACTGCAATGGTTGGCATACTGCTTACACGTTGCTGCTATGTCGCCTTGGATCCCGAATTTGCGCTTGAGCGGCTAGCCTTCATCGCATCTGACGCTGGCGCTGAGACTATCCTGTTCGACTCGACTCAAAGGGCGTTGGCCGAAAACATTGTCCAGAAATTAAGGCTGTCTCATAAGCTCATCGAGATCAGCATAGCGGCCTCCGCTGAGAAGAGGTTGGAAGAATCCTCAATTTCGCCAGACGATCCCTTTTACATGATATACACCTCGGTGAGCCCTTTCTAGCTTCCTCTAGTCGAGAGCAACTGATTGATTTCTGAAAGGGGAGTACTGGAAAGCCAAAGGGCGTGCTGCTCACCCAGGCGAACACTCACCAAATGCTTGCCTCTCTACACAGTGACTATAATTTCTCACCACAAGACAAGTTTCTTCACCAGTCTTCCATGTGTTTCGACCTCTCAGTCGTTCAGATCTTCTCTGCTTTGACAGCTGGCGCTCAGGTATGCGTTGCAACTGCCGAGGCAAGAAAGGATCCTATCATGCTCGCCGAGTTCATGCGACAAGCATCGGTTTCGGTGACCTACTTCACACCGACGCAGTTCGCGTTACTCCTTGAATACAACAGCGAGGCGCTCCGTTCGTGCAGCAACTACCGCATAGCATTTTCTGCTGGTGAACGTCTGCCAGTGCGGGTGGCGAAAGCCTTCTACGATCTAGGTACACCGGCCACTCTATACAACACCTGGAGCCCTAGCGAGCTGGTTGTACAGACGACCATCCATCAGGTTGAATACCCGGCAGATGATTGTATCAACATCCCCATTGGATATCCGATGGCTAATTGTCGCCACTACGTTGTCGACCCGTGCCTCAATCCGTTACCAGCTGGTTTCATTGGGGAGATCTGCGTCGGAGGAGCCCAGGTTGGCGCCGGATACCTGAACCGACCAGACTCAAATGTGAAGTCCTTTCTTGACAATCCGTTCTGCTCTGTTGAGGACCGTGCAAGAGGTTGGGACAGGATGTTCAGAACAGGCGACAGGGGCCGCTTCCTACCTGATGGCCAACTCGAGTTCCACGGTAGAATAGCCGGTGACAAACAGATAAAGCTGAGAGGATTCCGGATCGACCTGGGTGAGGTCGAACAGAGGCTTTACAGCGAGTCCTTCACCGCGGACGGGCAGGGGATTGTTGATATCGCGGTCGTGGCCAGGCCTGTTGGTGGAAGCGCCTCCCTCACCGATGACCGTCAGCTGGTTGCCTACATTGTCACGAAACGTCCGCTGCGTACTCCTTCGGAGAAGTCGGAGTATGCGGCTACCCTGCACAGCAGAGTCCAGGGCCATCTGAATGACTACATGCTTCCCAACGGGTATCAGTTCCTGGACAAGCTGCCCACCACGATTGGTGGCAAGGTCGATCGTCAAAACCTCCTGAACCGGGAGCTAGAACTAACTTTCCCTTCGACGACTTCTGGACAAGATGGCGAAGCACTCTCTGACCCTCAGCAGAATGCTAACAACAGCGTTCTGAACGCCGTGATTAGCCTGTTCAAGAGCATCCTAGGGAACGATCGCGCCATCGAACCGACGGACAATTTCTTCCAGCTCGGGGGCCAGAGCATCTTACTCCTGAGACTCCAGTCCAAGGTCAAACGCACATTCAAGGTGGTTCCAAAGCTGCAAGATCTGCTCAGGGTACCCACCCCTCTCGGGGTAACTGAGATCATCTGCAGCATGAAAGAGGGGGCGACAGGCGCTAAGCCGGCTGACGCTGCACAGGACATCAACTGGGAGGACGAGATCGTTCTGCCGAACGACAGACGCTATATTGTCCCGTACGGCGTCCAGCGGATGAGCCGCTCCGACGTGGTGAACATTCTCCTGACCGGGGCTGACTCCTTCATTGGCATCCACATGCTGGCCACCATTCTGTCGGCGCGGCCCCAGACCACCGTGTACGTGCTTGGTACCCGAGAGCCGATCCAGCACCAGCAGCTGCTCCAGGAGTTCGAGAGGTACAGACTGTTCAACGGCGGCCTCAACGTACAGACCCTGCTGTCGCGGACGCGCTGCATCCCCGGAGTTCTGGTCGCGGCGCACTTCGGGCTGGCCGACGGTGCCTTCCGCGCGCTGGCACAGTCGGTGCACGCCATCTACCACCTGGCGGCAGAAGTGTCTCTGCTCAAGACCTACCGAGACCTCAAGGCCGTCAACACGAGCGCCGTCATGAACCTGATCGAGCTGGCGGGACTGGGAGACCACCTGATTGAGATCAACCACCTGTCCACCTGGAGCGTGCTCCACCTGCAGTCGTGGAAGCGGGCGAGGCGCACGCGGACTGCGATCATCACGGCCGAGCAGAGCGCGGCGCACTTCTCGCCCCCGCCCACGGACGAGTACGGCTACTTCAAGTCGCGGTGGGCGGCGGAGATGCTTCTCACGGAGGCGGCCGCGCGGGGGTTCCCCGTCTCGATCTACCGGGCGTCGGCGGCGACGGGCAGCACGGTCACGGGGGTGGCGGAGCCCAGCGACGACTTCATCCGCAGCGTGGTGATGAACATGATCCGCCACCGCGCGGTGCCGCAGCTGGAGACGCAGGGGCCCGAGTTCGTCATCGACTTTGTGCCGGTGAACTACCTGACGGCGGCAATGTACGACATCTCGAGCAACGAGGCGGTGTTCCAGGACGGGCTGGTGGTCTACCACCTGGGCAACCGCAGGCCGCTCCGGCTGAGGGAGCTGCCGGCGCTCATGGGGGCCATCCGGCAGGACGGGGAGCCGGGACGCGCGGTGCCGCTGGAGCGGTGGCTTCAGGCGCTGCTGGAGGGGGCAGACGAGCACGAGCAGCTGCGGTGGACGGTGGTGAGGGACTACTTCATGGACGGGCACAACATGTTTGCGCTGGACCGGTCGCGCACCGATGCGGCGCTGGAGGTGGTCGGGGAGAGCGTGCGCTGCCCGGCGATCGATGCGAGCTATCTCGGGCAGATGTGGCGGGGCGGTGTTGGTTCCTAGCCGTGCTGTAAACTTGGGGGCCTGGCGTTGAAGTTGCATATATTAAAGAAAAACAAAAAAAAAGATATAGAATAGAACAATAAAAAAAATAAAATTGAAAACACCTCGGATGCGCTGCGTTGTACACAGTAGATGCTGCTTATGTTCTGCGCACGCTGATTGGCGGGCCGTGCGTTGCAGGCCGAGATCGGAGGCCGAGGCCGGGGCCACAGCTGATTGCGGGGACGGGCTAGCCTTTTGCGGGGGAGAGACGCGGTGAGCGATGCTTCACGAAGAGGATGAAGAGAAGAGCAGAAGGACGCAAAAGGGACCTCGAGAAGCTGCCGGCCGACATGATGGGTGTCCAGCGCGCTCCCGGAGGCCTGCACGATGCCTGATGCGCGTCTGTCCGGTGCTCTGGGGCACTGCAGGATGTAGATCGTGGCCGCTCCAGCTGCGCTGACGAACGGGACGCTGCCGACGGGGGGCCTGACGAGCATCTTGGCGACAAGAAACGCCGTCTTTCTCGCCTCTCCTCTCTCGTCCTCGTCCTCCGATCGTCCGTCTTGTCCTTGTACCTCCCCGTCGGGTTGGGCAATATCGCGGACCTAGCAAGACCATCTCTCTCTGCCCTGCCTGACGCTCTCTCCGCCATGGGTCTCACAGGTGCGTGCCATCCGAGCATCCGAGAGTTAAGCCCTCCTCCTAGCTGACATGTGCCAGGGCGCGATCACGGCGACGGCAAAGACGAGCGCCATGTCGAGGCCGAGCTCGTCGACCTCCCGCCCCTCGTCACCACCACCGAGCGCAGGCTCATGGCCAAGATCGACTGGCACATCCTGCCCGTGCTGTGCGTGCTGTACCTGCTGGCCTTTCTCGACCGGTCCGTCTTCCGCCCTTATATACCATGTCAATGGCTCTTCCTGACCTTGTGTACACAGCGTCAACATCAGCAATGCCGTCATCTTCGGGCTCCAGGAAGACCTCAACATCCAGGATAGCACCAAGTACAACACCGCCCTGACCATCTTCTTCGTCCCATACATCATCTTCGAGATCCCGTCCAATGTCCTGCTCAAGAGGTTGAAGCCTCACGTTTGGCGTGAGTTCTCTCTCTCTCTCTCTCCCTCGCTCCCTCCTTCCCTTTCGCGGATGAGACTCGCGTTCGTGCTGACATAGCGTTGCCAGTGTCTCTCTGCATGTTCATGTTTGGTCTCGTCATGGTCTGCCAGGGCCTGGTCCAGAACTGGGGCGGGCTCATGACCACCCGCTTCTTCCTGGGCATGTTCGAGACCGGCATGTTTCCTGGGTGTATGTTGCTCTCGTAGCCAGTTCTTTTTTTTGTAGATACTGACAGCCCAGGCTTCTACCTCATGGGCATGTGGTACAAGCGGAGCGAGGCCCAGAAGCGCTTCAGCTTCTTCTTCAGCTCCACCACCCTGGCCGGCGCCTTCGGCGGCCTGCTCGCCAGCGCCATCGGCAAGATGGACGGCGTGCGTGGCCACCGCGGCTGGCGGTGGATCTTCATCATCGAGGGCGTCGTGACCTGCGTCGTCTCATTCATCTGGTTCTTCGTCATCCCCGACTTCCCCGAGGACGTCAAGTGGCTCAACGAAGAGGAGCGTGAGTTCATCAAGGCGAAGCTGCAGAGGGACGTCGGGAAATCCCAGCACCACCTGAAGCCCGGCCTGAAGGACGTGCTGAATGTCTTCAAGGACTGTGAGTTGGGGAGATCAATCACGAGTTGTCCGTGAAGGCGAGACTGACATTTGCGGCAGATAAGATCTTCGTGGGGGGGTTGATGTACTTCGGTCTGATCGTCCCGGCGTACGGTACGCTCCTCCCTCGTCTCGTGATCCGTAGTTTTGTGAGACCCCCTGTTCTGATGACTGCACCGCAGGATACGCCTACTTTGCGCCAACCATCATCAAGTCCTATGGCTATGGCCGTAAGTTTCAGTCCCTTGCCAGACATTTGGGCAGCCCAGCTGACCAACCGCAAGCGATCACGACGCAGCTGTACTCGATCCCGCCGTGGGCGGCGGCGTTCGGCTTCTCCATGCTGATCGCCTACCTCTCGGACCGGCTGCGGCACCGCTTCGCCTTCTGCCTGATCCCGATCTGCGTCGCGATCGCCGGGTTTGCGATCCTGCTGAACGTCCATGGCGTGGCGCGCCGGGACGTGCAGTACGGCGCGCTCTTCCTGGTGACGAGCGGCTCCTACAGCGCCATGCCGGTGATCGTGTGCTGGTTCGTCACGAACCTGGGCGGGCACATCCGACGCAGCGTCGGGACGGCGTGGCAGGTTGGATTCGGCAACAGTGAGTTTCTTTTCTTCTTTTCCGATGACAGTGCCGCGATACTGACGGTCTCCAGTTGGCGGCATCATCGCGACCTACTCCTTCCTGCAGAAGGACGCGCCGGAATACCGGCCCGGGTACATCATCTGCATCTCGTTCATCTGCCTGTCGGGCGCCTCGTGCGTCGCGTACCTGGCGGCCATCGCACTGGAGAACCGGCGTCGGGAGCGCAACGCGACCGTGATGAACCCGGCGGCCGTCAGCCAGCTGCCGCCGGAGGAGCAGAACCAAGAGGAGCTGCTGGGCGATCTGGCCCCGACGTATCGGTATCAGTACTGATCGGTACTGCACCTGCTGGTGAACGGCGTCGCTGCACGGAGTATGCGACAGAATCTTCGCAGTATGTGAAGAAGTGTGAGTATGGAATGTATGAGGTCTATGTACCGAGTGTCTATGACATTCTATCTACGAGGTACATAATGTTTGGATGTCTAACGAGGGGATGATCCAAGCGGCGGACGGGAGTTGCCAGGCAAAGTAGGCTGAGGGGACGTGCGATGATCACGTGGGATATCTTTGTATGATCCTAGACCTAGAGGTCTCTGAGTTCTTTCTGTTTCTGGCGCTTTCTATGAGGCATTCTGTAGGAAATTTGCATCTAAATAATAATATAATTCGACAATATCGAACAAGGATAGTGGACCTGCGCCTGCGATGACCTCAGCGGTGGAGGACGTCACCGATCGGGCCTAGCGCAAGCGAGCCCTTAGCGCGGCTGAGTCATCCGCCGCGCACACAAAGCCGCCGCCGCGCTGCTCCATCTCGAACTTCTTCAACTCATCTTCTCTCATCCTCGACAAAGTGTACGTTGCCCCTGGCCCCTGCGATATCTCGTCTCGCATACGATGTACTGACCGATCTGCAGTCTCGAGCCTGCGAAGATGAGAGCCAAGTGGAGAAAGAAGCGCGTTCGCCGTTTGAAGCGTAAGAGGCGCAAGATGAGAGCCAGATCGTGAGTCCCCCTTTCATCCCGATTCTCCATCATATTTCATCCACTTCCATCTGCTGTTTCACTGGGCTAACGACCGCACAGCAAGTAAACTTCTCGCCCGCTCCATCTCGGCTTCTTCCATGTCGGGGCTCGAGCTGAACGCCAAACACGACAATTGACGACCTCTATACGACGCCACGACTGTTGTCATGACTCTGATCGATTTTAACGATTGAGCGGATCAATGACGACTCTCGTGGTTTCCAACCTGCTCCGTTGAGAAAAAAAAAAATTCCCGCCTGGCTCGTTTTCCCGTTCGAAAGATTCGGAGCTTCGTTCACGCCAGAGGAACGTTCTCATCCAACCCCCGGCTCCATGTGTCTTTTTCGAGCACTGAGCCCGGCGGGGTGGTGCGTTGTGCTGCTTCATTACCTGAGTGGCCTACGTGTCTCGTTTGTTTCTACATTTTTTTTGTTTTCATCGGAGGGGTTCCAATGTGTTTGGTAGGGGGTTGGAGGGGTAAGGGAAATGGGAGGAGGATCGGATTACTCTCGTCTCTTTCTTTATTATCCCTTGGCTTCGACATGGGGGAAGTTGGTCAATTTCGCTTTTCTTTTCATCCTGTACTACTCCCTACCCCGCTGCGAACCAGTGGGGGAGGAGGGGGACGGAATGGGGAAAAAGCCCGTGGAGAGGCTCTTCTTGCGAGAAGTTACTTTACAAAAAAAGATGCTCTGATGAAGATGGCTGGTGTGATGATTTAAAAAAAATGAGATGAAAAATTTTCGGAGCTGAATTTTATCTTCTGTGTGCTTCTGAACAATCGTAGATCCTTCGTAGTTTTCTGCTCCGCCGGCTGTGTGTGTGCGCCAAGTCCGTGCGGTTGCGGTGCGGCGCGGAGAAGCCGCCGCTGCAACCGCCAAACATCCGCCAGGAATTTTTTTCTCCAGCTCCGCAACCGCCTCGCAAGAGAGCTCCGGACGACGCGCCGCGCAGTGCGGAGGAGTTCTTAAACTTCTTTTTTAAATTCCTCGATAAAACGACAGCACCATGGCCGTCGACATGGCAGAGAAGAAGCGCAAGCGCGCCTCCGACCCGCGCGAGCGGCCGAGCAAGAAGCCCGCGCTGGAGCCCAAGGACCTGCCGCCCCTGGCGGCCAGCGTCGTCAAGGACGAGAGCGAGCTGGCGCCGGTGTTGGGTGAGCTATCTTTCTTTCTTTTTTATATATCGTGACTTTACGATATATAATATAATGTGATCAAAAGAAAAGCGGCAATTACTAACCGAAACTTTACAGTAACAACACCCGGCATCTCCCTCCCCCGAAAACTTGCCCTGCACCCGTACCTGAAGCCTCGCGATGATGTCTCTACCACAGATCCCTCCTGCCGCGGCCGCAACAGGGGGATCGTCTCGACCGAGCTCCTCCTGCACTCGTCCGACGACCCCAAGATGGACTTCCTCGGCCGCGAGGCCGACGACGACGCGGACGCGCAGCTGAAACACTACGTCGCCGTCGTGGACCCGGAGAAGCAGACGTGGCAGTTTGTCGAGGTCCGCAAGGTCACACTGCGCGGGGCGGTGCGGCGGTTGAAGCCGAGACATGAGTCTGAAGAGGAAAGCGAGGGGGAGGAGATGGTATGTTCCCCCGTCCCATCTGCACCGTATATATATATATATACGCGTGTGTGTGTGTGTGTATAGGATACTGATGAATGCAGACTTCCATCCGCGACCAACGCAACGCCCTCACCTACGCCTTCGGCACCAAGCAGTCCCGCAAGGCGGCGCAATCCGTCGCCGAGAACGCGCAGCTCTCCAACGCGCCCCCCGGCGCGCCAACCTCCGCCGCGGAATCCGCCCTCCTGTCGTCCATGCCGGCGGAATCCCGCCCAGATGCACCGTCCTCACCATCCAAGGCCGCATCCGTGCAGGCCGAGATCCAGGCCGCGAAGCCCTTGCCCAAGGCGAACCTGTCGGCCACGCACCCGTCGGACGTGTACCCGATCGAGAACCTCGTGCCCAACGGCCTCGCGACGCTGCGGCAGCTGCCGGGCGTCAAGGAGTGGCAGACGGCCGTGGAGTCGGGCGCCGCGGTGCAGACGAGCTCGCGGTACGTCGCGAAGCGGGTGGAGGCGGTCGTGCGGTCGGGCAACGTCACGCACCTCCAGATCCTGCGGTACATCCTGCTTCTCCTCGAGTTCTCCCGCTCGTTACGCAAAGGCCCTTCGTCTTCTTCTGCAGGTACTGCCGCAGCAGCTCCGCCAGGCTCCAAGCGCCTCCCACCCCGCGACGACCTCCGCCGCATCCTCTCCTCCACGACGGGCTCCAAAAACGACCCGGCCGCAGCCGCAAACCCGGTCCCGGACCCCGTGATCGACTCCCTCCGGCGCAAACACGCGCCGCAGGGCTCCTACCTGACCAAGAACGACATCACCCTGCTGCACACGACCATCTGCGCCCTGACGCTGCACATCCCGCCGCAGCCCGCCAAGGACGGCGGCTCCTCCTCTTTGGGGGGCAACTCCCCCAATGAGCTGGCGACGGACATCGCAGACATCCGGGACGACCTAGTCCTCTCCAACGACGAGATCGTGCGCTACTTCCGCGAGCTGGGGTGCCGCGTGGACAAGCCCCGCGAGAGTGAGTACGCGAAATGGGGCATCAAGCCCGGGGCCGGGGCGAAGGCCGAGGCGGCGGCGCGCAAGATTGCGCGGTTGCGCGTGCCGGTGGAGTTTCCGAAGGTGAGTCGTGGTGGGGGTGGTGGAGGGAGACGGTAGATACCTGTCTACGTCCTAGGCACGATACGATGTCTGATGATGATGATGGAGATGGTGTGTGGTATTTTTTTTGTGTTATAATATTGGTAAAAAATTATACCTAGATATAAGAGTCATATTTGTATGGTATGCATATTATTTATTACTGGAGCAGAACTGGATTATTATCGGGGTAATAATGGATGGTTTTTTGTGCCCCCCCCCCCCCTTCCCCGCCCTTTTTTGGATCGAGAGGGAAAATAGTAAGAAACAGAGCAGAGCAATTGAATGGAGAATGTACGTACAGTACATTGGATGGATGGATGGATGCATGCATGCACAGAGTCCCGTCTACATGTGCGGTAAATAGATATAGTTTCACTCTGCATGTCCTACGAGGACCGAAACGGATCTAAAAGTGTCTTGCCCTCTCTACACGAGTAATACAACAAAACCTACAAAGTAGATCGGAGGAGAGTCGACAGACACACACACTCACTCATTACAGCCCCTACTACTACTAACATGGGGCGCTACAGATGTGTATGTGTACGTAGTGTACTATTAGTCCCAGTACATAAAGTAAATGCAATGCAATGAATGCAAGCCGGCAAACCTCGTGACGTCACATTCCTAATAATAATAAATAATTAAGTTTAAGGACATCACATCAGTCAGGATCGTCGCTCGCAAAAAAGGTAAAAATCGATGAAGCCCAGGATGAAGGTGAGAACCCAATCAAGCAAAAAGGACAGGCCGGTTCCCTGAAGGCCGACATCCTGGGAGATCATCATCATCGCTCCAAGAAGAAGTGCATCGGTCAAAGCAAGCATAGGTCAGGTCAAGTTAGGTAACAGTGTTGTTGTGTGTGTGTGGTCCGGGGGACCGATATACCTGGTAGATAGACAAGACAATCCCGAGAAGACAAGATGCGATGTACTCGCGTCATAGATTTTTTTTTCGCTTTTTTCGTGGTTATTATTAACTAAGAGCAGTGAGGAATGCTGAAGGAGTGGACTCGAATCCCCCGACGACTGGCTTAAGTAAAAGCTGGACTACCTACTTAGGCAGCCACTCCCACAGGAGTGGAGGAGAACGCCGCAGCAGCCGCGGGACGCACTGCAGCACCGCCGGTCTGCATGCGCTGCACGACCTGCTGCTGCTGCTGCTTCTTCTCGAGCGCCTCCTCGCGCAGCTCGCGCTCAACCGCCTCCTCGAGGGATTCGCCCTCGCGCAGTCCCAGCTGAGCGTCGGTCCAGATCGGCTGGTTGTGCTCCTCGGCACCCTCGACGCCGACGCCGACGAAGCCGCCGAGGGCCTTCCAGTCGCTGGCGCGCTTGATGCCCAGCTCCCGCCAGACGGCGTCCAGCGCCCGAACGAGGTGGTCGCGGTACTCCTTCGTGTGGCCCGGAGTGGGAGTCACCCGCAGGCGCTCCTCGCCCCGAGGCACGGTTGGGTAGTTGATCGCTTGGACATAGATGCCGTAGTTCTCCAGCAGCATGTCGGACGCGCGCTTGGCCAGCTCCGCGTCGCCCACCAGGATGGGGATGATGTGCGACGGGTTCGGGATCACGGGGATGTCGACCTCCTTCAGCGCAGCCTTGACCGCGCGGGTGTGCAGTTGCTGCAGCACGCGGTCACGGCGGTGCCGCGCTTGATACTGGATGGAAGTGGTGGCGCCGGCCATGATCGCCGGGGGCAGCGACGTGGTGAAGATGAAACCCGGGGCCAGGGACCGGATGGTATCGACCATGGCGGCCGACCCGGCGATGTAGCCTCCGACGAGGCCGTAGGCCTTGCCCAGGGTACCGGTGATGATGTCAACGCGGTCCATGACCGTGCCTTTGGTGCTGCGGGGGTTGGCGGAATCCAGGGAAGCGTAGACGTCATAGTCGAGATGCTCGGCCACACCGGCACCGTGGGGACCGTACATGCCGACCGCGTGCACTTCGTCCAGGAACGTGATGGCGCCGTATTTGTCCGCGAGATCGCAGATCTTCTCGATGGGCGCAACGGACCCGCACATGCTGTAGACCGACTCGAACGCGATGATCTTCGGGATGTGGAGCGGCAGCGACGCCAGCTTGGCCTCAAGATCCTCGAGGTCGTTGTGCTTGAACACCATCTTCTTGGTGCCCGAGTGCCGGATGCCCTGGATCATCGAGGCATGGTTCAGGCTGTCGGACAGGATCACGCAGTCGGGCATCTTGCTGCCCAGCGTGGCGAGCGTGGCATCGTTGGCGACGTAGCAGGAGCTGAAGACCAGAGCGGCCTCCTTGCCGTGCAGCCGGGCGATGGTGTCCTCAAGAGCGACCGCATGCTGGTTGTGGCCGGAGATGTTGCGGGTGCCTCCCGCCCCGGCACCGTAATTGTCCAGCGTGCGGTGCATGGTCTCCAACACCTCCGGATTGCGGCCCATGCCGAGATAGTCGTTGGAGCACCACACCGTCACACGCTCCTCCGGAGAGGCCGTGTGGGCGCGGGGGAACTCCTTCGCAAGACGGTTGATGTTGTTGAAGTAGCGGTACGTCTTGTCCTTGTGCTTCTTCTCCAGCTCGCTGCGGTAGAAGCCTTCGTAGTCGAAGCGGGCGGCCGCGGGGGCATGGGGGCAGGGACCCGGGAAGGATTCCGGGCTCTTGGCCGCCGGGTTCTTCACGGGGTTCTTGACCTGGGCGAGGCCGGGGTGGACTATATCCGGTCATCGTCAGCGGTCGGTTGCGACGTAGAATCATCAATGGCAGCAAGGGGGAAACATACCGTTGGCGTGCATCTTCTCATACGTCCCGGGGTTGACGCTGGCGCCCTGGGTGCCGGTGGTGTGGTATCCCCTCTTGCCGTGCGCCTCCTTGAGGGAGCGCATGGAGCGCATGCCGGCCACGCCGGCCGCGGAGGAGGTGAAGCGCTTGGCACCGGCGAGACGGGCGCTCTGGACGGCCAGGGCCTTGCTCATGACGGGGCAGCGGCGGGCGATGAGCTGGAGGTTGGAGATGGTGCCGCCGCCGGGGCTGGGGCGGGTGGACGTCGCGAGGGAGCGCAGTGTCGCGGGCGAGGTGCGCTTGAGGAACGGGCACATGGCCCGGGACTGGCTGAGGAGCGACTCCATGGCGACGCGATCACTCTGCGTGCGATACTGGCAACTCGACTGGGATCTGGGATGGGAGTGGCAGGTGGAATGGCTTCTCTTCAGAGCTCAGAGAGTCAGCGACAAAGGAGAGCTCGGGAGAGAAAAGCCGGGAGGAACTCACGGATCACGTACTCGAGACGCGACCAGAGGGACCGTGCGCCGGTCTGGTCTGGCCTGGCTGCAGCAAGGAGACTTCACGACGGTGCGAAACGCAAGCAGACAGAGGGAAGGGTCTGCCGGGTGTGAGGATGGCAAGATGGAAGAAGACCGAGACGGAGACAGATCTTAGAGCGTCTCGCAGACGCCGCCAGAACCCGAGCAGAGGCCGAGGCGGCCGACCAACCGGAGCGCTGCTGACGGCACCCCTACGCCCGCCCTCCTATTGGCTGCCGCCCGCTGCGGCGACGCGCCCTCGCCGTCGAGCCACGGCCTCTCCGCGCGCGGCCGGCGTCTCCCGGCTTGCACGGCCTTATCGCCACGCACGGCATCCCATCGCGGCATCGCCCTGCGTCGCTCCCCGCACGCCGTGGCACGCTCTCCGCACCGCACGAGGGGAATGTCTTCCTTCGATGCTCTTCTGCTCCCTTCCAGCTGGGACTTTTGTTGTGTTCCCCAGCTTCCGGCTTTGTTTGCTGGTCCTGAGCTTGGTTGGTGGATGAGGGGCATGTCTCGGAACCTGGAGCATGGTCATCATGATGATAAATATATCCCTTGGAATCACGCTTTCCACCTCGATGTCGGTCTGGAGACCACCATGAACCTCCAAAGAACTAGGAAAAAACAAAGACGATCATGGAACACGTCTCCATTTCATGCCCGACGGTGCGTTCAGACTAGTCTATCAAAACCAGACGCTAGCGCTCGCAGTACAAACAGGTCTTTTTTTCAGTAGGACAAAATAAAACAACCGTCTTTTCTCAAAATTAAGTAATCGTACACAAATGACCTCAGGCAGGCGCAACACGCGGATCCGAAGATCCCAAGCATCAAGAAAACGCGCGGATGACGCAGGTCCCCCTGCTCCGCTCCGGCGCTGCGGTGCGGCCGCGCTGCCCCGGGTCGAGAGATAACGAAGAGAAACAATATCCCATCGGATCCGTCCCATGCCCCCTCAACAATCCATCCGTCCACCCGTCTGTGTCTCGCAGAGGAACAAAAGACAAGACAAGAATCATGCCTCACCACACACCACACCAAACCGGACCAGACCAGAAACAGAACAAGTAGTAAACATGCACACAAAAGCATGGTGGAATGACGGGTCCCAGTCTATCCTGTTTTTCCATCCCCGACTCTGTGTCTGTCTGTGTAATCGACATGTGTTTTTTTTCTTCTCATCACCATCCAGCCAGTCATTAATCTTCCCCTTGTTTTGTTAAAAAAGGACTTCCTTCGATCAAAAAAGGACACGTAGTAGTACACGGCAGACCAAGGCTGCCAAACAAAAAAGACATGAAATTAGGGTTGCACATGCAATGTCACAAAACATCTATCCACTCAGTCCCATGTCGCCCTCACCGTCGATGATCCGCAGTCGCTCCTTGGTCGTCTTGGCTCTCTTGGACGTGCCCTTGCCCGGACCGCGCCCGCGCCCGCGCTTGGGTGCCGGACCCGAGGAGGAGGTGCCGATGTTGTCGGAGAGGGGCGTCGCGGCCCCGGAAGGTTTGTTGGAGCTGACATCGTCAAAGTTGCCCTCGCCTGGAGTAGGAAGCATCATGTTAGCGTCCTGATATATATATATATAAGCGCTACTGTATTCAGTGAATTGTACATACCTTCGTGATACATATCGTCCAGCGTAATGTCTCTCTTCCTCTTGGGCGCGCCCTTTTTGGTGGCCTTCTTGACACCCCATTCCTCTCCTTTCTCGAGAGCTTCCTTCTCCTTCTGCTCGAGTATCTCCGCCTGCTCGTCGTCCGCGAGCCACATGGCGATATCCTTGGTACGGGTCTCCCTGGCGCGGGTGTTGAAGTCGATGCCACCGGCGGCGCCACCGGAGATGACGACACGCTGGACCTCTTCCTTCTGCAGGGCACGCTTGCGGATCCGCTCCTCGATGGTACCGCGGGTGATGAGACGGTACACGGTGACCTGCTTCGTCTGACCCAGACGGTGTGCGCGGTCCATGGCCTGCGAGTCGATGGTAGGGTTCCAGTCCGAGTCGTAGAAGATGACAGTGTCCGCGGCGGTCAGGTTGATACCAAGACCACCGGCGCGCGTAGACAGCAGGAAGACGAAGATCTCCGGCCGTTGCTGGAAATCCGACACGGTGTCGCGACGGTCCTCTAGCTTCGTACTTCCGTCCAGACGGCAGTACTTGTAGTTGCGGTAGGTCAGATACTCCTCCATAAGGTCGATCATGCGCGTCATCTGGAAGTACAGCAGTACACGGTGGCCGCCGGCCTTCAGTTCTTTGAGGAGCTCGTCCAGCTTGGCGAGCTTGCCCGAGTCGGTCACGAACCGCCTCATGGACGGCACCTCGATGTGCGTGTAGCGACTCTTGACATTGATGGGCTTCGGCAGCATGGGAGGCAGAGAGTAAGGAGTGGGGTCCAGCTTCTGCTCCACAATCTGCTGCTCCATCTTCTTCGAGGGCACGCCGAAGAGCGCATGCCGGACGGAGACGTTGAACAGCGTGTGCCTCATCTCATTTAGATGGTCCTGGCCGGAACAACTGATCGTAATCGGAGGGGCAGAAGCGGCCGGGCTGGCACAAGGCTCGATGACGCTGAGACCTTGGCGTTCGAAGGTTGCGCTCGATACGTTCATCAGCTCCCGCATAACCCCCTCGGCGGTGATCTCATGCACGGGCTGACGATCGTTGCGGTCGACGATGTTGAACAGACAGTGAGGGAGCATCGAGTTCACGTCGTCATCCTCCTCGTCGAAGACGACGTTCAACCGGCCAAGTCGGTTCACCTGTCCCCGACGGCGAACGGCGCGCTCGAAGACTCCAAGGTGTGAAGACTCGTAGGCCTCGCCAATGGACGTGTCCGTGAACCGCAGGAAGGAGAACGCCTGGTCTTCTTCGATGCTCCGCTTGATGTTCTCGGGGGTCCAGATGTTCATCATATGAGCGAGATACTTTCCGCGGAAGCCAGCTCGCACATTGTCAGGCCCTGCGACGTCGATGCGACCGCTGTCGTTGCACAGCATCCGCGGCAGGTCATACTCGATCAGATTGCGAGTGGAGTAGCCGAGCTCGATGTTCTGTCCCTCGCGAAGGAAGGATGCAGTCTCCGCGAAATGTGCGATGGAGAATGGAGACCTGGTTTCGGCTCGCTCAAACAGATCCGGGTGGTTACAGACCTTCCGGAATTGCATAACCAGGTTCATCAGAGTGGTGCTGTCGCTATCATCGCCGCCGGCGGCCTTCTCGATGAGGTCCATGATGCTGACGCGGTTTCGCAGGCTGCTGTAGTACGCGCGCTGGCGGTAGGAAAGTTCACAGAAGACATCCTTCTCGACCTTGTCCCCAAGCTCCTGCTGCACGTGTTTCTTGATACGGCGTAGCATGAACGGCTTCAGAATCATGTGGAGACGTTTCAGCTGGTCCTCGTTCAGCTTCGTGTTGCTCTGCGCATGCGACTCGATGTCCTTCGAGAACCACTCGCTGAACTCGTCGTGAGAGTCGAACAAGGTCGGCATGATGAAGTGCAGAAGGGCCCACAGCTCCTGCATGTTGTTCTGGATGGGAGTACCGGTGAGCAGGAGGCGGTTTCGGCAGTGGAAATTCAGGAGGCTCTTCCAGCGAGAGCTCGACGAGGACTTGATGGCCTGGGCTTCATCCAGAATCATGTACTGCCACTTCACCTTTTGGAAGTACTGCGCGTCGAGGACGACAAGCTGGTAGGACGTCACCAGGACGTGGAACTCGGACTCCCTCGTGTAGGTGATGTGCTTCCGATCCCAGAACTTGCGTAGAATCTTCCGGTCCTTGGCAGAACCCCAGTACGGCAGCACCTTGAGGTCAGGAACGAACTTGCTGATCTCCTGCTGCCAGTTGTGAAGCGTCGAAGCCGGAGCGATGACGAGGAACGGGCCCCAGATGTTGTGCACCTCGGCCAAGTAGGCCATAACCGAAATTGACTGGATGGTTTTTCCGAGACCCATCTCGTCTGCAAGGATACCGTTGATACCCTGCTCGTAGAGGTTGACAAGCCAGTTGAGACCCTTCAGCTGGTATTCCTTCAGCTTTGCCGTAAGCATCTTGGGCTGAGAGATTTCAATATCACCCAGGCTGCTAGGGTTCTGGAAGTTCATCTCGCCCTCGTCGAAGGCAGCCATCTTGTTCTCATCCTTGTTGAAGTTGCGGGCTCGCTCCTGCGCCTCCTGGACGGCCTTGTGAGCATTGGCCATAGCGGCCTCGCGCAGCGCGGTTTCATCCTCCGCATCGAAGTCCAGTTCATTGAAGTTTTTGACTGGAGCCTTCAGGTCCGCGACGCTGTCCGGGAGCTGGATAGTCTGTTCTGCCGTGCCAGGCTGCACCGTCTCGTTGCTTCCCTCGGTCGTGGTATCCGCAGAATGCTCTGCCTGGGTGCTCTTGATCTTGCGACCGATGAAATGAGAATACAGTTCGGTCTGGGAGATGAGGAAGTTCAGCTTGCGCCTCTGGCGGTTGGCTTCGCGATCGGCTTCAGCCTTCTTGGCCATCTCGAGCTCCTGCTTCTCCGCCAGACGGCGCATGTCGCGCTCCTCACGCTCGTTCCGCTTCCAGAACGACATCATCTCACGCATCGTTCTCTTGGCGCGGGCCTGGGTATCCTTCATGCTCTTGTTCGTGCGCTCCTGCCACTTGCGAGACTGCTTGCTGGCAAGCTGGGCGGTCTTGCGGAGATTCTCCTGGCGGGTGCTGAGCGACAGAGCCTTGATACGGTAGACTTTGGGAATGTCCTTGCGCGCGATGTCCCGCCAGATCTGCTCGTAAATCTGATTGTAGCCCTTGGTCTCGTAGGCCGAGAGCGGCGACGGTGTCGTTTCCTTGGAGCGAACACCCTTGCCCTCCTTCTTGAGGGTCTCCTTCCGAGGATCTTCCTTGGGTGCGATGGGCACGAGTTCCTCCTTCTCCATCGCAGCATAAGCCGCCTCGGCCGCCTCCTTCTCCGCCTGCTTCTTCTCCTTCGATTTCTTGGGCCGAGTGACAGGACCGGCTCTACCGGACTTGCGTCTCGCTGGAGGGGAAGTTCCTCTGCCGATGTGAAAGGAGCTGGTGGTACCGCCTTCGAGGTTGGGCGCCAGAGGCGTGACTTCACTGATCTCGTCGGGCGCATTGCCTCTCTCCAAGGCCCTCTTCGTAGTCTTGATCTTCTTCTGCGCCTTCTCTGCTTCGCGCAGGAACTTCTCCTTCTCAGCGAGGTCCTCCGCCTTGCTGGCCTTGCGTTCCGCCTCGAGCTTCTTCTGCGTCTCCAGACGGACGGTGTTCTCACGACGACGCTTCCGCTGCATGTCCTTCTTGCGTTCCTTTTCATCCTGAATCTCCTTGCGCTGGACATCGGCTATGACGGCCGCTTCATGCCTCATCCGGAAGCGCTCCGCTCCAGCGACAGCTTGCTTCTCGAAGGTCTTGCCCAGCTTGATCAAAAAGTCATGTCGGCGGCGCTGAAAATCTGATTAGTTACGTCCCTTTAAAAAAAACCACAAAAGCAGCAGCTACGTACCTTGCGCTTCTGCGCCTCATGTATATCCGCGTCCAGGGCGCGTTTCTTGCCCTTTTTGATATATCGCTCGAACTCGTGTTCGAAACCAGGCGCTTCAACATCGCTCTTCTCCGCATTGTCGATATCGGCCATGATCTTGTTGATCGCCTCCAACTCGCGTTCTGACAAGGTCCTGCGCGCCTTGACTACACGAGGCTGAGTGGGGGTCTTGGTCAAGTCGGAAACGCCGTTGGCGGGGGGATGCGAAGGGTAGTCGTCGTGACCCGCCTCGTCATCGAGCGTCCGACGTCGCCGCTCCGCACTCGGTTTCTTCTCGAGCCTGGGGAGCTGCACGATTTGGGTGTGTTCTGCATCCCTATTATAGTGGTTGACGGGAGGCGGAGATGGCCTCCTCGAAGAACGCTCCTCAGCTGGTTCAGAAAGGATGCTGGCGAACGACATGGGGTCCGCAGCCCTGGCAGGTTTCTGCATAGTCGTTAGCATATACGTACACACACACACACACACACACACTCTCTCTCTCTCTCTCTCTCTCTCTCTTTTTTCCTGGGTAACACAAGTCACAACGTACCGTTTCCTTAGGTGAAGCAGGCCGCGGGGGTTCCCGCATCATGGGCGACTGGGAAGGGTACCCAGCACCGTTCCCCCTCATATCGAAAGACTGCTCCGGCTCCTTCTTTGGAGACTGCGGGAGACCGTCAGGCCGGCTGGTCGGGTGCGCGTGAGCGGAGGTGGCGTGGTTGTAGGACGCTGAGGAGTTCCCGGGCATGACGGACCCAGCGTACGGCCGCGGGAGCGAGAATTGCGACGCGCTAGAGGAAGAGTGCGCCTGGTACTGCTGCGGCGCCTCTGAATGAGGAGGAGGAGGAGGGGGAGGAGGGGCACTCCCATTCAGCGGCGGAAGGGTGGTTGGCAGCGGCGACGGCGCGTGGCCGAAGTGCGGGCTCCTTGCGAGCGACGTAGGAGGGGGAAAGGTCGCAGGAGTCTGGGCCGGGTGCTGCTGATATTGTTCATTGTTGGGATAGTAGGGGTGATTCTTGTTTGGAGGTGAATATGCGGTGAAACGAGGCTGCTGCGTAGGGGACTGCTGAACACCGTACGGTGGAGCCCCCGTCATGGTGGTGGCCGTGTGCTCAACCAGGACACAAGGGAACGCAGCGGCGAGATTGCTGAAGGCAAACGGCCACGGTAGGGAGGTTCGAGATTGGCGTCACGGTCGAGATGTGCGATGGAGATGGGTTCAAGGGGCACGACAGCAGCCCATGAGAGTCCCTAAGAGGCACTGGAAAGCCGGCGACACGCGCGTCAGTTGCTCCGTTCGTCTCTTGGTCTGCGGAGGGGCGTTGTAGATGGGATATAGGGAGGCGCGGGAGGAGGGTCTACCGTGTTGGATAGCAGACGATGGATGGCCTGGGAACTCTTTGTCCCCCCCGTGGACGGCGCTCGCGGTTAGCGAACGGGCATGGAAGGGAACTGGCTGGGCGAGGATGCGACAGGCCAGGCGCTGCCAGATCGGGACGGCGATGGCGCAGAGTCGAGAGAGAGGATGGGTCGGGATGGTGGTGATGGGGATGATGGAGGTGGTGAGGGAGGAGGATGGAGCAACGTGGCGGAGGAGATGGATGGTGGAGAGGGCGAAGGGTCGCCTCATGGGACGAAGCGGTGTTTGTTGCGTGCTGAGCCTCTTTTGCGATTTTCCCCTTTGCAGGTCCAGACAGGTCAGGTCGTCCGACTGGTGTCGCTGCGCGCGGGCGATCCTGACACGCGGCTGGGGCGGCCCGTCTCCGTATTACGCTTACCGTATCCTTACGCCCGCTGCCTCTTTGGGCTCTCCTCCTGCCCACCTGCCACCAGCAGCATCGACTGAGTACTCCTGCCTCCCCGTCGCCCACCTCCGTCCGGCGCCGGTCAGCAGGCGTGGTCGAGTGAGTCACAGTCCGCGGATAGATCCCATCCGCGACTCCCTCCATTGAGCGTCGATGATTTACAGGTGTCGAGGCGCTCTTCAGCCTGCCTGCAGCCTCGATGCAGCGTCCAGGCAGCGTGCACTCGCCCCCGTCACGCGCGCCGTTATATTACCCGTGACGATCCGCGTACACTAGCGCGCCGCCAGTTCCCCCATCTGCCCGCGCTCTTGCTCGCCCAGCATCTCCGGAGTGGCTGCCCTGCTGCTGCACCTCCCCATATTCTTCTTTCTTTTAAGCTACGTCTGTATGGAGGCTACTACGTATGTATGTCTATCGATGTGATATCCAGGCCCCGCGCTTTGATCTGCCGGTTCAGGGTGTCTTCACGATCCGGTTCCTCCCTCATTTGCGGGTTCTCGCCGGCATCCCCGTCTTGTAAGGTCACTGGCCCATGACATCAAGGCAGCCGGAGCTCGTCGGCCGCCTCTCGACCTCTCCTTCTCGCACTAGTTAATATTCCCATCCCGATCCCTTAGTTGTCAAACCCCTTCTTTCTTCGTACTTTGCCCGCCAGAGATGCGAGGGAGGAAAGAGAAGAACACAATATAATATTATTACGATTATTCCTTTGATAGAGAGCGCTGGTGGCGCGATAAGAAGTTCTAAATGGCGTATAATCCGTGATTGTGTGTGCCCCTCGCATATTTGCTGGTTCTCCCGGCGCCTTCGCTTCGATTGCCATCCAAACGTCCTCGCCACCGGAAACCAGACAGGTGAATCCACGACTCGATGATGAATGAACACGGCGCCGCGGCCCAGGTTCCTCCTCACCCGGCGTCTATCCACCGGCACAGAACGCCGTGAATTCCCGCATGGAAGTGATGAGCACAGTAGTAAATAATAATACTACTGGAAATCAATTACCTCGAGCAGGGAAAACACCTTGCCTTAAAATGCCCATTCCCTTCCCCAGCTCCAAGTCCATCACACTTCCAAATCGGGCGTGCGACGTCGTCGCGGGCCGTTTCCTTTTTCAGCCCGTGCGTGGCATTAGCGCAGTCCAGCCATGGTGTTGGTGAGCGTCCGCACAGTCGACCAACGCCCACGTCCTCGCAATAAACACCACGACCCGGATCAAAGCAACCGAGTTCACTCCAGAAGCAACCGAACAGTCTGAAGGTACCCATACATCTGGGATGGCTATGCCGACGATATGACATGAGCAGTACCTACTTACTGAAGAAAAATCATTCTTCCAAATGGAGTCCTGCACATTCATTCATTCAACAAGCCCATTGAATCTAGGCATCTAGCTAGTTCAGGTGTAACCGCCTATTCAAATGGCAGATACGATCAATACAAGTTCTTGTAACGACAGGCCTAGATAACTAGACCTAATAGGGCCGTTGGTTTATCTTGAAGACAAGAAACAAGGGGGTGAGCAATATAATAGTGAGAATAGCCTGTGTTACTAGCAATGTCTATACGACAGGT